>Ga0335085_10000029_pt1 | contig 512182 bp, 481 predicted proteins | sample Lox_Sample_45_FD_206712 | JGI IMG/M metagenome (GOLD analysis project Ga0335085, IMG submission 206712) | Soil microbial communities from Loxahatchee National Wildlife Refuge, Florida, United States - Lox_Sample_4.5 | ecosystem: Environmental > Terrestrial > Soil > Wetlands | place: USA... | reverse complement strand
AATCCCCCTAGAATGGAAGCGCCTTAGTTCAAGTCGTCGTATCGCGAATGCTCCGGCGATCCATGTCCGTTTTCACCCGCGCCTTCTTACGCCGGAGCACTCGCGATACAACCATGAGGACTTCCCGGTAGTAAACCGTTTAAACTACCTCGAAGGCCGTTTTCTGGATCTCGTCGCCAGTCGATCCCTTTCAGGACCTCCCGTTGGGTAACGCAGTTGAGCGATTTTAGCCCAAAGGACGGCGCACATCCCGTATGGCGCGCTATCCGGAATGGGAAAATGGCCAACGCGAGCCGCCCCCGATTACGAGGCGCATGCCGGCAACGTGACGCCGCGAGGGACCACCGCTGCGAGACAATAGCGTGAAAGGAAATGGCAACCGAGGTTACCTTGCTGCTCGAACGCTGGCGCCTGGGAGACGGCGAGGCAGTCAACCTGCTGATGCCGCTCGTGTATAACGAATTGCGGCGAATTGCCCGGAGTTTCCTGCGGCGTCAGCCGGAGCACACGCTTCAGCCTACGGCGCTGGTCCACGAAGCTTGGCTGAAGCTGTTTCAGAATGAGGAGCCAGAATTCACTGACCGAGCGCACTTCCTGGCGGTGATGTCTCGCGTCATGCGGCAGATTCTGATCGATCACGCGCGCGCGGCCGGAGCGGCAAAGCGGTGGGCGGGAAAGAAGAGAGTTCCCTGGGACGCCACGATCGAAGTGTCCGAAGAAGGTCTCCTTCGCATCCACGTGCTCGATATCGATCGCGCATTACAGGCGCTGTCGCGGGAGAACTCGCGGCTTTCCGAAATCATCGAAATGCATTATTTCGGCGGAATGACCGCGGAAGAGATTGCAGCAGTGGTGAACCGTTCCGCCGAAGCCGTCCGGCACGATGTACGCCTGGGGCGCGCATGGTTGCGACGGGAACTCGCCGTCTAAAGGACCTGAGCTTCCAGGCGCTCCGGGGAGTCATTCAGTACTTGCTGCGCGTCACGCGATCAGGATCGCAATGATCGCAATTACGACCAGGAGCCCTGCCCCACCGAAAACGGATGTGCCGATGGTCACTGTCAAGCCCTGGACCGAGGTTCCCAGGACCTTGCCCTCGATACGGACTGTCTGGCCGATGAGTGCCGGCGTTTTCGATTCCGTGATGGTACCGTTGATGGTCAGCTGATCGCCTTTCAGCGTGGCATCGTGGAGTTCGACATGGGAACCGACTGCATCATGAAAGTCGTCTCCCAAGGTGGCAAAGCCCGGAACCGCGGGCTGTGGTTCGTTGCCGATGGGAACCTGGACCCGGGCATCCAGCCGTATAAGCCAGTCGTTCATCGGCGCGGCGAGCTGCCGGTTCCACACCATGCCGTGAATATAGAGACCATTCATTCGCGGGGGATCGGCCTCGGCTTTGGGTACCGCCGACAGAGCCGCTAGAGCTCCTCCTGCAGCGAGAAACTTGCGTCGATTATTGGTGGTCATTCTTCCTCCGATTCTGTGAATAAGCGGTGCGGGTCCTAGGAGCGAGATCCTGGCGATGACTTCCCCGACCTAAGGCCGAGAAGTAGGAACAGGGCCAGGATGGCCCCCAAAGGCACTAGGGTTGTCGGCTCCGGTACGGTGGAGGCGATCCCGTTGCCAACTCCCGGGCTCAACACGATCGAATACTGGCCGGCGCCCGGGAACGCTGGGTCGACAAAGATAGACGGGTCCGCGAAGGCAGAGGCCGAGAGTGAGTCTCCGAATGAGTCAGGACCGGTGCCGGCGATAGCTCGCAACTGCAACTGGTTTGAGAGATCTCCCGACATCGCTGTAATTGCGATCGCTCCGGAGAAGGACGCGACGCCGCAAAGGTCCCGGTTTATCCGATCGGTCGATGCACATTTATCGAGGATAGACTGACCATGGTTCAACACATTAATATCCGCGAAAGCATCGGCGATACCGCCGCCAATATCATCGAGGCCATTGACCGATGCGGCGGTTCTGAGGTCGACTACTATGTCCACCGGAACCACGTCTCCCGGATTACCCCCGACCACCTCAAAGGCGTACTTGGCTTGGGCGACTGCCCCGTTTGCCTGGCCGAAACCCGAGGCCCCAGCCTGAATCCCGACAAAGGGTGAGAGGCTAGCGGAAGCGCTGCCGCCGCCAAACGAGCAGGCGGACGGGTCCGTTACGACAGTCCCACCGAGCGCACAATTGGCCACCGTGGCCGCTGCGGGGAGAACATCACTCCACGTTGGAGTCGCCAAGGCACTGAGAACACCTGCGAGAACGAGAAAGCGCATCTTTACCCTCCATTGCTGATAACGGAATTCGCCGGAACTTTTGGCGGAGAGGCGTGGGCCGCTTGGCCGTCTGTAATTTACATCAGCCGCTCATACTCGATCGCGCCGCAGCTACGGCGCGGGAGCATTGTTGGCGCGGGTGCAGCCGGAGCCGGCGGTGATAATGTCTCCGCCGGCGTTGCCAACTGCGGTATTGCCTACGACGCTGCTCGGACAACCAGCGCGAATGCCCGCCATGCCGCTCTCGCGAACTTGATTTCCGGTGACCGAAGCGAAGCTAGCATCGATACCGTTGCCGCCGTTCTTGAAGGCAAAGTTGTTCGTTGCTACTCCACTAAAGATTTGCACGCCGTGGGATGCATTACCCCTTACGCTGTTACCCATAACCAAAGCACTGTTGAAGATTCCCACGCCGCCGTTTTGCGTGGCTTCGCATGAGGTCACGATTGCCGAAGAAGCCATGATACCGGCGAAGCCATTGCTGGTAGCACGAATCCCCTCGACGCGAACACCGCCTTCATCGAGTTCGATGCCTGCACTACCCATCCCACGAATGACTCCATTGAGTACGGTGACATTAGTCGCGAGTCCAGATTTAACACCGGAACCTGATCCGGCAGGCGTACAGGACGTAACTGGAAACCCTGAACAGACCACGGGACCGAGAATCGAGAAGCCATTCAGGTCGAGGGTGACGTTGTCTGACGTGATTTCAATGGCGGTGGTATTGGCGTCGGGAACCGTGAGGTTTCCCGAGAGCTTATAACTTCCTGGCGCCGAAATCGTCACCGGAAACCCCGGCGTGTCCCCGGCAGTCACATTTCCCGCCAACGCCGAATTCTGATTGATGAGCACTATGCCGTCGACCGCGTACAGCGGGAGCGCGCAGGCGGTCAGGCCAAGAAATAAACTCTTCGAAAGGAATTGCATAATGTTCTCCAGTTGTCTAAAGTCCTAGGGCGCCGGGGTGTTGTTGGCCCGCGTGCAGCCTGACCCCGATGTGAAGATGTCTCCGCCTGTATTACCGTTGGCTGCGTTCGACACGATAGTGGCAAACGGGCAACTGGCGAAAATTCCCTGGTGATGGTTGCCTTGGGCGTAGTTGCCGCTGATCACGCCGAACCCTGCAATGCCGCTGCCGCCATTCGATTCGACGACATTGCCGGCAATGGATCCGTTGGCGTTAATTCCGTCGGAGCCGTTGCCGTTGACGGTGTTTCCGCGGAATACGCCGCCCCCTCCGGAAATACCGGTCCCGAGATTCTCGGAGGCGGTGCAGGAAAGCACCTTGGCATCGACAGTGCCCGGCACGAGGATGCCGTCCCCAGCGTTGTTCACAGCGTGGACGTTCTCGATGCGGATATGGGTGCCACCATTCAGGTTGATCCCTCCACCCATCCCTTGGATCGTTCCATTGAAGATGGAAATATTGTTCCGGCCGACCAGTCCTGTGATTCCAACCCCGTTGGCAGTCGCGCCGCAGGACGTAACTGGAAAGCCGGTGCATTCGACGGGACCGGTGATCGTAAAGCCGTTCAGGTCGAGAGTCACATTGCTTTCCAGAATCTGGATGGCGGTCGTGTTCCCGTCTGGAACCACCAGATTGCTCGAAAGCCGGTAGCTGCCTTGCAGGCCTATCGTTACGGGAAAACCCGGTTGATCGAAGGGAACTACGCCTCCAGCCAAGGCTGCGTTTTGGTTGATGAGGATGACGCCATCGACCGCGTACACAGGGCAGGCGAGAGCGCTCAGGACGACCAGGCACGTCATCCACAGTAATGCGAGATCTGGTGTTTTCATAAGTTCCTCGAGTTCACGGACTTGGAGCGGACCAGGCGGTAGAGGGCAATCGCTACTGCGGTGGTGAACAGCAGCATCAGGAAAGAAGGCTCCGGAACAGCCGATACCGTGCTGCTGGTCAAAGCGGTGATCCTTCCGTCCACCTGGGTCTCACTGCCCAGAGCGTCGGTCTGATCCAAATGAAAGTCCCGTTCGGCAAAGACGGAGAGTAGCGGCGGGCTCAAAGGCGAAGTGTCGCTGTTGAAGATCGTTCCGCTATTGTCCTGGAAGAAGAGCTCCAGCGAGAGCATCGCCGAAGAGGCGGTGACCGTGTACTGGTCGACGAAGCTGTTCAGGATGCCGATATTCAGGGAGCCAGACTCCGAGAATGTGAGCCCGTCGATGCTGACCGTCATCCCAAAGGCGGGACCCGTGGACAGGTAACTACCGGATGACGGCGCGGGAATGAGATCCGGCGCGGTGGAATCGAAGGTGAAGGTTCCCGCGATCGCAGCGCCCGGTTGAATTCCAGTGGATAGGTCATCTATGGAGACCTGCGTGACCACGCCGGCGAAATCAAAAGTGATGTCGGCGTGCGCCAGCCAGGGCGCGGCCAGGACTCCGAACCAGACTCCAAGTAAGACACGTGGCATAACCCCTCCGAAGGGCAGTAACCGATTCTGAATTCCCGAATTGCGAACCGCCCATTGTGGATAACGGAATTCGCCAGGATTTTTGGCGGTGCTGGCTGCAAAAAAGTGAGACTCGCTGACGTGTTCTTCCTGCGACCGTTAGTCTTGGGGTAGAGGACCCAATGTCTGTGTTGTGAGAGTGCCATTCGGCGAAGTCGTTGCGGCCTGCTTCGTTGTGTTCCCCGATCATTGGAAAAATGCCCGCGGCCACCGCGAGCGCGAGCCGGGCGGTCAGCTTCACCTAACTCTCAGCGTTCTAGGAAATACCCCTTGCCGCAAAGTTCCCAAGGTCCCAGCCCGCTCTCAACCAATCACCAACTTCCCCCCGCTCTTTCTCCCTTCCCCTTCAACCAACTATGCCGGCCCATCCGTCATCCGCATCCCCGCCCGTGCTATCCCGGTGACCGAGGTCTCCATCCATGGCAACACCAGCCCAAGCTCCAGCACCGCCGGTATCATCCGATCCCATCCAACGCTGGTTGGATCGGCGCGCCGCCACCAACCGTGACGATTCCGCGCACTCTACCGGCCCGCGCACCGAGGCCGGCAAGCAGGATCCGGCGCCGCCCTCGTCCCCCGAGTGGTTCCTTGCCGGCGGGCGGTCGCGCCGACGCCCTGGCACTCGCCTATCTGGCCCAGTTCTACCGCGACCGCAAGGACGATGCGCATGCACTTCCGTTGTATGAGGAAGCCTGGCGAATCGATCCAACTCAATCCGCCGTCGCGGCAGCGCTAGGCGCATACCAAATGCAGCGCGGCAACTTCGAAGAGGCCATCCGCTATTGGAACCAAGCTCTGGCCATCAGTCCAGCGTTGGTTCTGGTGCGCACGAATCTCGCCACCGCGCTGCTGCGCACCGGGCGCGTCGAGCAAGCTCAGGCGGCGCTGCGACGAGCCTTGGAATTTCAACCGTCGTTTCAGGAGGCCAGAGATCTTCTGGACCGGATCACTAAGTAAGCCGGCGCCGCTACGACTCACTGAGCACGCAGATGTCGCTCAAGCTGCGGTAATCCTCGTCGAAGTCGAGGCCATAGCCGACCACGAACTCGTCGGGGATCTGGAAGCCGACATAGGCCACGTCAACGTCGCGCATGCGGCGGTCCGGTTTGTCCAGCAGCGTCGCAATGCGTAGAGACTTTGGTTTTCTCTGCTCAAGCAGATTGATGAGGTAGTTCAGCGTCACGCCGCTGTCGACGATGTCCTCGACCACCAGCACGTGCTGGCCTTCGATGGAAACGTCCAGATCCTTAGTCAGCTTCACTTCGCCCGACGACGTTTTGCCGCGGCCGTAGCTGGAGATTCCGATGAACTCAATGCGCGACGGCGTTTCGATGCTGCGCGCCAGATCCGCCAGAAAGATAAACGCGCCTTTGAGGATCGCGATCAGGTAGATGGGACCTTCCGGATAGTCGCGGCTGATCTCCTGCCCCATCTGGCGCACGCGGTCCTGGATCTGGCCCGCCGGGAGGAAGACGCGAGGCGTCAGGGCCATCGGCTAGTCGGAACTGTGCAGGCGAGTGCTTCCCGGGCCAATATGGATGTGCGCGGCGGTGGCACGGCCGGGAAAGGCATGCGCGAAAGCGTAAAAGGGAATCTTTCGCGCCTTCAAGTATTGCCGGAGCCAGACGCCCTCGGGATTGGAAGGATTCAGCGCCACGTCCACGCGCCCGCGATGGTCGAAGCCAAGCTCGCGGTGCAGCTCCGTCTCGCCGTCGGCGCTGATGGGCAGCGGACGGTCGAACTTGCTGGCGAAGGCGGACTCCAGGGCGGGCATATCGCGGCTTTCGTCAAACAGGCCGTTGCCTTCGTAATGTTCCATGCCCGTGACCGCAAGTGCCCCGGATCCTTCATCAACATCCGATGACGCATTCGGAGCCGGAGCCGGCGGTTGGAATTCGGCCAGCGCGGCCGCTTCCGTCATGAGGTTGATGCGGGAGCGGGCCAAGTCGAGCATGGTGCGGCGCGTGGTCAGTTCGATTTCGAACGGCGTCAGGGTGGCGGGTCCGGCTATGCCGCCTGCCACCAGCTTCCGAGCGTTGTCCAGGCGCTGCTGCTCACGGTCCATGCGGCGCTGGGCGGCTGAGAGCATGTCGTCGGACATCTTCTCATTCCAGTCCTTGGCCGGAAGAGGGCTGAATAGCGTCCGATCGAGGATCAGTTGGTCCTGCGCGTCGGCCAGGTCGTCCTTGGCCTGCTCCAGGCGCACGCGCGGCAGGATGCCCGCTTGGACCATTTCCTGGACCCGTTCTAGCATCTGCTGGGCGTCCGCAATTCGTTTGTTTGTAAGGGCTTCGCGAGGATCTGGCGTGGTTTGCGCGAAAACCGGCAGGCTACCCAGGGACAATATCAGGACCAGCCATTGTCGCATGGAATGATTCAGTGTACCATGGGCACAGGAGAACCTCTTAGCTATACAAGAGCATCGGACTACAAGCGCCGTTCCTGCCGCACCGCCGCGAACTACGCCCCCCTGGCTGACTGCCGTCCGTGCTGCCGAATCGAAGAAGGCTCAAGATATCGTCGTGCTGGATCTGCGCGACGTTACTTCGTTTGCCGACTTCTTTGTGATTTGCAGTGGAAGCAATCCCAAACAGATTCAGGCCATTGCCGAGGAAATCGGCTCGCAATTGGAGCAGCGTGGCGAACATCCGCACAGCGTGGAGGGGTTCGGAAACGCCGAATGGATCCTGACCGATTACGGCGACTACCTGGTCCACGTTTTCTCGCCGAAGGCGCGGACCTTCTATGAATTAGAGCGGCTTTGGCGGCATGCTAAAGCAGTCCAGATCCCGGAGTAAGCCTGGATTATTTCCGGCGGCTGCCGTTGGCGCGTTTAGCGGACGCACCTCCGCGGCTGGCCCCGTTTTTGGAAACCAGCGGGTCCAGAATATCCGTAATCTCTTCGAAAATATAGCCGGGCGACCGGTCGCCGCGGATCTGGTGGTAATTACGATCCTGGTAGTGCGCCAAAACAGGCCGGGTCACCTCGTCGTAGGTGCGAATGCGTTCCGTCACAACATCTTCCTGGTCGTCTTTGCGGGTTGTCAGAGGCGTGCCGTCGTCGTCGCAAACGCCAGGCGATTTGGGAGGCTGCTGCAGAAGATTGTAAATGCGCTTACACTTCGGGCATTGCCGCCGTGAGGTCAGGCGCCCCACCAAGGCATCCAACGGAACATCCAGATGCAAAATGACCGGCTTTTCCAGGTTCCGCTCGGCGATTAGCTTGTCCAGGAACTCAGCCTGCTCGACTGTGCGTGGATAGCCATCCAGCAAGAAGCCATCCTTGCAGTCGGGCTGCAACAGGCGGTCCGCCAGCATCTGGTTCACAAGGTCGTCGCCGACCAGTCCCCCATTGGCCATGATGGAGGCAGCTGCGGTGCCCAACGCCGAGCCGGAACTGATTTCGGCGCGCAGCATATCACCGGTCGAAATCGCCGGAATCCCCAACCAGCTGGTGATCTTTTGCGACTGAGTCCCTTTGCCGCTACCCGGCGGTCCAAAGAGCAATAGGACCAAGCATCCTCCGTTCGAGTTAAGACTACTTGAAGATGCAAATCGGGTCAAGTTTGATACAGTCAACTGAATCCCCAAGAAAGACTAACACTATTTTTGCACGGCAACATTCACCCGGAACCTGGGGTAAGTCCCAGTACCCCGGTACCTCGACCGTTCCTCACCTTTTTGCCCGCCCGTTCCCTCGGGGAGCCGGTCGCAACACGGCCGACTCCCCCAAGGTGACCCCACGCATGTGTTCGAAGGGGACGAAGACGCAGCTACCACGCCGGATCGATTTCAGCGGGAGCGATCTCGGCCTGCGCCCCAGTGGTGGCCCAACGCAGGAATGCGATGATATCCGCCAACTCCTGCTGATTGTAGTTGGCCATGGCAGGCGGATGTTTCCATTGTTCGTCCCGATCCATGGAGGTGATCTGATTCAGCGAGAGTCTCCGCAGTTGCGGCGGAAGCTTGCTGAGATCGTAGACTTCCAGAGTAGAACCGTTCTTCGCCTTGACGATGCCCGGGAAATTGCCCGCCGGAGTCTTGAACCGCAGCACATTGTCCGTCATCTTCATGTGCATGGTCATGACCAGGCTGTGCAGGCTCGCGTACTTGGCCATCGTGGTCATATCCGGCGCGACGGCTGTTCCCACGCCCGCAACTTCATGGCAGGTCTTGCAGGCAGTACCTTTCGGTGAGTTCAAGAACAATTCGCGCCCGCGCTGGATCTGCGCCGTCGGGGGCTCCTTGTCCTGGATATTGGCTGCCGACAGCAGCATGGCCGGGGCAAGTATCGCGTAAAGTACCTTCTTCATTGGAAGTGTCCTCCCTGGGCAGCTAGTGATGCAATCGCCGAGCCATCGCGGCGGCGTGCAAGGACTTACGGAATGTCAATGGGGTAGGCCATTGCCTGAGCATTGTTACGCAAGACAATGGGTGTGTAAACGCACCCCTAGCGGGTCACTCGTTCTGGCACCAGCGGCTGGCTGGCCTCGAGTTGCCGGAGCTCCTCTTCGGTGAGAATTTCGCCGGCCTCGTGATACTCGGCATCCACGTTGACCTTCCACAGGTCATAATTTGCGCCCAGTATGTTGCGGGCGGCAAGCAGGCCGGTCAGCATGGAATGATCCTGATTGTTGTAATGGTGCATCCCGTTTCTGCCGACCAATTGCAGGTTCGCGAGAACCGGGAGAAAATCACGGAGCACTTTCAGGCCGCGCTGATGGTTCTCGTCGTAGATGGGATAAGCCTTTTGCTCGCGCACCACGGTTCCGTCGACCACTCTATCGGCGGCGGCGATCTTCAGCCGCGCCAGCTCTTCGGTGGCCAGCGCGCGCATCGCGTCATTGGAACGGGACCACAGGTCGTCGCCCTCGAAGCAGAAATATTCCAGGCCGAGACAGGTGGTTTCCGGATCCGGGACCATTTCCGGACTCCAGTTCTTGAAGTTCTGGATGCGGCCCACCTTGACGCTCGGATCATGAATGTAGATCCAGTTGTCGGGGAAGACGTCGCGTTGGCGCAGGATGAGCGCAACGGTGAGAAAATCCCGGTAGCGGAAATCCGAGGCCGCCGCCAGGACCTCTGCGGGCGGCGCCGGGTCCAGCGCCCGGATCAATTCCTGGATGGGCATGGTGCTGATGAAATGCGAGCCAGTATACCTGCGGCCGGCCGCCTCTACCGCCAGCACGCGTCCCGGCTCCCAATAGATTTTCTCGACACGCGACCGGTAGCACACCCGGCTCCGCAGCGCTTCCACCTGCGCCACGCACTTCTCCCACATCATTCCCGGACCCAGCCGCGGGTAGTGGAACGAATCGATCAGCGTCTTGACGACCTTGCTCTTCTCCTTGGGCTTGCCCAGCAGCATGTTCTTGATCAGGCTGATGGCGTCCAGGCCGCGGATTCGCTGAGCCGCCCATTCCGCGCTGATCTCGGTACAGGGAATTCCCCACACTTTTTCGGTGTAGCTTTCGAAGAAAATCTTGAAGAGGCGGCGGCCGAAGCGGTTGGATACCCAGGCGTCGAAGGTCAGCTCGGGACGAACCGGGAACAGTCGCGCGTAGAGGTAACTGAAGCCGCAGGCCACGGCATTCCAAAGCCCCAGGCCGCGCAAGGCGTCCAGAGGCTCGAGCGGGTATTTGAAGTACTTGCCGCGGTAATAGATGCGGGAGAGGCGGCGCCGCTCCAGAAAATCGTCCCCCATGAGTTCGTGCCACAGTTGCTCCACCACGCGAACCTTGGTGAAGAAGCGATGGCCGCCGATGTCGAAACGGTAGCCTTTGTACTCATCGGTCTTCGCCAGGCCGCCGGGAACGGACCCGCTTTCCAGCACCGTGCAAAGCACGCCGGCCTTGGCGAGTTCCAAGGCCGCCGTCAGACCGGCCGGTCCGGCGCCAATAACTACCGCGTTCCGTTCGGTTGTGTTGGAGTTGGAGCCTTGCTCCGGCGGTGAGGGAAATGCCATGCCAGAGTCACGATTGTAGCATCGCTGCGCTCGTGGACAGCGGCGGGCGGAGTGAAGCTCAGCTCGCGGCTCGCAGGGAAGGCGGCGAAAGCAGGTGTGGGCGGAGTGCGCTGAGGTCGGCGGCGCTGCGCAACCAGTCTAAATAGCGCTGCTCGTCGCCGAGGTCGCCGGCCAGAATCGCTCCAACCAGGCAGTTGTCCTTGATGAAGAGCTTCTTGTATGCGCCTAGATACGGATCTTCGTCCCGCAGGACCTCCACGCCCGGCGCAGTTTCGTCGACGCCGCCGGCCGACAGGATCTCGATGCCTGCCAGGCCCAGTCTCGTAACGGGCACGGCGCCGGTAAATGCCGGCCCTGGGTTGCCGGTGATAGCCGCGGCCAGTACTTCGGCCTGCTCCAGGATGCCGTCGCCCATTCCAAAGGTCTGGCCGCGATGTTCCGTGCAACCGCCGGCTGCGAAAATGCCGGGCACAGACGTCTCCATATAGTCGTTGACCACCACGCCGCGGTTGATGGCGAGCCCCGCTTCGCGAGCGAGTTCCACACCGGGACGGATTCCGGTGGCGATCACCGCGATCTCCGCGGGAATCAACAGGCCGGATGGAAGTCGAACGGCCTGCACGCTCCCCACGCCCGACAGAGATTCGGTTTTCGCGCCGAGCAGCACCCGGACCCCCAGAGCCTCCAACTTGCGCTGGACATAGCTGCTTGCGGCGGCATCGAGTTGGCGCCCCATCAGGCGACCGGCAAGCTCGACCAGGGTCACCTCGCAACCCCGCGCGCGCAGTGCGCAAGCGCTCTCCACGCCAAGAACGCCGCCCCCGATGACTGCGGTGCGCATGCGCGGGCGTAATCGCTGGAGCATCAAAGCGGCATCGCCCAAAGTACGGAGGGTGTAGACGTTGTCCAGGTCCAGTCCCGCGATGGAAGGCAACCAGGGATAGGCGCCAGTGGCCAGGATCAGCCGGTCGTACCCGGTGACGCCGCCGTCTTCATCGATGACCAGGCGCTGGGCGGGGTCCAGTCGAACCACGCGGACGCCTAAACGAGTCCGGATGCCGTTGTCCTGGTACCAGTTCAGGTCGTTCAGGGCGATCTGGTCCGGCGATTTGACGCCTGCCAGGACGGACGGAAGCACCTTGCGGTCGTAGTTGGCGCGCGGCTCGTCGCCGAAGACGGTGATCTCGAAGTTGTGAGTCCGCTGGAGAATCTGCCGCAGGCAGGCAAAGCCGGCCATCCCGTTGCCGACGATCACAAGTCTCGTCATCCCTATGGCTCCCATGGACTGCGTCTCCTTAAGAGGCGCGGAGTCCGCTTTGTTCCGCTTCGGTGGCGCTACCAGAGAAGCTACGGCAAGGAGCTAACCGGTGGGATGCTACACGGCTCCCAATTCAGCGCTGGAAAACCGCCCGTTTCTGAATGAACTGAGGCCAGTGTATCAGCGGCTGTCTGGAATTGGAATACGGCGCCAGGAAGAAACTTTTTATGGACCCGATTAGTAGGCAGCCGGGTACTCCGGCGGGCCGTAAGCGCACCAAACAGGACTCCGGTGTAGTGTTTAGATGCTAAAGTCGTAACAGAAGTACGGGGACCAATCACTAGTCAATAACAGGAAAAGGATCACAGGATGCCAGTCAACATCGGAGAACTCAACATAGGTGGGGGAGGGCGACCGAGCGTATCCTCCCTAACGATTGATGGAGATAAGATCTGGTGTCAATCGATCAGCGTCGGCCTGACCACCCAGCCGAACAGGGCGGGCAAGCCCGCGATCGGGGCATTTCATGTCCACATCGAGGCGGTTGTGGACCTCCACAACGACATCACGTTCGACGTTCTAAAGAAGCTTTTCGATCTGGCGAAGATCGTCACCAGCGACAAGATTAAGCCGATCGTCATCGAGTTCTGGACAGACGAAAGCCATAACGACGTGGTCTGCAGTTATTCGCTGGACGGCTGGATCAGCCATTTTCAAACCCACAGCGGGGGAGGCGGCAATCATACCTTGGTGATGACGATTCAGCCCACCTTGGATCAACAGAATGTGTTCAGCCTCGACATGAGTAATTGAGCCAGTAATGTCCAGATCGGAATTTTGGCTGCTAGGGGCCTGGATAGCACTTGCATTGGCCGCGATCCCGGCTGCTGCTCAGCAGTCTGCCCCAATCAATCCGGGCAGCGACGACGTCGTCAGGGTAGCCACGGTTGCCAGCGGGATCCGCAAGGGAAGTACATCGTTCAGCCTGGTGCACCAACAGGACAAGGCCTACCTGATTTATGCGCGAGACCACCAGTCGCTGTTTTTCAGTGTGGCGCGCGGCTCGCTGGCTCCAACGGCCTCGAATATGCCGATCGCGGAGAAAATTGGACTCTTGAGGCCGCTTTTGAAGAAACTTCTTGAGGTCGAAGGCCGCTCTAGCCGCTATTCTCTTGGTTTCGGCAATTATTGGGAGCTGGGCTCGCGTGTTGCAGCAGAAGCGATTCGTTCCGGGCAGTGGGATGCGCGTAACGGCCGGCCGGCGAGTGGCAGTGCCGACGAACTGGTAAAGAAATTCTTGAATCAAGGCAATCTCTACCCGGAACTGGCTGATGTGGTCAACGAGTTAGGCTACGGCATCACGGTGAGCGATGTTGAGCACGTAATTGTTGAGCCCCTGCAACAGTGTGACGCTTCGCTGGAAGGCAAGCCCCCGGGCAAGGTGACGGGGACAGACAAGGTTCCCTGCTCGATGTCGATCCGGTTTTTAATGCTCAGGAAGGAAAAGTAACGCCTACTTATGTCTCGCCAACTGCCAAAATTTGACATGCTCTCAGCCAACTATCCCGATGCTCCGGCGGAGACGGTCAAGCGTCAAATCGGCGGACATGTAAACGCTGATTGGATTACGAATACCTGCGCGATTCGCCTGAGCCGGGCGCTGAACTACGCTGGCGTGCTGATTCCATCACATTTCCCCAGGCTACACGTCGTTTCCGGATACGATCATCGGTGGTATGCGTACCGCATGCAGGAGCTCAAGAGATGGGTCGAACATACATTTGGACACCCGAACATCGTCGAGAAAGGCGGGGGAACCACAAGCCGGAGCGCCTTGGCGGGACACCAGGGCATCATCGCGTTTGACATTCATTTTTCGGACGCAAGCGGCCACATTGACCTTTGGGATGGAAACGATTTTTACGAGTCCATCTACGCGACTAGCGACTATTTCGCACGAGCCACGAAAATCTTCCTGTGGGAAGCGCCGTAAGCCGGCTGGCGGAAGCTAGTGGGGGTCGAACCCACCAGCGACACAGAGTGCCGCTCGCTGGTTTTGAAGACCAGGCCCAGCACCGGCCAAGATTAGCTTCCGCCGTTGATTCTAGCATCGGCGCGGCGCTTAGTGCTCCGGGTCTACGCGGGTAGCCGGCAGCCCAGGAAGTGTTGGAAGAGCCCCGCGCAGCATATCGTTGGAGAAAAAGTATTTCCCATCGCTCGGCACCATCATGACCTGGACTTTATCGGACAGTTTTTCGGCGATAATCTTCTGGATCAGCAGCGGATTGTCCTTGAGCGCCGCGCCCTCCAACCGCATCTTGTCGGCGTCGGCCTTGGAAAGCAACTGCACTCGGTCGAGGTCGGCCTGGTTCATAAGCTTGCGCTTCTCAAGTTCCGCCTTGCCATCGATCACCTTGGCCTCGGCCATGGCCTGTGCCTGCTCTACGGTGGCTTCCTTGCGGGCCTGCGCCTCCAGGCGCGTCTGCTGGATTTGTTTCTCCTTGAGCGGCAGCGTGTACTGCATGGCGTCGGATTGCGCCTTGGCCCGCAGAACCGTCACCTGCGCCTCCCCCTCGGCGGCCTGGATGTCTCGCGCCTTCTGCGCTTCGGCTTCCAGCTCGGCGACTTTCACTTCCTTCTGCTTGACGTCCAGCTCCACGCCGAGCCGCTCGTTTTCCTGCTCCTTCAGCAGCACGCCCTCCAGGCCCTTGGCATACTCGGCCGGAAGTTGGATGTCGCGCAGCATGACTTCCTTCACGATCACTGCGTCGGGGGCCAGCCGGCGCGTGATGGCCGTGGCTGCCTCGCGGCGAATCTGGTCGCGCCGCGTGGCGAATAACTCGCGCACCAGGTAGTTCGGCGTCAGGTCGCGAAACGTACTCGCCACCACCGGCGGAACCAGTTGCTTTTCGAGCGGCTGCGGCAAATTGGCCTGAACATAGGCCAGCCGGTGCGGATCGATACGGTAGCGCACCGCCACGGCCAGTCCGACTTCCAGGCCTTCCTTGGTTTGGACCTTCAGGGCCTCGCCTTTCTTGAGGTCCGGCGCGAGGGCCGTTTCGAAAATCTGGTCGCGCATATCGTATTTCTCGACGTGCTGCACCAGCGGCAAGACCAGGTGCAACCCTGGATACAACGTGTCCTGAAGCGTTCCGGAAATCTGGCTGACGCGAACGCCGGCCATTCCCGCCGGCACCACTTCGATGCTCAGACCCGCAAGCAGCGGAATCAAAGCGACGGCTGCCAGCCGGCCGATCGTCTCCCAGCGTTGACGCGACATCGTTACACCGCTGCGATACATGGCGGACAACTCTCTTGCGGCCAGCGTGGCAGCGGCCGCAAGCAGGGCGAATCCCAAAAACTCCAACAGGTACTTTAACGTGATCATCTCCTGTCCTCCTGGTTCGGCAAAGGCAAGTAGGACACCACCGGATAAAGCCAAGAAAAACAGAAAGCGAGCTAAGTGCAGCGTGTCGGTCCTGAAACGCCACGTGTGTGAACAGACACGTCTTCGTCTGATATCTTTTCGCATATACATGGAACTCTCTCCACGAGTAATCGCGGCGATCGAGAAATATTTCGCGGAAGCGGACCGGCCGGAGGTGGCGCGTCTGCTTTCCGAATATGGCGATAGCAGCAATCCGGATGGCGCCGAGCGGATCCACCGGATCATCCTGCGAATCTCGCGCAAGGATGTCGGCCGCGTGCGCAAGTTGGTCGAGATGGCCAAGCAAGACTATCGCGACGTGATCGTGGCCGAATCGCATCCCAACCGGACTTACTTTGCCGGCCTGTTGCGACCCGGTCCAAACGCGAAAGGAGGCTTCCTGTCGCTGAAGCTCGCGTCACTTGAGGCCTGGAAGAAGGCCGGGGCCATCGTAATCGGCGGCCGCTTCATGGACGACGGCGGCGTGTTTGGCCTGTACATATTCGCGGTGGACTCGTTGGAGCAGGCGCGCGAGCTGGTGAGCAGGGATCCGGGTGTCCAGTCGGGCGAACTTCAGTTCGAGTTCCATCCGTGGTTCACCGCCGACGGCCTGCAGGTCGGGGTGCCGAAGCACTTCCTCGACGTTTAGAGAAGGTTCAGTTGACGGCCGAAGACGCCGCCGGGCCGTTTCCCGCCAAGCCGAGTTCCGCGGCACGCTCGCGCATCGCTTGGATACAGAACTCGATGTGCTGGTCCAGGTCCACGTCGAGCGCGGACGCGCCGTTGATTATGTCTTCGCGACTCACCGATCGCGCGAACGCCTTGTCCTTGAGCTTCTTCCGCACCGACTTGGTGTCCACCTCGTGAATGCTCCGGCCGGGCTTGACGTAGGAGCACGCGGTGAGGAAGCCGGCGAGTTCGTCGCAGGCAAACAGGGTCTTTTCCAGTCGCGATTCGCGCGGCACGCCGCTGTAGTTGGCATGCGAAAGAATGGCTCGCCGGATCTCGGGGTCCACGCCGCGCTCGGCCAGGATCGGCTCGCCTTTCAAGGGATGGTCCGGCGCCTCCGGATGCATCTCGTAATCGAAGTCGTGCAGCAGCGCCGTGACCGACCATTTCGTTTCGTCTTCGCCGCACTTGCGCGCGTACGCTACGACACAGGCCTCTACCGCCAGCGCGTGCCGCCGCAGGCTGTCGGACTTGGTGAACTCGCACAGCAGCTTCCAGGCTTCCTCCCGTGTCATCTTTTCGCATCCATATCGACCATCGTAACGGAACTGATGATATATTGAAAAAGATCCTCGCGTGGGCCTGTGGCGCAGTTGGGAGCGCGCTTCCATGGCATGGAAGAGGTCGTGAGTTCGAATCTCACCAGGTCCACCAAAAAACGTCCAACAAAACATAGAGTTACGAAAATGCCACGGCGCGTCCGCTCCAGACCGCGTCTCACTAATCTTGAGGGAAACAGGTACTCCCCGACGCCATTCGGCGCGGGCGCGCCCGAACAGAGTTGATCTCACCGGAAGCGGAGCGTAAACGCCTTGGGTGAAGTGACGGCTTACTTCGCCGGAGCCGTCCGCAACTTCTCAAGGGACTTCATCGTGTCGCCCAGGCGATCGATCTTGACGAACGGCTTTTGCAAAAACGTTTCCACTACGGAGTTGAAGCGATCGGGGTCGTCGAAGGGAATGGTGTGCAAAGCATTAGCGAAGATCTGGAGTTGCGCATTTGGAATGTGATGGAAGATGTCAACCGTGTGCTCGTCGGAAATCATGTCGTGGTCGCTCGCCAGAATCAGCGCAGGCGCGGTGATTTTCTCAAGTTCGGTCAGTTTGATTTGCGGTTCGGTGAGCATCATTTCCGTCACTTTGCGGTCGCGAGCGGGAATCTTGGGGTCCTTCAACATGTCCTTGATGAAGCCAACAGCGTCCGGATGCAGTCCTTGCGGCGTGAGGTTGGCAGCCATGGAGACCAGTTTCTTGACTTTTCCGGGATGGCGGATGGCGAGCAGCAGAGCTTCGATGCCGCCGTCGCTCCAGCCTACGACGTTGACCGCGCCGAGCTTCAGATGCTCCAGCAGTGCGGCCTGATCCTCGGTCATCTTCTCGTAGTTGATCTTTGTAGGGCTGTCGGCGGATCGGCCCTGGTCACGGCTGTCCATGGCGATCACCTGGTAGTTTTTGCGGAAATGCGCGATTTGGGCCGTGAAATCGCGGCTGCTGCCCCCGTTCCCATGTATCAGAAGCAGTGGTTCGCCTGAGCCGTAAACTTCATAGTAGAGCTCGACGCCGTCATGTTGAAACTTCAGCCCAGCAACTACTGCGGGCTGAGGCGCGGGTTCAAGCGCTTTAGTCTCGGGTTTAGACGCGGGAGAGCATGCCGTCAAACAGGCCAGAACGGCGATGTAGAGCATGAAGAGCGGAGGGCGCATTAGGGACATTCTAGCGCGCGAACGATAAGTTGTTCCCCCTGTTGAGAAAAGACTGTTAATTTGCCACGTCTCGACCTGAGGCTCTGGGAAAGAGTGCGGGTGCTTGAGCGGTGGAGTCATCGACCCATAGAGCCGGTCCAGGCCGGCCACGATGTGAAATCCTGCGGGAATTCGGCCTGAAGCAGCGAGCGAAGACGCCGCCCCCGAGCGCATTGTGAGAAGCAGCCAGCGATGGTGCAGTAGAGAGACCCATTCGCGGTTCAAACATCAAATTGAGGTGATCCCCGCCACGACGATCCCAGATGGACTGATCAGCAGCAGGTACAACTCTCACCCTGCATAGCTCGGCGGCCTTCGATGACGAGTATCGGTATGGCCACCAATGCCGCACCCGAATCGACCCACGAAAGATGGAAGACAGCGTTCAAGGCCAACCCGAGCAAGGTGACGGCAGCAATATAGGCGCACGTGGCTGACTGTACGGCATCCGCCGCCAAGGCACGGTTGTTCGCGGCGCGAGCTGTGGCACGTTTTTTCCCCGCCAGAATCGGCATTCCGATCAGAGCCGCCGCCGTAATGCCAATGCCGGCCAAGCTCGTCTCCGGACGAACACCGTGCACCAGCGCTAGAACTGCGGACACCGCTACCACGACTGCCAGCAACAAAAGCAGAACGCCCGTTGTTTGCGCCGCACGGGTCCTGTTGAGCCGGAAAGACGGCAGGAATTGAAGCAGCACAATGACGGCGGAGAGCAGCTCCACAAAGCTGTCAGAACCGAAGGCCAGTAACGCCGGGCTGTGGGCGGCAACGGCACCGCCGAGCGAAACGCCGCATTCGATCACCATCCAAGCCAACGTGATGGCCTGTAGGCGCACGATGTGTTGTCTCAACTCCGCTGGCGGCAAGCATTGCTCTTCGCTCAGCCCCGCTTGCGGAAGTCCGATCTGGACGAACTGCGGCATGGCTCCGTTCCTATTATCCGTGCTGCGAGGAGGCTTCTGCGGAGAATGCTCGGATTCCACCCCTACCCGAAACCTTCGATCTCGTACACGAATGTGGGATGCTCCGGACCGGGAAAGTCTGCGATCTTGCGGCAGCCCCACTCCAAAACGAGCGAATGAAAAACTGGATTGCGATAGATGAGCGTCATCTTCCTCGGCGTCCGCTTCAGTGAGTCCACAATATTTCGCATCACGTCAGCCATCACGACCGCCGGAAATGGGTGATACAGGTACACATAGTTATAGCGGTCCAAGTCGCGGAAGCTGGATGCATCCGCGGGATAAATCGTCGCTTTGGATATTCTCATCCGGCGGAGATTGTTCTGAGCGATCCGGATCACGGGCTCTGATAAATCCACCCCGTCCACCCGGCAGAATGGATACTTCGCCATGGTCAGAATGGCGCCGCCCTTGCCGCAACCCAGATCGATCGCCGCGTCCGTTTCACGGATTGGCAAGCTCTTCAATACCTCTTCAAGAAGCGGGCCACCGGAATTGGCATGGAACATCGATCGATCCTCTGACAGCCCGAGTTCCTCTACCGATGCATAACGTAAATCAAGCCCATACGCTCTTGCCTTTAACGCATATACGATCGCGCCCCATTCTCCACGAAAGAGAAGGGACATCAGCTTGCGGACCGGGCGCATATGGAATATGGTGTCATACGCGCTAAACTGATGCTATGAACCCGAGTGGAGTCTGAAATCCGGTCATCCGACGGACCTGAGCCACATCGAGCAGCTTGGATGCGCACCTTTTTTGAACTCGCTATCCTCACCGGCCTCCTTACTACCGCTTTCTTCTTCAGCGCTGGCTCCACGTGGGCCAAGCCGGAATATGCCCGCCGGACCCAGAAGGAATGCAATTTCTGCCATCCCCCAGATTCCTGGAACCTGAACGACGCAGGGAAATATTACCGCGATCACAAATATTCGCTCCAGGGCTACAAGCCGCCAGCCGCGCAGAAAGCCCCCAACAAGTAGGGCACATCTGAGGCCCGAAGCCGCTGAACGATTATTTCTACTAGGTCTCGACCCAGGTGTTGGGGCCGTGCCGCGCTGCCGAAGGAATCAAAAGGTGCCGGAAGCCTCCTTGAGGACGGGCGGTAGCGTGCTTGTCCCGTGTGACTCATCCTCCTGCACCTTCCGGCCATACTGCAATACGCGGCCACACGTCAACAAGTCAGGCAAACGCGCTCCAGACCTGCTATACACAAATTAGACGGAAAGTGTTTCGGTAAACGGGGATGGATTACAGACGGAGCGGCCTACTCAGGCCAGGCAGGCTAACGCCATGATTCCGTCGATCCGTCATAAGGGCCGTTGGGCGCTACTTCTGATTCTGCCCGTTCTGATCGGCGTCGTCATGTACTTCTTCGCCAAGAGGGCGGGAGAAGAAAACGATCTGGTAAAGCACACCCAGGTTGTTCAACTGTCGCTTGAACGCTTGCTCTTTTGTCTGGACCACGCCGAAACCAGCGAGCGCGCGTACTTGCTGACTGGCGAAACCAGGTTACTTGGTCCCTACGACGAATCGGTTCCAGGCGTGCGCCAGGAACTTGCCAGCCTTCGCAACCTCACCCAGGACAACCCGCGTCAGCAACTGGCGATCCTGCGGATCGCGCCGCTGATCGAGCAGAAACTGGCTCACATGCAAGCGAACATCGAGCTATACCGGACAGGGGGCCTCAAAACGGAAGCCCTGGTGGACCGGATCGACCAAGGCAAGCTGCTCATGGACTCTCTTCAGAGCGTTGTCTCCGAGATGCGTACAGAAGAAAACCGCCTACTGAAGCAGCGGGAGACGGAATTGGCGGATGGCGCGAAACGCTTCACCTGGAGCGTGGTGCTGGGCTACTTGGTCCTGGTGGTGGTAGCCGTCTCTCTGTACCGGGCCGTGGAGCGCTACAGCCGCCAGGCAACGGAAGCCGAGCAGAGCCTTTCGCACCTCAATTCCTTGTTGGAGCAGCGCGTCCGCGAGCGGACCGCCTCCTTGCAGGCCAGCGGAGAACTGCTGAAAACCTTCGTGAAACATGTTCCGGCAGCGGTGGCGATGCTCGATCGCCAAATGCGCTATCTCCAGGTCAGTGATCGCTGGGTGACGGGCTTTTCGCTGCCGAGCGAGGGCTTGCTGGGCCGGTCGCACTATGAAGTATTCCCCGACCTTCCCGAACGCTGGAAGGCGATTCTCCAGCGCTGCCTGGCCGGTGAGAGCCTGAAGTCGGACGAAGACAGCTTTGAGCGTGCGGATGGAAGCCGAATCTGGTTGCGCTGGGAGGTTCGGCCCTGGGGCTCTAGCGACGGCAGGCCGGAAGGAATCCTGATTTTTTCCGAAGACATCTCAACTCACAGACACATGCAGGAGGCGCTTCGCGAAAGCGAACAGGAGCTGCGGGAACTGGCGCGCAGCCTACTCACGGCGCAGACGGACGAACGCCGGCGCATTGCCCGCGACCTGCATGACGACGTCACTCAGCGGCTGGCGCTGCTTTCGATCGAAATCGGCAAGCTGTCCGCCGAGCCGGGCGTCTCGAGCGAATCCCGAAAGCAACTGGCTTCACTTCAAAACCAGGCCAATCAGATTTCCGTCGACGTCCGGCGGATCTCCCACGGGCTCCATCCATCCGTCATCGAGGATTTTGGTTTGAGCACGGCCTTGGAAGAATTCTGCGACGAGTTCGGCAAGGCCCAGGGCCTCCAGGTGCGGTTTGAAAGCGCCATCGAGGATGCGGACTTGAGCACCGAGGACGCGTCCTGCCTGTACCGGGTGGCGCAGGAGGCTGTCCAAAATGCCGCCAAGCACGGCGGCGCCATCGCTGTTCATGTTCGGCTCTGCCGGGAGAAAGACAACATCCAATTGATCGTAAGCGATGACGGCTCGGGCTTTTCGACCGATAGCGGACGACTCAATAAGGGACTGGGGATTCTCAGCATGCAGGAGAGGATCCGCATGGTCAACGGAACGCTCGCGATCACCTCCCAACCCGGTAGAGGGGTTCAAGTCATCGCTTCGGTTCCGTTTTCGAGGGAGATTCATGAAACCGCGAATTCTTCTGGCTGACGATCACTCCCTGATTCTGAAGGGAATCAAGGGCCTGGTGGAGAATCATTACGAAGTTGTCGAGTTGGTGGACAACGGCAAGGCTGCCGTGGAGGCAGCCCTGCGACACAAACCCGACGTCGTGATTCTCGACATCACGATGCCGATCCTGAACGGCATCGATGCGATGCGCGAAGTGCAGCGGGGGCTGCCGCAGACCAAGTTCATCATCCTCACCATGCATTCCAGTCCGATCTATCTGCGAAAAGCCCTGGAAGCGGGCGCCTCGGGCTACATCCTGAAATCGGGAGCGGCCGAGGAGTTACTCGAAGCGATCGCGAAGGTTCTGAAGGGCGGCGTTTATGTAACGCCCGCTTTCCAAGGGTTCACGCCACAGAGCCTGGCGCTCTGGCGGGCCAAACCGGGAAAATCCGCAGTCGAGCTGACCAGCCGGCAGAGGCAGATTTTGCAACTCGTCGCCGAGGGCCGGCAGAACAAGGAAATTGCCCATATCCTCAAGGTCTCGGTGAAGACGGTCGAGTTTCACCGCGCGCGCATCATGGCAAAAGCAGGAGCGCACAGCGTCGCGGAGCTCACCAAACTGGCCATTCGGGAAGGACTGGTTGAAGTTGCCTTTGACCACCAGCCCACTCAAGCGGAGCCTTCGGCCCAGAACTAGCACGCGACCTAGGTGCGGCCTGTGGCGCAACAGTGGGAACATTAGTTCAGGGCGTCCCGCCGGAAGTTGATATGACCCAGTTCTCCTCAGCTAGACAACCCTCTGTGAAAGCGATATTGGACTCGCTGTTAGCGGGGGCGCCAGCCGACATCGTCCAGGCCCGGCTGCATAGCTTGCCAACCCGCGCGAACCGTCAGGCTGCGCTCTGCACTGCCTGCGGAATACTTGGGGAAGCCGCCGCCAGTTGCCAGGAGCGCGCCGACGAAATTGCAAATTTCCTGGCAAACAATTGCCTGGTCTTCGGCCTGGGCGGGAAGCCGTGCGCGCTGCAAAAGGTCTATGGCTTGGAACTGGACGCTTTGGCATAGCTCGGCCACGATTTCAATCGCGTAACAGATTCGCATGCACCCCCGCGCTCCGGAACGCGTCATCATGGAGGAGTGTGATCGTCTTCCCAGGAGCATGCAATGCAAGCCACTATCAACAACAAGACCGCTGCGTCTGCATCGGGCCCGCTCTCCGCTGAAGAGTTGCGGAAGATCCACGCTTACTGGCGCGCTGCTAATTATCTGTCGGTCGGACAAATCTATCTTTACGACAATCCCCTGCTCACTGAGCCGCTGCGCCTGGAGCACATCAAACCGCGGCTGCTCGGCCATTGGGGCACCACGCCAGGCTTGAACTTCATTTACGTGCACTGCAACCGCGTCATCAAGAAGTACGACCTCAACATGATTTACATTTGCGGCCCCGGCCACGGCGGTCCGGGGATGGTTGCCAACACCTACCTGGAGGGAACTTACAGCGAGCTGTTCCCCAATATCGGCGCGGACGCCGAAGGCATTAAGCGGCTGTTCACGCAATTCTCGTTTCCCGGCGGCATCCCCAGTCACGCCGCGCCCGAAACACCCGGCTCCATTCACGAAGGCGGTGAACTGGGCTATTCGCTGCTGCACGCCTACGGCGCGGTGTTCGACAATCCCGGCCTGATTGCCTGCTGCGTCATCGGCGATGGTGAATCGGAGACGGGCGCGCTGGCCGCCAGTTGGCACTCCAACAAATTCCTGAACCCCGCGCGCGACGGCGCCGTCCTTCCCATTCTGCACCTCAACGGCTACAAGATCGCCGGGCCGACCGTGCCGGCGCGAATCCCGCGCGACGAGCTGGCAGAATTGCTGCGGGGCTACGGCTACAATCCCTACTTCGTCGCGGGCCATGAGCCGGAGGCGATGCACCAGGCGATGGCCTCTACCATGGACACCATCGTCGAGGAGATTCACGCCATCCAGAAGGACGCCCGCGAGCACGGTTTCTCGCATCGACCGCGCTGGCCCATGATCGTGCTTGATTCGCTCAAGGGCTGGACCGGCCCCAAGGTCGTCGACGGCGTGCCCATTGAAGGGACCTTCCGCGCCCACCAGGTTCCGCTCAGCGAACTGGCCTCCAAGCCCGATCATTTGCGCATGTTGGAGGACTGGATGAAGAGCTACGATCCCGAAGAGCTTTTCGACGACCAAGGCAGGTTCAAAACGGAATTTGCCGAACTGGCGCCCAAGGGCGAGCGCCGCATGGGAGCCAATCCGCACGCCAATGGCGGGCTGTTGCTGAAGGATCTGCGGCTTCCGGATTTCCGCAAGTACGCCGTGGCCGTGCCAAAACCCGGCACCGTGACGGCCGAGGCCACGCGAGTGCTCGGCGAGATGCTGCGCGACGTCATGCAGGCGAACATGGCGTCGGCGAATTTCCGCATCTTCGGCCCGGACGAAACCGCCTCCAACCGTCTGAATGCCGTGTTTGACGTCACCAGCCGGACCTCCACCGGCGAAATCCTGCCCACCGACGATCACGTCTCCCCCGACGGCCGCGTGATGGAGGTGCTCAGCGAACATCTGTGCCAGGGTTGGCTGGAAGGCTATCTGCTTACCGGCCGCCACGGCTTTTTCTCCTGCTACGAAGCCTTCATCCACATCATCGATTCGATGTTCAACCAGCATGCCAAGTGGCTGAAGACCACGCGCGGCATCCCCTGGCGGCGCCCCATCGCGTCACTGAACTACTTGCTGACGTCGCACGTCTGGCGACAGGATCATAACGGCTTCAGCCATCAGGACCCCGGCTTCATCGATCACGTCGTCAACAAGAAGGCGGATGTGGTGCGCGTTTATCTTCCGCCCGACGCAAACTGTCTGCTGTCGGTTGCCGATCATTGCCTACGCAGCCGCCACTACGTCAACGTGATCATCGCGGGAAAGCAGCCGGCTCTCCAATATCTGGATATGGACTCGGCTGTCCGCCACTGCACCGCCGGTATTGGCATTTGGGAATGGGCCAGCAACGATCAAGGCGGCGATCCGGACGTGGTGATGGCCTGCGCGGGCGACGTCCCGACGCTAGAAACTCTGGCCGCGGTAGACCTGCTTCGCCAGCGCCTGCCCGATCTCAAAATCCGCGTGGTGAATGTGGTCGACCTGATGACCCTGCAGCCGGAGTCCGAACATCCGCACGGCCTCTCGGACCGCGACTTCGACGCGATTTTCACTGTAGACAAGCCGATCGTGTTCGCCTTCCACGGTTATCCCTGGCTGATTCACCGGCTCACCTACCGCCGCACCAGTCACGCCAACCTCCACGTGCGCGGCTACAAGGAAAACGGCACCACCACCACGCCCTTCGACATGGCAGTGATGAACGATCTGGACCGTTTCCACCTGGCCGGCGACGTGCTGGACCGCGTGCCGCGGCTGCGCGGCGTCGCGGGTCACGAAAAACAGCTCCTGCGAAACCGCCTCATCGAGCATAAGCTCTACGTCTCGACTCATGGCGATGATATGCCCCGAATTCGCGACTGGCAGTGGTCCGGCGCATGAGGATCCTGGTGCTGAACTGCGGCTCCAGCACCTTCAAATGCTGGTTCCGCGAAGTGCCGGATACCGCGCTGCCGTCCGATCCGCTCCCGCCGCAGTGGAGCGCGCGCGCCGATTGGAGCCGGGATCCGCGGCAGGCCGAATTGAAGATCACGCGTACCGACGGCTCTACGCTGGAGCGCTCGATTCCCATCGGAGCCCCGCCGGACGCGCTCGAACCTACGCTCCAGGATTTGCCCGGCCAGATGGACGTAGTGGGCCACCGTGTCGTGCACGGCGGGCCCAAGTACCGCGAACCCACGCTGGCTACCCCTGAGGTCCGCGACGCTATCGCAGCGGAAGCCGAAATCGCGCCGGCGCACAACCGCCTGCAATTGGATGCCATCCGCACAGTCGATCGCGTACTGGGAACCGGCATCCCGCAGGTCGCCGTCTTCGACACCGGCTTTCACTCCACGTTAGAACCGCCCGCCTACGTTTATCCTGGACCCTATGCCTGGCTGGACCGGGGTATCCGGCGCTATGGCTTTCATGGCATCAGCGTGAAATATGCAACGCGGCGTGCATCCAAAATGCTGAACGCACCTGCGGAATCTCTGAAGCTCATCGTCTGCCACTTGGGCAATGGCGCATCGCTTACGGCCGTCGCCGGCGGCAAGAGCGTGGACACCAGCATGGGCTTTACACCGCTCGAAGGAATCATGATGGGCACCCGCAGTGGCTCCATCGACCCCGGTATCGCAGTCCATCTTATGCGACACGACTGCCTTACTGCGGACCAGCTCGATCAACTCCTCAACCGCGAGTCCGGGCTCAAAGGCGTCTCCGGCTTGAGCGGCGACGTGCGCGAAATCCTCGCCGCCGTCGACGCCGGCAATGAGCGCGCCCAGCTCGCCTTCGACATCTACACGCATCGTCTCACGCAGGCCACCGGCGCGATGCTGGCAGTGCTCGGTGGCTTGGATGCTCTCGTCTACACGGGCGGGGTCGGCGAGAATTGCCCGCCGCTTCGAGCCGCAGTTTGCCGGCAGCTCGGCTTTCTCGGGCTAAAGCTGGATGACGCCAGCAACGCGCAGCCGAAGCTGGATCAGGACATCGCCGCGCCCGCCTCCCGCGTCCGCGTCCTGGTGATTCACGCCGAAGAGGATTGGGAAATCGCCCGCGAGTGCCATCGCCTGCTGCTCACGCGCGCGTGAGAGCCGCATCCGCCAGGACGCCGGCACGCTCCTTGGGAATCCGCAAACAGAATTGCGCCCCTGGGCCGTCTGAGTCCGCCCACATGTCGCCGCCATGGTCGAGCAGCGTCTGGCGCGATAACGCCAGTCCGAGTCCCATGCCGCTCTTCTTGCCCGCGGTTGCAAACGGCTCAAACAGACGGCCGCGAAGCGCGGGGTTAATACCCGGGCCTGTATCGGCCACGCGAACCACGATACTCGTGCCGTCGGTCTCCGCCTGAATGGAAATCGTTCCTCCGGATCGCATCGCCTCGATCGCGTTTTCGAACAGATTCGAAAACACCCGCTCCATGCGGGCGCGCTCCATGGGGCACTCCAGGCCGTCGGGGACGTCGGTGTTCAGCTCGATTCCGCGCGTATCGGCGGCGGCGGCCACGACGCTCCATGCTCCATGGATCACTTCTCGCAGGCTGCACATCTCGCTGCCGCTGGACGTGCCGCGCACCACGTCCATCAGCTCCTGCAGGATATCCTGAATGCCGCGCGAAGCGCGATAGATATTGCGAGCGAGCCGGCGCGTCTGTTCCTCTGGCAGATCGCCGTCCACGAGCATCTCGGCTCCGGCGTAGATCGCGGCCAGCGGATTTCTCAGATCATGCACGATGGAGGTCGAGAGCCTGCCGATGGTGGCAATCCGCTCCTGCCGGATCAGTTCTTCCCGTGCCTGCCGGATGGATTCGCACATGCTTTGAAAGGTTCCGGCCAGGCGGCCCAGTTCGTCCTCGCTCTTCACACTCACACGGCAGTCGTAGTTCTGCTGAGCGATTTCCGCTGCCGCGCGGTCCAGCTCGGCCACCGGCTGCATGATCTTGCGTGCCACCAGGTAAGTCACCAGCAGCGCCGCCAATAACGCCAGAAGCCACAGCGCCAGAACCTCTTTTCGCAGCGCCGACAGACGCTCGCGGGCGCCTGCGAGCGACCTTAGAATGAAGAGTTGGCCAACCGGCTGGCCGCTGACGTCGAGCAACGGCGTCGCCACCGACAGATAGTCGGAAACGCGCGCCGAGTTTTTCAAAAGCGCGGGCGTCAGCGCTGCCAACTGGGGTTGGGGGATCGTCGAAGTCACGGTCCGGCCACCCGAAACGAACACGTACTCGCTGCCGCTGGTTGTATTTTTGAGCTTCTGCGCTACGCCCGAGTCCACACGATATCCCGCCACCAGAACATTCAGCAAGGCCGGGCCGCCGGCCGACTGCACATACACAGGCGTGACCACTACTTGAAACAAATGCTCGCCCTTTTGGACAAACCCGGACGCCTGCTTCGGAAAATGCGCCCTTGCCGCGAGAACCATGGGAAGCTCGTCGTTGGGCGCAAACGAAGCCGGCTCGCCCAGACTAGCCACGATCCTTCCCTGCCCGTCCGTTACTAAAAAGAACGCGTCCTCCTGCGAGATTTTCGCCCATAGTTCTCCCGCCGTGTCGCGAATGGTCGCCTGGTCGCCCGTGCCGAAAGCCGCGCGCACATCGGACATCGTGCTGAGAATCTCGCTCACCGAAGCCAACTGATTGGCCCGCGCTTTCCACAGCGATTCGTACGCCTGAAAACTCGCCTTGGCTTCCTGCTCCACGCTCGCGTAACTCGTGCTCACCACGTTGCGCTCCACCAGCCAGCCCGTGATCGCGAACGCCAGCGTCATCACCAGCGACGTGGGAATCAGAATCTTCCATAACAATGAAAGCCGCGAGAATCTCATGGTTTGGTCCCCAGATAACTTCCGGAATCCGTTACCGCCGGGTAGTCCTTTCCGTACTTGTTCTTGTGCGGAAGCTCCAGGTAGCCGCTTTCCGATATCGTCATCAGCGGCGTCTGAAAATCGCCGGCCACGGAAATCGTGCGCGCACAGGCCTCCAGCGCCTGGTCGGTCGCGCGCTCGTGAAATACATGCATCCGGTAACCGCCGTCCGGAACGCCGGCGATCCGGAAACTCCCATCCTTGGGCGTGACGGCGAAGTGCGGCGTCTTCAGTACGACAATCACCGCGCTCATCGCCGGATGAATATTGCAAAACACGCGGACCACGCCTTCCCGCCGGAAAGCGATAGCGCGCGTCGTACCTGGCGGATACAGACCGATATCGAAGATCTGTCCATTGTAGTTGGAAAACGCGTTGTGGAAGATCGGATCGTAATTCGGGAAATCCACGATCGTCCCCACCGTGATGGCGAGCACGTGCGGCGTGAAGGTCTTGTTTTTTTGGAGCATGCGCGCATGCGCCGCCGGCGGCAACACCGGAGCCCCGTTCAGCGGCTCCAGCCACACCACGACACCCGAGTCATCCCTGTGCTTATGCAGACTGGAGCCGTGCGGCGACACCAGTTGCACGCTTCCGGTCACCGTCGCCGCCGCAGCCAGCGTGCACAGCGCGATCGCCGCTAAGAGAGCCTTAGAAAAGATAGGCAAGCGCAAGATCATAATGATTGTTCAAACGGTTCCCGATTCCCAGGTATGTCGTGCGGATCTGCCCGCCTTCCACGCTGACAATCACGTTGGGCGCCAGGCGGTACATGATGTTGCTGAAATATCCCTGGTTCTTGCCGATGCCGCCAAAGTACAGATCCGAGTTGCGCTGGTCCTGCTGGCCGCCGTAAATGTCAAAGGCCAGGCGCGAGGTGATCGGAACACGAATCTGCGCCCATCCGCCCGTGCTGACAACTGGAATGACGTTTTGATAGTAGACGGTGAATCCCGGCTCCAGCGCGCCCAGCGGCGAAACGTTCTGGCCATGGAAGAACAGGCCCGAGAACTCGAGCTTCGCCATCGGCCGCAGGAACCAATCCAGCGAATAGACCTCCGAAGGAACGCCGGCGTCCAGAACGCGATTGCGGTTGTAATGGAATCCTCCCGCGATCTCCACGCGCTCCGTGTCACCCCAGCTGTGCCACAGCCCCAAGCGGCCTTCGGCGCCCGGCCGCGAGTACTCCGTTTGCTGGCTTGGAAGAGGCGGGGCGTAGAGGCTCGCGTTCATGGGGAAGTCATAATAACTGGTTTGAAAAATGCCCGCTTGCGCCACCAGGCCGCTGGTGTCGCCCAGCGCAAACCGCTGCTCCACGCGAACCTGCGGCTGCCACAGCCACAAATTACCCGCTCCGGTGAGCGGCGAAACACCCACCTGCGCCAGCGAGTCCGGATCGCGCGGCGAAATAATCGGCTTATCCTGGCCAACCATGAAGCTGGTGTTGGTCCAGTCCAGCTTCACCGCCGCGGTCCGGATGCGGAACAAGTGATCCAGCGATCCTGTGGAACCACCGAAGAAATCCATGTACAGGGATCCGCTCACCTTGGCGCCCAGGAAAGTCCTGGGGCCGTTGAATAGCAGCCCGATGATGCTCTGCCGCAGCGTGCCTTCGCCGGTCAGGTCCTCCGGCGTTAGCGACGCCGTCACTGGATTGTCCGCATTGTTGTTGTATTGGCCATTGAGCGAGGCGTTGAACAATGCCATGCCGGAGATGCGGATCGGAAACTTCTGCGACGCTTCCACTTTGGTCTGCGCCAGCTCTTCGGTGCGGCTTTCCTGCACGGCCAAGCGGTCCGCCACGGCCGGCTGCTCTTGCGGAGCCTGCTCTTCGGCGGCTGGCGCCGGGGCCCCTTGTGCTACGGGACTCTTCAGCTCGGAAATCTCCTGGCGCAAGGCCCTCACCTGTTCCAGCAGCGCTTCATTGTTCTTTTCCAAACGGTCCAGCCGTTCCAGGATCTCCTGCATCGCCGGCGGACTTTGGCCGTAGATCGCGGGAACACCTCCGGCCAGCACCGCCGCCAATAAGATCGCGCGCCCAAACTCAGTTGCCGTGCATGTCATCGCTCTAGAAGCTGCTCCAGTTTCTCCCGCACCAAAGCGGGTGAATAAGGTTTCGCGAACACCGCTTCGACGCCACACCGGCGCAGGCGCCCGGGCACATCCGGATCCGTGGAGCCGGTGATCACCAAGATCGGCACCGCGTTATGCCGCCGGTCAGCCCGCACCTTGTCAATCAGGTCGAAGCCATCCATCCCAGGCATGTGCAGGTCCGTGACAATCGCGCCGATGTTCGCGACCGGGCCCTCCAGCATCTCCCAGGCCTGTTCCGCGCTCGACGCCGTCAAAACCTCGAGACCATGAATCGAGCTGAACAGGATCTCCAGCGTCGACGCGCACGTCTCGGCGTCCTCGACAATCAGCACCGCCTTGGGCGGGCCACTGTTGCCGCTCATGGCAAGAAACGGTATCCCACGCCGTGCACCGTCAGAAAATGACGCGGCGTATTCGGATCCGGCTCCAGTTTCTGGCGCAGCCGCACCACGTGCGCGTCTACCGTCCGCGTGTTGGGAAACGATTCGTAACCCCACACCGAATTCAGAATCATGTCGCGCGTTAACGGCCGGTCCGGATTCTGCAGAAAGTACGTGAGCAGGTTGTACTCGGCCGGCGTCATCTTCAGCGCCTCGCCCTTCTTGCTCACAACGCGCCGCTCGAAGTCCACCGCCACCGAACCAAATTGCGCCACTTTGCGAATCTCGGGCGACGTTCGCCGCAGCACCGCTCGAATCCGGGCCAGCAACTCGCGTGCTCCAAACGGCTTCACAATGTAGTCGTCGGCCCCAATCTCAAGCAGCAGCACCTTGTCCACTTCTTCACCCACCGCGCTGAGCACGATGATCGGGGTCTTGATGTTCGCTGCCCGCACTTGCTTGCAGATGTCGGTGCCGTTCATGCCCGGCAGCCGCAGATCCACGATCATCAGGTCCGGCTTCAGCGAGAGCGCGCGCTCAAACCCGGCCTTTCCATCCGCCACCAACACCGGCGCGAATCCCTCTTGCTCCAACATGATGCCGATGGTGTCGCGGAGGCTCTCGTCGTCGTCAATCACAAGAATGGTCTGCATGCAGTGCTGTCTAAATCCTATCGCGCTCGCATGCAGAAATCTTCGTTGCATTGGGCGCTAAAGGCCCGTTTTTACTAAACCTTTACAACTTGGCAACGACTCATTGACCGATCCGCCCGATGATGGTGGACGAAGAACAGGAGCTTTGAGTGGACGCCTCCGGACAAACGTTACGCTTGCGCACCATCGGGCCATTCACCGTCAACGAACAACTCTATCCCAATGGACTGGTGATCCCACGGCACTCCCACAACCTGGACTACATCACCTTCGTGCTCGAAGGAACCTTTCGAGAGCGCTACGGCGCGCACTCCATCTTTTGCCGCACCGGCGCCGTACGATTCCTCCCGGCCGGCGTAGCCCACGAAAACGAAATCGCGGCCGGTCTGCGTTGTCTCCACATCGCCGCAGAGCCTGCTACCTTAGATCAATTGCGCCAGGATCCCACGATTCCACGCAGACCCGCCGAGATCAGCGGGCTCACCGCCACCTGGCTCGCCAACCGGCTCTACATGGAATTCTCGCGCCAGGACACCGCCTCCGAGATGGCCATCCAAGGCCTGGTGCTGGAGCTTCTTGCCGAAATCGCCCGCTCGGAAGCCGCCGACCCCGCGCTGGTGGCGCCGCACTGGCTCCAGCAAGCCGTCGAGATCGTGGAATCGCGCTTCCTGGAACGGCTCAGCTTGTCCGAAATCGCCGCCGAAGTGGGCGTGCACTACGTCCATCTTTCGCGCCAGTTCCACAAATACAACCGCTGCACGGTCGGCGAGTTAATCCGCCGCCGCAGGGTGCAGTACGCGTCGCACTTGCTCGCGCATTCCAACACGCCGCTGGCCGAGATCGCGCTCATCTGCGGATTCTCCGATCAAAGCCACCTGTCGTTCTTGTTCAAGCGTTATATGGGAATGAGCCCGTCCAAGTTCCGCAGCCTCGCCGGCACCAATTCGGTGGGCGTCACCACTATGGATTTCAGCCCGCGCGTTCGGGCCGTGCCGCTGCGCGCCGCCTCCGGCGAATAAACTCAGACCAGCCGGCTGCGGATGTTCACTTCGGACGTCAGCGTGCGGTGCACCGGGCATTTATTGGCGATCTCCAGCAGCCGCGTGCGCTGCTCCGCCGTCAACGCGCCCTCTAGCTCGATGTCGCGCTCGATGCGGTCCAACATGCCTTCTTTCGTTTCGCACTCCGCGCAATCGGAGGCATAAATCCGCGAATGCCGCAGCCGGACCGTGACGCCTTCGAGCGGCCATTGCTTTCGCCGCGCATACATCCCCAGCGTCATCGACGTACACGCGCCCAGCGCCGCGCAGAGCAGATCGTAAGGCGATGGCCCTGTTTCCGTGCCGCCTGCGGCTAGCGGTTCGTCGGCGGCAAACCGATGCGGCCCCACCGCCACCTCTTGCGCGAATCCACCGGCCCTTCCGCGAACCAACACCTCGTGCGGCGTATCCGCCATCAGGCCTCCACCTCGCCCACGACCGCTTGATCCACGAAGCACCACATCCAGGCCTCGCCCGGCTCAATGGATCGCATCACCGGATGGTGCGACGAGTGAAAGTGCTTCGTCGCGTGCTTGTTCTTCGAGGAATCGCAGCAGGCGACGCGCCCGCAGATCATGCACATTCTCAAATGCACCCAGCGGTCGCCCATCTTCACGCATTCTTCGCAAACATGTTCCGACGGTTCCGTGAAGCTCACCTGATCCAGGTGCGTGCACTGCTTAGCCATGCTCATCCTCCCTGTGTCGCCGACTTTACCGGCGCCCGTTCTAGCGACGCCCGATCCCACTTCGCCAGGTTTGCGCCGGCCTGATACGTACTGTCGAGAAATGCCATCAGCTCTTTCCCGGGCGACGCCGCACCGCGGACGTCATCGTACATCAACAAAAACTCACCCATGCCGGAATGATACAGCGCCGCATCGGGCCGCGCCTTGGACGTTTTGAACCCCTCCGGCTCCGGCGCCGTGTACGAGTAAAACGCCGGGCCCTTGATGCCGCCGCCCCCAGGCCAAAATCCCGCGCTGCTCACTTCGTGCGAATAAGCTTCCTGCATCATGCGGCTTGGCCGCGGTGGCGCGGTCCGCCCGGAAAAGCGCGTCACCGCCAGATCGAAGCTTCCCCAGAAGAAGTGCACCGGGCTGCACTTGCCGATGAAGCCTCCGCGAAACTCTTTCAGCACGGTATCCACGGAATTAAGAATCCGCCGGAAGCGGTCTACATACTCGCGGTCGTACGACTTGTGAACGCGATCCTGGGCGAACGGAATCGGATTCGCTACTTCATCGGGAATCGCGTGAATCGTAACCGTCACGCCTATCGACTGCAGCACGCTCATCAGTTCCGCGTAGAAATCCGCCACCGACCGCGGCGCCAGTTCCAGGGTGCGCACCGCGCCGTGGCTGGTTTCGATCACCAGCCGGTGGCTGATCAGGTCGAACCGGATCTCGAAGGTTCCTGCCGCATACGGGATCGGCGAGGTTGTTAACCCGCGCGTCGTGACATACAACGTCGCATTCCACCAGTGATTCACCAGCGGCGTCAGCGTCATCCGGATCTTGCCCACGATCTGCGTCCACATATGCAGCGTGTCGTAGGTGTCCTGCCATGCCGCAACCGGAAGTTCCGGCCAGGCGCTTACGTTCGAATTCATTGCGCGCCTCCTGTTCCACTTCCAATTCTACGCGGCCCCGCGCGGCTGGTAAGTTAGAAAGGCACACATGCGAACCCAAGTTGGCATCGTCGGGGGCGGGCCCGCCGGCCTGATGCTCTCCCATCTGCTACACCTCAAAGGCATCGAAAGCGTCATTCTGGAGAACCGCAGCCGCCGTTACGTCGCAGAGCGCGTCCGCGCGGGCGTGCTGGAACAAGGCACGGTCGACCTGATGGTGGAAACCGGCGTCGGCGAGCGCCTGAAGCGCCAGGGCCTGCGGCATGAGGGCGTGTGGTTCAGCTTCGGCGGGCAGCGCCACCGCATCGACATGGCGGAACTCACCGGTGGGCGCGCCATCACGGTTTACGCGCAGCAGGAAGTGGTTAAGGATCTGGTGCAAGCGCGCCTCGACGCCGGCGGCCAGATCGTCTTCGAGATCGACGACCTCAGCGTCCACGATCTGGAGTCCGAAAATCCAAAGATCCTCTATCACAAGGACGGCGCCGCGCACGAGGTCACTTGCGACTTCATCGGCGGCTGCGACGGCTTCCACGGCATCTGCCGGCCTTCCATTCCCCGCGATGTGCTCACGCCTTATGAAAAGATCTTCCCGTTCGCCTGGTTGGGTATCCTTGCGGAGGCCGCGCCCACGTCGGAAGAGCTCGTTTACACCTACCACAATCACGGCTTCGCGCTCTTCAGTATGCGCTCGCCGGAGATCACGCGGCTCTATCTGCAATGCGCGCCCGACGAAGATCTCACCGAATGGCCCGATGATCGTATCTGGGATGAAATGAACGCACGCATGCGGACGGTGGATGGATGGGGGCCGGGCGTCGGCCCGATCGTGCAGAAGGGCGTCACCGCCATGCGCAGCTTCGTCGTGGAGCCAATGCAATTCGGCCGCCTGTTCCTGGCGGGCGACGCCGCGCACATCGTGCCGCCCACCGGCGCCAAGGGCCTGAATCTGGCGGTCTCCGACGTCCGCGTCCTCGCCGACGCGCTTGCGGCCTTTTACAAATCCGGCCGCCGCGATCTTCTCGATCAATACTCGGCCAAATGCCTGCGCCGCGTCTGGAAAGTCCAGCGATTTTCCTGGTGGATGACCTCCATGCTTCACCGCTTCCCCGACGCCGACGGCTTCGACCATCATCGCCAGCTCGCTGAGTTGGATTACATCACCAGTTCCCGCGCCGCGATGACCGCGTTAGCCGAAAATTACGCGGGGTTGCCGATGGATTAGGTACAATTGGCAGCTTGACTCAATCCAACCTCCGCTTATTCACCTTCATTCTCTTCCTAGCGCTCTCGGGAGCACCCGCTCCCGGCCAGATCCGGATTGACACTGTCGCCGGAGGCGTCATCCGCAGCGGCGTCTCCGCCCAACAGGTGGCCCTAGGTTTGATTGCCGGAGTAACGCAGGACTCGGCCGGCAACCTGGTCTTCTGCGACAGCAGCAACCATGTGATCCGGCGGATCAATGCAGACGGAACCATCCAAACGATCGCGGGCCAAGGCATTCCTGGCTACGGTGGCGACGGCGGGCCGGCGACGAGCGCCCTCCTCAGTTATCCTTCCTGGCCCCATTACGACAGCGCCGGTAACCTTTACTTCGCAGATGCGAACAACTTCCGCATCCGCCGCATCGACGCGAAGGGGATCATCACAACTGTGGCAGGCACCGGCATTCGACCGAGTACCTGTAACAGTGGAACTTGCGGGGCCCTGGGAAACAATGGACCGGCGCCGCAAGCGCAAATCGATTTCGTTACTGATCTTGCCGTGGCGACCAACGGATCGATCTACTTCATTGATGACCTGCAGCTACGGCGGGTCACGCCGTCCGGCGAGGTCGAGTTCGTTCCAAATTGCTCCGGCTGCGCGCCTTACCAGGTATATGCAGTGGCTGCTGACTCAAAAGGAAACATGTACGTATCCAGAGAGCAACACGTGTACCTCCTCACGACGGATGACATGCTCCAAAATTTTGCGGGCTTCGGCAGTCCAACTGCGGCAAACTACGGGAACGGCGGGCCAGCGATTCAAGCACCGCCCAGTGATTTCGTTCGACTAACAACCGACGGGGCCGGCAATGTGTACACCGAGGAGGGTAACCCTTCAACCATCGCAGCGTACCAGCAGTACGTGATTCGGCGCATCGGAACCGACGGTAACATTAACATCATCGCCGGTACGTTGACCGGGGGATCAGACGCGGACGGCCCTGCATTGCAAACCATCATCCATCCGGGCTACGGCGAGGGATTAGCTGTCGACAAGAACGGATTGGTAACTTTCGCCGACGCCTATCGGCTAAGACAGGTCACCACCAAATCAACTGTCGCCACCATGGCCGGCGGCCAACCTACACCCGCGCCCGATGGCACGGTGGCACGCAGTGCGTGGTTCGTCGGCCCCATCGCGATCGCCCTCGACCATGCCGGTCAACTGTACGTTGGACAATCCTGCATCATTCAAAAGGTGAATGCACAGGGCGTTCTCTCCACCATCGCGGGTACAGGTGTTTGCTCAAACACGCCGCCGAAGGGGCCCGCGCTGACAACCCAATTGAATGGCGTTTTTAGTATCGCCGTAGACAGCCTGGACCAAGTCTTCTTCTCGGACAGCAGCGGTGGGATCTACGTGGTTGACACGAACGGCACAATCAGCGAGGTCACGGAAGTAGCGCCTAACGGCAACTTTCCTAAGCTCGCGATCGACTCGAAGGACCGCTTGTACTTTGCCGCTGAATTTGGTCCCTTTGGCCGCATAAGTCCCGCATCGGCAGCACAGACCATCTACTCATTTCCACAGGCGATGGTACGTGGGATGGCTGTTGACGCTGCCGACAACGTGTACCTTTGTTGCGATCGGACAGGAAGCTTGCAGCGATACACCTCAGACCTCCAGCTTTCGACCGTTCCTGATCAGGCGGCGCCAAGTCCCAGTCTTATCACCGGTTACGCTTTAGCCGTGGATGGGTCCTCGAACATTTGGCAAACCTCCCAGTTCAACGGCTTAACCAAAGGTGCCTCTCCCTTCGGCGATGGTTGTTGCAACTACGGCGATGGCGGCTCTGCGGAGTCCGCCTACATTACTCCTTCCGCCCTTGCTTTTGCACCAAACGGCGATCTCTACTTCCTCGACTCTAATACCAGCAGAGTCCGTAAGATCACTGGCAGGCCGCCAGCCGTAACGCCCACGATTTCTGCCGGCGGGATCGTGAACGCCGCCAGCCTCACCGGTGGAACCATCGCGCCCGGCGAACTCATCTCGATCTTTGGCTCCAACTTCGGCCCGCCCGGCCTCGACGTCTCCGCGCCGCAGAACAACGTCGTGCCTAAGGCGCTCAATAATGTTCACGTCTACTTCGGCGGCCTCGGCAACTTCGGAGCTATCACAGCGCGCACCAACAGTCAAATTAATGTCTTCGTGCCCTATAACATCGCGAACGCTACGTCCATTCAAATCACGGTCGATGTCGACGGCGTCCTGTCTGACCCCGTCACGGTCCCCGTCGCCCCCTCCGCTTTCGGCCTCTCCACCGCCGACGCCAGCGGCTCCGGCCAGGGCGCGATTCTCAACCAAGACAACTCTTACAACAGCCACTCCCATCCCGCCACCCGCGGTTCCGTCGTCACGCTGTTCGGGACCGGCGAAGGCGTCACCACTCCCGCGCTGCCCGACGGCTCCTTAGTCATCTCGACTCCCTACTCCACCACCACCGACCCCGTAACCGTCACCATCGGCGATCAAACCGCCCAGGTCACATACGACGGTGCCGCGCCGTACCTGCCCACAGGCGTCTTCCAGATCGACGTCCGCATCCCCGACAACGCCACTTCCGGCGATGTCCCTATCAAAGTCTCCATCGGCGGAATCAGCACCACCCGCACCGTCACCTGTGCGGTCGAATAGCCCCGCCACGTGATAAAATCCATCCCTTATGACATTTTCGCTCCCCCGCGTTGCGGCCGCGGCCGCGCTGCTGCTCGCGCCCTGTCTCGCTTTCGCCGAGGAACCCGCATCCATTTATAAACAAAGCTGTGCGCCATGTCACGACGCCGGTCTGAACCGCGCCCCCACGCGCGAAGCGCTGCATGCCATGACGCCCGGCCAAGTCCTCGCCGCGCTGGAATCCGGCCCCATGATTTCCATGGCCATTCGCCGCTCCTCCGCCGAACGCCGCGCGCTGGCCGAATACCTGACCGGCAAATCCTTCGATCATCCCATTGATCTAACGCCGCCCAAGCAGGCCAAGTGCACCGCCTCGCCCGCCGAACTCCCCGACCCGTCGTCCTCGCCCATGTGGAACGGCTGGGGCCAGAACGATCTCAACACCAGCTTCCAGGACGCCAAACAAGCCGGTCTCACTGCCGCCCAAGTTCCCCACCTGACGCTGAAATGGGCTTTCGGCTTCCCCTCCGTTCTTGACGCCAACGGACATCCCACGCTCGCCGCCGGCCGCGTCTTTATCGGTAGCGCGACCGGCATGGTCTACTCGCTCGACGCTTCCACCGGCTGCGTCCACTGGTTCTTTCAAGCCGACGGCCGAGTGCGCGCCGCGATCAGCATCGCAAAAATCAAGGCGGACTCCGGCCCGCGCTACGCCGCCTTCGTGGGCGATGGACGCGCCACCGCCTATGCCCTGGACGCCGCCACCGGCAAGCTGATCTGGAAGACCAAGGTCGACGACTTCCCCGTAGCCACCATCACCGGCTCGCCGCACTACTACAACGGACGCCTCTACGTGCCCGTCGCGTCCGGCGAAGAAGGCGCCGGCGCTTCGCCCGATTATGAGTGCTGCCGGTTCCGCGGCAGCATGGTCGCGCTCGACGCCTCCACCGGCAAGCAAGTCTGGAAGACCTACACCATCTCCGAACTCCCGCACCGCACCAAGAAAAACAAGAAAGGCACGCAGCTCTGGGGACCCTCCGGCGCGCCCATCTGGAGCAGCTCCGCGATCGACACCAAGCACAACACCATCTACGTCACCACCGGCGACAACTACAGCGATCCGCCCAGCCGCTGGAGCGACGCCTTCATGGCTCTCGATCTCGACTCGGGCAAAATCCTTTGGACCCGCCAGATGACCGCCAAGGACTCTTACACCGCGGCCTGCCGCATTCCTGACAAGACGAATTGCCCCGAATCCAACGGTCCCGATTTCGATTTCAGCTCCGGTCCCATCCTGGTCACTTTCCCCAATGGACGCCGTGCGCTCGTCGCGGGCCAGAAGTCCGGCATCGTCCATGCGGTCGATCCCGACAACCAGGGCGAAGTGCTCTGGCAGGTGCGTGTCGGCAAAGGCGGCACAAGCGGCGGCGTGCAGTGGGGTTCGGCCGTCGACGACAAGAACATCTACGTCGCGGTCTCTGACCTCGGCCGCATCGTCGTTCCTTATAGTCTCGCCACCGACGCCGATCCCAATACCGGCGGCGGCATGTTCGCGCTGAGCCTCCAAACCGGCAAGCGCGTCTGGTACACGCCTCCTGCGCCTTGCGGCACTCGCAAGCGCTGCAGTCCTGCGCAATCGGGAGCGGTCACCGCCATCCCCGGTGTCGCTTTCTCCGGCTCCGAGGACGGACACCTGCGGGCCTACTCCGCCACCGACGGCACGGTCATCTGGGATGTTGACACCGAAACCGAGTACAAAACCGTGAACGGCGTGGAAGCGCACGGCGGCTCTCTCGATGGACCCGGGCCAATCGTCGGCGGCGGCATGCTGTTCGTCAATTCCGGATACGCCGCTGGAGGCGGCATGCCCGGCAATGTGTTTCTGGCGTTTTCCGTCGACGGCAAATAAGTGCGGCTATCGTCGCACTGCTACGCGGTCACGGGCCTCGGGTACTCGCCGCCGTGGTACGTCAATGCGGGCTTCATCGCGGGCGACCACACCACGCTGATCGCCGACACCGGTAGCAATTCGGCGGCCGCGGCCACCATTCACGGCTACGCGACGGCCGTTCGTCCCTCCAACCGCATCGTCGTGCTCGATCTTGAAAAACACTTCGACCACATCGGCGGCAACAGCTACTTCCGCGAGCGCGGCGTCGACGTCTACGGCCACGCCGACATTGCGCGCACGCCCGCCGAGTTTCAGGCCGAAATCGACGAGTTCAACGCCACCATTCCGGGCGCCGCGCGCCGCGCCCATAGCGAAGCCGACGTCTTTTTCGCGGGGACTCAACCAACGAACCCGAATTGCCCCATTACAGTGGACACGCGCATGGATCTCGGCAACTGCGAAGCGGAGATCCTCCTGACACCCGGCCACACGCCCACGAACGTGTCTGTCTGGGTTCCTTCCGATCGCGTCCTGTTCAGCGCGGACTGTTTGATTGACGGTTATCTGCCAAACCTGGACGCCGGTTCCGTCACCGACTGGCACATCTGGCTCGAGTCTTTGGACCGCCTCGCCGCGCTCGCCCCGCGCATCGTAGTTCCCGGCCACGGACGCGTCGCCACTTGGGATGAGGTGCCGCGCATGATCGCGAGCCTTCGCGCCATCCTCGAGCGCGCGATCGACACCGGAAAATCGCCGACGCGCTAAACTTTCTCGAGCACCGTTCCGTAACCTTCGACCCGTCCGCTCAAGCCCACTAACCGCACGCTTGCCATCAGCGCATGCGGCGTGCTCGACACCACCGGCACCTTGCAGCGCTTCTCCAGCGGAACGATCAGATCCAGCGTCTTCAGCGCGCCGCACGAAATCACGAGCGCATCGGCTTTCGGTGCGCCTTCATATACGCTGGCGCTGAAATTAAGCAGTTCGTCGGGCGTCACCGGCCCACGGTCTTTGAAACTGACGATCCCCATTCCCTTCACCGACACTACGTGAAATCCCGACTCTTCCAGAAACACCTTCAGCCGATTACTGACGTCCTCGTCGTAGGCCGTCGCCACCGCGATCTTGCGTGCGTTCGCCACTTTCAGGCCTTCCACGATTCCCGTGCTCATGGTCGTTGACGGCAGCCCGGTCGCCTTCGTAACTTTCACTTTCAATTGATGCTCGTACTCGGCGCCCTTATAGAAGGTCAGCGATGTCCCCATCACCGAGATCCCGTTCGCGCCTTCCTTGGCCATTTTCTCCGCTGCGGGCAAAATTCGGCCGAACACGCGATCGTATTCCTCGGCCGTCATCTTGGTGAGACCCACGCCTTCGGCCAGGAACCGCACGCCCGTCGGATACAGGCGGCGCGCCTCGGGAGGAACCGGATAATTCGCCGGCGGAAAAATCATGCCGAGCGTCGGTTCTTTCGTGCTCGCTTCCAGCGCCGCGCTCACGGCTCCTGCGGACGCAACCTGCAAAAATTGACGGCGAGAACTTTGGCTCATCTCTGCCTCCCTCAACGCAGTATAAACCCTGCATCGATCGAGCGCGCGGCCGCGCCTCTAATCGAAGTTGTTTTTCCTGCCTTGCCGCACATAAGCCACCTTCGAGCCGATGTGCGCGCGCCCGTGCGCCGCTTCCTGCTTGGCCAGATGCGCGAACATCTGGATCCCGAAGCCGCCGTCCAGATCGTTAGTGATCCTCTGCCGCCAGGGCCGCCGCACGATCTGCGTCGTCAGCCGCCGTGTCGTGCGCGGCTGCGTCATGATGTGATCAGCCAGCTTCCACGCGCGATCCAGCAGCCTGTCCTTCGGCAACACTTCGTTCACCATCCCGTACTCCAACGCCGTCTTCGCATCGATGGCCTGACCAGTCAGCAGCGCATAAGCCGCCCGCTTCACGCCTAGCAGCTCCTGAAAGCAACTATGAATGCCGTCGCCCGGCACCGACCCGATATCGTAGTGCAGGTCGTAAATGATCGCGTCCTCGCTACAGATCGTCAGGTCGCACATCAGGCAAATCTCGGTGTGAAAGCCGGGTCCGTTCAGCACGCCAATGGTCGGAATCTCCAGATCGTTCACCAGCGCGCTGACGTTGATCCGCCCATCTTTGTACGCATACTCGTAGGCCCAGTGCGCCAGATCCTCTTTCTCCAGCTTGAAACCCTCCGGGTCCGCTTCCATCATGAAATCGTCGCCGCTGCCGGTGAAGATCATGATTTCATTCTCCGGGTCCGCGCCGATAGTCTTGAAGAGCTGCCCCACCGAGCGATGATTTTCCACGCTCAGCTGGACCGGCCCTCCCTTCGTGTGCGCCTGCACCAGGATCACGCCGTCCGCGCGGCGTTCCAGCTTGTAATGCTCCTTGAAGCGCTCCTTGTATTCGTCAAACTTCGGTGTGGCGATAAACGACGTCAGTGACATGCCTGGCTCTCCTCTCCAGTAAGCCTACCTGGAGTGGAGCCAGCTATGCGGCCCACAGCCGCGGGACCAGCGTTCCCGCCTGCTGCTCAATCGCACCCATCGCATCTAGAATCAGGTCCTCACGAAACCGCCGCCCGATCAGCTGGACGCCTGCCGGCAGGCCCTCCACCAGATCGATCGGTACAACGCCGGCCGGCAGCCCGACATAGTTGATGGCGTAGCTGTAAATCGAGGCGTCGAATAAATCCTTCGTCTGCGCGAAGCCCTGCGCGTCGTAGTTCCAGGAATAACCCGGCCGCATCAGGAACGGCGTCAACACCAACGGATAGCTGTCCAGGAACACGGTCCACGCCCGCATCATCCGGGTCCGGTCGGCTAGGCCCGCGCGATATCCATCCAGATCCAGAATCTCGCCCATATCGTAATACCAGCCGAAAATATTGCGCAGATCCTCGCTCCCGCCCTTCTCTACAACCGGTCCCAGCGTTCCCTTGAGCTCCGAAAGCAGTACGCTGAACCAGCCCCGCGCCGGCTCGCTGACGGACGGCGGTTCCACTTCGACAACTTCATAGCCTGCGCTGCTCAAATAACCCGCTGCCCGATCGATCAGCCCCACAATGCCCGGATGGATCGGGTAGCCATGACTGTTGCGCGTCACCGCGATGCGAATCGGCTTCCCGAGCGGCTCGCCGTCGAACGGCGCCGGCACCCACCACGGATCGCGCGGATCGCCGCCCGCCATCACGCGAGTCGCCAGGCGCACATCCGCCACGCTGCGCGCAATCGCGCCTTGCACCGACGTAAGCTGCGCCAGCAAACCGCGCTCGGCTATCGCCGAAGGATTAAACGCCGGAACCCGCCCTGGCGTCGGCTTCACCGTCGCCACGCCATTCATGAAAGCGGGAAATCGCAGTGACCCGCCGATATCGTTCCCATGATGGATCGGCCCAAATCCCGCCGCGGCCGCCGAACCCGCCCCGCCCGACGACCCGCCCGCCGATGCCTCCGCGTTCCATGGATTCCACGTCCGCCCATGCAGCGGATTCACCGTAGTCGCGCGCATGGAAAGCTCCGGTGTGTTGGTGCGGCCTACAACGATCGCGCCCGCGCGCCGCAGATTGCGCACCAGCGGCGAATCGGCAGGCGCAATTAGCTTAGCCAGCGACGGAAACCCGTTCGTAGTCGCGTGGCCTTCCTGGTCGATATTCACCTTGATCGTCACTGGCACGCCGAACAGCGGTCCCGGTTCCGCACCGCTCTTGAGCGCGAGATCGGCCTCCGCAGCCTCCGCCAGCGCTGGCTCGGTTAGGTCGGTCACGATCGCATTCATCTTCGGATTCAGCGCGCGGATGCGCTCAACTACCGATGCCATGACTTCGGAACACGAAAACTGCTTCTCGCGAATGCCCGCCGCGGTTTCTACCGCGCTCTTTTGCCACAAAGCCTCACCCATCAATGAACTCTCCTCAGGCGAACGATTAATCGATTAAGTTAGCATGCCGCCGCCCGACACCAGTAAAATCAAAGGATGCTCAAGTCCACCATCTTCCGCGAATACGACATCCGCGGCATAGCCGATTCCGAACTGCTCAGCCCGGACGTCGAACAGCTCGGGCTTGGCTTGGGCACGTACATGCTCCGGCACAGCGGCGGCCGCAAAATGAACCTCGGCCGCGATTGCCGGCTCAGTTCCACACGCCTCCGCGACGCGGTCGTCCAAGGCCTGCTTGCTTCAGGCTGCGACGTCACCGACATCGGCACCGTGGTGCCTTCCATTACAGGCAGTGCAGTCGTAACGCAGTCAACCCAAGCCCGGCTGCAGAACACGAGGCGTCACTAGCGGAATCCCAGAAGGGGACGTCTTGTGAGTCATAGCGCGGCAACCGTTTCGTCAGCCGGTGACCGCGGGGCGCCCAGGGTCTGACACTACTTGGTTTCCCGGCCGCTGTACCGATCCGATTCACTCCAGCGCCCGACTGAATCACGCCATCTTACCGAGACCGTTCCATCCGTGTGGGGTTCCAGGCTCAGGTCCGTCACAGGTTCCCCCAGTTCTGCAATCCGCTCACTAGCGACTGGGCTCCATGCCTGACCGATCGCTGGCTGCTCGAGTTCACCGATCCAAGGGCTCGTCGTTCTGCACAGCACATACTTCTGGCCCAAGAGAAGCACGAACGCGTAGTAGTGCGGTTTGACCACCACCTCTTGCCCCTGAGCGCCAACAGCACGTTCCTCTGGCAATGTAATCCGCTCGAACCGCTCCAGTACTGGCCTGACGACCTCGAAATCCGCATGTGATCGAGGATCATAGCTGAATACCAACCGATAATAGCCGGCCCGGGACGGCGCTACCCGATTCAGCATCGCTAGCGGGCCCTGTAGTGTCGAATCGTCGCTGCGAATGCGTCTCGTCAGCACTCCCCCAGGCTGAATTGAAGCTCTCGTTGCTTTGCTGCTGGGAGCCGTATAGTAGATGTCCTGGTCTACAGGAGCATATTCGGTACCCAATTCTTTGGCAAGTTTGCTGGCTCGCTCCAATAGAACGATGCCAGCACCGGGCGCCCAAAACGGATCAGGAACGTCGATCACTTCTGCTGTTGGGTTCCTGATCGAGATCGTGAGCCACATCATCTCTCGGGGAGCGTAGACCTGATGGTCAGTGGCGATCGTGGTTTCCAGGCTAGAGATGTTTCGCAGAACAGCAGGCACGCGGTTGCTTTCAATTCGCGTTTGGCCTTGCCCAAGGGCACTCAGTAAGGCAGCCAATGTTAAAAGGACAACGTAGTGTCGCATCTCTCCCCCGTCATAAAGCGCTCGCCGATCCCCTCGGAACCTACCGCGTCGGCGCAGCAACCCGCAACACTGGAATGGCCACTCCACCTCTCATCACGCTGGTCCGATCGAGACGTGCCTGTCCCCTCCCGCCGTCCTTCTCCTCCCAAGACACAACTACTTGCCCGCCATCCTCGTGCGCCTCATAGGATGCAAGTCCGCTCCTGCCCGTTACGACTCGTACGAATGGAGCGAAGGTCCGAAGCCAGGTGACAGATACCTTCCCGTCCGAGTCCATCTGAGGCGTAGGGGAACCCATGAAAGGACTTCCAGTGGGAATTACAAGAGCTTCCTGTCCATCAGCAGCCTGCAAGGCCGCCAGGACAAACCGGGGTGTCGGCAAGCCACGGCTCCTTAGAAGCTGCAGCGGAGTCCGATCAAAGGTACGAACAGACGCCTGCCGTGGTTGGACCACATGGAACGGAGCCCAGCCGCCACCAAAGGAACAGCCGACGCGGTAGTCACCCTCTGGGAGCATGACGAAGTTTTTATGGTAGACAGGGGCATCAACACCTTCTTCTCCATCGAGGTACAACTCAGCGCTCAATACGGCTCCCGGTTGGATTGTCGTGGTTGGTTCGCTCTGCAGGCCGGAACCGACCATAAACGCATCGTCGTGGCCAATCGCCCACCACTCGGAGCCCCACGTATCCAAATTGTACTTGGACTTGCTCTGAAGGATGATCTTACTCCTGCCCCGGTTGTGAAAGGGAGCATAGATCTCCAGGACTTGTTTGGTTGGGTTCTTTACACGAATGGTTGCTCTTGGATCCTCGCCGGAGAGGTATTCGGCCCGATCCAGCGTGATGGAGATTTCCAGCTGGCGCATATTACGCTCGATCGATTTGACGCGATCAGAGGCGTCAGGCAGCCGGATCTGGGCGTCGGACGAGGGCAGGAGCCCAGCACCGATAGCAACTACGAGAACGATTCTCATAACAACCCCGTTTCTATTATGGTATCGAGCTTCATTGACATTTTGCCTTAGGAGCAATGCTGGTATTCCGGCATGGGCTTGGGCGCATGACGTGGCGATAATTAAGACCAATTATGGAACCCCTTATTATCTCCTGTGCTGTTTCTTGTCACAGTCATTCTGGCACGGGTATCGCGCACACTCGAGACTTAACTCGCCTTAAATAGGACTTTATTCTGGTACGGCCTATGTATTCGACAACACCTGAAGGAATCCCACGGCGGCTGGCCCTACTCCGCCGATGGTTCGACCACCAAGTAGAATGAGGAAATATGCTCAAGTCCACCATCTTCCGCGAATACGACATCCGCGGCATCGCCGATTCCGAACTGCTCAGCCCGGATGTCGAGCAGCTCGGCCTAGGCTTGGGCACGTACATGTTACGGCACAGCGGCGGCCGCAACGTGAACCTCGGCCGCGATTGCCGGCTCAGCTCCACGCGCCTCCGCGACGCGCTCGTCCAGGGTCTGCTGGCCTCTGGCTGCGACGTCACCGACATCGGCACCGTGCCCACACCGGTCCTATATTTTTCCGCGCAGTATCTCAACGCCAACGGCGCCATCATGATTACCGGTAGCCACAATCCGCCCGAATATAACGGCTTCAAAAGCGTCTGCGGCGCCGGCACGCTGCATGGCGAAGCCATCCAGGAAGTGCACCACATCATCGAGCGCCAGGACTTCGAGCGCGGCGAGGGCCGCCTTGCCACGGCCGACGCCGTCGCGCCTTACGTGGACGAAGTCGCCTCCCAGTTCCACTTCGATCGGCGAATCAAGATTGTCGCCGACGCCGGCAACGGCACCGCAGGCCCCGTAATGCACCGCATTTTTGAGAAGCTCAATGTCGACGCCGCTGAGCTGTTCTTCGAAATGGACGGCCACTTCCCCAATCACCATCCCGACCCCACTGTCCCCGCCAATCTCGCCCGCCTGGTCGAAAAGGTTCGCGAAACCGGCTCCGCGCTGGGTATCGCGTTCGACGGCGACTCCGACCGCATCGGCGCCGTCGACGAAAAAGGCGACGTCGTCTACGGCGACATCCTGCTGCTGATCTACGCCCGTGAAATTCTCGAGCGCAAGCCCGGCGCAACCTTCATCGGCGAAGTGAAATGCTCGCAGGTGATGTACGACCAGATCGCCAAGCTCGGCGGCAACGGCATTATGTACAAGACCGGCCACTCGCTCATCAAGGCCAAGATGAAAGAAGAAGACGCCGAGCTCGCCGGCGAAATGTCCGGCCACATGTTCTTCGCCGACCGCTATCGCGGCTACGACGACGCGCTCTATTCCGCCTGCCGCCTGATCGAAATTGTCGCCAAATCCGGCCAGCCGCTTTCGGCCCAGCTCGCCGGCCTCCCGAAAATGGTCTCCACGCCCGAGATCCGCGTCGATTGCCCCGACGAAATCAAGTTCGACCTGGTTCGGCGTGTCGCCGCGCATTTCAAGAAGACGCACAAGACCGTCGACATCGACGGCGTCCGCGTGCTCTTTCCCGAAGGTTGGGGCCTGCTGCGCGCTTCCAACACGCAGCCGGTGCTGGTGATGCGCTTTGAAGCCGCGAATGAACATTTGTTGAAGCAGTACCAAAGTGAAGTCGAACAGGTGCTCGAAGCATCGCGCGTGGGAGTCTCATGAACCGAATCTTCGTCTTTCTAATCGGCGTTGCGCTCGCGGCCCAGACCCCGCAAGCCACTGTCATCCACGCCGCCCGCCTGCTCGAAGTGGATACCGGCAAGATCCTCACCCCCGGCGAAGTGCTGGTCCGCGGCGACCGCATTGCTGAAGCCGGCGCCGCCGTTACGCATCCGCCCGGCGCGCAGACCATCGACCTCGGCGATACCACCCTGCTGCCCGGCCTGATCGACGCGCACGTCCATCTGTTCCTGCATCCCGGCGCCGAGGATCTTCAAACTGTCGAAGAATCGGTCCCTCAGCGCACGATCCTCGCGACGCTCGCCGCCCGCGATGACTTGATGGCCGGCTTCACCGCCGAGCGCGATATGGGTACCGAAGGCGCGGGCGCCGCCGACACCGCGGTCCGCAACGCCATCAACGCCGGCCAGATCCCCGGTCCGCGCCTGCGCATTAGCGGCAACGCGATCAGCATTCTCGGCGGCCACGAAGACGCCATCGGCTACAACCCGGAGCAGCACGTCATCTCCAACGCCACCTATGCCAACAACGCCGAAGAGCTGGTCAACGTAATCCGCGAACAGCTCAAGCTGGGCGCCGACTTCATCAAGATCTACCAGACCGGCTCGGATTCCATCCGCGACGGCAAACTCGTTACGCCTTACCAGTACACCGAAGAAGAAATGGCCGCCGCTGTCCGCGAAGCCGCGCGCGTGGGCAAGCACGTCGCCGTGCACGCCACAGCCGACCCGGGCGCGATGTACGCCGTTGAGGCGGGTGTCGTTTCCATTGACCACGGCTTCCAGCTCTCCGACGAAACGCTGCGCCTGATGCACGACAAAGGAACCTTCTACGTCCCCACGTTCACCATCCTCGAGTATTTCGCCGACCATCCCAACCCCGGCCAGTTCGACCGCTCGCGCCAGATTCTGGAACTGCACGCCAAGGAATTCCCGAAAGTGCTGGCCGCGGGCGTCCCCGTCGCGATGGGCTCCGACGTAGGCCCGTTCCCGCACGGCACCCAGGCGCGCGAGTTCGTGCTCATGGTGAAATACGGCATGAAACCGCTCGCCGCCATCCAGGCCGGCACACTCAACGGCGCGAAGCTCCTCGGCTGGGAAGGCCAGATCGGCGCACTGAAACCCGGCTACTATGCCGACATCGTCGCGGTCCCCGGCAACCCGCTCGACGACATCACCGATCTCCAGCACGTCTCCTTCGTCATGAAAAACGGCGTCGTCTACCGCAAATAATCCGTGGAGCCCCGGCTCAAGGATGTGAAGCACGCGCTGCGGATGTTCCGCCGTAGCCCTGCCTTCACCATCGCCGCAGTGGCCACCATGGCACTCGGAATCGGCGCCACCACGGCGGTGTTCTCGGTAGTCAACACGGTTCTGCTCAAGCCCCTCACCTATCCCGATAGCGATCGCATCGTCCGGTTTCTTATCAACACTCCGACCGGCCTCGACTACGGCGGCTCCCCAACGCGATACAACATCCTACGCCGCCAGACGCAGGCTTTTCAGGATATCTCCGCGTACACCGGCTTCGCCGCGAGCCTCACCGGTGGCGCCAATCCCGAACAAGTCCACGCCCTTCACGTCACCGCCGGCTACTTTCATCTCTTCGGCGCCCCGATGATCGAAGGCCGGTCATTCACAGCGGACGAGGATCGTCCCAATGGCGGAAACGTCGTTGTCTTGAGCTTCGGGCTTTGGCAGAGGCGCTTCGCCGGCGACCGATCCATTACCGGCAAGAGTATCTCCCTGAACGGCGCGCCTCACACTGTCGTCGGTGTCGTGGGACCCGGCTTTAATACCGAGGTCGATGCCGCATCTCCCGACCTCTGGCTGCCCTTTCAAATCGATCCCAATAGCGTCGATCACGGCCGCTACTTCGACATCGCAGGCAGGCTCCGGCCGGGCGTCACGCTAGCCGTAGCCAACGCGCAGCTCGCGCTTGCGACCAAAGAATTTCGCGGCAAATTCCCCAACCTGCTGGGCCCGCGCGACGAGTTCATTGCCCGGCCATTGCGCGATGTAATGGTGCTCGATGTGCGCCCTTCGCTCCTCGTCCTGGCAGGGGCGGTCTGCTTGGTTCTGCTCATCGCCAGTGCAAATGTGGCCAGCCTGCTGCTGGTGCGCGCGACCGGCCGCAAGCGTGAACTCGCCATTCGAGCCGCCATCGGCGCGGGCCGGTCGCGTCTGGTCCGCCAGCTACTCACCGAGAGCCTGCTGCTGTCGCTCGCGGGCGGCGTGCTCGGACTAGCGCTTGGCAGCTCTGGCATTCGCGTGCTGCTTTCGCTGAATCCCGGCAACATCCCCCGCATTGGCCCGCACGGTGCGCTGGTCACGATGGACTGGCGCGTTCTCCTCTTCGCCCTCGCCGTATCTCTGGCGACGGGTCTGCTCTTCGGGCTTCTGCCTGCTCTGCACGCTTCACGCGCAGACCTGAATACGGCGCTCAAGGAAGGCAGCGGACGCTCCGGCACGGGCGCTCACTCCAACAAAGCCCGCTCCTTGCTGGTCACCGCCGAAATCGCTCTCGCCTTGATCCTGGTGATCGGCTCAGCGCTGCTAATCCGCACCTTCCTGGCGCTGCGGTCTGTCAACGCCGGCCTCGATCCGCACAATGTCCTCACTCTCCGCATGTCACTCTCCGGCTCGCGTTTTGAACGTTCCTCGCAAGTCAGCGATCTGGTCCACGACGGCGTGCAGCGTCTCGAAGCTTTGCCCGGCGTCGCGCGCGCTGCCGCCACCTACGTCGTTCCTCTGGAAGGGATGTTCGGCGTTCCGTTTAACATTGTCGGCCGCACGCCCGCGCAAGGCCGCTACGATGGACGCGGATGGCTCTCCGTCTCGCCCGGATACTTCGTCGTCTTCAGAATTCCGGTGCTGCGCGGCCGAGGCTTCACCGATCGCGACAACGCCGCCGGTCCGCCCGTGGCCATCATCAATGAAGCGCTGGCTCGCCAATTTTGGCCGAAGGGCTCCCCGCTCGGCGAGCGCCTCCTGCTCGGCAAAGGCTACGGCCCGGAATTTGAGGAGCCGGCCCGCGAGATCGTCGGCATAGTTGGCGACGTGCGCAACTTCGGACTGGATACCGAGCCACCGACCGTCGTCTATGTCCCCCTCGCCCAAGTCACCGACGGGCTTACTACGCTTGCCTCCCGCGCTTCCAGGCTCGCCTGGATGGCCCGCACACGGGGCAACCCGATGCAATTGAGCTCCGCCATTCAAAACCAACTTCAGCAAGCCAGCGGCGGATTGCCGCTCGCCTCGGTCCGCAGCATGGACGAAGTGATGTCGGAATCCACGGCCAGCAAGGACTTCGACACGCTGCTCATGTCCATCTTCGGGTGTGCCGCGTTGCTGCTGGCGGCCATCGGCGTATACGGATTGATGGCCTACGCTGTCGCGCAGCGCACGCAGGAAATCGGCATCCGGCTCGCGCTGGGCGCTGAAATGGCTCAAGTACGCAACATGGTTATCCTGCAGGGGATGCGGCTGGCCGCTCTAGGAATCGCGATCGGTCTGGCGTCGTCATTCGGATTGAGCCGGCTGATCGCAAGCTTCTTGTTCGGTGTGAAGCCGCATGATCCCCTGGCGTTCACCCTGGCTCCGGCAGTCATCACCGTAGTCGCGCTGGTCGCAGTCTGGCTGCCAGCCCGCCGAGCCACCCTCGTTGACCCGGTGACGGCTCTGCGCTCCGAATAGAGCCTAGCTGACCGCTGCCAGCTGCCCCACTGGCTCCGGCGCGGCATCCGGCTGCCCGAATCGCACCGAGACGAGTTTCGACACGCCTGGCTCCTGCATGGTCACTCCGTAGAGCGACTGCGCGGCTTCCATCGTGCGCTTGGCGTGCGTGATGACGATGAACTGCGTCTGGCTCGACATCTCCTTCAGCAGCCGCGTCAGCCGCTCGATGTTCGGCTCGTCCAGCGGTGCGTCCACTTCGTCCAGAATGCAGAACGGACTCGGCGTGTACTGGAAAATGGCCATTAGAAGCGCCATCGCGGTCAGCGATTTCTCGCCGCCCGAAAGCAGCAGCACGTTCTGCAGCCGCTTGCCCGGAGGAGAGGCGACGATATCGATACCCGATTCCGCGATGTTGGTTTCATCCGTAAGCCGCATCTCGCCCGTCCCGCCGCCAAATAACGTCCGGAACATATTGCGGAAATTCTCGTTGATGTGCTCGAAGGCGTCGCTGAAGCGCTTGCGCGATTCCACATCAATCTCGTGAATCGCCTTCTCGGTGTCGCGGATGGAATCCAACAGATCTTGCCGTTGCGCGTTCAGGAAATCGTAGCGCTGTTGCGCTTCCTGGAATTCTTCAAGCGCCTGCGGATTCACGGGACCCAGCGCCTCGATGCGCGCCTTCACTTCCTGATACTTCGCTTCCGCTTCCGCCAGGCCTGCTTCGTCGAGCACCGTCTCTTCGCCCACGGCCAATTCCTCCACTGGCGCGCTCAACTCCTTGCGGCTGGTTTCGTCCAGATACTTCAGCTCGGCTTGCTTCTTCACCAGCTCCAGCTCGATCTGCGAGCGCTTCTCCAGCGCCGCCTGCACATCCAGCCGCCACTGCTTGAGCGACTCTTCGAGCGCCAAGAGATTACCCCGCAAAGTCGTTTCCTGCTCAGCCAGCCGCACGACCGTTTCTTCGGAAGCCTGAATATCGCGCACCAGCTCATTCGCGCGCCGGTCCAGCTCGATGTTGTCGGCCAACAGCCGTGCCCGCTCGACTCCCAGGCGTTCCATCTCCGCCGTGATCTCGCGATGCCGCGCGGTGGTTTCGGCGATCTGCGCTTCGTGCCGGGCCTGCGTGGCGCGCTCGGAACGCTGCCGCTCTTCGAATCCGGCGAGTTCGGCCCGCAAGTTGGCGTGCTCCTCGGCCAGTTTGTGGGCTTCCGTCTGCAGTTCTTCGAAATCAGCCCGCGACTGCTCCAAGACCTGCTCTTCGATCGCGCGCGCCGTCTCCTTTTCGTCCAGCACCCGCTGATCGCGCTCCTGCTGCTCGCGGGCACGCGCTCCTTCACGCCGCAAGCGTTCCAGATCCAGCCGCGCCACCGAGATCCGCGATTGCGCCCGCGCGAACTCCTCGGCCATCTTGCGATGCTCGTGATCCAGCGCCAGCGCCTCTTTTTCCTGATTCTGCTGCAGCGCCCGCACGGCTTCCAGGTCTTCGGTGAGCCTCGCGATCTCGCGCTCCAGTCGATCCAACTGCGCCGCGGTCTCGTCCACCGCCCGGTGCTTCACCTCGACGCTGCCGATCAACTCGCGCAGTTCGCGCTTCAGCGCCAGCGGTCCACTGCCCGTCTTCTTGCCGCCGCTGACCGCATGGCCGTGGTAGCTGACGCCGTCGGGAAGCAGGAAGAAGCAATCCGGATGCGTGACCGCCAAATGCTGCGCCGCCGCCCGATCCGCCGCCAGAAAACAGTGGCCCAGGCGCGGCAGAAGATCGTGCGGAGCCGTTCGAAAGCCGTTCGTGAACCGAAGATAGTCGCTCAACCGGCCCACCACGCCCTCGGCCGCGCTCAGCTCCTCGCCCGAATGCGCCGGCTCGCCCGGCTCCGGATGCACCAGGAACGTGGCGCGACCGTCCAGATCGGTTCGCATGATGTCGATACCGCGCTCGGCCTCATTCCAGTTGTGGACGACAACGTACTCCAGCTCCTCGTGCAGGAAATCTTCGGTGGCTTTTTCGTACGCCGGGTCCACTTCCACGAAATCCGCCAGCACACCAGCAGGCTTGAAATCCTCCGCCTCGCCGCGCTCGACGGCGGTAAACAATCGCTTGACACTTTCGGTTGTATAAGCGCGATGCGAAAGGATTTCTTCGAGCGAATCCTTGCGAGCCTTCAGCCGCGACGCCTCCGTTCGCAGCAGATCCAACGATCGCCGTGCTTCGGCAGCTTCGGTCTTACGGACAACCAGCTCTTCCTCGACGCGCCGCTTGCGATCAGCGGTCGACTCCAGCTCCATCTGCCGCGCGCACATCTTCTCCGACAACTCCGCCTTCACATTTTCCAGCTGCCCGATGTCTGCCGCAGCCGATTCTTCTTCCTTTTCGCAGCGCGCCGTGTCGCGCTCGATGGCCGACAGGAATTCGCCCGTCTGCACCAACTGGTTCTTCAGCGCCGAGGCCTCGCCCAGCAGCCGCAGCACGTTCTGACGCCCGGTTTCGAGCGTCCGGCTGTGCTCCTGCAGCGTCTGCTGCAATTCCTCGCGCACGGTGGTCTTGGCCGCAAGCCGGTTGCGCGCCGATTGCGTCTGAGCTTCCAGTTCCGCCACGGCCCGCAGATGCGTTTCCAGTTCCTCGCGCAGTTGCGCCTGCCGCCTTTCCAGTTCTTGCGACTCGCCCTCGCCCTGTCCAAGCCGCTGCTCGATAGCGCCGATCTGCTGCGCCTGCGAATCCAGTTTCCCCCGCGTCCGCTCCTGGTCAAGCTGCAAATCGGCCAGCTTGCGGCGCGCTTCGGTCAGTTCAGCGTCATTGCGATAGCAGGTCTCCTGCAGCGCCGTGTGCTCCTGCTCGCTTTGGGCTACCTGGTTGGACAGCGTCTGGTATTCGGCGATGGCCAGATTCAGATCCAGCGCAGTTTTGGCCGCGTCGCGCTCCAGCATCCGGTAGCGCGCGGTGAGCGATTTGCGCAGGTGCGCGACCATCTCGCTTTTCAGCTCTTCGTAACGCCGCGCTTTGGACGCCTGCCGCTTCAGCGAGTTCACCTGCCGGCCGACTTCCTCCAGGATGTCGAACACGCGCGCCAGATTCTGTTTCGCGCCTTCCAGCTTCGCCTCGGCCAACCGCTTCTTAGTTTTGAACTTGCCGATGCCGGCGGCTTCCTCGATAATGTTGCGCCGGTCCTGCGGCTTGTTGCTAAGGATCTGTCCGATGCGTCCCTGCTCGATGATGGCGTAGCTTTCCGGCCCCAGACCAGTGCCCATGAACAGGTCCTGGATGTCGCGCAGCCGCGCGGTCTTGCCGTCGATCAGGTATTCGCTTTCGCCCGAGCGGAAGAGTCGGCGCGTGATGGTGACTTCGCTGGGATGATGAACGTGAGCTGCATTACCGTTGCCATTGTGGTGACCGTGATCCGGGGAATGGTGCTCTGCAGTGGGGTCGACCAGGGTCATCGTGACAGAAGCCATGCCCAGCGGCTTGCGGTCACGCGTGCCCGCGAAGATGACGTCCTCCATCCGGGTACCACGAAGGCTCTTAGCCGACTGCTCGCCGAGCACCCAACTGATGGCGTCGCTCAGGTTGGATTTTCCACAACCATTCGGTCCGACAACGCCGGCAATGCCGGAGCCGACAAACTTCATCTCAGTTCTATCAAAGAAGGACTTAAAGCCCTGAATTTCAACCCGCTTGAGCTTCAGCAAAATGACGTCCCCTTCCTATTATCATCTCGGGGGGTGGTTCTATGGTAAACCGGGTGGTGGCGAAAGTAAAGCGTCCTAGCGCCGAGATCTGGTAGGTCACTCCCAGAAGGCACAATATGTGGGCCCTAGCGCGCCGATCTCACCTTCGAGGGCTTTTTGCCAAACGAACCCACCGACGGATAAGTGTCCTTTTTTATAATAACTTATGATCAGCAGACCGTCCCAGCGCGGTGTAAAAGCCCCAGATGGCCAGCCCGGCGATGGTCGCCAGCGCGATGGTGGAATCGTTGAAGTACCAGGCCGACGTGTTCAGCGTGACCGGAATATTCAGCGCGGCGTCGGCGGTATAAAGCGCGACCGCCAGGGCCACCAGGCCGAAGCGCAGAGCGCCCGCGGCAAGGGCGGTGTATATGACCGCTTGGAGCGGCCACTCGACGCTGGGATAATCCGCCGTCACGGATTTCATCGCGGTGAACAGCAGAACGAACACCCCCGCGGCAAGCCACGACTTCCGCAACACGACCCGAAACAGGAACAGAAGCAGGAACATCAACAGCGTGCTGCTGATGGAGCTGGGGATGTGCTGGAACCAGGTGCCGGAAGCAATGCGCGCGTTGCCCAGGTATTCGAGCGATGCGAAAGCCGGCATCGCGCCGAACCGCCGCTCGACATGATAGCGGATGCCATACATGACGCACACGATCAGACCGACAATGATGCCGTAGAGGACATCGCGTCCAACCAGCGGATCGCGCCAGCGCCCCGCAAGCGCGCGGGTCCAGGAAATCAGAGCTTGCGGCCAGTAACGCCGGACGTAGGGTTCCAGCGTCAGATAAAGCAGCCACACCACGCCTGCCCAAAACAGGGCCATGCTGATGGCCAATACCAAGAGCAACATGAAGTTTTCGAAGGAAGAAAAGTGGGCTTCCAGCGCCCAGAGCGCCATGTGGAGAAAGAAAATCACCGAGGCCAGGCGCATGGCGCCGCGGCGGTCGCCCTTGCCGTGAACATAGTTCCAGCGCGCCAGAATGATCGCGGCCAGAGCGGGTATAAACACAATGATGCTCCCGATGATCCGCAGGATGATCTGATTCGCGCCGGACGGCTGTTTGGCAGGCATGCGAGCAGGCTGGCTCCACGGCCCAGTCAGCGAAAAGTATACGGGACGGCCGTGCCAGGCGGCGGCTTCCACATGCAGCGGGCGGTTGCCGAAGCCGGGCCACTGGCCGGTCCAGGCCTGACGGGTGTCGGCGGCAGCCAGCGGCGCCCAGACCGGCGGCGCGGGTCGGAACTTCGTGATGTCCAGGCCGGCCGCGGTGAAGAGAGCGCGCCAATCCGGCGGGGCGGATTGAGCGGCTGTCGCCGAAGCATCGTCACGCTCGGGCGGCAATGCTTCCAGATAAGTCAGACGTCCCAGCGGATCCAGCCGGAGATCGATCGTCCCGGACATGTATGGCTTCGGGTTATCTTCGTGGATGATGCCGGGAATCAGTAGTTGATCCTGTATGCCGATGTTCGCCATCGGCTCGACGCTTTGGCGATACCAGAATTTGAAAGGAGAAGGACGGCTGCGCGCGATCTCCTCCCACTGCGGCGATGGCTTGTCGGCCTTCGGTGCCCAATTCAGGAAGTCCTGGTCGAAATCGAATGCCCAGGCGGAGTCGGCGGCCGGTGCGGTATAACCGAAGCCTTGGATCAGCTCGCGCGCCTTGTCCACCAGCACGTCCGGCGGCTTGGTGAGCTGTGCGTCTTCGACGAAGCTGGAAGTCGCGGCCAGGAACGTGAAGAGCGCAAGCCCGGCCAGTGCGCCGGCCAACGCCGGAACCGCGATCTTCCACGGCAGCGCGGCCGTTTCGCCCGATGCGGCGACCAACTGCGGCGAGGGCGTTTCACCAGCGGCGAGCGCGGCAGCCAACGGATCTCCACCGGGCAAACGGGCCGCGACCGCAAGCGCGGACGGCGGGCGGTTGGCCGGCTCCGGATCCAGGCAGCGCAAAATCGCGCCTTCGACTCCGGGGTCCAGGTCGCGCACCAGAGTGGACGGGCTGACCGGCGTCGTCTCGCTGTGTAGGCGCACCAGTTCCGCCAGCGTCGAGGCTTCAAACGCGCGCTTGCCCGTGAAGACCTCGTAAAGCACCAGGCCGAGCGAGTAGATATCGCTTTGCACCGTGACGTCGCGGCCTGCCAGTTGCTCGGGCGCCATGTAGGCCGGCGTGCCGTTGCGGACGTCGTCGGCCGGGATCTCGCTGGCGATCGCGGCCAGGCCGAAGTCGGTAATAACAACCTGCCCGCGGCCGTTGAGCATCACATTGGCGGGTTTTAGATCGCGATGCAGCACGCCCCGGGTGTGGGCGGCGGCAAGCCCGGCGCACAACTGGCGCGCAATTTCGACGGCTTTGTCCGAAGGCAGGCGGCCGATGCGTCGCAGCAGCGAGCCGAGGTCTTCACCGTCGACGTATTCCATCGAAAGATACGGCTGGCCGTCGACTTCGCCCAGATCGTACACGCGGCAGACGTTGGGATGCGTGACCTGGCGCGCGATGCGAACTTCGTTGTAAAACCGCGTGAGCGCTGACGGATTGCGCGTGGCGGCTTCGGGCAGGAACTTCAGCGCTACTTCCTGGCCGAGCGTGAGATCGTGCGCGCGATAGACTTCGCCCATGCCTCCCCGTCCTAATAAAGCGACGATGCGATAACGGCCGGCAAGCAGCACGCCCGGCGTAAAACGGCCTTCAACCAGCGAGCCCGAGGAAGAAGACAGCGACGGATGCGAAGGCGTGCGGGAGGGCGCCGGCGTGGACGCAGCGCGCCGCGTGGGCGGCGGCGTAGCGACGGTTTGCGTGACCACGGCCACGGCGCCGTTTACGTCCGCACCGCAAGCCAGGCAAAAGCGGCTGCCATCAGGGATTTCCTTGGCGCAAGTGCGGCAGGTCACGGCAATTCGGTCCGGAATTTTATTGTAGCGCCGAGCGCTCGCGCCGCCTCGAATTTCCACGCCCTGTCGCGGAAACTATAATTATTGGTGGACAAACCGAGGTACACCAATGAAGAAATCGACGTTCGCACTGTCTTGTGCCGCCACCATGGTAGCCAGCATCGTTCTTTTGGCGCCGGTTCGTGCCACCGCTCAAAGCGCGGCCGTGCAGGCGGTCGAAAAGAAAGCAGCATCGCTCGCACCCAAGGGTTGGACCGTGCCCCGGACGCCGGATGGCCAGCCGGACTTGCAAGGCTACTACACCAACGCCAGCATGACGCCGGTGATGCGTTCCAAGGCGTTGGGCGACAAATTGTTCTTCACACCCGAGGAAGCCGCCGCCATGCAAAGGAAGAACAACCCGAACTGCGTCACCAACTGCAAAAGCCAGGACACGCGCGTTGGAGACGCCGCCACGGATCTATCACGCGCCTACAACGACGCATTCTTCGATCGCGGCTCGCAGCTCTATCCGACGCTGCAGACTTCGATCATTGTCGATCCGGCGGACGGCCGCATGCCGCCTCTCACCGAAGCGGCGCTGAAGCAGATGATGCAGGAGCGCCAGGAAGTCAAGGAAAAGTGCGCCGATCCGACGCGCGCCTGCCAGCCAGGCTATGACGGCCACGGACTCACGCTCGCCGACAAGCCGTCGGACATGTCGCTGATGTCTCGCTGCATCAAATGGCAGACCTCAGGTCCGCCGATGATGCCGGCCATCTACGACAGCAACTATCACATCATTCAGACCAAGAATTACGTCATGATCCAGGTGGAAGGCGGCCGCGATGTACGCATGATCCCGACCGACGGCAGTCCGCATGTGCCCTCGAGCATTCGCCTCTGGATGGGCGACTCGCGCGGCCATTGGGAAGGCAACACCCTGGTCGTGGACACGACGAATTTGAATGATGAAGGCGGCGCTCCGGGCTCTCAAACCGACACGCACGTTGTGGAGCGCTTCACCCGCGTTGCGCCCAATATCCTGTTGTACGAGTTCACCGTGGAGAATCCGAAGATGTACACCCGGCCCTACTCTGGAGTCATTCCCATGATGTCCATCAAAGGACCGATTTTCGAATATGCCTGCAACGAGGGCAACTACGGCATGGCGGACATTTTGCGGGGAGCGCGGCGGGAAGAAAAGATGCGCGCCGAGAAGGAAAGCAAGAGCGGCTCAGGCCACTAGGGCCATCGAGCGAAGACGCAAGGGGAGGCACAAATGAAATCCTCGAATTGGCTTGTTATCGTCGCGGCCATTGTGATTGCAGGCTGGCTGCAAACAAGTCTGCACGCCGCCACCGGTGGACAACGCAACGGCACGGTGCAGATGATCACCGTGCACGGCAAATCGCTCGAAGGGAACCTGGAGGGCGATTCGCCGGATCGCGAAGTGTATGTCTACCTACCTCCGAGCTACGCGGCCGAAAAGAGCCGCCGCTATCCGGTGCTCTATTTTCTCCACGGATACGGCGCGAAACCAGAGCTCTATTGGAAGATGATGACCGTGCCCGAGACGGCCGACAAGCTGATGGGCGACGGGACGGTGCACGAATTCATTCTGGTGTTTCCGGACGCGCACACGATTTACGATGGCAGCATGTATTCCAATTCGCCGACCACCGGCGATTGGGAGACCTACATCACGCGCGACCTGGTGAAGTACATCGACAGCCACTACCGCACCATCGCGAATCGCGACAGCCGCGGCTTGGCCGGACATTCGATGGGCGGCTACGGAACACTGCGGATCGGCATGAAGTATCCGGAGGTTTACTCCAGCATTTACGCCATGAGTTCCTGCTGCCTCATGAATGATCCGTCCGCCCGCCGCCCGCCCGCGCGCCAGCCGGAAGCGAAAGGCGGCGAGGACAAGAGTGGCAAGGCGCCACCGCGCAACATCTTCGCCAACGTGTTTAACGCCGAGGCGGCCGCGTGGTCGCCCGATCCGAAGAATCCGCCGAAGTTTTTCGATCTGCCCACCGAAGACGGCAAAGTGCGTCCCGAGATCGCGGCGAAATGGATAGCCAACTCGCCGCTCGCGATGGTGGACCAGTACGTTTCGAATCTGAAGGAATATCGCGCGTTCATGATGGATTGCGGCTTGCAGGACGGTCTGGTGACCACCAACAAGGAAATGGACGCGTCGCTCACGGAACTGGGCGTGCCCCACAAGTTCGAAACCTACGAAGGCAACCACGTGAACCACGTGAAGGACCGGTTTGAACAGAACGTGCTGCCGTTCTTCTCGGAGAACCTGAAGCTCAAAGGCAAGTAGTCGCCCGCACTCGAGCAGAACTTCTACCTCGAATTAAGTTCGTCGCACGTGAATCGTTCCCTCTCTGAGGCGCTGAGCCCCCCAAAGTCCGTAGCATTGTTCCCACATTCGTGATATCCTCCGTAGCACGGTTGTTCACTTCGTAGCAAACGGAAGGAACGCGAATGATCCGCTTTTTGCCGCTTGCCGTGCTCATGGTTCTCCCGTGGACCTGGTGCGTTTGGGCTTCCGGCGCGAGCGTCTCCGGCCGCCTGACTGACCTGCAAAACCGGCCCGTACCGGGAGCGACACTGCGGCTAATAACCGCCGCCAAAACCACCGCCGCTGAAGTGACCAGCAGTCCGGACGGCCGCTTCACGTTCCCCGCGATTGCTCCTGGGTCTTACACGCTGCGAGCTGCGGCGCCCGGATTCGCCGCTGTGAGCCAGGCCTTGTCCGTCGGCGATGGCCAGACTGTGCAAGCGGATCTGCGATTCTCTCACGTGGGACCGCGCGTCGAGACCGTAACGGTGAGCGCCGATGTCACCGTGCAAGACATACAACGCCCGGATCCGGCGCAACGCATCAATATTCGCGAAGATGTCCTGGACGCGAATCCCGGGCGGCCCGGAGCGCCGGTTTCGTTGCCCGGGTTGCCGATAGAATCCGCGTCCGGCGGCATCAAGGCTCCCCAATACTTTTCGCCCGGAGTCGCCGGCGATCACGGAGAGCCGATTGCCCAGTTCTTGCTGGTCGGCAGCTTTCTTGTTCCGAATAATCTGAGCGCCAACGCACACGGCAATGGCTATTCGGATCCCAACCTGATGGTGCCTGCGATCATCGAAGGCGTTCAAACCGACGGCGGCGCCTTCAATGTACTGGAAGGCAATCACTCCGTGAATCTCGCCACGGTCTACGGCTTCCGGGAGCGCCTGGAGCCGTTTGTGACGCTCACTGGCGACTACCGCGACCTGGACCTTGCTTCAGGATGGAGTCCCGGCGACCCGGGGATTCGCTCCTGGATCGCAGTGGAAGCCGCATTCGGAAATGGATTTCTGGATAGGCTGGAGCATCGCCAGCAGTACAAGCTCAATGGGTTTCGCGTGTTCGACATCGGAAGCCAGCAAGTGACGCTGTTCGGGGCCGGCTACTACGGGCAGTCCAGGATCCCCGGCCTGGCTCCAATTGATGTGCCGAATCTGGGCGACACGATTGACTCGCGCCAGCGCGATCAAACCCACACCGGAGAGATCGCCGCGAATGACGTCTGGAAGCTTGCGCCGTCCAGCGAGCTCCAGCTTTCCAGTTTCTTCCGCACGTACAATCTCTCGCTCTTCTCAAACTTCGGCGACGGCCTGATCCGACAAAGCGAATTTCGGATCGTGGCGGGGGGAAACGCGACCTGGCTGCGCCGCTTCAGACAATCGTTTTCGATCATGGCTGGAATGGACTACCTCCGGGAAGCTCCGCGCCGGCTGGATCTGGATCACTACGCGTCCACCGATCCTGCGGTCTATGGAGCGTTCCAAAAGGTGGCGGCGAATAATGTGACGATGAATCTGCTGACGCCGTTTTTGGCCATCGATGGCCATCCGCGGCGTTGGCTTTACTTCAATCTGGGCTGGAGGCGCGATCAGATTGATTTCGCCAACAACGACGTGCTCCATGCGGCGAACTCGTATCAGCGTTGGGTGGGCGTCAATTCGCCGAAGGCCACGATCCGGCTCGACCCGCCGGAGAATGCCCCGTTGCCAGCGGTGGCGTTCAGCTTCGGACAAGCTTTCTTCACCAACGATCCCCGAATCGGAAACGGAACCGCGCTCGCATCGCCGGTGAGCCGCGCGCACGCGTATCAGCTGGTGCTGAGCAAAACAGTCTGGGCAACCGACTTCCGGGCAACGCTCGGCCGGGTGACTCAGGAGCAGTCCCTGGCGAAAATCGATGCGGATACGGGCTTGCAATTCGACGAAGGACCAAGCCGCAATCGCTATCTGACTTTGTCCGCCCGGCACTATTTCGGCAGAGGTTTGATCCAGGGATCTGTCTCCAAGGCCGATGCGCGCGACCTTTCCGATGGTACGCCGGTGCCCGAAGCTCCAAGACTCATCTTCGACGTTCTGGGAACGCTGGACCGCCTGCCGTTGGGCGTACGCGTTCGTGCAGAATTTGAGGATGTCGGACGGAAGCCGTTAGGAGACGGGTTTGTCAGCGTTCCGGTCCGGGAGTTCCGGGGCGCTCTGGCGCGGCAGTTCGGCAACAGACTGCAGGTGGGGATCAATTTCCTAATCGCAAGCGGCTACACCGGTCAGACGACGGAAATATTGGCGCTAGCGGGCGAGGACGAGCCGTCTGAGCGTATAGTGGGCGTGTATCTTCCTTCCTACGTGACGTTATCGTTTACCTATCGCTTCGGGCGAACGCGACGGCCATGAACCGGGCTGCCTCTCGGCGAATCCGGGATTTCGGGTTATCATGCGGACGGAATGCTCGAGCGCGTCGCGGAATTCATTACACGGCATCGCATGTTCGGGAACGGGCAGCGCGTGGGGGTGGCTGTGTCGGGCGGCGCGGACTCGGTCTTTCTGCTGCACGTGCTGCGCGAGCTGGCCCCACGCTGGAACCTAAAACTCAGCGTGATCCACATCGAGCACGGGATTCGCGGCGCGGACTCGGTGGCCGACGCTGAATTCGTCCGCGCGCTCGCCGCCGGCTTCGGCCTTCCGTTCCACTTCCGCGAAGCGAACATTCCCGCCATCGACGACAACCTCGAGCAGGCCGCGCGCGAGGTCCGGCAGAATTTCTATATCGAACTGATCCGATCCGGCACGCTCGATTGCGTCGCCACCGGCCACACGCGCTCCGATCAGGCCGAGACCGTCTTATATAGGTTGCTACGCGGGTCGGGCCTGGCCGGACTTTCCGGCATCCTGCCAGTGGCCAGTGAAGGCATCGTCCGCCCGCTCCTGGAAGTCCGCCGCGGCGACATCGAGGCCTGGCTGCGCGGGCACGAAATCGAGTGGCGCGAAGACGCCACCAACCAGGACCGTGCCTACGCCCGCAACCGCCTACGCCACGAAATCCTTCCTTTGCTGCGCGATTCCTTCAATCCCCAACTCGACGAAGCGCTAGCCAACCTGGCCACTCTCGCACAAGACGAAGAGAGCTATTGGCAGTCCGAGGTGGCCCGCCACCTGCCGCCAACCACTAACCAGCAGCCGTTAGTCTTGCCCGTCTCCCAATTCGCCTCCACTCCGCCCGCCCTCGCCCGCCGCCTGATTCGCCGCATCTTCAAACAGGTCAAAGGCGACCTCCGCCAGATCGACTTCGCCCACGTGGAACGGGTCCTGGCCATGGTGCGATCGGCGGAGGGCAGCGACCGGGTCATCCTGCCCGGCTTGGACGTTTATCGGTCGTTCGACTGGATCCGGGTAGCTCGGCCGGGGCTCGACTCGGGCCGCGAGCGCGATTTCTCGTTCCCCCTCGCCGCCCCCGGAACGGTGGAACTCCCCCGATCCAATTCCCGTATTAGCTTGCAGATACAGGAGAAAACAGCCGCCGGCGCGGCGTGTGTTACAGTGGTGGATGAACTGGACTGGCTTCGTTTTTCTAGTTCCGATGGCCAGCCCAGCCTGGAGCTGCGGAACTGGAGGCCTGGCGACCAGTACCAGCCGGCGGGGCAATCCAAGCGGGAAAAGATCAAGTTTCTCTTCCAGGAAGCGCGTATACCCTTGTGGGAACGCCGGAACTGGCCGATTATCACCTATAATGGGACCATTGTTTGGGTCAGACGATTCGGGGCGGCGGCAGAGTTCGCTGCTGGACCTGCGACCCGGGTTGTACTCCGCGTGGGGGAATCGGCATTGGATCTTTCCAGGAATCAAATCTAAGGGTAGTAACGTCCAATATTTAGGTTTCGTGTTTGGTACGTGTAGGGAGAAGGCATGAATAATTCCAATATCAAGACTGCCGTGTTTTGGGTGGTCATCATTATGGTCGTCGTGTTGTTTTGGACGGTGGTCCACAACACCAAGGCACGGCCGGATGCACAACTCTCCTACACGCAGTTGGTCAACGATGTGAACGCGGGAAAGATCAAGAGCGTCAACATCGGCGGTAACGACCTGCACGGCGTATACAAGGACGACAACCAGGAACTGCACGCGGTGATTCCGAACAATCACCAGAGCCTGGACGACGCCATGTTGGCCAAGGGTGTGGATATCCACTTCAGCAAGGAAGCGGGCAGCGGCTGGGTGTCGATTCTGATCAACGCCATCCCGTTCGTGCTGCTGCTGGCGTTCTGGATCTTCATGATGCGGCAGATGCAGAGCGGCGGCAATAAGGCGCTGAGCTTCGGAAAGAGCCGCGCGCGGTTGCATTCCTCGCAGCAGAAAAAGGTGACGTTCAAAGACGTCGCCGGCGTGGAAGAAGCCAAGGAAGAATTGCAGGAGATCATTGAATTCCTGCGCGAGCCGCAGAAATTCCAGAAACTGGGTGGGCGCATTCCCAAGGGCGTGTTGCTGATCGGGCCTCCGGGCACCGGCAAGACGCTGCTGGCGCGCGCGATCGCGGGCGAAGCCAACGTTCCGTTCTTTTCCATCTCCGGTTCCGATTTTGTGGAGATGTTCGTGGGCGTCGGCGCGAGCCGCGTGCGCGATTTGTTCGAGCAGGGCAAGAAGAACGCGCCGTGCATCATCTTTATCGATGAAATCGACGCCGTGGGCCGTCACCGCGGCGCGGGCTTGGGTGGCGGGCACGATGAGCGCGAGCAGACACTGAACCAGTTGCTGGTGGAGATGGATGGATTTGAGTCCAACGAAGGCGTGATCCTGGTGGCGGCGACCAACCGGCCGGACGTGCTGGATCCGGCGCTGCTGCGGCCGGGCCGTTTTGACCGCCGGGTCGTGGTGGGCCGTCCGGACGTCAAGGGCCGCGAGATGATCCTGCGAGTGCACACCAAGAAGACTCCGCTGTCCGACGATGTGGATTTGTCCGTAGTCGCGCGCGGTACGCCGGGATTCGCGGGCGCCGATCTGGCGAACCTGGTGAACGAGGCCGCGCTAGTGGCCGCTCGCCAGAACCGCAAGGTCGTCACGCAGTTCGATTTCGAGCTCGCCAAGGACAAGGTCATGATGGGCGTGGAGCGCAAGTCGCTCATCATCAGCGACGAAGAAAAGCGCAACACCGCGTATCATGAAGCCGGGCACGCGCTGGTGGCGGCCATGATTCCGGAAGCCGATCCGCTACACAAGGTCACCATTATTCCGCGTGGTATGGCGCTGGGCTTGACGATGCAGCTGCCGATTGACGACAAGCACTCCTACAACAAGGGGTATCTGGAAGCGCAGCTCGCCATTCTGATGGCCGGACGCATCGCCGAAGAGATCTTCATGCACCACGTCACCACCGGCGCGGGCAACGACATCGAGCGCGCCACCGACATGGCGCGGAAGATGGTCTGCGAATGGGGCATGAGCGAACTGGGGCCGATGAGCTTCGGCAAGAAGGAAGAGCAGATCTTCCTGGGCCGCGAAATCGCCCAGCATCGCGATTACAGTGAAGCCACCGCGATCCGGATCGATGAGCAGGTGCGTAAGTTTGTGGATCAGGGTTACGGACGCGCCCGCGGCATCATCGAGGAGCGCTCGGACGCTCTGGTGCGCATCGCCGAGGCGCTGCTGGAACGCGAAGTTCTGGATGGCTCCGAGGTGCGCATGCTGATCGACGGCGAGACGCTGCCGGCGGTCGCGCCCAAGCCGAGTACGCCCGACGGCGGCGATAAACAGCAAGTGCTCCGGCCCGAAGGCGGCAAGCCTCCGCTGCCCGGTTTGCTCGGCGGCGAGCGGCCGCAGCCCGCGTAAAGCGCGCCAAGCTTGATTCCACAATTTCCGGTTTACCTGTTCGACGTGGACGGGACCCTGCTCGACTCCGCGGCGGACATCTGCGGCGCGATCAAAGGCGCCCTGGCGGATACGCCGCAGCGCGATATCGCCTACGACATGTTGCGGCGCTACATCGGCCGGCATCTCGACGATCTGTGGGTAGATCTGTTCCCCGGCTGCACACGCGAGCAGATGGACCGGATGTTCGCCGATTATCGCCGGCTGTACCTCGGCCGGAATCACAGCCATACGCGAGCCTTCCCGGGCATCGCGGAAGCGCTGGCGGCGCTGCCTGGGCGGAAATCCACCGCAACGACGAAGGGCACACCGACCACACGCGCGGTGCTCGAAATGTTTGGATTGATCCGCTACTTTGATCACGTCCAGGGCACCGACGGGTTTCCTGCCAAGCCGGAACCGGACGTGATCTTCGCATCGTTGAAGGCGCTGTGCGCAAGCGCGGAGGACTGCTTGTTGATCGGAGACTCGCCCACCGACATGCGAGCGGGACGTCGAGCCGGCGTGAAGACATGCGCCGTGTTGTGGGGCTATGGCCGGCGCGAAGACCTGCTGGCGTGTGAGCCGGATTTCGTTCTGGAACGCCCGACCGAGCTATCCGTTGAGGCGCGCGAGCTCTTCCAGGCTTAGACGGCCGGTGTAGATGGCCATGCCCAGCGCGGCATGGATGCCGAGCTTCTGCAACTCCCGGATTTCTTCGATCGTCGTGATGCCGCCTGCTGCCGTTAATTCGTGGTTGGTGGCGGCTCGTAGGCGCCGGAACCAGTCGAGATCGGTGCCTTGCAGCATGCCTTCCTTGTCGACGTAGGTGCACAGGAAGCCCGAGCAATATGGCTCCAGGCGCTGCAGCACTTCTTCGGCGGTGAACTCGGTCGCTTCCTGCCAGCCTTTGACGACCACCTTGCCGGCCTTGGAATCGAGCGCAATGATCAGACGATCCGCGCCGATGGCTTCCGCGATGCTCTCCAGCACCGGCCGGTTGAAAGCCGCCGTGCCGACGATCACGCGATATGCGCCTTGTTCAATTAGTGTTTGGGCACGCTCGGGCGACCGCACTCCGCCTCCAACTCGCGCCACGGCACGCGAAGCGATCAGCTCGACGAGCGCATCGTTGGAGCCGCGTCCCATCGCCGCGTCGAGATCGATGGCCTGGACCTGCGGGAATGGCGCGAAGCGCTCCAGCATTTCTTCCGGCGTGCCGCCCTCGAGCACTTTGTCGCGGCCCTGCACCAGTTGCACCACCTTGCCTTCTTGGAGGTCGATGCAGGGGATGATCACGCGGGCCTCACTGGAACGTTGCGCGCCTGCAGATAATCCTTGAGGTCCTTCACCGTGTAAGTGCCGTAGTGGAAGATGGAAGCCGCCAACGCAGCGTCGGCGCGACCTTCGGTGAGGACGCGCTCGAAGTCCTCGGGCTTCCCCGCTCCGCCGCTCGCGATCACCGGAATGTGCGTGGTTTCCGACACCGCGCGCGTGAGGTCGCAGTCGAAGCCCTGCCGCACGCCGTCGGTATCCATCGAAGTGAGCAGGATTTCGCCGGCGCCGAGGACCTCGCCTCCGAGCGCCCACTCGACCGCGTCGATCCCTTCGTCGTCGCGGCCGCCGCGGGTATAGACATTCCAGCCGCCATCGGAATTGCGTTTGGCATCGATGGCCAGCACCACGGCCTGCGAGCCGAACTCTTCGCTGAGCTCCGTGATCAGCTTGGGGCGTCGAACGGCCGCGGTGTTGACGCTGACTTTGTCCGCGCCCGAAAGCAGAATCTTGCGGGCGTCGGCCACGGAACGAATGCCGCCGCCGACGGTGAGCGGGATGAAAACCTGGCGAGCCGTGCGGGCGACGACATCGGCCATGATCTCACGAGCGTCGCTCGAAGCCGTGATATCGAGAAAGACCAGTTCGTCGGCGCCCTGGTTGTTGTAGCGTTGGGCTAGTTCAACAGGGTCGCCCGCGTCACGCAATCCGACGAAGTTCACGCCCTTGACGACGCGCCCGCTGGTTACATCGAGACAGGGAATGATTCGTTTAGCAAGCATCGATGAAGTTCTTCACGATCTTCAGTCCCAGAGGTCCCGACTTTTCCGGATGGAACTGCACGCCGTAGATGTTGTTGGATTCCAGCACGGCCGTGTAGTCAACTGCGTAATTACAAGTCGCCGCAGTCGCACTCGCTAGCGGCGCGTAATAGCTGTGCGCGAAGTAGAGGTACAGGCGCGGCGAGATGCCCATCAGCAGCTTCGCGCCATTACGCGGCGTGATCTCGTTCCAACCCATGTGCGGGACGCGCGCCGTTGCGGGAAAGCGGCGGATTTGGCCCGGGAAGAGACCCAGACCGTGCTCCTCGGGCGCTTCCTCGCTCGATTCAAACAGCGCTTGGAGACCGAGGCAGATGCCGAGGAACGGGACGCCGGCTTTGATTCGCTCCAGTAGTGCCTCGCGCACCTGCATCTGATCGAGCGCGCGCATCATCTGTCCGAAGTGTCCGACGCCGGGAAGAACGATTTTGCCGGCGGAACGCAGGCCGGCGGCGTCGCGAACCAGTTCATACTCCGCGCCAATCTCCGCCAGCGTATTCTGCACCGAGCGAAGGTTGCCCGCGCCGTAATCGAGGATCGTAATCATAGCAGCCCCTTAGTGGAAGGAAGCTGTTGCTTGAGCCGCGGGTCTTTCGAACTGGCGTAGCGCAGCGCACGCGCGAAACATTTGAAGATTGCTTCGATCTTGTGGTGGCTGGACCGCCCGTACAAGACCTTGACGTGCAGATTTGCTCCCGCGTGATTCACGAAGCCGCCGAAGAAATCCTCCACCAGTTCGGCCTGTAGATCGCCAACGGTCCGGACCTTGACCTTGTCTTTGTAGACCAGCGCCGGCCGGCCGCCCAAATCGAGCGCGACCACGGCGAGGGTCTCATCCATGGTCATGACGAAGTAGCCTGCGCGATTGATTCCCTTGCGATCGCCGAGCGCCTTCGAGACAAGCTGGCCCAGCACGATGCCGACGTCTTCGACCGTGTGGTGCTGATCGACATCCAGATCGCCCGTGGCCTTCAGCTTCAAATCGAAACCGCCGTGTTTGGCGAATAGCTCCAGCATGTGGTCGAAGAAGCGGATCCCCGTTGAAACGTCGTAGCGCCCCTGGCCGTCGAGCTTCAGCGAGCCGCGAATTTGAGTCTCCTTGGTGTTGCGCTCGATCTTAGCCGATCTCATTGATATCTCCGAGCACCTGGATCGCGCCCTCCAAGCGCAGCAGGTCGATCAACTCGTCGCGGCGCGGACTCGTGGGCGAGGCAATGCCGATGAAAGGTACGTTGGCAGCCTTGGCGCAGCGTGCGTCGTCCACCGTGTCGCCGACGTAGAGCAGTTTCTTCGACGGGCGCAGGGTCGCGATCTTCAGCAATCCTTCGGGGTTGGGTTTCTCGCGCGCGACATCGTTGGAGGAGACCAAAAGGAACCGCTCGCGCAGGCCCTCACGGTTGAGCGTGATTTCCGCCTCTTCGGTGGTCCGCCCGGTAAAAATGGCGAATTCGAAGCGCTCGTTCAGGCGATCGAGCAGGCCGGGGCGCGGGAGCCAGCGCTCGCGATGGATGATGCCCTGACCAAGGAACAGTGAATTGAAGTATTCGATGATCGTCGCGTATTCGACTTCGACGCCAAGGTCGTGGCAGATCTTCTGCGAAAGCAGCCAGTCGTTATTCCAGCCGCCTTGGTTTTTGTAATCCTGAATCGCTTCGTGCGATATTGTCTTGCCGGTGAAGTGCTGCACGGTGAGGACGATGGTTTCGCGGTAGGATTCCGTCACGTCCACCAGGACGCCGTCCATGTCGAAGACCAGCATTTGCGAAGAGCTGCTCACCAGATTTGCTCCAATTCGGAAAGAAAGCGGCGGATCTGATCGCGCGTGCCTACAGTCACACGCACGCAGCCGGGGATTTCGTAGCTACGGTCGCGCACCAGGACGCCGCGGTTGCGCAACTCGTCGCGGATGGGGATGGATCGGTCGCCCGCTTGGATCAGCACGAAGTTGGCCTTGCTTTCGTAGTAGGGGATGCCGAGCTTTTCCAGGCCGACGTACAGCAGCTCGCGCGCCGCCAAAACTTCGGTGACGTACTTTTCGATATAGGTTTTATCCTGGATGGCGGCATGCGCGGCCAGCGTAGCCAGCGTGTTCACACTGTACGGCGACTGCGCTTTGTGCAGGAAATCGACGTTGCCGGATTGCGAGAACAGACAGCCCAGCCGCATCGCGGCCATGCCATAAACCTTCGAAAAGGTGCGACTCACGAACAGATTCGGATAGTCATTCAGCAGCGGCAGCGCGGTGACGCCGCAGAATTCGAAATAAGCTTCGTCAATCAGCACGGCGGCGCCACTGGCTTTGTCGAGAATGCGCTCGATCCCGGCGCGCGAAGTTCCGGTGCCGGTGGGGTTGTTGGGATTCGCGATCAGAATGGCGCGCGTGGTGGGGCGGATGGCCAGCAGCAGTTCATCCAGCGGGAACGCCAGCTTCTGCGCGCGATAGGGAATTTCGCGGACGGACGCACCCGCCACCTCAGCGTAAAAGCGGTACATTGCGTAAGACGGCCGCAGCAGCAACACTTCGTCGCCGTCGTCGACGTAGGTGTTGATCAGCACCTGGATGGCTTCGTCGGTGCCGTTGGTGAGAATGAAGTCGTCCGGTTCGACGCCGAAGAATGTAGCCAGCTCTTGCTTGATGACTCCGTACTCGGGATAAACCGCGAGGCCGTCCTCAGAGAGTTGCTGGCGCAAATATTCGATGACTTTGGGCGAAGCACCCACGGTGTTCTCGTTGAAGTCGAGCCGCAGTTTGCCCGCGCGGCCGCCAGTGGGCGGCGAATACGGCGCCATCCTCAGGACGGCATCGCGCGGCTGCAGAACGCCGGGCGGCAGATCGATTTTCCTATTCGCCAAGCCGCACCTCGACGGATCGGGCGTGCGCTTCCAGGCCCTCGGCGCGCGCCAGAGTAGTGATCGCGGAGGCAAGCTGCTCCAGGCCTTCCGGCGTCAGCTCCTGAACGGAAATGACCTTGACGAAATCGGCGGACGACAGACCGCCGCGGATGCGAGCCGCTCCCGAAGTCGGCAGCACATGGTTCGGGCCGGTGGCGTAATCGCCCGCGGCTTCCGGACTGCCGGGGCCGAGGAAAATGCTCCCGGCGTGCTGGATTCCGGCGAGCAGCCGGTCATCGTAAATGGCGAGATGCTCCGGCGCCAGACGGTTGGATGCTTCCACGGCCGCGTCCATCGATGGGCACAGAACCACGGCACTGTTGTTCTTGATCGCCTCGCAGGCCACCGGCGCGGTAGGCAGCGTTTCGAGCTGGCGCGAAACTTCCAGCGCCACGCGCTCGGCGAGGGTCTGCGACGTCGTCAGCAGGATAGAGGAAGCTTCGACATCATGCTCGGCCTGCGCCAGCATGTCAGCCGCAAGATGGCGCGGATCGCCGTCCTCAGCGATGATCACGATCTCGGTGGGCCCCGCGACGAAGTCAATGCCCACCTCGCCTGCCAGCAGTTTCTTCGCCGCCGCGACATAGATGTTGCCCGGCCCGACGATGCGGTCCACTTTGGGCACGGTCGCCGTGCCGAACGCAAGAGCTGCGATGGCCTGCGCGCCGCCGACCCGGAAAAGGTTTCCAACGCCCAGGAACTTCGCCGTGACCAGAATCTCGGCGCTGGGATGCGGCGAAGTGATGCAGATGGTCTTCACGCCGGCGACCTGCGCCGGAATCGCCGTCATGAGCACCGTGGAAGGCAGCGGATATCGGCCCGCGGGAATGTAAGCGCCCATCGAATCCAGCGGGCGCACGATGTAGCCTAGACGGCGCCCGTCGGGAAACGTGGCCCAGGTCTCGCCGGGAAGCTGCATGGAGGCGTACTCGCGGATGTTCCTGGACGCGGTTTCGAGCGCTGCCCGAAATTCCGGCGCGACGCGAGCTTCAGCGGCCTCCCAGTCCGAGCTGGGGACGGTAAGCGTGTTGCCATCGAGCTGATCGAACTTCCGCGCGTATTCGAGCACCGCCTCGTCGCCGCGGCGGCGCACGGCTTCCAGGATCGGCGCGACGGTCTTCTCGGCTTCGGCCAGCCGCACCGCTTTGCGCGTGATGAAATTCTGCGCCTCGTTGAGAGGAAGGATTCGCAACATGGTCAAATCACAATCTTGTTCAGCGGATATTCGACGATTCCCTGCCCGCCCGCTTCCTTGAGCCGCGGAATAATGCTGCGCACGGTGGATTCGTCCAGGATGGTGTGCACGGCCACCCACTCTTCGTCGCTCAGATGCGAGATGGTGGGCTTCTTCAGCGCGGGCAGAATCTGGAGGATCGCGGGAAGACAGTCCTTGCGGACGTTCAGCATCAGGCCCACCTTGCCCAGCGCGGCGATGGCCCCGTCCAGCAGCATGCGGATGTCTTCGATCTTGCGCTTCTTCCAAGCGTCCCGCCAGGACGCGACATTCACGATCAATTGAGTGTTAGATTCGAGCACGGTCTCGATGATTCGCAGCTTATTGGCGCGCAGCGAGGAGCCGGTTTCGGTCACTTCAACGATGGCGTCGGCCAGTACCGGCGGCTTTACTTCGGTGGCGCCCCAACTGAATTCGACCTTAGCCTTGACGCCGTTGCGCGCCAGGTAGCGCTCCGTGGTGGCCACCAGCTCAGTAGCGATGACCTTGCCTTCCAGATCCTTCACCGTCTGAAACGACGATGCTTCTGGCACGGCCAGCACCCAGCGGACTTTGCCGAAGCTCTGCTTGGCGTAGATCAGGTCCGCGACAGCTTCCACTTTGGCCGCGCTCTCTTCGATCCAGTCGCGGCCGGTGAGGCCGGCATCGAGCACGCCGTCTTCGACGTAGCGCGCCATTTCCTGCGCGCGGATCATCATGCATTCAATCTCGGGGTCGTCGATGGCGGGGAAATAGGAGCGCGAGCTGGTGGTGATGTTGTAGCCGGCGCGGCGGAACAGATCGATGGTCGCGTTTTCCAGGCTGCCCTTGGGAATGCCCAGCTTCAATTTCACGAGTTGCTCCCGTAGACTGCCGCCGGATCGTAGGCGCGCGGCTCGGATTCCTTCCATTCGCGCCCTTCCAGCCGGCGGAAGAAGCAGCTTTGATAGCCTTCGTGGCACACACCGGGACCGAGCGCTTCCACCTTGACGAGCAAGGCGTCGCGATCGCAATCGGTGGAGATTTCTTTGACCACCAGCCGATGACCGGAGGTCTCGCCCTTCAGCCAGAGCTTGTTGCGCGAGCGGCTGAAGAAGGTGGCATAGCCGGATTCTACCGTCCGGCGGAAGGCCTCCTCGTTCATGAAGCCAACCATGAGGACGCGGCCGGTGGAGTGATCTTGAATGACGGCGGTCACCAGGCCGTTGAGCTTATCGAAATCGAGATCCATGTGTATATACCAATAAAAAAGCCCGCCTGGAGATCGGCGGGCTGTTGTTCACTTCAAGAAATCGTCAGAATGCCGCCGATCGCCAGACGCTGCGGTGATGATGGTGATAGGCGCAATGCATGAAGGTCAATTATAACATTTTTTACAATCGCGCCGAGCGCGTGACAACGCACCATTCACGGGTTGGGATGCATCACACATAGTGGGGGTGCAACTGAATGCCCACCGATCAGATCGCGGATCTTTCGCGGCCCCTGATGGAGGAGCCGCTGTCCAATCTGGAGCTGGAATACGAGCCGCCGGGCGGTAAGAAGCACAAGAAGCTTCTGATTGCCGCAGCGATTTTGGGCGTTGCCGTGCTGGCGGGCCTGCTCGTGTGGCAGCAAGCAGTCGGAGCCGCGAAACCGGTCTTTCAGTTGGCGACATTACAACAGGGCCGGATAGAGGCCAACGTCACAACCACAGGATCATTGAATCCGGTCGTTGAGGTGCAGGTCGGCAGCCAGGTTTCCGGCAATATCAAAGCGCTGTACGCCGACTTCAACACTCACGTAAAGCAGGGTCAGCTGGTGGCGCTCATTGACCCGGCTCCATTTCAGGCCGCGGTGAACCAAGCCCAAGGCAGTCTCAGCGCGGCGCAAGCGGCGGTGGTCACGGCGCAGGCGAACCTGGCGAAAGCGCAGGCTGACTACGCAGCCGCACAGGCCAACGTAGCGGATCAGAAGGCCAACGTGCTGAAGGCGGGTAGCGCGGTGGATTTGGCTAAAGTGTCCAACCAGCGCGAAGGCACGTTGCTGCAGGAAGGCATCGTGGCTCAGCAGGACGCGGATTCGGCCAAGGCCGTTTATCAGGAAGCGTTGGCCGATCAGCAGGCGGCCCAGGCCGGCGAGGACGCCGCAAAGGCGAACGCGCAATCGGCGCTCAAGCAGGAAGCGGCCGCGCAAACGCAAGTGAAGCAGGCGCAGGCCGTGGTGCAGCAGGATGAGGCCGCGCTGGCGCAAGCCCAGCTCAACTTATCGCACACGCGGATAGTCGCGCCCGTGGACGGAACGGTGATCGCCCGCAATATGGACGTGGGCCAGACGGTGGCGGCTTCGTTCCAGGCGCCGACCATTTTCCAAGTCGCGCAAGATCTGACCAAGATGCAGGTGGACACCAACGTGGCGGAAGCCGACGTGGGGCATTTGAAAGTGGGGCAGCCCGCGACGTTCACGGTGGATGCGTATCCCACCACCGAGTTTCACGGCAAAATCGTCCAGATCCGGGAGGCGCCCATCAACGTCCAGAACGTCATCACCTATGACGCCGTCGTCGGAGTTTCCAACCCCGACTTGAAGCTGTTCCCCGGAATGACGGCGAACGTGCGGATCCTCACACAAAGCGCGGACAATGTTCTGAAGGCGCCCAACGCAGCGCTGCGCTTCCGGCCTCCCAAATCCATCGTGGAGCAGCCGGTTCCGACAACGGCGGGCCTCGGTTCGGCAGTTGTTTATGTCGAAGACCACGGCAAGGCGCGTGGAGTCGTCGTGAAGACCGGCATCACGGATGGAACGTTCACCGAGATCGACGGCGGCGGAATGAAAGCGGGAGATTCGGTGATTGTCGGCGTGACCATGCCGGCTTCGTCCTCGGCGCCGCCGCTTACGCCGCAGCGCGGATTCCATCGGCTGTGACGAGGCTCTTGTGGCACCGATGGCGCGTCATCTCATCGATCTGGACCGGATCACCAAGACATATCGCACCGGCACAACGCAGTTGCATGCCCTTCGCGGCGTGACGCTCTCGATTGACGCGGGCGAGTTTGTCGCGCTGATGGGCCCTTCCGGTTCCGGCAAGAGCACGCTGCTCAACATCGCCGGCTGCCTGGACCGCCCCGACTCGGGAAGGTATCTGCTGAACGGCCTGGAGGTGAGCAGGCTGAGCCGAAACCAGTTGGCGCTGGTACGCAACCGCAACATCGGGTTCGTGTTTCAAAACTTCAACCTGCTTCCGCGAACCACGGCGCTGGATAACGTCGAGTTGCCGATGCTGTACTGGCGGGGCGGGCCGTCGCAACCGGCGCGCGCGGGCGCTGGCGGCACTGAAGATGATGAGCCTAGCGGATCACGCGATGCATCATCCCAATCAGCTTTCCGGCGGCCAGCAGCAACGCGTCGCGATCGCGCGCGCCTTGGTGAATCATCCGCAGATTATCCTCGCCGACGAGCCCACTGGCGCTTTGGACTCGCGCACGAGCGTCGAGATCATGGCGATTTTCCAAAAACTGAACCGCGAGGCCGGGATCACCTTGCTGATGGTGACGCATGATCCGGACATCGCCGTGCATGCCAACCGCGTGGTCCGCTTTCTGGACGGCAAGGTGTTGGACGACCGCAAGGTGGCCACACCGAGAGAAGCCGCACGAGAGCTGCTCGATATGCCCGCGGTGGATCTGGCTTCGGAAAGCGAGGTTCCGGTATGATAACGCCCCTGCTGCCTAGTCTGAAGATCGCCTACATCGCGCTACGCACCAACAAGATGCGCGCGATGCTGACTATGCTGGGCGTGATCATCGGAGTAGCGGCGGTGATTGCCACGGTCGCCGTGGGCGCGGGCGCGACACAGACCATCCAGGCTCAGATATCGAGCCTGGGCAGCAACCTGATCATCGTCATACCGGGCAGTTTGACGGCGTCCGGCATTCGTCTGGGCAGCGGTCAGGCTCTGACCCTGACGCAAGGCGATGCCGAAGCGATCGCAACCCAGTGTCCCGCCGTGGCTCTGGCGGCGCCCGTGGTGCGGGAAGGCGAGCAGGTGATCGCCGGAGCGAACAATTGGGCAACATCCATCCTGGGGATCACGCCGGATTTCCTCAAGGTGAGGGATTGGACCGTGGCCCTGGGCGCTCCGTTCACTTCCAAAGACGTTGACTCCGCCAATACGGTGGCTCTGCTGGGCAGGACTGTGGTCAACAACCTGTTTCCCAATCGCGACCCCGTCGGTCAAACCGTTCGCATCAACAACGTACCGCTGACCGTGATCGGCGTGCTGACGTCGAAAGGGCAATCTCCCGGCGGGCAGGATCAGGACGACGTCGTCATGATCCCGCTCACCACGGCCAAGAAACGTGTACTCGGCGTAAGTTCAGCGGGTGCCGACGCGGTAGGCGCCATCATGGTGCAGGCGACGGGTCCGGCGTCGATGCAGGCCGCGCAGCAACAGATGGAGGTGCTGCTGCGGCAGCGTCACCACCTGCAACCCGGACAGGACGACGACTTCACCATTCGCAATCTCGAAGACGTTTTTGCAGCGCAAGAAAGCTCGGCGCGTGTGATGGCGGTGCTGCTGGCGGTCATCGCCTCGGTGTCGTTGATCGTGGGCGGCATCGGCATCATGAACATCATGCTGGTGTCGGTAACGGAGCGCACTCGGGAAATCGGCCTGCGTCAGGCCGTGGGCGCATTCACCGGCGACATCCTGCTGCAGTTCCTGGTGGAGGCCGTGGCACTTTCGGTTGTGGGCGGAGTGGCTGGAATCGGCGTCGGCGTTCTGACGGCCACGCTGATCTCGCGCTTCGCACACTGGGCGACCGTTGTGAGCGCAGGTTCGATTGGCCTGGCGTTCGCGTTCTCCGCTCTGGTCGGCGTATTCTTCGGCTACTATCCGGCGCGGAAGGCTGCGTATCTGGATCCCATTGAGGCGCTGCGGTACGAATAAACGGCAGAAGGCCTGGATGCGACCCAGGCTTGAGAGTCGTTAGCGGGATCCAGCCGGAAGGGCGGAAAAACGATCTGCTTGTCTTTCGGCAAGGTGCACTTCGTATTTTAACGTTGGGCGCGACTATTTCTCCGGAGGGGCGAACAAATTGCCGCGATTGAGCAGCCACTGCGGATCGAGGCGGCGTTTTACCTGCTTCATGCTCTCGATCTGACCGGGCGTGTATTGGAGCGCGAGGAGGTGCGCTTTGCGCTTACCCAGGCCGTGTTCGGCGGACACAGTGCCGCCCAACTCGACAGCGTCGCGGGCGAAGTCGAGCATCAGGCGCTGCCCGGCGTCGAATTCGGCTTGTGAATTGGGCAGGATATTGACGTGCACGTGCGCATCGCCGATGTGGCCGAAGATGACATAATCGAGCGACTGCTCGCGGAGCCGCGCGTGGTAGTAAGCCAGCATTTCGCGATTGCGAGCCACCGGCACCGCGTAGTCGGAACCGAGCTTCAGGAAGCCGCGGCGGCGCATGGTGTCGTTCACCAGTTCGGGCAGCGCGTGCCGGAACCGGCGGAAGCGTTCGCGATCTTGATCGCTAGCCGCAAACCAACTGTCGGCAGCTACGCGCTCAGCCCAGAAGTCGATGTCGCCGTCTTCCTGCTCGATCAACAGCGCCGCGCCGGTTTGTTCCGGAACTTCGGAGTAATGCCCGCGAAGGAAATTGAGGGAGCAACGGTCGAAGTACTCGATCATACGAAGCCCAGGAAGCGTGCGCCAGGCGCCGACTGCCTCCAGGGCCGCTTCATCGGCCGGGAAGAAGACGACGCCGGCCAAAACCTCGGCGGGCTTGGGCAGAAGCTGAAGCTCGGCTTCGGTGACGATACCGAGCGTGCCTTCACTACCGGTGAACAGGTCGATCCAGTCCATGCCCGGCGCGAGCGGGTAGCCGGCGGTGTTCTTGGTGGTTTGAGGCAGCGGCAGCGCGGGCACGTCGAAATCCACTTTGTCGCCGCGCCGGAAATCACGCACGTTCCCATTCATCATGGCGACGCGCAGCCGCAGAATATGCCGGCGCGTGCTGCCATAGCGAAAGCTCCGCGATCCACTGGCATTGTTGGCGATGGTGCCGCCGATGCTGGCGGTCGTCTCGGTAGGATCGGGCGCGTAAAACTGGCCGGTGCGCACGGCGGCGGCCTGCAACGCATCGAGTGACACACCGGGCCCAACGACCGCGCGGCCCGGGTAGACTTCCAGGCGCCGAAACCTCTCCATAGAGACAGCCCACCCACCCCGCGGAACGCCACCGCCGGTGAGCCCCGTGTGGGCGCCGATTATCGTGATGGGAACGGAGGCAGCGATCACTTCGAGCAGCTCCGTTTCGGAAGCAGGCGCGACCAGCCGCTCCGCTTCGCCGCGAAATCCCGAGGCGTCTTCGATGACCTCGGCCATCTAGACCTCTAAGATCACCGGCATAATCAGCGGCCGCCGCGACGTCTCCTTGCTGAGGAAGCGCTTCAGGTCCGCGCGGATTTTTTCCTGCATCACGCCCCAATCCGTGCGCTCTTCTTCGCTCGACGATTCCAGCGTCCGCGCCACCACCTGACGGGCAGCCTGCAACAACTCCGAGCCGTCTTCAAACGACATGAACCCGCGGCTGACGATCTCCGGCAGCGTTTCGCTCTTGCCCGAATGCTTGTTGATGGCGATGATCGGCAACACAAAGCCATCTTCGGAAAGATGGCGCCGGTCGCGAATGACGATGTCTTCCACGACTTCGTCGATGCTTCCCGAATCGATGCACACCCGGCCCACCGGCACTTTCTCGCCGCGCCGCGCGCCATTGTGATCGATCTCCAGCGTCTCGCCGGTCTCCAGCACGAACGTCTCTTCGAGTCCCGCGCCGCGCAGGTGCTGCGCGAGCGCGGCGTGCTTGGCAAGCTGCCGGTATTCGCCATGGATCGGCAGGAAGTAGCGTGGACGCAGCAGATTCAGCACCAGTTTCAACTCCTCGGAACTGGCATGCCCGGACACGTGCACCGGCGGATTCATCGATCCGTAAATCACGTCGGCGCCGCGCTTGGCGAAGTGATTGATCATCCGGTAGATGCCTTTTTCGTTGCCCGGAATGATGCGCGCGCTCAGCACCACCGTGTCGCCGGCCTCCACCGACAGGCTCTTGTGATTGTCCACCGCAATACGCGAAAGCGCCGACATCGGCTCGCCTTGCGTGCCGGATGCCACCACCACCACTTTGGCCGGATCGGACGTCATGATGTCCTGCGGGCGCAGCAAAATGCCGTCGGGCAGGCTCAGCAGGCCGAGTGAGTGCGAAATCTCGGTCACGTTCAACATGCTGCGTCCCAGGAAGGCGACCTTGCGGCCGTATTCTTCGGCCAGGTCCAGAATGAGCTGTAGACGATGGATGGAGGAGCTGAAGCAGGAGATCAACAGGCGGCGGTCGGCGCGGTAGAAGATCTCTTCGAAGCGCGGGCGCACGCCCCGTTCACTTTCGGTGTAGCCGGGCCGGTCGACGTTGGTCGAATCGGACATCAGCAGCAGGACTCCACGCTTGCCGTAATCCGCAAAAGTATGCAGGTCAAACAGCTCGTTGTCGGTGGGCGTGGGATCCACCTTGAAGTCGCCGGTATGAATAATGACGCCCAGCGGTGTCGTGATGGCCACCGCCATGGAAGCGACGATGGAGTGCGTGACGTGAATGAACTCGATGGTAAACGGCCCGATCTCCACCTTGGAGCCGGGCTTCACGGTGTGCAGCTTGGCGTCCTCCAGCAGGCTGTGCTCTTCCAGGCGCCGCTCCACCAGCGCCAGCGTGAATGCAGCACTATAAACCGGTACGTTGATCTCGCTCAGCAGGAATGGAACCGCGCCGATGTGATCTTCGTGTCCATGCGTGAGGATGAGCGCGCGCACGCGGTCGCGATTCTGGTCCAGATAACCGAAGTCCGGCGTGACGATGTCGACTCCGAGTAACTCCGCGTCAGGAAACATCATGCCGGCGTCCACGACGATGATGTCGTCGCCATACCGGATGGCCATAGAATTCATCCCGAACTCGCCCAGGCCGCCGAGCGGGACTATTTGCAGCTTATGATCAGACATTCAAGATTCAAGAGTATCAGGTGGTTCGCTCTTGGGCTAACGGAAATCGACCCGGCGGCCGAATATTAGATCGTGGACGTGTCTCGCCCCAGAAGGGGTTTTGTGCTCATTGCGACCTGTATCGCGCTGACGATCTTGCTGGCTTTGGCGGGCCTGGCGGTGGACATCGGGCGCATATACGTGATCCGGAGTGAGTTGCAGGCCTACGCCGATGCAGCCGCGTTGAGCGCGGCGTTGGAACTGAGTGGCGGCGAGTCGGGCGTCTCGCAGGCGCGGGCGGCCGTCCAGCAACTCGCTACAGGGCCGAACGCGATGCGCTGGGACATGGGGACAGCGGCGATTACGAACGTGACCGCCAGCTTTTCGTCGGACGACAAAGCCTGGGACACGCATCCCAAGCAGCCGGGCGATCTGCGTTTTGCGCGTGTCGTCGCCAGCGAGCCCGCGCCGCTGATCTTCCTGAGAATCTTTCGTTTTCCCAATTCGGTCATCGTCGCTGCCTCGAGCGTGGCCGCAAAGACGGGCAGGACGGCGAGGTTGATTCAATGAGCCGCCAGAAGGCGCAGGCGGGTAGTGCGCTCATTGAGTTCGCCGGATCGTTGATCCTGCTGTCGGCCGTGTTCGCTGGCGTCTTCCAAATCGGCTACACGTTTTACACCTATAACGCACTGGTCGGCGCGGTTCGCGCGGGCGCACGGTACGCATCCATGCAGCCTCGCGGCACCGCCAACGCGGAAACAGCCAATGCGGTCCGAAATCTCGTCGTCTACGGCGATCCCGCGCCCGGCAGTGATGCCAAACCGGTCGCGCCGGGCCTCACGGCCGCCAATGTCGAACTGGTGCAGGCATCGGGGTCCAGCACAGTTTCGTTGCGCGGCTTCGAATTGGACGCGCTGTTTGCGCGAGTGAAACTCGACGGCAGACCCACCGTAACCTTCCCCGTCACCGCGGGTGCGGCGCAATGAAAATGAACCCGCGCAAAGGCCAATCGCTGGTGGAAACCACGTTCGTGCTCGCCGCGTTCATGGCGCTGCTGCTCGGCATGGTAGGCGTCGGACAGACGCTGTTCGTTCAGCAAACCCTGGCGGACCGCGCCCAGCAAGCCGCGCGCTGGGGAGCGGTGCACACGTTCGATCCTGCGGCAATCCGCAATATCGTGCTGTTCGGCGCCGCCCAGCCAACCCAAAACGCTGCTCCTTTGGTTGGCCTTTCTCCTTCTGCAGTTGAAGTAGCCGGCCTCGAATGCCCGGGGCCCCAGTGCCGCGTCAGCGTTGCAATCGCCGGACACGGCGTCCGTAGCGTCGAACCGGTGGAATGCGCGCCTACGGGTGGTGTTCCCGCCAAGCCTTAATGTACGGCGCCGTCTTGGGATTATTCGATTTCCACTCCGGCGTCTGGACGCTATCCGCCAGCATCACGATGGACAGCGCGACAGCACGGTCCACGTTGGCCATGTTGCCGTAGTCGATCTTCTGCCATTCATCGCCGGGGCGGTGATAATCCGGGTAGTCAAAGGCGACGCATAAGGTTTCGGCCGGGATCCCCACATCGGCCAAAGAAATATTGTCGCTGTCGGCGAAGTACGCGTCGCTGTTTTTGGCGTTCTTGTAGACCTTGATTCCGGTCAGTTCGCCGGCACGCTGGACAAAGCCAGTGAGGCTGGAAAAATCGAAGCCGGTCAGAGTAGCGTTGGAGACCTGCTTGCCTTCGGTCGAATCCGTCCGGCCGACTTGTTCCAGGTTCAACTGCGCCACGGTCTTCGCGAGTGGCCATACCGGATGCCGGGCGTAGTAGCGCGAACCGACCAGTCCCTCTTCTTCGCCGAAGAAAGTCATGAACACGATGCTGCGTCGCGGCCGCGGGTTGAGTTGGGCCAGCGCGCGGGCAACCTCGATAACAGACACCGTCCCGCTGCCGTCGTCGTTGGCGCCGTTGTAAATGCGATCGCCTTCCCCTTCCGGACGCATCCCGAGATGGTCGTAGTGCGCGGTCAACAGCACGCAGGTGTCGCGCAATGCCGGATCGGAGCCGCGCAGGATCCCGACTACGTTATGCAGTGTCACCGGATTGCTTTCCGGCGCCTCGATGTGAACCGTTGCCGTCGCGCCGGAGAAGCCGGGCTTCAACGAGGCGTAGAACTCCGCAGCAGCGCGGCCCGAGAGCACCACCTGCGGGCCCGACGTCTCGGGTTGCTCGGGATCCACCAGTCGCTGCTCGGTTCCGCCGCCTCTCGTCAAGCCCTTCGGGTCCACCAGAATCCGCAGCGCGGGTTTCCATTGGCGCAGCTTCGCAGTTGCCGCCCGCAGGTTGGTGATCAGCTTGGGATCGTATTCCAGGATCACCACCTTGCCGGCAACATCGGCGGCCGTCAGCTCTTCGATCCGGCCCGCGTCGCCGGCGTCCAGCTTGAAAACCGGCGCAGCGGTCAAATCCACCGCATCCGAGGTCCGGAAGGAAGACTGAGCCGGATCCGCGTTGAACATGGCTTCCTGGTGCGAGAGCCGAAGCGCGAACCGCCGGGCGTCCGCCTTCACCACTAACATATGGGCGGTCTGGAAATAGCCGTCGTCGCCACCTGGCTCCAGGCCGGCGCTGCGGAACTGCGCGGCAATGTATTCGGCGGCGATGTCCAGCCCGCGCGAGGGCGTGTCGCGCCCTTCCAGGAGATCGGAGGCAAGAAACGACAGATCGCCCCGCAGCGAATCCGCGCGAACATGCTCCAGCGCAGACCGGACCTCCGGTGTCATAGTGAAATCCTGCGGCGTCGCCGGGAACCAGCTGGCGGTAAGGAAGATTACAATGGAAGCGGTTGCTGTTCGCATGGGGTCCCGACGGTACGGCCGCGCCCGTCGATCCAGCTTGATGGTAGCACTTGAAAGACGAATCACTTTCGTGGAAGATTGTTTTAGACTTCACCGGGTAGGCATGTGACAAGCCGGGGCGGAAGAATCAATCAATTGCGGCAGCAGGTTTCCGGCGGCGGCCAGCGCAGAACCGGGTCGCTGGTGGGCGCCGAACTCGGCGAGTCCGGTCTGCTGGACCATGCCGTTCTCAACCACCAGATCGCCGAGATTCTGGACGGACTGCAAGGCGACACCGCGCTGGCCCAGAGAATGGAGCAGGACCTCGAAGACTTCGCGGCATACGTGCATCGCCAGGATGTGGCCAACGCCGCCCGTTCGGTCACCTCGCTCTTGAGCCTTGAGCTCGACGATCTCCGGAAGGCCGCCCTCCTCTCCTTGATGGTGCGTTTAGCCGGAAAGCGCAAATTCGATCCGGTGGCCTCTTACATCCTGAAACACCGCACTCTTTACGTAACCGGCCCGGCTTGACAAGCGTATTAATAAGGAGCAGTCTCAGAGATAGGAGTTTTGTATGCGCTACTCGCTGGTGGGTTGTACTCTGGTAGTGTTGGCTTGCGGATCGGCTAACGCACAATACGTCATATCGGCTCATTCCGGGGTGGTGCAATACGTCGAAGGCGCGGCCTATCTGAACGGCCAGCAGGTCGATCCCAAGTTCGGGCATTTTCCCGATATCAAGGATAACCAGGAATTCCAAACCAAAGAGGGGCGCGCCGAAATCCTCCTGACGCCGGGCGTGTTTCTGCGCTTGGGCGAGAACAGCTCCATCCGGATGCTCTCGACGCGGTTGACCGACACGCGTGTCGAGGTCCTGCATGGTTCGGCCATCATCGAGTGCGACGACGTTCCCAAAGACAACTCCATCCAAGTTGTCTACAATCTCGACACGGTGCAGCTGACCAAGCACGGCTTGTATCGCGTGGATACGGATCCGGCGAGGTTCCGGGTGTACGACGGCGAAGCGGTGGTCAAAGGCAACGACAAGCAGGTCACCGTGAAAGGCGGCAAGGAAACCTCCCTGGACAGCACGCTCACGGCTCAGAGCTTCGACCGGAAAGACGATGACGAGTTGTACCGCTGGAGCGACCGGCGCGCCAGCTATGTGGCCCAGGCCAACGCTGCCTCCGCAACCACGGCGAGCAACAGCGGCAGCGGTTACGGCTACAGCGGGTCGGGTTATGGCGGACTGGGCTATGGCGGGCTCGGATACGGCGGCCTGGGTTATGGCTACGGCGCCTACGGGTTCAACGGTGGCTGGGCCTTTAATCCCATGTTCGGCATGTACACCTATCTGCCCTTTGATGGGTTCGGCTACAGCCCGTTCGGCTACACCTTCTTCAGTCCCTACACTGCGTTCTACGCCCCCTATTATTACGGCGGTTACTATGGCGGAGGCGGATACCCGGTCCGCACGAGCGGGACTGCCACTACGAGCCGAGCGGTCACCAGGGGCAGCAACAGTGCTTTCCTGGGACATTCACCCGGAGGCTTTATGGGCGGCGCTCGTACTGGCCGCTTCGGCGGTTTTGCGGGCAGCAGCGTTCGATCCGGTGGGTTCGGTAGCGCCCGATCGGGTGGATTCGGTGGCTTTAGCGGCGCCCGTGCAGGTGGCGGCTTTAGCGGCGCGGGTGCAGGTGGCTTCGGCGGCGGTCATGCCGCAGGAAGCGTCGGCGGCGGTCACGTTGGCGGCGGACATCGCTAAGCACGTTCGGCCGCTACTTTAAGTTCTTCTCAAAGAAGTCTGTCGTCTCTTCGAGCAGTTGTCTGTCGAAAGCTCCGCCCACGGCGTGGGTCTTGCCGGGATATACAACCATCTGAAAGACCTTGCCCGCGCGCTCCAGAGCCTCCGCCATTTGTAGCGTGTTCTGAAAAAGCACGTTGTCGTCCTCGATATTATGCACCATGAGCAGCTTCGCCTTGAGCTTGCTCGCGTACTCCACCGGTGAACTCGCACGATAGCCTTCCATATCTTCGGCCGGGAGCCCGAGGTAGCGTTCCGTGTAGATGGTGTCGTAATTGCGCCAGTTGGTAACCGGAGCCCCGGCGATTCCGGCGCGAAACACGTCTGGCGCGTTCAGCAGCGAGTACAAGGTCATGAACCCGCCATAGCTCCAGCCGTAGATCCCGATGCGCGCCGGGTCGACGAAGCCTTGCGCGATTAGGTACTTCACGCCTTCGAGTTGATCGGCCAGTTCGGTCTTGCCGAAGCGATGGAACAGCGGCGACTCAAAGGCGTGGCCGCGTCCGGCCGACCCGCGGTTGTCGAGCTGCCATACTACGAAGCCCCGCTGCGCGAGCACCTGGTCCCAGGTAGCGCCGCGCCAGGCGTCGATCACCTCCTGCTCACCGGGGCCGCCATAAACCATTACAACGGCTGGATATTTCTCGCCTGCGCGGAAATTGGCCGGCTTGATGAGCTGCGCGTACAACGGCGTCCCATCGCCCGCTTTGAGGGTGACCGTCTCGGTCGGCAGAATCTCATATTCATACGACAACTTGTGGCCGGCTTCCCAAAAGGTGCCCCATTCCGCGCCATTGCTCCCGTGCAGTGTCTTGCGGGGCGGCTCCGTCAGGCTGGAGAACGTGTCCATGTAATACTCGCAGGCCGGACCCATGGAAATGCGGTGCGTGCCTTCGCCCTGGCTGATGCGCGTCAAGTCCTTGCCGTTCAGCCGGACCGAATACAGCTGGCGCTCCAACGGACTCGCTTGCGTGGAGACAAAATAAACTCTTTGCTTGGATTCGTCCACGCCCGCTAGCGCCGTGACTTCCCAGTTGCCTTCGGTGAGCCGCTTGCGCTGTTTGCCGTCCAGCGAATAAAGGTACAGATGACGAAACCCGTCGCGCTCGCTGCCCCACAGAAATTCGCCGTCGGAGAGGAAATGAAACAGGTCGTCGGTGTTGATCCAGTAGGGGTCGGATTCATGCAGGATGACGCGCGACGTGCCGTTCGGCAGCGCCACCATCACGTCGCGCTCGTTCTGCACACGGTTGAAGCGCTCGATCGCCAATTCCAGCGAATCCGGCGCCCAATAGACGCGCGCAATCAATGAACCGCGCGGTTCTCCCAGATCCATCCAGCGTGTATTGCCGCCGGCTGCGCCCACCACGCCGAGGCGCACTTCTGGGTTGGGTGTGCCGGCTTGCGGATAGCGTTGCGGCTCGGCGATCGCGCGAAGCCCTCCCAGCGCTACCTGCGGATAGACGAACTCGTGACTGACGTCGAATTGCAAATAAGCGATCCGGCTGGAATCAGGCGACCACCAATACGCTGTCCCCAGATCCAGCTCTTCCGGATACACCCAGTCCAGCTCGCCGTTGAGCAGGGTCGCGTTGCCATCGTCGGTGAGACGCGCAACCTGGCGCGTCGCAAGTTCCATCGTGAAGAGATCGTGGCCCCGGCGGAACGCCACGCGTTTGCCGTCCGGCGACAGTTTGGGATCGCGCTCGGCCTCCGGAGTTGCGGTGAGCTGCTCCCACTTTTTGGAGGTGAGCGAAAGCAGAAACAGATCGCCGCGCACGCTCAGCAGCAGTTCCCCGCCCGAACTCGACCACTCCAGGCCGCCTTCGTTCACGCGCCGGTTCTGCCAGTCGAATCGCAGCGGCTCAATCACGGGAACCGCGGCTTTCTCCAGCGCATCCAAGGTCAGCAGTTCGGTTTCCGCCTTCGCGGCGACGTCGGAGAGCATCACGCGATTGCCACGCAGGTACGCGAAGTGCTTTCCGTCCGGCGCCCACACCGGAGTCGGACCAAAGAGCTGCGGCTGGTCCACCAAGGTGTCGATCGTGATCGGCTTCTTCTGGGCCAACAGGCAAAAGACACAAGCCAGGGCAAGGGAAAGAGATCGGGGGAGCACTTGCTGTGATTTTACGCTATAGGCCGGATCGCAGGCTCGCCTGGGCCGCGCCCGAACCGCGGAACTGGTATACGCGGACGGCAGGCGATTGGAACCGCGGTACGAACGCGCGATTCACGTCCACGGCATCCCAAAGCTGCGTGGCGCCTTTTTCGTGCAGGTCGCGATAGAAATCGCCGCGCGTCAACAACAGATATCCGAGCTTTTGCTCGCGCGCGAAATCGGGAATCGAGACCAGCAACCGGTGAATGCCTGCTTGGTCGTCGTGAAACAGCAGCTTAGTGGGGATGGGCAGCGCGCAGGACTTACGGCCGGTGTAGAGATACAGGAGCGGATCGTCGTATGCGTACACGTTGGCCTGCGCGGGAACGTTTTCATCGATCCATTGGTACGCCGGCCGCCGCGCTTCCAGATCGTTCCGGTAACTGGCGAAGAGATCCGGCAAGAAGAAGAACAGTCCGAACACCGTGGTAAACACGAGGAACAGCCCGAACGACGCCAACACTCCCGCGCCAACGCGCGCCGCAACACGATCCGCCCGCGCCGGCTTGTTCCAGGAGGCCCGCAGCGCCTTTGCGACATTGCCCAGCTCCGTCCACAAGCCCATCAACAGCAGCGGATACAGCGGAAAGACCAGGCGCTGCTCGGGTGTGTAATGCCAGATGAGCAGTAGCGCCGTCACACCCAGCGCAGCCGCCGGATATTGCAGCTTGCGTGTGCGCCGCGCCAGGCGGACGCATCCAGCGATCGCCGCCACCGTCACCACGCGTTCCAGGTGCTTCGAGCCGATCGGAACATCGAATGTCAATAGAGTGCCGGCGCCACGCAGGATGCCATCCAGGTTGTGCCACATCACCAGCGGCAGATCGCGCCACGGCACGTTGTATTTCTGGAATCCGACGTAATTGGTGTAGTAAAGCGAAACCAGATCCCAGGATCGCGAGACATGCCTGGCGCTCCACCATTGCCAGGCGGCGACTGCCGGCAGCATCGCGCCGAAGAACATTCCCGCCTTGGCGAATTGCTTGCGGAATGCAAAGCAGAGCGGCGCGGTGAGAAGCAGCGGCGCCGCTGCGGATTTGGTCAAATACGCCAGTCCTCCGCAAACTCCCGCGAGCAACGGCAGCCAACGCGCGGAACCGTCTTCCGAAGACCGCTCAGCCAGCACAATGCTGGCCAAAAACAGCGCCATGAACAGGAGTTCCGGCATCAGTGAAAAACTGAACACTGCCGCCATGGGGCTGAGGCCGGCCGCCAGGACCAGCACCGCTTGTTCCCGGGTTGAGAATCCGTACTGGCGCACCAACGCCCTCATCATCCAAACATAAAGCGGCAGCATGAGCCAGGCGAACAGTGTCGCCCAAGGCAGGTTAGCGGGGAACTGTGGATTCAGTTTCCAGATGCCTACCAGCAGGGCCGGGTATAGGGGCGGATACTTGGTCTGGTAAGGCTCGCCCGGCAGGCTCGCGATGCGGTAGCCGTGGCCCGCTGCCAGGCTCTGTGCGGACACCCAATAGATGGCGTCGTCGTGATAGTAGCCCAAGTGCGGCATGGCGCGCAGCGTCCAGGCCAGGTACGCCGATGGCGCCAGCGCCAGCAGGAACACACCGATCACGGCCAGCTTCCTAAGCATCCAACCTGAATCTAACAGCACGTCCGCCGGCCACCAATCAGGGATTCACCTTAGTATTGCTACCGTTAGACCTCGTGACAGCTTAGCTCCTGCCCCGCGGCGGTGTCGCCATGCGTGCGGTGTTTCGCCAGCATTTCCAGAAGCTCGGCCGCGCCCAGCGGCTTGCTCAGATAATCGTCCATTCCGGCAGCCAGGCAACGTTCCCGGTCGCCCTGCATGGCGTGGGCCGTCATGGCGATGACCGGAACATGAGCCATGGTCGGCCGCTCTTCGGCCCGGATGGCCGCCGTCGCCTCCAGCCCATCCATGTCCGGCATTTGTACGTCCATCAGCACAACGTCGAAGGGCTGCGCGCGGAACGCTTCCACTGCTTCCCGCCCATTTCCGGCGATCACTACCTGGTGTCCCGCCTTCTGCAATACACGCAGCGCCAGACGCTGATTGACGATATTGTCCTCGGCCAGCAGGATTCGCGACGGGAGGGCACTAACGGCCGCAGGCTGATAGCTCAACTTCGGCCGCTCAGCACCGCTGTCCCCGCCGTGCTCGTTGATCAACAGATTTAGAAGTGCGGACCGCAATTCCCGCCGCCGAGCGGGCTTAATGAGATACGTGGAAACACCCAACTCACGGCATCGCTGCACCTCGCCCTGGGATTCCGACGAGGTAAGCATGAAGATCCTGGCGCTTTGTAGTTCCGCCGAGCCACGGACGCGCCGCACCAGCTCGAAACCGTCCACATCCGGCATATGCACGTCGGTCACGAGAATGCAGAAGGCGTCGCCGTCTTGGACCGCGCCTCTCATCCGCGAAAGCGCATCCTCGGCTCCCTCTGCCGCTTCCGTGCGCATCCCCCACTGCGATAAGGTCTCCGTGAGGATCCGCCGGTTGGTCAGGTTGTCATCCACCACCAGCACGTGCAGTCCGGTCAGCAACGGTTCACGGTCGGGTGCCTGCGCGGCCTCCTCGGCGGCGCCAAAACGGGCCGTGAAATGGAAATCGCTGCCGCGGCCCGGTTCCGAATCGACCCAAATTCTACCCTGCATCGCCTCCACCAGACGGGCCGAAATGGTCAGGCCCAAGCCCGTGCCGCCGTACCGCCGTGTCGTGGAACCGTCGGCTTGCGAGAACGCGTCGAAGATCACGGCGTGTTTGTCCGCTGGGATGCCGATGCCCGTGTCGTGAATCACGAAGTGCAACTCCACCGGGTCCCCAGTCCGCTCCAGCTTCACTTGCAGGCCCACCTCGCCGCTCGCGGTGAACTTGACCGCATTCCCCAAGAGGTTCACCACGATCTGCCGCAGCCGCACCGGATCGCCGACGACATACTCGGGCACGTCCGCCGTCAATTCGCAGGTCAGCTCCAGGCCCTTCTCGTGAGCTCGCAGCGCGAAGGTACGCGCCGTTTCCTCGAGCGTGTCCCGCAGGTTGAAGGCGATCCGCTCCAGATCCAGCCGCCCTGCCTCGATCTTGGAGAAGTCCAGAATATCGTTGATCACCGTCAGCAAGGAATCCGCCGACATTTTGACCGTAGTGAGGTAATCGCGCTGCTCGCCGGTGAGTTCGGTGTCCAGCACCAGCTCCGTCATTCCCATAATGCCGTTCATCGGAGTCCGGATCTCGTGGCTCATGTTGGCCAGAAATTCGCTCTTGGCGCGGCTCGCGGCTTCGGCCCGGGACTTGGCGTCCGACAGCGCGGCATTGGTCGCTCTCAGTTCCGCGGTCCGCGCGGCAACCTCGTGCTCCAAGCTGTCGCCGTGCCGCAGCAGTTCTTCGTCCCGGCGCTGGATCTCGGCCAGCATGCTGTTGAACGTGTCGGTGAGCTGGCCCAGATCGTCGTTCGCTACCTTGACCGCACGCGTCGAGTAGTCCTTCCGCGCCGAGACTTGCCTGGCGGTTTCGGCCAGGTGCGCTATCGGCTCGGAAATGATCCATTGCAGGCGGCGCGATAGCAGCGAGGCCAGCAGGTAGGCCGCCAGCAAGGTGACCACAATCATCGTCGCCGAGTCCTCCAGCCGCGCATAGGCCTCGGCCAAATCGGACTCCAGATAGATGGACCCGATCGTCTGGCCGTCCAGCGCAATGCGCTTGTAGAGCATGAGACGGTTGCCGGCAAACCAGATCTTCTCCGATTTAAGTCCGAAAGGAGCGGCCAATTTCGGAGCGCGCCCGCGATCGTAGCGGGCGAACACCTTGCCGTCAGACGAGTACAGATACGCCGACTCAATGGATGGTTTTGCCCGCAACCCCGCTAGCAGTTCATTGGCGGCGCGTTCGTCTCCGAAACTGAGCGCCGCCGTGCTGTTGGCGCCCACAATATCCGCCAGGACACTCAGATCGCTTTCAAGAGCCTGGCGGAAGACAAAATAGTCGTAGCTGAGAATCGCGGCGCTGGCAAGCAGCAACGCCGCCCCCGCCGTGATCATGATGATCACTTGCAGCTTGCGCCGAATCGGCAGATCCCGGCATCGTGAGGTTCTGCCCATCTACTTTTTCCCGCTCCTGACGATTTCGGCCAAAGCCAGAAGCCGCGAACTTAGCTTCAGGTGCTCGTCGGCCGCTGCATCCACATTGATCTCGAAGCGAACCTTGCCGTTCTCCAACCGAAAATTGATGACGCCTCCGTCGTTCGCAAACCCGGACGCTTCGCCCACAATGAGGACACCGGGAGCCTTCAGTTTCTCGAGAATCGAGCGGAAGCGTTTGCGCTCGGAGACGGCGACAAAGATCACCTGGCACTCGCAGACCGGGGCCGATTCCGGCAGATCGCGGACCGCCAAAGTTCTACCCGCCACCATTTTTCCTTGAACGGCCTCCTCCAGCGCGCCTCGAAACGGATCCCGGCCTATAACGCCAATGGTGATGGGCTCCTGGGGAGATTTGAACGCCTGGGCGGGCCATTCCACGAATCTAACGAAGTTATACAGAAACGCCGCCTTCACCTGGTATTCATCCACCACCTGCGCCCGCGCGCCGCCAGCCACGAGTAAGCTGAAGATGGCGATGATGACGAATCGCGCCCACATATCAAAAGCGCCAGGTCACTTTCGCGAACACGCTCCGCTCCACCAGCGTGAAGCTGGCAGGATAAACTCCGGCGGAGAATTCCTGGTGCCGCGGGCTCAACAAATTCTGCCCGACGATGCTCAGTTCCATGCGCTCTCCAGCGCGCCAGGACACGCGGCTATCCACACGCGCGTAGGCTGGAACATTGGGTCCCGGCAAATTGCTCACATAACCAACGCTGGTGTCCCATTCCACGTTGTGGGCCAAATCGAGCAACGAACGTACCTGAAATTGATGAGCCGGGTTGTAGCCGGGCCCGCCCGTTTGGCTTTCCGCTGAGCCGGCCGTCATGTGGAACCAGGAACTCGAGGGGGCGATTCGCCAGCGAGGCGTTGCTTTCCAGGTTGCGGAGAACTCCACTCCGTGGGTGTGCATTGGAGTTCCGTTGACAAGCAGTACCGGGAAGACCAGGTGCGGCGGCGTTGGATCTGTGGTGAAATACGCCGGCAGCGACTCAATGCCTATCACTCCCTGAAAGAAGCTCGCGAAACCGGCCACATCCAGCGACAGCCGGGAATTCAGCTGCGTGCGGTAGCCCGCTTCGTAGTCGTTCACGCGCTCGGCGCTTACCTGCGGGTTCCCCATTGCGCGCACCACGGCGAAGGTGCCGCCGGCTGGTAGGACGGCGAGATCGTCCTGGAGGCCGACGTCCACCGCACTGGGTTGCCGGATGGCCCGGGCGGCGGAAAGCCACACCGTCTGGTTGTTGGCCGGCGTCCAGACCAGTTGCGCGCTGGGCTCATATTCGAAACCGGTGAAGTCGTTGTGTTCGAATTTCGAACCGATGGTCAACGCCAGCGAGCCGGTAAGCTTCACTTCGTCCTGGACGAACGCGCTGTACAAACGGTCGAATCGGTGCTGCGGCAGGAGCGTGAGTGTGTCGGAGACTCCGTAATTGCTGTTGATGGCCCGGGCTCCAAAGCCCCACACCACGTCGTTCCTCGAGCCAACACTGAGGTGGTGTTGGAAATCCAAATCGACCGTGTTCTCCACGTTCGTGAATCCGAGTTCGATATGGTGCGAATAGTCGTCGTAAAGCTGCAGAGTCATGTCCGAGCCATTCGCCAGTACGTGGTCCCAGCGCGCGAGCAGGTTGCCGTTGGTCGCCCGGATCGGGTCGCCAAATGTGCCCTTCTGCGGCAATGCGTTCATGAGCGGGACAGTGATCGTTTCTCCTTCCGCGGTCTCGAGCGCGTCGCCTTGGACGGTCAGGTTGTCGCGCGGCGACAAATTCCAGTCCGACCGGAATCCCACGTGTGAGCTGTGCCAGCCGTCGGCGGCCTCGTTCCCTCCCGGAAAGACGGAGTTGTCGATATTGAAGTACTTGCCGAAGACCCGGTAGCTGCCGGCCGTACCGATCTTCCCCCCGTATTGCACTAACCCATCCGCGGTACGCTCCGATCCCGTGCCCGCGGTCACCAGGCCGCCCTGCGTGTCAGCGGAGTTCTTCGTAATGATGTTGATAACGCCGTTCATCGCGTTGGCGCCCCACACCGTGCCGCCAGGCCCTCGAATTACTTCAATGCGATCGATATCCTCCAGCGGCACATCCTGCGAATCCCAGAAGACGCCGCTGAACGAAGGGCTATAGACCGACCGGCCGTCAATCAAAACCAGAACTTTATCTGCGTGCTGATCGTTGAATCCGCGAATCGAGATGGCCCACTTGTTGGAATCGATCCGTGCAACATCCACGCCCGGCGCCATGCGCAGAAGGTCGGGAATGTTGGTGACGCCCGATCGCCGGATATCTTCCTGCGTGATCACAAAGATCGCCGCCCCGGCGTGCGATACCTTCTGTTCCCGTTTGGACACGCTGGTGACCTGCATGTTCATGAGGTCCTCCAGAGTGGCGTCCGTCAGGTCCCGCGCCCCGGCGGACTGAACCAGCGCGCAAAGAACGGCGCACGAACTCAGCGCCAGCCACCGGCATCTACTGTTCTTCATTGCATCCACCCACACTCCGAGACAACCACGACCTTCCTGTAGTTCTTTTCGACCAGCGCTGCGGATTGTTTGGAACTAAGGCGAAACCAGTATCCTTGAGAGGATGAAACTGACTTTTTGGGGCGCGGCTCAAACCGTCACCGGCTCCATGCATCATCTCAACGTTGCCGGCCGCGACTATCTTCTGGATTGCGGCGAGTTTCAAGGACGCCGCAAGGAGGCAGCCGAGCGCAACCGGCACTTTCCGTTTCCTTGCAACGAAATTTCAGCCGTAATGCTTTCGCACGCGCATATCGATCACAGCGGGAATCTACCGTTGCTGGTGAAGAATGGCTTCCGCGGTCCCATCTACGCCAGCCCGGCGACGGCCGACCTGTGCCGCCCCATGCTGGCTGACTCGGCCTCGCTGCAGGAAAAGGATGCCGAGTTTCTCAACAAACGCCACATGCGGCGCAAGTCGCTCAATGTGGCGGGGTTCGCAGCCAACGGACTCGTCGAGCCTCTCTACACAGTCGAGGATGCCGAAGCCACTTTTCCACTGTTTCACCCGATTCCGATGCATACTCCGACGCCGGTCGGACCCGGAGTCGTGTATCAGTCGTTTGAGGCAGGGCATATCTTCGGGTCCACCTGCATGCTGCTCAACCTCGAATCGGAAGGCAAGTCGGTGCGCCTGGGCTTCACCGGCGACCTGGGACGGCCGGGACTGCCGATCATCCGCGACCCCGAGCCGCTGCCGCCCGCCGATTACCTGATCATCGAGAGCACCTATGGCGACCGCATCCACGAGCCAATTCACTCCGTATCCGCGCGGCTGGCTGAAATCGTCAATCACACCTACCAGCGCGGCGGCAAAATGATCGTGCCCGCCTTCGCCGTCGGCAGAACTCAGCAACTCGTCCTGTTGCTGCACGAACTCATCAACGCGAAGGCCATTCCCGCATTTCCCATCTTTGTCGACAGCCCTCTGGCGGTCAACGTCACAGAGGTTTTTCGCAAACACCCCGAGCTTTATGACGCGGAGGCACGAGCTTTCGAGTCCAACCATGAGGACCCGTTCGGCTTCAGCCGGCTCACCTATGTGCGCGACGTCAATCAGTCCAAAGCGCTGAACGATCTCCATGGGCCGTTCATGATCATTTCGGCCTCGGGGATGTGTGAAGGCGGCCGGGTGCTGCATCACCTGAAGAACAACATTGGCGATCCGCGCAACACCATCCTGCTGACTGGCTATCAAGCCATGAACACGCTGGGACGGAAAATCCAGGAGCGCTGGAAGGAAGTGCCCATTTTTGGTGAACCGATGCCGCTACGCGCCGAAGTCTGCCAGCTGGACGCGTTGAGCGGCCATGCGGACCGCGAAGAAATGCTGGCCTGGATGAAGCCGCTGGCTGCCGGCCTGAAGCGCGTCTTCCTGGTCCACGGCGAGTTGGATCAGCAAACCGCCTTTGCCGCTTCAATTCGCCAACGTTATCAACTGGATGTGGTCGTTCCGGAGCGCGGAAGCAGTTTCGAGATCTAGGATCAAACCAGAGTACTAGGAGGAAAGTACTCTTCACCCTCAGGTCTTCCTCCGATACTGTTAAGGTAGATGACTGATGCTCGCACGGCGCTCGGGGCCGGAAAGCGCCGGCCGATGACCCAACTGATCTGGCAGTATACCTATCTCCAGATCCTCGATTTTCTTACTACGATCGCCTTCCTGGTGAACGGGGTCAAGGAAGGCAACCCCGTGGTGCGGTTGGCCTTGTCAATCGGCCCGAATCCTCTCGAAAGCCTGCTTGCGGTCAAGGTGCTGGCGCTGATGCTCGGAATCTACTGTTGGCGCATGGGACGCCAGCAACTGCTCTCCCGGATCAATCTTCTGTTTGCGCTCGTCATCGCCTGGAATCTGGTGGCTCTGATTCTGGGCAGCCTGAGTCATCACGCCGTCTAAACGGCCCTCTCCCTCCGTGGCTACTGCAAAGGCAACAGCACGGGGTTGCTGTCGTTTCCGTTGATCGTCACTTTTAGCGTTGCGGGCGTACCGCCGGCCATGCCCGAGGGGACCTGGAATGCCGTTAGCGTCATACCCGTATAGCCGGGCGCCGCGGCAGCCGATTGCGGAACGATGGTCTGGCCTCCCAAATTGACGGTGACGGAATCGGCCACAGCCGGTGCCGGATTTGGCGGATAGAAGCCATCCACGACGGTCCCGCTGTACGGACCGAAGCCAGTGCCCAGCACCGTGATCGTCTCAGCCGCTGCCGCCGGTTTGTCCGGCGTCACCAGTGATCCATCGCCGTGGAACGCCAGTGCGATCTGCTGGGTGTTGATGGTCTGGAAGAATAACCCCGGAGCATTGCGCGCGACCGTCAGCGGTCCGGTGACGTCGGGCTGGCCGGTGTTGTGAACCACCAGCGTGTAGGAGCCGTCCGCCAAACTGGAAGGCAGTTGCGCGTTTATCTGCTGCGGCGAAACAAACATCAGCGGCAGAATCATGTTGTTGACAGTCACCGAAACACCGGCGATGCTCTGCGACAGCGGGTTGGCCGGTCCGAGTTGCACTGCTGGCGCGAGACTCTGACCGAAGATCGAAATCAACGATCCGGGCGCCACCGCCGAACTCGGCGTGACTCCCACAGCGTTCGCGATACCGGCCGGCGAGATGTAGGGGATGGCGCTCATCTGCGCCACCACACTAACCGGCCCGGACATATCCACAACCCCGGACGGGTAGGTGCCCGTAAGCTGCCCGCCCCATTTGAGGAACTTAAATCCGTTATTGGGGCTGACCGAGACCGACACCAAGGTGTTCGGGGCGTAAAACATGTCGCTGGAGGAAGGCGAAAACTGGAATGAAGCGCCATTGCCGGGATTCGATGTTGCGCTGAGCTGATAGGACATGTTGTATGTGGCCGTCAGCGTCATGTAGTCCTGGCTGACGGTCACCGCATGCGTCGAAGCCCCCCCGTCGGACCAATTGCCGAAATCCATCCGGGCCCCTTGTCCCATGGGTACCTGCGTGGGGACGCTCACTTGAACCTGTGCGCCGCTTTGGCGGTCGACATTGCAGGGCGTCGTGCAAGCCGTTCCGTCCACCTGCACGGTCATGCCAGCAGGCACAGTCTGAACAACGACGCGGCTTAAGACGCTGTAGCTGGCGGTCATGCGCATCCCGCCGGAAACCGTGTTCTGGCCGACGGTGACCGTCTGAGAGGCATCGCCTCCGTTCGACCAGCTCTTGAAATTGTAGACCCGGCCCTTCGCATCGGTGGATGTGGAGGGTGCTGAAACCTGGTGCGTGGTGCCCTGACCCCAGATGAAGTTATACGATCCCCAGTTCGAACGGCCGTCGACATTGAGAGGTAGCCCGACTGGGTTGGTCAGCAGCGCCACCTGAGCTCCCGCCACGAAATTGGCGGTCATTACCGTATCGCCCGGGGCGCTCGCCGGCACCGTATACAGCGAGTTCGCAGCCAGTCCGTTGTTCCATTTGTCAAATACCCACCATTTCCCGGAATTGTCCATCTGCGGCGACACCCCGGTAATGAAGTGGCTGGAGCCGGGCGCAAAGTAGAAGTCCCCAAAGCAGACTGGCGGAAAACCGAAGGCTGGGTCAACGGGTTGCGTTTCGTTGAACGGGCAGGTGGTTGGATCGCTGCTGGCTCGCGTGGGCTCGGTAGTGTGGTCGATGAGCAGCTTCAAGCCAGGAGGAGACGTGAGAAACTGAACCTCTTTGCCGGGCACGAACATTGCGGCGATATTGGTCGGCCCTGTGATGGTCAGGCTGGTTAAGAATGCGGTGGGCGCGGCCCCGTTGATCGCCCATCCCATAAAGACGAAACCCGGATAAGGAAATGCGTTCAGCCGCACATTCTGATTGGCCTGGATGTACAGTGTTCCTGAAGAGTAATAGCAGCTAGTGCTCACGTAGACAATGCCGACGGCCAATTGTCCAGGTGGAATCGCTCCTGGCGCAGCGCAGGCAGGCGGCGGAGTTGGAGCCGACCCTACTGCGGAACCAAACAGGTTCAAATACACTCGATACGAAATCGCGACATTTGCGGTCAGCGAAGTAATGGAAGGATCGGCTGTGACGGTTAGCTGGCAAGTCTGAGCCGGAACCAGGTCGCCTTTGTTGTCCACCCAGGCGTCCAGGGCAAATTGCGTGGAACCGTCCTGCGAAATTTGGACCGGGCACGCATCCGTAACGAATGACACGACATGCTGGCTTCCGGCCGGCCAATTCAACGTGACCGTTCCGTTGTAGACCACACTGTCTACCATGATGCGGGCACCGACAGGGTTGCTGCCAATGGTGATGGTGCTTGAAGTCTGCGCCTGCAGCAAGCACATGCCACTCAACAAGAGTAGTACTGGGATGGAAAGCCGATTCATAGACGACACCATGAATCAGATCGGCAATAGTACGAGAGGCCTTTAGGTTGGAGATTACGCCGCCACAACTAGCAGGTCGTACGAAATCACGCCCTGCGCAGGGCCGGACGGGCCAGAAGCACCAGTAAGATTGCCGCCACGATGGAAGCGCTGAGCAGCACGGTAGGGCGAAATCCGAGGTGGCTGAGTAGAATCCCTGCCGGCAGATCCCCCATTGGCCTTACCTACATCACCAGCAGCGTGTTGAGGCTCATGGCCCGGCCTCTCATTTCCGGCGGAACGCGTGTTTGGAGCAGAGTCGTGGTGGTGGCGCCGGCGGAGTTCTGCGCCGCCCCCAGGATAAACAGCAGGGGAATCGACATCTGCAGGCTGCTGCTAGTCCCAAACAGCGCCAAGACCACAGCCCAGAGCAGAATTGAGCCTAAGACCAGCGGGCCTTTGTGTGCGAAATCGCCAAGCGAAGCGATCACCAGCGCTCCAACCACGGTCCCCGCGCCCACTGCCGAAAAGAGGAGGCCAAGCTGGGTCGGCCCGATTCGGGCCACCTGCCGGCTGCGGCAGCCGGCTTTACCGGCTCCAATGGACACCCGGCATACTGCTTCAGTTGGTAGTATATCGGCAGGGCCGTTGGAAACGCCGCTCGTCTCCACCGCGTCGATCCATTGTAATGATGACTGTTCCGTGCAAATCCGCGCTCCTGTTGCTTACTTGCGCAGTCTGGGTCTCCTCCGCCGAAAAGAAGCCGCCGATTGAGGAAACCTCTAACGAACTCGTGGACATCACCGCTACCCTGCTCGACCAGGATCAAGTCAACAAGGAGCTAGGCGCCGGCCTGGATCCCAGCATCGTTGTAGTCCACGTAACGGTTCACGCGATCACCGACAAGCCGGTCCAGATCAGCCGGGACGGGTTTCTGCTGGTGTCCGGCAAAGACGGCCAGCGGTCCGAGCCGTTCGCGCCCGGCCAGATCGCAGGGAGCGAAACCATTGCGATGACATCTTCCAGCGGCGGTTTCAAGCACAACCGACCGACGCTGGGCGGCATGGTGGGAATCGGCGGCGGCGGTCTGGGAAGTTCCCCGGGCACGGCGGCTGCCCCCGAACTGAAGGCCGAAGCGAGCCACGAGAAGCCGAATCCTCTGCTGGACGCTCTGAAGCAAAAGGAGCTGCCGGAAAAGCAAATCACCGACACGGCTTCTGGCCTGCTCTATTTCCAAAGCGTTGGCAAAGTGAAGCCGAAGGACTTGGAATTGCGCCTCAAGGGCATCGGCAGCCCGCTGGCACTGCGCTTCCGTCCCTGACGTCGGTCTTTCGTCCCGCCTGCGTGTCCGCCAAGCGTAGTGTATGCTGTTGAGGTTGGAGGAGTATTGTACAAAGCGAAAATCACGGCGTTAGGCTGCTACACGCCGCCGGGACTGTTGACCAATCAGGATCTGGAGAAGATGGTCGACACCACCAATGAATGGATTCTGCAGCGCGTCGGCATCTCGCAGCGGCACATCGCCGCGCCGGAAGTGGCTACATCCGACATGGCCGCGGAAGCGGCGAAGATCGCGCTTGAGCAGCGCGGCATTTCCGCCAGCGACCTGGACGCCATTATCGTTTGCACCGTCACTCCCGACATGCTGTTTCCCTCGACCGCCTGCCTGGTACAGGACCGGTTGGGGGCCAGACACGCCTGGGGATTCGACCTGGTTGCGGCCTGCTCGGGCTTCATCTATGGCCTGACCACAGCGGCGCACCTGGTAACCGCCGGTTCGCACAAGAAGGTACTGGTGATCGGATCCGACACCATGTCGCGGATCATCGATTACACGGACCGCTCCACCTGCATTCTGTTCGGCGACGGCGCCGGCGCCATGCTGATTGAACCAACCGAAGACGGCGAAACCGGATTCATCGATTTCGCCAACGAAATCGACGGCTCGGGCGGCGATTACCTGAAGCAGCCGGCCGGCGGCAGCCGCATGCCCGCCACTGCCGAAACCGTCGCCCAGCGGCTGCACTTCGTCAAACAGGAAGGCCAGCAGGTGTTCAAGTATGCCGTGCGCAAGATGGAAGAGTGCTCGCGCAATATCCTGGAGCGCAATCATCTGAGCGTGGCCGATGTCGGCGTAATGATCCCGCACCAGGCCAATCGCCGGATCATCATGGCCGCGGCCGAAAAGCTCGGCATCAGTTGCGACCGTGTGGTGATCAACATCGGCGAATACGGCAACACGACCGGCGCCACCATTCCGCTTGCGACGCGCGACGCGCTGCGCTGCGGAAAGCTCAAAAAGGGCGATCTGGTGCTGTTTGCTGCCGTGGGAGCCGGCTACACCGTGGGCGCGAATCTCTGGCGCTGGCAGATGTAGCGGGATTACCCACTGGATTCTTACGGGTTTGGGCCGACCGGGAAATTCACCGGCAGCGTCGCGTTGATGGCAGCCGCTGTCGCGTCACAGGTCGGGTGCCCGAATCCGCCGGCGCTCGGCGCGGTCGTTTCGCCCGGAGCCAGCGGGGCTAGATCATTGATCATGTTGTCGTCCTTGCCCCCGTCTGCCACGCCGGCCGGCACGTTATCGAAGTTCAGCGCGTGCCGCGTCTTCCAAGCAACGATGTGATCCGTGCAGGACGTGTCGCCACTGACGCCCAACCCGCCCACCAGCACTCCGAACTTGTTGTAAAGCGCGAGTCCGCCGCCGAAAACGTTCACGCCGCCGATTTTCTGGCCCACCATGGGGTCATTGGGCTGGCCGATGTTGTTTGAGTTGCCTCCGTAGGCGACGCCAGTGTCGACTGGATTGCTGTGTTGCAATCCATACAGACTGCCCCCAGGTTGGGTTGGCGCCCAGAGATTGGCCGTAGACAAAGCCAATCCCGGAAGGCTGAAGGCGTTCGCCGTATTGGCCTTTTGCGCCGAGATCACGCGGCTCCCAGGCCATTGCGATCCGCGGTCGGCGCCGGTGAAGACTACCGCGCACACGATGCCGTCGCGATTGACCACTGTGGCCCACATATTGTCGTTCAGGCCACCATTCACCGAGTTACTCCCGCCAGGAGCCACGCTCTTTAGTGCCGCTTTCAGAGCGCCGTAACTCGGAAGCCCGTTGCAGGCGCTTCCAAAGCCCGGCCCGTCGGCAAACAGTACACCGCTAGCCAAAAAGCCAGCCGCGGCAATGAATTGCAGTCCCGTTAGAATAGGTTTCATCTTGGAACCTCCTCACGCATAGACCGCACCTGCTGGAAACCGTTTCGTGCTTTTTTGGCCCTGCTATGCTAGCGGTCAGCGATGCGCAAGAAAGTTGTCGTCTTCGGTAGCGCCGGGCAGCTCGGCGTGGAGTTGGTTCGCGTTTTCAGCGAGCGTGGCTATGCGGTATGCGGGTTCGATCGTGGGCAGGTGGACATCGGCGACGCCCAGCGCGTGGAACAAGCACTGGCGCAGGAAGATCCGGCGGTTGTGTTGAACGCCGCCGCCTACAATCAGGTGGACGTCGCCGAAAAAGAGCCGGTCGCCGCGTTTCAAGCCAACGCGCTGGCGGTGCGGAATCTGGCGATGGCTTGCCGCCAGCTAGACGCGCTGCTGGTGCACTTTTCCACCGACTACGTGTTCGACGGCGCCGCCGGGCGCCCCTACACAGAAGCTGATGCAACGCATCCTCTGGGAGCCTACGCCGTATCGAAGCTGGCGGGCGAACTGTATGCACGAGCCTATCTGGACAAGCCACTGGTGATTCGAACCTGCGGCGTGTTTGGGCCCGCGGGGCTGAAGACTGCGCGCGGTAATTTCGTCGAGACCATGCTGCGGTTAGCCGCCAAGGGCCAGCCGATCCGCGTGGTGGACGATCACGTTGCTTCTCCGACTTACTCGCCGCTGCTCGCCGAACGCGCGGCTGACTTAGTCGAGCGGGGGCAGCACGGGATCTTTCATATTGGCGGCGGCCAGGCGATTTCATGGTTCGATTACGCTGCCCTGATCTTCCGCGCGGCGGGACTTAAGCCGGAGTTGCGGCCAACCAATGAACGCGAGTTCCGCACCGACGCGCGGCGGCCTAAGTTTTCAGCGCTGGCCAACGCAAAGATGGAGAGCTGCGGGATCGCGCCGATGCCGCCGCTCCAGCTGGCGGTAGAGATGTATCTCGAGGCGCGCAAGCAATATCTGAAGATCTAACGGGAGTACGCGCGGATGGACCAAGCGCCGGCCGGCGAGCCCATGTGCCAGGTTCCCTGGATCGCGCTTGCGAGCGCAGCTTGGAACATTTCTGCCATCGGCGCGGTAGCCGCAAGTTGAACCTGCGCGCGCCATGTGCCCGAGTAAGTCTGGCCGTTGACAGCGCGCGCCTGCCAACTTCCCTGCCAGACTTTTGCGCTCTTACCCGCGGCCCAAGTGCCCGCGGCCAGCGGTGTGCCGGAGCGATCCGTGAGCGTCCAGTGTCCCGAAGCCGTCGCGGCGTCGGAGCTCTCCGCGGCTTCCCAGGTCCCGCTGAAGACACGGCTTCCGGCAGTTGCGCTCCACGTTCCGTTCCACTTCGGCGACTGGGCAGAGCCGGCCGCCGCCAGCGACGCGAGAAGAATTAGCATTCGGCGGCGCCTCATACAGTCTCACTGTCGGCGGTGTGCTTACAGAACTATAGGAAATCCGTCGATCTGCAAAGAAGAGTCCATGGAACTTCACGGAATCCTACAAGCCGGCTCATTCGCCCGCCTCGCGCGAGCGGGATTGCTGCTTGCCATATTGCTGTCACCGGCGTCCCTCCATGCGGACGTCAGATTGCAGGTGCTGGCGACCGACCCGCAGCCAACGGCCGTATTGGGACGCTGGGAGCAATTCTCGCTGCGTATTGGTTACACCAGTGACCGCCCGATCTACATCCGTGCGCAACCGTTTTTCGCCGGCAAAGCGATTCCGGCCCGTAACAGCGGGTCGTACCTGCAGCCACACGGCACCGGGGAGGCGCTTTTCTGGTTCGACTTTACGGAGGCAGAGCGGGTTGACACCGTTTTGATTACGGCGGAAAGCAAGAAGGGCTCGACGCTGGCCCGCATCAGCATCCCGGTTCAATTGACCTGGACAGGCAAAGCCAACGATACCATCCGGAAGCGGGCGGATTGGGTGGAGCGCCTGGAGACCGACCAGCATGAGCGCGTACAATCTCAATCTTATTCGCCAATGAACGGTGTGCTGGGAGTGCTTCTGGCCGGCATCGGGTTTGCGGCCATGATGACTGTTCCAGGATATTTCGTCCTGCAAGGTGTGCTTCTGGTTCGTTATTCAGGCGGCTGGCGGAAGGCTGCCGCCGCGCCTCTGATTCTGATTGTTCCCGCCCTCATTTACACCGTTTTCGCGTTCTTAAAGGGAAGCAACCTGTTTCCGATCGTCCTGATACTGGCAAGTCCGTTTGCGTTTTTCTACCTGCTCATCCTTCTGATCGTCCATCGGTTGAGCAGCCCGCGGGTCGCGGCAGCTCCACTCCCCACGCCCGCCAGTTGAGATAAGCTGCAATAGCATGCAGCGAAGCGCAGACCGCATCTTGACGACACACTGTGGCAGCCTGGCACGACCAGCCGAACTTCTGGACGTCATGAAGGCGAAAGTGAACGGCGAACCGTACGATGCCGATCTTTTCGCGGTGCGGCTTCGCGACGCCGTGGCCGCTGTGGTTCACAAGCAGGCCGAGAACGGCATCGACGTTGTCAACGACGGCGAACAGTCGAAGTCCGGCTTCTTCACGTACGTCGGCGAACGGTTGAACGGATTTGAGCCCGTGGACGGGCCGACCCCGCGGAATTGGGCCGAGGAGGTTGACGAGTTCCCCGAGTACTACGAACAGTACTTCAGCCGGGCGATGATGGGACGGACCATCGCGAAGCGAGTGGCGATCGTGTGCACGGGGCCGATCAGCTATCGCGGCCAGGATGGGATCCGCCGGGACATTGAGAACCTGAAGGCAGCCCTGAAGGGCCTCCAGCCCGCGGACGTCTTTATGCCCGCGGTGGCGCCCAGCGGCGTAGGCGAAAACCGCTACTACAGGACCGACGAAGAGTATTGGAATGCGCTGGCCGATGCAATGCACCACGAATACAAGGCCATCGTGGACGCCGGATTCCTGGTGCAGATCGACGATCCGTTTCTCACCGACAATTTCAGCTATTCATCCGCAGCGAAAGGCGACGCGCGGAAAACAGCGGAGGCGTACGTCGAGGCAGTGAACCGAGGACTGCGCGGGATTCCGCCGGAGAAGGTGCGCTATCACACCTGCTATGGCATCAATGAAGGCCCGCGCGTCCACGACGTGGCGCTGGGCGAGGTCGTGCCCTACATGCTGAAGGTCAACGCGGGCGCATATTCGTTCGAAGCGGCGAACGCGCGTCACGAGCACGAATACCACATCTGGGAGAATATGAAGCTGCCTGAAGGCAAGGTTCTGATCCCCGGCGTGGTCACGCACGCGAGCAACATCGTGGAACATCCCGAGCTGATCGCCGAGCGCATCGTGCGCTACGCAAAGCGGGTGGGACGCGAGAACGTGATCGCGGGCACCGACTGCGGTTTTTCGTCGCAAGCGACTTATACACCAGAAGTGCATCCGAAAGTGGTGTGGGCCAAGTTCCGCGCGATGGCCGAGGGCGCGCGGCTGGCGACGAAACAGCTCTGGGGCTGAGTGTTTATTGCGCGGTGAAGGCCAGTAGCACGTTGCCGGGGGTGCCGCGAGCGCCGAAAATGTAGCCCGACCCAGCAAAGAGCGTGCCGCCCACAACCACCGGCCCGGCCTGGCCCATCGAACCGCCCTTAGCGGCAACGCCGTTCACGGTCTTGAAATCCTGCAGCATATTGAATTGCCACAGCAGTTCCCCGTCGGTGGTGGAGAACACGCGCAGCATCCCGTCGTAGCCGCCGGAGAAGACTACCCCCGGCGCGACACTTAACGCCGCACCGATCCCGAGCCGCGGACCAGCAGCCTTCACCGGCGCGACCCAGCGCTTCGTGCCATCGGTTAGCCGCAGCGCGACGACGCCCACGCTGCTCACGCCGAAGTACGCGTTTTCGTTGTCGGCCGCACCGCCAAACGTGATTTCGCCGATGGACTCCTTCTCGGGAATCTGGGTCTTCCACACCAGCGCGCCCTTGCGGTCCGGATCGTGTGCCCATACGACGCCCCCCTTCTGTCCGGCCACCAGGATGCGGCGGCCGTTAGGCAGCGTGCGCAGGATCGGGGAAGCGCCGAAGTCGTAATCCGGCCCCATGTCCTCGGGACAGTTCTCGGTTTTTCCAAATGCGCCGAAGCAGACCAGCCAGGCGTCCTTGGGCGTGTCCTGCTTCACCCACAGCACTTTGCCGGTGTCGAGATCCAGGGCCAGAATCGCGTCGGTCATCGGCTGAGCAGGCTGCGTGTAGCTGTTGCCGGTTCCGACATAGAGCGCGTGCTGCTTGGGATCGATGGTGGGCGTGTTCCAGACGCCACCGCCGGCCGGCGCCCAAAGCTGCGTTCCGGCCGAATTCTTGCGCGTCGGCTTCGGCTCATCGGGGATCGTGTAAGTCTTCCAAATCTGCTTGCCGGTATTGGCGTCCAGAGCCACGACGCTGCCACGGAACGTGCAGCAGGGATAAGTCAATGCGACGCCGGACTGCTCTTCGCGCGACGCCACCGGAACGTACAAACGTCCTTCATACAAAGCGGGCGCTCCGGTGATGCTGGCCAGGCCATGGCGATCGACTTTCGTCTGCCAGAGCTGGCGGCCAGTCGCGGCATCGAGCGCATAGACATTGGCGCGCACGTCGCCGAAATAAACGGCGAACTTGGCGGCGTCCTGCCCTTTCACTTCGCCGACACTGATCGCATTCCGAACGTCCGCTCGCGCCTGGAATGACCAATACGCGCAGCCGCTGGAGGCGTCGAGCGAATAAATGTAGCCGTTGTTCAAGCCGACGAACACGCGTCCGGCGGCAACTGCGGGCTGGCCATGAACCGATGTCGCTCCGGGAAACCCGAACGCCCACTTCAGCTTCAGGCGCGGGATCTGGGCCTTGGTGAGGCCCGCGCTGTCGGACGTCTGAAAGCGCCCATTGGTCCGGTCGGCGCTCCACCCGTTCCAGGCCGGCGCCGAAGTAAGGCTCATAATGGGCGGCACAGCCTTGCATGCGTTGGGCATTTTGCCGGCCTCAGCGACGACGCCCTCCATCAACTGCCGCCCGCTCGCATACTCGGCCACGTCGCGCTTTTCGGCATCGGTGAGTTTCGGCAGTGCTTCGACGTGCCGCCGATCGGCATTGAGCACCTCATAGATGGCCTCCGGCGTCATCTGCCGGAGCGCGGTCGGATCCGGGATGGGCGGCGTCTGCGCCTTGGCGTGACAAGAGACGCAGGTAAGCTCAAACAGGCGCACGGTCCCGGGCGTTTCCGCAAAGGCCGCGCCGCACAGCAGGACCACGACGGGGAGCAGTTTCTTCATAGAAAGTCTCCCATTCAGTCTAGTCCCGCCGGCGGGCGGAGCGCTGCCGCTACTGAATCAGAACGGCCGTCGACGACACCCCGATGATGAGGTTGATCACGCCCGCATCCATCTTTCCGCCGGCTTTCAAAGGCGGGTTGAATTTCGCCGGAGCCGCGAAGTCAAGGACGGCCACGACACCGCCCGCCGGGCTGCTGTCCAGCTGCTGGGTGAAACTCGCGGGAACAGTGAAGCTGCCGTCTTTCGCGTTCGCCGTGCACACCACTGCCGCGACATTCCCAGAGAAAACGATCCCGTTGATTAGGATCCTCACCAGATCCGACGCCCCGCCGCCGGTCCAGCTCAGGGCCAGTGGTTGGCCTCGCGAGATCTTAGTTGGGAAATTGGGCATGTTGAATTGACTGCCGAGCGTGAACGGCACCGAGAAGGCGCCCACATCGCGGCCGCCCGCGGCTGCAAGCGTCCAATTGCCATCCACCAGGCCCGAGGTTTGCGGCACCATACCGTTGAACAGAGTTACCTGAGCGAAGGTTAAGTCAAAATTACCGCCCGGACCGGACAACGTGACCTTGCCTGCATCGAGTGTGGTAGCGCCGCTGGTATCAATACCCAGATAGTCGACGAAATCCGTCATCATGCCGCTGGTGTGGATCACCGCGCAGGAGCCGGCTGGCTGGGACAGCGCCCAGGGGAAGCCTTGATTGGTTAGCGGCGAGCCATTGGCGGTGAATTTCTGCGTATAGAAAACTCCCTCCTCGGAAACGAAATTGACCCCGGGCCCGAGCGAGCTGTACCCGCGGTCGAAAATCGCAACAGCCGCCTGCATCGTGGCGCCAAATTGGAGCTTGTTGAGCTGATCCGTGCTCAGCCCGAAAGGATGTTTGCAGACCGAGCCGTCGGATGACTTGGCGATGGTGGCGGACCCATTCTGGATGCCGCCGACATCCACCTGCAGATAGAGCGAGCAGCCGTCGGGAATGTCGGTGTCGGCAGGTATGGTGAAGTTGATCTGATCCACGCCCGCGATTCCGGGTGCCCGGCCCGCGTAATCGGGCACGATTTCACTCCCGTTGAGCAGAACCTTAGCGTTGGTCACGATATTTCCGGCACCGGGCGGCTGGTCGTCGGTGCCCGAAGGGAGCGCGCCTAGCCCGGTGCCCCAGAGGATGATAGTCTGCCCGGGTTTGGCCGGGTTGGTGTAGAGATTCAGCGGCACCGACGTAGGGCTTTCATAATTCTGGGCGATTGCCAGTCCGGCCGGCTGCGAATTGATGGTGAACATGCCGAAGCTGTGCTCCCCGATGGTGACGCGCGCCGCCGTGCTGGTCACGTTATTGACCGTGACGGTCAACTGGGCCTCACCCGCGGGCACCGCGGACGGCATGATCGCATTGATCTGCCCGGGACTCACGTAGTCCAGGTACGCCTTATAGTTCTTCCCACCTGCGGCAACTGTCACCTGGGCGCCTCCCAGAGTCGTGGGGATTGGATATGCGGACACGGGGCCGGCCGTCTGGCCCAGGTTCTGACCGTAAATGCTCATGAAGCTGCCCCGGGCAATCTGCGTGGAATCGCCGTTGGCGGCGTTGAGAACGCCCCGGACGACCGGCTGTGCCATGGCAGCGCCGAGGGGCATCAGGATCAGCAAAACAGCGGCGCGCGCGGCAAGAGCAGACACTTTTGGTTTCATAGTCCTCCGTAACGGCATGAGACTTTGCATCACTCTTGTACGCGCAAAACGGCGATAAATTTACTCATGCGCCCTAATCCCTTGATTGGCAATGAGTTGGACATCAGTGCTACAATGCCCGAAGTTTGGACGGGGCATGCCGGCGACGGGCGTCACCGAATTACTGATCGACTGGAGCAACGGGGATGAGCAAGCGCTGGATCGCTTGATGCCACTGGTGTACAGCGAGCTGAAGACCATCGCGCGGCGGCACCTGCGACGCGAAGAGGCGCGGCACACCCTGCAAAGCACCGCTCTGGTGCACGAGGCCTACCTGCGGCTAGTGGACCAGAATCGTGTGCGATGGCAGAACCGCGCGCACTTCTTCGCGGTGGCCGGGCAACTGATCCGTCGGATTCTGGTGGATCACGCACGCAGGCGGCGGGCGGCCAAGCGCGGCGGTGCGGCGCAGAGTCTTACACTCGATCAGGCGGTGGCCGGATCCAGCGGCAGGAACGTGGATCTGCTCGCGCTGGATGAAGCGCTCACGAATCTGTCCGAACTGGATGCCCAGCAGGCGCGCGTGGTGGAACTGCGCTACTTCGCCGGCTTGACCGTTGCCGAAAGCGCCGAGGCGCTCGGGATATCGGCAGCGACCGTGCAGCGGGATTGGACGACGGCGCGGGCGTGGCTGTACCGGCAATTGAACACGCCCGGCAATCCAGCTTCGCCTTGAGGCCTCGATATACTCAATAAGAGCCTCCGCCATGCAGGTCCTGGGAGATCTCCGGTATGCGCTGCGCACGCTAAGGCGCAGCCCGGGGTACGCACTCACGTGTATCGCGGTGCTCGCTCTTGGCATCGGCGCCAACGCCGCCATCTTCAGCGTCATTTACTCCGTCGTTTTGAAATCGCTTCCCTACCCTGATCCCTCTCGACTGGTCTTCGTTTGGGAGCGCTATCCGAACATGCCCGATCCGCCGGGCAGCCGCATTCCGGCACGGCACAAGACCTTCGTGGAGTGGCAGCGCCAGAACACGGTCTTCAGCGACATGGCCGCGCTCCGCGACAACGTGATCAACGAAACTGGTTCTGGCGAACCCGAGCAGGTGGATGGAGGCTACGCATCCGCGAACCTGTTCAGCATGCTGGGCGCGCACGCGCGCATCGGCCGGCTATTCACTTCCGCAGAAGACCGCAAGGGCAGTGACCACGTGGTGGTGCTCTCCGACGCGTACTTTGAGCGGCGCTTTCATGGGGACTCCGCGGCGCTGGGACGGACTCTCACGTTGGGCGGCGCGAACTACACGGTGATTGGAGTGCTTCCGCGGGAGTTTCATCTTCCAGCCACCTGGCGGGGCTTGGATCAGAAGAAGCCTGACGTCTGGGTGCCGCTCTCGGTACTGTTGAACACTCCAGCCGACGAAGAGCAGCATTGGCTGCTGGTGCCGGCGCGGCTGAAGCCCGGCGTTTCGCTCGCTCAGGCGCGCGCCGAGATGGCGGCCATCGAGCAGCGCATCGTGGAGTCCGATTCGACGCTGCGCAAAGGCTGGACGGCTTCGGTTTACCCGTTCGCGGTGGAGGACGCCTCGCCGACGCTCGACCGCGCACTCTACATCCTGCTGGGCGCGGTGGGATTTCTGCTGCTGATCGCGTGCGCCAATCTGGCCAATTTGACGCTGGCGCGCGCGACGCTCCGGGCGCGCGAACTGTCCGTGCGGCTGGCACTGGGCGCGACGCGTGCGGGCTTGATTCGCCAGTTGCTGGCCGAATCACTGCTGGTTTCTTTCGCTGGCGCGGCGGCGGGCCTGCTGCTGGCATATTGGTGCGTGCGGCTGATGATGGCCTTGAAGCCGGCCGACATCCAGCGGCCGGAGTTGATCTCCGTCAATCCCGGTGTGTTTGGCTTCGCCGCTGCCGTAGCCGTTTTGACGACGTTGCTGTTTGGGCTTGCGCCGTCCATCGCGGCCTCGCGCGTCGACCTGAACTCGGCTCTTAAGAGCGGCGGCGGATGGGGAGGATCGGCCGCCCGCTTGCGCAGCCGCCAATTCCTAATCGCAGCCGAAGTCGCGCTCGCACTCGTGCTGGTAGCAGGCGCCGGATTGCTGATCCGCAGTTTTCACGAGTTGGTTTCCAGCGGCGTCGGCTTCAACACGGAGCATCTGGCGACGCTCGACCTCGCCCTTCCGGACCAGCGCTACCCCGACGACGATGCTCGTTCGCGCTTCTTTCATACGCTGCTGGATCGCGTCCGCGCCATTCCAGGGGTTTCGCTTGCCACCGTGATTGACAACCAGCCGATGCACCGAATCACGCTGGTGAGCTTCTATGTGGCCGGGGAGCCCGAGCCTCCCTCCAATGCGCTTCCGCTGGCCGACGTCGGCCACGTGGATCCGCAGTTTTTCCGCGTCCTGGGGCTGCGATTGCGCGCCGGCCGCCTGTTCACCGATGCCGACCTCGCGCAAGGCGAGAAAGACGGCGACACGGTGGCCATCGTGAATGAGGCGTTCGTGAAAAAGTTTCTCGCGGGCCAGGACGCGGTGGGCAAGCGGCTGCTCGATCCCGGCAAGCAGCATGCCTCGGAGATTGTGGGCGTGGTCTCCGACTACAACACAATGGGCGCAGACGCGGAAGCGAGGCCGCAGATTTTCTGGCCGAATCTGAAGCTCGCGGGCGCGACTCTGATCGTTCGCACGCGCGGCGCCGAGGACGCGTACACGCACGCCATCCAGGCGGCAGTCTGGTCCCTGGACAAAGACCTGCCCGCCGACAAGGTGCAGTCCATGGATTCCTATCTGGACGATCTGCTGGCGCAGCACAAGTTCAACGCCACGCTGCTCGGGGCTTTCGCGGGCCTGGCGTTGGCGCTGGCGATGATCGGCATCTATAGCGTATTGTCGAACCTGGTATCGTCCCGCGTGCGCGAGATCGGCATCCGCATGGCCATCGGTGCTTCGCCGCGCGAAGTGGGCCGCCTGATGCTGCGTCAAAGCATGCTGCCCGTGGCTGCAGGTCTGATCTTCGGCCTGGCGGGCACGCTGGCGCTCAGCCGGTTCCTGGATGCGCTGCTCTTCCGGGTGCAGTCGCACGACCCGCTGACGCTGGGCGCCGCCGCGGCCGCCATTTTGCTCATTTCGCCGGCAGCGCTCTACGTCCCACTGCGGCGCGCGACGCGCGTGGATTGCACGGTGGCGCTGCGCGAGGAGTAAGGCTCGCTATTCTGTGTCGAGCAGGATGCGCATTTCGTTCGTCGAGGTGAAGCCCATCTTCTCGTAGAGTGGGCGGCCGTCGTCGCTCGCATGCAGGATCACCGCGCGGACTCCGTTCGAGCGGCACCAGTCGAGTGCGGCGTCCATCAGCCCGCGCGCCAAGCCCATCCGGCGGCTGGCGGGCTCGGTGTAGACGTTCAGGATGTTGCCGCGCCAGCGGCCGGGCCCGATCATGTGGGCGGGCCAATCCATCAGCCACAATCCGGCGCCCGCTACGATCGCGCCGCCGGCGTCGATGGCGAACCACGCCAGGTATTCGCCGTCTTGCATTTTGCGGCGCAGCCAGGGATCAAAGGCCGCGCACATTTCGTCCAAAGCGCGCTCGTCGCGGAAGCCGCCTTCGAAGAACATTGCTCGGCGGTGCGCGACGATGGTCGCGGTGTCTTCAGCCGATCCCGGCCGGATCGTAAAGGCGGGTTGCACGCTCAGTTGTCGGACTTGGAGGCGTAGTAACCCCTGCGGGCCTGCACTTTCCAGTCTTTGTTGCCCGTGCGGATCTCGATCTTGCGGAAGGTGCCGTCCTTGGCCGCGTTGGTGGGCTCGTAGCCGATGGCGTATTGGCTGCGCATTTCAGCGTTCAGCTCGTCGAAGGCGTCCTGCAGCGACATCTTGCGATCGACATGGAAATCGTGGCCGCCGGTCTCCTCCGCCATCCGCTTCAGCGTGGAGTCGCTTCCGCCGCCGAAGAGCATGCCGTGCGACATGTAGAAGCCGCGGTCGACGTAGTAGAAGCCGTAGATGATGGCGTCAGCACGTTGGGCGGCCTCGATCGCGGTCTGGATGTTGTAGCGGCTGCCCTGGTCCTCACCGTCGGTGATCAACACGAGCACTTTGCGTCCCACCTGGCCCTTGAGCTGGTCGTGCGCGGCCAGGTAGACCGCGTCGTACAAGATAGTGCCGCGCGGCTGCGAGATGGTGGGAACCGGACCGGGGGTCACGCCGCCGACGTCGGAATTGACCTGCAGCCCTCTCAGTCCGTCCTGCAACAGCCGGGGAGAGCTGGTGTAGTCCTGCAACAGCTCGGCATCGGAGCCGAAGCTGATCAAAAATGCCAGATCCTGCTTGCGTAGCACTTTGCCGAAAAACTGCGAGGCCGCGTTCCGCTCGATGTCGATGAGGTTGCCCTGGCTGGCGCTGACGTCGATGAGCAGGCCGATGGTTAGCGGCAGATTGGTCTCACGGGTGAAATACTTGATCTGCTGCTCTTTGCCGTCCTCGTAGATCTTGAAGTCGTCCTTGCTGAGGTCGCCCACCAGCCCGCCGCGCTTGTCGCGCACGTTGAAGAGAATGTTGACCAGGTTCACTTCCACCTTGATGGTGGGTTCTTCCTGGGCAAACAGCATCACAGCGACAAGGGCAAGTGCGATCAGGCGCATGGGATTTATATTGGTAGATGCATGCCTGCGAGTTATCGTTCCAATGCGTAAAGCCATTCACCACCTCAAGAAAGCAGATCCAGTGCTCGGCAGCCTGATCGAACGCGTGGGCGCGTACCGGATCGAGTACCGCGAGCCAAATTTCGAAACGCTAGTCAGATCCATTGTCTACCAACAGCTCAGCGGAAAGGTGGCCAAAGTGATTCTGGGGCGGCTGATCGCGCTGATGCCGGAGGGGGAGCTCACGCCGGAGGCGATTTTGAAGCTCAGGCCGGCGCGGATGAGGAAGGCCGGCTTATCGAAGCAGAAGACGGCCTACATCCGCGATCTGGCGCGCAAGACATCGCGCGGGCACGTGAAGTTCGAGACCCTGGTGGAGATGGCGGACGAGGCCGTGATCGAGCATTTGACGCAGGTGAAAGGCATCGGCGTCTGGACCGCGCACATGTTCCTGATCTTCGCGCTGCAACGGCATGATGTGCTGCCGACCGGCGATCTGGGCGTGCGGACGGCCATCCGGAAGGCGTACGGGCTAGAGGAGCTGCCGCTTCCCAAGCAGATGGAGGAGATGGCCGCGGCCTGGCGGCCGTATTGTTCCGTGGCTAGCTGGTATTTGTGGCGGAGTTTGGAAGGGGAGGCCGCGATCTAGCCGCGGAGGATCGCCTTCGCGGCATTGTATCCCGGTGCCCCCATGACGCCACCGCCGGGATGGGCACCGGAACCGCATAGATACAACCCTCGGATGGGAGTCTTGTAGCGCGCGCTGCCGGGTACCGGACGCATGACGAACATCTGGTCCAGGCTCATCTCGCCGTGGAAGATGTTGCCGCCGGTGATGCCGAAGCGGCGCTCCAGATCGAGCGGCGTCAACACCTGCTTTTCGACAATCAATGACCGGAAGCCGGGAGCATATTCTTCGATCAAATCGAAGACACGGTAGGCGAACGGTTCGCGCAATTCGTCCCAGTGGCTGTCGCGCAGCGTGTAGGGCGCGTATTGGATGAAAATGCCCATGATGTGTTTGCCGGGCGGCGCAAGCGACGGATCGTACATGGTCGGCACGGTCAGCTCCAGCAGCGGCGATTGCGATGGACGGCCGTACTTGGCGTCGTCCCAGGCGCGCTCCACGTATTCGAGCGATGGGCAGATGTGCATGGTGGCGCGGTGCTGCGGGCCGTTATCGCCGGGCAGCGCGCGGAAGTTCGGCAGGCCGTCGAGTGCGAGGTTAATCTTGCACGACGTGCCCTCGCTACGGTATTTGCGGATGCTGTCGAGAAAATCGCCTGGCAATTCGCGGGGCTTGATTAGGCCCAGGAAGGTGACGTGCGGCGTCAGGTTGCTGGCGACAATCGGGGCTTCGATTTCTTCCCCGCCCTCCAGAACGACGCCGCGCGCGCGGCCTTCAACGACGCGGATACATTCGACCGCCGCGTTGGTCCGAATCTCGACGCTACGGCTGCGCGCCGAATCGGCGATCGCGTTCGAAACCGCGCCCATGCCCCCACGGACGAAGCCCCAAAGTCCGCGATGGCCCGCGACGTTGCCCATCACGTGATGCAGCAGGATGTAGGCGGTGCCCGGTGAGCGCGGCCCGCCGTTGGCGCCGATCACACCGTCGGTGGCCAGCGTGACTTTGATTTCGTCCGATTCAAACCATTCGTCCAGAAATTCGACCGCGCTTTGCGTGAAGATTTTCACCAGCCCGACAATTTCTTTGGCGCTGAGTCCGCGCATCCGGGCGGCGAGCTTCAGGTAATCGATGAAGTCACCGACGCCGTGCGGCGGAAACTCTGGCGGTACCGTGAGCAGCAGGCCTTCGACGACCTGCGAGAGCCGCTCTAGGTGGTCTTCATAGGCAGGAAAGACTTCAGCATCGTGTTTAGAGAACTTCGCAATCTCAGCCAGCGTTTTGGTGCGATCCTGCCACATGAACAGGTGCCGGCCCTCGGGAAACGGCGAGAAGAAGGCCGGATCTTTGGCATCCACCTGATAGCCGAAGCGTGCCAGTTCTAGGTCGCGGATGATGCGCTCTTGCAGCAGGCTGGTCAGATAGGCGGCAGTGGAGACGCGATATCCCGGCCAGACTTCTTCCGTAACCGCGCAGCCGCCGACCAGTTCGCGCCGCTCCAGCACCAGCACTTTGCGGCCGGCGCGGGCGAGATAGGCGGCACAGACGAGACCGTTGTGACCGCCGCCGACGATGATTGTGTCAAACTTTTTCAAGTCCCGATTGTACCTTTGCGGCGCGTACTAGTACGCGCAACCTGCCCACGAACCTGTGCCCGTGTTACCATCCCTGTGCGCGCTCAGCTGACAGAGCGCGATCAACCTAAATACCGGCAGACCTCCTACAGCGAGGTGATGCTGAGGGGGACTGACGAATGCGTCTGAGCACGATCCATGCAGCAGTTGTATCTATCGTCGTTTTTACGCCCCTTGCCACGGCGTCGGTGGCCAACTTCGGGCCAACGACTCAGAACATTACCATGACAGGGCTCGGCGGGAACGCCCTTGGCGAGGGGCAGGTCCGCATCACTTGGGGCAATTGTGTTTTTGACGGCAGCAATACGACGTGCACGGTGAGCGCACCATTCACCGGTATTGGCGCGGGCGGCACGATCAGCTTCGTATTGACTTATTCGGGGAACGGCGAATCTCCGATAACCGCAGGGTCGCAGTCGCCGGGCAGCAATCTGTTGGGACCGTTCTCTCTGACTACGGGAAGTTTCGTGACGACCATCAAAGTAACCGGCGGCGCCACGCTGACGTTCGACGGCGAGGGGCCGGTGAGTTATTATGACCAGCCGGGCGACGCGCCCGCACAGTGCACTGGCGTTTCGTCGTGCGGTGTGGGCCAGGTTGGATTGACGGTCGGCGCCACCATCAGTGGCCAGGTCTCGGGCAGCTTCGATCCGACACCCGTCATTAAGGCCCTCATCAGCGCCGGCTCCTTCGGCGGGTTCAAATCCATTGCGCCCGCGACCTGGATCGAAATCTACGGCCTCAACCTGGTGTCCAATGCCGCCACGCGCGAATGGAGCGGAGGCGACTTCACCAACGGCATCGCACCCACCGCGCTGGCGGGGACAACCGTCACCATCGCAGGCCAGCAGGCGTTCATCGATTACGCGAGTCCGGGGCAAGTCAATGTACAAGTCCCCTCCAACGTGCCCACGGGATTGCAGCCGGTGGTCGTCACTACAGCAGGCGGAAGCAGCCTTCCGGATGTCGTACAAGTGAATTCCGTCGAGCCTGGTATGCTGGCGCCGCCCGTCTTCCAGGTCAACGGGACTCAATACATCGTCGCTCTCTTTCCGGATGGGATCACGTACGTGCTTCCTCCCGGCGTCACCAACGCCGTGCCGACGCGGCGCGCCAAACCAGGCGATACGATATTGTTCTATGGGGTGGGCTTCGGCCCCGTGACGCCGGATATTCCGGCGGGCCAGATTGCGGAGACGTCCAGCTCCCTCAACTCGTCCTTCAAGATTCTCTTCGCAGGCACGTCCGCGCAGGTGAGCTACTACGGCCTGACTCCGACGTTTGTGGGCCTCTATCAATTCAACGTGGTCGTGCCGAACGTCGCTGCCAGCGACTCTGTTCCGGTCACATTCACCGTCGGAACCGCCAACAGTTCGCAAACGATGGTGACCGCCATCGGGAATTGATGGGTTGCCGCGATCCGCGCGGAACTCAGCGCAACGGCAACAACCGGGCGCGCGGCCGGTCTGACCAATCAAGCGTCAGAATAGCGCCTCGGTCGATTTCTTGCTCACAGTCCCGCAGCGCCCCGATCAGGGCAGAGCCTCGATCCTCGGGAGTCAACGGCTCGCCGCGGAGCAGCACTACACTGGGCTTGGCTTCCCTGGTGTGCGCAAGCATGCGCGGAAAATCCAGATCATTTGTGAGTAACGCGTATTCGTTCAGCCGCGCAAAGTCGAAAATCTCTTGATCCGTCGCCGATATCGTCCCGACGTCCGCCCAGTGCACTACATGGTGGCCGGCGGCCTTCAGACACTCAACCCAACGAAAAGTCAGGTTCATGTCAATGAGGATGCGCATCAACTGGCGAGCTGGATCTCATGTCCTTGGGCCAAACGGGCGGCGAAAGCGAGAGCTTCGCGGATGTCCTGCTCCTCCAGATAAGGAAAATCTTGAAGCAGTTCCGCAGTGGTGCGGCCGGCTGCGAGCGCTTCCACGACCATCCCGACGGTTACTCTCATCCCGCGGATACACGGTTTCCCCCCCATGACATCGGGATTCATCGTAATGCGGTGGAACTCTTGCACGGTCACATGATAGCGCACTGCACTATCACGCCCCCGGCGATTCGAACACCACCACCGCCAGCGGCGGCAGCGTGATCAACAGGCTGTGGTAGTGGTTGTTGTACCCAACCGGCTGGCTGCCGACGAAGCCGCCGTTGCCCACGTTGCTGCCGCCCCATAATTCCGAATCGGTGTTCAGGATCTCGCGGTAAACGCCGGGGTCGGGCACGCCGACGCGGTAATTGTGCCGCACCACCGGCGTGAAATTGCACACAAACAGCAGGAACGGCTTGCGGCCATCAGGCCGGCGGATGAACGAGATCGTCGAGCCATCCACGTCGCGGAAGTCCACCCACTCGAAGCCTTCCCAGTGGAAATCGATCTGATAGAACGCCGGATGCGCGCGGTATAGGCGGTTCAACTCGCCCACCATCGCCTGCAGCTTCCGGTGAAAATCGAAGTGCAGCAGCTCCCATGGCAAGCCGCGCTCGCTGTACCACTCGTCCCACACACCAATTTCCAATCCCATGAACAACAGTTTCTTGCCCGGATGGCCGTACATGTAAGCCAAAAACGCGCGCACGTTGGCGAACTTCTGCCACACGTCGCCGGGCATTTTATCCAGCAGTGCGCGCTTGCCGTGCACCACTTCGTCGTGCGAGATCGGCAGCACGAAATTCTCCGTGAACGCGTATAGCATGCTGAAGGTGATGTCGTTCTGATGGAACTTACGATGGATCGGGTCTTTGGAGAAATACAACAGCATGTCGTTCATCCAGCCCATGTTCCACTTCATGGTGAAGCCCAGGCCGTTGAGATAGGTGGGACGTGAGACGCCCGCGAATGCCGTGGATTCCTCGGCCGCCGTCATCGCGCCGGGCACCTGGTGCGCCAATTCGTTGAAGCGGCGCAGGAAGTCGATCGCCTCCAGATTTTCGTTGCCGCCGTACATGTTGGGAATCCACTCGCCGGGCTCGCGCGAGTAATCGAGGTACAGCATCGACGCCACGGCATCCACGCGCAGGCCGTCGATGTGATAGACCTTCAGCCAAAACAGCGCATTCGAGATGAGGAACGTGCGGACCTCGTTGCGGCCGTAGTTGAAGATCAGCGTGCCCCAGTCTTTGTGCTCGCCTTTGCGGGGATCGGCGTGTTCATACAGGGCGGTTCCATCGAAATATGCCAGCCCATGCGCGTCCTTCGGGAAATGGCCCGGTACCCAGTCAACCATCACGCCCAGGCCAGCCTGATGGCAGCGGTCGACAAAGTACATGAAATCCTGCGGCGGGCCGAAGCGCGCGGTGGGAGCGTAGAAGCCGGTCACCTGGTAGCCCCAGGAGCCGGAGAACGGGTGTTCCATCACCGGTAGCAATTCCAGATGCGTGTAGCCCAGACCACACGCGTAATCCACCAGCTTGTCTGCCAGTTCGCGATAACTGAGATAGGAATTGTTCGGACCTCGCAGCCACGAGCCCAGATGCACCTCGTAGATGGACACGGGTTCCTTCAAGATGGAGCGGTGCGCGCGCGCCTCCATCCACTGCTGATCGCTCCATTGATACGCTTCGATGTCGCAGACAACCGACGCGGACTTGGGAGGATTCTCGCTGGCGAATCCGTAAGGATCGGCCTTCTGCTGCCGAAAACCGCGCGACTGAGCGCGCACGGAGTATTTGTAGTTGGTGCCCGGCCCGACACCTGGAAGGAAGATCTCCCAGATTCCGCCGTCGCGCAGCCGCATGGGATGCCGGCGCTCGTCCCAGTCGTTGAAATCGCCGACAACGCTCACCACTTCGGCGTTCGGCGCCCACACGGCGAAGCGGACGCCACCGACTCCGTCGCACTCCACGACGTGCGCGCCCATGGTGCGATAGCTTTCGTATTGTGTTCCTTCGCCGTGGATGTGCAGGTCGAATTCAGAGATCAGCGGCGGGAAGCGGTAGGGATCATCGATTTCGGCGACTCCACCGCTCCACAGAGTGAGCTGCAGTCGATAGCGGCCTGGATCGAAGTTGAGCGAGGCGACGAAAAACCCTTCGGCGGAGGTTTTGCGCATCGGGTGCGCGCTGCCTCCGGCCAGAACCGCGGCGTCCATGGCTTGCGGCAGGAAGGTTCGTACCTCCCAGCCGTTCCCGGCCCGATGAGGGCCCAGTACGCTGAACGGATCGCTATGTGTGCCATTCAAGATGGCTTCGGGTGCCTGCGGAGTCATGCACAGTTATTATGGCAGAGGGCTGTCACATTTCATGCGTAAGGCCGAGTTACACGTACATCTGGAAGGTTCTATCGGCGCGGAGACGCTGCGCGAGATCGATCCCAGCCTCACTCGCGAAGAGATTGAAGCGAATCTCGCGTGCAGCACGTTCGAGGAATTTCTGCGTGGCTACATCTGGATGGTCAAGAAACTGGAAACGCCGGAGCACTACGCGCTGGCGACGCGGCATTTGCTGGAGAAGCTGGCGGCCGAAGGCGTCACTTACGCCGAGATCACGCTGTCGGCGGGCGTGGTGTTGTGGAAGCAGCAGGATTTAAGCGCCGTGTACGAAGCCGTGTGGCGGGAGACGCAGCGGTCGCCTGTGCACGCGTTTTGGATTCTCGACGCAATTCGGCAGTTCGGCGCGGAGCATGGCATGGAAGTGGCGAAATTCGCGGTGACGCGTCGCGATGAGGGCGTCGTCGCCTACGGCATCGGCGGCGACGAGGTGCGCGGGCCCGCGGAATGGTTTCGCGATGTGTTCGCGTTCGCGCGCGACGGCGGCCTGCGGCTGGTTTGCCACGCAGGAGAAACCGCGGGGCCGGAGTCGGTCCGTTCAGCTTTGGACATCGGCGCCGAGCGCATCGGACACGGCATCGCGGCGGCGCAGGACCCTGCGTTGATGGCACGGCTAAAGGAATCGAACGTGCCGCTGGAGGTTTGCATCTCGAGCAACGTTTGCACTGGCGCCGTGGCGTCGCTCGAAGCACATCCGGTACGGAAGCTTTACGACGCCGGCGTTCCTATCACCATCCACACCGACGATCCCGCGTTTTTCCATACGTCGCTCGCGCGCGAGTATGAAATCGCAGGCCGCGTGTTCGGACTCCCCGCGGAGGTATTGGCCGCCAACAGCTTCCGATACGCATTCCGGGCTTAGCTCGCAGACATCCGGTAATCGAAACAGTCTTAGAAGCGGCCCTGTCTAATTGACATGAGATCTATTCGGTTAGCCAACACGTTACTTTTTGTGCTCACCCTATTCTTCGGCGTCGTCGCGCTTCGATTGGTAATCCAACCTTCCCCCGCATACGGGCAACGAGTCCCGCCTGCGCTGGGCAGCACTCAGGTTCCCTTGACGATAGCGTCGCTCCCCATAAAGGGGAACACCAGCCCGACCAAACAAGTCCTGGGATTTGTGCTTCTCAACTCGGCCACCGGCGAAATCTGGGCCTATCCCTTGGGAACGGCATCGGACCTGACCTCGTCCGGTCCGACTTACGGCAATGCCGTGTTGATTGGGACCCTGAAACCGGGGCAGTCGATTCACTGACTGCGGCCGCCGCGCTTAAATCGCGCCTTCCGCGCCCAACTGCACCTTCACGACCATCGTCCGGCCACCGCGGAAAATGGTCAGCTCCAGCGTGTCGCCGGAACGCTTGCGCGCCAGCGCGCGGCTGATGGCGTCGTCCCGATCGATCGGCTTGCCGTCGATGGCCATGATCAAATCGCCGCCCACCACGATCTGCGCGTTACCGATCTGCACCACTTCCCTACCCGCGCGCAACCCGGCGCGAGCGGCGGCCGAGCCCGGATCCACCTGCTGGATGAGCAAGCCGCCTTGTGTCGGCAGGTTCAGCGCGTCGGCGTAATCGCCGGATATCGGCACGACCGAAACGCCTAGCTTGGGGCGCTTCCGGCCCGCCTGGAAATCGTCCAGCATCGCCTTGGCGCGATTGATGGGCATCGCAAACCCGATGCCGATGTTGCCGCCGTTCGGCCCCAGGATGGCCGTGTTGATAGCCACAACGTTGCCGGCCGAATCGAGCAGCGGCCCGCCGCTGTTGCCCGGATTGATCGCGGCGTCGGTCTGAATCAGCCCTTCCAGCGTCTGATCGTTTTCGCCGCGAATGGTGCGGCCCAAAGAGCTGACCACGCCGGTGGTCAAAGTGCCCTCCAACCCGAACGGATTGCCGATGGCCAGCACCTTTTGCCCCACCTGCAGCGCGTCGGAGTCGCCCAGATGCAGCCAGGGCACCTTCTTCCGCGGCTCGATCTGCAGTAGGGCGAGATCGTTCGACTCGTCGCGGCTTAACAGCTTCGCCTTGTACCGCGTCTGGTCCGAGAGCGTCACCTCGAGCTGCTGCTCGTTGGCGACGACGTGGCTGTTGGTCAGGATCTTGCCGTCGCCGCTGATCAGGAATCCCGAGCCTTGGTCCTTCGACGGATAAATCTCCCAGAAGATCGTGCGCCGGTAAATCGTACTGGTGACGTTCACCGTCGCCAGGTGCGCGGTCTTGTAAATATCGATATTGTTCGTCTCGTCGGAGCTCAAGCCGGCGCCGCGCGCGACCGACGGGCCTGACCATAGCGGCGACGAGCCGCCGAGTGGATCTACGATCCGCCGCTGCCCCCAATCGGTCTTCGACGTGAGGAACAGAAAACCAGCCACCAATAGAGCCGTAATCACAAAAACACGCAATTTCATTCCGATAAACTCCGCAGCGAGCTGTACACCGCCCGCACTTGTTCGAGGGTATTCTCCTTGGTTCCCGACGTATCGATCACGTAGTCCGCCACGCGGACCTTTTCGGCCAGCGGCAACTGGCGGCTCAGGCGCGCCAGCACTTCCTCCCGGCCATAAGGACCTCGCTTCATGGCCCGTTCCATCTGCTGTTCGGCGGTGCAGGTGACGACGATCAATCGGTCAAACCTCTTATAACTACCAGTTTCGACCAGAATCGCCGCCTCGACAACTACGATGGCCTGCGGGTCCGACCTTTCGATCTCCCCCATGCGCTGTTCTTCGCGCTTCCACACCGCCGGATGGACCAGACTGTTGAGCTTGGCCAGCCGCTCCGGGTGATCCCAAACGATCCCGCTCAGCTTACGCCGGTCAATATTGCCTTCCTGGTCCAGAATGGCCTCGCCGAATTCGTCGACCACGGCGTCGTGGGCTTCGCCTCCAGGCGCCAGGACGTCGTGGCCGAGCTTGTCGGCCTCGATCAGGTAGCAGCCCATGTCCGCCAGCGCGTGGCCGACGTATGTTTTGCCGCTGGCCAGACCGCCGGTCAGGCCTACCCGGAGCATAGATGCTGTTCGGCGATCTGGACCGTGTTGGACATCAGCATGGCGATGGTTAACGGACCCACTCCGCCCGGCACGGGCGTGTACGCGCTCGCCAGCTCCTTCGCCGCTTCCGGATCAACGTCGCCGATCAACTTGCCGTCCGGCTTGCGATTCATCCCCACGTCGATCACCACGGCGCCCGGCTTGATGCAATCGCGCGTCAGCAGCGCGGCCCGGCCGATAGCTGCTACCAGGATGTCGGCGCGCCGGCATTCTTCGGCCAGATTTCGCGTCTTCGAATGACAAATCGTCACCGTGGCGTTGTGGTGCAGAAGCAGCATGGCCACGGGCTTGCCCACGATGTCGCTGCGGCCCACCACCACGGCATGCTTTCCCGCCACCGGAATTTTGTAGCGCCGCAGCATGTCCAGGATGCCGGCCGGTGTGCAGGCCTGCGGCGCCGGCATGTGGGCTAAAAGCTTGCCGACGTTCAACGGATGAAAACCGTCCACGTCTTTATCGGGGCGGATTCCCAAAAGAACGCGGTACTTGTCCACTTGCGGGGGAAGGGGCGTCTGGACCAGAATTCCATCGATCTCCGCCCGCTCGTTCAGGCCCTCGATGATGCCCAGCAATTCCTCGGTGGTGACGTTCTCCGGCGGAGTGATTTTTTCACTGTAGATTCCCAGTTCGCCGCAGGTCTTGATCTTTGTACGGACGTAGATTTCCGATCCCGGATTGTGACCCACCAGGATCACCGCCAGACCGGGCGCCCGGCGGGCATTGGTAATCGCCTGAATGCGCGGCTTCAGCTCGGCCAGGATCTGATCGCGCACCCACTTGCCATCCAAAACTTTGGCGGCAGTTTGGTTGGGAGTCATTCTCTGATCGTGAGCATACCAGATGAAGGCGGATCTGGCCCGCCGCCAGAGCTACTTCGCCTTCCTGTGGCTCTTGGGCGTGGCAGGCCCGGCGGGCTCGCTCAGCAGCTTTTCGATCTCGGCGCGGATGTGCTGATCCATCTTGCTTTCGTCAAAGAAGTCCGAGTCCGCTCCGGTGTATTGCGCGCGGATGACGCCTTTACGGTCGATGAATACCATGAACGGCACCAGCGGACGTTTGTCGCGCGGCCACTGAATATATTCGAGCGCAGTCGCCGCGCTGATCGTGCCCACCGGGAATGGTGGCTTGAATTGCTGCTGGAAACTCGCCAGATCAGCGTTCTCGTTCACCGCCGCTTCCAGCACTTCCAGACCCTTCGGCCCCAGATCCTTTTGAATGCCACTCAAGACCTGAGTGGTTTTTTGGCAGTGCGGTCAAGTGGTGAGAATGAACGTCAGACACAGGACTTTGCCGCGGTAGTCGGCCAGCTTCTTAAGGTTTCCGTTCGGCAGGGGGACAAGAAAATCCGGAGCCGGCCGTGGAATCTCGGCGGCCACGGTGGCGCCGGCCAGCGCCAGAAGTGCGACTATGGTCCTGCCCCGCATTATTTTCCAGTATAGCCGAGCGAGTCGGCACGAACTCAAGATTCGCTCCAGGAGAGCGTACTCCGCGCCAGCAGCGTATCGTTGTGTTTCTCGTAGATGTGATGCCACACCATCGCCATGGCGGCGTCCTGCGCCTGGGCCGGCGTCTCGAACTTCTCTCCCAATTCGACGCTCTCGCCGCGCTTGGTATCGGTTAGAATCAGCCGCCAATGCTCATCGCGGCGCTCCACCCGCAATTCGACGTAGTCATATTTGGCCTTGTAGCCATTGGCGCCTGCCATGAGGTTGAGTATATGCGAATCGTCGAACCCCGGCGACGCTTCCTCTCTGGCAGTCAGCTCTTCCTCAGTTCGTCGTCCAGATCGCGCAGCACTTGATCCCGATTGCCGGCCGAAAGATCCTTCTCCAGCCGCCGCAGCGCCAGCCCGACGATATCGCGGTGGTGCAGCCGCGCGCCCACGCCTTCCGACCCGCTCAGCTTCAACCACAACTCGTGCAGCTTGTCCACGTCCTCGGGCCAAAGACGCGGCGGGTGCGGTCCCAAATTGACGTACATGGAGGGACGGTCCGAACTGATGACCTCCAGGGAAAACGCATGGCGCGGCTCCGGCTGGCTTTCCCACGCCAGACCAATCCGCCGGGCTAGTTCTTCGGAGGTCATGCGCGCCGAAACGCCCGTCACCAGCCGCGAAACGTTCAGCCGGGATGCGGTCTGCACCATGGCGTCGAAGGGATTGACGGCCGGAACCACCAGTAGTTCCACGGGCTTACCTTCCTTCTCGGCCATCTCCACCACGTGGCTGAATAGCTCCTGTTCGTAGTCGCTAAAAATCTGCTGATCGGAAAGGTCGTATTCGCCGGCCCCGGTCGAGATGGTGCGCACCGTCATCACCACAATGTCGTGCCGCCGCAGATTGGTCTTCTGCAGAACTTTCTTGAAATGCTCCATGTGATGGTAGTCGCGCACCGCCACCAGAACGGAGCCTGGCCGCGCGTGCAGGCACTCGGAGCTCACCTGCGGCTGATGGTCCAGATTGAATTCTTCCAGCGCCTTGTGCTCATCCGTCAGGCGCCGCTTCTTGGCGTTGACGTGTTCGGAAATGGTGAAAAGAATGAACACGGCCAAAGTGAAGCCTACGCCGTAGATGGTCGCGATCTGCTTGGAGAACAGATTCGCGATCGCCACGAACCCCAGAATCATGGTGGTGACACCGAGCCCGATCGGAATTTCGATGCCGCCCAGCCGGATGTTGAACGGGAACTTGTACTCTTGGTCGTGCCGCTGATAGCGCAGCGCCAGAACGCCCATCGACTTCAGGAAGAAACTCCACACCACGCCGAACGCGTAAGCTTCACCCAACAGATAGACGTCGCCGCGGCTGGCGATGATCGTCGCCACCTGCAGAATGGTGATGAGGTTGATGATGCGGAACGTGGTGCCGAAGCGCTTGTGCGGCTTGCGGAACCAGTCCAGCAAAACCCCGTCCTCGGCCACGCGGTTCAAAACTCCGTTCGCGCCGATGATGGAAGTGTTCACCGCGCCGGACAAAATTAGAATCCCCACGATCACGACAAAAACATGGAAGATCAGCTTCAGCAGCTCCGGCCCGGCCAGTTGCATCGCCAGCCCGCCCAGCAGGTTGTCCACGTACTTGTTGCGGATGTCGTCCGCGCTGATGATCATGGCCGCGAACACTGTGATCACGCCCGTGCAGACCACCGCGTACCAGCACACGATGTTCCCAGTGATCTTCAGATTCTTGATCTTGGGGTAAGCGATCTCGCGATAAACCTGCGCCAGCGTTTCAAATCCGCTCATCGACAGCAGCGCGTGGCCGAAAGCGATAACCATTGCCACCGCGGGAATCGACGGCCAGAAGGTGCCCCGGAACCAGCCAAGCGATTCATTGGTGAACCGCAGATTGCGCGGCAGCGGCGCCGGCGGTAGCTGCCAGTGCCCGCGAAGCAGAATCGTTAGCGGACACCAGATGACCAGCGCCACCACCATCACGGTGGTGATCTGCATGATGCGCAGCGCCTTGCCGCTGGACTCGTGAATGCCCTTGATGTTCATCCACCAGAAGTAGACCGTCACCACCACCGCGAAGAACGCCGCAAAGTAGTTCACGTTGAATGGAAACGACTGGCCCAGCATCCGGGCGATCTCATCCATCAAGTGCCCCAGATACTGGCCGGCGCTCACCACGCTGATCGGGCCGGTGAGAATGTAGTCGAACACCAGCGAGGAGACCGACAGCCGCGCCATGAACGGCCCCATGCTGTCCTTCACTACGATGTACACGCCGCCGCGCACGAACATGCTGCAGCTTTCCATGTAGACGGACCGTACCGCGAAGCTGAACAGCATCACCCCCAGTACAAACCAGGGCGCCGCGGGGCCGATCGCGGTCTCGGCAATGCCACCCACGTAAAACGCGGAGGAGGCCAGGTCGGAAAGGACGATGGCTGCGCCGCGCCAAAAGCTGATGAAGGCGAGCGCTACGGTAGTAGCCACCACGATCTTGGCGTTGGTCGCGGTGGGCTTGCTAACTTCCGCGGACATGCAGGACTTTGGTTTCCATGACTATTCTACTGTAGAAGTAATTTCTATCTTACGATGAGGGTGTGAGCAAGACGAGGGCCATTCAAATCGCGCGGGAACTCGGCTCACGGAGGTTCCAGGCCTGGCTGGTCGGCGGATGTGTACGCGACCTGATCCTGGGGCGGCAACCCAAGGATTATGATATCGCTACGGACGCCACCCCCACGCGTTTGCTGGATTTGTACCCCCAGGCTCAGCTCGTGGGCGCTCAGTTCGGCGTGGTTCTCGTGGATGGGGTGGAAGTTGCCACCTTCCGCAGCGACCACTCATACCGGGATGGCCGGCACCCGGAACAGGTCGTGTTTGAAACCGATCCGAAGCAGGATGTTCTGCGCCGCGACTTCACCATCAACGCCCTGCTGCTCGATCCCGCACACTTGGACCATCCCGCGGGCCACGTCGTCGATTACGTCGGCGGACTCGACGATCTCCGCAACGGCGTCATCCGCGCGATCGGCGATCCCATCCAGCGCTTTGAAGAGGACCATCTGCGCATGCTGCGCGCCATCCGCTTCGCCGCGCGCTTCGGCTTCACAATCGAGCCAGACACTTTCGCGGCGATCGAAACCATGCACCAGCGCATCCTGAGGGTCTCGCCCGAGCGCATCCGCGAAGAACTGGTCCGCATCCTCACCGAAGGCGGTGCGCGCCGCGGCTTCGAACTCCTGGATGCGTCCGGACTGCTGAACGATATTCTTCCGGAAGTCGCCGCGATGAAGGGCGTAGCCCAGCCGCCCGAATTTCATCCCGAAGGCGATGTCTGGACCCACACACTGATCATGTTGGAAGGCCTCCATGCGCCCACGCCCACGCTCGCACTCGGCGTTTTGCTGCACGACGTCGGCAAACCAGGTACGTTTCGCATCGCCGGCCGCATCCGCTTCGACGGTCACGTCGAGCTGGGCGAGCGCATCGCGCGGGACATCCTCAACCGCCTGCGCTTCTCCAACGCGGAGATCGAACAGGTGATCGCTCTCATCGCCAATCACATGCGCTTCACGCACGTCCACCAGATGCGCGAGAGCACGCTCAAGCGCATGCTGCGGCTGGATCGGTTCGAAGAGCACCTGGAACTGCACCGCCTGGACTGCACCTCCAGCCACGGCCATCTGGACAACTATGAGTTCGCCAGGGCAAAGTTCGGAGCCTCGCCGCCCGAGGAACTGCGCCCGCCGCGCCTGCTCACCGGCGACGATCTGATCCAAGCCGGCTACCGTCCCGGACCCGAGTTCTCCCGCATGCTGGAACTCGTCGAAGATGCGCAGCTCGAATCCCGCATCCAAACCAAGTCCGACGCCCTCGAACTGGTGCGCTTCACCTTCGGCCCGCCCGCCGTAGCGCGCAATTAAGTACCCTAAGGGCATGGGCGCCGCTACCCTCCTCTCGGTGGCCGAGTATCTGTCCACCAATTACGACCCGGACTGCGACTACGTAGACGGCCGAATCGTGGAGCGGAACTTGGGAGAGAGAACACACGGGAGAATTCAGCGGAAGCTGATTGTTTATTTCGACACCCACTCCGAGGAATTCGGAATCGAGGTACTACCCGAACAGCGTGTCCAGGTGAGCCCCACGCGCTTTCGCACACCGGACGTTACCGTAGTGAAGAAGTCGCAACCGCAAGGAGAGATCTTCAGGTTGCCCCCTCACCTCTGCATTGAAATCCTCTCTAAAGACGACACCATGGAGGACATGCAGGAGCGAATCGACGACTACCTCCGCTTTGGCGTCCCCTACGTCTGGATCATTAGCCCGCGCCTCCGGAAAGGCTACGTCGTCACCAAGGCCGGCATGGTCGAAGCCGAATCCGGCGTCCTCCAGACCCAGGACCTGAGCCTTCCCGTCGCAGCGCTGTTCGACTAGACCAGCCACCAGCCACCAGCCCCTCTGCTACACTTTCACCGTGTCCGCTCCCGCATCGAAGCAAGCGTACTCGCGGGATGAAGTTCGACGGCTGCTCGGCGTATCGAACCGCCAGCTGCAGAGTTGGGAACAGCAGAACTTCCTCTCCGCCGGCGCGTCGTTCACGTTTTCCGACATCCTCGCGCTGCGGACCCTGGTTGGATTGCGCAAGAACAAAGTCCCGGCCGCTCAAATCCGTAAGGCGGTGGCGGCTGTGCGCGCGCGCTTGCGCGACGTCGAAAATCCGCTCACCGAACTGAAGATCTTCGCGCACGGCAAGAAGATCCAGGTCCAGTTCGCCGGGCAAAGAATGGAGCCCATCTCCGGCCAGTTGCTGCTGGACTTCGACGAAGCCGAGATCAGCAAGCTGCTGTCATTCCCCGGACAGGCTGCCGAAGCAAAAACGCCAAAGCCGCATAAAGCCCGCCGCGAAGCCGAGGTCTGGTTTGAAAAAGGTCTGGAGCTGGAACAGGCGGGCGCACCGGTGGAGGACGTGATCGCCGCTTACCGCAAAGCCGCCGAGGTCGACCCGAATTCCGCTGGAGCCCTGGTGAACTTGGGAACGGTCTACTTCAACGCGCGCGACTGGCGTGAAGCCGAACGCTATTACGCCAAAGCCGTCGAAGTGGATCCCGACTACGCGCTCGCCCATTTCAACCTGGGCAATCTTTACGACGAGCGAGGCAACCGGCAACAGGCTCTGTCGCACTACCTGGCAGCGCTGCGCATCCAGCCCAGCTACGCCGACGCACACTATAACGTCGCCCTGCTCTACCAGTCCGCCGGCCAGCAGCTCAAGGCGGTCCACCACTGGAAGTTGTACTTGAAGCTCGATCCCAACAGCGCCTGGGCCGCCATCGCGCGCCGCGAATTGGCCAAGCTCAAAGAATCGACCATCGTGCAGCGCCCCAAGGACTGAGCCACGACCGTGAGGGAGCGGTTACTTCAACGTCTCCAAGAACCAATCCCGCGCTAGCGTCGCCGCCTTCTTCAGCGTGCCCGGCTCTTCAAACAAGTGGCTAGCGCCCGGCACGATCCGCAGTTCCTTGCGGCAGCGCATCCGTGCCATGGCCTCGCGGTTCAGCTCGAGCACGACATGATCGTCTCCGCCGACAATCAGCAGTGTAGGCGCTTGCACCCGCCCAAGAGCCGCGCCCGCAAGATCCGGCCGCCCTCCGCGCGAAACAACGGATTCGACCAGATGCGGTGATTGTGCGGCCGCAAGCAGAGCCGCGCCTGCTCCCGTGCTCGCGCCGAAGTGTCCCAGCTTCAAGCCGGTGACCTCGGGATGCCGCCCCAGCCATTCGCTGATTTTGACCAGCCGCTTCGCCAGAAATGGAATGTCGAACCGCAATTGCGCGGTCTGCAGATCCACTTCCTGCTCGTCGGCGGTGAGCAAGTCGATTAGTAGCGTCGCCAGCCTGCCCTCGTTCAGCAGGTCGGCCACATAGCGGTTGCGCGGGCTGTGACGCGAACTTCCGCTGCCATGCGCGAACAGCACCACGCCCGACGCAGCCGTCGGCACGCTCAGATAGCCCTCCAACTCCACTTGCTCCACCTGCACCGTGACGGGCTGATGTTCAATCGCCTGCCCCACGCTTCCCAGACTAACTCCTGCTTGGCCCATGGATCCTCCTTACGCACGCCTGGTTCAATGCGACGGCGCCGGTTGCGCCGCAGCCTCCAGCAAGCTCCTCACTTCCGCATCGCTGGTCTGCCCGAATCTCTCGTACCACACGCCCACGGCGTAGAACATTTCAGGCGTGTCTACGCAAACCACTTCGTCGGCTTCCCGGCGCAAGCGCTCGACCGAGTCGGGCGCCGCGACCGGCACGGCGACGACGATTCGCGCTGGATGACTCTGCCGCAGAGCTTGGACCGCCGCACGCATTGTAGATCCGGTGGCCAGCCCATCGTCCACCACGATCACCGTGCGGCCCGCTAGTGACGGAAACGCAGCATCGCCGCGATACTCACGCTGCTGCCGCTTCACTTCCCGCATCTCGGCGGCTGCGGCAGAGTCAATCACAGTAGAAGAAATCCCCAACCCACGGATCACCTCCGCATTCAAAACGCGCACCCCCTCGCCACCGACAGCGCCCATCGCCAGTTCCTCATGGCCGGGGACGCCGAGCTTGCGCACGACGAACACGTCCAGGGGCACATGCAATGCTTGGGCCACCTCGAAGGCCACCGGGACGCCGCCCCGCGGCAGCCCCAGCACCAGCACGCTCGGATCGTCCCCGTATGCCTGCAGCTTCTTCGCTAACTGCCTTCCGGCGTCTCTCCGATCCTGGAACATGAAAAGCCCCTTTGTGTTGTGCAACCGGACCGCCATCTTCGGCGAGTTGCCTTCTACCCCAAGTGTATCCGCAGTGTATTCTATGCCTAGAGGACATTTTGAGTCGCATTGGTCTAGCTTTCCGTAGTTTCTTCGCGATCTTATTTACCGGAAAACTTCCGGGTGAGATTGCACAGGCGCTTGGGTTAAACCAGGCCAGGCCGCAACCCGCCGCACCGAAACCCGCCGCCGTTCCGCAGGCTGGCCCTTCTGACGGAGCCCTGCAAATGCTTGGCATCCTCCAGCGCGACGCCCGCTTGATTGACTTTTTGATGGAAGACATCAGCGCTTACTCCGACGACCAGGTTGGCGCCGCCGTGCGGAACCTGCACGAGCAGAGCCGGGAGGCGCTCAACCGTTATCTGCGCCTGGCCCCGGTCATCGACGGGGTGGAAGGAACGTTTACCAAAATCGAGGCCAACGCCCAGACCACCGTGAAACTCCTCGGCAACGTGCCCGCCAGCGGCAAAGCGCCGGGCGGCCTGCTGCGCCACAAAGGTTGGCGAGCGGAGAAAATCGATCTGCCACCCATCGCGCCGGGCGCCAGCGCTTCCGTCATCGCCCCGGCCGAAGTGGAAGTCGAGTAGCGCCGGATGAACGTCGGCATCGACCTCGGCACCACCAACTCCGCGCTCGCTTACGTCGAAAAAGTCCAAGGCGAACTGCCCGATTACCCGGAAGTAAAGGTCCTGCAAATTCCCCAGTACACCGCGCCCGGCCAGATTGAGCCGCGCCGCACGCTGCCGTCGTTCCTCTTTCTCGGCGATCAGACTTACGTCGGCGCATACGCCCGCGAACAGGGCGCGCTGGTGCCGACCAAATCGGTTCATTCGGCCAAATCCTGGCTGTCGAACCCCGAAGTCGATCGCACGGCTAAGATTCTGCCCTGGGACGCCCAAGAAGCCGGCCGCGTTCTTTCGCCGGTCGAAGTCTCCATGGCCGTCCTGGCCCACATCCGCGATGCCTGGAATCAAACCCATCCGAACGATCCGCTGGCTAACCAGGACATCGTTCTGACCGTGCCGGCCTCGTTTGACGAAGAAGCCCGGGAGCTCACCGTCCAGGCCGCCCGCGACGCCGGGATCGAAAAACTGACCTTGGTCGAAGAACCGGCGGCGGCATTCTACTCCTGGATCGCCAACCACCTCGCACAATCGCAGAAAAGCCTCTTCGACGGCCAGCTCGTTTTGGTTTGCGACGTCGGCGGCGGCACCAGCGACTTCACCTTGATTCGCGTGAATCGCGACGGCGACCGAATCGAGTTCACTCGCACCGCCGTCGGCAAGCACCTGCTGCTCGGCGGCGACAACCTAGATTTGACTTTAGCTTGGCTTGTGGAAGCTAAACTAGGGACTCAACTTTCCATTCGCCAACGCAGCGCCCTGCGACGCCAGTGCGCGGCAGCCAAAGAGCGCATGCTGGCCGATCAGAATCTCAAAAGCGTCGAGATCACGGTCCTCGGGGCCGGGTCGTCGCTCGTGGGCGGCACGCTCAAGACGGAGATCCTGCGTGAAGAAGCGCTCGAACTCACGTTGGAAGGCTTCCTCCCCTTTTGTGATATTCACGACAAACCCGCCGAAGAGAAACGCAGTCTTTTCCGCGAGTTAGGCCTGCCCTACGTCTCCGACCCAGCGGTCACCCGCCACTTGGCTTCGTTTTTGTCGTCGAACGAAGATGCCAAACCGGACGCTGTGTTGTTCAACGGCGGCTTCTTCATCCCAGATATTTGCCAGCAGCGCGTCGCCGACGTCATGGAACGCTGGTACGGCCGACGGCCTCTGATCCTCGAAAACCGTGACCTCGACTTGGCTGTAGCAGTCGGCGCGGCCTACTATTCCTATGTAAAGGCGACCGGCGCCGGGCTATTGGTCCGAGGCGGCCTGCCGCGCTCCTACTATGTCGGCATCGGCGATAACCAGGCGGTTTGCCTCGTGCCGCGCGGCGCCGAAGAGGGGCAAACACTGGAACTCGACAGCCAGGACCTGCATCTGGTTGCGAACAAACCCGTCTCCTTCCGGCTGTACAGCTCGCTGACGCGCGTCGATGACCAAATCGGTCAGGTTTTGCCCGATGCCCAGGCCGCTGACCTGCACCTCCACGCGCCGCTGAACGCGGTCATCCGCTTCGGCAAAACGGGCGAGCGTCTGGTTCCGGTGAAGCTGCGGGCGCACTTGACCGAAGTCGGCACGCTCGAAGTCTGGGCCGATTCCAAGATCAGCGAACACCAGTGGCGACTCCAATTCGAACTGCGCAAGACCGTGACGGCGCGCGCATCCAAACCGGCCGCCGTCGTCAGCGACGAAGCCCTGGAACAAGCCGAAGCGTTGCTGAACGCTACGTTTCGCGACACTACCCTGGCGCCAGAGGAATTACCTGGCAAGCTGGAACAAACCCTGGCGCTGGGCCGTAACTCATGGCCTAGCAGCGCGATCCGCCGTTTTTCTGATCGAATGCTCGAACTCGCTGAGGGTCGCCGAAAATCCGCCGCCCTGGAACTGCGATGGCTCAACCTCTGCGGCTTCTGCCTCCGTCCCGGCTTCGGATTCCCAGGCGACGAGTTTCGCATCGAGCAAGCGCGCCGCATCTACGCTTCCGGTATTCAGTTCGCCAATCAAGTTCAGAACGAAATCGATTGGTGGATCTTCTGGGGGCGCGTCGCCGGCGGCCTGAACAAGAACCAGCAGGTGGACATTTTCCAGCGGCTTTCGCCCGTCCTGCTGCCGCGCGGCCAGAAACGCCCGCGTGTCAACAACAGCCTGGTGCGCGAGATGTGGCGGGCGGCCGCGAGCCTGGAACTGCTCCCGTTGCAAACCAAGACCCAGCTCGGCGACGCGTTAATCGCACTGGCCAAGAAAGGCGAGATGCTGGAGACCGCGCTCTGGTGCCTGTCGCGCATCGGCGCGCGGAAACTATTCTACGGCCCCATCAACCAAGTGCTTCCGGCCGCGACCGCCACGCGCTGGGCGGAGGCCCTGCTGAAGATCCCCAAGACCGAAGACGCCGTGGTAGCAATCGCCCGCCGCACCGGCGATTCGACGCGCGACCTCGCCCCCGCCACCATCGACCTGGTTCGCCGCAAGATCCCTGAAGCGCTGCATCCGGCGCTGGAAGGCGAAGTGGAAGAGGACCTTGGCAAAGTGTTCGGCGAAGAGCTGCCGTCGGGCCTGGTGGCAGCGGCGTTGTGAACGAGGACTCCATTACCGCCAAACTGCGGCGGAAAGCCCCGTTGATCGGCGACGATTGCGCCGTGGTCCGCTCTCCCACGCGCCGCGATCTGCTGTTCACTACCGACTTCAGCATCGAAGGCGTTCACTTCACGCGGAACTCCACCGCGGAGGACATCGGCTATCGCGCCCTCGCGCGTGGCGTGAGCGACATCGCAGCCATGGGCGGAACGCCGCTTTACTGCCTGGTTTCGCTCGCGCTCGCCCCTTGGACCGATCAGGCCTGGATCGATGGCTTTTATCGGGGCATCCATAGATTGCTCCGTAAGGTGAACGCCTCCCTCGCCGGCGGCGACATCTCGCACGCCAAACAGCTCGTCTGCGACGTGATGGTCTGCGGCTCCATCGCGCGCGGCAAGGCGCTGCTGCGCTCGGGAGCCAAGCCGGGCGATTCAATCTACGTCTCCGGACCGCTGGGCGGGTGGCGGCATAAAGGCGTCATCCAGCCGCGCTTGGAAGAAGGCCGCGCGCTGGTCGGCCGAGCGCACTCCTGCATGGACATCAGCGACGGCCTGGCGCTCGATCTGCACCGTCTCTGTTTTGCCTCAGGAGTCGCCGCCGAATTGGACTTCGTTCCGCTGCTGCCCGGCGCGACTCTCGACCACGCGCTCCACGACGGCGAAGATTACGAACTGCTCTACACCGCCCCTCCCCGCACCCGTGTCCCCGGCATTCGGATCGGTAACATCACGAAAGGCAAGCCGGGCGCCCTCCGATACCGCGGCGCGCCGCTGGCACCCGTTGGCTATGACCACATCCAACATCGTTCTTGACTTGATCGAAGCCTTCCGCCGCTCGAAAACCATGTTCGCGGCCGTGAAGCTCGGCATCTTCGACGGCAAGCGCCCCAACGGCTACAAGGAACTTAATCGTTTGCTCGACGCCTGCGTCGCGCTGGAGCTGCTCGAAAAGCAGGGCGACACCTACGTGAACACGCCCGTCGCCGACAAGTTCCTGCGATCCGGCAGCCCCGACTCGATCACCGGCTACATCAACTACTCCAACGATGCCCTCTACCAGATGTTCGGCCACTTGGAAGACGCCATCCGCGAAGGCACCCCGCGCTGGAAGCAGACCTTCGGCATCGAGGGCGGCATCTTTTCCGGCTTCTTCAAAACCGAAGAAGGCAGGCGCGAGTTCCTGAAGGGCATGCACGGCTTCGGTCGCATCAGCTCGCCCGAAGTGGTGAAGGCGTTCGATCTCAGCCGCTTTCATCGCCTGGTGGATCTCGGCGGCGCGAGCGGTCATCTGGCCGAAGCCGCGCGCGAGCGTTATCCGCGCCTCGAAACCGCAGTGTTCGATCTGCCTTCGGTCGCCGCGATTTATCCCGGCACCATCGCGGGCGACTTCTTCACCGATCCCCTGCCCCCGGCCGACCTCTACACGCTGGGCCGCATCCTGCACGATTGGTCCGACGACAAGTGCGCGCTGCTGCTGGCCAGGATCTACGCGGCGCTTCCCGCGGGCGGCGGCCTGCTGATCGCCGAAAAGCTGCTGGAGCCCCACTACGTTTCGGCACACATGCAGTCGCTCAATATGCTGGTGGCTGCGGAAGGCCGCGAGCGTTCCGCGGCCGAGTACGCTGCGCTGCTCCGCACGGCCGGTTTCAGCGACGTCCAAAGCCGCGTGACCGGCGCGCCAGTCGACGCTACGCTGGCCTTAAAGTAAATCGCCCGCCGCAACCGGATGCTGGATTGCCACCGGCCGCTCACTATCCTGATACGCCAGCGCGCCAATGTAGTCGGGGGCGGGAACGAAATCGTGCATGGTCCAGCAGCGCGCCGCTTCCGCACTCCCGTCCAGTTCCAACAACTGCGCCGCAACGCCCGGCCTGAGCGTCACGCGGAAACTGTCCAGCGGCACGGCAAAGCCATCGCCCACCGCCTTGATGTAAGCCTCCTTGCGCGTCCAGCAATTGAAAAAGCCCTGGGATCGGACCGCTTCCGGCAGTGCCATCAATTCCGCGGTCTCTCCGGCCGCAAAGAACCGCTCGGCGACCTTCTCCAAATCCGCGACTCGTCGGATGTGCTCGACATCCACGCCCAGCTCGCAGCCCTCTGTCACCGCAATCACGGCCAGCTCCCCCGAATTGGACGCGTTGAATCGCAGCCTGGACGCCGCGTCGGCCACCGAGGGCTTGCCCTTTGTCCCATACGAAAATCGGACGTCTGATGGCGCTCCACCCAGATATCCGCCCAGCAGCGCCCGCAGCGCCGCCCGCCCCAGCGCGTACGCCCGCCGATGCTTCTCGAACTTGAAGCGCTCCGCGCGCGCCACTTCATCCGGCGCGAGCCAGCCGTACATGGCCCCGAACTGATCGTCGGCCGCTTCCAAGCGGACGGTCCACACGTGGACTTCCCGTTCGCCGAGCCGGTAACACCGCATACACCAAAGGTACAATAGCGTTGGTGGCCACCCTTACCTTCGAGCAAGCGCGCCAGTGTGTTGTTTCCAAGGTGACGGAGGCCCGCGTGAGCCCGCGCACCGAGCCGGTCAGCCTGTCCGAAGCGGCGGGACGAGTGCTTGCCGAACCAATTTCGGCCGACCGCGACTACCCCACCGTCTCCCGCTCCGCCCGCGACGGATTTGCCGTCCGCGCCGCCGATCTTCCGGGCGAGTTCGTCATCATTGGCGAAGTGCGCGCGGGCGAATCTTTCGCTGGCGAAGTGCAGCCGGGCCAGGCGGTCGAAATCATGACCGGAGCTCCCGTGCCTTCCGGCGCCGATTGCGTCGTGATGATAGAACATTGCACCGTAGCCGGCGAGCGCGTTCACGTACCGCGCACGCTGCAGTTGGGCGAAAACATCAGCGCCCTCGCTTCGCAGGCGCGCAAGGACGAAGTTGTGCTGGAGCCGGGCCGGCGGCTGGGCTTCGCCGAAATCGCGCTGCTCGCCACGGTGGGCGTTTCGAGCGTCAATGTCTTCGCGCGGCCGCAGGTGGCCATCATCGCTACCGGTGATGAAATCGTTGCAGTCGACGAGACCCCGCTGGAATATCAAATCCGCAATTCCAACGTCGAGTCCCTGACGGTCCAAGTGACGCGCGCGGGCGGCTGCCCTCAGATGCTCCCCGTCGCCAAGGACCTGTACGACTCCACGCGCGAACTGATCGAACGCGGACTGCGCTTCGACATGCTGGTGCTCTCCGGCGGCGTCTCGGCCGGCAAATACGACATCGTGGAGCGCGTGCTGGCCGATCTAGGCGCCGAGTTTTACTTCGACCGCGTCCTCATTATGCCCGGCCAGCCTCTGGTCTTCGGCCGCGCGCAGGGCAAATTCTTCTTCGGCCTGCCCGGCAACCCCGCGTCGACCATGGTCACCTTCGAAATTTTTGCCCGCGCCGCCGTCGAGCTGCTCGCAGGCCAAAGAGATCCCATGCTGCCGCTGACCTGGACCCGCCTCGCTACCGGCTTCCGCCAGAAAACCGGCCTCACGCGCTTTCTGCCGGCCCAGCTCAGCGCCGACGGCTCCCAAATCACGCCCCTGCCGTGGCAAGGCTCGGGCGACGTTCCGGCGCTGGCCCGCGCCAACGCTTTCCTGGTGACCGAGCCCGGCCGCGAAAGCTGGGCGGCAGGCGATTGGATTCGGGTCCTGTTAAGATAAGCGACTTTGAAATACGAATCATGAAAAAGAAGCTCAGCCATTACGATGAAGCCGGCGTGGCTCGCATGGTGGACATCTCCACCAAGGCGCCCACCAAGCGTACCGCTCGCGCGCATGCCCTGGTGCGGATGCGCCCGGAAGTGATCGCGCAGCTGCCGCACAATCCCAAGGGCAATCCGCTAGAAATCGCGCGTGTGGCCGGCATCTCGGCGGCGAAGAGAACCTCCGAGCTGATACCCCTCTGCCATCCGCTGATGCTTTCGCACGTCGACGTGGAGGTACAGGTGGAAACAGACGGTATTCGCATTACCTCGAGCGTTGCCACCACCGGCGCCACCGGCGTCGAAATGGAGGCGCTCACCGCCGCCGCGGTCGCCGCCCTCACCGTTTACGACATGACCAAGGCCCTCGACAAAGGCATCGAGATTCAGGATCTGTATCTGCTCGAAAAGAGCGGCGGCAAAAGTGGGGACTACAAGCGTCCATGATCCAGGTGGCCGTGATCACCGTGAGCGATTCCGCGGTTGCCGGCACGCGTGAGGACCGCTCCGGCCCGGCGCTTTCGGAACGCGTCGCCGCTTTGGGTTGGTCGATTCACACCCGGGAGCTGGTTCCTGACGAACCGGACCAGATCGCGGCCAAGCTTCGCCAGCTCGCCGATTCCGGACACCTTGCGGTGATCCTTACCACCGGCGGAACGGGCGTCGCATTGCGAGATGTCACGCCCGAAGCAACCCGCGGCGTGATCGAGCGCGAGATCCCCGGCTTGGCCGAGCTGATGCGATCCGAAGGCCGCAGGTTCACGCCTTTGTCCGTTCTCTCGCGCGGGATCGCTGGTGTGCGCGGCCGCACCATGATCGTCAATCTGCCGGGATCGCCCAAAGGCGCCGTCCAGTCCTTCGATGCAATCGCACAACTCATTCCGCACGTCGTGGATCTATTAGAGGGCAGGACCAGTCACGGGGATGTGCCACACTAAATATATGAGGAAGATTTTGATCTTCTTGGCGTGCAGCGCCGCGTTCTCGCAGGCCCCGGGAACGCTCGATCCTTCCAAAGAACCCCAGGCAGTGATCCGCGAGAACGTCAACGTCGTGATCGCGCCCACCACCGTGCGGGACCGGTCCGGCAGCCTGGTTGACGGCCTTCAGCTGCAGGACTTCCAACTGTACGACAACAACAAACTGCAGCGCATCACCGCCGATGTCCGCGATGAGCAGCTGTCGCTGGTTGTCGCCGTGCAGCGCAGTTCCAACCTGACCGAGTCACTCCCGAAGATCCAGCGGATCGGGCCGCTGCTCAGCGCCTTGGTCGCCGGCGAAGGAAGCGAGGTCGCCGTAGTGAGCTTCGACCATCGTATCGAGGTGGTGCAGGACTTCACCAACGAAGCCACCAAGATCAACCAGGCGATGCAGAAGCTGACGCCCGGCAGTTCGAATCACGCCGTAGTGGATGCCGTGTCCACATCCGTCCGCATGCTGCAACGGCGGCCCAGAGACCACCGCAAGGTGCTGCTGCTGATCTCGGAAAAGCGCGATCGCGGAAGCGAACTGCACCTCCGCGACGCTCTGGAGCAGGCTCAGTTCGCCAACATCGTCATCTACTCGCTGGATATCTCGACGATCGTGGCCGCGTTGACCGACAAGGGCATGCCGCCACCGCCGCCGCCGATCCCGGTCACCGCACAGCACATGCCGGCCGGCGCCGCAGTTACGCCTACCACCGTCGATCAGAACTACTACTTGGGTAACTATATTCCCGTCTTCGTGGATATCTTCAAAGCCGTAAAGAGCGTCTTCGTGGACGACACGCTGGACGTGTTTACGCGCTATACCGGCGGCAAGGAGTATTCGTTTATCAGTGACCGAAGCCTGGAGCGGGCCGTCACGGAAATCGGCGAAGAGCTTCACAGCCAATACCTGCTGAGCTATTCACCCAACAACCAAAACGAAGGCGGATTCCACGAAATCAAAGTGGTTGTGAATCGCTCCGGCCTGGAAATTCGCACGCGCCCGGGATACTGGGTAGCGGCCCGGCCCAATTAGCTCGAGCGGAATCCCATTGCGGCGAAGCTGACCACGCTCTGCTCGTCGATGTTCCACTGCTGGTAGCGATGCAGCGCGCCGCGAGCCTGCGGAACGGTCTTCAAGAACGTGTAGATCGGCGAGGAGCCGCACCATTTCAGATCGTCGCGGTTCTGCTGGACCAGTTCCCAGAAGCCCTGCGAGTCGCCCTCGCTCATGCGCTCAATGCGCGACCGGTCCCGTACGGCTACGGCCAGCATTTCGCCCTCGTCCGCCTTGGCGGTTAGCTGATCACCATAGCGGCGACCCATGTGCGCCATGTCCACGCCCAGTACAAAGAACAGCTTCTTCGCTTCCCGGGCGGCGATGTTGCCCAGGCTGTCGAAAAACCGCTGCACGTCCGGATTGTCCTCCGGCTTGCCGCCTTCAAAGATGCTGCGCGCGAACGAGCCGCACAGAATCGGGAGAATGCGAATGTTCGGACCGAAGAGATGCTGGAGGAACAGCACTTGAAACTCGATGGAGTGCTCGACGGCGTGGCAATAATCTTCCATCCGCACGGCACCGGGCGCGGCCTGCTCCAGTTCATTCACCAGTGCGAGGTCGGTGAGGGCTTCGCCGAACGGCGTCGCAAACGGTTTTCTCGTCAAACCGAAGCGGTCCGGCTCGCCGTAGTGCGAGGTCCCCAAGACGACGAAGGTCCGTTCGCCGAGCGACGCCGGAAGTGTCGCGTAGGCATCCCGATAGGATTCCCAGCCGCCAAACGGGCTGACGTGCGGCGCCGCAATGGCGATTTGCGAATCCTCAGCGCCCGCGGGCTGCGCGTTCTGCAGGAACTCGTCCAAAGCTTTTTTGGCTTCCTCGGCAGTGTCCGGATAAGCCGAACCGGAATGGGCGGCCTCGCGACGCGGCGCTGCCGTGAATTCGCTGACGCGCGCCTCGCGCATGGCTTCGAAGTGCTCGTCCTCCAGGAACCCGGACTGGCTGAGCGTATCGTACAAATGCTTTTCCAATTCGCCGATCTGGATCTCGCCAGTCAGCCGCACCAGGCTGGCGCGAAGATCCAGTACCGTCTGATCCCCGTCGAAGCACGCTAAGGCCGGCACCAGTTGCGGCGGGATAAGCAGCATGGCGTCCGAGAATTTGAACGGATCGCGGATCAGCAGACCGGGATGCTGCGGGTCCGGCGAGGGCATGAAATCCAGGCCCAGCCGCAGGCGGGGAAGTTGGTCAGACACTACAACCACTATCGCATGGCGGCTATGATCTTCTAGCGCGCGATAATAGCGTTATGAGAAAATTCTCAGGGCCGGAGCTGAAAGCGGCTCTCGACGCGCTGCCCGGCTGGAGCGTGGTGGCGGGAAAACTCCACAAGGAGTATAAATTCGCCGACTTCATTCACGCCTTCGGCTTCATGGCCACAGCGGCCTTGGCGATCGAGAAAATGAACCATCATCCGGAATGGTTCAACGTCTACAACCGCGTGACGGTGGACCTGACCACGCACGACGCCCAGGGCATTACTTCCAAGGACGCCGATCTGGCTAAGCTGCTGGACGAAACAGCGAAAAGGCTGCAATGAAACTCCTCCTCGCTCTCGCCGGCGCAGCGTGCCTCTGTGCACAGCAGCCGTTCTCCGGCGGACCCAGCATCGAACAGGCGGTCGAGCAGGCCGTCCACGACGGATTGATCCCCGGGGCGGTGGTTGTGATCGGTCACGATGGGAAGGTCGTTTTCCGAAAAGCCTACGGCGAGCGGGCGCTGGTGCCGCACCGCGAGACAATGACCGTGGATACGATCTTCGACGCCGCCTCGCTGACCAAGGTGTTGGCCACCACGCCGTCGATTATGAAATTGTTTGAACAGGGGAAAATCCGGTTAAACGACCCTGTCACGAAATATCTGCCGGAATTTCAGGGCGGCCACAGCGAAATCACCATTCGTAATTTGATGACTCATTTTTCAGGGCTGCGGCCGGACCTCGACATTAAGCCCGCCTGGAGCGGTTATGAGACCGGAATTCAACGCGCCTTGATCGACGAGCCACGCAACCCGCCCGGAGTCCGGTTCGTCTACAGCGATATCAATTTCGTTCTGCTGGGCGAGATCGTACACCGGCTGAGCGGCAAGATGCTGAATGACTACGCCCGGGAAAACGTCTTCGAGCCGCTGGGCATGCACGAAACGATGTTTCTGCCGCCGGCCTCGCTCAAGCCGCGGATCGCACCCACGGAAATCGATCCCGCCACCGGGCTGCCTTTCCGGGGCGTGGTGCACGACGACACGTCGCGCTATATGGGCGGTGTCGCCGGAAATGCCGGCGTGTTCACCACCGCCGACGACCTGTCCAAGTACGCGCAGATGATGTTGAACATGGGCCAACTCAACGGCGTGCGGCTGTTCAGCGCCGCGACGGTGCAGAAGTTCACTTCGCCGAATTCGCCGGCCGATCAGCCGATTCTGCGGGGCCTGGGATGGGACATTGACTCGACGTATTCCAGCAATCGCGGCGATTTGTTCCCCATCGGCTCCTACGGTCACACCGGATTTACCGGGACTTCTTTGTGGATCGATCCGTATAGCCAGACCTATGTCATCCTGCTGACCAACATCGTCCATCCTCACCGCGGCCACTCGCTCACATCACTGCGGAGCCGCATCGCCACCGTCGTGGCGGCCTCTTATGGAATCTCCGGCCCGAGCGTGAAGCTCACCGGATACAACGAGACCATCGTCGGGCCGGGCTTGCCGCGTGAAATCGCGCCGAAGAGCGCTGTGCTGACAGGCCTGGATGTGTTGGCCAAAGAAGATTTCGCTTCTCTGCGCGGCAAACGCATCGGGCTGATTACGAATCAGACGGGAATTAGCCGCGATGGCCGGCGCAACGTGGATCTAATGCTGGCGGCTGGCATCAAAGTGACGGCTCTGTTTTCCCCGGAGCACGGTCTGGCTGGCGCCGAAGATCAATCTGACATTGCAGACGGCAAGGATACGGCCACCGGTTTGCCCGTTTTCAGCCTCTATCGCGGCTCGACGAAGAAAATTCAGCCGGAAATGCTTAAGAACGTGGACGCCTTGGTCTTCGACATCCAGGACGCGGGTGCGCGCTTCTACACGTATTCCTGCACGATGCTCTACAGCATGGAGGCAGCCGCACGCGAGCACCGAAGCTTCTACGTGCTGGACCGGCCGAACCCCGTCACCGGCGTGCACGTGGAAGGGCCCATCCTCGATCCGGATCTGGAGTCATTTACGGGCTGTTTTGCGGTGCCGATCCGCCACGGGATGACGTTGGGCGAACTGGCGAAAATGGCCAAGGGCGAGCGTAAGCTGGGGGTGGATTTGCGCGTGATTCCCGTGCAGGGATGGGATCGGGGCGACTGGTTTGACTCCACGGGCCTGGAGTGGGTGGACCCCTCGCCTAATCTGCGCAGCCTCAATGCCGCCACGCTCTACCCGGGCGTCGCGATGCTGGAGGCCACTCCCAATTATTCCGTGGGCCGGGGCACCGATGCGCCGTTCGAGCAGATTGGCGCGGATTGGATTCACGGCCGGGAACTGGCTGAATTCCTGAACGGCCGCTTCATTCCCGGAGTGCGGGTTTATCCCACCCGATTCCGGCCTTCCAGCGGGCCATTCGCCGCAAAGACGGTGGAGGGAGTGCGTTTCGTTGTCACCAATCGCGACGACTTCGACAGCGTCCGGTTCGGCCTGGAGCTAGGCCACGCTCTTTCCAAGCTTTACCCCGGCCGGATTGCCTGGGGCGCGAACCGCTTTCTGATTGGGAATCAGGATGTCCTGGAGGCAATGAAGGAAGGACAGGACCCGCGGACGGTCGTGCAGAGTATGCAGGATTCCCTCGCCGCCTTTGTTCAGCGGCGAGAGAAGTACCTTCTGTATCCTTGAAGCGCGCTCAAGCTGCCGCTACTTTGGTGTTTCCCTTCGAGTCTTTCGGACGATTCTTGCTACCGGGCGGTCTACCGCGCCGCTTGATCTGGGCCATCCAAGCTGGCGGGCGGCCACGTCGCCGTCCACGGCCTCGCGCGAGCCGTTCCAAGGTCATGATTGCTTCTTCAATCTGTTCACGCTCGACCCTTAGTTCGGCCAGCATCTTGTTGATATCCATTCGCCACTCTCCCCAAACGTTTTTTAGTGTTCGAAAGCTCATTCTGTTCTGAAAAGCGAACAGAACATCAGAATCTTATTGATTCTGCTTAGACTTTTTTACCGCATTCCACTCAATATTTCAAGTGCCTTGTTCGGTAAGCCGAACAAAAAAACGGTCGCCGTGCGGGGTTATCCGGTACTAGCCCTTTAGGATCACTAACAGATCAAACGGCGGCTCTGCGGCGTTTCCAGACGAAATAGAAGGGAACGCCGGCCGCAATTAGGACCAACCCTAGGAGCGACTCGCGGGGCGAGGCCTGCAGGGTGGAGACAACCAAACCTGCGATCCCCAGCACGAAAACGATTGGAACCACGGGATAGCCCAGCGTTCTGTAGGGCCTCGGCAGGTCAGGGCGCTTCTTACGCAAAATGATGACCGCCGCGGTAGCCATGCCGTACAAAATGACGCTGGCGAAAATCACGTAAGTATATAGTTGATCGTACCGGCCGCTCAGCACCAGCATGGAGGCCCACCCGCTGAGCAGCAGGATGGACACGCTGGGGGTGCGGTGCCGGGGATGAACGAACGCCACCCGCCGGAAGAAGAAACCATCCCGAGCCATGGCAAAAGGCACCCGAGACCCGGAGAGGATAGAGCCGTTCAACGCGGCGAAAATCGAGATCATCGCGGCGACACTGACAGCCGCGGCGCCCGGCGCGCCCAGAATCCCTCGCATCATTTCGGAGGCTACTCGGTTTGTAGACGCAACAGCGGCCGCAGGCAATACATAAAAGTAGGCCAGATTGGCCAAAAGGTAGATCCCGATAACGGCCAATGTTCCGGCGATGAGCGCCAGTGGCAAGTTGCGCTGCGGCCGCCGCACCTCGGAAGCCACCATCGCGACGTTATTCCAGCCATCGTAAGCCCAAAGGGCCGCTACCAGCGCCGCGAAGAAACCGGCCAGCCCGCCTGGCGCGGGGATCGACGCGCGGTAATTGGCTGTCGCACCGTGTCCGCTTCCCAGACCAATCAGGATGATTCCAGCAATCAACCCTACCTTGACGAGGGTCGCCGCGACCTGGAGGTTGCCCCCGGCGCGCACGCCGAAATAATTGATCAACGCCAACACAGCGATGACGCCGATAGCCAGCAATTGGCCGTAGCGAATCTCGAGCGGCCGGCCTCCGTCGCCCAGCGGCAGGGGCACGATAGTCCAAATCTGGCCAAGCTCCGGGCGAAAATTGGCGAGGTAAATAAAGAAACCTGTGGCAAGCGTGGCAATCGATCCGCTTTTGGCCACCCAGGTCTGCGTCCAGCCGTAGAGGAAGCCCCAGAGCGGGCCGTAAGCTTCTCTGAGATAAACGTATTCGCCGCCGGCTTCGGGCATAGCAGCAGCCAATTCGGCGTAGCTGAGCGCGCCAAATAACGACAGCAGGCCGCCGGTGATCCAGACGCCAAACACTTTGAGCGGCGAGCCGACACTCTGCACCATGTTGGTCGGCACCAGGAAAATACCGCTGCCAATCACCGTGCCAACCACGATGGCGGCGGCGCTCCAGATTTCCAGCTCGCGCTTCAGAACGATCTGTTCGACGGCTGGTTTTCCGATCATTGGGGCGATTCCCGGAGCGCCACAGATGCCAGCCACCCGGTGGCAAAGGTAGCAGCAGTCCCGATCACAACGTACCAGGTGAAAGCGATATGCGTTGCCTGCTTGATGTAGATCATGACGATCAGACCAGCGACCATGGCGATCATCGCCGAGGTTTGTTGGACGCGTTTCGTAAGCAGGCCCAGAAGAAAGACTCCGAGTAGCGATCCGTAAAGAATGGAGGCGATGGTCAGGCCGGCCTCCAGCACCGAGCCCCAATGCCGCGCCACCAGTCCTACCAGTACGAGAACGCCGGCCCAAAGCAGCGTGGTCCGGCGCGCGACGGCAAGGAAATGAGCGTCGGATTTCACGTGGCCTCTGCGGGCTGCCAGCGGTTTGTAGAAATCCATCACAGTGGTCGAGGCGAGTGCGTTGAGCGCCGCGCTCAGGTTCGACATGCCAGCTGCTAGAATCGCGGCAATCACCAGGCCCGCAATTCCCACCGGAAGATCGTTCCAGACAAAGCGCGGATAGAGAGCGTCGGCCGGCTGGGGCGCTGGCAGGTGGCGGATGGAATGGTCCACAAACAGCATCGCGCCGATGAGGAGGAACAGTCCGAATTGAAAGAAAATGACCACCCAACTCGACAATAGCGCGGCGCGGCTCTGGCTTTCGCTCTTGGCCGCCAGATAGCGCTGCACGAGAAGCTGTTCGGTGCCGTGGCTGGCAGTGGTGAGGAAGCAGCCGCCGATGAGCCCGGCCCAGAAGCTGTAGCTGCGCGAAAAGAACTCGGCCGACCAGGCGAAGCGGAAATCGAACATCTGAAATTTATGCGCCGCGCCGGCAATGGCGGCGATTTGCGGCCATCCGCCCGGGATCTGGTGCAGGATGACGAAGAAGCTCAGAATGGCGCCGCCCACATAGAGAAACATCTGGACGACGTCGGTCCAAATGACGGCGCTCATTCCGCCCTCAAATGTGTAGAAGACCGTGAGGCACACGATGACCAGGATGGACGCCACTTCACCTGTGCCCAGAACCGTGGAGATAATGATGGAGACTGCAAAGACCCGCACGCCTTCGGCCAGGGCGCGGAGCAGCAGGAAGGTAGCGGCCGTGAGCCGACGAATACGCTCTCCGAACCGGCGCCGCATCAATTCGTAGGCGGTGAACATTTCGCCGCGAAAATACTGCGGCAGGAACAAGACGGAAATCACAACGCGCGCGAGCAGGTAACCCAGCACCAGCTGCAGGAACTCGAAATTTCCGGAGAACGCCAGCGGCGGCGTTCCGATGACCGTCAAGGTGCTGGTTTCGGCCGAGACGATGGACAAGGCGATGGCCCACCAGGGCGCGGTCTGGCCGCCCAGGAAGTAGTCCTTCAGATTGCGTTGGCTTTTGCGGAATCGTGCCCCGAACCAGGTGATCGCAATGAGGTAGACCGCGATGATCCCCAGATCGAAAACACGCATGAGAAAGCGGATGATAGCACGGGGCGGAAGTTTCGGCGGGCTGCTGCATGGAAGCCGCCAGTTCAGGGAACACGCCACTCCTTGTCGGTGTCTAATGGTTGATGAGCGCTGGGAGAGCCAAGCGGTTGGTTGTGTTAATCGTCGTCCTTATCTTGGCTTCCTTCTCGACTCCGAGCTCCGTTCCTTCTTTGGCTAGGCGCTTGGTCGATCAATGTGGTGTCCCTGGCCGAATCGAATCTGCTCCGATCATTATTGTTGGCGTGCTGACATCGGATCGGCTCGTGTATCGCCCAATCCCCATGCACTCAGATCCAACGTATCCTTTGCAACTGCGCCAGCTCACGGTCCGCGTGGAAAACGTCATAAGGGGCGCTCATGTCCCTTCGGATATCAGTGTCTATTACTTCACTTGGGCCGGTGGCTTCAATGGACCGCGACCGCTCGGGTTCTGGCGCGTTGGCGGGCGGCGTGTATTGGGGCTTAGGGAGGATTCCGGCGTACTTCGTACATCTTGTGACGGTTGGGATTCCTGCACTCAGCCTTTAGGCAGTGGCGCCCACCCGAACTATCGCCCCGATACTAACAAGTCGATTGATTACGCTCTCGTAGATCTGCGCTTCACCAGGGGCGAAGGCCCGGTAGACGAGATCGCCTTTGCGACTCAGCTGGATTGGGAGCCAACGGAGCCGGAATTGGCAACGTACACTATTGAGAAACTTCGGCACCTCGCTCTGGTGGAACGAGGCGAGGTTAAAGCATCCGCATGTTCCACGCTGTGGATTTATACAGTTGACTCGATTCCCGCCAGTTTACATCGAGGTGCCAGCGAAGCCCTGAACCTTGCGCACTGCGAGTGTGTCAAGAAAGCCGATGGCAACGAGACATGCCACTAGGTCGTGCCCGATCGAGCTCAATTCAACTGAATGAGGTTATCCAATGCTGGCCGGCTGCTGCATGGTCATGCAATGCAGCGTGCCGAGACCCAGGACCAGGTCGCCGCAGTAGATGCCAACCACTTCGCGGGTGGGAAAGAGTTTTGCGAGGCTGTTCAGCGCGATGCGGTCGTTGGGATCGTTGAACACGGGGACCAGCACCAGGCCGTTCGCGATGTAGAAATTCGCGTAGCTGGCGGGCAGGCGTTGGCCGTCGAAGTAGACGGGCTTGGGCATCGGCAGGGTGACCACGCGCAGGCCAGTGCGGCGCAGCAGCTTCAGGTTTTCGCGCAGCGGCGCGTAGTTGGCTTCGGCGGGATCCTCTTCGATCATGGTAACGACGGTCTTTTCGTCGACGAAGCGCGCGAGGTCGTCGATATGGCCGTGCGTGTCGTCGCCGGCAATGCCCTTCCCTAGCCAGATGGTCCGGCGGATTCCGAAATAATCGGCGAAATAGCGCTCCAGGTCCGCGCGCGTGAGGCCGGGATTGCGGACCTGCACGGAATCGCTGAGCAGACACTCTTCGGTGGTCAGCAACAGGCCTGCGCCGTTGACGTCGATGCTGCCGCCTTCGAGCACAATACCGGGTTCGAATCGGCGCATCTTGCGCTTTTTTGCGACAAACGACGGAACGCTGTTGTCTTCCCGCCAGTTGTCGTACTTGGCCCAACCGTTGAAAATCCAATCCGTGACCGCCACTTCGCCCTTGCCGTTCCGCACGAAGACCGGGCAGGTGTCGCGGGTCCAGCTTCGATTGGTCGCGTGGCGGAAAAACTCGACCGCGTTCGTGTTGGCCGCGCATTTGGTCAGAACGCGCCGCGCAGCTTTTTCCGCGGCGGCATCTTCCACCAGGATGCGGACCTTTTCCACTTCGGCCAGACGACGGACAATATCGCCGTAGACCCAGGGAATGGGCGCGAATTTGCCCGGCCAATCGCCGCGCTCGTGCGGCCAAGCCAGCCATGTCGCTTCATGCGGCTCCCATTCGGCCGGCAAACGGAAGCCGAGCTGGGTGGGCGTCAATCGATCCACCGCCGCAGGATCGGAGAATACGCGTCGATGCGCCGGTCGCGCAGAAAGGGCCAGTTGCGCCGGACCTCTTCCATGCGGCGCGGATCACACTCTGTGACGAGGATCTCTTCGTTAGTGCAAGACGCCTCGGCGATCACTTGGCCGAAGGGGTCGGCGACGAACGACGATCCCCAGAATTCCAGGCCGTGCTCCGGCGGGCCTTCATAGCCGACGCGGTTCACCGCTGCGACGTAAATGCCGTTGGCGATGGCGTGCGCCCGCTGGATGGTGCGCCAGGCGTCGAGCTGCGCGGCACCGTACTTGGCTTTTTCCGACGGATGCCAGCCGATGGCCGTGGGATAGAAGAGAATATTCGCGCCGGAGAGGCTCGATAGCCGCGCGGCTTCCGGATACCACTGGTCCCAACACACGAGCACGCCGACACGCGCGAAGCCGGTGTTGAAATTGACGAAGCCGGTATCACCGGGCGTGAAATAGAATTTTTCGAAGTACAGCGGGTCGTCGGGGATGTGCATCTTGCGGTAGATGCCTTGGATCTCGCCGTCGGCGCCGATCACGGCCGCGGTGTTGTGGTAGAGACCTGCAGCGCGCCGCTCGAACAGCGATGCGATGAGGACAATTCCCAACTCGCGCGCGATACGGCCCAGCGTTACGGTGGTTGGCCCGGGAATCGGCTCGGCCAGCGCGAACAGCTCCGCGTTTTCTTCGCGGCAAAAATACTGGGACCGGAACAGCTCCTGCAGGCAGACAATCTGCGCGCCGCGTCCCGCCGCTTCGCGAATCCGCCAGATCGCTTTTTCGACGTTCTCGTTGGGGTCGAGCGAGCAGCTCATCTGCACCAGACCCACACGGAACTTGTCCGTGCTCGAAAATTCCATGTTTCTATTGTGGGGGCAGGAGCGGTTACGCCGCAATGAAAAAGCGGTTACATGTACAGGCCGCCGTTGACGTTGAGCACGTGCCCGGTGATGTAGCCGGCCTCTTCGCTCGCGAGGAACCGCACGGCGGCGGCGACGTCCTCGGCCCGGCCGATGCGCTTCAGCGCCACGTGGCCGATCATGTTGTCCTTCAGCTCCTGCGAAAGCCCCTGCGTCATGTCGGTTTCGATGAAGCCCGGCGCGACGGCGTTCACGGTGATGTTGCGGCTGCCCATCTCCTGGGCGATGGCCTTAGTCAGACCGATGATTCCGGCCTTGGACGCGACATAGTTGGCCTGGCCCGGATTGCCCATCTCGCCGACCACCGAAGAAATGTTGATGATGCGCCCCCAGCGGTCGCGCAGCATGTGCTGGAGTACCTGCTGGATCGCGAGGAACGAACCGGTAAGGTTCGTGCCGATCACCTCGTCCCAATCTTCTTTCTTCATCCGCAGCGCCAGGCCGTCGCGCGTGATGCCCGCGTTATTCACCAGAATCGAGACGGGTCCGAACTCTTTGGCTGTCTTCGCAAATGTCTCTTTGATGGACGCGGCGTCCGCCATGTTGATGGTGACAGCGTAAGCCTCGTGGCCTGCGGCTCGGATCTCGGCGGCCAGTTCATCCAGCAGCTTGGCATTGCGAGCGGCCACGGCGACGCGGTATCCGGCTTCCGCAAGCGCCAGGGCGCACGCCCGTCCGATGCCCCGGCTCGCGCCGGTAATGAAAGCGGTTCGATTTGTCATGAGGCCAGAGTATCCATCATAGTAAAACCTAGGCAGTCAACATCTTTCTATGGCATATAGCGACCTGCGCGACTTCATTCACGCGCTCGAAAAGCACCAAGAGCTGAAGCGGATCTCCGTCGAAGTGAACCCGAATCTCGAGATCGCCGAGTTCGCCGACCGGGCGGTGAAAGGCGGTGGCCCAGCGCTGCTGTTTGAAAAGCCCACGGGCAGCCGAAGTCCTGTGCTGATTAACAGCTTCGCCAGCATGCGCAAGATGGAGTTGGCGCTAGAGGTGGATTCCGTTGAAGAAGTGGCCGGGCGCATCTCCGAGTTCCTGCAACTCCGCATGCCCGAAGGCCTGGTGGGCAAGCTGAAAATGCTGCCTATGCTGGCGGAGGTGGGCGCGTTCTTCCCCAAGATGGTTTCCGGCGGCCCGTGCAAGGAGGTCATCCGGCACGACAATTTTTCGCTGGACGAATACCCGATCCTGCAATGCTGGCCGGAAGACGGCGGGCGGTTCATCACGCTGCCGATGGTTTTCTCGCGGAATCCGGACACGGGAAAGCGCAATTGCGGCTGCTATCGCATGCAGGTGTACGATGGGCGCACCACCGGCATGCATTGGCAGACGCACAAGCAGGGCGCCGAGCATTACCGCCGCTTGCTGCAGGAAGGCAAGCAGGCGCGCATGCCCGTGGCAGTGGCGATCGGATCGGATCCGGCGACGATGTACTCGGCCATCCTGCCGCTGCCGCCCGATCTGGACGAAATGATGATGGCCGGCTTTCTGCGCGGTAAGCCGGTGGAAATGGTGAAGTGCGAAACTTCGGATCTGGAAGTGCCGGCCAACGCCGAGATCGTGCTGGAAGGCTATGTGGAGATCGGCGAGCAGCGCCGCGAAGGCCCATTCGGCGATCACACCGGCTTCTATTCGCTCGAAGACGACTATCCGGTGTTTCACATCACTTGCATCACCCAGCGCAAGCATCCAATTTACGCCACCACGATTGTCGGCCCGCCGCCCATGGAGGATTTCTATATGGGCAAGGCGGTGGAGCGCATCTTTCTGCCGCTGATGCGCCTGCAATTGCCCGAAATTCGCGACATCTCGATGCCGGCCGAGGGCGTTTTTCACAACCTGATTCTGGTGTCCATCCGCAAATCCTACCCGCTGCACGCGCGCAAGGTGATGCACGCCATCTGGGGCCTGGGCCAGGCCATGTTCAGCAAGTGCATCGTGGTTGTGGACGAGGACGTGGATGTGCAGAATGTTAGAGAGGTAGCCTGGAAGGCGCTCAACAACATCGATCCGGAGCGCGACATTCAATTCGTGCTGGGGCCGGTGGATTCGCTGGATCATTCCAGCCGCCTTCCCAACTACGGGTCGAAAATGGGGATCGACGCCACGCGCAAATGGAAGGAAGAGGGCTTCACGCGGCCCTGGCCGGACGTCATCCGCATGCCCGCCGACGTCAAGCAGCGCGTGGATCAGCTTTGGAAGAAAGCGGGGCTTGGCTAGAGGAATGACCGCGCCTCCCATTTTCATCGTGGGCGCGCCGCGCAGCGGGACCAGCCTGTTACGCCAGATGCTGAACCGGCATCCCGCGCTGGCGATTTGCGACGAGACCCATTTTTTCCGGCTGATCTGGCAAAAGCGCCGTCGCGACGCGTTCGGCGACTTGAGCGATCCAGCGAATCGGCGACGCCTGGTGAACGAATACGTCCAGCTGCGTCCCACGCAGCGTCTCGGATTGAACTGTGAAAAGCTGGCGGAGAGGCTGATCGAGGAGGGCTCCAGCTATCCGCAGTTGTTTGCCTCCGTCTTGCAATATTACGCGGAGTCGTTGGGTAAGACGCGCTGCGGCGAGAAGACGCCATTGCACGCATTCGCCGTCAATACGTTGTGCGAGTGGTTTCCGGGCGCCTACATCCTGCATATTGTGCGGGACCCCCGCGACGTGGTGGCTTCGCTGTTGCGTATGCCGTTCGGCTCCTCGAGCGTGGTCCTGAACGCGCGCACCTGGTTGCACCGCAACGTAGCCGCACGCCAGGCAAGCCATCACGATCACTACCTGGAAGTGCGTTATGAGACGCTGATTGCCGAGCCTGAGCGGCAGCTGACTGACCTCTGCCGCTTCATCGGCGAGGAATTCTCGCCTTCCATGCTGATCGCAGAGCAGAGCGGCGTCCAGCGACCCGACGAAAGAGACCGGTTTCATGCCCCGTTGACCAAGGCACGCCTGGGCCGGTGGCGTCAGGAGCTCTCTGCTCGTCAGGTGGCCCAGATCGAATGGGTCGTAGGACCACAACTAGAGGCCTTCGGATATGCCCGCGAGGCCCGCTCACCTTCGATGGCGGCGGTGCTGGGCGGCCTGAGCCACGCTGCCTTGGCTCAGACAAGGCAGAATTTTTCCAAACTTCCCGCGCTGTGGTTCTCGCTTGCGTCGCCGAGGGAAATCGCAAAATACGAATCCTTGGCACGCCGGAAGGCCTGGGCTACCAATGAACAGGGGGCCAAGACCGGGCCACAATGACTGCGCCTCCCATCTTTGTCGTCGGCGCCCCTCGTAGCGGCACCAGCCTGCTGCGGCAAATGCTGAATCGTCATCCGGCCCTGGCCATCTGCTATGAAACACACTTCCTCCGCCTCATTTGTCCGGAACGGCGCCGCAAAGCTTTCGGGGACTTGAGCCGGCAAGAGAATCGAGAGCGCTTGGTCAGTGAATATCTCTCGCTCCGGCCGGCGCAGCAGCTCGGCGTAGACTGGACGAAGTTCCGGAGCAGGCTCATGGCTGAAGCCACCAACTGCTCCGCGTTCTTCACCGCCGTGCTGCGCTGTTATGCGGAGTCACAAGGCAAACAACGCTTCGGCGACAAGACGCCGGGAAACGCGTTCTACCTGGATACGCTGAGCGAATGGTTTCCAGGCGCGCCCATCCTGCATATCGTGCGCGACCCGCGTGACGTGGCGGCTTCCCTGCTGCGCATGCCGTTTGGTTCCCCGAGCGCCATCCAGAACGCGAAGACGTGGCTGCGCTACGTCCTGGCCGCGCGTCGATTCAGCGACCGGCCGGAATATCTGGAGATCCGCTACGAAACGCTGGTGGACGAGCCCGAGCAGGAACTGACAAAGATCTGCCAATTCATCGGCGAGGATTACTCGCCTTGCATGTTGACGGCGGAACAGGCGTCCACCGCGCACCCGGCCGGATGGGACCGGTATCAAGCTCCTTTAACCGCGGGACGTCTGGGACAGTGGCGCCGCCAACTCACCGAGGAGCAGGTTTCGCAGATCGAATGGGCCGTGGGCCCGTACATGGAGGCGTCCGGATACACCCGTGAAGCGCCGCCCGCCTCGCTGGCAGCCGTTCTCAGCGGTCTGAGTTTTGCGGCATTCGTCCGCGGTCGCCGGGCCGTTCCGAAGCTTCCGGCCCTTTGGTACCATCTGTTCGCGCCGCGCGAAATCGCGAAATACGAATACTGGATCCATCGGAAAGCCTGGATGACCGAGGAGCCCGCAGCCAGGACCCAGCCTCGATGAACACCCCGCCGATTTTCATCGTCGGCTCGCCGCGCAGCGGCACGAACCTGCTCTGCAGGATGCTGGACCGGCATCCGAACGTCGCGATCTGCGGAGAGACGCACCTGCTCTCGATGGTTTGGCCGCACCGGCGCGCCTTCGGGGACCTGGCGGATCCTGGCCGGCGACGGCGCCTGGTGGACGCCCTGCTGGCCACGCAACGCATTCAGCTGTTAGGGTTCGACTCCGGCAAGCTGGCGCAAGAGCTGAATCACGACGCCACCAGCTACGCGGCACTCTTCGCGTCTCTTTTGCAGTACTACGCGGACCTTCAGGAAAAGCCGCGCTGGGGCGAGAAGACGCCACAGCACGCGTTCTTCACCGAAACTCTGTGCGACTGGTATCCCGGCGCGATCATTCTGCACCTGGTGCGCGACCCGCGAGACGTCGTGGCATCGCTGCAGCGCATGCCTTTTGGCTTCACCAGCGCGATCCTCAATGCGCGTACCTGGCTGGCTTGCAACCGAGCGGCCCGCCAGTCCCGCCATCGCCCCGGCTATCTGGAGGTGCGCTACGAATCCTTAGTGCTCCAGCCGGAACGCGAGCTCGAAAGAATTTGCGCCGCCATCGGAGAGAAGTTCACTCCGCGAATGCTGGAAGCCGAACAGTCCGCCAGCGTCGAGGCCCTGGAGACAGACCGTTATCTTGCTCCGCTCACTACGGATCGTCTGGGCAAGTGGCGCGACCAGCTTACCACTCATCAGGCGGCACTGGTGGAGTGGACGATCGGAGAAGGGCTGGAGGAATTCGGATATCGCCGCGAAGTTCCCCGCGCCTCAGCGGCGACCATCTTTCGCGGCCTATGCGCCGCCGCGTTCGATCTGGCTCGCCAGGCGATTCCCAAGCTTCCTGCGCTTTGGTATTCCTACACCACGCCGACGGATCTTCGGCGATACGAATATTGGAGGCATCCGCACCTCAGAACATACACGCGCCCGGAGGCGGCGCCCCACCCGGAGCGGGCCGGATGAACGCGGGGCCGATCTTCATTGTCGGAGCGCCGCGGAGCGGAACCACCCTGCTGCGCCAGATGCTGAGCCGGCATCCGCGAATCGCCATTTGTGGCGAGACGCATTTCCTGACAACCGTCTATAACGAGCGGACGCGGCGGGTATTTGGAGACTTGCGCGATGAGGCAAACCGCCAGCGCCTGATCGACGCGTATTTAGCAACGCGCCGCGCCCAGCGCGGGATCCGGATGGATTTCAGCCGGCTGAAAGAAAGATTATTAAGGGACGGCGACAGTTTACAGTCCCTGTTCGCGGCGATCCTGAAAGCCTATGCCGAGTCGCAGGGCAAGCAGCGCTGGGGCGAGAAGACCCCGCAGCACGCTCGATTCACCGAACTGCTTTTCGAATGGTACCCGGACGCGTTGTTGCTTCATGTTGTGCGCGATCCGCGCGACGTTGTGGCTTCCCTGCTCCGGCGGCCTGCAGCGGCCAATAGTGCCGTATTGAACGCCCGGGCCTGGCTACGCCTCAACCTGGCGGCGCGCCGGTCGCAAGCTAGGCCCGGATACCTGGAGGTTCGCTACGAAGCTTTGACGGCCGAGCCGGAAGAACAGCTTCGGAAGATCTGCCGGTGCGCCGGCGAAGAATATTCTTCTTCGATGTTGTCTCCGGAACAACAAGAACTGGAGCGCAGCAGCGCCATGGACCGGTTCCGGACGCCGCTGAGCACGGACCGTTTGGGTACCTGGCGCCAAGACTTGAGCCCGATCGAAGCCGCGCAAATCGAGTCGACATTGGGCGGTCAAATGGAGACCTTCGGATACTCGCGCCAGATGCCACCGGCGTCCGCGTTGACCCGATGGCGCGGCGCAAGTTTCGCGGCCTTCGACACCGCTCGGATGGCCTTCCAGAAGCTGCCGGCGCTTTGGTATTACTACACGGCTCCGACGGATCTGGCAAGTTACGAGCGCTGGAGGTTTCCGCCGGGTGAGAAGCCGCACGCGCCTCAAATCGAGCGGTCAATTGGAGCTTGAGGATGCTAAACTAAAGGTCGCTACGGCGGCTGTAGCTCAGTTGGTAGTAGCGCCAGATTGTGGTTCTGGATGTCGTGGGTTCGAATCCCACCAGCCGCCCCAACTTACACAAAATCAATAACTTATAGTGCTGCGCGGATCTCGCCCGCAACGCGCTCGGCGGTAGCGGGAGCGAGCAAAATCCCATTGCGATAGTGGCCGTAAGCGAGCCAGATGCGGCTGGAGCCGACGCGGCCGATGTGCGGCTCTGAGTTGGGTGTCGCGGGCCGGAAACCGATCCAAACGCGTTCTGGCTCAAGGCCGTCTAGTGCGGGCACAAGGGCGGCAGCGCGAGCGCGCAGATCGGCGATTACATCCGCGTTGAGAGAGCGATCGTATCCGGCGTTTTCGAGCGAAGACCCCGCGACCGTGAATCCCTCGGCGCGCTGCAGCACGTAAGTATGGCCGTGGCGAACTGTGGTTCCGAGAGATCCAGCGTCGAGGCGATAGCCCAGCAGATGCCCTTTGACCGGAAACGCGGGAGGCAGCGCATGGGGCTGGCCGTCGATGGCGACCGGGATATCCTGGCTCCAGGCACCCGCGGCGATGACGGCAAAAGCTCCCTCGAAGTCACGATCGCGGAGGATTGCTTTGACGGACTCGGCGCCGGCCTGAAGCGAAAGCACGGGAGTGCCCTGAACAATGAAGACGCCACGGTTGAGGCAGGCGGTTTCGAGCGCCTGCATGAGCGCTTGCGGGTCCACTGTAAGATCGTCGGGGTAGTGAACGCCCCCGACGGCTCCGTCGCGCAAAAGCGGAGCGAGCTCATAGAGGCGGCGGTTGGAGACAATGTGGGAGCGGACGCCGTAGCCGCGCTGGCGGGCGGCGCGATCGGACAGGGAGCGGAGTTCGTCTTCGGTGAGGGCCACGTCGACGGCTCCGCTGTGCCGCAGTTCCACTGGGCAGCCGCTATCGCTGGCGATGGACGCGGCGAATTCGTGGTAGCTCGCCAGGCTCGCGAGCGCGAACTTCCAGAGATTCGTGGACGTGTCGAAATCGCCGGGAGGCCCGAGCATTCCCGCAGCGGCCGAACTGGCCTCGACGCCGACGGATTTGGCGTCCAGCAGCATGACGCGAGTGTGCTGGCGCGCCAGGCGCCAGGCGATGGACGCGCCGATGACACCGCCGCCGACGACTAGGACGTCGAATGCGAGAGCGGGCATGGTCAGGGCACCGCAGGTGGAGAAGTATTAAAAGGATTCAAGGTGGTCACCGAGCCGAATTGGCGGCCGGCCTGGAAGTCCTCGCTCAGAAGAAATCTGCATCTGGTACGCTCAGCGGCAGCGACGATCATCGCGTCCCAAAAGGGCACTTGCGCCTCATCGGTCCAGTGCCAAGCCCGTTCGATCAGACCGAGCGTGACGTCCGGCGGCCTCCACAGCGAAAAAAGCTTCACTCTGTTACGCGCAACTTCCTGAGTGACACCGAACTTTCGATAGGCGTTCCAGTAGAACTCCTGGAGAACTTGCCAGCTTATGGCTCCGCTGGCATTCTCCCACAACCACGCCAGCCATGCCTTGGCCTGAGCGCGCTTTCCATGATTTGAGAAGTCGTGAGGATAAAGCAGTACGTTCGTATCAACGAAGTATTTATCGCCGTTCATGCGCTTCGTCTCGAGTGAAGCGTTTTGAGGCGTCAATCGGGACCCCTAGGTCGTCCGGCAGGCGCTTCCATTCCTCGTAAGCACGCCAGTAGTCGTCGGACGCGCGCATTTCCTTCTCCAGCAAGCGAGATATCAGCTTGGAAACAGAGGTGTTTTCGTCCGCGGCCTTGCGGCGGGCCCACCGAGCGACCTCGGGGTCGAGGGTAATGGTGACGTTCTTTAACACAGGGTCAGTGTAACACGGGAACAAGAGGAGGCGGCTTTGGACAATACCTTGAACGCCCTTCCAAAGGGCGGAGACTGGTGAGCCTCTTCCCTGGCCCGGAAGAGGCTCACTACAAACGCTATTCGGCCAGTGTTTCTTCGCCGGGTTCTTCGGTCAGGCCGCCCGCGTAGACGCTGCGGGCTTCGTCTTCGTAGCCGCCCAGGTCACCGCCGAGCGCGACTTCCTCGGCGATCGGCTCTTCCTCCAGCATGTCTTCGCCGGCGATCTTCACGTTGCGATAGTATTCCATGCCGGTTCCGGCCGGAATCAACCGACCCATGATGACGTTCTCCTTGAGCCCCCTCAGGTAATCGACCTTGCCGTTGATGGCGGCTTCGGTCAGCACGCGAGTGGTCTCCTGGAAGGAGGCGGCAGAGATGAACGAGTCAGTAGAGAGCGACGCCTTGGTGATGCCCAGCAGCACCGGTTTGCCGGTGGCCGGGCGCCCGCCCGCTTCCACAACGCGGGAGTTTTCTTCGCGGAATTTGAACTTGTCGACGACCTCTTCAGGCAGAAACTCGGTGTCGCCGATGTCGTCCACGCGAACCCAGCGCATCATCTGGCGCGAAATAACTTCCAGATGCTTGTCGTTGATGTTGACGCCCTGCAGACGATAGACTTCCTGGATTTCGTTCACCAGGTATTTCTGCAGTTCTTTTTCGCCGAGCACGGCCAGGATGTCGTGCGGATTGCGCGGGCCGTCCATCAGAGGATCGCCCGCCTTCACACGCTCGCCTTCCTGGACGTTGATGTGCACGCCGCGCGGGATCGAGTATTCCTTCTGCTCGCCGTCGTCGGCGAGGGCTCCCCCCTGCTGGCGACCCTATGCCCCTCACATCTTCGCTGTATACTTAGATGATTCTCGGTATGCATTTAACTGGTGCGGCAATAATTATGCTTGTGATTGGCCTTCTATTGGTCGCAGGGAGCGCCTGGCTCATCATAATTCTTTTCAAAAAAGAAGCATATACGAGAGAGCGCTTTGCATTTGCCGCTCTAGCCACGTTCACTGTCGCCCTTACGAGTATCATAGCCTCGATTTCGGGTAAGCAGACAATATGGGGAAGCCTCGCGAATGTCGTAAGGGCTGTCCGGGGTGTCCCACCCGAGACTGATCCACCGCGTACCGCAGACCATGTCTTGTTGTTTCTCGTCCTCTGTATCGTCGCTGCCTTTCTTAGTCGTATATTCGAAAAGTGGGACGGAGCTGTCAGCGTTCATCAACGCGAGAAACTAAAGTACCACGAACCATCAACAATCATTTCGGAAGGCGTATGGGAAGGGTTGCGACTCGCACGGCGAGACCCGGCACCGCCTATTTACGTGCCTTCCAACCGATCCTTCCCGAGCGCACTTACCCCAACCGCTCAACTAGCATGGCACATGGAGGCCCGTGAGCTGCTGTGTCTCCGACATCGCGATTACTGTATCGAGGAAGGGAAGGATTGGCACGCCGAACCCAGATGTTGGATAGGGCAGGAACGCAAGACCAACAGAACCGTAGCGATTCATTGCCCGCATGACGTACTCGACAACGAAAGTCTCAAATCGTTCATCAAATACGTCTTGCGCAGCAAGAAGCGGCAAGATACCGACACGCGGGATGCTGAATTCATCGTAGCGGTACGCCAGGGAGCACCTCAGACCCTTTCCTACAGCGGACAGTCTATCCGAATTGAAACTGAAGCTTCGTTACTTCAAGATCTTGTTGACTTCTCGGATTACTATGCACACATCATAAGGCGCGTCGAAAGCGATACACTACCAGACTCACGTTTAAGCCTCAGGGATGTCTACGTGGTGTCAAATTTCAGGCGTGAGGGTGAGGCAGGAACGCAGCGCGACCTGGAGAAGTATCTCAAGGATTGGGTGGCGGAGTCGGGCCAGCGGCAACTGGCGCTACTGGGCGAATACGGACAAGGGAAAAGCACTGCAGCGTTGGTGACGGCCTACCACATCATACGGGATCCGCAGTCCGAGCGCGTCCCGCTGCTAATCGAATTGCGAGGCAAAAGCCCTCGCAATATGACCCCCGAGGAGCTGGTGTCAGCTTGGGCCTATCCCTACCAAATCAACCCCCGCGCCGTCATGCAGCTCCTAGTCGCTGGAAAACTGTTGTTGATTCTGGAGGGCTTTGACGAGATGGCTCTTGTCGGTGACTCGGAAGCACGTCTAGGACATTTCAGGACCCTGTGGAAACTGTGCTATCCGAGGGCAAAGATTTTAGTAACTGGAAGACCCAACCTATTCCTGGATGACCGTGAGTTGAAGGCCGCATTGGGGATCGCGGGGCCCACTGGAGTCGGAGCGTACTGTGAGGGGATACATCTGGCTCCTTTTGATATTGATCAGATTGGCTCTGCGCTCCGCGCCGGTCCCGAGAAGACTAGAAGGGAAATCGTTTCGCTCGCCAAGAAGGACGGCTCGTTCTACGATATAGTCGCGAGGGGGTCCTTGCTGTACGTGGTAAGTCAGCTGTGGGAGCGAGAAGGCTTATCTAAACAGAAGGATCGGATCAACTCGGCACTTGTGATGGACCTTTTTATCCAACATAGTTTCCGACGCCAGTCCGAAAAAGGTAGTGACGGCCGTGACTTCATGGTACTCAACGAGGGAGAGCGCCAATTCTTCATGATGGGTGTGGCCGCACACATGGCCGTGTCTTCAGGAACGAATCAGATTGGCGCTCAACAATTCGAGGCGGCACTGAAATCCCTGTACGAGCGATTACCCGATTCGGCATCGTGGGCGCGCGAGGGCATGGTCAGAACACCGGCAAGGTCGCTAAGAGAGCGGCTTCGGGAGTCCGAAGATCCAGTTCAGGATATCGCCAGCGACGTGCGCGCCTGCGGCATCCTAGTGTTTGATGACGCTGGGGCTGGAGCGCTTCGATTTGCACACAAGTCTTTCCTAGAGTATCTCGTTGCGAAGGTTTATGCCAACCACATTGTCCGAGAAGATCGAGAACTGTCGAGTGCAATAGTCGCAGCAACGCACCTAGACTCCAGCCACATCGTCCGCTCTCCAGAGTCTGCTCAGTTTCTCTCCGAGATTCTTCTAACCTCCCTCGGCACGCCCCACGCGAATGATGGCCCTGTAGCCAGTCAGCTGTATCAACGGATTGTGGTCGGGGGGCTCGGTGGTGGTGTCCTTGGCCGATGTCGAGGTCGAAATGCTGTAAAACAGTTCGCCAGGCATGGCTTCCTCCGGGACCACAGTCTCCCGTTCTACAAACGCATTCTCAATCTCGGAACCTACACGCTGCTGTTCCCGGTGGTCTGGATGGGCACTGCTACGGTCGTTCTGTGGTTCGTCCCTCGGTTCACGCCGTTTGTTTTACAGGATCGCCTCGCTACTAGTCTAGCCACCAGCCAGGTCGTGATGATGGCGTCGTATTTCCTTCTGCAGATGGACAGGGTTGCGTATTCCTCCGTCCGGCTTTGGTTTTCCTGTTGCATCGCTACTGATCTGCCTAGATCGGACGTGGACGGGGTAATAAGGCTGGGCAGAGGCGTAAGTGAAGCGATACACAAAAGTAGCATAGAGTGACTATCGCCTACTCGAAATGGGCACCGAGTAACCTTGGTCCTGGATACCCGAGATTTTCCGGAAACTACTCCGCCAGCGTTTCTTCGCCGGGTTCCTCGGTCAGGCCGCCGGCGTAGACGCTGCGGGCTTCGTCTTCGTAGCCGCCCAGGTCGCCGCCGAGCGCGACTTCCTCGGCGATGGGCTCTTCTTCCAGCATGTCTTCGCCGGCGATCTTCACGTTGCGGTAGTATTCCATGCCGGTTCCGGCTGGAATTAACCGTCCCATGATGACGTTCTCCTTCAGGCCGCGGAGGTAATCGACCTTGCCGTTGATGGCGGCTTCGGTCAACACGCGCGTAGTTTCCTGGAAGGAGGCGGCGGAGATGAACGAGTCGGTGGAGAGCGACGCCTTGGTGATCCCCAACAGCACCGGTTTGCCGGTGGCCGGACGCCCGCCCGCTTCCACAACGCGGGAGTTTTCTTCGCGGAACTTGAACTTGTCGACGACCTCTTCGGGCAGAAACTCGGTGTCGCCGATGTCGTCCACGCGAACCCAGCGCATCATCTGTCGCGAAATAACTTCCAGATGCTTGTCGTTGATGTTGACGCCCTGCAGACGATAGACTTCCTGGATTTCGTTGACCAGGTATTTCTGCAGTTCCTTCTCGCCGAGCACGGCCAGGATGTCGTGCGGATTGCGCGGGCCGTCCATCAGAGGATCGCCGGCCCTGACACGCTCGCCCTCCTGGACATTGATGTGCACGCCGCGCGGGATCGCGTACTCCTTCTGCTCCCCGTCGTCCGCGGTGATGCTGATTTTGCGCATGCCCTTGGCGACTTCGCCGTACTTCACCGCGCCGTTGATTTCCGCAATGATGGCCGTCTCGCGCGGCTTGCGCGCTTCGAACAGTTCCACCACGCGCGGCAGACCGCCGGTGATGTCTTTGGTCTTGGTGGTAGCACGCGGGATCTTGGCCAGCACGTCACCGGCGTGGACCGTATCTTCGTGACTCACCATCAGGTGAGCATGGGTGGGCATCAGGTAGCGCTTCTCCTCAGAGCGCGACCCGCCCTCGGGGCGTACGATGACCGTCGGAATGCGCTTTTCATCAGGGGAATCCGTGACCACCCATTGCGACATGCCGGTGATTTCGTCCACCTGCTCCTGCAGCGTGATGCCCTCGGACAGGTCCTTAAAATGAACCTTGCCGCTGACTTCGGTGAGGATCGAGAAGGTGTAGGGGTCCCATTCGAGCAGAATGTCGTTGTTTTTCACCTTGGCGCCGTCTTCAAACAGAACCTTGGCGCCGTAAACAACGGGGTAGCGTTCTTTTTCGCGGCCCTTTTCGTCGATAATCGCTAGAATTCCATTGCGATTCATGGCGATCAGTTCGCCTTTGGCGTTGCGAACCGTGGCAACGCCCAGGAATTTCACGAACCCGTCGGAGTTGGCGTCCTGGCGCGATTGTTCGCTGGAGCCGGTAGCCGTACCGCCGACGTGGAACGTACGCATGGTGAGCTGCGTTCCTGGCTCGCCGATGGACTGAGCGGAGATGATGCCGACCGCCTCGCCGCGCTCCACCATCCGGCCGGTAGCCAGGTTGCGGCCGTAACACAGCTGGCAGACGCCGCGCTTGGATTCGCAGGTGAGCACCGAGCGGATCTTGACGCGCTCGATGCCGGCCGCCTGAATGGCAGCCGCCAGGTCCTCAGTGATTTCCTGGTTGAGGCCGACGATCAGGTTGCCTTCGTAGTCGTGCTGGTCTTCGAGAGCGACGCGGCCGACGATGCGGTCGCGCAGCGGCTCGATGATTTCGCCGGATTCGATGATCGGCTCGACGTAGATGCCGTCGCTGGTGCCGCAGTCGGTTTCGGTTACGATGACGTCCTGCGCCACGTCGCAGAGGCGGCGGGTGAGGTAGCCGGAATCGGCCGTCTTCAGCGCCGTGTCGGCCAGACCCTTGCGGGCGCCGTGCGTGGAGATGAAGTACTGCAACACGTCCAGGCCTTCGCGGAAGTTGGCCGTGATAGGCTGCTCGATGATTTCGCCCGACGGACGGGCCATCAAACCACGCATCCCGGAGAGCTGGCGGATCTGCTGTTTGGATCCGCGGGCGCCGGAGTCGGCCATGATGTAAATCGGATTCAGGTACCGGCCGGTGCGATCATCCTCTTCCATGGATTTGAACATTTCGTCCGAAACCCGTTCGGTGACCTTGGACCAGATTTCGATGATCTTGTTGTAGCGCTCGCCCTGTGTGATGGCGCCTTCCTGATACTGGTTCTGGACCTCGATGACGGCCTTTTCAGCGTCCCTCACCAGCTTGGCCTTTTCGCCCGGCACCACCATGTCGTCGATGCCGATGGAAATGCCGGCGCGGGTGGCGTACAGGAACCCTAGCTTTTTGACTTCGTCCAGCATCTGAACGGTGATCTGCAGGCCGAATTTCAAATAGCAATGCTGAACCAGCTGGGAGAGCCCTTTCTTCTTCAGCAGGCCGTTGATGAAGGGCATCTCATCGGGCAACACGTCGTTCAGGATCACCCGGCCAACGGTAGTGTCCATGTACTGCTTGTTGAACTCGATCGGCTCGGTGTGCAGGATGTTCTGGTTATCGAAGGCCTTCATCAGGTCGATGACGCGACCGGTGTAGCGCAGCTTGATGGGCGTGAGCGTTTCCACTTCGCCCATTTCGAGCGCGATCAGAACGTCGTCGGTGGAAGCGAAGGTGCGTCCCTCGCCCTTGGTTCCGGGACGCGCCTTGGTCAGGTAGTACAGGCCGAGCACCATGTCCTGGGTGGGGACGGCGATGGGCGCCCCGTGCGCCGGCGACAGAATGTTGTTGGAAGCCAGCATGAGCGTGGAGGCTTCGATCTGCGCTTCGGGCGACAGCGGGATGTGAACGGCCATCTGGTCGCCGTCAAAGTCGGCGTTAAATGCGGTACAGGTGAGCGGGTGCAGCTTGATGGCTTTACCTTCCACCAGCACCGGCTCGAAAGCCTGAATGCCCAGGCGGTGCAGCGTGGGAGCGCGGTTGAGCAGAATGGGGTGATCCTTGATTACTTCTTCTAAGATGTCCCACACCACGGGGTCCTGCTGTTCCACCAGTTCCTTGGCCTGCTTGATGGTGGTGCAATGGCCGCGCTGCTCGAGGCGGTGATAGATGAACGGCTTGAACAGCTCCAGCGCCATCTTCTTGGGAAGGCCGCACTGATTGAGCTTCAGTTCGGGGCCGACCACGATGACGGAGCGGCCGGAATAATCGACGCGTTTGCCGAGCAGGTTCTGGCGGAAGCGGCCCTGTTTGCCTTTCAGAGTGTCGGAGAGCGATTTCAGCGGGCGGTTGTTGGCACCGCGCAGAACGCGGCCGCGGCGGCCGTTATCGAACAATGCGTCGACGGCCTCCTGCAGCATGCGTTTCTCGTTGCGAACGATGACGTCGGGCGCGTGCAGCTCGATCAGCTTCTTTAGCCGGTTGTTGCGGTTGATGACGCGGCGGTACAGATCGTTCAGATCAGAGGTGGCGAAGCGGCCGCCATCCAGCGGCACGAGCGGCCGCAGCTCCGGCGGGATGACGGGGATGACATCCAGGATCATCCACTCGGGTTTATTACCCGACTTGCGGAAGCTTTCCACCACGCGGAGGCGCTTGGCGTACTTCAGCTTTTTCTGCTGCGACACCTCCGTCTTCATCTTTTCGCGGATTTCCAGGCTAAGCGATTCGACGTCGACTTTCTTCAGCAGCTCCTTGATGCCTTCGGCGCCCATCATGGCGACGAACTTACCGGGAAATTCCTGGTCGAGCGCGCGCTTGCGCTCGTCGGTGATCACCTCGGCCCTACGCAGCTCGGGCACTTCGCCGGGATCCACCACGACGAAAGCTTCGAAATAAAGAACACGCTCCAGTTCGCGCAGCGTGATGTCCAGCAGGTAGCCAATGCGGCTGGGCAGGCCCTTGAAGAACCAGACATGCGAGCAGGCGCTGGCCAGCTCAATGTGCCCCAGGCGTTCGCGGCGCACGCGCGACAGCGTCACTTCGACGCCGCACTTGTCGCAGATGACGCCGCGGTGCTTCATCCGCTTGTACTTTCCGCACAAGCACTCCCAGTCTGCGATCGGCCCGAAAATGCGGGCGCAAAACAGTCCATCGCGCTCCGGCTTGAAGGTCCGGTAGTTGATGGTTTCCGGCTTGGTGACTTCGCCATGCGACCAGCTGCGGATCTTTTCCGGAGAGGCCAGGCTGATCCGGATGGAATCGAAGTCGGCGATCAGGTTTGCTCTATCGTACGGAGAGGAACGGTACATTAAATTCTCCTATAAACTAATCCCCAGCAAGAAGGCAGCAGGCGGAAGGCTGAGAGCTGCTTTCTGCTCTCTGCATTCCGCTGTCTGCTATTAGTCCGCCGCGAGAGCGGTATCCGGGATCTCCCGCGGCTTCTTCATCAACTCCACGTCCAGGCACAGCGATTGCAGCTCGCGGATCAGGACGTTGAACGATTCCGGCACGCCCGGTTCGGCGGCCGCTTCTCCTTTGACGATCGCTTCGTAGATCTTGGCGCGTCCGTACACATCGTCGGACTTGGCGGTGAGCAGCTCCTGCAGAACGTAAGCGGCGCCGTACGCTTCAAGCGCCCAGACTTCCATTTCGCCGAAGCGCTGTCCGCCGAATTGCGCCTTGCCGCCCAGCGGCTGTTGCGTGATGAGTGAATACGGTCCGATGGAGCGGGCGTGGATCTTGTCGTCCACCAGGTGCGAAAGCTTCAGCATGTAGATATAGCCCACCGTCACCGGCTGTTCGAAGGCCTGGCCGGAGAGGCCGTCCCAAAGCTGGACCTTGCCGGAACTCGGCAGGCTGGCGGCCTTGAGCTGCGCCTTGATGTCTTTCTCGCTGGCGCCGTCGAACACCGGCGTGGCGAAGTGCAGTCCCAACGCCTGCGCCGCCCATCCCAGGTGCGTCTCCAGAATCTGGCCGACGTTCATACGGGAGGGGACGCCGAGCGGGTTCAGCACGATCTCCACCGGCGTTCCATCGGGCAGATACGGCATGTCTTCTTCGGGAACGATGCGCGCGATCACGCCCTTGTTGCCGTGGCGGCCGGCCATCTTGTCGCCGACCGAAAGCTTGCGCTTCATGGCGATGTAGACCTTTACCAATTTGATGACGCCGGGCGGCAGCTCGTCGCCTTTGCGCAGTTTCGCGATTTTCTCTTCGGTGATTTTCTCCAGCACCGCGATCTGGCGCGAAGTCATCTCCTCGATTTCATCGATCTGCTCGTTCAGGCGCACGTCCTTGTTGGCGAGCTTGACGCGCTTCAGATCGCGCGCGCGGAGCTTTTCCACCACGTCGCGGGTCAGGTCGACGCCCTTGGAGAGCAGTTTCTTGTTGGTCTTTTCGTCGTGCAGGTCGGCCAGTACGGCTTTACCTTCCAGCAGATCGGTGAGGCGTTTGGCGCGCTCGTCGTTGAGGATGCGTTTTTCGTCTTCGAGGTTCCGGTGCAGGCGCTCGATTTGCGATTCGAGAATCGCCTTGGAGCGCTCGTCCAAATCGGCGCCCTTGCGCGAGAATACCTTGCAATCCACCACCGTGCCCTCGATGCCGGGCGGGCAGTAGAGCGAAGCGTCCTTCACGTCGCCGGCTTTTTCGCCGAAGATGGCGCGCAGCAGCTTCTCTTCCGGCGTGAGCTGAGTTTCGCCCTTGGGCGTCACTTTGCCCACCAGGATGTCGCCGGGCTTCACCGTGGCGCCGATGCGGATGATTCCGCTTTCATCGAGATTGCGGAGGAACGCCTCGGCGATGTTGGGAATGTCGCGGGTGATTTCTTCCGGTCCCAGCTTGGTGTCGCGAGCCTCGATCTCAAACTCCTCGATGTGGATCGAGGTGTAGTAATCTTCCTTGACCAGCTTCTCGCTGACCACGATGGCGTCTTCGAAGTTGTACCCGCGCCAGGGCATGAACGCCACCAGCACGTTGCGTCCGAGCGCCAGCTCGCCCCGGTCGGTGCAAGGACCGTCGGCCAGCACGTCGCCCTTCTTCACTCGCTGGCCCTGGTACACGATGGGCTTCTGGTTGATGCAGGTGTTCTGGTTCGAACGCTTAAACTTAGTGAGCTGATAGATGTCGGCGCCCACTTCGCGCGAAAGCTGGCCTTCATGCGCGCCGCCTTCCACGCGGACGATGATGCGTTCCGAGTCCACCGAATCCACAACGCCGGAGCGCTTGCAGATCACCACGGCGCCCGAGTCGCGCGCAGTCACCATCTCCATCCCGGTGCCGACGTAGGGAGTCTCGGCGCGCAGCAGCGGTACCGCCTGGCGCTGCATGTTCGATCCCATCAGCGCGCGGTTGGCGTCGTCGTTCTCCAGAAACGGAATCAGGCTGGCGGCCACCGAGACCAACTGCTTGGGACTGACGTCCATATATTCCACTTCGTCGCGGTGCTTGAGCACGAAATTGCCGGCCTGGCGCGCGTTCACCAGATCGGGTACGATGCGGCCCTTTTCGTCCAGTTCGACGTTGGCCTGCGCGATGAGGTACTTGTCCTCTTCCCAAGCCGACAAGTAGTCGCAGTGGGCCTCGTATTCGATGGGCTGCTTCTTGGCGCCCACATCACGATTGTTCTTGTCAGCTTCGGGCCGGGTCATAATATCGCCGACCTTATAAGAGCTGTCGCCCGGATTCAGAACCTTCACTTCATCTACCGCGACGCCCTTGAGCACGCGGCGATAAGGGCTTTCGATGAATCCGTACTCGTTGATGCGGGCAAAGCAGGAAAGCGAAGAGATCAACCCGATGTTCGGGCCTTCCGGCGTCTCAATGGGGCAGATTCGTCCGTAGTGCGTGGGATGAACGTCGCGGACTTCGAATCCGGCGCGCTCGCGCGACAGACCGCCTGGCCCGAGGGCCGACAAACGGCGTTTGTGCGTGATCTCCGACAGCGGATTGGTCTGATCCATGAACTGCGAGAGCTGGCTGGAGCCGAAGAATTCGCGGATGGCCGCCATCACCGGCTTGGCGTTGACCAGGTCGTGCGGCATGGCCGTCGACATTTCCTGGTACACCGACATCTTTTCTTTGATGGCGCGCTCCATGCGCACCAAACCGATGCGGAACTGGTTTTCGAGCAGCTCGCCGACGGCTCGCACGCGGCGGTTACCGAGGTGATCGATATCATCGACGGCGCCGATACCGCGGCGCAGCTTCAGCAGGTATTTGATGGTGTCGATGAAGTCCTTCTGGTCGAGCGTGCGCTTGTCGAGGCTCGAAGCGTCGATCTTGTCGTACAGCTTGATGTTGAACTTCATGCGGCCAACGCGCGAGAAGTCGTACTTGCGCGGGTCGAAGAACATGCCCTGGAACAATTGCGTGGCAGTGTCGAGCGTGGGCGGATCGCCCGGCCGCAGCTTGCGGTAGATTTCCAGCAGCGCGTCGTTCTGGCTCTTGACCGGGTCCTTCCTCAGGGTTACAGAGATGACGTTGCCCGCATCGTCGCGGTCGGGGAAGAACACTTCAAACGAAGTCACGCCGTTGCTGGCCAGCTTTTCGACGCTGGTCAGCTCCTGGTTGGCCTCCGCCAGCACTTCGCCGGTGGACATATCGATCACGTCGGCCGCGATGTAGGCGCCCTGCAGGTCAGTCTGGTCGACTTCCACCTGCTCGATTTTGGCCTTGAGGATCGCCTCGTACAGCGACTTGGTGATCTTGCGGCCTTGCGGCACGATGGTCTCGCCCTTGGCGCTGATGACCTTGGAGAGCTTCAGGCCGATGAGGCTTTCCGAGACCTTCCAGAACAGCTTTTTGTCCTTGATGGAAATCTCGCTGACGCTATAAAAAGCCTTCAGAATCTCCGAATCGGTCTTCAGACCGAGGGCGCGGAGGAAGACGGTGCCATAGAACTTGCGTTTGCGGTCGATGCGGACATACAGCAGGTTCTTGTTGTCGTATTCGAATTCGACCCAACTTCCACGGTAAGGAATGATCTTGCCCAGGAAGTAGCCCTGCGCCGGGACGCGCTCAAAGAAGACGCCGGGCGACCGGTGCAACTGCGAAACGATGACGCGCTCGGTCCCATTGATGATGAAAGTGCCGTTGTCGGTCATCAAGGGGATTTCGCCGAAGAAGACCTCCTGCTCCTTGATGTCGCGGACGGTCTTGACGCCGGTCTCGGCGTCCTTGTCGTAGACAGTGAGGCGGATGGTGACTTTGAGCGGCGCGGCGTAGGTCATCCCGCGCTCTTCGCACTCGGCGACGTCATACTTCAACTGCAGGCCGACCGGATCGCCGCAGCGGTTGCAAAAGGTGACCAGGTTCTTATTGAACGTTCCGCAGCGGTGGCACAGGACGTCGCCCACATGGAACGGATCGGTTTTGATGGTGGCGCCGCAACTCGGGTTACGGCAGGTGGAACGCAGGTGGTGCAGACCCTTCAGGTTGCCGCACTTGCATTCCCAGTTGCCAATGGCGTAGTCGACAAACTCAAGTTGGCTCAATCCCCGGAAATCGGAGATGGGGAACACCGAGTTGAAGACGCTCTGCAGGCCCGCGTCTTCCCGCTCGTTGGGAAGCAGGTCCATCTGCAGGAACCGCTCATACGATTTCTTCTGGACTTCGATCAGGTTCGGGATAGGGATCGAGGTCTTGATGCGGGAGAAATCAACCCGCTCGCGCGTTGTGCCGTTTGCCAGATTTTCCATGTTTACTCCTACGGCCGATGGGCTCGCAACTCAATCGAAAACACAACCGCCAACGCTTCCCCTCTCAACAGGGCGTCGCCAGGGTCCTGGTTCCAGACCCGAGCCTTTCGGAGGAAGAACGTTCGCGGTGGGACAACGCCGGATAACCGGCGCCAGGAGACCGCGGCCATGCACGCCGGGTGGGGCAAAAATGCGCATGGCAAAGCCCTGCGCCGACTCCGAGGAATGGCACACCAAATCCGCAGGATGTTTGGTTCACAAGAGCAAGAATCCGGGTCGGTCTCCGGCCAGTACTATCTCAATGTAGCAAACCGGACCAGATTCGTCAAATCGCCTGGTCCGGACACACAACGGCAGACAGGCGCAGGCGGCGGGCCGAGGCCCATCGCCACACGCAAAACATTGATTCTACTTTATTTCTACCGTCGCGCCGGCATCGACAAACTTCTTTTTGATCGACTCGGCTTCATCCTTGTTGACGCCCTCTTTGATCGCCTTCGGCGCGCCGTCCACCAAATCCTTGGCTTCTTTCAAGCCCAGATTGGTGACTTCGCGAACCGCTTTGATGACGTTGATCTTGTTGGCGCCAGCCGCCGTCAGGATCACGTTGAACTCGGTCTTCTCTTCGGCTGCCGGAGCCGCGGCCGCACCGCCCGCCGCCGGAGCCACCGCGACCGCCGCAGCCGCCGCCGATACGCCCAGCTTCTCTTCCAGCACCTTGACCAGCTGCGATGCTTCCAGCAACGTCAGCCCTTGAATCTGTTCCGCAATTGCGTTGATGTCCGCCATGACTCTTCTCTTTTCTACTCCCTTATTGTGAAAACTTGCTTTCCTTGACGCCCTGATCGACCACCACCGCAAGGTTGCGTCCCACCCCGCCGAGGACAGTGACCAACCGCTGCGCCGATGCCTGGATCAAAAACAGAACTTTGGCCAAAATCTCTTCGCGCGATGGCAGACTAGCGAGATCCTGAATCGACTTGACGTCGATCGCGCGTCCTTCCACCAGGCCCGCCTTGAACGTGAAGGTCGGGTTCGCCTTCGCGTAACCAGTGAGCGCTTTGGCCAACGCCACCGGATCCTTCGAAGTGTAGGCCAGCGATGTCATCCCGGCCAGGTTGCTCAGAACGGGCTCCGCCGGCGTTCCATGCGCGGCCTTTTCCGCCAGGTTGTTTTTCACCACTTTGTATTTGCCGCCCGCACCGCGCACGGTTTTGCGCAGCTCGTAGTCCTGCTGCACGGTGAGCTTCTCAAAGCCAGCGACGAAGATGCTCTGGGCCTTTTCGAAATCCTTCTTCAGCGCTTCGAGGTCTTTTTCTTTGTCCGATTTCTTCTTCATGATGGTTCTCCGTCACGCCTGCTTGGCGTTAAACACGGTGACATCCAGATGGACGCCCGGACCCATGGTGGAGCAGATAGTCACGCTCTTGACGTACTTGCCCTTGGCCGCCGCAGGCTTGGCTTTGAGGACCGCCTGGATCAGACTATTGGCGTTCTCCAGCAGCTTCGGCGTTTCGAAACTCACTTTGCCGACCGGAACGTGAATCACGCCGGTCTTGTCCACGCGGAACTCCACTTTACCGGCCTTCACTTCCTTCACAGCCTGGGCGACATCGGTAGTTACGGTGCCGGTCTTCGGGTTCGGCATCAAGCCGCGCGGTCCCAGCACCTTGCCGAGGCGGCCGACCGATCGCATCATGTCCGGTGTCGCGATCACGGCGTCGAAGTCGGTCCAGCTTTCGTTCTGGATCTTAGCCACCATGTCGTCACCGCCCACGAAATCGGCTCCCGCCTGCTCGGCTTCGCGCTGCTTTTCGCCGGAAGCGATCACCAGCACGCGCTTCGATTTTCCGAGGCCGTTCGGCAGCACCACAGTGCCGCGCACCATCTGGTCAGCGTGCTTGGGGTCGACGCCGAGACGCATGTGCAGCTCCACGGTTTCGTCGAACTTGGCGAACTTGACTTTCTGAACCAGCGGCACCGCTTCATTCAGACTGTAGGGGCGGGCTTCGACTTGTTTAGAGGCAGCTTCGAATTTCTTACCGGTTTTCGGCATGTTCCCTCATTGGTGCAGACGGCAAAGGCACACTCATCAAGACCCCTGCCTCCCACTGAGTTTCAGTTTTAGATTATGGCGTTAAGCGCTTCTACCAGCGTAGCAAACGGAGTCCAGTTTGTCCACTCGACAGCTAGACCACATCCACGCCCATGCTACGGGCCGTACCTTTGACGCTCCGGATCGCCGCCTGGACGTCGAAACAGTTCAGGTCCGGCATCTTGATCTTAGCGATCTCCTCCACCTGCTTCTGGGTGATCTTGCCCACCTTGGTCTTGTTGGGCTCGGCCGATCCCTTCGCCAGGTTCACGGCGCGCTTGATCAGCACCGGCACCGGCGGCGTCTTGGTAATGAACGTGAACGACCGGTCGCTATAAATCGTGATGACCACCGGAATGATCAGACCTTCCTGATCCTTCGCCGAGGTCTTGGCGTTGAACGCCTTGCAGAACTCCATGATGTTGACGCCCTGCGGACCGAGCGCCGTGCCCACTGGAGGCGCCGGCGTGGCCTTGCCCGCCGGAATCTGCAGCTTTACGAATCCAGTAACCTTCTTTGCCATATCGTGTCTTCTTTGTCTCTTCTAGATCTTTTCTACCTGCAAAAAGTCCAATTCCACCGGCGTGGCGCGGCCAAAAATGGTCACCAGCACGCGCAGCGTGTTCCGCTCCGGATTGATCTCGTCCACCTTGCCCGAAAAGTTCGCGAACGGCCCGTCGATGATACGCACGGTTTCGTTCTTTTCGAAATTCATCTTCGGGCGCGGCCGCTCTGCCGAAGTCGCCTGCCGGAACAGGATCGAATTCACCTCGTCCGCTGTCAGCGGCACCGGACTGTTGCCACCGCCGACAAAGCCGGTTACGCGCGGCGTGTTCTTCACCTCGTGCCAGAGCTGGTCGTTCATCTCCATCTGCACCAGCACGTAGCCGGGATACAAAAGCCGCTTGCTGGTCACCTTCTTGCCGGCCCGCAACTCCACCACTTCCTCGGTGGGAATCAGGATCTGTCCGATCTTGTCGGCGAAGCCGAAAGCCTGGGCACGCCCGCGCAGCGAATCCGCCACCTTTTGCTCGAATCCCGAATAGGTGTGGATGATGTACCAGTTCTTGCCATCTTCGGAAACCGGGGGCGGCTGCGCGCTCTCCGCAGCCTCCGATGGCGTCTCATCCACCGGCTCAGCCGGCTCCACTTCCGGCGCAGCGCCAGCTTGCTCGTCGGCCGTTTCTTCGGTTCGAATAATCTCGTCGTCCGCCATCTTGATCCGTCTTATAGTTACTTGGTGAAAGCTCTGAACAGCTTGTCGATCAAGCTGAGAAAAATCTCGTCGATGACCGCGAAGTAGGCCGCGAACGCAAACACCGCGATGATCACAACAACGGTCGTCGCGCGCACCTGCTTCCACGAGGGCCAGGTCACCCGGCGCATCTCCGTTTGCAGCTCTTCGACGTAGTTCTTCACCTGCATGGGCCAACTGGAGGCCCGCTGCATGAAGTTTCCGGATTCGCCTTCCTGTATTTGTGCGGTTGCCATTTTACTTCCCAAGCCTTGCTTCCTAATTTCCTGGTGATGGCAGGGGCAGAGGGATTCGAACCCCCAAAGGCGGTTTTGGAGACCGCTGGTTTACCGTTAGCCTATGCCCCTAAACCCGTCTCAGGCACCCCTCGCTTCGAGCCAACTTCAGTTTACTTGATTTCCTTATGCAGCTGATGCTTGCGGCAAGCAGCGCAGAACTTATTCAGCTCCAGCCGTTCCGTCTTGGTCTTCTTGTTCTTCGTTTTGCTGTAGTTTTTGCGTTTGCACTCGGTGCATTGAAACGTGATGATTTCGCGCGGCATGCTGCCATCCTTTCTGATCGCTTGTGCGGCGTAGCCGCCCAGCCCGGCGCGGTTAGCGCCCCTACTCTAAAATCTCCGTCACCGTCCCGGCGCCCACCGTCCGGCCGCCTTCGCGAATCGCAAAGCGCAGCCCCTTGTCCATGGCCACCGGCGTGATCAGCTCCACCACCAGGCTCACGTTGTCGCCCGGCATCACCATCTCGGTCCCTTCCGGCAACTCGGTCACGCCCGTCACGTCCGTCGTCCGGAAGTAAAATTGCGGCCGGTATCCTTTGAAGAACGGCGTGTGCCGCCCGCCCTCTTCCTTGCTCAGCACATATATCTCGCCCTTGAATCTCTTGTGCGGCGTGATCGTCCCCGGCTTGGCGATCACCTGCCCGCGCTCCACGTCGTCCTTTTCAATACCGCGCAGCAGCAGCCCCACGTTATCGCCCGCACGCCCCTCGTCCAGCAGCTTCTTGAACATCTCCACGCCCGTTACCACCGTCTTGCGCGTGTCCCGGAAGCCGACGATCTCCATTTCCTCGCCCACCTTGCAGATCCCCTTCTCGATGCGCCCGGTCACCACCGTGCCGCGGCCCTGGATCGAAAAGATGTCTTCAATCGGCATCAGGAACGGCTTGTCCACGTCGCGCTGCGGCGTCGGCACATACTCGTCCACCTTCGCCATCAGCTCGTCCACCGTCTTTTCCCACTTCTCTTCCCCGTTCAACGCTCCCAGCGCGCTCACCCGCACCACCGGCAGATCGTCGCCCGGAAAATTGTACTTCGACAGCAGCTCGCGCACTTCCAGCTCCACCAGTTCGAGCAACTCCGGATCGTCCACCATGTCCACTTTGTTCAGCGCCACCACGATGTAGGGCACGCCCACCTGCCGAGCCAGCAGCACGTGCTCGCGCGTTTGGGGCATCGGACCATCGGTGGCCGCCACCACCAGAATCGCGCCATCCATCTGCGCCGCCCCAGTGATCATGTTCTTGATGTAGTCGGCGTGGCCCGGGCAATCCACGTGCGCATAATGCCGGTTGGCTGTCTCGTACTCGATGTGCGCCACCGCGATCGTGATTCCCCGCGCCTTCTCTTCCGGCGCATTGTCGATCGAATCGAACGACCGGAACTTCACCTTCGGATTGTGCTTGGCCAGCACCTTGGTGATCGCCGCCGTCAGCGTCGTCTTGCCGTGATCGATGTGCCCGATCGTCCCAATATTCACATGCGGCTTGCTGCGGTCAAATTTTTCCTTCGCCATGGATGTTTCGCTCTCCTGTTCGCTCCTACTTGGTCACTTTCCCTTGAACCTTCGCCACAATTTCTTCCGACAGATTCTTCGGAACTTCTTCGTACTGCCCGAAATGCATCGTGAAGCTGCCGCGGCCCTGAGTGCGGGACCGCAGCTCGGTGGCATAACCGAACATCTCCGACAGCGGCACCATGGCCTTGATTAACGTGGTGGTGCCCCGGACTTCGGTGCCCTCCAGCCGCCCGCGCCGCGAACTCAGATCGCCGTTCACCGTTCCCATGTAATCCTCGGGAACCACAACTTCCACGCGCATCACCGGCTCCAGCAAAACCGGCTTGGCTCTCTTGCAGGCTTCCTTGAAGCAGATGGAGCTGCAGATCTTGAAGGCCATTTCCGAAGAGTCAACTTCGTGATAAGCGCCGTCGAACACGGTGGCTTTGATATCCACCATCGGATAGCCGGCCAGAATGCCGCCCTCCAGCGCCTCGCGGACTCCTTTTTCGACGGCCGGAATGAATTCCCTCGGAATCGACCCGCCCGTGATGTCGTTATCGAACTCGAAGCCTTTGCCCGGATCTGGTTCAACTCTCAGCTTGGTCCGCGCGTATTGGCCGCTGCCGCCGGTTTGCTTCTTGTGCGTGTAATCGTACTCGGCCTTGGTGCGGATGGTCTCGCGATAGGCCACCTGCGGCTTACCGACATTGGCGCCAACGTTAAATTCGCGCTGCATACGGTCGACGATGATTTCCAGGTGCAGCTCGCCCATTCCGGAAAGAATGGTCTGGCCCGTGTCGGGATCGGTAGCTACGCGCAGCGTGGGATCCTCCTGCACCAGTTTCTGGATCGCCATACCCAGCTTCTCTTGATCCGCTTTCGTCTTGGGCTCGATCGCGAGCTGGATCACCGGCTCGGGGAAGTCGATGGACTCGAGCAGAATCGGCTTCTTTTCGTCGCAGATGGTGTCGCCCGTGGAGACATTCTTGAGAACGGCGGCGCAAATGTCGCCGGCGAGTATCTCCTGAATGTCCTCGCGCTTATTGGCGTGCATCTTGACCAGGCGGCCCACGCGCTCCTTGCGGTTCTTGGCGACGTTGAATACGGATTCGCCCGCGCCCAGCCGCCCCGAGTAGACTCGGATGAACGCCAGCTGCCCGACAAACGGGTCGGTCATAATCTTGAACACCAGCGCGGAGAACGGGGCGTCATCAGACGCGGGCCGCTCTTCGGTCACCTCCGGGTTGTCCGGCAGCGTGCCCTGCACAGCCGGAATTTCGTGCGGCGAAGGCAGGTAGTCCACCACTGCGTCCAGCAGGTTCTGCACGCCCTTGTTCTTGAACGCCGAACCGCATACTACCGGAAATATTTTCTGAGAGATGGTCGCTTGGCGAAGCCCCTGCACCAGTTCTTCTTCAGAAATGGCGGCGCCTTCAACGAATTTAGCGAACAGATGATCGTCGGACTCGGAGACCGCCTCGATGAGCTGCTCGCGATAAGATTTGGCCTTCTCCACCAGATCCGCCGGGATGTCGACTTCGTCATACTCGGCACCCAGCGTCTCGTCACGCCAGATGCGCGCCTTCATCGTGACCAGGTCGACGATGCCCTTGAACTGATCCTCGGCCCCAACCGGAATCTGAATGGGCACCGGCCGGCACTTCAAGCGGTCCACGATGGTGTCGACGGCGTGGTAAAAATCGGCGCCCACGCGGTCCATTTTGTTGATGAAGCAGATGCGCGGCACGCCGTATTTGTCGGCCTGACGCCAGACTGTTTCCGACTGCGGCTGCACGCCTGCGACGGCGTCAAAGACCGCCACTGCGCCGTCCAGAACGCGCAAACTGCGCTCTACTTCCGCGGTAAAGTCCACGTGGCCCGGCGTATCGATGATGTTGATGGTGATGTCGCGCCACTGGCACGTGGTGGCGGCGGAGGTGATGGTGATGCCACGCTCCTGCTCCTGCTCCATCCAATCCATGATCGCGGTGCCTTCGTGCACTTCACCGATTTTGTGAGTGCGTCCCGTGTAGTAGAGGACACGCTCAGTGGTTGTGGTTTTACCGGCATCAATGTGGGCCATGATGCCGATATTCCTCATTTTGTCCATCGGTATGGTGCGTGCCATAAAAACCTGTTGCTTCTAAACTCGTTTACCTACCAGCGATAGTGCGCGAAAGCCTTATTCGCCTCCGCCATGCGGTGTACGTCGTCCTTTTTCTTAATGGCTCCGCCGCGCATGTTGGCGGCGTCGGTTAATTCGTTAGCCAGCTTGTCCGGCATGCCCTTTTCGGGGCGAGACCTGGCATTCTGCAAAATCCAGCGGATGGCCAAGCTGGTCCGCCGGTTCTGCGGAACCTCGACCGGCACCTGGTAGTTGGCGCCGCCCACGCGCCGCGTCTTCACTTCCAGCAGCGGCTTGGCGTTCTCCACCGCTTTCTTGAAAAGCTTGAGCGGATCGTCGGCGGTTTTGTCCTTAATCCGGTCCATCGCTCCGTAAAAGATGCGCTGGGAGGTGTTCTTCTTGCCGTCCCACATCATGGAGTTGATGAACTTCTCCGCCAGGGTCGAGTTATACACCGGATCCGGCAGGATCTCGCGAGGCTCTGGTCTACGTCTCCGTGGCATACGCTATTTCGCCGGCCCCTTCGGCCGTTTCGCTCCGTATTTCGATCGCCCTTGTTTGCGGTCGCTCACGCCGGCCGCATCCAACGTCCCACGCACCACGTGATAGCGCACCCCCGGCAGATCCTTGACGCGGCCGCCGCGGATCAACACGATGGAGTGCTCCTGCAGATTGTGCCCAACGCCGGGAATGTAAGTCGTTACCTCGATCCCGTTGGTTAACCGCACGCGCGCCACCTTGCGCAGCGCGGAATTGGGCTTCTTCGGCGTGGTTGTGTACACGCGCGTGCACACGCCGCGCTTCTGCGGGCAGGACTGCAGCGCCGGACTGGCGGTCTTGTACCGGGGCGGTCTCCGCCCTTTTCGCACGAGTTGGTTGAACGTCGGCACGAATCTCCCCTAAGACGTTGTTTGGTTCGTTAGAGCACAACGGCGGGCGCGAGGCCACACCGCTAAAAAACCTAATCGACTGCTAAGCTGCGAGGGTACTTACTGTGGACTGGCCCATATCCTGAAAGGCTCAGACTCCCTTCAAAACATCGGGGCCGACCCCCGGACTGGCTGCCTAATAAAGACAACGGTACCCGGGAGCAGAAGACACAACTCGCTAAACCTTTATAAGAATACCGGACGCTTCAACGCTTGTCAAATCCAGGCTGGGCGTCCGATCGCTGAGTTCTAACCGTTACCCAGAAACATGACGTGGACGTATGTACCCAGCCTTACGTTGTAAGCCAGATACCATCCGTCGTGGTCGGGATCCGCGTAAACAACGATCTGATCGGAATTCCACAGCCAGTCTCCGCAGTAGGCGAGATCCGGCGGCGCAACGCTAAAATAGAACCCGTTGAACCAGAACCGCGACGGGCCTCCGCCAGCCAGCCTCCAGACATGCCCCTTGCCGAATCCCCCGGTGAAGCGGCCGTGCTCCCAGGGGTGGTCCAGATGATACCGGGGATCGGCGCGGCCGGTGTCATGTCCCACCCACTGCCCGTTTCGATGGACATGGGGCGCTTCGGGATGACCGGATTTGTCTGCAAAATTGCGGTTTGCCTGGGGATTTGGTGCGGGATGGACCGCTTCAGGACGAGACTGCGGGCGTGATGGCGTCGGCTTTGGGCCGCGGGAGGGAACGTAACCATGCCCGACGTCGCGGCTCTGCTGTCCGCGGCTCTGTTGCCCGTGCGACCCGCTTTCACGGCCTTTCTCCTGCGCGGCAACGAAGGCGCAACTCAGCAAGAGTACCGAAACCAGCCAAACGGTCTGTTTCACATCCTGTGGACGCTTCTTTCTGGCAGAGCGTTACATGCGCCGCTAACGAGGCCGCGTAATCGGTTCGCGCGGAATGCGTTATTCTGCAAGTCAGGGTCGCCATGCATCCTCATCGGATCGCCGCCTTTCTAGCGGGCTGCTGGATTTTGGGCAGCCTGTTCATGATGTTCGTCGCCACCGAGAACTTCAGCGCCGTGGATCGTGTACTGGCTTTGCCGGATGCGGCTGCCGCGCCGCTTATCCAAACCCTTGGCAACGAAAACTCTCGCGTTCTGTTGCGCCAGTTGGTCGCGGACGAGAACGCTTTCTATTTTGAAAGCTGGGAACTAGCGGAAATCGTGTTGGGAACTCTGCTGGCCGCTGTCCTTTTGTTTGGCGGACGGCAGCAGGTGCTCGCGGGACTGGCCGTTGGAATGGTGGCGCTGGCGGTTTTTCAACATTTCCGGGTCACTCCGGAGATGATCGAGATGGCGCGGTCGCTCGAACCGGCCTCTTCACGCGCCAACTTCGGCCGCCTGCACGCACTGTACGGTATTCTCGAGATCGTGAAGCTGGGGCTGGCGGTTGCGATTGCAGCCGCGATCTTGCCCGCCTGGCGTAAGCGATCCTCCAGAAGTACCGCGCCTGACTCGGCCCGGCTGCAGGCGCAAGCGCATTAGCTTTCGGCTTCTTCCGCCACCACCGGATGCCCCGGCTCCATATTCGTTTGCGACTTCACTCCGTAGCGCTCGCGTGAAGCAAACAGCTTCGCCACCTCGTCCCGGGGCAGCACGCGAGGCCCGCCCAACAACTCCGCCACCAGAGCGATCCGCGCGTAATGTTCCACGGTCTCCATGCGGAAGAACGCCTTGTACACATCTTCGCCGTAGCACACGGAACCATGATTGGCCAGCAGAATGGCGTCGTACTTGGGAATGTAGGGCAGCATGCCTTCGGTGAGAGCCGGCGTTCCGGGCAGGCCGTATTCAGCCAACGGCACGCATCCCAGGCCGATAATCACTTCCGGCAGAATCGCCAGGTTCAGAGGCCTGCCGGCGACTGCGAAGCCCGTCGCCACAGGGGGATGCGCGTGCACCACGGCCGACACATCCGGGCGCATCTGATAGATGGTCAAATGCATCGCGATTTCGGATGTTCTTGCGCGCAAGCCCTCAATCTGGTTGCCATCCAAGTCGCAAACGATCAGGTCTTCTATCGTCATCATGCCCTTGCTGACGCCGGTGCAGGTGCACAAAATCCGGCGCGCGTCGAGGCGGACGCTGATGTTTCCGTCGTTGGCCGCCACCCAACCTTTTTGGTAGACCAGCCGGCCCACGTCGAGGATGTCTTGGCGATGCTCCTGCTCCGTCTTTGGCATCCGGAACAAGTGTAACCCGATTTTTGCATGCCAAAATAAAACCGCGCTGTACAATAAAGGGCAGTGGATAAGCGGCGGATGTGCCCGAACTGCCGGGCGTTTGTGACGACCAACGATCGGGTCTGTCCTTACTGCGAAGTGCATCTGGGACCAAGGGCCATCGATCGGCGCAATCCGGGCGAGATTTTAGGCGGCCTGATCCCCCAAGCGCGCTTCACCACGATGATGATCCTGCTGATCAACGCCGGCCTGTTCGCCGCCCAGTACTTCAGCCCCCAATCCGGCTTGACCGAATGGGGCGCCAGCCTGCCTGCGCCCTTGATGCAGGGCCAGTGGTGGCGGCTGATCACAGCCGGCTTTCTTCACGGCGGCATTTTCCACATTCTGATGAACTCCTGGGTGTTGTTTGACCTGGGTGCCGAGGTGGAAATGTTGTATGGCACCAGCCGCATGATCGTGTTCTATTTCTTCTCCACGGTCACTGGATTCTGGACTAGCTCCCACATCGGCCTGCATAGCTCGGTCGGTTCGTCGGCCGGGATTTTCGGGTTGATCGGCGCGATGCTGGCCTTCGGATTCACGGATCGCTCGGCCCTGGGAGCGGCGGTAAAGTCGCTTTACGCGCGCTGGGTCATTTATGGAATCGTGCTGAGCTTCCTGCCCGGCGTGGACTTCTGGGCGCACATGGGCGGGCTGTCGGGTGGATTCATCGCCGGTTGGCTGGCCAGCACGCCGCGCGCCCGGCTGATGTGGAAAGAGCCGTTGATCAAGGCGCTGGCGGGTGCATCGATCGCGATCACGGCGGCGGCGTTCGGGATGCTGTACCTGGCAGTCAGCAGAGGTTAGCCGCCGCGGTCTTACCCGCACACCCTAACCTGTCGCCGGCGAAGACATTGGACTCGATCGGTTCACGCGTACTTCGCGTCAACGTTCCGGCCCAAGATCCAATCGAGACATACCTTCTCTGCCTCCAAGTCGCTCTTTCTGGAGCCACGGGCCAAACGGGAACTCATCTGTTCAACTTGCTGGAGAGCGCTGGCAGCTTTTGGCGGCGAAACCTGAGACCATTTGAGGTACGCCGCCTGAAAGAACGCTTCTGCCAGTCGATATTGCTCCCGAGCGGCTAACAGTTCTCCGATCCATGTCCGGATATAGCCTTGGTTGCGCACATGGTCGGTGCGTGGTCGTTTCTCAATCACAAGCGCAGATTTCTGGTAGCAAATCAGGGCGGCATCGACTTGTCCCATGAAATGGAGACAGCGCCCTATATTCCCATAGTGGTCCCCACCACGCTCGGGATCTAACTCGTCCGGGTCCAGAACCTCCGCCAGAGCCCGACCCATTAGGAAACTCGGCAGCGCCAGCTCCGGCTGACCGGAGTCTCTTTGGGCCAGCGCGAGTTGATGTTCGATGCTATAAGCGATGTCGGCGCCGGATGCCGCCTTGAGACTCTGGCCCAGCCGTGCCCATTCGAGAGCGGCCGCGAAGTCGCCGCGGATCCAACTAGAGTGGGAGCGTTCGCCGCAGTATCGAATGTACCTAGCGTCCCTATTCGGAACTGTCTTCTCGTATTCATTCAGAAGACTCTCGACCTCACTGCGTTCCCCTAGGTACGACAGCGTCGAGGTGTGTGCCATGAACACAGCGTCGAAGTATTTGTATTTGGCGTAGTCTGTGGTCCAGGGGATCTTGCTGAGCAACAGGCGCACTACCCTGCAATATTCTCTCGGATAGGCACTTGACTGAAATGGATCCGCTGCCTCAGCGAGGGTTGTTACCGCATCATCAAACCGTCCAGCTTCGATATCGAGTTCTGCATTCTGGGTCCAATACTCCAGAACCGATATCGGAGGCCGCTCCGATAGTTGCACTTTGTGACGGTCGATGAACAGTTTGTATATTCGTATGATCGCGTTGATAAAGGAAAGTCTCTCTCCAGTCGGGAACCTATTCCGTATAAACTGCCGAACCAGTGGATGCAATTCAAGAAGGTCTGGAGCATCCGTTCGAGGCTTCACTACGACCAGATTGAGGGATCGGAGCGTGCTGAGGGCCTTCATAACCCTGTTGTAGTTCAGCTCATGGGCGACATAGTCGCCAATCTGGACCGCTGTTTCGGGCTTGACCGTCTCCGCTATAGCCCGAAGGACCGTCTGCTCGCGTGGACGCAGAGAGGCCCAGATCGATTTCAGGGTCTGGTCCGGAAGGTGGCCCCCGCCAGAACGAATCTCGGCCACCAGTTCGCGGAGGCTGGTTGCGGGCGTCCGTCTCAGCACCTGGAGCGCAAGCAGGTCCAGCCAGAAGGCGTGCCCATCCGTCACCTGATGTGCCTCCTCGATGTCCTTGGAATCTGACTGCGCTTTGCGCTCCGCAAACAGATCATAAGTGGAGCGTAGATCCAGGCCCTCAAGACGCAGGCTAAGAACAAGTGGGTCGTCGTAGCCCACGTTCGGCCTGCACGTGAACACAACGCGCGCGTGAACCTTGGACCTCAACAGAGCCTGGATCAAGATCTCAGGACTGCCAGCCATCGTTTCCTTTTCGAGATCGACATAGTGGTCCACGTTGTCGAACACGAGTAGTACTCCATGGTCGGGAACAAGGCCGAGAAGCACGTCAACGATCGTTTCCGCGTCCTGCTTCGCCAAATCTTGGCCCGTGATCCGACCTGCGGTCAGGCGCTCGATGACAGAGGCGAGTTGGTTTTCGAAGCGCTCACTCTCCTCTTTGCAGTCTCGCCATGCCAGTATAGAAAACCCACCGGGCTCCGTCTGACAGTCTGTAAAATAGCGCGCTGCGATCGTAGATTTGCCCTGGCCCCCAATTCCGGTGACGAAGATGACCTTGGACTTAGACTGCTTAATTTGCTGTAACTCGTTTTCCCGACCAACGCAGATCTCAACGTGGGGCGGTCGGTCTTCGTCGTCACCCTCTAGAACCATCGCCCGACTTGGGGCGGTCTCACTGCCTCGCCGCTCGATCTCATCCCGCAGGGCCTCTCCAACGTGCACAGGATTGGACCGAGATCCGCTAGAGGGGACCGAGGGTGATTCTAGGTCAACCCACAGGCCGTATAGTGCCGGAAGGAAGCGATGGCAGTCCATACCGTCATACAAGGTCACGCGACCGCGGTTGATTCCTGGCTCAAGCCGTTGGGAAAGCTTCTGCGGCAGGTTTGGCCGTTCACCATGAAAAGCCCAGATTATTTCCGGGAAGGCCGTGTCATCCCGAAGGACGCTGACCAAGGCCTCGGTGAAGGAGTCGTCCCACCCCCCGTACCCACATACAACCACAAGCTTGTTCCTGAGCAGGTGGGCGAGGGAGTCTCCCAAGTGCGGACGAGGTTGACTGAGCTGTCGGCTGGTGTGAAGCGTGTCGGAGCCATACCAGTAGCCGTGCAGATGTACAACGTGGCACCCATCTGCCTCAGTCTGTGCCAGATTCCCGTCGGCGTGGAGTGTGGTCCGGTAGGACTTGCCATCGGCTCGGCGGATTGAGACCTGAATAAGGGGATCAAAGTTCGTGGTAAGGACCGACCCACCAAAGCGGCCCGGATAACCAGCGATTAGTCTCCCCAAGCTCTCCACGCCCGGGGGTAGCACCCATCCTGAGCCGTCTAATTCCAGGCGCCGGCAGCTCTCATCGTCAGTGACCTGGGCAAGTTGGCTTGGTTCAAGCGGTGGGCACCGAGCGGCGAGGACTGCGTGCCTGATGATTTCATTCGCGGTTTGCTGCCCACGCCGGCCCTGCAAGAAAAGAAACGCCGCCTGGTATCGGTTCTCCGGCTCGCACGCTAGTGCTCTCTCGAATGCGGCCAACTGCGCGTCATCGTCCTGGAACTCGCCGCGAATCAGCGCGATGACGCCGTCAACTCCCGGAACCCCAAGCACGCCGGCCTTGGGTGGAGCGGACAGGGCCGATCCAACCACGAAGACCACTTCCTTCGGATGCCGCTTCAGCCCTCTCGAAAGCCTCTCGAGAAGAGCGGCTTCATCGTGGAAGTGAAAGGGCGACGCGTCAGTCACGTTTTACACCGTTGCTCGAGAGCGCCTTCTGAGATATTCCTTCGAGGTTCTAGTAAATTGTAGCGTTATAGTGAATTGTAACGAAAGTTTGCCAGTGTCGGAATGGCGACGGGATCGGGTTTCGCGCGGGCCTATCTCCAATTCCCGTCAGACCAAACCCAGGTAAACAATCAAATACTTCGTGGAGAAAAGACAATCCGGTTCCTTGCTTGGGCCGGCCGCCTACGCCGTAAGGAACCTTGCCGGAACCGGTAGGAGGCACCACGCCGAGCCCAGGGAGGGCATCGCGGCGTTCGGGATGCTGTACCTGGCAGTCAGCAGAGGTTAGCCGCCGCGGTCTCACCCGCACACAGCAAATCCCAGAACCGGACACACCGGGCGGGCAGAGCACGGCCCCTTGGAGCATTGGCCCTTATTTTTCAGTACCATCGACATTGGAACCGTATTTGCCCTCGCTAATCAGGAGAAAGCCCCCATGGATGTTCCCCGCGGTAAAGAAGTCGCACGCCGGAAGCTGATCCGCAGGATCGTATTCATCGCGGTCATCGTGGCCGCCATCCCGCTGATCACCTGGGGACTGTCCCGGCTGAAGCCCGCCGCGCCGTCGGTGGACCGCGCAACGGTCTGGATCGACACGGTCAAGCGCGGCCCGATGGTGCGCGACGTCCGGGGCCTGGGTACGCTGGTGGTGGAACAGTATATGTGGATTCCCGCGGCCTTCGACAGCCGCGTGGAGAAGATCAACTTCCTGCCCGGCGCCTCGGTTCATCCCAACGACGTGGTGATGGTGCTGAGCAATCCGCAAATGGAGCTCGATGCGGCCGACCTGGAATGGCAGATCAAAGCGGCACAGGCCAATTTGGAAAATCTGCGAGTGACGCTAGAGACACAGCAGCTCGCACAGAAAGCCACTACCGAGCAGGTTAAGTCCGACATGAACCAGGCGCAGTTGCAGGCCGATCGCGATACGCAGCTGACCAAGCTCGGGTTAAAGTCCGACCTGGACACCAAGCTCTCTGTCGCGAAGTGGCAGGAATTGGAGGGCCGCTATGCACTTTCGAAACAGCAATTGGACATCAGCGACAAATCCATTCAGGCCCAGCTAGATGCGCAAAAAGTCCAGATCGAGAAGCTACAGGCCGCCTACAAGCTGAAAAAAGAGCAGGTGGATCAGTTGACGATTCGCGCGGCTACCGATGGCACGCTGACGCAGCTCGGCACGACAGGTATGCCGCTCGAAGTGGGAATGCGCGTCGCGCCGGGCACCATTCTGGCCAAGATCGCGCAGCCGCATAAGTTGAAGGCGACGCTGAAGATCCCCGAAACGCAGGTGAAGGATGTGGCGATCGGCCAAGCAGCGTCCATCGACACGCGGAACGGAATCATTCCCGGTCGTGTCTCCCGCATCGATCCAGCGGCGGTGAATGGAACGGTGGATGTGGACGTCCAGTTGGAGGGACCATTGCCGCCGGGTGCGCGACCGGACCTGAGCGTTGACGGCACCATCACCATCGAGAAGCTGACCGATGTCGTTTATGTCGGCCGGCCGGTCATCGGACAACCCGGAGCGAAGATCACGCTATTTAAGCTGGACGGCGACGGCAAGGACGCCCTGCGGGTGCCGGTGTCGTTGGGGCGCAGCTCCGTGAACAATATCGAGATCGTGAACGGCTTGAACGTGGGCGATCAGGTGATTTTGTCGGATATGTCGGCGCAGGACGCCTATAACCGCATCCGTTTGAACTGAAGCGCGACCGCAAGGGGGCGGAAAGAGAGAGCCAATGGCGACTGATGAAGCAGCGTTGATCAGCCTGAACGGCGTCACCAAGGTATTCCAGACCGACGAGGTGGAGACGCACGCTCTGGCCGGCATCCACCTCCAGCTGAAGAAGGGCGAGTACCTGGCGATTTCCGGGCCGTCGGGCTGCGGTAAATCCACGCTGCTGGCCATCCTGGGCCTGCTCGATTCACCCAGCGATGGCACCTATATTTTGAACGGCAAGCCGGTGCAGGATCTGAAACTCAGCGAGCGAGCGCGCATTCGCAATCGTGAGATTGGCTTCATTTTCCAGGCGTTCAATCTGATCGGCGATCTGACGGTGTACGAAAACGTGGAACTGCCGCTCACCTATCGCGGTATGCCCTCGGCCGAGCGGAAGAAGCGCGTGCATGACGCCCTGGAGCGCGTGGGAATGTCGCACCGCATTAAGCATTACCCTTCGCAGCTCTCCGGCGGCCAGCAACAACGCGTGGCTGTCGCGCGAGCATTGGCAGGCGACCCTTCCATCCTGCTGGCCGACGAGCCGACCGGAAACCTGGACTCGACCAACGGCGAGGCCGTCATGGATTTGCTGCGTGAGCTGCATCGCGGCGGCGCGACCATTTGCATGGTCACCCACGATCCCCGTTATGCGCGTTATGCGGACCGCACCATCCGGTTGTTTGACGGGCGGATTGTGGAAGAGAACGTGGAGGTGGCAGGATGAGTAGTCGAAATATCGATTTTTTCGCGGTGCTGATGATCACGCTCGCAATGCTGGGATTCTCGAAGCTGGCATCGCTCCGCCTGCCGGACGCTCTGGACCCCATACGCCTGCAGAACGCCATCCACGTCGAGTCCTGCCCGCTGCCAGGAGAGATTCTTTCGCGCCTCGCCTATATCCTGCGTCCCTAGCACTGCCCGGATACCGGCGGCCGCGTTGACGGTCCCGTATGAGCGCTCCTATCATTTCCCTTCGTAACGTAGAAAAATTTTTTGAACACGGCCCCACCAAGACGTTCGTGCTGCGCCGCATCAATGTCGATGTCCAGGATGGCGAGTTCATCTCCATCATGGGACCGTCCGGCGCGGGTAAGTCGACGCTGCTGCATCTGCTCGGCATGCACGACAGCGCCTGGACGGGCGAATATTATCTGGCCGAGCATGCCATCCACAAGCTCAACAAGAAGGACCGCATGGAGCTATACAAGAAGTACTTTGGCTTCGTGTTCCAGAGCTATCACCTGCTCGACTCGCTGACCGTTTACGAAAACCTCGACATTCCGCTGTCCTATCGCAACATCAAGAAATCCGAGCGCGACAGCATCGTCTGCGACGTGCTGGATCGCTTTCAGATCGTCGGCAAGAAGGACCTCTATCCGAACCAGCTTTCCGGCGGCCAGCAGCAGCTGGTAGCGATCGCCCGCGCCATCGTCGCCAATCCGAAGATCATTCTCGCCGACGAGCCCACCGGGAATCTGCATTCCAGCCAGGGCAAAGAGATCATGGATCTCTTCAAGAAATTGAACGACGAAGGCACCACCATCATTCAGGTCACCCATAATGAGAAGAACGCCGAGTACGGCCACCGGATCATCGAAATCGTGGATGGCTGGATCTCGAAGTAGGGAGACCCGAAATTGGGGATTAGGGACTGGCAGAACGCTTCGGCCCCGCGAATTCTGATTGCCGACGATCAGCCGGACGTGTTGGAAGCGCTGCGGCTGCTGCTCAAGGGCGAAGGCTATCAGATTGAGTCCGCCACCTCGCCGGGGGGCGTCATCGCGGCGCTGGAAGCGCGCGACTTCGACGTCGTCATCGTCGATCTGAACTACGCCCGCGACACCACCTCGGGCCAGGAAGGACTGGATCTGTTGTCGCGGATTCAGACCATCGACTCGGTTCTGCCGGTGATCGTAATGACGGCCTGGGGCACCGTCGGGCTGGCGGTCGAAGCCATGCGGCGCGGCGCGCGCGACTTCGTACAGAAGCCCTGGGAAAACGAACGCCTGCTCGCGATCATCAAGACCCAGGTCGACCTGAGCAACGCCATCCGGCGCGGCCTGCGCCTGGAGGCCGAAAACAAGCTGCTGCGCGCCGAAGGCCTGCCGGCGATGATCGCTGAGTCGCCCGCCATGCAGCCGGTGGTCCAGATGATTACGCGTGTCGGCCCATCGGACGCCAACGTGCTCATCACCGGCGAGCCGGGAACCGGTAAGGAAGTGGTTGCCCGGACGCTGTTCGCCGTTTCACCGCGCGCCTCCAAGCCCATGGTCACCGTAAATGCCGGCGGCCTGGCCGAGGGCGTGTTCGAAAGCGAGCTGTTCGGCCACGTCAAAGGCGCCTTCACCGACGCCAAGGCAGACCGCGTGGGCCGGTTCGAGCTGGCCGACGGCGGCACGCTGTTTCTGGACGAAATCGCCAACGTGCCGCTGAACCTGCAAGCCAAGATGCTGCGCGTTTTGGAAGTCGGCGAGATGGAGCGCGTCGGTTCGTCGAAGACCAAGCGCGTGGACGTCCGCGTGATCTCGGCAACCAACGCCCGGCTGGACGAGGAAGTGCAAGCCGGCCGCTTCCGTCAGGACCTCCTGTTCCGCCTGAACACAATTGAAATTCATCTGCCGCCTCTGCGCGAGCGCCGCGAAGACATCCCGCTGTTGGCGGCGCATTTCCTGTCGGCCCATGCGCAGCGCTACCGCAAGCGGATCGGCGGATTCGACCACGCCGCCCTGCAGCTTCTGTTGGACAATCCCTGGCAGGGCAACGTCCGCGAATTAAATCACGTCATCGAGCGCGCCGTGTTGATGGCGCAGGCGAGCGAGATCAAACCAGCCGACCTCGCCCTGCGCTCCTCCCGCGAAGGCAGCCCGCGTCTGGAGGACATGAGCATCGAAGAAGTGGAGGCGTTCCTGATCAAGAAAGCCCTCGGCCGCTACGGCGGCAATGTCAGCCACGCCGCGAACGCCCTCGGACTCAGCCGCAGCGCACTCTATCGCCGCCTCCAGCGCTACGGGTTGTAATGTTGTAATACGTGAAGTTCTTGAAGCCCCACCTCGTGCACGAGCAGCGCATCCTGGTGCTGGCGCTGATTGCCGGCGCCCCCGCCGTGCTGACCTCCATGCTGATCTTGTGGTTGGGCGATTACACGCCGCGGGTCCAGTGGACTCTGACTGCCCTGATCGTCGGTGTGTGGCTGATCGTCAGCTTCGGATTGCGGGAGCGCGTCGCTTCGCCGCTGCGCACGCTCGCCAATCTGCTGGAGGCCATGCGCGAAGGTGACTATTCCATCCGCGGCCGAGTCAAAAGCGAAGACGCGCTGGGCGAAGTGATGGAGCAGGTAAACGCCATGAGTGCGACCCTGCGCGCGCAACGGTTAGGGGCGCTCGAAGCCACCACGCTGCTGCGCAAAGTGATGGAGGAGATCAACGTCGCCGTCTTCGCGTTCGACGCCGAGCGCAAGGTGCGTCTGGTGAATCGCGCCGGCGAGCGCCTGCTCAGCGAACCGGCTGAACGGCTGGTGGGACAATCCGCCGGGACGCTGGGACTTGATCCGTACCTGGAAGGCGACGCCCAGCGGACGGTCGCCCGCTCGTTTCCGGGCGCTACCGGGCGATGGGGCATCAGCCGGAGCGTCTTCCGCGAAGGCGGCCTGCCGCATCAGTTGCTGGTGGTCACCGATCTCACCCGCCCGCTGCGCGAAGAAGAGCTGAAAGCGTGGCAGCGCCTGGTGCGCGTGCTCGGGCACGAGCTGAACAATTCACTTGCGCCCATCAAGTCGATCGCGGGCAGCCTGGACAGCATTCTGGTACGCCAGCCTCGCCCGGACGACTGGGAAGAGGACATGCGCCGAGGCCTGGCCGTTATCGGCACGCGCAGCGAAGCGCTCAGCCGGTTTATGAGCGCGTATGCGCGGCTGGCCCGGCTGCCCCGACCGACGCTCGAGCCCGTGGAAATCGGCCCGCTGGTGCGTCGAGTGATCGGATTAGAGACGCGGATCGAACCCGTGCTGCTGCCCGGACCGGATCTGAGGCTGGAAGCCGACGCCGACCAGCTCGAACAACTGCTGATCAACGTCCTCCGCAACGCCGTGGATGCCTCGCTCGAGACCGGCGGCAGGGTGCGTGTGGGTTGGGACCGCCAGGATTCGCGCCTGACGGTCTGGGTGCGCGATGAGGGTCCTGGCTTGCCCAATACCACCAACCTCTTCGTCCCATTCTTCACGACCAAGCCCACCGGATCCGGCATCGGACTGGTGCTCAGCCGCCAGATCGCCGAGGCGCACGGCGGCACTCTCACGCTGCAAAATGCGTCCGACGGCCCGGGCTGCGAGGCCAGGCTGGTATTGCCACTCGCCTGATGCGGCGTTAATTCCGTTCCAAATATTTCTTGAACCAAACCAGGGCCGCCCACGTACGTCTTATTGCTGAGCGTCCGGTGGCTCCAATGGACGCCGGAAAGGAGTTCGTGTGAATCCCGAAGGCCCTACTCTGATCGATCTCAAAGGCGTTTCCAAAGTCTTCACCACCGACGAGGTGGAAACCCACGCGCTCGCTGGAATTGAGCTGAAGGTTCGCAAGGGCGAGTACCTTTCGATCTCCGGCCCGTCCGGCTGCGGCAAGTCCACGCTACTGGCGATCCTAGGCCTTCTGGATACGCCTTCGGATGGTACGTACGTCTTGAACGCCACCCACGTTCACGATATGAAGCTCTCCGAGCGCGCGCGCGTCCGCAACCGCGAGATCGGCTTTATCTTCCAGGCGTTCAACTTGATCGGCGACCTCACGGTGTATGAGAATGTCGAACTGCCGCTCACCTATCGCAACATGCCTTCCGCCGAGCGCAAGAAGCTGGTGCAGGAGGCGCTGGAGCGCGTGGGCATGTCGCACCGGGTGAAGCATTACCCCTCGCAGCTTTCCGGCGGCCAGCAGCAACGCGTTGCCGTGGCCCGCGCGCTAGCCGGGCATCCCTCCATCCTTCTGGCCGACGAACCCACCGGCAACCTCGACTCCGCTAATGGCGAGGCCGTTATGTCCCTGCTGAGTGAACTGCACAAGGACGGCGCCACTATCTGCATGGTCACGCACGATCCGCGCTACGCGGCTTGCGCAGACCGCAGGATTACGCTGTTCGACGGCCGCATCGTCGAAGAGTCCGTCCCAGCGTCCGCCTGAATATATCCTGCGCCGCACGTCCGGAAAATCGCGCTGCTGATTTGTTGTATGACTAGAAGCGCGATGCCGAGGACGAAATGAGTGGCGATTCCGTACCCTTCGCCCTGCCGCTCGCGCGCTTCGGAATCAGCGACCGCGAGGCCGACACCCTGTTTCGTGAGCTCCGAAAACCCCTGCTGCGCTACCTGGTTTGTCTGGGGCTTTCCCACGACGAAGCGCAGGACGTCGTCCAGGACGCCTTTCTAAGCCTGCATCGTCACGTTTCTTCGGGCGGATCGGCGGAAAACACCCGCGCGTGGCTATACCGTGTGGCGCACAATCAGGCGCGCAACCGGCAGGCCAGCTACGACCGCCGCTTCAGCACGCCGCTGGATGACGGCGTCGACGCTCCCTTAGACGAGGCCACCCCGGAACAGGCGATCCTGGAAAAAGAGAAGTTCCGGCGTTTGGGAAATGCGATCCGGACGCTGGCGGCCCCGGAACGCGAGTGCCTTCTGCTGCGGGCCAGCGGCCTGCGCTATCGCGAGATCGGCGAAGTATTGGGAATCGCAACTTCCACGGTGGCGGACATCGTGGATCGCGCGATCAAGAAGTTGGCGGAGAAATGCAATGTGTGATTACAAAGGAAGGCTGGTGGCTTGGCTGGATGGTGAGTTGCCGGCTGACGAAGTCACCAATGTCGACTGGCATGTCGCGCGCTGCGAGGAGTGCCAGCGAGCGGTGAGTGCTTACGAAGAGATCAGCGCATCGTTCCTGGATTGTTACGAAGCCTCGATGATCCGCGCTCCCCGCCGGAGCCGTCTCGTCTGGGCGCCAATCTTAGGAGTGGCCGCGGCCGCCGCCGTAATTTTGGCGGTAGTGCTGCTTCGTCCGTCGCCCATGGAACGTCTCACCCTCAATCCGCCGCCGGCGTCACCTGCGCCTGCAATCGCGTTTGAGAAGACGCCCGTGGCCGTTACTACGGTTCACACCAGACATCGAACGGCAGCGCGCCATGTGGCGCAGAGCCCGGCCTGGAAACCCGCCGAGCCGCTGGTTGAGATCGCCATCCCCGCCGACGCCATGTTCCCGCCGGGCGCGGTTCCCGCCGGCTTTAGCTATATCACGGAAGTGAGCTTTGCCCCCGACGGATCGCAAGCGGTCCGCGTATGGCCGTAATGCAGTTAGCCATTTTGTAAGGAGATTAACCTGTCATGAAAGCTGTGTTCATTCTTACGTTGTGCACCTGTCCCCTCGCCTTGGCGCAGGACGCACCGCCACCGCCGCAATTCCACGTTCAAGTCGCTGGACCTGGCGTCGCTGTAGCCGGCGGCGATGTGGGCTTCGTTACGGCCGGGGCATTTGGCAAGGCGTTCGGTGCGCCTGTCCAAGGTGCACCCTACTCGGCCACCATGACCAACGAATCTGTACAAACTTTGGCGGATGGCAATCGCATCGTGCAAACTTCTACGGGCACGATGGCGCGCGACTCGTTGGGACGCACACGCCAGGACGCTCCGCTGCCGACGATCGGCAACATCTCCCCGGCAAAAGCGCCCCACTTGGTCTTTATTCAAGATCCGGTTGCCCAGACTTCCTACGTCTTGAACCTTACGGAAAAGACGGCTATGAAAGGTCCTGGCATGCCCCCTCCGCCGCCGGGCGCCGCCGGCGCTGAGACCAAAATGGTGATGCGAGGAGGCGTAGCCGCTACCGCCGCCATTGCCCCTCGCGGGCTCGCTATACAGATTGCGGACAATCTGAAGGAGCAGGGTGAGGTTACTTCCGAAGATCTGGGCTCGCAAACGATGGAAGGCGTCCTGGTTACAGGAACCCGCACTACACGCACCATCCCCGCTGGACAAATCGGCAACGACAAGCCGATCAGCATTGTCACTGAGGTCTGGACCTCGCCGGAATTGAAGACCGTGGTCTACAGCAAGCGGACTGACCCCAGAATGGGCGAGCAGACGTTCAAACTGACCAACATCGTGCGTGCGGAGCCGGACCCCACACTGTTCAGCGTTCCTTCGGGGTTTGAGGTGATTGACGGTGCGGAGCCAATCGTCTACCACGCCAATCAATGATGCGCTAAAACATCGCGCGCGAATAAACACCGCCGCGCGCCTCGGCTGAAGCCAGGTAGCACTCGGCCACGTAGGTGGACTCTCCCGGCTTCAGACTGCCCGAGAATCCGTCAGCCCGTGCGGTCAGATCGTTGGCCCAGTCTCCTACGTTGCCCGTACGGCTGTCCACGCTGTCCGGCGTCCCGAAAGAACTGGATCGCAACGCGGTATTCCCCAAGGTATAACGTTGTGTCACCACGGCGTGGCCTTCGTTCGTGCACTTTCCGGATGGTCGCGACGCGCAAGCCCCAGGCTGAACCACCTGGATCTTACTGAGGATTAACACTCCTTGCCCAGCGCGGAGGTTCACCTCCAGCCCCTCGGCCACGTTCAGTGCGATGTCCTGGTTGGACGGCTGCGAAAAGTCCATGCCCTGCGCGTACATCGCACCCACGTCGTGGCTGATCTGGTTGGCGTGGTCGTTCTGGCTGGCGTTGCTCGTCACCAGCAGAACTCCGATAGAAAGCGGAACCAGAAAGATGGCGCCCAGGGCGTAGTGGCGGATCAAGTTCGGTCCAGGCTGTTTCGGCGGGCGCGACATCGGGATTACATCAACGTTAAGCCAGGATCGCGCTTGGTGCTAGAAGGCGTTCCCGCCCTTTCGTGCGAAATCCAACCTTAGTACTCACCTGAGCCTTAGGTTCAGCCCGTACCCGCAATGGGGTACGCAAAGAATCGCCGCGAACCAGCCAGGCTCCGCGACCCCCAATGCTATCCTGAAAAAAAATGACCTATGACCTCGTTGTGATCGGTAGCGGCCCGGGCGGCTACTCGGCAGCCATCCGCGCCGCGCAGTACGGACTGAAGACCGCCATCGTCGAGAAAGATCCCAAGCTCGGCGGCACCTGTTTGCATGTCGGCTGCATCCCCACCAAGTCGCTGCTCCACACCGCCGACGTTTGGGGCCATTTCGTGCATTCGGCCGACGAAGGCATCCTGTGCGATAACCCGCGCATGGATTACGCCAAAGTGCTCGACCGCAAGAACAAAATCGTCGCCAAGCATGCCAAGGGCGTCGAGTTCTTGATGAAAAAGAACAAGATCGACTGGATCAAAGGCTTCGGCGCCATCCGCCCGCGCGGCGGCAAGGCTCTGCTCGAAGTGGACGTGAAGTCTGCCGAAGGTGCGCAGACGCTCGAAACCAAAAACGTCATCGTGGCCACCGGCTCGGAGGCACGCATGCTTCCCGGCCTTCAGCCTGACCCCAAGACGATCCTCACCAATATCGAGATTCTCGACCTACCCGCCATCCCCAAGACCATGGTCATCATCGGTGCGGGTGCGGTCGGCGTGGAGTTCGCATCCATCTTCAACCGCTTCGGAACCAAGGTCACGGTGCTCGAAATGCTGCCGCGGCTGGTCCCCGTAGAAGACGAAGAAGTTTCCAAGGAGCTGGAGCGCTACTTCAAGAAGACCGGGATCCGCTGCGAAACCGGCGCCAAAGCCGAGGACATTACCAAGACCGAAACCGGCGTCCGCATGTGCGTCGCTCTAGCCAACGGCAAACGTGAAGACCTGGAAGCCGAAACGCTCCTGGTCGCCGTGGGCCGCAAGCCGATCACCGATAACCTCGGCTTGGACAAGCTGCGCGTTGAACTCGACCGCGGCTTCGTCAAAGTCGATGCCAATCAACAGACTGGCGAACCCAACGTCTACGCCATCGGCGACGTCGTGGCTGGCACGCCGCAACTGGCCCATGTCGCCAGCATGGAAGGCATGGTGGCCGTCGCGCATATGGCGGGAAAAGCGGCGAAGCCGGTCAACCGCAACCGCATCCCCGGCTGCACTTACACCGAACCCGGCATCGGCAGCGTCGGTCTCACAGAGGCGCAGGCCCGCGCCCAGGGCTACGCGGTGAAGGTCGGCAAGTTCCCCTTCGCCGCCAACAGCAAGGCCAGTATTTTGGGAATGCACGAGGGCTTCGTGAAAGTGGTCTCGGAAGAGAAGCTCGGCGAAATTCTGGGCGTCCATATTATCGGCCCGGAGGCGTACGAATTGGTCGCAGAAGCCGTCGCGGCGATGGAGTCGGAAGCCACCGTCGAGACCCTCATGAACACCATCCACGCGCATCCCACGTTGTACGAAGCCCTGGGCGAAGCCTTCAACAACGTCTACGGTCTCACTATCAATGCCTGACCGCGCTCTTCAAGTGCGCGACCTTGGCCGCCTGCGCTACGCCGACGCCTTGGCCGCTCAGCGTGACAGCGTCGAGCGGCGCAAGCAGGGCCGCGCCCCGGATCAGCTCTTGTTCGTCGAACACCCGCACGTCATCACGCTGGGCCGCAATGGCAACCGCGGCAATCTACTGGCCCACGAAGACCTGCTGCAGCGGGCCGGCATCGAGTTCCACCCCACCAACCGTGGCGGCGACATCACCTACCACGGGCCCGGCCAGATTGTCGGCTATCCGATCCTGGATTTGCGAGAATGGAAGCGCGACGTGGTCGCATACGTACGGACCATCGAGCGCGTGCTCATCGAAGCGCTCGCGGAATTTGGCATTAATGCCGGAAGCCAGCCGGGACTGACCGGTGTTTGGGTGGACGGCAAAAAGGTGGCGGCGATCGGCGTGCACATCAGCCGCTGGGTCACCTCACATGGCTTTGCGCTAAATCATACGACGGACCTGAGCTACTTTCAGTACATCGTTCCTTGCGGACTGACCAAGCCGGTCACTTCCATGCGGGAACTCGGCGTCGCCGCCGGCCGCGAAGAAGTTCTCGCTGCGTTGTCGAGAAGTTTTGCACACGAGTTTGGCTACGAATTACCGAGCCGCGACCGCGAGGGAGCGGACCTTGCATACACGGAGACATATTCATGATTGATGTAGTGATGCCCCAGATGGGCGAGAGCATCGTGGAGGGAACGCTCACCAAGTGGCTGAAGAAGCCCGGCGAGCATGTCGATCGCGATGAGCCGCTGTTCGAGATCTCCACCGACAAAGTGGACACCGAGATTCCGTCTCCTTCGGCCGGAGTCTTGAAGGAAGTGCTGGTGGAAGAGGGCAAGACGGTAGCCATCAGTACCATCGTCGGCCGCATCGAAGAAGGCGCGGGAAACGGAGCATCGGCCACGGCACCCGCCCAGCCTCCGGCAGCCGTAAAAGCAGCGCCTCCGCCGCCTCCGCCCGCACCCGCTGCTCCGCCCGTAGCCAAGGCCCCCGAGCCGGTTCGTGTGCCGGAGCCGGTTGCCTCTTCGGCTGGTCCCTATCCGATTCCGGTTCCCGAGTCCCAGCCGCCGATGCCTCTCCAGCCAGAGGGCGCAGGCCCGCTCTCGCCGCTCGTTCGCAAGATGGCTCGCGAGTACGGCATCGATCTGCAGCAGGTGCGAGGTAGTGGCTCGGCCGGCCGCATCACCAAGCAGGACCTGGAAGCGTACATGTCGGCCCAGGGCGCCCGCACCATGGCTCAAGTTGCCGCTGCGGCTCCCCCACCGGCAACGCAGCCCACTGTTTACGTGCCCCCGGCGCCGCCTGCTCCGCAGCCTCCCATGCCCCGCGCCGAAGCGCCGCGCGCTCGTGTCGAGCCGATGACCGTAATGCGCGCCCGCATCGCCGAGCACATGATCCGCAGCAAGCATACTTCGGCGCACGTCACCACGGTCCACAAGACCGACATGACCAAGATCGCCAAGATGCGCGAGCGTTACAAATCCGAATTTCAGCAGCGCTACGGCTATTCGCTCACCTATCTGCCGTTCGTGATCGCAGCCACAGTAGAGGCCATTCACCAGTACCCGATTCTCAACGCCTCCATCGAAGGCAACAACATCATCTATCACAACGAAATCAACATCGGCATCGCCGTGGCGCTGGAGAACGGTTTGATCGTGCCGGTGATCCGCAACGCGGATGAGAAGAACGTGGTAGGTCTGCAGCGAGCCATCGTGGATCTCTCCACGCGCGCGCGTTCGCGCCAGTTAAAGCCCGATGAAGTGCAGAGCGGCACTTTCTCCATCACCAATTTCGGCAGCTTCGGCAGCGTCTTCGCGACGCCGGTCATCAATCAGCCGCAGGTCGCGATTCTCGGCCTGGGCACGGTTGAAAAAGTTCCGGTGGTCGTGGACGATGCCATCGGAATCCGCTCCATCGCCTATCTCGCGCTTACCTTCGATCACCGTTTGATTGACGGCGCGCTGGCCGACCAGTTCACCGGCAAGATCAAATCGATCCTGGAAAACTGGTCCGAAGAGATTTTATGAACGCCGAAGAGATTTTTCTAAAATTCTCGGCGGAGAAGCTGGAGCAGCTATCCGGCCGCATCCAGGACTGTCTGGTGCGTTTGACACCCGAGCAGATTTGGGCGCGCGGCTCGGAAAACGAAAATGCAGTGGGCAATCTGGTGCTGCATCTCTCCGGGAACGTCAGGCAGTGGATCGGTTCGGGCATTGCCGGCCTCCCCGACAATCGCAATCGTGACGCTGAGTTTGATGCGCGAGGCGGAACATCGGCTGCTGAACTGGCCGATCTCGTCAAGACTCGTGCGGCCGAAGCTGCTGCAATCATTCGCGGCCTTTCCGGTGCGCGGCTGACCGAGCGCATTACGCCGCAGGGCTACCAGGTGACTGTGCTCGAAGCCATCGCCCACGTCGTCGAACACTTCTCGCAGCATACCGGCCAGATCATTCTCCTGACCAAAATGTTAACCGGGGAAGATCTCGGTTACTACGCGCACCTCAGGGGCGGGGGCCGGGCAGCAGGCGCGCGTCTTCCTTGAGTTGCACGCCAGATAGTTTCCGACGGCGCGCTTCATTCATCAAGAACAGCAGCTTGTGCGCAGCGGCTGCGTAGCTCAGTCCCTCTGCCCGAATGTTCGAAATACAGTTGCGCTCGGCGTCGGTGCGGCCTAGCTTCGGCTCCCACGTTAAATACACGCCCAGGCTATCGGGCGAGCTTAGGCCCGGCCGCTCGCCGATCAGAACCACCGCCAGCTTCGCGCCCAGCAGTTCGCCGATCTCGTCACCGATCGCTACGCGCCCTTGCTCGACGATCACCACGGGCGCGATGCGCCAACCCAGACCCGCCAGCACTGTTTCCAACAATGCCGCCGCGTGCCGATGCACCGCCAATGCCGACAGCCCGTCGGCGATCACGAACGCGGCGTCGTATTCGCCGTGCATCGCGGTCAGCTTGTCGCGCGACCCCGTGCTCAACCGTCGCCCCAGATCCGGCCGGCGCAAGTAGACACCGCGACCCGCCGCGGCGCTAGCGACTGTCACCGGCTCGATGCCCTTTTGCTTCAACTCGGCCACCAGCGACCGAACGTCCAAGGCCAGGTGCACCGCGTCCCGTGCCCGCGCGTGCGCCAATTGAAAATCGAGCAGCTCGCGCGTGGGAACGCTGTGGCCGGCGCGCCCCAACCCGACGCGCGCCGTTGTGAAGTCCCGCAGCCGGGTCATTCATCCAGTATCGCTAGGAACCCTTCTTATGTTCGTGTTTGCTTTCGTTCTCGTTCGTGACTCTCAAATTGTCTGTAACGGAGAAAACGCCAGGGACCGAGTTGGCCCGAGTCCGGATCAGCGTGTCGTCAAACTGATTGTCCACCACGCCCTCCAGCGTGACATGCCCGTTGTCCACAATGATGTGAATTGAGGGCAGGGCCTGATAGCCGTAGCGCATGCCGATGGAAGACTCTCCATAGATCGCCCGCGCGACCGCTCGCCGAATCTGCCAGTCCATGGGCGAAAGCGGAAGCTCCTTGATGTTGTTGACCACTTTTGTCACACCCGGCACCTTCTTCACCACCCGTTCCGCGTCGGACTTGATATCCCAAGGCGGCTCCGGAGGGCATGCTCCTTCCAACACGACCACTCCTCCTGGCTCCAACTGGAAAGCCAAGTCAGTGAAAATGCTGTAGTAGGGCAACGTCAGCAGCTTGTGCCGGATCTGCTTGGCCATTTGAGCTTCATTGTCCGGGCCCGGCAAAAAAGCGTCATTGTGATCTTTCTGACTGTCGGCAGCAAAGCCGGAGGCCAGAAACAAAGCAGCGAGAATGGGTATTCCGATAACACTTTGCATCGAGTTCCCCCTGTTCAGTAAGATGCGTACCGCGTGCCCGCGTTGCGTGACAGGGATTACGCTTCGAGCAGTAACCCCGCCATACGCGGCAGCTCCTGCCGGATTTCGTTAAGCCATGCCTCGAACTCCGGCGCGGGCCGCAACCCGAAAATGCTGCGTAAATAAAGGGCATCGTGAAACGACGTGCTCTGGTAGTTCAGCATGATGTCGTCGGCGCCCGGAATCCCCATGATGTAGTTGACGCCCGCCGCCCCCAGCATCGTCAGCAGAGCATCCATGTCGTCCTGATCGGCTTCGGCGTGATTCGTGTAACAGATGTCACAGCCCATGGGAAGCCCCAGCAGCTTGCCGCAGAAATGATCCTCCAGTCCGGCGCGCAGGATTTGCTTGCCGTCGTACAAATACTCGGGACCGATGAAGCCTACAACCGTGTTCACCAGCAGCGGCTCAAAATGCCGGGCGAGTCCGTAGGCGCGCGCTTCCAAAGTCTGTTGGTCGACGCCGTGATGCGCACCGGCCGAAAGCGCGCTGCCCTGCCCGGTTTCGAAATACATGACGTTGTTGCCGACAGTGCCCCGCTTCAATTCGAGCGCCCGCTCCCGTGCCTCCTGAAGCATCGCAATGTTGATGCCGAACGACGCATTTGACGCCTCGGTACCGGCGATGGATTGAAACACCAGGTCCACCGGTGCGCCGCGCTGCATCGCGGCCATCTGCGTGGTCACATGCGCCAATACGCAGCTCTGCGTCGGAATGCGATACAACTCGCGGACGTGATCGACCAGCCGCAGCAGCGTCTCCACCGTGACCACGTTGTCCGACACCGGATTGATTCCAATCACCGCGTCGCCGCTGCCATAGGACAGGCCGTCGACGATGCTCGCCGCGATGCCCTTGGGATCATCGGTGGGATGATTGGGCTGCAGCCGCGCGGACAGCCTGCCGGCCAGACCCAACGTATCGCGGAAGCGCGTCACCACGCGGATTTTTGCCGCGACCGTTACCAGATCCTGCAGCCGCATGATCTTGGAGACCGCGGCGGCCATCTCTGGCGCCAAGCCGGGAGCCAGCGCGCGCAAAACGTCGCCGGTCGCCTGTTCACTGAGCAGCCAGTCGCGAAAATCGCCGACGGTCAGATGCGCCACCGGCCCAAACGCGCCGCTGTCATGATGGTCAAAAATCAGCCGCGTGACTTCGTCGCATTCGTACGGCACCACCGGCTCGTCCAGAAACGTCTTGAGCGGCAACTCGCTGAGAGCCATCTGCGCGGCCACGCGTTCTTCCGCGCTAGTGGCCGCTAGCCCCGCTAACTCGTCGCCCGACCGCGCCGGCGTAGCCTTAGCGAGCAGTGTTTTCAAGTCTGCGAACAGGTAGGAAACCGCGCCAATGGTATACGAATACGCGCTCAAACCACCCCTCCTAGATGGGCTTAGCTTATGTCCAGGGTACCCGAGTCGGGGGATAAGCCGAAGATTGCGGCCGCCTGCCCCAATGCCATCGGCTTGGGTGGCTATCCCAAAGTGGCTGGGTATGAGCTTGGGGAATAAGGACATATAGTAACAGTCGCTACGCTACGGAAGAACTGGCCGATAGATTGCTGTGAGAGGTTTTCGAGGAAAACCGGGATGAAAATTCCGGTTTCGTCCGTCCTAAGCCTGGAGAACGAACCCCTAGGCTGGCGGCGCTATACTGAAAGTTCTAGGAGCAGAACATGACGACCTACTGGAAGTTCGGTGCCATGGTGGCAATCATCATCGGTGTTCTCGCCTGGCTTGCCTTGGGTGGCGTTAGCGAAAGTAAGACGTACTATAAGGAAATCAAAGAAGTCCAAAAGATGGGCGACCAGGCCGAAGGCAGACGACTGCGCGTGAATGGCTACGTCGAGGAAGGCTCCATTGTGCGCAAGGGCGCCGAGGTCACATTCGTCCTGCACCAGACACCCGGCATTCTGCGCGACGACCCCGTGCATCTCGCGGTGGTCTACAACGGAATCGATCCGCTGCCCGACACGTTCAAGGACAACGCGCAGGCGCTGGCCGACGGCAAGCTTGGTCCGGACGGCGTCTTTCATGCCAATAAGGTACAGGCGAAGTGCGCCTCCAAGTACGAAGCCAAACCACAATTGAAAAAGGACGCGATTCCGGCCAGATCCTAGCCACGCTCGCGCTCCGTTCCGAGGACTAAGCTCGAATGGAAAATATAGGCGCTCTCTCGATTCTCCTGGCATTTTGTCTGGCCATCTATGCCGTCGTTGGCTCCCTCGTCGGCAAGTTCAAGAAAAATTCCTTCCTGATAGTGAGCGCCGAACGGGCGGTCTATTCGGTCTGGATCCTTCTCACCGTTGCCGCGGTCCTTCTCGTCTATTCGCTGGAGACTGGCGATTTCCGCCTGGCCTACGTAGCGGCGCACAGCGACGCCAGCATGTCGCCGATCTACAAGTTCACTGCCTGGTGGGGCGGCCAGGAAGGCTCGCTGCTGCTGTGGGCGTGGATCTTGTCCACCTATTCGGCGATCGTCGTCTTCACCAATCGCCACAAGTTCCGCGACATGATGCCGTGGGTCACTTCGGTGCTCATGGTCACCGAAGCGTTTTTCCTGATCCTGATCGGCTTCGTGCTCAGCCCATTCTCGGTTCTCGAAGCGGGCCGCGGCAACATCGTCGAGGGCATGGGCCAGGGCCTCAACCCGCTGCTGCAGTATTGGACCATGGTGATCCATCCGCCGATGCTCTACCTGGGCTACGTCGGCTTCACTGTTCCCTTCGCTTTCGCGATGGGGTCGCTCATCACCAAGCAGCCCGGCGAGGCCTGGATTCATACCACGCGCCGCTGGACGATCGTGACCTGGCTTTTCCAAAGCACCGGCATTCTGCTCGGCCAAGGTTGGGCTTACGCTGTGCTCGGATGGGGCGGATATTGGGGCTGGGACCCCGTGGAAAATGCTTCGCTGCTGCCCTGGATCACCGCCACGGCGTTCCTGCACTCGGTGATGATGCAGGAAAAGAAAGGCATGATGAAGGTCTGGAACATGGTCCTGATCTCCGGGACCTTTTTCCTGTGCATCTTCGGAACGTTCCTGACGCGCTCCGGCGTAGTCAGCTCGGTGCACGCCTTCGCGCAATCGCCCATTGGAAAATATTTCGTCTTCTTCCTGGCCATCGGCATCGCCGCCACCATCATCCTGATTCTGGAACGGCTGAACTACTTGAAGAGTGAAGCGCGCCTGGAAAGCGTGGTCTCGCGCGAGTCCAGCTTCATGTTCAATAACCTGATCCTGCTGGCCAGCTGCTTTGCGGTGCTCTGGGGCACGTTGTTCCCGGTAATCTCGGAAGCCGTCAGCGGCGAAAAGATTAGCGTGGACGCGCCGTTCTTCAACCGCATCAACGTACCGATCGCCCTCTTCTTGATGCTGCTGACGGGCATCGGCCCGCTGATTGCCTGGCGCAGAAGCTCGATCGAAAGCCTGCGGCGTGCATTCCTATGGCCTTCCGTGGCTGCGGTCGTGCTCATGATCGGGCTCGCCGTCGGCGGCATGCTTGAGCATCCCTACGCACTGGTGTCGTTCGGCCTTTGCATGTTCGTCACCGCGACCATCTTCTCGGAATTCTGGAAGGGCGCTTCGGCCATCAATGCCAAGAATCACATCGGCATCATCCCGGCTGCGGTGGAGCTCACGCATCGCAACACTCGCCGCTACGGCGGTTACCTGGTGCACATGGGCATCGTGTTCATGTTTATTGGCTACACCGGCGCGGCCTTCAATCAGGACGTCACCAAGGAAGTGGCGCCGGGCGGCGCATTCCAGCTCGGGCACTACAACCTGCGCATCGCGAATTTAGACTCCGGGGAAAACGACACCTATGCCTGGCAGAGAGCGACTGTAGAAGCTCTGCGCGACGGCAAATCCGTCGGCGATCTTTATCCGGAGCGCCGTCTCTACAAGGCCAGCCAGCAACCGACTTCGGAAGTTTCTATCCGCCGACGTCTCGACGAAGACCTGTACATCAACTTCGCCGGCCTCTCCAGCGACAACAAGCGCGCCGTGATCCAGGCGTATGTCTTCCCGCTGGTCTCGTGGATTTGGATCGGATTTTGGGTGCTAGCGTTCGGAACGATTATCTGCCTGGTGCCCAGCAAGGTGCGCCTGGCGTACGCGCGGACACAAGTCGTTGGAGTAACACAAAAGCATGCAGCGGTTCAGAAGTAGCCTGATTTTCTTTGGCCTGTTGGTTGGCGGCGTGAGTGGCATTTACGCTCAGTCGGCCGAGCAGTTGGAGAGCCCTGCGGTCAATCGCATCGCCACGCGGCTGAACTGCCCGTGTGGCTGCAAGACGAACATGGCGTGCCGCATGGATCCGTACCCCTGCCGCACGTGCTGGGACAACAAGAAGAAGATTCTGGCGATGGAACAGGCCGGTATGTCCGATGACGCCATCCTGGCCAAATTTGCGCAGGACATGGGGCCGGATGTAATCATCACCCCGCCGGGGATCTTAGGATCGCTTTCCTTCTACACCGCCGCCGCGCTGGGCTTGATTCTCGTCGTGTTCGTGATTCGCAAATACAGCCGCAAGCCGGCCGCCGCCGTGACTGCCTCCGGCGCTGCGGACGATCCGCTGCTGGCCCGCTACCACGACCAGATCGAGAAAGAAGTGGAAAAGCTCGACTGATGGTCGTCACAGCCGCGGTTGCCCTGGTCTTCGGCACCATTCTGTTTACTTTGTTCGTTCGCGCCAAGGACATTCCGGAAACGCCCGCGCCGTCGCCCACCGCGCATCTCGACCTCCGCAAGGCGCAGATCTACGAGAACTTGCGCGACTTGCAGTTCGAATTCCGGCTGGGCAAACTCTCCGACGAGGATTATCAAAAGACCAAGCTGGATTTGCAGCGCGAGCTGGCGAAAGTCCTGGCCGAAATCGACGCCGTCCAGCCTCCGCCGGAACCGAAACCCGTGCAAGCCAAAGCCGCCGTCGCCAAGGTGGATCCTGTCGTCCAGATCTCGGACCAATGCCCGCATTGCGGCGCCAAATTTCCCCAGTCGATGAAATTCTGCGGGGCGTGCGGAAAGGTGATGGCGTCATGAACCGGCTCGTATGTGCAGCGTTGCTGGCGCTGGCACCAGCCTTCGCCGCCGTGGATGGCGTGATTGTCAACGGCACTACCAACCAGCCGCAAGCCAATGTCGTCGTGATGTTGGTCCAGCCCACGCAGGCGGGCATGCAGAACCTGGGCACCACCAAGACCGATGCGCAGGGCAAGTTCAGCTTCGCCAGCAACGACGCTCAGGGCCCGCGCTTGGTCCGCGCCATGTATGAAGGCGTGCTGTACAACAAAATGATCCCGCCCGGCATGCCCTCGACGGGCGTCCAGGTGGACGTCTACGATTCCACCAACAAACCCGGCACCGCCAAGGTCACGCAGCATTTCATCGTTCTGCAGCCGGGCACGTCGGAAACTACCGTCAGCGAAGGCCTCCTGTACCAGGGCGGCCCCAACCTGACCTACAACAATCCCAAGGAAGGCTCGGCGCGCTTCTATCTTCCGCCCGAGGCCAAAGGCAAGGTGAGCGTCACGGTGAATCCCGCCGGCGGCATGCCCATCCAGCGCCCTGCCGAGAAAACCAAAGAGCCGAACGTCTACAAGATCGACTACCCGATTCCTCCCGGCGAGACCCGCTTCGACCTGACCTACACCATCCCTACCACCAATCCCCTGGTCTTCTCGGACAAGTTGATCCAGCCCGAAGACTCCTCCAACTTTGTCGTCCCGCCGGGCGTCACCGTGAAAAGCGATGATCTGAAACTGGTGGGATCGGAGCCCAAGACTCAGGCCAGCATCTATCGCATCGAGAACACCAGCTTCAAGATTGAAGTGGACGGCACCGGCTCGTTGACGGATGCCGGCGGGGGTGGCGGCGGCGGTGCCGATTCCGGCGAAGACACCGGCCAGCCCAACATCCAGGAAGTGAAGCCGCGCATCTACCAGAATCTCTACTGGATCCTGGGCATGTCGTTTGCGATTTTAGGGCTGGGCTCGTTCCTGCTCTACCGCAACACAGCTAAGTAAGTACCCGCGTTGCAAGCTTCGGCGCGCCAGTGGGAAAATTGAAACAGGTTCCCTAGAAAGTGATGGACCAGCAAGACCAGGCTCCAGCATCCGTTGCCAGCCCAGAGGCAAGCAAGCGCTCGATTCTCGGGATGCTGGCTCATTGGTTTCGCGACCTGGTCGTCTCGGTCGTCCTGGCCATCATCGTGATCCTGTTCCTTTACCAACCCGTGAAGGTGGAGGGCACCAGCATGATGCCCACGCTCGACGATCAGGAACGCATTTTCATCAATAAGTTCATCTACCGCTTCCACTTCAGCCGCATCGACCGCGGGGACACGGTGGTCTTTTGGTTTCCGGGCGATCCTACCAAGTCTTACATCAAGCGCGTCATCGGCGTCCCCGGCGACCGCGTTGCCGTGGACCACGGCATCGTTCTCATCAATGGCAAGCCGCTCACCGAGAATTACGTGCCGCCCGAATTCCGCGACGTGAGTTCCATGGACTCTCGCATCGTCGGCCCCGACGAGTATTTCGTGCTTGGCGATCACCGCAGTTCGTCCAACGACAGCCGCGCCTGGGGCATGGTCCCCCGCCGCGATATCTACGGCAAGGCCGTTTTCATTTATTGGCCGCTGGACAAAATGGGCGTGCTGCGATAGCCGGTCACAAACTTTCGCTGCTTTTCCTCCCTGAAAATACAACACGAAAGGCGCGACAGCGCGGCGTTCCGCACAAGCCCGTACTAAGCTGCCTGTGAGTGCCGACACCAACACAACTCCCCACCGTCCCCGGTATCGACGTCTCTTATTACCAGGAAACGATCGACTGGCCAGCCGTCGCCGCCTCTGGAATCCGCTACGCGTTCCTGAAGGCCACGGAGGGCGCCTCCTTAGTGGACCGGTCGTTCGTCAAGAATCGCGCGAATGCCGCTCAAGCCGGAGTGCTCTGCGGCGCCTATCACTTCTTCACGCCCGACTGTTCCTCTGCCGCGCAAGCCAATCTGTTCCTCCGCACCGTCGGCAAGCTCGATCCGGGCGATCTCCCGCCTGTTCTCGACCTGGAAGCGCCCAGCCTGTGGAGCAATATCCCGCTTCCGCAGCGGATCCGCATCATCACTGAGTGGCTCGAACCGGTGGAGGGCGCGCTTGGCACGAAGCCGATCATCTACCTCAGCCCGGCCTTCGCCGTGGAAATCCTCAAGAACGATCCCGCGCTGGCCCGTCACCCGGTTTGGCTCGCGCACTACACGCAGGCAGCGGCGCCACGCATCCCCAAGCCGTGGATCTCCTGGACCTTCTGGCAACACACCCAGGGCGGGCACATGCCCGGGATTTGCACGCCGGTTGACCTCAATTGGTTCAACGGCTCGCTCGACGATCTCCACGCCCTCGCTGTCCCTGCCGCGCCCGTCGTGCCGGCAGCTTCCTGAAGTCCGCCGCCCTCGAGCGCCGGTGGGTTATTCTGAGTTCACTCCCATGAAACAGGAATCCTTCGATCCCGGCCTCACTACCCAATTCAGCGGCGCCCTGCGGCGCACCATTAACGCGGATGGCACCTTCAACGTGAGGCGGAAAGGCCTGCGCCGGCGCGACGCGAACCTCTATCTCAAGCTGATCGATACCACCTGGCCGCGCTTCTTCCTGGTGGTTCTGGTGGTGTTTATCGGGGTGAACCTGCTCTTCGCAGGCAGTTATTTGGTGGTCGGCATAGACCATCTCCACGGCAGCACCGAATTAGGCCCTTTCGCGAAGGCTTTCTTCTTCAGCGTCCACACGCTCACCACCGTCGGCTACGGCAGCGTTTACCCGGAAGGCGATTGGGCCAACGGAATCGCCGCCCTGGAGGCTGCTACCGGCCTGATGGTCTTCGCCGTCGTCACCGGCCTGCTGTACGGGCGATTCTCCCGGCCCACCGCTAAAATTCTGTTCAGCAACAATGCGCTCATTACTCCCTACCAGGACGGCACCAGTTTTCAATTCCGCATCACCAACGCCCGCACTAACGTGCTCATGAACCTGGAGGCGCGCGTCCTGCTCATGACGGTTGACACCACGGACGGCCAGCTCAAGCGCAGTTTCGTGGACCTGCCGCTCGAGCGGCGTAATGTCTACTTTTTCCCGCTTACCTGGACCATCGTGCATCCCATCGATTCCTCGAGCCCACTCTACGGGAAGAACCGCGAGGATCTGGCCCGGCTCTCCGTCGAGTTCCTGATCCTGATCCAGGGCTTCGACGACACCTTCAGCCAGCAGGTGCACGCCCGCTTTTCGTACCGGCACGACCAGATTGTCTGGGGGGCGAAATTCACGCCAGCGTTCAGCGTCGATTCCAAGGGCGACCTGGTGCTGGAGGTGAACCGCATCCACGAGCTGAGGCTGCTCAGCGGGGGAACTCAATCGTAGACAAAGTGCAGAACCTTCTTGAGGTCGTCCCAGGCTTCCTTCTTCGCGTTTTGATTGTATGGCCGTAGCAGGTACGAAGGATGGTACGTCACCATCACCGGAATGTCGCGCCACTTGTGCCATTTGCCGCGAAGCCGCGTCACACCGTCTTTGGTTCCGAGTAGCGCCTTGGCTGCCGTGGAGCCCAGAGCGCAGATAGCCTTGGGATGAATCGCCATTAACTGGCGAAAGAGAAACTGGCCGCAGACCTCCATCTCGTCCGGCTGCGGCGTGCGATTCTCGGGCGGCCGGCACTTGACCACGTTGCAGATGTAGACTTCCGGGCGCTGCAGCGGAATGCCTTCTTTCGACGCCGTGCCTTCGATCATCTGCGTGAGAAGCTGACCCGCGCGGCCAACAAACGGCAGGCCTTGTGCGTCTTCGTCGGCGCCCGGACCTTCACCTACAAACACGAGTCTGGCCTGCTCGTTGCCGCTACCGAAGACAATCTTGTTGCGGCCTTCGTGCAGGCGGCAGCGCGTGCAGTCGCCGATATCCGCGAGGATTTTCGGGAGGCTGTCATGATCCGGTTCGAGAGCTGGGATTGGGAGCACAGGAGTCAGGGTTGGTAGTTGATGATCAATGGCTGCGCGGCGATAGAGTGTCTTAATTCCGAGGTCCTGGTAAAACTCCAGCCGGCGCCGAACCTCATCCCTGGTCATCGTGTGGCGTGCAGGGCCAAGCGGAGCTTCATGACCTGATCGAAGATGCGATCGGCGATTACCCGTTTGGGCGCACGTGACAGCGGGATCGTTTCGCCGGTTCGCAACACCAACACCACTTCGTTCTCGTCGGACTCAAAACCCGTGGCCTCCTGGTTCACCAGGTTGGCCACTACCATGTCGCAGTTCTTCGATTCCAGCTTCTGCCGCGCGCTCTCGACCAGCCTCTCGGTTTCGGCCGCGAATCCGATCAGCAGCCGGTCGGCTTTCTTGCGGCCTAATTCCGCCAGAATATCCGGCGTGGGATCGAGCTCCAGCGACATGCGCATCGCGGTCTTTTTTACTTTGTGCTGCGGCACGTGCGACAGATGATAGTCGGCCACGGCAGCGGCCTTGATGATGATGCCGGCTTCGGCCAGATGCTCCATCACTGCGTCATGCATTTCGACCGCCGTGCGAACGTGCACCACGCGAACTCCGGACGGCTCGGGAAGCTGCACGGGGCCGGAAACCAGAACCACCTGAGCTCCGCGCCGCGCCGCGGCTTCCGCTAACGCATAGCCCATCTTGCCGCTCGAGCGATTCGAAATGAAGCGCACCGGATCGAGCGGCTCCTGCGTCGGACCGGCGGTGATGAGAACCGTCTCGCCTTCCAGATCGCGCAGGTGCAGGCCAAGTCCCGCCACAACGTCGGCGATCTTGTCCGGCTCCGCCAAGCGCCCAGGACCAGTGGTACCGCAGGCCAGCAGGCCTTCTTCCGGTTCCACGACCATGTGCCCGCGCTTGCGCAAAATCGCCAGATTCTCTTGGGTAGCCGGATGCGCCCACATGTTGCTGTTCATCGCCGGCGCCAGAACAACCTGCCCGGTGAATGCCAGGTACAACGTGGTGAGGAAATCGTCTGCCAGGCCGCGTGCCATCCGCGCCATCAAGTCCGCGGTGGCGGGTGCGATTACCAGAACATCGTTTTCTTGCGCAACGGCGACATGCTCGACCGCGCTCGACAGCGTTTCCTCGGAGCTTCCGGAGGCGAACAGATCGGTGATGACCTTGTTACCGGTAAGCGCAGCGAAGGTCAACGGCATGACGAACCGCTGGGCGGCAGCGGTCATGACCACTTGGACACGCAGACCGCGCTCCATCAGAGCCCGGGCCAGTTCCGCGGATTTGTAAGCGGCGATCCCGCCGCCCACGCCCAGAACAGCCTTCATGCGTTTACTCTTCGGCCGCAGCTTCCTCGGCTTTCGCCTTGGCCAAATCAGTGTATTTCACCAATCCACGCCGCACTTCTTCCATGGAAGTGATCGTCGGCTTCTTGGATGTGGTGGGGAGAAACGGGCGGGCGCCATTCTGCAGTTGGCGGGCGCGCTTGGCGGCCACAATGATGTAGCGGTACGTGCTCTGCTCCCCATCGTCGGGGATGGCGTACATCGCGTTGTTCCTCATTCTCTCAGCCATTTGTTTTCAACCTCACTTCTTCTCGTCGTCCGGATCGCTCTCGCCGTTCTCGTTGAAACTGTCCAGGATCGGCCGGACTTCCTCTTCCATGCGCGCCTTCCGCAACCGCTCGGCCCTCACGATGGATGCCAGCCTGGCTGAAGCCTCGTCGATCTCCCGGTTGATCAGGACATAATCGTATTGGGAATAATTCCGAACCTCTTCGGCCGCTCCCCTCAGACGGCGCCGAATCACTTCCTCGCTGTCTTGCGACCGGGTACGAAGCCGCTGTTCCAGAACCTCCCGGGACGGTGGAAGCACAAAAATACTGATTGCTTCCGGGATCGCTACTTTCAATTGTCTCGCACCCTGGACGTCAATGTCGAGTAGCAGGTCCTTGCCTTCGCGCACGGCCGCCTCGAAGCTGCTGCGGTTGGTGCCGTAGTAATTGCCGAAAACCTCGGCATATTCCAGGAACTCGCCGCGCGCCAGCTGCGCCTCGAAGTCCTTGCGGGAGATGAAGTTATAGTCAACACCGTTGGTCTCGGCGGGGCGCGGCGGGCGCGTCGTATAGGAGATGGAGAAGATCAGGCCCGGTACCGTCTGAAGCAGGCGGTGCACCAGGGTCGACTTCCCCGATCCCGACGGGGCGGAGACGATGAAGACCGACGTCATTCGAGATTCAACGCCTGTTCGCGGATCTTCTCGATAGAGGCTTTGGAGGCGAGTGCCAGTTCGGTGACGCGCACGCCCAGCTCACCGATGCCGTTGGTCTTGGAAAGAATGGTGTTGGCCTCGCGATTCATTTCCTGAAGAAGGAAGTCCAGGCGCTTACCGACCTCTCCGCCTCCTTCCAGGATTTCGTCCAATTGGCGGGAGTGGATCTCGAGGCGCGCGATCTCCTCGCCGATGTCGCTGCGATCGGCCAGCAGCGCGGCCTCCTGCGCCAGACGCTGCGGATCGATGGTTGACGTGCCCAGCAGCTCGTGAAGCTTGTCGTGCAGGCGCTTCTGGAACGCGGGCGCCGCGGTGGAGCGAATCTTTTTCATTTCCGCCGCACCCTCCTGAATAGCCCGGTTTTGCTCGCAAATGAAGGCAGCCAGCTCGGCGCCTTCACGCCCGCGGAACAGGTTCAGCTCTTCGATGGCGGCGCCCAGAGCCGCGAGGATGGCTCCTTCGACGGCCGCGTCCAATTCAACCTCGGCGGATGCTCCGAACATGCCCGGAACCTGGAGTATGCGGTTCAAGTCCGGCTGCGCCGTAAGACCTTCTTCGGCGGCCGCTTTCTTGAACGCCGCGAGATAGGCGCGGAACAGCGGAACATTCAGCCCGCCGGCCGAGCCATTGGGAGGCGCCACGGTACAGCGTATGTCAATGTGGCCGCGCGCTACAGACCGTTTCAGCGCCGCTCGCATCGCGCCCTCGAACGCATCCAACTCCGAGCCCAGGTGAAAATGCAGATCCAGCCCACGATGATTCACGCTCTTCAGACTGACGCTGATCTCGCCCAGCGGCGTCGTGCGCTGGACCCGGGCAAAGCCGGTCATGCTGCGAATGGGATTGCTCATGGCTTGACCATCATGGGTTGACTAAAGGATCGGCGGGAAGAAACTGCAGCTCATGCAGCCGTTGATAAATGCCGCCGTGATTGATCAGTTCCTCGTGTGTGCCGACTTCAGAGATGCGTCCGCGATCCAGCACCACGATCTTGTCGGCGCGCCGGATCGTCGACAGGCGATGCGCGATCACGATCACGGTGCGGTTGGTCATGAGGGTTTGCAGCGCCTTCTGCACCAGGATCTCGGACTCGGTGTCCAGATGCGACGTGGCTTCGTCCAGGATCAGGATCGGCGCGTTCTTGAGCAGCGCCCGCGCGATGGCCAGACGCTGGCGCTGGCCGCCACTCAACATCGCGCCACGCTCGCCGATGATGGTGTTATAGCCTTCCGTCATGCGCTCGATAAACTCTTCGGCCAGCGCGTTGCGTGCGGCTTCGCGCACTTCGTCGTCCTTCGCCTTGGGCCGGCCGTAGCGGATGTTGTTGGCGATAGTGTCGTTGAACAGGAATGTTTCCTGGGCGACGATGCCGATATGGCCGCGCACGCTGGCGAGTTGCAGATCACGAACGTCCTTGCCGTCGATGCGGACCGCGCCGCCAGTTACGTCGTAGAAGCGAGGGACCAAGTTGGCCAGCGTGGTCTTACCCGCTCCGCTCGGGCCAACCAGCGCCACCACCTCGCCCGCGTTCACTTCCAGTTTCACACCGCTCAGCGCGAATCCGTTAGGCGCATTGGCGTAGCGGAAGCTGACGTCGTCGAGCGCGATGGAATGCTGGAACTTCTGCAGCTTCGGAGCGCCGGGCTTTTCCACAATTTGCTGTTCGCGATCCAGGTAGCCGAAGACCTTCTGCGATGCGCCCAGCGCCTGCTGGAAGATGTTGTGAATGCCCGCCAGCCGTTTCACCGGCTCATACAAAAGGAACAGAGCAATGACGAAGCTGGTGAACTCGCCGGCGGTCATGGCGCCGTTCTTGATCTGGAACCGCGCGTAGGTGAGCAGCCCGACGACGGTGAGTGCGCCGAAGCATTCAATCAGCGGCGAGGCGAGCGCTTGCTGAACGACGTAGCGCAGATTGCTCGACTTGAGCCGGTTCGCCGCCAGGAAGAAACGATTCGATTCGACGTCCTCGGCTCCGAACGACTTCACCACGTGATGTCCGCTGATGGTCTCCTGCAGGATCTGGTTGAGTTCGGCGGTATCGTCCTGCGCCCGCCGCGTGGTGCGCCGAATGCGGCGGCCAATGCGGATAGTCGGCACCAGCACGAAGGGGAGCAGCGTCAGGCTGACCAAGGCGAGCCGCCAGTCTTTCTGAAGCACGACGCACAACAGGAAAACGACGGAGAACGATTGACGCAGCCAGTCCGCCAGCATCTGCGATGTGGCGAGCTGGATCTTGTCGAGATCGTTCATGATGGACGACATCAAGCGCCCGGTGGAATTGGATTCGAAGAAGGTGGCGTCCTGCCGCAGCACGCAATCGAATACCTCCTGGCGCAGATCGGTGACCGCGGACAGGCCGACGTAGTTGATGAAGAAGTTTCCCGCGTAATCGCAGAGGCCTTTGAGCAGAAACGTGCCCAGAATAGCCACGGCCACCATGCTCCAGACGTTGTGGATGGCGGCCGGCAGCAGATCCTGCAGATAGACGGTGTGCTGGAAGAGTGGAATGGTGAACAACGGGACCAGCGAATCCGGAGAGTCGGGCTTCAGGACGCGGTCGAAGACGGGGCCGATGAGCACCGCCGTGAGTCCCTGCATCGCGCCGACGATGGCCATCAGCACCACCGAGAGAAGCAGGGGTGCGGTATAGGACCGGACGTAGCGGAGGAGGCGGCGGAATTCGGTCATTGGGGTGCCTGCCGGTGGCTGGTAGCGAGTGGCTGGTGGCTGGTGGTTGCTTGCACCACTTCGGATACGCCGATCGAATGGATGCCGTTCGGGTTGGTGAGAACGACGGACTCCGTGCGCCAGGGCGACCAGATTTCCCGATCGGAGTTGCCGAAGAGCACGACCACCGGCAGTCCGAATGCTGCCGCCATGTGCGCCGGGCCGCTGTCGTTGCCGACGAACAGCGCCGCGCCCGCGAGAAGCGACTTCAGGTCTTCGAGCGATGCGCCGGCAAGACAGGGGTAGCGATCGAAGGGAGCAAGGCTTTCGCTTGGACCGGCGATGAAGACCGGCTCCAGGCCGAGCTGGCGGTCGAGGTGTTCGGCGACGGCCAGGAAATTCGCAGCAGGCCACGTCTTGTCCGGCGCCGATGCCATGGGATGGAGAACAGCATAGGGTCTCGGGCGCGGGCGAGGCGTTGCGAAAAGGCGGGCGCGGGGGATCTCGGAGTGAGGAACGCCCAAATAGAACATCGCCGAGGCGAGATGTTCGGCTGTGTGGACCTTGCGGTCGACGCCCAGGATGTCCTGGGCGCGCGGAATGCGGACGTTATAGACCGGCTGGAAGCGGAAGTGTCCGAACCCGGCCCGCAGCCGCGCGGCCGAAGCCAAGGTGAGCCGGACGCTTGTGGCGCCGCCATGGAGATTCAACGTGATCTGCGGGCGCCAGCGCGCGATTTCGGTAGCGCGAGGCGCGAGGATGCGCGCGATGTCAGGATTGCCGCCGAAGATCGGCGCGAAGGCGTCCTCCGACACGACGGCGATTTCGAGATCGGGCCGGGCCTGCTTCAGCAGCGCCAGCGCGGGAGTGGTGAGCACGCAATCGCCCAGCGACCGCAGCCGCACAACCGCGACCCGCGCGCCGACCGCCAGGCGCTCCAGCACATGACTCATTTCCAGAAACCGATTACTCTTCGACCTTCGCCTCGTCGATCAGCATCACGGGGATGTCGTCGCGAATGGGGTAAACCCGCTTGCATTGGACGCACTTCAGGCCGCTCTGGTCGGGCTTCATTTCGAGCGCCGCCTTGCAGAGCGGACATACCAGGATGTCCAGCAAATCCTTGCTTATGGCCATGGTTTTATTCAGTTTAGCAGGGCGACTGGTGTCTGGTAGTTCGTGACGGACGTCATCCTCTGGTATTGCGCGCCAGCACGGAGCGTATTACGCTGGGTTCATGCGGACCATCTCGCTCAAACTGCCCGAGGATCTTCTGGCCCAGCTCAACAAACAGGCTAAGGCGAGGCGGACGACCAAATCCATGCTGGTACGGGAAAGCTTGGAAAAGGCGCTGCACGAACAGCCAGTGGCGAGCGCAGTCTCGTGCTATGACCTGGCGCGCGACCTCGCGGGGTCGGTGAAGGGTTTGCCAAAAGATCTGGCCGAGAATCCGAAATACATGGACGGCTTTGGCCAGTGAAGAAGGGTCCGGGTCTGCTGGACACCGGCCCATTGGTCAGCTTCCTGGCGGCCGGGCTGAGGCACCATTCATGGGCGTGCGAGCAATGGAAGCGGTTTGCTCCGCCGATGCTTACATGTGAACCAGTCCTGACCGAAGCTGCCTTTCTTCTGAAACGGGAAGGCCGGGAAGCCGATCCGTTGTTTGCCTTGCTGGAGCGGGGAGTGATTCGCGTTGCGCTGGATGTCCAGGAGGAACAGGCGGACCTTCGGGCGCTACTGCGTCGCTACCGCAACCGTCCGATGTCCCTTGCAGACGCCTGCCTGGTTCGGCTGTCGGAAGTCCACACGTCCGGAGAGGTCTTCACTTTAGACTCCGACTTCCGCATTTACCGCCGTCATGGCAACAAGGTGATTCCTGTGCTGATGCCGCAGTGACTTTGAGAGGGACATGCGATTAAAGGTTCAAGAAGCACGTGACCTGGCCGCCAGCGTCATGGCGGCGCTGGGCCACAATGCCACGGACGCCGGGCTGATCGCGGACCATTTGATTGACTGCGAGTTGCGCGGCTTGAGCTACGGCGGCCTCGCGCGTGCCATCAGCATCGCCGAGCGCATCCAGCGCGTGGGGGACCGGCGGCGGCCGATCCGGACGCTGCGCGAGACGGCGGTTTCGGCGCGGATTGATGGCGGCGATCATATCGGATACGTGGTCGCGCACTACGCCACTCGCGTCGTCATTCAGAAAGCCGAGGCGGCGGGGATCGCGGCGGTTGGCGCGAACAATACCTGGTATACGGGCATGCTCTCCTACTACGCGGAAATGGCGGCGGCTCATGGCCTGGTGAGCGTCATCGCATCGAACGCATCGCCCTGGGTTGCACCATACGGGGCGTCGGAGGGCAGGCTCGGCACCAACCCCATCTGCTTCGGATTCCCAAGCGCAGATGAACCGGTGATCTACGACATCGGCACATCAGCGATCATGCATGCGGAGGTCAAGCAGGCGCTCCGGCTGAGCAACGATCTGCCGGAGGGCGCGGCGTTCGACCACAATGGCGAGCCGACGCGCGATCCTGCCGCCGCGCTCACCGGCGCGTTTGCTGCATGGGGTGGTCACAAGGGATCTGGCCTGGGCATCGCGGTGCAGCTACTTGGCATCCTGGCCGGATCGCCGCCCATTCCCGAGGAACTGGCCGGCTTCGGATTCCTGATCGTCGCGATGCAGCCGGACCTGATGGGGCCCGCGGCGGCATTTCGCGAGAACGTCGCAGCCTTCGCGAACGCGGTCCGGTCCGCCCGGCCGGTCGACGGCACTCCACCAGTCCGCATGCCATTCGACCGTTCGCGCCAGGAGCGGCAGAGGCGGCTGGCTGAAGGCGAGATCGAAATCCCGGACGTTGTTGCTGCTGAGCTAAGCCGACTGGCTGACCGGAAGGCGCGTCTTTAGCTGCCGATCACAGCTGTGAGGCGTTCCACAATCTCCCGGAGCGTCTCCGACTGTGCATTCAGCTCCTCGGCCGCCGATGCGCCTTCTTCGGCTGAGGCCGCCGTAGTCTGGGTAGTTTGCTCCATTCTGGCGAGTACCCGGGCCATCTGGTCTAAACCGTGCGCCTGTTCGAGGCTGCCTTGGTTTACTTCTTCCACCAGCGTCTTCACTTTGGAAGACTCGATAGTAATGTCGCGGATCGACTGGGCCACGCGATCCACTTTGGCCTTGCCATCCCGTGAAGTTGCGATAGATCCCTCAATGAGGGATGCCGTGTCTTTGGCCGCCTGGGCGCAGCGTTGCGCGAGATTTCGGACTTCGTCGGCCACGACGCCGAAGCCAAGACCCGCTTGACCGGCCCGGGCCGCTTCCACCGCCGCGTTCAACGCCAGGATATTGGTCTGGAATGCGATCTCGTCGATCACCTTGATGATCTTGGAGATCTGGTCGCTGGAGCGATTCATTTCGGCTATCGCGGCTACGGCCTGGTCCAAAATCACGTTGGTCTCGCTAAGTCGTTGCTGCGAGTGCGCCGCCAATTCTGTCGCGGATCGGCAGTTGTCCGTGTTCTGGCCGGCCACCGAGTTGATTTCTTCGCCTGAAGCGGAGGTTTCTTCCAACGACGCGGCCTGTTCGGAGGCGCCTCGCGCGAGCGACTCGCTGGACGATGCAACCTGCCTGGCGGCCTCCAGGATCTGGGTGGCTCCGGCCAGCACCAGTGCTCCCAGTTCCCTCAGCTTGCGGGAGACTTGACCGGTTGCCGCGAATGTCGCCAACCCGGCCGCTACCAGGAGCAGTCCGGACACCCAGGAGAGCGTCTGGGCCCAACCAGTGGCCGACTGAATTCTCGCGGATGTTGCTACGTCGCGTTCCTCAAGCCATTTGCCAAATTCCAAGATCGACTGCTTGTACTTTCTCCAGAGCGGCGTGTCCTCGGAATTTAGCGTGTTCTTGCCTTCTTGGAATTTCGAGGCGCGGGCAAGTTCCTGAATGTGGCGCTGCACCGCCACATGCCGGCGGAAATCAGTCTCGATGGACACCAGCATTGGTTTTCCGCCCGAGCCTGGGAAAAGTTTTTCGGTTCGCTGCTGGAGGTCCTGAAGCGTGGTCTCGAAGTCCTTTACAGCGGCGGCGTGGTTGGCATAGGCGGTATGGTTGGAAGGGTCTAACAGGATATTTCGGGTGGCTTGAGACATCTGCAGTCCGTGTGCGTAGAGCGCCATCGAAAGCACTTGCGCGGACCCGATCTCCCCTTGCGTGCGGTTCGCTTTTGCCAGCTCAGTGGTTAAGTAGATGGACAAGAGGCCGGATGCGGCGGCGACCACCAGGCTGAGCATCGCTGTGCGGCGGAGTGCACGAACAGAGTGGAACCACTCGGACTTCAACATGAGTGCTTCCGCCCCGTCACTTCTCGACCGGCAGGCCGGCGGCTTCGTAAGCGGTCAACCCGCCATCGAGCGAGTAAACGTTGGCATATCCCATCCGCTGGAGATTCTCGGCCGCAAGCGCCGACCTTGAGCCGGAGTGGCAGTACACAACGATGTTGGCTTGCTTGTCGGCCACCTTTGCCTCGATATCGTGCTCGATGAGCCCCTTCGATATGTGGATGGCGCCGGCGGCTCGGCCTTTGGTCCACTCCTCGGTCTCGCGGACGTCAATCAGCATCAGGTCCGGATGTGCCTGCCGGAAGGCGCGGTATTGCTGGATGTCGAGCCTCTGGATGTGCGACTGAGCCTCCTGGACGATGGCGCGATAACCGGGATTGGGGACGTTGGCCGGCGCTAGGGTCTGGGCAAGGCTGGTCACCGCGAAGGCAGCGCTGAGAAGGAGAGCTTTCATCTTTTTGTTCCTTAACTGGGCTTTGAGATTGTGACAGGCAGGTCCGACGGCAGCGCATCGAGCCTTGGCGCCTGAAGAGCTTATCGGAGCGGAATCGCCGACCTTAGATCCAGCAACCATTTCTTCGGGGAATCATAAGGAAAGAATTCACGGCTAGTACCCTAAACTCCGCCGGTCTACGTGACGATCCTTAAGATACTCCTCCTCGGCTTACTGAAGAAGAAGGAGCGGGCGCTCATGGTGTCTCCAAAGAGGCATATCGTTATCCCGATGCCGCGGCCGCAGGCGGTTGGTGCGCTCGCCGGCGGATGCGAGCAGCCCAAGGCTTTCTCCTTTCCCGTGACTTTCGAGACGCTGTTGGCCCAACTGAAGCCGGTGGAAGTCGCTAAACGGGAACCGGTAACCGCGCTTGTGCCGCAGGTGGAAGTAATACCGCGGGAGGTCCCGTCGAGGGCGCTGCAAGTAGTGGAAGCGCCGCCACTCGCCGACGAAGACGAGGCAGCTTGGGAAATGGTGGTTCCCAAAATGGTTCGGAGGCCATTGTGACGGACGCAGTCAAGTCCGAGTGGGTGGACGAAGCGCTAACCCATTTCTCCGCCGTGCTGGCAGATCCGGATAGCGCCGATTGCCGGTACAACCTCGCGGTGTGGCTGGCGGGTGCGGAGCGGTGGGACGCCGCGGCTCAGGAATTCGGACGCGCGCTGTGGCTGGATCCGCGGCGCGAAGCGGCAGCCATCGGCCTGGGAGCATGTTTGCTCAAGTTAAATCGCGCCGAAGAAGCGCTGGAGGTCTTCACGCAGGCGGCCCGTGAACCTGGCCCGACGTGGTTCGGGAAGGCGACCGCGCTGCAACTGTTGCGCCGCTTCGACGAAGCCCAAAGCGCCTATGAGACGTTCCTCGAATCCGAGCCCAATTCTCAAGAGACGCTAGGGAACCTGATCGCGATGAGTGCAGAGACCCACGATTTGGAACACATGCGCGAGTATTCGCAAAAACTACTGAGCCTGGCGCCTCAATCCGCTGCGGCGCTGCAGGGCCTGGCCACGGTGGCGTTGGAGCGCCGCGATCACCATGCCGCAGCGCGTTACTGCGATCGCATCGTCGAAGCTGCTCCCGATTGCCTGGAAGGCTGGCACAACCTGCGCATCGCTTTGGACGGCATTCTTTCGGCGTTCACCGCCCAGCCGGCAGCTTCGATTCCGGGGGTGGAATAGATGGCTCGCTTGCGCGTTCGTCTGGAATTGAACCGGCACGGCGCCGGAGTGCCCATGGACAAGCTGGTGAGCGTGGTGGAAGAGACGCGGAAGTTTTTCCAGTTGCTGTCCGAAGATGTGCAGATCGAGGCCGGGCGCGGCGAATGGGTGGCGTCGGATTTCGAACCGGTCTCACTCAACTTCACGGCTGAATATTCGGGGGCCGTGACGGCCGAGCAAGTGCGCGCGTTCGGCGCGGCGTTCGCCGGAGCCACCTCCTTACGGCGCGCGACCATTGCGCAGTTCACGCGCATTGCCGACTTTCTCGGCGAGGACGAACTGGTCGGCTTCGGGCTGTATCAATCCGATGAGGAAACGGAGCCGTCGGAGTGGCGCTGCCTGTCTAAACGGGACGCGCAGCGCTTCGGACAAGAGATTCAACTGCTGGCGCAAGCGGCCGGGGAATCGCAGCCGGAGACGTCTCTGCCAGCGGTCATGAACGGCAGCGTAGCGGGACGGCGACTGTTCAAAGACCGGCGCGAACGGGAGACCCTGGCGGCTGACCCGGCGAAACTGATCCGCGAAGTGGAAGCGAACCTCTCGCGGCGGATCGGTCTGCTGGAAGGTGAATTGGCGGCGCAAACGAAGAAGCTGCGCGAAATCGGCCCCGTCCAGGCGCAGCCCGATGCCGCCGATGAGCGGTTCAAGCAGCTGCTGTCGGCCATGGAAACGTTCTGGACGCAGGCTCCCAAGCAGGCGCCGCTGTTGTTGCCCGCGCCGTCGCCGGTTCCCGCTCCGGCACCCGTGCTAACGCAACCCATCCCGGCAGCCAAGGCCTCAAAGCAGGCGCCGGTAAAGAAACAAAAACGCTGGTGGACACTGGGACTGGCGATGGCGGCGGCCGTGACGCTGGGCGTCGCAAGTCCGGAGTTGCAGCGGGAATGGTCGGTATACAGCTCCGTGGAACCGCTGCCTCCAATTCATCCGAAAGTTCCCGGCGCTCCTTCGTTGACCGCCTCGAAACCGGCAGCAGCCACAACGCCGCTGAAACGATTCCAAGGGCCTCAAGTGCAACTGGAGATCCCTGCCGCCGTTCGCTCGCGGGTAACCGCGGAAGCGCGCGTGAAGGTGATCGTGACGATTGACGAGCGCGGCAACGTGATTACCGCGAATGTAGCTTCCACCGAAGGCGCCGGCGCGCCGCTACTCACCGAGGAGGCACTTGCGGCGGCGCGGCGATCCCGATTCCATCCGGCACGTGAAGGAACGCGTCCGGTCCAGAGCCAACTGGTGCTGACCTATTTTTTTCAGCCCGGCGACGCGAGGTTCTGAAACCCGCTAAAAGGTGAAGCGGGCCTGCAGATCGATGCGGCGGTTCAGACCGCTTTGGGCGAAGGCGCCAAAGCCGCCGGCCAGGCTGTTCGATTCGCCAAACAACGGCGAGGTGATGATCCCGTTGACCGGCCCGGGATTGACATGGTTAAGCAGGTTGCGGGCCTGGACGGAGACCGTGAGGTTGTAGCGCTTCCCGGTCGATCCGCCATTGAGACCACGGAAAAAGCCTCCAGGTCCGCCACCGGGACCGCCGCCGAAGCCCCCGCCAGGACCGCCTCGACCACCACCGCCGCCGCGAGGTCCACCACCGGGAGGCCCGCCGCCACCGCCGAAATTGCCATTTCCGGCCGAGCCTTCCCGCGTTCCGCCGAATCCAAAGGTCCTGGACAAGCGAAGGTTGATGTCGAAACTGCCGGGGCTCCGGGCGAAATTGCGCGGCAGAATTGCTTCGCCCGGTTGCGGATTCGGGTCGAGATAACCATATGCTGTCTTCACGGCGCCAGGCGTCGACGCGGTGGCAATTCCAGGCCGCTCGTTGAACAGCGTGTCGCCGTATGGGTCAGTCCCGGCGATGATGTTGAACGGCGCACCGGTGTTTCCGGTAATGAATGGCGCAATCGAGACTCCCCATGGCGCCGCATAAGTGCCGCCGATGAACATGCGGTTGCGCTGGTCGAACGTGGAAGGTCCGTATTCGCCCTGCATGCTATAGGGATTCGACGGCACAGTGTTGACCCCATCCGTGTTGCTGTACGCGCGGCCGTACATGTAGAACCCATTCAGGGAGACACGGCGGCTCAACTGCGTGCGGATGTTGGTAATCAACTGCCACTGGTTGTAGAGGCCAGAGGACTGCATGAGCAAAATGGGATCCTGTGCATAGACGCCCGCGAGCGGATAGATACCGGTTCCAGGACCGGTATAGGTGCCCGGCAGCGGAGCGTTGATATCCGCTGATCGCAGTTCGTGCAGGCCGTGCGAATTCACATACGATTCCGAAATCGTGGTGTTCTTGGGCAACTGGCGCTCCACGGTGAACGCCTCTTGCAGGATGTAGGGCGCGCGCAGGTGCGAATCGAGCAGTTGAATGGTCTGCGGCGACTGTGGCGGCAACAGTAAGCCCGGGGGCACGCCAACCACATTTGGCTCAAACGGGATGGGATTGGCGGCGCTCTGAGTCACCACGAATGGCTGTTGCAAAATCCCGTTGTAGCGCTCGGCGGTCTCGATGTCCTGTTCGCTGACCCGGTCGTAGAAAATGCCGAAACCGCCGCGAAGCACGGTCTTGGGCCGTGGGTTGTTCTTGCTCTGTCCTGGCGCCCAGGCGAAGCCGATGCGCGGCGCCCAATCGTGCCAGTCGTGAATATTGGTTTGCGTTTCGAATCGCAGCCCCAGGCTGAGGGTCAGGTTCGGCTTGACGCGCCAATCGTCGCCGACGAACGCGCCCAGATCCACCTGATTGAGGCTCACCAGCGAAAGCCCCTTGCTAATGGTGAATTGTGAGGGACCCGCGCCGAGCTGTTGGATCGCCAACGGACTGAGCCCCATCTGCTGGAGCAGCAAAGTGCGCTGGTAGACCTGAATGGAGCTAAGCAGCGCGCAATCGGCGGGATTGGGAATGGTTTGGTCACAGGTGATTCCTGGCGCCACCGGGTTTCCAGCGGCGTCCAGAATGGGAGCATAACCGCCGTTGAAGCTGTAGGTTCCACCGAAGTTCTGAGGCGAGAAATCGTCAATTGTGACGGCCCGGACGCGAACACCGAACTTCCAGGTATGCGCGCCGCCGGAAATGGTGGTGTAGTTCTGGAGCTCGTAATGATTCTCCGTGTCCAAGCTGTGTCCCACCTGAGCGCCGCCGCCGTTGAATGCGCCGGCCACGGTCACGCTAGGCAGATTGGTGTTGGCCGTCCGGTCCTCCAGGGTGTGATACCACTGCAAGCGCGTTTCGTTGATCACTTTGGTGCTGAGGATCGCCGTTTCGGTCAGCTGGACGGTGTGGTCGCTATTCAGCGTATGAAACGCGTGCGTCAGAAGGCTCAGATTGCCGGCCCCCTGGTCCTGGAGATCGTTACGCGTATAGCCGTAGCGGAACGTCAGCGTGTTGTTGCTGTTGAGCTGATAGTCGACGCGAGGGCTGACTCGCAGCCGGTTCTGCGGGGCTTCGAACACGCTGTTGAAAGGCGCGATCGCAAAGCCGGTGGCCGCCGAGCCAACGTTAACTCCGTTAATGATGTTTCCGTTGTTGATATCCCGGTCTTGAAAATCGAGAAAGAAGGAAGCCTTCTTGCCCAGCGCGTCGCTGATGGAGCCTCCGAAGTTGCGCTGCAGGAAGGGCGCCTTCTGAGCGGCATAGGGATTCCGTGCGTCGAAGATGTCGTCGCCGATATCAGCAAAAGCGTTGCCATGCAGCTTGTCGGTGCCTGGCTTGGTCAGGATCTCGATGCGCCCATAGCCGAGCTTGTCGTACTCGGGCGAAAACGGATTCTGGTTGATGCGAATCTCGCGGATGGAATCTTTGCTGGGCAGCGTGCCGCCGGTGAATCCGTCAATATAGATTTGGCCGCCGCTTGGTCCGGCAGAGGGTCCAGCCAGCGCCTGCAGGTCGGCCTGCAAGTCGTCGGGGTCGTCGGACAGCGCTTGCAGGTCCGCGCCGCGAAGAATCAACGCGCCGGCGTTCGAAGAGGGGTCCACAGCCAGGGCGGGACCCGTATTTTCCTGCACGGTGACTTCCTGCTTTTCAAGCGCAACCATGAGCTGCAAATTGGCGGTGACCGGTTGCGGCCCTTGACCAACGTCGACGGTGAGGGGTTGCGGCTGTGTCAGACCAGGCGAAGATGCTTGCACGGAATATTTGCCCGGCGCGACGCCGGTGATGGCATAGGCGCCATCTTCGCCCGAAGTCGTCGATTTCGCCGGCCCGCCCGGTGTGGATAGGGTGACCTTCGCGCCCGGAACGACGGCGCCGGATTCGTCGCTGACGACGCCGCGCACGACGCCAGTGGACTGGCCAAAGCTTGCCAGGGACAGAGCGAGTAAAAGTGCCGGTAGGAATTTCATGGGTTTGATTTAGGACCGCATACCGGCTATTGTTCCGGCACACCAACGTCAAGATTCCAGGAACCGAGGTTGACCTGGCCACCAGTTCGGGGCGCCGCAGCGAGGAAAGGCTCGACGCCGGCGATAAAAGCGATGGCTGTCAGCGGGGAACCGTCGGAGACCTTGCTGCTGGAGACGATAACGGCATCCCCTTTCTTCAAGTCCGCCAGCGCCAGAGCGGGCATCCGTTCCAGGATTTGCTGAAGGTCAAAGTTGCCGCGGCCGGGTCCACCCGGGCCACCGCCGGGGCCGCCGAATCCTCCGCGAAATCCGCCGGGAGGGCCGCCAGAACCGCCGCCCGCCGGGGGACCGCCGCCGGGAGGTCCGTTAAAGCCACCCGGTCCGCCATTCGCGCCGGCCTCACCAGGGCGCAACCGTCTCGCCAGCATCGCCGCGATCCCAGGCTCCAGGCGCCGGAGCATGGAATTCTGATTCGTCTTCACGACCACCGGCTTCTTGGTCTGGAGATTCATCAGCGTCACTCGGCCCTCGGCCGCGTCCACGGACTCGACGGTGGCAGCGATGGTCTCAAAAGCGCCGGAGACCAGTTCCTCAGCTTTGAAACGCGTGCCGTCCTCATTCTTGTCGCCCAAAGCGCGGATGGTATCGCCGACCTGCAGTTCGGCGAACGAGCCTGGCTTGGCGTCGGCGAAGCGCACCGAGTCCTGCGCGTAGCGGCGGAAGGTTGCGGCCGAAGCCTCGATGACCACAGTCTTGGCGTCGCGGCCACGCGTGTCGATGGCGATCTCTTTGGAGTCCGGATTCAGGGTCGTGATGATGCCGGTGATGCCCCGGCGCTGCCATTCGGCGCGGTCCCGTTCGTGCTTTTGCGCCAGATCGGCCTTGGTCATGATCACGATGGTTCGCGCCGGAAGAGCGGCGGCGCTTCCTTCGGCAGGCACCCGCGCCAGCAGCCGGTCGCCGGCGGTGACCTCCGAGAAATCAACCTTAGTGGCTTTCTTCAGATCCTTTTCACCCGGCGGAACGCGAACCAGCGTAGTACGGTCCGTTAGAGCAACAGTGTACGTAGCTCCGTCGTCGCCCTTGATCTGGATTTGTTTGGCGGCCGTATCGACAGCAGTGATTTCCCCAATGATCGACTTCAGCGCCTGGGGCGTCTGGGCGACGCTGGTCAAGGTCAAAGCCAAAAACGCAATCCCCAATTTCATCAATGAATTGGCGCGGAGGGCCGAACGCGGGTTACGGGCAAACCGACAGGAGAAGTGTCAAGAAACGTAAACGTGAGCGGTTCAGTCCGGGCTGATCACCAGTTTATTGTCGACGCTGACGACGCCCTTTACCTTCTTGGTCAACCTTTCGGCTTTCGACTTCTGCTTGTCGGACCGGACTTTGCCCATCAGCGTGACGGCGCCGTCGTGGGAATCTACCTGAATGGCCTGGCCGCCGACATCCGGATCGTTGATCAGCCTGACCCGCACCTGATCGATGATCATGTCATCCGATACGTGCGCATCGTGTTTTTCGGCAAAAAGCGGGGCGACAAGCAAAGCGAAAATCAGGACTGAAGCAAAAAATCGCATTAGTTGGTGTCTTCTTCCGAGTCTAATTCTGTACCCCGCATGGAGCGCCAGTCAATGGCATTGAGGAACTCGGGACTCTCGCGCCAGTCCTTCCGTACCTTCACAAACAGTTCCAGGAAAATCTTGCGCGAAAACATGCGTTCCATGTCCTGGCGAGCCAGAGTTCCGATCTTCTTCAGCTGCGCGCCGCCCGCCCCGATGAGGATAGCCTTCTGGCCGGGGCGTTCGACGTAGATGGTGGCGGCGATTTTGGTAAGCCGCGGCGTTTCGTCCCAGCGCTCCACGAGCACGGCCACGGAATGCGGGACCTCCTGGCGGGTGTCGCGCAGGATGCGCTCGCGAATCATTTCGGCGGCCAGGAAGCGTTCGGGCTGATCGGTGAGGTACTCGGGTGGAAAATAGGGCGGTCCTTCGGGCAGGCGCTGGACGATGGCCTGGCGAAGCCTGCCGAGGCCTTCGCCAGTGACGGCCGATACGGGGATGAATTCGTCGAAGTCCCGCACTGCCTTGATCTCCTCGATGCGCGGCAGCATCGCCCGCTTATCGCGCAGCCGGTCGATCTTCGTGAGCACCAGCAGGGTGGGTGTAGAAAGATCGCGCAGAACCGACATCGCTTCGACATCTTCGGCGGTGAACGGCGCCGTCACGTCGGTGAGATACAGGAGCACGTCGCGATCTTCCAACGCAGCACGAACGGTCTCCATCATGCGGCGGTTGAACAGATTCGTAGACTTGTGGATGCCCGGGGTGTCGACGAACACGATCTGCGCGCCCTCGATGTTCACAACGCCCTGGATGGATGTGCGCGTGGTCTGCGGCTTTTCGGAAACGATGGCCAGCTTTTCGCCAACAAGCGCGTTCAATAGCGTGGATTTGCCCGCGTTGGGACGCCCGAGAATGGCGATGAAGCCCGAACGAAAAGCGCTTGCGGGTGTAGCGTCCGCGGCCGGCTCGGTGGTCATGGGCGGGTTCCGGACATCGTTTTCGGCTGGGTTTTTTGTTCGACCTTGGAGACGCGCACCTGATCGACGCGCAATTCGTCACCGGCCAGAACGTCGATCCGGATTCCGTCGCGCTGGATGAACTCGCCGACGTGCGGCACGCGCCCGAGCCATTCGGTTACCAGGCCGCCGACCGTGGTGGATTCGGTCTCGTCGGGCGGACGAAAGTCGAGCAAGTCATGCAGACGATCCAGATCCAGGCTGCCCGCCATGACGAAACTGCCGTCGGCCTGCTCGTGAACGTCGCGCTCCGGCTCATGTTCGTCGTGAATTTCGCCCAGGATTTCTTCCACCATATCTTCCATGGTGGCGAGACCAGCCGTATTGCCGTACTCGTCGATCACGATGGACATGTGCGTGCCGTCTTCCTGCATTTCGCGCAGGAGGTCATTGACCGGCTTGGTCTCAGGAACGAAACGGATGGGCCGGGCCAGTTCTTTCACCTGGCGGCCTTCGCGCCCGGCTTCGTCCAGCTCGAACATGTCGCGCACGTGCACGAAGCCGATGACATGATCGATGGTGTCTTCGTATACCGGAATGCGCGAGTATTGTTGCTCAATCACCAGCTCCCGAAGATCTTCGAGCGACCGGCTGGCTTCGATGGCCACGATTTTTGGCCGCGGCGTCATCACTTCGCGAACGGTCTTATCGCCGAAGGCCACCACGGACTCGATGAGTTTGCGGTCGTCTTTCTCGATGATGCCTTCTTCTTCGCCGGCCGAGATCAGCGCTTCGATGTCGCCGGCCTGTCCGTTCTCCTCGCTGGTGCGTATGGGTTCGGACAGATCCACCAGCGATTGAAAGAAGCCCAGAATCGCAGTGAAGGGGCGCACAGCCAGCGCGCAAATACGAAGCACCGGAGCGAGCGGAAGCAGCCAATGGCCACTGGTTTTGCGATAGAGGATCTGCGCGAAGACATAAGTGCACACCAGCATTGTGAGCCAGGCGAAGAGGGCGGCTTCGAACAGATTTTGCCAAGGCACGCCTACGCCGGCCGGGCGGGCGGCGAGGAAACACACGCCTAAGAGCAGCAGCAACGTGTGCTTGATCAGCGAAAACGCCAGCAGCCCCTGGTCGGCGCCGATGCGGATCCGTTCTTCCAGAGTCTCTTTGAAGAACTGGAGGGCCGGGAGATCCCGCGCGCGCAGACGCATCGATTCCGTGTAGAGCACCTGCACCACCGTGAAGAGGCACAACAACGCCGCGCAGACGACGGTGGCGGCGATGGCGAACCACGTCACGCGCGCACCCGCTCAATCAGGCCGCGCGGCAAGCCAAGCGCGGCGCGCCATTTGTTTTCGGCCCGCGCCATGCGTCCGTGGTCGGTTTCGTGATCCATTCCGAGCAGGTGGAGCAGGCCATGCAGCATCAGGATTTCGATCTCCTGGCCAACGGTGTGGCCGTATTCGGATGCCTGTTGGCGCGCCTGTTCGAAGGAAATGGCAATGTCGCCGAGGAAGCCCGCGGCGCCGGCCGCCGGAAACGACAAGACGTCGGTGGCGTAGTCTTTCTTGCGGAAGTCGCGGTTCAGCCGCCGCACTTCGTCGCTGTCCGAAATCAGGCAATGAAACTTTCGTCCAGCGGCGACTTCCGACTCCAAGCGTTTAGCAAAAGTACGCAAGCCGCGCCGGGAAACACCTGGCGTGGCGGAATGAAACAGCAGCGCAGTCTGCGTGCGGGGCATGGCTAAAACTAGACCAGTGGGATTTCGCGTCCCTCGGACGAGGCCGCCGGCGGGACCGAATCCCCGGACGCGGGCAGAGCTTCCCCGACAGGTTCACCCAGCTTCAAAGCAAGCTGGCGGCTGGCGCCCGTGGTTTCCTGGTAGCGCTCATAGGCCCTTACGATTCTCTGCACCAGGGCGTGGCGAACGACGTCGCGTTCGTCGAAATAGACAAAGCTGATTCCCTCAACGCCGCGCAACACGTCCACCGCGTCGTTCAGACCGCTGCGTTTGCCCGTGGGAAGATCAATCTGCGTGAGGTCGCCGGTCACCACCATTTTGGAGTTGAAGCCCTGGCGCGTGAGCACCATTTTCATCTGCTCGGCGGTGCTGTTCTGAGCTTCGTCCAGGATGATGAAACTGTCGTTCAACGTGCGCCCGCGCATGAACGCGATGGGCGCTACTTCAATCACGGCGCGCTCCAGCAGCTTTTCGACCTTGTCGGCGTCCAGCATGTCGTAAAGCGCGTCGTAGAGCGGGCGCAAATAAGGATCGACTTTTTCCTGCAAATTACCAGGGAGAAATCCCAGGCGTTCGCCGGCTTCGACGGCGGGCCGCGTGAGCACGATCCGGCTGACGCGCTTATTCAGGAACGCCGAGACCGCCATGGCGACGGCGAGATACGTTTTTCCGGTGCCCGCGGGGCCAACGCCGAAGACTAAATCGTGCCGCTCGATGGCTTCCACATAACGTCGCTGATTGACGGTTTTGGGGGCGAGCGTTTTCTTGCCAAAATTCCGCTGCCGTCCGCTGTGCACCAGGCTGCGCAACGTCACTTCGGGATCTTCGGTGACCACGCGCAGGTAGCTATTCAAATCGCCGTTGGGAAAAGTTTGTCCTTCTTTCACCAGCGAGACATAATCTTCCAGAATGCTGGCGGCGCGAATGACGTTGGGCTCCTCGCCCTCGATTTCCAGCGAATCGTTCATCAGGCTGGTGGCGATTCCCAGGCCTTTTTCCAGCACACGGATATTTTCGTCGCGCGTCCCAAACAGGGATTCGATTCCGCGCGTAATCTGAACGCTGAGTTTCATTCCAGAGTTTGCATTAGTTCCATGCGGGAACGATGGGGGAAGTGCGGGATCGGAGCGAGCAGCCACCGGCGGGACCGGAAACCTTCATCCGCGAGCGCGGAGGAAAAGCAAACATCTAAGTCTATTATACCAAAGCCGGGTTAAAATGCCTTGGGCGGCGGAGGCTTCAAGCTTGGTGGGATCGAACTTCCGGGTTCGGTTTTCCCTCTCCGGGGTTACCCCGGGGGAGAGTGTTACATTCCCGTTTCGTCGCGTGAGCGTCGCTGCTGTGCCGAGCCTCGCAGACCTGCTCACGCACAGTCTGACTGGTTGGAGTCCTCCGCTGCCTTCACTATGCCTGCCTCGGCTGTAATCAGCGTGCTCGCGCGGAGCTTGTTGGCGGGCGAGCCAGCTGTCGGAGACGTCCATGCGCGGGCCGTGCAAACACTTGGCCGGTCGTGGCGCTGGCTGGGGCCCTTGGCGCGCCGTTATGTCGAGCGATTCGCCGGCGGCACGCATCCTCGACATCGCGACGTCGTGCGGTTCCTGGCGGACGATCCGGGCTTCCGGAACGCACTACGCAAGCATCGCCGCGAAATCTCCATCGCAGAGTGGCTCGCCGAACCGCAGCGCATGCAGCCCGTCGCCGCCGCGAAAGGCTGGGATCTTCCGGTGATCGCTACTGTCGGCGATTTGGCTGATTGGCTGTGCCTGAGCGTCGGCGAATTGGAATGGTTCGCCGATCTGAAGGAACTCGGCAACAAACTCCGGCGGCCCAAGCTGCAACATTATCACTACCGGATTCTGCCCAAGCGGTCCGGCGGCGTGCGCCTGATTGAAAGTCCGAAGCCGTGGCTGAAGCAACTGCAGCGGGACATTCTCTCGGATATTCTCGACCGGATTCCGGTTCATCCTGCGGTGCATGGATTCGTGAAAGGACGTTCCATCGCAAGCTTTGCAGCGCCGCACACCGGAAAACGAACGGTGCTGCGTGTTGACTTGCAGGATTTCTTCCCGGCCTTCCCGGCAGCCCGCGTTCAGGCTTTGTTTCGAACGCTCGGCTATCCCGAAACCGTTGCCGACCGCCTAGGCGGGATCTGCACTAACGCTGTTTCGCGCGAGGTCTGGCGTGTTCGGCCGCCGGAAATCGGGCCGGCGGAGTGGCAGGACGCTCGCGCTCTATACGCACGGCCCCACCTTCCGCAAGGCGCACCGACTTCGCCGGCTCTGGCGAATCTCACCGCTTACGGTTTGGACTGCAGACTTTCTGGACTCGCCAAATCCGCCGGCGCCGTCTACACGCGCTATGCCGACGACTTGGCATTCTCGGGCGATGAGGAGTTCAGCCGCGTGGCTGGACGATTCTCAACGCACGCTGCCGCCATCGCTCTCGAAGAAGGTTTCAGCGTGAATTTCCGCAAGACGCGAATCCTGCGGCAAGGCATCCGCCAGCAACTCGCGGGAGTGGTTGTGAACCAGAAAGTTAGCCTGCGCAGGCGCGATTTGGAATTGCTGGAAGCCATTCTAACCAATTGCGTCCGCTCCGGCCCCGATTCACAAAATCGCGCCGCACTCCCGAACTTTCGCGCGCATCTGGAAGGCCGCGTCGGTTTCGTGGAAATGGTCAACCGCGAGAAAGGCCACGGGCTCCGTGCGCTATTCGATGCGATCCGCTGGGAAGGCTCTGTGCAAGACTAAAGGACAGGTAAACCGTGGCCTACTGGTCGCACAGGACCATTGCACCGCTAAGGCGATACATCGCATCGCTGTGGCTTTCCGAAGGCCACCCGCAGCCGCATGCCAAGGAGCGCGTGCTGCCGAGCGGCGAGATGCAGTTGGTCATCAACCTTCAGGAAGACCGGCTGCGGGTCTACGACCGCGAGGACACGGATCGTTGCCAGACCTTTCGCGGCGCGCTGATAACGGGCGCGCGGTCCGAGTACACCGTCATTGACACCGCCGAGCAGGCTTACATCATGGGAGTGCAGTTCCGGCCGGGCGGCGCGTTTCCGTTTTTCCGGCTACCCGCGGGGGAGCTTTGGAACAGGCAGGCGCCGCTCGATGCGCTATGGCCTTCGGACGCGGACGACCTGCGCTGCCAGCTATTGGAGGCGGCGACGCATCGGCAGCGGTTCCAGATTCTCGAAAACCGTCTGCTGCGGGAGCTGGCGCGCGGGCGGGAACCGAACCGGGCCGTGGGCTTCGCGCTGCGCCAGTTCGTGACAGAGCCGCAGGCCACCTCGATTGCGGCGGTAACGCAGGAGACTGGCCTCAGCCCGAAGCGATTCATTCAGGTTTTTCGTGATGAAGTGGGTCTGACACCCAAGGTCTTTTGCCGCATCCGCCGGTTCCAACAGGTTCTCGGGCAGATCCAACACCGGGGCAAAGTGGACTGGGCCGGCATTGCGCTGGATGCTGGCTATTTCGATCAAGCGCATTTCATCCATGACTTCCGCGCGTTCTCGGGCATCAATCCGTCGGCTTATGTAGCGCGGCGGTCGCCATATCAGAACCACGTGCCGCTCGCCGATTAGGCCTCGCGGCAATTTTCTACAATACCGGCTCACCGCGCGACGGATAAAATGGCCGCTGAAGGAGCGTTCTATGGCCAACGTGAAACCAGTCCCGGACGGTTACCACACCGTCACGCCCTATATCGTGACAGCGGGTGTCGCAAAGCTCATCGATTTTCTAAAGAACGTCTTGGGCGCAACCGAAATCAGCCGCCACCAGCGGCCGGACGGCTCGGTGATGCACGCCGAGGTGCGCATCGGTGACTCGGTGGTCATGATGGGCGAAGCCGGCGAGGGCGGCAAGCACTTCCCCGCCATGTTGCATGTTTATGTGGACGACGTGGATGCCGGCTACCGGCGTGCCCTCCAGGCCGGCGCCACTTCGCTGCGCGAGCCCGCCGATCAAGTCTATGGCGACCGCTCAGCCGGCGTCCAGGACGTATTCGGCAACCAATGGTGGCTCGCCAAGCACGTCGAGGACGTCTCGGCAGAGGAAATGGAACGCAGGATGGCAGCCGCTAAATAAACCAGCCGCGGCAACATTACACGCTCGCGATGTTTTGGCGTGGGGGCCTGCGATACCATAATGTATCTCCATGGCCATCGACTGGTTCCCGCTGTGGCTCAGCTTGCGCGTGGCGTCCATTTCCACCGCCCTGGCCCTGGCCGTGGGACTGTGGCTGGCATGGACACTAGCGAACCGCTCGTTCCGCGGCAAGGAGGTACTGGACGCCGCCGTGACGCTGCCGCTGGTGCTGCCGCCGACCGTGCTGGGCTACTATCTGCTGGTCCTGCTCAGCCGCAACAGCCCGATTGGCCACGTGTACGAGTCGCTGTTCGGTGGGCCGCTGGTATTCACCTGGCAGGCGGCAGTAATCGCGTCGCTATTTCATTCCACGCCGCTGCTGGTGAAGTCGGCGCGAGCGGCCTTTGAGAGCGTGGACCGCTCGTATGAGCGCGCGGCCCGCAATCTGGGCGCGTCCGAACTGCGGCTGTTCTGGCGCGTGACCTTGCCGCTGGCCCGCCGGTCGATCCTGGCCGCCGGAGCGCTGGCCTTCGCACGATCGCTGGGCGACTTCGGCGTGACCTTGATGATCGCCGGCGATATCCCCGGCCGCACCCAGGTGGTCTCCGTCGCCATTTATGACGCGGTGGAAGGCGGGCAAGGCACCGTCGCCCGCGTGCTGGTGCTGATCATCTCCGCGTTGGCGTTGGCGATTCTCACCTTGGCGAATCGCCTGACCTCGAATCCGTTCGGCCCGCGGCAGACCGCGTTATGATCCAGGCGCGCGTCCGCAAGCAGTACGCGCCCGGGCCCGATTTTGCGGGCTTTTCGCTCGATGTCGACGTGCGCGCCACCGCCGGCGTGACCGTGCTGTTTGGTTCGAGCGGCGCGGGCAAGACGCTGACGCTCGATTCCATCGCCGGTTTCGTACGACCCGACGAAGGCCGGATTCTGTTGGACGATCAGATTCTGTTCGACGGCGCCGCAGGCGTCCATGTGCCGCCACGGTCGCGCCACTGTGGATACGTTTTCCAGAATTACGCGTTGTTTCCGCACATGACGCTGCGCGAGAATCTCGAATTCGCCGTCGAGCGCCGGCCGCGCCTGGAGCGGCATCGCAAGGTGAACGAGATGCTCGAGAAATTTCATCTGGCCGACGTCGCCGGCCGCCGCCCCTATCAGCTCTCCGGAGGCCAAAAGCAGCGTTGCTCCATCGCGCGCGCTTTGATCGGTGCGCCTCGAGTGCTGCTGCTAGACGAGCCGGCACGCGGCCTGGACGCGCCGTTGCGAGCCGAGTTGTACTCGGTGCTCCGGCAGGTGCGCCAGGAGTTCGGCATCCCGATCCTGCTGGTCACCCACGATTCCGAGGAGTGTTTCGAGCTGGCCGACGAGATGATGGTGCTGCGCGAGGGGCGCGTCGTGCAGAGCGGAGCGCCGCGCAAGGTTTTTGAACAGCCCGCCAACGTGGATGTGGCGCGCCTGCTCGGGCTTTATAATCTGCTGTCCGTGGAAATCAAAAGCCTCGATCCCGGCCGCAATCTCAGCCGCCTGCGCTATCAGGATTTCGAGTTGACCGGCCCCTATTTTCCCGGCCGCCTGATTGGCGACCAGGTGTGGCTCTGCATCCGGCCGGACCTGCTGGGCGTCGCGCCTCGGGATGGCCGTTTGGCCGCGAACCAGATCCCCGCGGCTTTGCTGCGCGTCGTCGACAAGCCCGAGCGCTTGCGTCTGGAATTCGCGGGCGACATCGCCGTGGAACTCACCCGCGCCGATTACGAACAGCACGGGCCGGTAAAAGAGTGGGTGATTCAATTCCCGCAGACCGGCCTCCGCATCCTGTGACGCGCTATTGCATTACGGATTCGCTCGACGTGGCCGCTCGCGCCGCCCGCGACGGCGTCGATATGATCCAAGTCCGCGCCAAGGAACTCTCCGCGCGAGCGCTGGCGGAACTGGTGCGAGCAGCGGTCGCGTTGCCGGGAAACAGCCGGATCCTCGTCAACACGCGCATGGATATCGCGCTGACCTGCGGCGCACACGGCGTGCACCTGCCGGCCAACTCCGCCGCGCCAAACGTTCTCCGCAAAATCGCCCCGCCGGGGTTTCTGATCGGCGTCTCCTGCCACACCATCGCCGAACTGCAAGCCGCAGAGCGCGAAGGTGCGGACTTCGCCGTGTATGGGCCGGTGTTCCCCAGTGTCACCAAAGCCGCCGCGCCGATAGGCCTCGACGCATTTCGCGCGGCCATCCAGCAAACCCACTTGCCCGTCTACGCGCTGGGCGGAGTCACTCGTGAAAACGCGCCATTGTGCATCGAAGCAGGGGCGGCCGGCGTCGCGGGCATCTCCCTATTCACGTAAGATTGAGAATTGCTGCCGACGCCGCCAACACAGCAGAACTACCTGGGAGTCGTGGTCCGCGTGGGCGTGTTCGCGCTCGTGGCAATCCTGGGCTACTTCTTTATTTTTCCCGTGCTCATCATGCTGTTGGGCGTGCCGGTTCTGGTGGTAGCCACCATAGGCACCTTCGCCGCGGCGGCCGTGGCCAACGCCATTGCGCTGCGCATCTACGAACGCGGCCGCCTGGCGGATATCGGCTTGGGCTGGACCGCCGCCTCCCGCCGCAACCTGTCGCTGGGAGTATTGGGCGGCCTCGGCGCCGCGATGGTCGTAGTGCTGGGGCCGGTGGCGGTCCGCGCCGCTGATGTCCAAGCCGCTCCGAACGAGCACTTCCAGCTGCCCTCGTTGCTCTTCGTGTCGATCATCCTGCTGTTCGGCGCGGTCGGCGAAGAAATGCTCTTCCGCGGCTACGGTTTTCAAGTGCTGGTGAAGGCCATCGGCCCCTTCGCCACCATCTTGCCCACGGCGGTGCTATTCGGCCTGGGCCATTCTTACAACATCAACTTCAACGGCTTGGCTCTGTTCAACACCATCCTTTGGGGAGTAGTGCTGGGCTGGGCTTTCGTACGCAGCGGCGATCTATGGTTGCCTATTGGCCTGCACTTCGGATGGAACTGGGCGCTGCCGCTATTAGGGGTGAACCTCAGTGGGTTTACAATGGGAATTACTGGGTACTCGATCCATTGGAAAATCGGGCAACTCTGGAGCGGAGGCGCCTACGGCCCGGAAGGCGGCCTTCTGACGAGCGCGGTGGCTGTTGTGTTGTTCTTCTATTTGCAAAAGGCTCCGATCCAACACCAGGAAGCATTCCTGCTGCGGGAGGAATCATAACGTGAGCCGGCTCAGTCGTTGCTTTCTGCTCGGCGCTATCGGCGCTGCCTTTTCTCTCTCGGCGTCAGCCGCCGACAAGAAACTCACCGAGGACGATCGCGTCGACATTCTGCGCGGGCTGATGTCCGAGTATGCCACGGTGAAGGCCTACCTGCCGCGGTCGAAAAAGCCCCTGCCTTTTGAAAGCACCGGCACCTGGGACAAGCAGGCGTGGGCGGCCGCCGGCCAGCAGTTTGGACCGGCAGCGCGCGTGGGAGACCTGGTCCAGATCACGCACGTCAACATCGAAGACGACAAGATCATCTTCGAGATCAACGGCGGCATGAAAGGCAAGGGGCACTGGTACGACCACGTGCAGGTCGGCATGGGACCGACCCTGGCGCCCATCAACACCCAGCAGAACACGGCCGCACCCAGCGGCACCAGCATCGCGCTGCTGTTCAACAAACCCATTCCGCCTCTCAAGCCGGATGAAATCAAGAAAATGTTCGCGCCGGTGCTGGATTTCGAGAAACATAGCGCCACGGAAAACTACGTAGATACCCTCCCGCCTCCGATTCAGAAAGCGGTCAAAGCGAACAAAGCCGTCGAAGGCATGGATCGGGACCAGGTGGTGCTGGCGTTGGGGAAACCGCGCATGAAGGAGCGCAATACTTCGGCCGATGGAACCGAGACCGAGGACTGGATCTACGGGGATCCTCCGGGCAAGATCACGTTTGTCACCTTTACGGGATCCAAGGTGACGCAAGTCAAAGAAGCGTATGCCGATGTGGGCGGATCTACCGCGCCGCCCCTGGTCGCGAAGTAACAGCCAGGTTACAAACGCGCGCTTCTGATTGCGTGCGAGGATTTTCGGCCCCAAACACTAATAAACTGGAGGTGTATGTCCATCAAAGTAGGCATCAACGGCTTTGGCCGCATCGGCCGCAACGTGGTCCGCGCGGCCCTGGATCGTCCCGGCATTGAGTTTGTCGCGGCCAACGATCTTACCGACACCAAGACACTGGCGCACTTGCTGAAATACGATTCCATCCTGGGGCCGTTGCACCAGGAAGTGAAGTCCGACGGCGATTCGATTACCGTCTGCGGCAAGCGCATCAAGATTTTTGCGACCAAGGACCCCGCCGAGCTGGATTGGAATTCCCTGGGCGCGCAGATCGTCATCGAATCCACCGGCAAATTCACCGACAAGAAGGACGCCGCCAAGCACTTGCGCGGCTCGGTGAAGAAGGTGATCATTACAGCGCCGGCCAAGAACGAAGACGTCACCATCGTGCTGGGCGTAAACGACGGCATGTACAACCCGGCGCAGCACAACGTCATCTCGAATGCATCCTGCACCACCAATTGCCTGGCGCCGGTGGTCAAAGTGCTGCACGAGAAGTTCGGCATCCAAAAGGGATCGATGACCACGATCCACAGCTACACCAACGATCAGAACGTCCTGGACTTCCCGCACAAGGATCTACGGCGCGCCCGCGCCGCCGCGCTCAACATGATTCCCACCACCACCGGCGCCGCCAAGGCCATCTCACTGGTGATCCCGGAACTGAAAGGCAAGCTGGACGGCTATGCCATGCGCGTCCCCACACCGGATGTTTCCGTAGTCGACCTGGTGGTGCTGACTTCCAAGAGCACCACGGCCGAAGAGGTGAACAAGGCGCTGGAGGGTGCGGCGAATGGCCCGCTGAAGGGCATACTGTCTTACACCGAGGACCCGGTTGTTTCCACCGACATGTTGCATAATCCCAACAGCTCCATCGTGGACGCTGGCATGACCAAGGTGCTTGATGGGAACCTCGTGCACGTAATTGCCTGGTACGACAACGAGTGGGGCTATTCGATGCGCGTGGTGGACCTCGTCGAATTCCTCGTCAAGAAAGGCCTTTGAAGGCCTCGGGTACTCTAGTAGACTGCTGGAGTGCCCATCCACTTTGATCCAGACTTCGGATCCGCCACCGAAGCCGCAGCGGCCATCCGCGGACGTAAAATCTCGTCGGTCGAGTTGACCCAGCACCTCCTGCGCCGCATCGACGCCTTCCAGCCCAAGCTCAACGCGTACGTGTACCAGTTCCGCGAGGAAGCGCTCGCGGCGGCGAGACAGGCCGACGAACTGCCAGCCCGCAATTCGGCCACAGGCGCGTTTCACGGCGTTCCGGTGAACGTCAAAGAAAGCTTCGGCGTTCAAGGCCGGCCCTGCACCTGGGGCGTCCCGGCGTTCAAGGACGTCAAGGCGCCTCAACATGCCGTCCCGGTGCGCCGCCTACTCGACTCTGGCGCCATCCTGCTGGGCGCGACCAACGTGCCCTTGAACCTGATGGACGCGCAGTCCTTCAACGAGATCTACGGCGTCACCAATAATCCCTGGGATCTCTCGCGAACTCCTGGCGGGTCCTCCGGAGGTTCCGCTGCAACGCTGGCCGCGGGTATGGCGTTCTTGAGCATTGGCTCCGACATCGGCGGCAGCATCCGGAATCCGGCTTCGTTCTGCGGAATCTACGGCCACAAGCCGACCCTCGACATTGTGAACATGTCCGGCCACCTGCCGGGAGGCGTCCAAACGAGTCCGGGATTTTCCACGCTGCTCGCGGTCGCGGGTCCCATGGCGCGCAGCGCCGAAGATCTGGAAGCCGCGCTGCGAGTTCTGGCTGGGCCCGAGCCTCCCGACTCCAAAGCCTATCAATGGACTCTGCCCGCGCCGCGCCATGAGCGCCTCGCCGATTTCCGCATCGGTTACGTCTTGGAAGATCCAGCCGTGCCTGTTTCAGCCGAAACCAAGTCAGTGCTCGAGTCCGCGGTTCGCGCTTGCGAAAAGGCCGGCGCCACAGTCAAGCAGGGCTGGCCCGAAGGCTTCCAATTCTCCGAACTATTGGACACGTACTTCTTCATGCTCGGCGCGTTCGATTTCAGCGCACTGCCGCCCGGCGTGCAGCAACAGGCGCGTGAGCGGATCGCGCAGCGCACCGACAGCATGGCCCAGGGCTCGCTCAGTACCTTCGCCGATTGGCAGACGCGCAATCGGAAGCGCCTCGGCTACCGCGCGCGTTGGGAGAAGTTCTTCGAATCGGTGGACGTGTTCCTGCTTCCCACGACGTTTACAACCGCATTCCCGCACGACCGCCGTCCCACCGAGGTCCGTACGCTCTCGATGCCCGAAGGCGGAGAGCAGCCGTTCCTCAATCTTCTGGCTTACATCACGCCTGCCACATTGACCGGCTGCCCGGCCACTACCGCCCCGGCCGGCCTGAGCAAAAGCGGGCTGCCCGTAGGCCTTCAGATCGTCGGACCGTACTTGGAAGACGCCACGCCGATCCGTTTTGCCCAACTGCTGGCGCGCGAAATCGGCGGGTTCCAGGCTCCTCCCGGATTCGGCAAAATCGCTTAACCTATTTGGCCTCGGCTTCGTGCTTCCACAGCGTCCAGGCGCGCTCGAAGCCATCTTGCGTTCCCGACTTCATGGCTTCCTCCGGCTCCAGATACGTCACCTTGCCGCCCATCTGCATGGCCTGCTGCTGAACGCGCGCATTCACCACGGTGAAATAGGCTCTGCCAACCGCCACGTGCAGCTTGTCTCCCGTCACCACGGCGCCGTGGCCGCGCAGTAGAATCACCGGGTTTTTCCCCAGCGTTTCGGCCAGCGCGCGCCCCAGCGCGGGATTGCGAATCAGCATGTCCGTCATTCCGCCGGCCTTGCGGATTTCAAACACCGGAACCGGGTCGCTCAGGAATCCGGCCGTGTGAATCAGCGGACGTAGCGGCATGCCGCTTACGCTGAACGCCACCAAGTCCGCGGGATGGCAGTGCACAATCGCCATCACGTCCGGCCGCGCGCGATAGATCTCGCCGTGGATGAATCGTTCGGTGTAGCTGCCGCTCGCATCGCCATCGATCGGCTTGCTGTCCAGGTCGTACTCCATGATGTCCGCCCGCGTCACCACGCCCGCGGGCAAGTGCCGCGCCAGGAAGTAATGGTTCGGATTGCGCGCGCTCCGCACGCTCACGTGGCCGTAGGCATCCAGCACGCCGTTCATCGTGAGGATGCGATTCGCCAGAACCAACTCGTCTATCTGCGAAGCGCCGCTCTGCGCACTATTCTGCGCAACCAACACCAGGGCTCCTAGCAATCCCGCCGCCAACGCCGCCAACCACGCCTGCATCTTGAATCTCCTCATGTCTACCTTACTGTTTTGGCGCGGAAAGGCTGCCCGTGCCGTCCAACACAAAGACCAGCAGCTTGGGCTTGTTGGAAGTCTCCGCATTCTGCGGACCGGCGTTGCCCGTTACCGAACCCACGCCGCCCATCAGCGCCACGTACTGTTTCCCACCCACTTGATAGGTGATCGGCGGCCCCATGCCGCTGCCGAGGCCTGTCTGGAGTTCCCACAGCTTTTCGCCCTTGTCCGCGCTGTACGCCATCAGGCGCCCGTCGTTGATCGCCTGAAAAACCAGATTGCCCGCCGTGGTCACCGTTCCGCCGCCGATTCCACCGCCCCCCGGCGCGCGCCACCGGAACTGTTGCGCTACCGGATCCCACGCCACCAACGCGCCCCGGCTGCCTGCTCCTTCCACCGGCTCGGGCCCGATGAACGGCAGATCGTTGGGACGTGGTTTGGGCATCGGCTTCACCAGGCCGTTGCTGGTGTGCTCGGGGTCCAACTCATACTTCTCGGTCCGCGCGAACGTCCAACTGCTATTGGTCGACGTCGGAATATACATCAAGCCCGTGACCGGATTGAACGACATCGGCGCCCAGTTGTGCGCGCCGCCCGCCGACGGGAAAATCGTCACCGGCTCCAGGTTGTAGCGCGCGCCGCCATTCTCAATCGGCCGGCCGGTCTTCGGATCGATGCCCCTGGCCCAGTTCACTTTGGCAAAAGGCTGCGCCGAGATGAACTCGCCGGTGATGCGATCCAGCACATAGTAGAAGCCGTTCTTGTTGGCCTGCATTACCACCTTGCGGCGGCGGCCATTGATTGTCAGGTCCGCCAGCACCAGTTGTTGCACGCTGTCGTAATCCCACGTATCGCCGGGCACCACCTGGTAATGCCACTTCAGCTCGCCCGTCGCCGCGTGCACCGCCAGAATGGAGCAGACATAGAGATTGTCCCTGCCGTTGTGGTTACGAAATTCGTCCGGCCAAGGCTCGGCATTGCCGGTTCCGACGTACAGCAGATCCGCGTCTGGATCGTAGGCCATGCCATCCCAAACCGCGCCTCCGCCTCCCAGCTTCCACCACTCGCCATCCCACGTCGGCGCCGCCTTTCGCATGGCCGAGTTCTCATAAGGCTTCGACGGATCGCCCGGCACTGTATAGAACCGCCACGCGCGATGCCCGGTCATGACATCGTAGGCGTCGAAGAAACCGCGCGTCGGATGATCGCCGCCGCTAACGCCAACGATGACCTTCCCGCGTGCGATGCGCGGCGCCATCGTGATGGTGTAACGATCCTGCGGAAACGCAACGCGCGCCTCCCAGATCACCTTACCGGTTCCGGCGTCCAGCGCCTCTAGCCGGCCGTCAATCACCGGCGCCAAAATCATGCCCTGATACATCGCCAGGCCGCGATTCACAACGCCGCAGCAGATACGCGGCCGTACTGCTGTCTGGTTCACCTGCGGATCCCAGCGCCAGCGCTCCTTGCCCGTCGCGGCATCCACCGCGAACACGATGCTCCAATTCGTGATTCCGTACAGCGTGCCGTTCGCGACCAGCGGCGTCGCTTCCTGCCCACCACCGCCAGGCCCGACTTCATAGGACCAAGCCAGGCCCAGGCGCTTCACGTTCGACGCGTTGATCTCGGCGAGCGGGCTGTAGCGCGTCTCGGCCGGCGTCAGCCCGTAGCTGGTCCAATCCTGCGCGTTCGCACTCCAAGCCGCCACCATCGCGCCGGCTAGCAACCCACAACGAAATATAGTCATGCTTGCTCTACTCCAGAGCGAACACCCAGACCGAGCCGCCTTCCGGCACTTCCGGATACTCGCCGGGATAGATGCGGTTCAAGTTGGCTTCCATTCCGCGAGAATCGCCGCCCCAGCCGGTCAGGACCGCGATGTATTGCTTGCCGTCGATCTCGAATGACGTCGGCGGCGCGAGAATGCCTGAGTTGGTCGGAAACTCCCACAGCAATTCGCCTGTGGCCGCATCAAAAGCGTGAAAGTGCCGGTCGTTCGTGCCGCCGCTGAACACCAGGCCCCCGGCGGTAGCCAGCATCGCGCCCCAATCCGGCGATTTGGCGAACTTGTGCGTCCAAACCAGGTTGCCCGTATCGACGTTCCACGCCTGCACTTCGCCGATATGATCGGCGCCCGGCGCGGCCAGAAGCTGCGTCTTCACGCCCGTGTAACCCTTGCCGGGTTCAAACGTGACATCCTGCCCTTCGGAACTTTCGCACAGGTTGTCGTTGGCCGGGATGTAAATCATCCGCGTCAGCGGACTGAACGCGATCGGCGGCCAGTTCTTGCCGCCCCACAGCGACGGACAATACACCACCTGCTTGCCAGTGCCCGGCTTATGCGCCGGATCTACTTCCGCGCGTCCCGTTTCCGGATCCAGCTTCGTGAACACGTTCTGCTTCACGTAAGGCTTTCCCTCGATGAACTTGATCTCGCCATCGCCGCGCTCGAGAAAACGCAGATAGCCGTCGCGAGCCACGTCGATCAAGCCGGGGATGGTTCGCGCACCACGCCGGAAATCCACCAGGATCGGCGGTGACACCTCGTCCCAGTCCCAGGAGTCATTCGGATGATATTGGAAGTAGCCTTTGATCTTGCCCGTGGCGGCGTCGAGCGCGAGCGTCGAAGCGGTATACAGATTGTCACCCGGCCGCCTGTCACCCATCCAAGGCCCGCCATTGCCGGTGCCCCAATAAGCAATGTTGGTGGCGGGATCGTAATTGCCGGTGACCCACACCGGTGCGCCGCCGTTCTTCCATTGATCGCCGCCCTTCGGCCAGGTTTCACTGCCGGGTTCGCCCGGCGCGGGTATCGTATAGGTCCGCCACAATTCCTTGCCGGTATCGGGATCGAAAGCCGCCACGAACCCGCGGATTCCATACTCGCCGCCGGAAGCGCCCACCATCACTTTGCCGTCGGCGATCAGCGGCGCGAGCGTCGTGTAATATCCGGCTTTATTCTCTGCCACCGGAGTCGACCAGGCCTCCTCGCCCGTCTTCGCATTCACTGCCACCAGCACAGCTTCGCCCGCGCAGAAGTAAACCTTGTCGCCATACAGCGCCACGCCGCGGTTGGTTTCGTGCGGCACAATCGCTCCCTGCGGACGGCTCTTGTGAAAACGCCACAACAGATTGCCGGTCTTGGCATCGATGGCGATCAACTGGTTCTCCGGCGTGGTGACGAACATGACGCCGTTGTTCACGACGGGCGCCGCTTCATGGACCTTCGTCTCGCCGGTCGAAAATCCCCACACCGGGCGCAGCCGCTTCACATTGGCGGTCGTAATCTCCTTCAGAGGGCTGTAGCCCCAGCCATTGTAGGTGCGCCGGATCATCAGCCAGTTCCCGTCTTCCGGATTCTTCAGGCGCTCGGCCGTCACCGTCTGGTAGTTCTGCAACACCGCCGGCATCGGCGGCTCGGACTCCTGGCCCCGAACGGCCTGGGCGATCCAAAACGCGCCCACCGCGGCTGCGAGCCAGAAACCCTTTCGAGCGAACATCGCACAAACTCCTTAACGAAAGATTCCCCGGTCCGTCATCATACACTGATTGGGCTGGCTATAATTGGCCACGAACCAGCGCCTTCGTTTTCGTGTATTCTCAACGTAGGAACTTCCGAAAAAGCCGCAAAAATCAAATGTCTACCACAGAGGTTTCACCGTTCTCGCCACCGTCCGGCGAGTCTCAACAGCCTGTCGTTAACGACTTCAGTATTCAAGTCGCCACGGTCAACGGCTCCGGCAGCCAAACCGCCAACAATGTTCTGATGCGTTCCATTTTCCAGATGGGCGTGCCCGTGTCCGGCAAGAACATGTTCCCGTCGAACATTCAGGGGCTGCCCACCTGGTTCACCATTCGCGCCAGCAAGCACGGCTACATCGGCCGCAAGAAAGAAGTCGATTTTCTGGTTGCCATGAACCCGGAGACAGCGCGCGAAGATGTCATGAGTCTGGACGCCGGCGCGGCCGTGGTCTACGACGAGCCGCTCAAACTGAACGCGCTCCGCTCGGACCTCCACTTCTATCCGGTGCCCTTCGACAAGCTGGTTGGTCCGGTCTGCCCGGAAGCCAAGCTGCGCAAGCTGGTGCGCAACATGATCTATGACGGCATCGTCGCGTGGATTCTCTCCATCGAACTGGAAGAGGTCCACAAGGCGCTGTTCCGCCAGTTCGGCAAGAAGAAGGCGAAGGCCGCGGAACTGAACTGGGGCGCCTGCCAGGCAGGCTTCGATTACGCCTCCAAGACCTTTGTCAAGACCGATCCTTACCGCATCGAGCGTATGAACGCGACCGGCGGCAAGATCATCATCGAAGGCAACATGGCCGCGGCGTTGGGCTGCGTCTTCGCCGGCGTGACGGTCGTCACCTGGTACCCCATCACGCCGTCGTCTTCGCTGGTCGAATACCTGATCGGCTATCTGAAGCGCTTCCGCGTCGACAAGGAAACCGGCAAGGCCACCTACGCCGTCGTGCAGGCCGAAGACGAGTTGGCGGCCATCGGCATGGTATTGGGAGCCGCATGGGCCGGCGCTCGTTCAGTGACCTCGACTGCCGGGCCCGGCATCTCGCTGATGAGCGAATTTGTGGGCCTGGGCTATTACGCCGAGATTCCCGCCGTCATCTTTGATGTCCAGCGCGTCGGTCCTTCCACTGGACTCCCCACGCGAACTGCGCAGGCCGACATCCTCTCCACGGCGCTGCTCTCGCACGGCGATACCAAGCATCCCCTGCTGTTTCCCTGCTCTCCCGAAGAGTGTTTCCAGATGGCCATCCAGGCGTTCGACCTTGCGGAACAATATCAAACGCCCGTCTTCGTGATGACCGATCTGGATCTGGGCATGAACAACTGGATGGCCGACCCGTTCGAATATCCCACCGAGCCCATCCGCCGTGGCAAAGTGCTCACGGCCGAAGACCTGGCCAAGCTGGGCGGATTCGCGCGTTATAAAGATGTCGACGGCGATGCCGTCGGCTACCGCACTCTGCCCGGCACCCCGCATCCCAACGCCGCCTACTTCACGCGCGGCAGCGGGCACAACGAAAAGGCGCAGTATACCGAGCGCGAAGACGACTACGTCAACAACATGGACCGCCTGGCGCGTAAGTTCGAAACGATACGCGCGCACGTCCCCCGCCCCGAAGTGGACATCCGCCCCAGCGCGCAGGTTGGCTTCGTTGCATTTGGCACGTCGCACTACGGCGTCGAAGAAAGCCGCGACCAATTGCGTTCCGAGCACGCGCTCGAAACCAGTTATCTCCGCCTGCGCGCCTATCCATTCACGCAAGAGCTTCGCGATTTCATCCGCCGCCACGAACGCGTCTACGTGATCGAACAGGACCGTGACGCGCAGTTGCTCCAATTGATCCGAATGGAATTTGACCCGGCCGAAATCGCGAAGCTAAGAAGTGTGCGCTACTACGGAGGGCTTCCGCTCGACGCGCGCACCATCACGGACCATGTGGTCCTGCAGGAGGGTTTATGAGCACGACAGCGGCGCCGCCGCCCAAGAAGGTGAACCGAATCGGCCTCGAGATCCTGAGCTACAAAGGCTCCAGAACCACGCTCTGCGCCGGCTGCGGCCACAACGCGATCTCAGAACGCGTCGTGGAGTGCTTCTACGACCTCGGCATTCAGCCCTGGAGCGTCGCGAAGCTGTCGGGCATCGGTTGTTCGTCCAAAACACCGGCCTATTTCCTGGGCCAATCGCACGGCTTCAACGGCGTGCACGGCCGGATGCCGGCGCTAGCTACCGGCGCGATGCTGGCCAACCGTACGCTGCTCGGCATCGGCGTCACCGGCGACGGCGATACCGCCTCCATCGGCCTCGGCCAATATATGCATCTATTGCGCCGCAATCTGCCGTTCATCTACATTATCGAGAACAACGGAGTGTACGGGTTGACTAAAGGCCAGTTCTCCGCAACGGCCGACCTTGGATCGGTACTCAAGACCGGCGTGATCAACGAACTGCCGCCCTTCGATTGTTGCGCTCTCGCGCTGCAATGCGGCGCCACCTTCGTGGCCCGGACCTTCTCCGGCGACAAGAAACAACTCACCGCCATCCTGAAGGCGGCCATTGCGCACAACGGCCTGTCCGTGATCGACGTCATCTCGCCCTGCACCACCTTCAACGATCACGAAGGCTCGACGAAAAGCTACAGCTACACGAAGGATCACGAAGAGCCTCTGCAGGAGCTCGATTTCGTGCCATTCTACGAAGACATCTCCGCGGAGGTCCCCGAGGGCGAGGTGATGGAGGTACAGATGCACGACGGATCGAAACTCCGCATCCGGAACCTCCACCCCGACTACGATCCCACCAGCAAATTCGCCGCGCTGCAAGCCATCGATGAGGCCGGAAAAAGTGGCGAGGTTCTGACCGGAGTCTATTACGTCGACACCACGCGGCCGACGTTCATGGACATGTTGAACATGACCGACGCGCCGCTCGCCACCCTGCCGGTCTCCCAGACGCGGCCGCCCAAGTCGGCTCTCGATCAGGTCATGGAAGAACTGAGGTGAATCCGATGCGCAACATCACAGTGATGAGCCTCGTGGTGCTCGCCGCGGCCGCCTCTGTCAGTGCGGCTTCCGGCGCCGACCCCGTCGCGGCTCTGGACAAGTCTTTCGTGCAAGCCTACGAAAAGGGCGACATGCCGACAGTGAAGAAGTACCTCGACCAGGACTTCACCTGGATCGACACCGACGGCGTCTTCTACTCCAAGGAGGACGCACTCGCGCTGCACCTGAAGCCGCTGGTTCCAAGCACCGGCGAGGTGAAGATCGTCGAGCACAAATACGGCAAAGTGGTCTGGATCCAAGAAAACCAGGGCAACAAGTACGCCGCGCACTTCTGGGTGGAGCGCCCCGGAGGATGGAAGCTTTTGCACAATACCGAAATCGCGACGCGCCCGCGCTCGGAAAATCCCGACGGCCGCTCGCCCTACGCCATTCCGTGCGTCAACCCGTGCAAGGTGATGCCGTACGTTCCGGTGACTGCCAACGAAAAGGCCGCGATCAAAGGCTGGATGGAACAGGAAGACGGCACGCCGGAGCACTGGCGCATGCACGTCGCCGACGATCAGGTGGTGGTGGGTTCTTACGGCGTATCCACAAAGCAGGACCGCTGGAATTTCATTTCCCACCGCGATCCCAAGGCGCCCAAGGTCGGCGTTGCCCCCGTGCTGTTCGCGCGCATGTGGGACTTCGATACCGCCGTCGTCGCCATCATGTGCCAGCCCACTTACGGCGGCAAAGCATATTGGTCCAGCCGCGTATTCGCGCCCAATAAAGACGGCCTCTGGATGATGATGGAAAGCTATCACACCACCATTCAGGCGGCGGGCGTCATGAACGAAGTACAGGGCAAATAACTAGCGGCTCTTGGCCGGCACTTCGAATTGCACGCTGCCCGAATTGTCGCCCAGGTACTCCAGCGTGTAGCCGCCGGACTTCTTTTTCGCCCGGCTTGCCGGAAAATAAACAAACCCCGCAACCGCTGCCGTGAACTGGCCGTCGGGGAGCGCTTTGTCGCCTAACTGGGTCTCCAGGACTCTGCGATCGTACGGCGTGCTGCCCCGTGGCGGAGGACCAATCAAACCGGGGTCAGGGCCGTGCTCCACTGCCACGCCGGCGCCGGTATAGACGCCATGAACCCGCTGTCCCGTGTAGGGATCGGTTCCGCTTTCGTAGCCGACATTGGCCGAGGTGATGACATTGGTGTCCCTGCTGGACGGCGGCCGCGGTGCGCGCTCATCCTGGATCACCGCAGCGACGGTGAACGCGTCGGCCGGTTGAATGAAGTCGCCCTTGGGCGAACGGATCCGGAAATCGCCCGGCGTCAATTTCACCGAACCCGAGTTGCCTGGATAACAGGCCACCTCGAATACCAGGTAATCCTTGCTAATGTCGGCGGCAAACATGCGCTTTACCTGATCGCGAGGCACGACCGACGCTGCATACGTGGCGTCTCGGGATTGCCTGGAGGCCGCGTAGTCGGCGGGCGCAGGCCGCGGCCGAATTCCGGTAGGCTGGGCAAATAGCAACGAAACAGCGTAAGTTGCGCACGCCGCGACGGCGAATCGGGTTCCCATATTCCGGCCCCCTTTACCTTTCTCAGCATACCGGAACTTGGCTATGCTGGAACGCGTATCCTGATGGGCATCTCAATGAAAGCTACTAACTGGGAGTTCGCAAACCGCGCGCTGGTCTTCGGGGTGATCTTCGGCTGTTCGTTTGCGCTCTACGCCCTGGATCGTCAGAGCGGAGCCGCCGTGCTGGCAAACTGGCTGGAATCGATCCTGCATGTGGATGCCGGGCTTGCGGTGCGCGCTCTGTTCGGGCTTGCCGCTTTCGTGCTGGCGCTGGCGGCGCTGCTGCGGACCTGGGCCTCGTCGTACCTCCAGGCCGGCGTTGTGTATGCGACCGAGGTCAAGACGGAATCGCTCGTGGCCGGAGGGCCTTACCGCCGCGTCCGCAACCCGCTGTATCTAGCGACCATCCTGATGGCATTTGGCATGGGCGCCCTAATGAACCGAGCAGGATTCGTCTTCGCCGTCGTCGCCATGACGCTGTTCTGCTACCGGTTGATCCTGCGCGAGGAGTCCGACCTTGCGGCCAGCCACGGTCCGGCTTACGAGCAATATCGCAGGGCTGTTCCCCGTCTTTGGCCGGCGCTTCGTCCGCGCATCGCTTCCAGCGGACGACCCGCGCATTGGTCGGCGGGCTTCAAGGCTGAGTTCTGGTGCTGGGGATGCGCCGCGGCCGTGGCCGCGCTGGCCGTAACGCTCAGCGTCAACTGGTTCTATCTGATCTTGGCTGCCAGCATCGCGTTGCTCTGGCTCACATCGTTGATGCTTCGCCGCGGTTGACACTCGACGGCATGCAAGTGATAGGATCACTCGGAAGGCATTTTCCTTATGAAGATAAGAATTCCCATCGCACTGCTAGCCGGGCTCATCGCCCAATCCGGCTTCAGCCAGCAAAACGTCCCGTTCGACCCGAAGTTCCACATCCCCGTCGCTCCGCAAGGGCTCGCTCATAAGCCGCTGCCCAAGTTGCCCATGGAGTTCGACACCGCCGAAGGCATGCGCATCCGCGTCGTCGCCGTCACCCGCGAACTGGAATATCCCATCAGCATGGCGTTCCTTCCCGACGGCAGCATCCTGATCCCGGAGCGCTTCGGCCAGATGCGCATCATTCGCAACGGCAAGCTCGATCCGAAGCCGGTCGCCGGCGTTCCGGCCGCCTTCGGCACCGGCGAATCCGGTTCGCCCGGCGCTGTCCATGGCCTCCAGGACATCGCTCTGCATCCCAAGTTCGAAGAGAATCACTTGGTTTATATTGTCTACACCAAGGCGAACGATCCCAAGCGCTCTGTCGCCATCGCGAGAGCACAATGGGATGGCCACGCACTGGTCGATTGCAAGGACATCTTCAACCTCGGCCAGGCCAGCACGTCCCGCATCGCGTTCGGCGGCGATGGCATGCTCTACATGGTCACCACCGGCAACGACCCGCAGGATCCCAACACACTCGGCGGCAAAGTGCTGCGCCTGCGCGACGACGGCACCGTCCCGAATGACAATCCGTTCGTCGGCCAGCCCGGCCACCGCCCTGAGGTCTACACGCTCGGGCACCGCAGTTCGCTCGGCCTGACTCTCCACGCCGGCGAAATTTGGGAGAGCGAAAACGGCCCTAACGGCGGCGACGAGATCAACATCCTGAAGCCAGGCCTGAACTACGGCTGGCCGAAAGTGAGCTACGGCCGCACCTATCAAGGTCCCTGGCAAGTCGCGCCTCCCGGCCACGCCGGTTTCGAGCCGCCGGTGGTCTACTGGACGCCCGCGATCGCCGTCTCCGGCATGACGTTTTACACCGGCGACAAGCTGCCCAAGTGGAAAGGCGACCTTTTCGTCGGCGCGCTGCGCACGGGCGAAATTCCCGGCACCGGCCACATCGAGCGCATTCTCTTCAATCAGGAATTTCAGGAGCTGCGCCGCGAATCGCTGCTCACCGAATTCCGCCAGCGCGTCCGCGACATCCGCCAGGGACCGGACGGCTACCTGTACCTGATCACCGACGAAGAGCACGGCGCCCTGCTGCGCATCGAACCGGCGCAGTAATTACTTCGTGCTCGTTTCCTTCTCCGGGTGCAGCGTCAGCTTCTGCACGCGCCAGTTGTTCATGTCGGCGACGAAAATCGTGTTTTCCGACGGGCACGCCAGCCCGTGCGGCCAATTGAACTGCCCGACATCGCGGCCCGATTCGCCGAGATAGCCGATCAGCTTGCCATCCGGTAGCGACCACTTGTAAAGCCGCCCCGGCTCGTTATCGATCGAATAGAGATACTGCGGTGTCGTGTTCGTGATGCACAGCGCCCAAGGCGCTGTATTGTCGGGCGCGTTCGCTGGAACGTCGCCCAGCGTTGGATGACGCTTCTTGTCGTAAGGGACGTTCTGCAGCAGGTTGCGCAGATGGTTGCCGTTTTCGTCAAAGACCTGAATGCGCCGGTTGCCGCGATCGGCTACATAGACGTTGCCTTCGCGGTCAATCGCGATGTTGTGCGGCGTGTTGAACTGCCCATCGGCCGTGCCGCGCGAGCCCCAGGACTTGATCCAGTTGCCGTGCTTGTCCATCTTGGCGATGCGTGAGTTGCCATAGCCGTCGCTGATGTAGATGTTGTCCTCGGCGTCCCAAGCGACGTCGGTCGGCGCGTAGAAGTAGCCGTCGCGCGGCACCGGAGGATTCTGCATGATCTTGCGCGGGTCGTAATACTCGGGCACATCCGGGCCCTCCGGCCGCCGGCCCAAATTCATGACCACCATTCCGGCTGGATTGAACTTCATCGCGGTGTGCGTGCCTTTATCCACAACCCAAAGATTGTCGTATTTGTCAAAACGAACCGAATGCCCGTAGCCGAGTCCGTAGACTCCGTGGCCCAGTTCGCGCACGAACTTGCCATTGGGATCGAATTCCAGCAGCTGCGTCGTTGCGTTGCCGTAGATCGGGCCGGTAGTCGCGCTGCCCGGGTGGTTCAAAACCACAATCATGCCCTTGGAGTTGATGGCCACGCCAAGCACTTCACCGAGGTTCAGTTGATAGTTCAACTTCAGGAAGTTGATATCGGCGTCGAAGGGAATCTTCTGGGGCGCCTGTGCCAGCGCCGCCGCGGCAGTCAGAGCCGTCAGGAATAACGACTTCATGGTAAGACCTTCCTCTCTCGAAAGCAGAGTTGCTGAACAGTATATATCCGGCGAGCCGGCTTGCCTACGGCCACTCAGGGCCGGTAACGTGAATCACATTACAGACTGCTCACGAATCAGTCAAAGATCAGTGATTTTTAACAAAACGAAGCCATTTCCTGCATGTAGCTGAATTTAAGGTACTATCGCGACCAAGCTCCCATTACCTGGCCCGGCATGGTACTGTATCCGACGCCTCATGAGGGTCGCGCGCCCCTGTTGCATGCTAACTTAGTGACAACAATGTTTCGCACCATCTTGTTGATGCTGGCAGGGTTCGCTGCAATCTCCGCCAATGCCGACACAATCACAGTTACCTACGCGGGCGCGGGTACGGGTGCCATCCCGACCGCCGTGGCCGACCGTGACGCTTGGATTCTCTCGAACTTCGGGGCCGGGGACGGCCCGGAAATGTTGGAGACCTTTGAGGACTCCAGCCTGGGGGCATACAACACACTGACGACTGGCGTGGGTACCTTCAGCGTAATGTCCACAAGCAAGGCCGGTAGCCCTACCTTGTCCAGTGGAACGAAAACGGATCAGTTCACCATTCTGGACAGCGCCGACTCGCCGTTTTCAGGCCGGTTTAACACCACCTCCGGCGGCAACAACTGGCTGGATTCCAACGACATCACGAAAGTGCAACTGAGCACCACGCAATCCGTGCTCTATTTCTTCATGACCGATGTAAACGATCAGGGCGGTGTGCTGACTATCAAAACCGGCGATGGAACATCCTACTCGTTTTCGCCGAACGCGAAGAACGGCGATGTGTATTTCGTGGCGATCCAATCGTCGGGGCCAATTGGCACGGTTCGGTGGCTCAATAGCTCCCGAAGCGACGGCTGGGGCGTCGACGACTTCGGCACCGTGGATCCTCCGGCTGCCGCGCCCGAGCCTTCGGGTCTGCCGCTGGCCGCCGCGGGCCTGGGATTGATGGCGCTGGTCTGGAAGTTCCGGAAGCGGGCAGCCCTGAAGTAAGCCGCCTTTCTCCCTTGCCGCGCTAGAAGATTGTAGACTAAAGTTTTACTACCGATCCGGGAGGATTCTTCAAATGCGCAAGTGGATTGTGGGCTGTAGTATCGGGTTGCTTTTGACAGCGGGACTGCTGGCCCAGGGCAAGAAGAAGGCGGCGGGCGATGCCGCCAAAGGGAAAGACGTGTTCGACCAGTGCGCCGTGTGCCACAACACCGACACCGACGACGTGAAAGTGGGGCCGTCGCTCAAAGGCCTTTTCAAGCACGCCAAGTTGGCGAACGGCAAGCCGGTGAACGACGCCAACGTGCTGGCGCAGATCAACGAAGGCGGCAACGGCATGCCGGCCTATCAGGATCTGCTGTCAGACGAAGATAAAGCCAACGTCATCGCGTATTTGAAGACGCTGTAAACTCTTCGCGCCGGCTTAGAGCCGCCGGCCGTGTTACATTGAAGACTGCAGGCTCCTTTCCGGCAAGTCCCCATCGTCTAGCCCGGCCTAGGACACCGCCCTTTCACGGCGATAACAGGGGTTCGAATCCCCTTGGGGACGCCAACACTCATCGCCGCATCAGGCTGCTCTGTGCTTTCGAACAGCCAAACTCCCAATCACCATCAGCAGCAGCGCCGGAAAGGCGACCCACCTCGGTTCAGGAACAACTGGCGTGAAGTCTGCATTGAACTCTACGTTGGCAAAGTCCGAAAAGTCGTGAGGATTCCCAAAGCCGCTGATCGCCGCATCTGACCAAGAGCTATCCGCACTCATAGAATAAATGCCGGGGCCAAGGACAAATTGCGGCCACTCAATCGTATTGCAACAAGGCGCATTCAGATAATTGCTGAAAGACACTCCGTCGAAAGTGGCAATCTGGTAGTCATCCAAAAGGCCGTTGGTCAGCCCTTGGGTCAACGCGGTCATCGTGCCACTGAGCTGCACCGCATATGTGCTGGTTAACTCAACCTCCAGGGACAGGTTGGTCATAGCCTGGGCGCTAGAGTAGTTCAGATTGAAAGGCCCCGCAAAGGCGCCCTCTACGGAACCAGACCACGACGAGTTCAAATCGATGCTGAGGCTGTTGCCGTTTAGACTCCATCCCTGACCGGCGCTTGCCTGAGACGAAGCCTGTGAACCGTAGCCCGGCTCCTCTCCCGGAAATGTCACCATAGCCGACCCCGATCCGCTCATGGGGTCCGAAAAACTGAAGCTCTGAGATTCGCCGTTTAACGACACGTAGGCAGAGCCGGAGCCCGAAACACCTCCGGTTGCGTCGAGCACAATAATGTCGGCCATGCCCTGTGGCACGGCGTAGGAAAACGCCAGCAGGAAGCAACCAGGAGCCAACTTGGGCACAGCGGTACTCTCCTCTTACAGGTCTGCCGGCTTGCGCTTTCTGAGAGCGGCACCGCCGATGCCGATGGCGAGCAACAGCGCCGGAAAGACGACCCACCTCGGTTCGGGAACGACCGGCGTGAAAAGGGCGTTGAGCGATAATTCCCCATCCGCCGCGCCGCTATCGCCGAAAAAAAGATTACTCTCCCCATCCTTCTCATCCGCGAACGCGGTAAGAGTGAATACACCTGGATTGAGTGCCAAGGTGTAGTCGAAGCTGGTGGGGTAGTACGCATCACAGAGAGGACAAGGAGAGCCCAACTCGATTCCAGGTCCCGCTAATCGAAACCCAGTGTGACCAAAGCTTCCGCCGGCCTCCCCGCCAAAACCGTCATTACTGTGTGAGACCGATCCTACAAGATGTAATATGGATGCACTAGTGAGATTGAACTCAAAAGAGTAATCGTTGCCCAACTCGCTGTCGAGTCCTATCAAATAACTCGCTCCCTGGTGCAGGTACTGATCGATAGTAGACATCTTTACAAAGATCGAATTGGTGGTTTCATCTGAACTTTGCTGTACTTGCACAGTCTCGGCTACGGAGTCGTCCGGGAAAGTCCCACTTGCTTCTGCTTCGCCCGTCTTGTTCACGCTGTATGGCCCTGGTTGCGAATTCGATGCGTCAAAGTCGAAGCCCCCTGAGTCGCAAGTAAATGCCGGATAGTAACGGCAGACCAGCACACCACCACTGCCGTTCACGTCCTGCGACAGAGAAATAGGGACAATATCCGCGAGACCGGCCGAAGCCATTAGAAACAGCAGGGCCGTGGCCAAACAGAAATTCCGGACCATTTGCCAGAACCTCCCATCTCGCAAACGCCTTTAGGCGAGTGTAAGCCGATAACCAAATGGACGCAATCCCTTTCTGTAGGCCAGCTTTGATGTCACCGTTACGTGACAGTCTCGTGAACAAACAGGAGGGTCAGCCCTCGATTCCCCTTAGCGGCTTCACACTTCACACGCCGTCCGCTATCATGTGCAAGATGCGTTTGGGTGCATCCGCGGCGTTTTTCGTCCTGTATCTGGCGGTTCAAATCGCGGTGCCTGCAATCCAGATCGTCCGGCGCGACAGCAATTTTCGTTGGGGCATGTTCGCCGAGTCCGGCGAACGCCACGATATCTTCCTCGAATACCCCGGCCAAGCCCGCGAATCGCTGGACCAGCTCCGCGCACGGACGGGGCGCGGGAAGTTGCTGCGCTCGCAAGTGGATGGCGCTCTGCTAACGCCTTATCTCTGTTCTCAGACGCCGAAACCAGCACGGATCATCGTCCGCAACCTCCGGACTGGCGCCGAGGAGCACTACCCGTGCCGCTAGACAAATTCTTCGGAGCGCAAACCAGTGCCCGTCCCTTGGGGGTGGCACGAGCCGCAGTGGGCATCGCGGCTTTTGGAAGGGCTGCTATTCAGTATGAAATTCTGCGCGCCCTCTTCAGCGGGGACGTCGTCCGTTCGAAGCCATTTCCGTGGCTTCCGGACCTTCCGCATGGCTCCATTCCGGTGTTTGTCGCCATCTGGATGCTCGCCAGCGTCTCGTTTGCCTTCGGATTCCGGACTCGGCTCAGCGGCGGCATACTGCTCGCGTGCCTGACTTATCAGCTCGTCCTCGATCAGAACCTGGATTGGAGCAATCTCTACTTCATGGCGCTGGTCGTCTTTCTGCTGATCGTGGCCGATTCCGGCTGCTCGTTCTCGCTCGACCGGCGCTTTTTCCGCCAGGACCCTGAGCAAGTCAGCCGTTGGACCACGCTGCTGCCCCGATTGCAGCTCTCGATTGTCTACGGTTACAGCGTGCTCCTGAAACTGAATCCATCGTTTCTAGCCGGACAGACGATCGTACAGGCCACGCGCATGCCGGCGTTTCTGGGCGCGACCTGGCTGCCGACGTTAACCGCCGCAGCGACGGTGGGCATCGAGTTCTTTCTGGCGGTTGGCCTATGGGTGCCGGCGCTGCGGCGCGCCGCTTTCGCACTCGGCTTCGTGCTGCACACCGCCATTTTCTTCGGCATGGACCGCGCGCACACTTCCACGATGTTCACCTTCGGGCTGAATATCCTGGCTCCTTACGTTTTGTTTCTGGAACAGGCGCCGGGGAGCCGCCTGGTCATCTGGGACGACGGCTGTGCCTTCTGCCGCCGCTGGATTACCTTGTTCCGCGCATTCGATTGGCTGGGGGTGCATCGTTATGAGGGATCCAGCAGCCGAGATGCGCTCGCCAACGCCGGGGTCACCGCGCAAGAGGCGGACGCCGAAATCAAGCTGTCGTTCGATGGGCGCATTCTCGGCGGGTTCGGCGCCATCCGCGAAGTTCTGTGCCTGCTCCCGATTTCGTTCCTGTGGGCGCCGTTGCTGGCCGTTCCGCCGCTCCCTGCGATTGGCCGCCGCCTTTATCGCCGTGTTGCCGAACGCCGGAAGTGCACGAACGTGACGGTGCCGGTCAGACGCTAATCACCGGGCAGGGCGAGTGCTGGATGATGCCTCGCGCGTGCGTGCGCAGGCGGCCTAGGCTCGCGTGGATGACCCCGCGGCCGAGGATCACCAGATCGGCGCCTTCCTGGCGCGCTTCCTCGGTCACCGCCGCGATAATTTCGCCGACCGCGACGCGCAGGGGCGTTTGCACGCCGCCGGATTTCATCATCTCTTCAATCCGGTTGCGCGATTCCTGGCGCGCCTCCTCCTGCAGGGTCCGCTCAACGTCCAGCGACAGCCAGTCGCTCACCGGCCGAACCACGTGCAGCAGTTGCAGGCTCGCGCCCATCTGGCTACTGAAGTCGACCGCCCACTGCGCGAGCGCGAGACTCCGCTCGGATCCATCCAGCGCGCACAGGATCTTCTGCGGAAACTCCTTGGCGTGCTGCTTCTCGGCATGCGCGGCGGTCCATACGGCGGAATGCACGTCATGCAGAACCTTCGACGTTACCGAACCAAGCAGCAGGCTGCGAAACAGGCCCATACCGTGAGTCGGCATCATGATGAGTCCGACGCGGTTGTCCTGAGCGAATTCGGTGATCTTCACGGCTGGATCGCCGAGAGCGGTGATGCGTTCCACGTTCAGGCCCGCGAGCTCGCTCTTAAGCGTTTCATCCAAGCGCCCCTGGATCTCGTTGCGGAATTCCTCCGGGTCCACATCAACGCGCGGAGCGATCAGAGCGGGCGGCTCGGTCCAAGCCGGAGGAACCACGCTAAACAAAGTTACTTTCGCATTGAGGCGGCTGGCCAGCGCGCGCAAGTACGGCACCGCGTGGTCTCCTGCCGGCGAAAAGTCGTAAGGAAAGAGGATGTGTTGGATGGTTGGCATGCGGTTTCTTTCAAGTATGCCCTAGTTCCCAGGGTGGCTTCCGGGCCCAGGTGAACTTGTGATAGGATGCTATCCGCGTTTCGAAAGAGGTGTCATTTTGTCAGGTATCAAACAACCAACTCTCGGCATTGTAGCCAGCATCCTTGTCATGGCTATTGCGCTGGGTTTCATTTCTTTGTTCAGTTTTGCGCAGTTTTCCGGATGGGTGGCCTTTTATCTTTTGTGTCTGATCCCCATGGAGCTGGTGGCGTCGGTCACCTGGGGCTCTAAGGAGCCGGGTTTCATCGGCCGCGCGAGCCAGCCGCTGCGGGGCATCCTTCTGATACTGCTCTGCGCGGTAGTGGGCGTAGTGGTGACCTATGCTCACTGGGTCTTCGCCGGCGCCAGCGTCAGCCCGCCCGCGCCGATGGTCTCGATGACCATCATCGCCTCGGTTGTGATCATGTTCTGGATGTCCATCATGTTCGGCGGGTGGCCGTTCACAGCGGTGATCCCAAACAAAGTGGCGGCCGGTTTCACCATGCTGGTGGCGTGCTACCTGATCAATTACGGGCTATTCCGCGTGTTCTTTAACTACGATTTCATGCAGGGCGCGCCGGTGTATGTGGCGTCGCTCGACCCGCACGGGCTGTTCAACGCCTGGAACGCGGTGGTGTTCTACGTGACGGCGATCGCCCCGCTGTTCCTGGTGGCCCTGTTCGATATGTGGCCGCTCAGCAAGTCGCCCAGCCTGATGAAGCAGCCGGTGCTGGGGGTCGTCTGGACGATCATCGCGCTGGTGATCGGCGGCGGCGCGTTCTACATCGGCGTGATTGCGATGCACGTGGACCCGATGAAGTTCCTGCTGTCGGTGACGATCCCGTTCATCTTCGGGACGATCATCATGCTGAACATGCTGCAAAACTCGGTGTTCGCGAAGTTCCAGCAGCCGCTCAAAGGCGTACTGAACCTGGTGGCCTCCATCGTGGTCGGCGAGGCGCTGGCGGCGATGTTCAGCGCGCTCGCCCCGGTGGTCACGGGCACCCTCAAGGAAGGACCGCCCGCCTACGACCACGAGATCTGGCTGGCTTCCGCTCTGCTCAGCGTGACGTTCCCGTTCCTGGTGGCCTATGTCGACTTCTTCCAGATGTGGCCGCTGCAGCGCGCCACCGCCGAGAAGGCCATGGAGAGCGCGGCCGGACGTTAGTGCGAAAGTTGCGTGCTGCCTTCTGATGAGAACAATTCCGCTGTCCCTGATTGCGGTGCTGGCCTTGGCAAGAGGACAGACGCCCCCGCCGCAACAGGCTCCGCAGGAGCAGGTTCCACTCGGTCCGTCGGGCCGAATTCAAGCGCGCTTTGCACCGCCCGCGCGCATCCGGAAGTTTGCCGTCCAGCCGGCCTCGATTCAGCCCGGCCAATCCGCCGTCTTGACTTGGGCCACCGAGAATCAGGCCGGCGTGACCATCGACCCCGACCTGGGGCGCGTGTCGGCCCAAGGCACCGTCCGGCTAACTCCGAAGCAGACCACCACCTACACGCTCACAGTGCATGGGTATAAGAACTCGGTCGCCACAAAGGCCGTGACGGTCACCGTAGCAGGCACACAGCCGCGAGCCGCGGGTACGGCCGAAGCCGCGGCCAAGGCAATCCCGCATTTTCCCGATGGAAAACCGGATCTATCGGGCGTCTACAACTTCGCGCCGCGCGCCAAGGACGAGCCGCCCGAGCTGAAGCCGGGCGCAGAGAAATACAAAGTGATCCGCGGTCCGGACGACGCCGGCGTCTATGCCGACTGCATGCCCACGGGCGTGCCGCTGGCTTACTTCGTGCCGTATGAATGGCAGATTGTGCAGGGCCGCGATAAGGTCGTCATCCTGTACGAATACCTGCACATGTTCCGCATCGTGCCGATTGGCGGCGTCCATCCGGCGGACCCCGATCCCACCTGGATGGGTGACTCGGTGGGCCGTTGGGACGGCGATACTCTGGTCATCGACAGCGTCGGCTTCAACGACAAGACGGAGCTGCCCGGCGGCTACAAGCACACCGATGCGCTGCATATCGTCGAGCGCCTGCGCCGCGTCGATTACGATCATCTGCAATGGGACGCCACTATCGAAGACCCCAACGTCTTCGCCAAACCCTGGACCCTCAGCCGCGCCTTCCCACTGCGAACGGATTTAGATAAAGTAGATGAGTTCGTTTGCGAGAATAATCGCAACTACAAAGATCTGTTCGCCAAGTAGCTTCGCAATGTTAGCAGGGAGGTCTTCCATGCTGAGACTCGCCGTGATCTTGGGCGTCATGAGTGTTACGCTCGTTGCCCAGTGGCCGAATCGGCCCACCCCAGGAGTTCCCCGTACAGCCGACGGTAAGCCCGACCTCTCGGCCCCCGCGCCGCGCTTGGCCGACGGTAAGCTGGATATGTCCGGCGTTTGGATGGTCAAGAACACAGGGGCTCTCTTCTATGTCACCGAGGGTCTCAAGTCCGATGAGATGTTGCCCTGGGCCGCGGCGCTATACAGGCAGCGGGAAGCCAACTTTCGCAACGATACCGACGGGATTCACTGCCTTCCGCCCGGACCCAAAGCCGGAATCGGGGTGGGCAACTTCCCGATGAAGATTCTGCAAATGTCCAACGAAGTGGTGATCCTGTACGAATATCAAACCCTCTTTCGACAGATCTTCACGGATGGCCGCACATTGCCCGACGACCCCAATCCCACCTGGATGGGCTACTCGATTGGACACTGGGAGGGAGATACGCTGGCAGTGACCACCGCCGGATACAATGACCGAACCTCTCTCGACCTCGCCGGTCATCCGCACACCGAAGCGCTGCGCTTGGTGGAGCGCTATCACCGCCGCGACGCCGGCCACATGGATCTGCAGGTGACCTACGATGATCCCAAGTCGTACACCCGGCCTTGGACCCTTTCGCTCGAGCTCGACTTGATCCCCGACGGCGAGCTGATCGAGTACATCTGCGAGAACGAGCGCGACAAGCAGCACCTGGTGGGCAAGAGCGGCGACGAATTTGCGGTCCCGCGGGACGTCCTGGCGAAATACGTGGGCGCTTACGCATCGCCCACACTTCCGAAAGGCATTGCTGTCTCGCTGGAAGGCGACCGCCTGATGATCGATCCGGGGTACGGACAGATTCCGCTCGTCGCGCACTCGGAAACCAGCTTCACTATGGAGGGAACCGGCGTGGAGTTCATCCGGGACGCAAAGGGCGAGGTCACGGCGATGGTCCAGCACTGGTCGGAAGGCGATCGTCTCTTTCCCCGGAAGAAGTAGCATCGGGAACCTGGGTGCGTGATATTCCGCAAGCGGACCCTTACGGCCCGTACAAGCTCCCTAGGTACAACGATTTACAGTTTGGAGTGCGGCTTGCCGTTCTCCCTGCCGCACCTAGCAGGGAGGACCTATGGGAAAAATTGTTGCCGCTATGGCGACCATGCACGCGCCGCAGCTTTTCACCCGGCCGCCGGAGGAGGACCAGAAGCAGCTCGACGCGGGCATCGCGGCCATGCGCCAGCTTGGTAAGACCCTCGACGAAACGAAGCCAGACGCGCTAATTATCTTCGCCAGCGATCACATGGAGACGTTTTTCTTGAGGACCGTGCCGACGTTTGCCGTGATGTCCAGCGACCGGGCCACGGCGGCCTTCGCCGGCAAGAGCTGGAATCCCGCAATTCATCAGGAGCTGGCTGAAGCGCTGCTGGAGCAACTGGTTGCGCGCGATTTCGACATGGCTTACTCCCAGGAAGCCGATTTAGGGCACTCCTTTGCGGCGATCTTCGAATGGGTGCTGGAGAACCGCGCGATCCCGGTTGTGCCTTTGTTTATCAATACTTACCTGCCGCCGCTGCCGAGCGCGCGGCGCTGTGCCATGTTGGGCCGGGCGATCGCGGAGATCGTCGAGTCGCGACCCGAGCGCGTGGCGGTGCTGGCCTCAGGCGGGATGTCGCATTATCCAGGCACCTGGAAATACTATAAGCCGGCTTACGATTTTGACCGCTGGTGCCTGCATGAGTTGGAAAACAGCCACGCGGCTTCGTTTATCAATCTATCAGCCGAGCAATTGGACGAAGTGGGGAACACCGAAATGCTGCCCTGGGCGGCGGCGCTCGGCGTCATCGGCCCGCAGCACCTGCAACTGCTTTCCTATCAACCGACTTCGCACCATGGCCATGCCGTAGTCCGCTTCCTTCCCGGTGAGAAGCTGAACGCCGATGATCCGCAGCCCTACACGTTCCACAACCATCCTTATCACTTCTACAATCACCCGCCGCTGGCCGCTTATAAGCTGAACAAAGTGCTCTACGATCTGCGTTTCAAAGCCAGCCTCCGTTTGCGCGCGTTTCAAGACATCGGCACGGTCGCCTCCGAATACGGGCTGAACCGGCAACAGGCCGACGCGCTGAAGGAGACCTTCCAGTTCCAGCACCTCGACACCGACAAGCCGGGCCAGGATGCCGATCCGTTGGTGAACGCGGGAGCGCATCCCATCGGCGCGCTGATGGCCGTGCACGGGCTGCAACAAGAGAAGCGCAAACTGATGGCCGGCATGCCGGTGAAAGAGGCGGTTTCGGTGTAGTAGAGTGGTGTGCGGACGAGCGCCGCATGCCAACTTTACAGGCCAGACCAGAACCGGTCGAAATTGATCTCGCCAAGTCCGCGGTCGTTGTTGTGGACATGCAAAACGCCTTTGCCAGCAAAGGCGGCATGCTGGACATTGCCGGCTACGATATTTCCGGAGCGCCGGCGGTGGTGCGCAGTATTGCAGGCATCGTGGACGCGGCGCGCCGCGCGGGAATGCCCATCGTTTATCTGCAGGTGGGCTACAAGGCCGACTTGAGCAATAGCGGGGGCCCGGAATCGCCGAACTGGCATAAAGAGCTGGGTATCCGGATGATGCGCTGCCGCCCGGAGTTGAGAGGCACGCTGGTTACCGAGGGCACGTGGGATTTCGCGATTGTCGACGAGCTGACCCCGCAGCCGGGCGACATCGTCATCGTGAAAACGCTGTACAGCGGATTTGCACGCACCTCTTTGGATGAGGAACTACGGTCGCGCGGCATCCGTTATTTGTTCTTCACCGGCATTGCCACCAACGTTTGCGTGGAATCCACGCTGCGTCATGCTTATTTCCTGGACTACTGGCCGATCCTGATCACCGACTGCGCGATGGCCGCTGGGCCTCCGGCGATGCAGGAAGCGACGCTGTTCAACGTCGAGAATTACTTCGGCTGGACCATTGCGTCTGCGGAATTTCTGAGCCATTTCCCCGCGGCCGTCGCGCGCGCAATATAATCGGTTCGAATATGACGAACCGCTTCTTCTCCGCCCTGTCTCTCGGTGTCGCGATTGGTTGCGCCACTGTCTTATCAGCCGCCACATGCGAAAGCCTGGCGTCGCTTGCGCTTCCCGATACCACGATCACTTCGGCACAGACCGTCGCCGCCGGCGAGCTGAAACTTCCACCGCAAGGCCCTTTTCCGCTCCCGGTGTCGCCCAAGAACCTTCCGGCGTTCTGCCGCGTGGCCGCGACCATCCGGCCCAGCAAGGACTCGGACATCAAGGTCGAAGTCTGGCTGCCCATGGTCGGCTGGAATGGCAAGTTTCAAGGTGTCGGCAACGGGGGCTGGACCGGCTCCATCAGCTATCCCGCGCTGATGCAGGCGCTCGAGCGTGGTTATGCGACCGCGAGCACGGACACCGGGCATGAAGGCAACGCTTTGGACGGCAGCTTTGCGCTTGGCCATCCGGAGAAAGTGATCGACTTTGGCTATCGCGCCGTGCATGAGATGACCGTCAAAGGTAAAGCCATCACCAAGGCCTTCTACGACAAGGCGCCCCGCTATTCCTACTGGAACGGATGCTCGTCGGGCGGCAAGCAGGGTTTGAAAGAAGCGCAGAAGTTCCCTGCCGACTATGACGGGATCATTGCCGGAGCGCCCGCCAACTACTGGACGCATTTGACCGCAGCCACGGTTTACGTCGGTGCGATCACACACAAGGATGCCGCCAGCTTCATTCCGCCGAGCAAATACCGGCTGATCCACCAAGCCGCGATCGCTGCCTGCGACGCTGTGGACGCGCTGAAAGACGGGCTGATCGATGATCCCCGCCGCTGCCACTTCGATCCGAAGGAACTCGAATGCAAGGGGGATGATGCACCCACTTGTCTAACGGCCGCGCAGGTGGAATCGGTGAAGAAAATCTACGCGCCCGCCACCAATCCGCGCACCGGAGTGCCCTTCTTTCCGGGCCTGGAGCCGGGCAGCGAACTGGGATGGATGTTGATGGCCGGCGGCAAGGAGCCGTCCGAGATCGGCATGGCCGAGTTCCGCAACATCGTTTACCACGATGCGAACTGGGACTGGCGCACATTCGATTTCGACAAGGGCATCGCGCTGGCCGAGAAAGCCGACCATGGGATCATCCAGGCGACCGATCCGAACCTGAAGCCTTTCTTCGGGCACGGTGGGAAACTGCTGATGTACCACGGCTGGACCGACCCGCTCATCGCGCCCGAGAATAGCATCAACTACTACACCAGCGTGCTGGACAAGATGGGCGGAGCTTCTAAGGCGTCCGCTTCCATCCGGCTGTTCATGGCGCCGGGCATGGATCATTGCGGCGGCGGCGAAGGACCGAACAGGTTCGATTCGGTCAGCGCGTTGGAAAATTGGGTCGAGAACGGCAAGGCTCCGACTGAGATGATTGCTTCGCACGGCATGCCGGGCAAGGCGGATCGCACCCGGCCACTGTGCCCCTACCCGCAGGTGGCGCACTACAAAGGTTCGGGCAGCATCGACGAGGCGGCCAACTTCGTCTGCGCTTCGCCGCAGTAGTCTCAATCGTTGTCCCCTGCATGGTCAGGGTCATGTGGTGGCGTATAACTACATCGCGAACTGGTGCGGACGGCGTGGACGTGGCGACCTACGGCACTCCGGACGGCGCACCCAACGACATCCCCGGGCACGTACCGCTGGCCATCGACTTCTACGGGAACGACATCCTCAACATGGGCGATGACTGCATCGAAACCGACGGCGGCGCACGCAACATTCGCGTGTTCCGCAATCGCTGTTTCGATTCCGCGGCCGGCGCCTGAGCGTGCAGCCGATGTTCGGCGGCCCGGTGTATTTCTACTCGTGGATTACGACGTATTCGTGCACTACAATTTTGGGCTTCGGCCTGGATCAGCTGCAGTGGACGCGGGGGTCGTGCTGCCGACGATTACGGATGGGTTCGCGGGCAAAGCGCCCGATCTGGGCGCTTACGAACTGGATCGGCCGGTGTTTCACTTCGGGCCGAGGTAGATCTTATCGTTCCAGCCTGGAGACATAATTGCCGGAACACGGATGTTCTGGAAGAGAGCCGGTTCCGCGAGGCTTGACAAGGTTGATCTGGCGCGCGCCCTGGCTCTGCTGTGAACCCGGCGGATCGTATTAAGCAGTTGCCTCGGCGCGCGCCGGTTTTTGTGGACTGAGTGTCTCCGGAACATGCCGAGACCTCAAATTAGTGATAACAGGACCCTCCAGAAAGAGGAGAAAAGGCTGGTCTGAGCCGTCAAACCAGGCTGAACGGTCACGGACTGCGTAACGGCCTTGGGTACTGGGTGACCGCACCAACAATCTCCACCGGCCTGGGAGAGCCCCGCCGTCATCACCGCCAAACCGCCAGCCATCAAAACTCGAGCAAGTTGTCCTTTGAGTCGCATTTGAGAATCTCCTTTGTACTTTGTTGCGCTTCGATTCGCGCGTTCGACCTGGTTGGCGAAAATCGGATTAGAAATGGCTAGCGGGCAAAGCAATTTTTTTGGGGGCGGCCCCGGAATGATAGAATCGGCGAAACATCTGTTACGCGATGGTGTCGAAATGGAAAGCGCGCCTTCCCCCTCGACGAACTCGGACGAAGTCATGCGGTTGCTAGCCGACTGGAAATCAGGCGACCGGGCCGCATTCGATCGGCTCATGCCTATTGTTTACCGGGAGATGCGCAGGTTGGCCGCTCACCACTTAAGAAATGAACGGCCCGGTCATACGCTGCAACCCACGGCTTTGCTGCATGAGGCCTATCTCCGGCTGATGAACCAGGAACCACCGACGGTGGTGAGCGCCCCTCACTTCTACTCGATCGCGTCACAGGTGATGCGGCAGGTTCTGGTGGACTTTGCTCGCGGTCGCAAGGCCCTCAAACGCGGGGCGGGAAATCGGGCGCCGCTGGAAGAGGCCTCCGCCATGTCCGAGCAACGAGCGGACGAGTTGGTCGCATTGGATGAGGCACTGGATCGGCTAAAGGCGCTGGACGAACGAAAAGCGCGCGTGATCGAGCTGCGATTTTTTGGCGGATTCCAGCGCGAAGAAATCGCAAGTGCGCTGGGACTGACGCTGGCTACCGTGAAGCGCGACCTAACTCTGGGAGAGGCGTGGCTCCGCCGCGAACTGAGCGCGGGGACAGAGCCGAAGAGCTAGACTCTTTCGGGCCGCACTTGGCTACTGCCGCCTGAGCGTCCGCCAGACGTGACTCGCTCAAGACATTCTGAGTTCCACCGAGCCGTCCCCAACCCGCCCAGGAATCCACTTCCGCCCGCTCGAGGCGGCACGCCTCCGCAGCTTTACCGGGCTGGCCTTTATAGAAAGCCGCCGCGCTGCGATGGAGTTCCGATATAGCGAAATGAAGGTCCAAGTCCACTGGGAGCGTTCCGGCCGAGCGCGCTATTTCGAGCGCTTCACCGTACTGCTGCGCGGCTTGTTCGGGCTGTCGGGCCTCGGCGAACAGTTCGGCGTACACCCGGTGGGCAGTTGCGCTGTCGAGGATATCCTCGATCTTCGCGTTCTTGCCTCCAGCCCTCGTGCGCGTGAGATTGCAGGCCTCGCTCAGGGCACGAATCCCGTCGGCGGTTCGGCCGACCCGGGCGTACGACTCGCCGAGGGTCACCAGGAACGCCGCTAGCCAGTTTTCATCAAATTTTTTGTGGCCGGAGGCGGACACGGCCTGCCGCTGAGCACGCACAATCTCTTCCTCGAGGCGAACACTCTCTTTGGGGTCGGCGTCCAGGCGGGTTCGGGACAGCAGCCACTGGGCGGACCTGGCCTCGAACGCGGCTTCTGGGGAAGCGTGGTCCGCTCGAGCGAGATTCTCCGCGATTCCCAGAGCGGCTTCAAAGTACTCCGCGCCCTTGGCCTGGTTACCGAGATTCGGTTCGAACCAATCGGCATAGATCGACCCGAGCCGTTTGTTGGCGAATTCGAGGTTTCGGAGATATCTCACGGAAAATGCATTCTGGCCGGCCAGCGGCTGGAGCAGCTCAATTACCTCGCCGAGATGTTGCTGAGCCTGAGTCAGATCGCCGTGTTTCTTCTCCGCGTCGGCCAGGCGTCCGGCCGACATCGCCACGGCAAAGGTCTCGCTCGCGCTGGGACTCTCCTGGAGAGCCAGCCGCCGCAGCCGCAAGCTCTCGCGAGACCTGTCGAGAGCCTCCTGGGTGTGGCCGGCTTGATCGGCAGCATCGCTCAGAAGCTCGTAACAATCGGACAGGGCGAGACGGGTGAGCTTGTCTTTAACGGAGGGTTGAAGAATCGCCACGCAGCGTGTGGCGGCATCTTCGGCGGGCCCGGGGTGTTCCACTGCAATCCGGATTCGGCCCAAGTGGTAATAGGCGACTGCGAGCTGCCGGCGCAAAGCCGGATCCGATGCCGCTGCCCGGTCCAGCAGGGCGATCGCCTTCCCTTCACTCTTTTCCGCCTGTTCGTATTGACCGAGACTATGGCTACCGGGTTCGCCCTGTACGCTGGCCACACGCTCGTAAGCGCCAGCCAACTCTTTTTGAAATGAAGTGTCATTGCCCGCCTCCGACGCCAGGCTATCGAGATATTCCAGGGCCGTGCTCACCAGCGCTTCACGCGCCTTCACGGCGCCGGGCACGTCACGCATCTTGCCTTCCACCTCGAACAGCATGCGGTTAGCCAGGGTTCTGACCTGGCTGAACCGACGAGCCGCGCGGCGGCCCTCATGGATCGCGCTGGCGGCTCCAATCGAGACGCCCAGTACTGCGACAGACGCTGTGGCCACGAGCCAACGGTTGCGCCGGACGAACTTGCGCGCACGATAAGCAACGCTGTCGGGACGCGCCAGCACCGGAAATCCTGCAAGGTGGCGCCGCAGATCTTCCGATAGCTGCTCGGCCGAGCCGTACCGGCGGGCCGCATCCTTTTGCATGGCCTTCAGAACTATGTTGTCCAGATCGCCCTGCAGTTTCGAGCGAACAGGTTGTGGCGCTGCAAGGCTCGGACGTGTTGCTTCGCGAAGACAGACGGCCTCCACTACCGCTAGAGGGTCGCGGCTCGGAACCCTCTGGGGGCTTTCGCCGGTCAGCAATTCGTACAGGATGCAGCCCAGCGAGTAGACGTCCGTTGCCGTTGACAGAGGTAGGCCGCGGACCTGCTCCGGCGACGCGTATTCAGGTGTCAGCGGGCGCATCACGCCGGTTACCGTCTGCGTTTCCGGATCAGGCTCCTGTTCCAGGATCTTTGCGATGCCGAAATCGAGAAGTTTTGGACTACCGTCTTCCGAGACCAGAATGTTCGCCGGCTTCAGGTCCAGGTGAAGAACCATATTGCGGTGAGCGTACTCAACAGCCGTGCAAACCTGGCGAAACAGGTCCAATCGATCGGAAATGGACAAGTTGAGGCGAAAACAGTACGTTGTGATCGGCTCACCCCGTACATACTCCATGACGTAATAAGGCGCGCCGCTAGCGGTGGCGCCTCCGTCGAGAAGGCGAGCAATACAGGGATGTTCGAGGTGAGCAAGGATCTGGCGCTCGCGGCGGAAACGGTTCAGCACCTCCGCGGTGTCCATGCCCTTGCGGATGACCTTGATCGCGACCTGCTTTTGGAAGTTTCCATCATCGCGGACCCCGAGCAGGACCGCGCCCATGCCCCCCGAGCCGAGTGTGCCCACGATCCGGTACTGACCGATGGACTCCTCGTCCAGGTCTTCGGAGTTGACAGCAATCGCGGCCAGGTCGCCAATGCAGCGCGTCAGGTCGCTGTCCTCGTCCTCGGCGTGAGCAAGCAGCGACTCCACCTCGCGCCGGAGTTCAGGGTCGGCGCAGGCCTGCGCGAGAAACCCGGCTCGCTCCAGCGTAGGCAGGTCTACGCTGGCGTGAAACAGGCGCTGGATTTCCTGCCATGACGCGCTCATGTACCCATCGAAGATAACGCGATTCGAGGTTCAGCGCCATGGATGGAAGCGGTGGCCTGCCGCCGCGCCGGCCCAATCCGGAGTTGTCACGGGGCCCTCCGGTAATCTAAGCAGGCCCGACCCAAGCGACCAGTCAAAGGAGATTGACGATCGAAGTAGCCATCGTTCCCAAGACATCGCCAATCGCCAGAAAACAGACCAACACCCCGTTGTTCGGTGGGGGATCGCCCGGGGTCCAGCTAGCTCCACCGGCCTGAGAGATCCCTGCCATCATCACCGCCAAACCACCGGCCATCATGAGTCGCGCAAGTCGTCCTTTGAGTCGCATTTGAGAATCTCCTTTGTACTTTGTTGCGCTTCGAGTAGCGCCTTCGATCTGTTTGGCGAAAACCGGAAGAGAAATGGCTAGCCTGGCAACCATTTCTTGCGGGGGCGGATCCCGACCGGCCGGTCCAGATTGTAAACGCCCGAGTCAGCCGCCTTCCCTGTGGAAGATCAGCCAGGAATCGTCACGCGATAAGGTCTGCCTAGGCCCATATGTTTCACTACGGGCCGAGGTAAGCAACGCGGCGAGCTTTACTTCTTCTCATCCAAATGTCCCACGTCACCGGTCCAGCGTCGTCATCGGAAATCGGGCGGGCCGCCAGTTTGAGGGCCAGTTTGATCTGCCCGTGATGGTAGCCCTCGTGCCAGAGCATGTGCTGAAGCAGAAGAATCGGGTGGTCGTAGTGAAGGTTCATCTCGCGGCGTGTTTCGACACTTGTCTTGACAGCGTCCCGCACCGCCTTGGCGCTGGCGTTCAACACTTGCGCGATGCGGCCGCGGTCGCGTTCGGCCGCCCACTCCTTCTCGGGCACCTCTCCGGCGAACGCAGGAGCATCCTCGAAGAGGAACACTGAGCGGACATAGTGAATGTGCGTGAACATCTGCGCGACGGAGGGGCTACCTTCCATCGCGCTTGCCTCCAATCCGCCTTCCGGGATGACATGGAGCAAGTTGATCAGGATTGAATTGTTTCGGTCCCAGGAGTCCAGCAGTGCTTCCAGCAAGCTTTGGTTTGGTGCGTCCGGCATATGCGTTTTGACAAGTCCCTACCTATGCTTCATTGTGACGTTAAATGGCACTGAAGTATGCAAGCTCGATGTAACCAGGATTTCACTTGTAAACTGCAAGCGATCCTGCTAAGCTCGATCCTGCCTGCGATGTCGAAGTCTAAACGCCGGTCCGGATGTCCGGTGAGTATCTCGCTGGACATGCTCGGCGACCGGTGGTCGCTGCTGGTGGTTCGCGACCTGATGGTGCGCGGGTACCGGACGTTCAAGGAGTTCCAGGAGTCGGGCGAAGGCATTGCCACGAACATCCTGGCGGACCGTTTGGAGAAGCTCAAAGCGGCCGGGATCATCAGTGCCGAATCGGAAAAATCCGACCGGCGCAGGGTGAATTACCGGCTGACGGAAAAAGGGATCGATCTGGCGCCGGTTCTGCTGGACTTGCTGATTTGGGCCGCGCGGCACGAGAAGACGGGGGCGCCCTGCGCCCTGATCGATCGTATGGAGCAGGACCGCGAACAGACTCTGGCAGAGACCAGGCGGCGGTGGCGGGATCGCGATCCGAGGCCGCTGCTGCCAAAATTCAAATAAAGGAGCGAGGGGATGAGCAGAGTACGGGTGCTGGTGGGGACGCGCAAGGGCGCGTTCATTCTGGAATCGGACGGCAAGCGCGAGAAGTGGGAAATCAGCGGACCTCACTTCCCGGGCTGGGAGATTTACCACATGAAGGGATCGCCAGTAGATCCTAACCGGATCTACGCGTCGCAGACCAGCGCCTGGTTCGGGCAGGTGCTGCAGCGATCGAGCGACGGCGGCAAGACCTGGGAGACGCCCGGCGGCGAGGAAATGCCCAAGCCCGGTGAAATGCCTAAGGGCTTGAGCAACAAGTTCGTCTACGATGCCACGGCGGAAACCGGCAAGCCGCTTACCACGCACCAGTGGTACGACGGAACGCAGCATCCCTGGGAGTTTAAGCGCGTTTGGCATCTGGAGCCTTCGCTCACCGACCCCGACACGGTTTACGCCGGCGTGGAAGACGCAGCCATTTTCAAGACGACCGACGGCGCGAAGAGCTGGCACGAGATGCCTGGACTACGCGGCCATGGCACGGGACCGAAGTGGCAGCCGGGCGCCGGTGGCCTGTGCCTACACACGATCCTGCTCGATCCAAAGAACCCGCAGCGAATGTACATCGCGATCTCGGCGGCGGGCGCGTTCCGCACAGACGATGGCGGCACGACCTGGAAGCCGATCAACCAAGGATTGCGGTCGGAATACATACCCGATCCAACGGCTGAGATCGGCCACTGCGTCCACCATGTCGCGCTCCATCCGTCGCGGCCGGATACCCTGTTCATGCAAAAGCACTGGGACGTGATGCGCAGCGACAATGCCGGAGACTTGTGGAAGGAAGTCAGCGGCAATCTGCCGACCGATTTCGGGTTTGTGATCGACGTTCACGCGCACGAGCCCGAGACCATCTACGTTGTTCCGATCAAGAGCGACTCGCACCACTTTCCCCTGGACGGCAAGCTGCAGGTGCACCGCAGCCGGACCGGCGGCAACGAATGGGAAGCGCTGACGAAGGGCCTGCCGCAGAGCGACTGCTACGTGAACGTCCTACGCGACGCGATGTCTGTCGATTCGCTGGACAAATGCGGCGTGTACTTCGGCACCACGGGCGGCCAGGTGTATGCTTCGGCCGACTCCGGCGACAACTGGATGCCGATCGCCGAGCATCTTCCCGCGGTGCTTTCGGTGGAAGCTCAGACGCTGCCATGATCCGTGTGGCGCTTCCGGCACATCTTCGAACGCTCGGCAAGATCGATGCCAGCGAGGTGACCCTCGAAGTGGCAGGGCCGGTCACGCAGCGTTCAGTTCTGGATGCGCTGGAGGCGCGCTACCCGATGCTATGCGGCACGCTTCGGGATCATGTGACGCAGCAGCGCCGGCCGTTCGTGCGGTTTTTCGCCTGCTCGGAGGATCTGTCGCACGAATCGCCGGATGCGCCGCTGCCGGAAGCGGTGGCGTCGGGGGTCGAGCCGTTCTATGTAGTAGGAGCGATCGCAGGCGGGTAGATCAACGCTAATTACGAATGGTACGACTTACTGTCCGGCTGACCTTGCAAACTCAAATCGGTACGGGTTCAGAGGCACTTTCTCGCCAACCCTGGAGACGTTGATTGCGAGCGCATCTTCTCCAATGGTCGTGAGCGCCACGTGCCAGTAAGATCTCTCTCCGCGATCCGTCATATTAAGGTTGTGTTTGTTCGCCGCAATCCATGAGTACGGGCCTGCGAACGCGTATGCCAGGTCCATGCATGACAGGATGAAATAGCTGTAACTTGTTGAGGGAAATCGCTACATAGTCCGTCGTCTTCACCTCCACCACTATGTTGGTCTCGTTCCTTAACCGCCAGATCCCGTCAAAACCGACTGCATTGCGCCTGCCTTGGTACAGCCCATTCTCGACCTCGAAATCGAGGCGCCGACCCAGCTCGTTAACAATATCCTGCAATACAAAGCCGCCTCGATTAAACGGCGTTTCAAGGCAGTGCCTTGCATAGGCCAAAGAGCCTTTCACTCGGAACGCCAGTAAAGAACTGACGAAGCTCTTCGCTAGACTCGCTTTGATCACGAAGGTTGCCGTCCCCGGCGATCGACACTATCTGCTCGATGCTCATTCTGAGCACCTCATTTCGATTGCTTTTCCGGACGCTGAGGAGCGGCATACGTTCTACGAGTGTAGCTCCCTCGGTTCGCTAGGGCGGTGCGGCACTTCCAAGTAAGGGTTACGGGCAAGAGGTGGGAAGGGCTCTAAGACTAGAATGGGAGAGTGTGAAAGTACGCGACGTTATCCGGCTGATCGAATCGGATGGGTGGCGCCATGTGCGCACCACTGGGAGTCATCGGCACTACAAGCATCCGTCGAAACCGAACGTGGTAACCGTCCCTGGCCGACCAGGGGACGATTTGCCGAAGGGAACTTTGAAATCGATTCTCAAGGCGGCTGATCTGGAGGCTAAGCAGTGAGCAAGAAATACGCGGTCATCTTCGAACAGGCCGAGTCCAATTGGGCCGCCTATGTGCCGGACCTCCCAGGCTGCGTGACCACTGGCCCCACGCTGGAAGAGACGGAGCGCAACATTCGCGAGGCGATTGCAGGGCACATCAAGACACTTAGCGAGTTCGGCGAGCCCGTGCCCGAGGCCACGAGCGTCGCCAAGGAGATCGAGGTCACTCCTGCGGCATAGCGGGTAACGTCAGCGGCGTTTATGTTACGCTTCTGACAAACGATGCCTGACCTTCTAGCCAAGAAACCCCTGGAAATGATTCGCGATGAGGCCAGCGAATCGGGGGAACATGCGCTGCGGCGCGTCCTGGGGCCGACGAATCTGGTGGCGTTGGGCATCGGGGCCATCATCGGCACGGGCATCTTCGTGCTTACGGGTTCTGTCGCGGCGCAGAATTCGGGGCCGGCCATTGTACTTTCTTTTACCCTGGCTGGTTTGGGCTGCGCATTCGCCGGGCTTTGTTACGCCGAATTCGCCTCGCTGATCCCTATCGCCGGCTCGGCCTACACCTACGGTTACGCGACGTTAGGGGAGATTTTCGCGTGGATCATTGGCTGGGATCTGATTCTGGAATACGCTTTCGGCGCGGCGACCGTCGCTTCGGGCTGGAGCGCCAACATCGTTCAGTTGTTTGCGCGGCTGGGCATTGAACTGCCGCCGCAACTGATCGACACCCCCGGACAAATACTCGTCCTTTATAAGGGGCTATGGCAACCGGCGTCCTCGCTGCCCGCGGGAGTGAGCGCGACAGGTCTTCCACATGCCACGGCCGTGTTCAATCTGGTGGCTTTTCTCGCGATTGCCATCGTCACCACGATTTTAGTGATTGGCATCCAGGAATCGGCGACCATCAACAGCATTATCGTATTCGTCAAAGTCGGGACGGTACTGATTTTCATAGCGGTCGCGGGTGCATTCCTGCTGCAGCATCTGCCGGCCGCGAAAGCTAACTGGACGCCGTTCGTTCCACCCAACCAGGGCGAGTTCGGAAAATATGGATGGTCGGGCGTGCTGCGCGGCGCGGGCAAGATCTTCTTTGCGTATATCGGATTCGACGCGGTGTCCACGGCCGCGCAGGAAGCCAGGAATCCACAGAAGGACATGCCGGTCGGCATTCTGGGATCGCTCACTCTTTGCACCATTCTCTATATCGTCACCGCTGGCGTGCTGACGGGCGTGGTCAGCTACACCCGGCTGAACGTCGGCGCGCCCATCGCCCTGGGCATCGCGGAGACGGGCGTGCGCTGGGGCGAGTTTCTGGTTTTGATCGGAACCATCTTGGGCTTGAGCACGGTGATGCTGGTGATGCTGCTGGGCCAGTCCCGCGTGTTCTTCTCGATGTCGCGCGACGGGCTGCTGCCGCGCTGGGCCGGCGCCGTGCATCCGCGTTTCCACACTCCGTGGATTTCCTCCATCATCGTCGGTGTTTTCGTGGCGATTCTGCCAGCGGTCCTTCCGATCGATGTGCTGAACGATCTGACCAGCATTGGCACGCTGCTCGCCTTCGTCATCGTCTGCGCCGGCGTCTGGGTGCTGCGGGCGCGCCGCCCGGATTTGCACCGCCCCTTCAAGACGCCGTGGGTGCCGGCGGTGCCCATCCTGGGAATTGTCGTTTCGCTGGGACTGATGAGCGGCTTGGCGGCCGGGGCATGGCTGCGGCTGGTGGTCTGGCTCATCATCGGGATGTTCATCTACTTTGGCTACGGGCGGAGGAACAGCCGGGTGCAGCAGCATCTGCAGGCGCTGCAAAACGGCGTTTCAGCTGGTAAGCCGCGCTAGGCGGCTATTCAGCGGTTTACCCGAGACTCCCCGGCCTATCCCCCTAGGCACTATAAGGTTTTCGTACCGCTCAACCGATCAAGTAGTACGGGTGTATTGCGGCGTGCCTCTCCTCTCTCGAAACCGGCTGGAGCGCAAGGCGGAGCGGATCCAGGATCCCATCGAGCGCCTGCGTTACCTGCAGCGCCACGCGGGTTCCGCCCTGCGCGCCGGCCGGTCTCGAAAGTTCCCGATTCTCACGGCTGGGCTACTGTTTGGCGGCCTGCTGATCCCTGGATTTAAGGCTTCGAGCACCCGGAATGCGCCATCGCCAATCGGGGAGATTCCACCCGCGCCGTCCGATAGCGTGGACATCTTTACCAACGTATGGATGGTGGAAAAGACGGCGTCCTATGAAGTCTACAGCAACGGCTTGCGCATCGAAGACGAGTACGCCGTCTCCAATCAGAAACGGATGGCTTATCCCGTCTACCCCCGCGGCGCGATCGACGCCTCGCAGCCGCAATGGCGGACCGATCCAGCCGGGATTGTCTATCACACCACCGAGAGCGACCTGGTGGATTTCGTACCCGACCAGAACACCAGGCTGCAGCACGTCGGCCAAAACGTACTGACCTACGTGCAGAAGAACCGCAGCTACCACTTTCTGATTGACCGGTTCGGCCGCGTGTACCGGCTGGTGGAGGAGTCCGACGTGGCGAATCACGCAGGATTCTCGATTTGGGCCGATCGGAACGTGGTCTATGTGAACCTGAACAGCAGCTTTCTGGGGATTGCATTCGAGACGCAAACGCTGCGCCAGGACGACCAGCCGTCCGCCAATGCGGCGCAGATTCACGCGGCGCGCGTGCTGACCGAGATGCTACGCGCCAAGTACAAAATTCCGGAAGCGAACTGCGTCACGCATGCGCAGGTTTCGGTCAATCCGGACCGCTGGCTGGTTGGTTATCACACCGATTGGGCCGGCAATTTCCCGTTTGCCGACGTGGGCCTGCGCGATAACTACGCCTCGCCATCGCCCAGCATTTACGCGTTCGGTTTCGACTACGATCCAGTATTCGTGCACGCCACCGGCGCGCGCATTTGGGAAGGGCTGGCTATAGCCGAGGATCAATTGCGCGGCGATGCCATCGCCCACGGAGTTCCGGTTGCTCGCTACCGGCCGATTCTCCGGGAAAAATATCAGCAGATCATAGCGACGCTCAAAGCCGCGAGCGACGCTGAGGAACACAATCATGGGAACTGAATCCAGAGTCAATATTTCCGCCTTGGGATTGGATGTGGGCACCAGCCGCATCTGCCTGGCGCAACGCGAGGGTGACGAGTTTCGCTACCAGACGCAACTGAACGCCTTCGTCAGCATTCCTTACTCCAAGATCACTGGAGACGTGTTGAAGAAGGAGCAGGTGCCGCACACGCTGACCGGCTCTGAGATCATCGTGCACGGCAACGAGTCGGACCGGTTCGCCGACCTGCTGAACGTGGAGACGCGCCGCACCATGGATCGGGGCGTGTTGAACCCGTCCGAGCCGGAGAGCCTGGCGATGCTGCGCAAGATCGTGGCGTCGCTGGTGCCGCCGTCCCACGATCATCGCAAGGCGTGCTTCACCGTTCCCGCGGCGCCGCTGGGAGCCGAGGAGAACCTCACGTACCACGAGGCCACGCTGCGCCAGATTCTCACCGATCTGGGCTACGACGTGAAGAGCATCAACGAAGGCCTGGCCGTGATCTATTCGGAGCTGGAGAGTTCCAACTACACGGGGATCGGAATCAGCTGCGGGGGCGGGTTATGCAACGTCTGCGTCGCATACCTGTCCGTTCCGGTTTTGAGCTTCTCGATACCCAAGGCCGGCGATTACATCGACACCAACACGGCGGTGATTACCGGCGAGCGTGCCAACCGGGTGCGGATGGCGAAAGAGGAGTCGTTCCACTTCAACGGGTTCTTCGCCGACAAGCTCCAGCAGGTTCTGAGCGTGTACTACGACGAGATGATCCAGTCGCTGGTGCAGGGCATGAAGCAGGGCTTCGCGAATTCGCGGACGCTGTTCAAATCCAACCGGCCGCTGCCGATCGTGCTGAGCGGCGGAACGGCGCTACCGGCGGGATTTCTGGCGCGTTTTGAGAAGATGCTGCTGGAGGCGGAGTTGCCGATTGCAACCCACGACATCCGGATGGCGGCCGATCCGCTGCACGCTTCCGCCAAAGGGGCGTTGGTAGCCGCGCTGGCCGACTCGTAGGCCAGGACGCTCTAGCGGGCAGCGTCCCTACGGCCGCTTCGAGGTGCCCTGCTCCAGGACTTCACCGGCCCATTGCAGCGCCTGGCAGTAGGCATCGCCCAGTTGCTCGGCGCGGGCGCCCAGACCGCACGCGAGCGCCTCCACCTGGTCCCAGTCGCCGACTTCATAGGTGCGGGCGAGCGCATAGATTGTAGCCAGCGGAGTGGCGGCGGGCACTTTCCCCGTCAACACGGCGGTTATCTCGGGCGCGACATTGACCTCCGCCAGAGTATCTTCGAGCGGCCGGTCCACTAACGCATCCAACAGGGAAAACAGACCCATCAGGAACGCCGATTCCTCCAAGCCAAGGTGCAACAACCGCGCCACAGATTCGCAGAACCGGGCGCGAACCAGGGAATGCAGAATGAGCTCACCGGGTTTGTCGTCGGCCGCCCGGGTCAGCGTGGCCAGCGCGATCCACTTGCGCAGCTCGTTCTCGCCGAAGAACATCAGCGCCTGCGGGATGGAGCGGATCTGGCTGCGGAGACCAAACAGGGCCGAGTTGACGTAGCGGAGCAGCTGATAGGAGAGCGAGACATCCGCCAGGATCAGCTTCTCCAGACGGTCGAAATCCAGCTCCGGCCGCTGGGATTCCTGCAGCAGCCGAAGGCAATGCAGTTTCTGCGCCGGGATCTGGCGCGCGCGCACCATGGCGGGACGAGCGAAGAAATAGCCTTGAAAATAGTTGTACCCGGCCTGGCGCGCCCATTCGAACTCTTCGTGCGTCTCGACCTTTTCGGCCAGGGTGTCCATGCCATGGGCCTGGCAGTAGCGCACCAGCTTCTGCTGCTCGGTCCGCGAGGCACTGTTGACTTCGATTTTGATGAGATCGGCGACATCCAGCAGAGGTTCGTACTCGGGGCGGAACACGAAATCATCCAAGGCCAGCTGGTAGCCCTGCTGGCGGAGTTTCCTGCAAGCCTCCAGTACTTCCGCATCCGGCTCGACATTCTCCAGCAACTCAATGACAGTAGATCCCTTGGGCAGCGAGGCGTGCCAGCCCTGGAGCAGCGGTCCGCGGCCGAAATTGACGAAGGCCTTCTTGCGCCCCACCAGGTTGTCCATGCCGATTACAAGCAAGCTGTTAGCTAGAACCTCCTTGGTGGCCAGGGCGCCGTCAGTGCCGTCGAAAGCATTGTGTTCGGCGCTGGAGCGGAACAACAATTCGTACCCGTGTACACGGCGGTCGCGGTCAAAGATGGCCTGGCGGGCGACGAGGACATCCATGATCTCTCTATCGGCCAATTTCGTGATTGGATTAGGTTTTTCGCTGTGCGTATTAGCGTGGTGGCCGGCCCGGACATGGTACACTTTAGGGGTACCGAGCACGCCTGTTGATGATTCGTGAAATCCCCTCAGACAAGCCCGCCTGGTTCAATTTCAACATCGAGAAAGTTCAATGACTAACATATTTGTAGGAAACCTTTCCTATTCGACCACCGAACAGGAGCTCGAAGCAGCGTTTGCCCAATACGGCACCGTTGAGCGCGCCAGCGTAGTGCGCGACCGCGACACCGGACAGGCCCGCGGTTTCGCGTTCGTGGAAATGACCAATAAGAACGAAGCGATCAATGCGATTCAAGGTCTCGACGGCCAGGAACTCAATGGCCGTCCCTTGAAAGTAAACGAGGCGCGCCCCAAGGAAGAGCGTGGCGGCGGCAATCGAGGCGGCGGCTTCGGCCGGCGCCGGGAACCTCGCTGGTAACGGTAGTTTTCTGAAAAATCGACTAATTCCGCTCCCGAAACCGAAATTCCGGGGACGCAATTAGCATTGCGTAAGAGCATGAGGTGCCCCGGCGGATCTCGAGGTGCTCTCGCTCATGAGCGTGCCACCAAAGTCGTTCGCGCCGGCTTTGAGACATTCCTGCGCGAGCCCCGGCCCTTGTTTCACCCACGTGGCTTGGAGATTCGGATCCAGGCATCCAGCATCAGACGGGATATCGCGCACATTCCCAGCACGCCATCGCGAGAAACGCTGGTGCGCACATAATCTTCGATAGTCCGGTTGGAAAGCGTGGCGCCGTAGAGAATTTCTTCGGGCGAGAATGCGTGGACGTGAATCTCGGGAACTTCCTTCTTCACGGCCGCGCAAAGATCGATGTAAAACGATCCGTCGATGCGTGGCGGCAGGCCGGCCTGGATGCACACCTCGGTTGCGCCGAGCTCGCGGGCTTCGCTAGGCGCCGTTGAATCTTTTCGATCGCCGCCGCCGCGTAGGAGACCGCATTGCTTACGTCAGCGGGCTTCGAACTGCGCGAGAGACTCGCCGCGTATCCGGAATACTTCGCGAGCCGTGCTGCATCGACACCAGCGAGCAGATAGATGCCGTAGCATCGTGCGAAAGATTCGGCGGGACCTATAGATTGACACTGCCGCCCAGGATGAGGCCGGCAACCGCAGCAGTTGAAGTAACCCGCGTTATTCCAGCCAGTGGCTTCGCGCAGAAGGTCCAGAAGTTCAGCGCCGGTGGCGCGGATCAACGGCAAGCGTCGGCGCGTGAGATGCCTGCCTCAGTGCGTGGAGCGAGCACGGATCAGCCCATCGCGTAAGCGCGCTCGGGTTCGATCTTGTAAATGACGCGAATCTCGCCGGGCCCGCGATACGGATATTTTTCCTGGCCGGTGTACTTTTTGGTGAGCTTGTCGATGTGCTCGTCGGCGCCTTTTTCGGTGATCTCCACCACGCGGCCGCGGATGGACAGGTGCCGGTAAGGGTTCTCGGGATCCAGGATGTCGCAGCCCACGCGCGGGTCGCGCCGCATGTTGATGTCCTTCACCCGCCCTTTCGCGCTGTTGATCAGGATGTGTTCGCCGTCGTACTCAAACCAGACTGGCGAGACTTGCGGGCTGCCGTCCGGCATGATGGTGGCCAGTTGCAGAAAAGCTTTCTTGTTGAAAAGGTCGAGATATTTGTCGGGGATCGCTGGCACTTGTGCTCCTCCAGTTCCTTTTCGAGGGTACACCAAGCGTGGGCGGAGCGGCGCGGGTTATTTTAGGTATACGTGACATCGAGCGTAGCGGTAATTGGAGGAACGGGAGCGGAAGGAAGCGGGCTGGCGTTGCGTTTTGCGCGGGCGGGGCGGCGCGTGCGGATCGGTTCGCGCAGCGCAGAGCGGGCTCAGGAGGCCGCGCGGCGGATTGGAGGCGATGTTTCCGGCCATACCAATGCCGACGCTGTTTCCGACGCGGGCATCGTGGTGCTGACGGTTCCGCTCGCAGCGCAAATTGACACTTTGAAGGCTATCAAGGGTAGCATGGCGCCGGGCGCGATCCTGGTGGATACGACGGTTCCGCTCGAGATCGCCATCGGCGGGCGCATTTCGCGAACGATCGCCTTGTGGGACGGATCGGCGGCGCAGCAGGCGGCGCGGCTGCTTCCGGGAGTGCCGGTGGTGGCGGCGTTTCATGCATTGAGTGCGGAGGTGCTGGCGCAGGTCGATCATCCACTCGATTGCGACACGCTGATCTGCGGCGACAGCGCGGAGGCCAAGGCGGCGGTGGCGGAACTGGCGGCGCTGATCCCCGGTGTGCGCGCGATTGACGCTGGGCCGCTGGATCTTGCGCGGCTGCTGGAAAACACCGCCGCGCTGCTGATCTCACTCAACTTGCGGCATAAGGTGAAGCATTCAGGGCTGCGGATCACGGGGCTGCCACCGGGAGCTGGCGCATGAAGCGGCGTCCGATTGTCGCGCTGGCGGGCGGCGTAGGTGCGGCGCGGTTTCTGGATGGGTTGACGCGCGTTGTGGCGCCGGAGCGGGTCTTCGTTATCGGCAACACAGGCGACGATGCGGAGATTCATGGATTGCATATCTCGCCCGATCTCGACACCGTGACCTACACGCTCGCCGGGCTGGCAAATCCACAGCACGGCTGGGGCATCCGTGGCGACAGTTTTCGATGTCTGGAGACGCTAGGACGGCTCGGCGGCGACACCTGGTTTCAGCTCGGCGATCGCGACCTGGCCACGCACTTATATCGGACCGAGCGTTTGCGGCAAGGAGCGACTCTGGCCGAAGTCGCGTCGGAGATCGCGAAGGCGCTCGGCGTCCGATCCGCGATCGTGCCGATGTCGAATGAACGCGTGCGCACGCGCATCTGCACGGCGTCGGGCGAGTTGGAGTTTCAGACGTATTTTGTGAAGCGCCGCGCGCGCGACCGTGTGGCCGGCGTGCGTTTTGATGGCGCCGAGCAAGCCAAACCGGCTCCAACGGTACTCGAAGAGATCGCTGACGCGGAGGCCATCATCCTGTGCCCGTCGAATCCGTTCATCAGCGTCGGGCCGATCGTCGCGATCCCAGGCATCCGCCAAGCGCTGGTAAGACGGCGCGATCGCGTTGCCGCGATCTCTCCGATCGTCGGCGGTAAGGCGTTGAAGGGCCCGGCGGCACACATGCTGAAGAGCATGGGGCTGGGTGCGGCGACGTCGGAAGTGGCGAAGCTCTATGCCGACTTCGTCGGCGTATTCGTGCTGGATGAGGTGGACCGCAAACAAGCCGGCAAGGTGGAAGCGCTCGATGTCCGGCCCGTGGTCACCAACACGATCATGCGCGGACTGCGCGAACGAAAAGCGCTCGCGCGAGTAGTGGCGCGCGAATTGGGGATCAAGGTGTGATCTTCGCGATCCTGCCTGTGAAGAGCCCGCGGAATGCCAAACAGCGGCTGAAAGACTATCTGGCCGCAGAGGAGCGGGAAACCTTGGCGCGGCTTCTTTATCAGCAAACACTGGCGGCCCTGTGCCAAGCGCAGGGCATCGATCGGGTGGTGGTCGCGACCAGTGATCTCGATATTGCGGGCCACGCGCGCGAGAAGGGAGTGATGGTTTTTGACGAGCAGGAGCAGGTTAGCCACAGCGTTTCCGCCGATGCTGCCTGTCTGCGCGCGATGGAACTGGGCGCGGCAACGGCGATGCTGGTGCCCATCGACGTCCCGCGCGTCACAGCGGGCGACTTCAGCCAACTCGCTGCTTCCGCGCGTCCTGGGCTAATCGTTGTGCCTTCCAGCGACGGCACCGGGACCAACGCGCTGGTCCGTACGCCGCCCAATGTGATCGAGAGCCGCTTCGGTCCGGGCAGTTTTCGCGCTCACATGGAACAGGCAAGATCGAAAGGCGTTTTCGCGGAAGAACTCCGCCTGCCCGGTCTAATGTTCGACATCGACACTCCCGAAGACGTGGCCGAGCTTTTGGCGGGTCCTCATGACGGCCCGGTGTCCGCGTTCCTGCGATCCGCATGCGCCTCGAAATAACCCCGCTCGCCACAATGCCGGAAGTGCTGGCAGGCGACGATCTGTCCGCGCTCATTCTTGACGCGGCGGCCAAGGAATCGCAGTCGATCGATGCTTCCGTGGTTCTAGCTGTGGCCCAGAAGATCGTCTCGAAGGCGGAAGGCGCGATCGTCGATCTGCGGGCCATGCAGCCGTCAGCAATGGCGCGTTCCTGGGCTTCTAAGTGGAACAAGGACGCGCGCCTGATCGAACTGATCCTGGCGCAGTCGCGGCGGATCGTCAAAATGGACCGCGGGGTTCTCATCACGGAGACGCATCACGGTTTGGTCTGCGCGAACGCCGGCGTCGACCAATCCAACGTCGAGGGCGACGATTTCGCCAGCGTGCTTCCGGCCGATCCCGATGCTTCAGCGCGGCAGCTTCGCGACCGCTTCGGCGCCGGCGCGGTCATCATAACGGACACCTTCGGCCGGCCTTGGCGGGAAGGCCTGGTGGATGTGGCCATCGGCGTAGCAGGTTTGGACGCGCTGGATGACTACCGCGGGCGCACGGACCGGCATGGCCGGAAACTCGCCGCAACGATCCTCGCGGTGGCGGATCAACTGGCTGCCGCGGCGGGTCTGGTGATGCGCAAAGCCGAGGGATGCCCTGTGGCCGTGATTCACGGCTTCGAATGGCAGCCGGCGGAAGGCTCGGCCCGCTCGCTGATCCGCCCGCCGGAGCAAGACTTGTTCCGCTAGTGCAGCAGCGCCCCTGCTAATTCGCGCCACTCGCGGATGGGAAGCACTTTAGGATCCGCAGTGAGCACCTGGATGCAGACATGGTCGGCTCCCGCGGCGTGATGCGCTTTGATCCGCTCGCAGACCTTGCTCAAATCGCCCCAGGCGATGATCGCGTCGATCAGCCGGTCGCTGCCGCCATTCTTGAAATCGGTTTCGTCAAACCCCAGCCGCAAGAAGTTGTTCGTGTAATTGGGCAGGCTCAGATAAAAACCGAGGAATGCTCGACCGATCTCGCGCGCCTTCTCTGGGTTCGTTTCCAGGACCACACCCTGCTCGGGGCACAAGAGACGATCCGGTCCTAGGATTTTGCGGGCTTGCGCGGTGTGCTCCGGATTGGTGTTGTACGGATGTGCGCCGTCGGTACGCTGGGCGGAGAGCTCCAGCATCTTCGGCCCTAGCGCAGCCAGCACACGGAGCGGCTTCACAGGCGGAGGAACCGACTGGTACGGCGCCTTATCCATTGCATCCAGATACGCGCGCATAGTCGCCACCGGCTTTTCGTAGCGATGCCCGCGCAATTGTTCGACGAGCGGAATATGGCTGACTCCCAGGCCCAGGAGGAAGCGGCCGGGATAAGCCTCCGCCAGCGTCTGTTGTGCCGCGTTCATGGTCACGGGATCGCGGGCGTAAATGTTGGCGATGCCGGTCGCAATTGTGATCCGCCTGGTCCCAGCCAACAGCAGGCCCGCCTGCGTGAATGCCTCGCGGCCTACGGCTTCGCCGAACCAAATAGCACCGTAGCCGAGTTCCTCCAATTGCCGCGCGGCCTCCTTTGCCTCGGCGGCAGGCTGCTGCTGCAACTGAAATGTCCAGACTCCAATCTTGCCAACCGGATTCGATGTCTCGCCCACTGGTCCTCCTTTGTCAACTCTCTAGCATAGACCAGCCACGGCTTTTGATAGAGTGGACGCGTGGAAACCGCAGAGATCACTCCGACTGGCGCGGCCTTGGGCGCGGACATTGAGCACCTAGATCTGAAGAACATCACGGACCAGGACTTCGCGATCATCCATCGCGCGTGGCTGGATCATCTGGTGGTCCGGTTCCGCAGCCAGCAGCTATCCGACGACGATCTCATCGCCTTCAGCCGCCGCTTCGGCGAGCTCGACTGGGCGCCCGTTCAGGAGACCGGCCGCCGCTTCGTGGAGGGACATCCGGAAATTTACGTGGTGTCGAACGTCATTGAGAACGGGCAGCCCATCGGCAGTCTCGGCGCCGGCGAAGCGGTCTGGCACACCGACATGTCGTATCTGGAAGAACCGCCCAAGGCCAGTATGCTGTACGCGCTCGAAGTGCCGCCCGCGGGAGGCGACACGTATTTCTGCAACATGTACCGCGCCTACGAATCTCTGCCGGACGCGCTGCGGCGCCGGATCGCCGGACTCTCACTGAAGCACGACGCGACCTACAATAGCGGCGGCTACGTGCGGCAAGGGCTGAGCGCGATGGACGATCCCGAACACTCTCCCGGCGTCTATCATCCGCTGGTGCCGAAGCATCCCGAGACCGGCCGGCCTGTTCTATATCTGGGCCGCAGGCGCAATGCTTATATCGGCGGATTGAGCCTGGCCGAGTCCGAAGCCTTGCTCGACGAGCTGTGGTCCTATGCGACGCAGGAAACGGTTTCCTGGCGCAATGAATGGCAGCTTGGCGACGTGGTGCTGTGGGACAACCGCTGCACGATGCATCGCCGCGATCCATTCGATCCCAACACCCGCCGGATCTTGCACCGCACGCAAATCAAGGGCGGAAGGCGCCCCGCCGCGTGACACCGGCGCCCAGCCAACTTCGCCAAACCACACCGCCGCGATGGTTCAGCACGCCGCAGACGGTTCTTGCTTTGCTGTGCCTGATGTACCTGATCCTTTTCATCAACCGGGTGAGTATTGCCACCACCGCGCCCCTCATGCGAGTGGACCTTGGACTCAGCAACACCCAGCTGGGCCTCACGTTCTCTGCGTTCGCAATTCCTTATGCCGTCTTTCAACTGATCGGCGGCTGGATCGGCGATAAGTTTGGGCCGCGCTGGACTCTATCGCTGTGCTGCACGCTGGTGGGCTTATGCATCATCCTGATGGGCGCCGTGGGAGGATTCGCATCGCTATTTGGATTGCGCCTGGGCCTCGGTTTTGCCGAAGGCGCTGCGTTCCCCACGGCCACTCGCGCGATGTCCAGTTGGACTCCGGTGGCCCGCTGGGGCTTCGCGCAGGGAATCACGCACTCGTTTGCCCGCATCGGAAATGCCTTGACGCCTCCTTTGATGGCGGCACTGCTGGCATTCGTAACCTGGCGTCGCTCCTTTGGCATCCTGGGCGCGATCACGCTCTTGTGGCCGCTTGCATGGGCGTTTTACTTCCGGAATGACCCGCGCGAGCATCCGGGTGTCCGCGCCGCGGACCTGGCCAACTTGCCTTCGCAAGCGCGCGGCCGCCGGACGACACCCTGGCTCCATTTGGCGCGGCGCATTTTTCCGGTCACGCTCGTGGATTTCTGCTACGGCTGGACGTTGTGGCTATTCCTTAGCTGGATTCCGGCATTCTTCTTTTCGAATTATCATTTGAACCTCGAAACCTCCGCGCTGTTCTCGGCGGGTGTCCTTTTCGCCGGCGTGGTGGGCGATACCGTGGGTGGCGTAGCGAGCGACCGGCTGCTGCACCGGACCGGTAATGTGGCAGTGGCGCGCCGCTCGGTCATCGTCGCGGGATTCCTGGGTGCATTTGTCTTCCTGTTGCCAGTCATTCTGATCCACAATTTGAAAGTTGCGGCAATCTGCCTGTCGCTGGCGTTCTTCTTTGCGGAGTTGATTGTCGCGCCCATCTGGAGCGTGCCCATGGACATCGCTCCGCGTCATGCCGGTTCGGCCAGCGGCATGATGAACTTTGGTTTTGCCGTCGCCGGACTGGTTTCGCCCTCCAGTTTCGGCTATCTGGTAGATCGGACTGGCAGCTGGGTAGTTCCCTTCATTGGGTCGGCCGTGCTGCTGCTTCTGGGCGCGGTTTTAGCCTCCCGCCTGCGGCCTGACCGGACATTTGTAGAAGCTTAGCGTTTTGATACGATAGACGGCGTATCATGGATATTGATTTAGAGAATACGCTTTCAGAGGTGCTTGCATGATGCTGCGGATTCTGCGGAAACATTGGGCCTGGGTATGGGTGCTCGCCGGCGCATTTCTGTTTACGGTGAGCCCGGCTCTGCCGCACCATTCCTTCACGATGTTCGACATGACCAAGCACATCACGCTGGTTGGCACGGTGACGTCGTTCCAATGGACCAATCCACACGCTTATATCGAGATCGACGTGCCGGATGAAAAAGGCGAGGTGAAGCATTGGAGCATCGAGCTTGGCAGCCCCAGCATCCTGATGCAAAGCGGCTGGAAATACACCAGCATTAAGACCGGCGAAAAGATCACGCTACTCATCGCCCCCCTCAAGAGCGGGCAAGCCGGTGGCTTTCTCTTGCATGCCACTCTCCCGGATGGACGTGTGCTGAACAATGGGCCGCAGCGTCCGCAGTAGACGTTTTCCTGGAACCGTCATGAAATTGAAGAGAAGTTGGAGCGGCCGATGGAGCCGCCGGATTGTATGTGCCGCCGCGTTCTGCGGGATGTTCGCCGCGCTAGCCGGGCAGCCGCCCGACTTCACGGGCATTTGGGGAATCTATCGCGGCGGCAGGAATGCCGACCCGAAACTTGCTGCGCCTCCTGCTTCGCCGCTTGTGCTGAAAGAACCCTACGCGAAGCAGTACGAAGCCAAGCAGGCGCTGCTGGCGGCCGCTGCGAAACGCGGCGAACAACTGGGCAACACCAGCGTTCTGTGCCTGCCGTATGGCGTTCCCACGATGATGTCCATCGCGATTTATCCGGTGGAATTCATTCAGACGCCAAAGCAGGTTACGATCATTTCCGAGGCTTTCAGCGAAGTGCGCCGCGTTTATCTGGACCGGCCGCAGCTCAAACTGGACGAAGTTCCGCCGGGCTACTACGGGCGCTCGGTGGGCCATTGGGAAAACGACACTTTAGTGGTGGACACGATCGGCATCAAACCCTCGGTCTCCGGTTATCGCGGGATGCCGCATAGCGACCAGATGCACGTCACGGAACGGATCAGCATGCCGGCGCCGGACTATTTGCACGACCAAATCACGATCGAAGATCCCGTTGTGCTGGAGAAGCCTGTCACTTACACTGTGGCCTACAAGCGCATGCCGGCCGACTATGAAATGGTGGAATTCGTCTGCGACAATAACCGCGAATATATCGACGAAAACGGCGTCGTACGCATGAAGCTGGAGCAGCGCTAGACGCGCAAGCGATACGGGAGAGGAGTAACAGGTGCAAAAACGATTTCACGGAGCGCACACGGTCCTTGCAGCGTCCTGCCTGCTGGCAGTGGGCAGCCTGAAAGCGCAGGAATCCTCGCCGCCTAAGCCCACGGCGCCGCCTCCTCAACTGGGCGCGCTGGCACCCTCCAACCTGAACAAGCCTCGCCCGAAACCCCCGTTCGACATCACAGGAACTTGGCTCCATTCGTTGAGCAGGGACAACCCGTTCCGTTTCTCACCCCCTCCCGACTTCAAACTGACGCCCACGGCGCAGGTGGAATACGACGCGGCCAAGAAGGCAGCCGCCGCGGGCAAAGCGTATAAAGATGACATTGGACAATGCTGGCCGGCCGGTCTGCCGTTGATCATGACGCGAGTATGGCCCATTGCCATGGTGCAGAAGCCCACCGAGATCTTCATGATCAGTGGTTTTGAAAACAGCGTGCGCATGATCTACCTGGACGGCCGCAAGCACACCGATCCGGATCTGATTATCCCCAGCTTCAACGGCGAATCCATCGGGCATTGGGAGGGCGACTCGCTGGTGGTGGACACGGTTGGTTTCGTTGCCGACCACCACTGGATCGACAGCGGAATTCCGGCCAGCGACCAACTTCACGTCATCGAGCGCATGCGCCTGATTGACAACGGATCGAGACTGGAAATTGAGTACACGATGTCCGATCCGAAAAGCTGGGTTGGTGAATGGAAATGGACGAAATACTGGAGGCGTGTCGACGACACCGATATTACCGAGGCGTCGTGCTTGCCGGACTTGAACCAGCATTTGCTGAGCACGAGTTCGCCGGACGCCAACGTTCGCTGAGCGGGAACCGATGAGCAATAGGAGAAATCATGAATAATCGAAAAACTACGACATGGCTGGCTGTATGTGCGTTGGTGTTCAGCCTGAGCATCGCCACGACGGCCTACGCGCACCATTCCATGGCCGGTTTTGACCGCACCAAGACCGTCACGCTGGTGGGCACGGTGAAGGAATTCAAGTGGGCCAATCCCCACTCCTGGATCGAGCTAGAGGTTCCCAACGACAAGGGTAGCGTGGAAACCTGGAACGTCGAGATGACCGCGCCCTTCGTGCTGGTCCGCGCGGGCTGGAGATCCAACTCCCTCAAGCCCGGTGATAAAGTGACCATTGTCGGCCACCCGCAAAGGGACGGCGCGCCGGGAGCTTTGTTTGTCTCCGTCACCCTGCCGAACGGAGAGACGCTCACCGACCGGCCCTTGAACGCGTCTCCTGGCCCAGCAAAGTAGCCGCCCTGTGAGCACAGTCGACTGGAAGGCCCATGGCGTGAAGGTGATCCCGGGCAATTCCTTGGACACCAACACTGCCCAGACGCCCGGCATGAACCGCGCCGCGGCCATTAACTACGCCCGTGTAGGCGCCCAGAAAATTTGGGCCGGGACAGTCAGCATTTTCGCCAACGCAAAGACCAGTGCGCATCATCACGGCGCGCTGGAGAGCGTGATCTACGTAGTGCGCGGACGCGCACGCATGCGCTGGGGAGAGCGCTTGGAATACGTCGCCGAGGCCGGCCCGGGCGATTTCATCTACGTTCCTCCTTACGTCCCGCATCAGGAAATCAACGCTTCGGCCGACGAGACGCTGGAGTGCGTGCTGGTCCGCAGCGACAATGAAGCCGTCGTGGTGAACCTGGACATCGAGCCGGTGGAAGATCCAAGCCCGGTTGCGTGGGTGGACCCGATCCACCGAAATGAGGACAAGTGAGCAGCAACGATCCACTTTTGGCGCCAGTGGAAGCCGACGAACACCACGAAGTTGGCGGCGTGCAGGTGGACATCGCCCGCGCGGGCGCGGCACGCGTCAAGCGCATGATCTACCCACCCGGTTTCAGTTGGGCAACGCATCTGAGCGAAGCCATCGGCAGCAAGCTCTGCATGCACGCGCACGTGGGATTCATGGCGCGCGGCCAGATCAACGTGCGGTTCGCCGACGGTTGCGTGGTGGAATATAAGGCGCCGCAGTTTGTCAAAGTCGAGCCGGGGCACGAAGGATGGGTGGTCGGCGACGAGCCCGCCGTGCTGATTGAGTTCGATTTCCAGGGCGACACCGTGAACCGGCTCGGCCTGCCGCACGAGCACCAGCACAGCTAGCGGCCCGCTGCAAATCAACCCTTCAAATATTGATTGAAGAAGTCGATGGTGCGCTGCCAGGCCAGTTTGGCCGCAGCCTCATCGTAGCGGGGCGTGGTGTCGTTGTGAAAGCCGTGATTGCAGTTCGCGTAGATGTACGCGGTGTAGGTGATGTGGTTGGCTTTGAGAGCCTCTTCGTAAGCCGGCCAGCCGCTGTCGATGCGCGTGTCCAGGCCGGCGTAATGCAGTAATAGAGGCGCTTTGATCTTGGCGGTATCGGCCGCGGAAGGCTGTGCGCCGTAGAACGGCACCGCGGCCGCCAGGTCCGATCCCATTCGCACCGCCAAGGTGTTAGCGATGCCGCCGCCAAAGCAGAAGCCCACCACGCCGATCTTGCCGGTGCAGTCGCTCCGCGACTTGAGCCAGCGCGCCGCGGCCAGGAAATCCTCGGCCATTTTGCCGCGATCCACTTGCTGGAACAGCTTGGCGCCTTTCTCATCGTCGCCGGGATAGCCGCCGGCGCTGGTCAGGCCGTCCGGCGCGAAGGCCAGAAAACCCTCGACTGCCAGGCGCCGCGCGACGTCCTCAATGTATGGATTGAGCCCGCGGTTCTCGTGCACCACCAGCACGCCCGGCGCCTTGCCTCCCTTCGCCGGACGAACCAGATAGCCTTTGATGCTCCCGTTGCCTTCCGGCGATGCCACGGTTTCATAACCGGTTTTAATCCGCTGATCGTCCTTGGGAACCTGCTGTGCCCAGGCATAATTCGGACGCAATGCTTCAAAAAGCGCCGCGACGGTGACGCCGCCGACAGCGAACTTTTTCGCACCTTCCAGGAAGGCGCGCCGGTCGATGTCGCCGTGCACGTAAAGGTCGAAAAGATTCAGCAGTTCTTGCGGGAAATCGGAGGCTTTCTTGCGATCCATGGTCAGATCCCTTCAGGGCGAAGCATATCACAACAGCCTGCCGCCAGACTCTCCAAGATGCTATCCTGGCGGAAACGGGACGGGGAGCGCGTTCATCATTTTGAAACGCGCACGTGGTATCCAGTAGCATTACTGCTTCATTGGATGCGGCTGATACCCTTTGGCCGACGCCGCGTCTGCGTTCTGTCTGGCAAATAACAATTTAATTTAGTCACGAACTGCCCAGCGTTGCGCTCCTTCTACGCGGGCAGCCATACGGGGCTTTGGCGAACAGGGATTCCAACAGGAGAGACATCGATGACAACGCGAAAGTATTGGATGACATGTCTGGTGATCAGCGCGCTACTGACGGTCGGGGCAGCGCCTTCTCTGGGCCAGCAAATTTTTGGCGCGATTAGCGGCACAGTGCTCGACACCACCGGCGCAGCCGTGCAGAACGTCACGGTAAAGGCTCGCAACATCGCTACCAATCTGTCCACCACGGTGCACTCGCAATCCAGCGGAGTTTTTTCGATCTCCAATCTTCCCGCCGGAACTTACGAAGTGACTTTCAGCAAAGAAGGGTTTAATACGGAGAGCCACGGCGAAGTGCTGGTGAATGGCGATCGCACCACCACGGTGGACGCCAGCCTGAAGGTGGGCGCCGTCGCGACGAAAGTGGATGTCGTTGGAACGCCGCTGATGAACCAGGTGGATGCGACGACGGGATACGTGGTTGACCAATCCACCATCCAACTGACTCCTCTCGGCACCGGCAGCTTCACGCAGTTGGCCATTCTGAGCCCGGGCGTCCATGCGGATTTCCTGGGAGGCGCGGGCACCAATGCCGGACTCGGCAACCAGGCGATCTTCGCCAACGGCCAGCGCGACACCAGCAACAGTTTCTCTCTGAACGGCATCAGTACCAACAACCTGTTCAACGGCAACTCCACCAGCCAGGTGGGCGAAAACCGTTTCGTGCTGAACACTGGTGAAAACTTTGGAGCGGGCGGTCAAATCCAGACCAGCACGTCGGTTTACGGCGCGATCGGCCAGGCCCTTCCCACGCCGCCGGCAGAAGCCATCCAGGAAATTGCCGTCAATTCCGCTATGTACGACGCAACGCAGGGCGCCAATAGCGGCGCGCACATCAGCGTGTTGACCAAATCCGGTTCCAATGAACTGCATGGTGAGATCTACGAGAAGTTCCAGAACAGCGACATGAACGCCGCGCCTTTCTTCTACAACGCCTCGCCGGCGATCACGGACAAAACCCCGTTTCTGAACCGTAACCAGTTCGGCGCCACTCTCGGCGGACCCATCAAGAAGAACAAACTGTTTTACTTCCTTTCTTATCAGGGCGTCCGCATCGCCGACGCTTCTTCCTCCATCAAGACGCCCACTGTGCCTCTCTCTCTGACGGATGATCGCAGCGCTCAGGGCATTATCAACGCCGTCCAGGCCGCCTATGGAAAGACGATTTCGGCCAGCCAGATCGATCCGGTCGCTGCCAAGCTGCTTAATACCAAACTTAACGGCAATTACTTGATTCCCAGCGCTCAGATCACCGATCCGACCACAGCGCTCGGCCTGGGGTATGACGCCGTGGTGCAGGGCCCCAACGCGCGGTCCAACGTCGATCAGGGTATCGCCAGCGTGGATTATGCGGTGAGTGACAAGGACCGCCTTAGCGGAAAGTATTACGTTCAAGACAACCCCAGCACCAATCCTTTTGGCGCGGTCGGCGATTTGCTCGGCTTTCCGCAAACTCTCTCGGCGGGTAGCCAGGTGGGGTCCATTAACAACACACTGATCCTGAGTCCGAATCTCACTTGGGAGCAGCGCGTAGGGTTTACGCGTTTGCGCGCCTACTCATCCACCAGTCAGGCTTTCAGCCCCAGTGATTTCGGGATCAATCTGTTTGGCTCGCAGGTTTTCCCCAAGATCGAGATTTACAACAACGATCCAACGTTGGCAAACGCCATGGAATGGGGACCCGGCCCCAGTTTCGGCAACGCCGGCATGTTCCAGAACCAGTGGGAATATGGAACGACGCTCAACTGGGTGAAGGGGCGGCACACGCTTGCGTTCGGCTTCCTGTGGGATCACACACAGCTCAATATCGTCAACCACAACACGGACACGGACAGCATCTCGTTCAGGACCTTCCTCAACTTCGTGGAAGGCACGGTGCGGACGGGCATCGATACGACTGCCTTTACCGGTTCGGCCAATCGCTACTATCGCTCCGATACGGGAGGCGCGTTTATCAACGACAATTACAAAGTTCTCAGCAATCTGACCGTAACCTTGGGCTTGCGCTGGGATTTCAATGGCCCCCTGTCGGAGAAGTACGGAAAGTTGACCGCGTTCAATGGAAGCCTATACTCTTACGACGCATCTACGGACACCATCAACAATTCGGGCCTTGAGATTGCCGGGAACAACTCCCAATTCGGCACGAAGGGCGCCAGCGATACGCTCATGAAGAACCACCAGTGGGGTGTTGCGCCGCGCATCGGCATCGCGTGGTCGCCGACCTCGAAGCTGACTGTCCGCACCGGGTTTGGCATCTACTACGACCGCGGTGAATTCTTCAGCTATCTGTCGCCCAGCGCCGGCGGCGGCTTCAATGGGCCCTTTGGCGTCACGTTGGCTCCGCCCTTCGTGCAACCAACGGTTGCTCAAACCGGAGCGACATTCACCAATCCGTTTGGCACCACGCCTCCGCCGCAACCCGCGGGAAGCGCTGCCGCGTTCCAGGCATTATTGCCCAACATCGCGCAGACCATATCGGGCCATTTCCCCGCCGGAAACTTCTTCGGTCCGTTCCTTTTCGGTGGCTACGACATCAACAACAAGCTGCCCTACACCGAGAATTGGACATTCGATATTCAATATCAAGCCGCCAATAACTGGTTGTTCAGCGCCGGTTACGTCGGCAACCATGGAGTGCATCTAGTGCTGCCGATCCCATTCAACCAGGCCCTCATCGCCACACCCGATCATCCGCTGAACGGCCAGATTTACTCTTATGGCGGTGCGGCAGGCCGCAAACTTACTCTGGAACCCATTGAAACCAGTGAGTTTTCAGGCAACGCGCCGGTCCGCGTGCCCTATATTGGCTATGACATGAACTCCGTGTTGTACCAGGCCTCGGGAATTTCCAACTACAATGCCTTGCAGTTGCAGGCCCGGAAGCGACTCTCCAACGGCCTGCAGTTCACCGCATCCTACACTTGGTCGCATGCATTGGACGAGCAAAGCGGCTTGGGTCTGTTCTTTACCGGCAACAACCCCTTGGATCCGAAGCAGAGTTACGCTTCAGCGGATTTCGATCAGACCCATGTATTCTTGATCAACTACAGCTACACGCCGCCGAATTTCACGTCGCGAAAGGGCCTGGGCGCACTCGTGAACGGATGGACCATCGGCGGCCAGACTGTAGCCGAGAGCGGCCAACCTTACAGCATTTACGACTTCTCCGGCTCAGTCGCCAGCCTGTACCTGGGCACGTCGGACTACATCGGGAACCCGATTGTTCCCTTGAAGCCCGGCGTGAGCGCGCAACAGGCTCAATTGCAAGGCACCACGGGAGTGAACGCCGGCAAGCCGGTGCTGGACGTAAACGCGTTCTCGCCGCAATTTGTCCAACCGGGGCAGTTCGGCGTGCCGCCGTGCGATTCCTCCGGCTGTGATTTGTACGAATCCACATACGGATATTCGGGAAGGAACATGTTCCGTGGCCCGTTCCAGGTGCGCTTCGATATGGACCTCGGCAAGGAGTTTTTGTTCGGTGAACGGTACCACCTCCGTTTCAACTTCGACGCCTTCAACATCTTCAACCACCCGGATTTCGACGCGCCCAACAACGATGTGACCTTTTTCCCCGACTTTGAAGGACCGCCCTCGTTCCCGCCGGAAGGCAGCTTGGGCATCATCCAGCACACCATCGGAAGCTCGCGTTTCCTGCAGCTCTCGCTGCACCTACAGTTTTAGTTGGGGCTCTTCGGCGAGAATCGCCTCTTCAACCAGGGCCGGCCGGAACACGAACTGGCCGGCAATCGCGGCCGCCCCCAAAGCGGCCGCAGCCATCATAAACGCGGCTGAGTATCCGAAGCGTCCGGAGATGGCGCCGGCAGCGAAGGAACTGATGCCGACGAACAGATCGTAAAACGCACTCAGCATGCTGACTGCTGAGCCGTGTTCCGTGTCGGGCGTCCGCCGCAGTATGGTGGCCACAATCGACGACCACGGAAACGAGAAGCCGAAACCAAGCAGCGCTGCGGCGCTCACGGCGACAGCGGGCGACGGGCCCAGTCCAATCACGACGAGCCCCAGAGCCATGGCCGCGATGCCGAAATGGAAGGTGATCCGTGGATGGATTCGGTCCGGCAAGCCGCCCAAAAAGAAACGCGCCAGCAGGACGACACCCGCCCAGGCGGAAAACGCCGCCGGTCCCGAGTTGCCGTGCTGCGCGAGGTGCAGGATCAGAAATCCCGTGATAACGGGATATTGCACGTTAACAAATCCGATGGCGATGCCGGGCGTCAGCAGGTGAGACGGCAGCCAGCGGCGCTGCATCGGATGAGGCGAGGGGCGGTAATCTTCCGGCACACGCGTCAGCATCACGAACGCAACCACTGCGCAAATCACCTGCATGGCCGCCGCGCGTTCAAACGATCCCAGCCATTGGCCCACCAGCGGTCCCGCGGATAGCCCACCCCAGATTCCGCTGCTGATGTAGCCGAGCGCCTGCGCTCCGCGATCGATGCCGGCCACCTCGACGGCCCAGGCAGCCGCTCCTGTATAGAGGCACGCCTCGCCGAAGCCTTGCAGGATGCGGGCTAAATAGATGCCGGCGATTCCAAGCGGTAGCAGATAAGCGGTTCCTGCCAGAGCGCAACTCGCCAGCCCCGAGAGAAACGCGATCTTCCGGCCTCGCTGGTCCGCGAGAGGGCCCGAGAAGAAGCGCGAGCCGAGTGCCACGAACGAGAAGATCCCGATAACGAAGCCGACCGTCTGATCCGAGCCGCCCAGGTCCAGCCGGACATGCGGCCCCAGGCGCGGCAGCACGGTCCCGATTCCCAGGAAGCCGAGAAAAGTAGCGCCGGTCAGAGACCAAAAGCGAGTGCCAAACCCCCGTGCCGTCAACCCCATTTCTTCCATTGTGGCATGGCACACAACCGGCACTGGGCGAAACTTCGCAGGCGGCCCGCCGCACGTCGCTAAAGTCCGTTGAACTCCGCTTCACAGCCGAGGCAGCCGAATTGCAGCACCAAACAGCCAAACGCCACACGTGTGCCATAAGGAGAGAAACATGATCGCTATCGATGAGAAAACCATCACCAACATTGCCTTGGGGCAGATGTCCGCGACTCCCAACCCCCGCCTACGCCAGATCATGGAGGTTCTAGTGTGCCATCTGCACGCCTTCGCGCGCGAAGCCGACCTGACTCCCGAGGAATGGCTGGAGGGAATCAGGTTCCTGACCGCAGTGGGCCAGGCCTGCACGCCGTACCGCCAGGAGTTCATTCTGCTCTCGGACACGCTGGGCCTCAGCAGCCTGATCAATACACTCCACGACCGCCGGTCGCTCGAGGTGGGAACCAAGACCAGCCTGCTCGGGCCTTTCTATCGGCAGAATGCTCCGGAGCGCAGACTGGGCGACTCGATCGCTTCACCAGGCGACGGATCCGAGATCTGCATCTATGGCCAAGTGACCAATCTGAACGGCAAGCCGATTCCGAACGCGTCGATTGAGATCTGGCAGGCCGACGATCACGGCGCCTATGACCTGCAGAAGCATGATCCGTCCATAATGGACCTGCGCGGCTGGTTTCACGCCGATGCGGACGGCCGTTACAGCCTGCGCACCGTGCGCCCGCTCGGCTACCTGATCCCGATGGATGGCCCAGTGGGCGACATGATCCGTGCGCAGCATCGTCACGGCTACCGGCCCGCCCACATCCACTTCCTGGTCGGAGCACCGGCGTATCGCGAGTTGGTGACAGCGCTGTATCTGCGCAATGACGATCACATCGATTCCGACACGGTGTTCGGCGTGACGGACTCGCTCATCACGGAAACCAAGGTGAACGACCCCGATTCACCGTTCCCGAAACTGCCGTCCATCCGGTTCGACTTCCAACTCGGCGCGGCCGCAGCGAAGGAGGAATCCGGCCGCGTGGGAGCCGATCCATCGCAGATAAGCAAACGCACCTTAGTGTCGCACTAACAGCGTGCTCGCCTAGCGAAGACCCCGTGCGGAATGCGGTATAGTTGCAGCCGGGGGGCGTATGCGGGGAAATCCTTTTGCAGCCGGATGGCTGTGTGGCGCGATGCTATTGGCAGCCGCTCCGATGCTCGCGCATCATTCTTTTGGCGCTGAATTCGACGGCGACAAGCCGGTCACGATCAGCGGCGTAGTCACCAAGGTCGAGTGGAGTAATCCTCACAGCCATTTTTTCATGGACGTGACGGACGCCAAGGGCAACACCGCTAACTGGAGATTGGACGGCTATCCTCCGGTTGTGCTCAGCCGCACGGGCTGGCATAGGGACGCCACGCTCAAACCCGGCGATAAGGTGACTGTCTTTGGATGGCGGTCCCGCGATGGTACGAACTGGGCCCACGGACGGCAAGTAACGTTCCCGGACGGCAAGAAGCTGTACTTCGGGCCGCCGGCTGGAACGGGCGATGGCGGCGCCCAGCCAGCGGTCGACGTGCCTAAATAGGGAGCCAGTCATGCGAGCTTTCCATCTGATTTTCGATAGTATGCTCGTCGCGGCTTCCTTGGCCGCGCAGGCTTCATCGCCCGTGCCGCGCGCCTCCGACGGGCATCCCGATCTCACCGGGGTATGGCAGCCCGGCAGCAAAATTCGCGGCTCTTGGGACGAAGCCAACGCGGGCAACGGTCTGGGCGGTACGGGTAAGGATCCTAACGCGCCTGTCGCGCTAGGCTCAACGGCCCGTCCGGCGAGTGGAGTAGGCGCGCCCTATCAGCCCTGGGCGGCGAAGAAAGTGCTGGAGTCCTATAAGAACCGCGGTATCGACGACCCAACCGCTCAATGCTTGCCGGCCGGGATTCCGCGCCTGGTTTCGTTCGGCTTGTTCCCGGTGCAGATCGTGCAAACGCCACAACAAGTCGTGATCCTGTACGAGTACATGAACGTTTTTCGGGTGGTACCGCTGAACGCCAAGCACCCCGATGATATGGAGCCCACCTACCTGGGCGACTCGGTTGCGCACTGGGAGGGCGACACGCTGGTGGTGGACGTCACCAGTTTCAACGACAAAACCTGGCTCGTCGGTACGGGAACCTTTCATAGCGATCAACTCCATGTCACGGAGCGCTACACGCGAGTGGACAAGGACCAGGTCAACTACGAAGCCATCATGGAAGATCCCAAGGTATTCACCAAGCCGTGGGTCTATCACTCCACCATGATGCTGCGCGAGGGAACCCGCATTCGCGAATACGCGTGCGCCGAACAGAACGAAGAGCCGGCGCGCTACGAAAAGCTTCTGAAGGATGGCGTGAAGTTCCAGCGCCAATAGCGCGCGTTCAGCGAGCCATTTCGTTCGATTCCATGGACGTCATTTCAGAAACAATCGTCTGATAAATGTGGCGGACGGCAGCGGGAGTGAGCGGAGCCTTCGCCTGCTCGGACACCCGTCGCAGCACCTGCTCGGCGCGGCCGGGCGCGTCGGCGGGCGCGTGATACTGTTTCTTGATCAGCCCGACCTCGCGCACCACGGACGCCCGCTCGTTCAACAGTTTCACGATCTGGTTGTCGATGTCGTTAATGCGCTGGCGAGACGGTGCGAGCGCTGTATTCAGGTCCGATTGCGCGCATACGATCATCGCGACGAGGCAGAGCAGAAGGGGCCGCATAGCCAGGAATTGTAACAAGTGGAGAACTTAGTCCAGGCGCCGGCGCGCCCAGGCATCCAGTGTGACAAATCCCAGAATGAGCTGCGGCATCTCGGCAAGGTCTTGGAGCAAAGACCCAGCGCGGTCGCCCACCACGAGTACGCCGCGGCGCATGGCGTAAAGGTTGAACAGCGTCGAGATGATCGTGAAGCTGATCGATACCGCTACGCTGATCCCGAGCCGCGGCGTTCCACGCAGGAAGTGCACGGTGAACTCCACCAAATGGCCGATTAAGGGCAGCACCGCCGGGGCCGTGAGCCCTGCTGCCCATGCCGGTTCGCACTCTCGCAGCGCTTGCGTAACCGATCCGATTGCGCCGGAAAGCAGCGTGCGGTAACCGAACTCGGTGAGCATGGCTGCCAGCGCAGCCTCGCGCCCGGCGCCGAGGTTCGCAGCAAAGTAAATGCACCCTCGAACCACTGCGCTAACCGCACCCGCTTTCCAGTTCCACCGGCGAACCAGGTACTCATACGGACGCCGCACGATGTCCGACCATACGGCGCTCAGCCGTGGCGCGGTTGTTCTCACCGTCCGTTGTACGGTCAATTCCCGGATCTCACAACCACGGCCTCCCGTTCCGGCGCGCGGCGGATTTCATAACCGCTTGACTCGATCGTCAAGTCCGTCCTGCCGAACAGAGGCGCATCGGTCGTCGACAGGTTCTTATCCGGTAGCCAGAATGGCCCTGATTTGACGTAAGTCTGCTGGATCACGGGCGAGCCGACCCAGATGGATGGCTTCTTGGCCACGACACCTTCCAACCGCACGAGCGCGTACTCGCTGGCGTCGACCCACGCACGCCCGCGAACCAGGTAGGGGCTTCTGGACCTGGGCTCGAGCCCCAATATATATAGCGTGAGGCCGGCGTCGGTTTCGGTTCCGAGCACTTGGATGTCGTAATTGACCAGGTCGATTCGGGCCAGTCCGCGATTCGCCGCTTCCGAGGCCTCTTCCTCAGCGCGAATCACGCGCTTCAAGACGCGATCGCGAATCAAGCGGGAACCGTCTTCGCACATTACTTCGAGGCTTTTCTCACCGGGGCTGCGATAGGTGAGCCGGGCAACGATTGTGCCTTGCTTATGGAAGCGGTGGTTGTAGAGCACGTAGCGCCGGAAGGCTGTATAGCCCTGCAGTTGCTCGCTGCGCGCCGCGTCGGCCGCGCGCATCCGCTCGACGATCTGCTCGGCGCTGAGCAACGCCCGGGACTGAGGAGCTTGAGCGGCCACTAGCAGCGGAAACAGCAGGACCAACTCGAGGCTTCGATGGCGAATCACGTCACAAACATGGTAGTCGTGTAATGTTTCGACTTGATGAGTCCCGCAGCCCAGCCGTTATCGCACCAGCGCCGCCACTAAAACGCCCGCCGTGATCAGCACGCCTCCGATAACGTTGCCGGTGGTCGGTTTTTCGCCCAGAAAGACGAACGCCATCGCGACCGCCAGCGCCACGCTGAGCTTATCGATCGGTGCGACGCGCGAGGCTTCCCCCAATTGCAGCGCTCTGTAATAGAACAGCCATGATAGGCCCGTCGCAATCGCAGAGAGAACCAGAAAGATCAGCGAGTGACGGGAAACACGCAACAAATCGCGTGCATTGCCTTGAACGAAGACGATGCCCCAGGCGAAGAAAACGATGATGATCGTACGAAAGGCAACAGCGAGGTTGCTTTCGACGTCGCGCACGCCGATTTTGCCGAAGATCGCAACCAACGCGCCAAAAAAAGCGGAGAGAACAGCATACCAAGCCCAGTTCACGCCTCTACACTAGCGCAAATCGGGCGCGTTTTCCGCTATTTGGGCCAGCAGGACGTTGGATCCCAACCCGAAGCATCAGGCTGCTTCTTAAAGGTGTAGGTTCGGACGAAGGGCTGGTTCAGATAGACCGGATCTTCGACCATCGCCGTGACCGCGAGGTAGACATCGCCTTCGGCGCCGGCGAGCAGGTTCATGTATTCGGTCAACACCGCGGTTCCGCTGTAGGGAACGCCGTTCTTGCGGATGTATCCGGGAAGCATATTGGTGGTGACTACTTTGAGCGAACCCTGGCCTTTGGCGGGCTGAGCGGGGCCGCCGCCGAAGACAAAACCGATACCGCCGAGATCCAGCAGCGCACGGCCGCGTACCAGCCATTGCGCTGTCGAATAGCCCTGCCAACTCGGCTCGCCGCGCTGCGCGGGTGGCCGGCCGAAGTGCAACACACGCGTCTGCGTTCCGGAATCGGCGTCGATGCGCATCGTGTTATCGTCTTCCCAGGTAATGTGCAGGCGGCCCGGCCGTTGCATCACGCCCACTGCGCCATAGGCTCTGCACTGATTCCCGTCGGCGGTGTCTTTATCGGGGTCCCAGGCTTCGGCGATGCGGCGCGCCTCAGCGTTGATGGGCATGTACGCAATATCGCCCTTCTGCGGCGTGACGCGGAAGCGCCACTCATCCACGATGAGGGAAACCCAGTAGCCGGTGAGATCGATGGGCGCAGCGGCTTTCGCCGGGGGCGGTGGTCCGGCCGGTGCGCGGGGCGGGCGCTGGGCATAAGCACTCGCCGTGACAAACATTGCCGCCGTTAGAGTGACCAGGTATCGCATCGCTTACTTTCCTTGCGTGAGGCTCTTGTAGGCCGCTTCGACGAACATATCCGGCGTCCAGCGCGGATTCTTGTCATAGCGCGGATCCCAGTCCGCGGTGGGCTTGGCGGCCTTCACCTGCTCCAGCGTCATGTCCTTCTTGATCATGCTTTGAAGACGATCGCGAACGATAGTGGCCATGTCGCGGTAATAGGCGACGTCGGCCGAATCGCAAATCCGTCCATGCCCTGGAATCACCAGTGTGCCGCCTTCGGTCCTGAATTCCGCGACGGACAAATCGAGGATGTGGTTTAGGCCGTCGATGACGCCTTGCAGGCTGCCGCCGTTCGCCAGATCGATGATGGGATAGCTGGTGGTGAGGAAGATGTCGCCGGCAGCGATTACGTCGGACCCGCGGAAATACACGATGCTGTCGCCATCCGTGTGCGCCGACGGCTCATGAAAGATCTGAACTCCTTCGCCATTGAAGAACTCGCTGAGTTTCATCTGGCCGCTTAGATACGTGAGCGTTGGCAGAGCGCGGAACGGAACCGTGGGATTGCCATTTGGACTCAGGCGATCCAGGACTTTTTCGTGCGAAATGATGGTGGCGCCTTCACTCGCATCGCCGATGTCGCCGGCCACGTTGCCTCCCGTGATGGTCTTGCCGGCCTCGCCGATCTTTTCGTTACCGCCGATGTGGTCCGGATGCAGGTGCGTATTGATGATGTAGCGGATGGGCTTGGCGGGCGCGCCATTCACGCGGACCCGCTGCTGCAATTCCTGAATGGACGCGAGCACTTGATCGCTCATCTCCTTAAGGCCGGAATCCACCAGCAGCACGCCGTCCGGGCCAATCGACACGGTGATATTGCCGCCCGCTCCCGCGATCATATAGATGTGCCCGCGCACCGGCACGATCTCGACCGCGTTGGCGGCGGATGTTTGGCCTGGCGCCGCAACGGCCGCAGCACCCAGCATCAAGGCAACGGCGATGGCCCTCATTTCGGACCCGACTTTTCGGGCTTTTCATTTTTCGCCCGGATCAACTTGCGTGCCAGTTCCGGATACATGCTTGCCGCGCCGCCCAATGCTGCATCCATCGGTATATCGTACTTCTTCGAGAAATCATCGAGGAACGGGTTGGCGCCCGGCAGATAGCTGGGCACTTCGCCTTTGGGGCGCACCACCTCCTCCACCACATCGCAGGGATAAGGCGGGATCAGCTGGTTGTAGGCGAGGCGATATTCGGAGGCCCGAATCATCGGCTCGGTCAGGTAGATCGGATCGTAGGAGATGGTGATCCAGGTCAGATATTCGCCGCGGCGAATCCAATACTGCGTAAGCGTTGCTTCGTCGCTGGAAGGCACACCATTGCGGCGGTAATAGTCCTCTTTGAGGTGTGTCGTCGTGATCTTCAGCATGTCGCCCACGAACTCGGCCGTCGAAAAGCCGCCCCAAGTGTGCGCGGCGTACTTCGACGGACGCGGGCGACCGTCCATGTAATAGGGATTGTCGATGGACCGTAGCCACTCGGCATGCCACGCCGTGATCTGGCGAGTGACCGGATCCACTTCCTTCCAGATACGGAGTTGTGACGGACCGCGCGAGATATACATGGCGCCGTGCGGACGGCACTGCCACTCGGGCAGCGTTTGATAAGACGCTTCCCAGGCTTCTGAGCGCAGCAGCGAAGCGTGGGTCAGCGGAATGCCGATATACTCGCCGATGCGCGGGTTGCCGGTGTTGTCTTCATCCTGAACGACAGCCCACTCGCCGGAGAAATCCATCTGGGCGAGCAGTGGAGCGCCAGCCAGCGCCAGCATCAAGATCACGTTCAGTTTCATTGCCCCTTCCCTCTTACGCTCGTTTCGAAAGCAGAGCTTCCCGCGCCAGCCGTTCCTCGCGGTACGGATCGTTGACCGCTTTGCACTCACTGTTGAAAAACATCGTCGTCCGCTTGGTCGCGTCGAAAGGTTCCCATTTCGGCAGACCTTTATGATTGGGATTCCCTGTGCGCGCGAAGGCAGCCCATGCGCCGCTCATCTTCGCCGCCAGCGCGTAGCGTTCTGGACCCGAACCGACCATCGATTCCGCGATGTCAACGTTCTCGAACACAAACGGAATATCAAGCGTGTGATACGACCGCAGCTTGCCTTCGCGGACCGGCGAATACCATTGGAAATAGTATTTGTAAACCGGGGCTTTCGCTAGCGCGGCCTTGCGCTCAGCCTCCGTGTCGATGCCGACCCGAAATCCGGCGTCAGTGGACAGGATGAAGAACAGGTCCAGGTTGCTGGCTTGTGGCCGGCCCTTGCGATAAGTAGTGATCAGCTTGCTCGCTGCGTCACCGTCCATGTGAAGCGTTTCCTGGATGCGGTCGTGCAGTTGCTCGTCCGTGAGAGGGTCGAAGCTGGGGGTTCCAAACCAGGTAACTTCGGTTTCGGTGGACCCGACCAGGAACGGCACATTCGCCGACATGGCCGGAGCGGTTGGATCGAACGGGTTGGCGGGCAAGGTGCGGCCGTCCACGACCGGCGCTAGTTGCAGCCCCTTGGTTGCGCGCATTGCATCAAGCAACTTGGCCTGAGGCATCGCCTGCAGTTCGTCGACCTGGTTCGACTTCAGCCCGAGCGTTGCGAGAAAAGCTTCAGCCGATTTGTTAGCGCGGTCGACGGGAACGCCTCGCACTTCCGAGCCGCTCATCGCGATCGCGCGATGGAACAGCCCTTGCGCGGCCGGCATCGCGAGCAGCGTGCTGACTTTCCCGCCACCGCCGGACTGCCCGAAAATCGTGACATTGCCAGGATCGCCGCCGAACTCGGCAATGTTGTCGCGCACCCATTCGAGCGAGGCCACGATGTCGAGCATTCCGACGTTGCTGGACTGCGCGTACTTTTCACCGCCCAACCCGGCCAGGTACAGGTAGCCAAAGACGTTCAATCGGTGATTCACGGTCACGACGACTACGTCGTGTTTCGCGGCGAGGTTCGCGCCGCTGTACATGTTCCAATTGGCGGAGCCGGCCGAGTAACCGCCGCCGTGGTACCAAACCATGACGGGCCGCTTGCCGCCGAGGCCCGGCGTCCAGACGTTCAGGTGGAGGCAGTCTTCAGTGCCGTGGGCGTCGGAAGCGGGTTGCTGCGCCATGGATTCGGGAATCAGATGCGACGGCAATTCGGGCGAGGCCGGACCGAACTCGAGCGCGTCGCGCACGCCGGTCCAGGCCTGCATTTTCGCGGGTGGCATGAATCTTCCGGCGCCCGCCGTCGATGCTCCGTACGGCACGCCCTTGAAGACGTGAACCTTGCTGTCCATCGCTCCGCGCAGCCGGCCGGCGGACGTTTGCACAATGGAGCTTGCCGAATCGGCCTTCCCGGCGGCCCGTGCTTTCGAGATCGCAGCACCGGCCAAAAAACTAGCGCCAAGGAAATAACGGCGGTGGATCGTCTTCTCAGGAATCATGCAGGCCTCCATCAGTCAGGCTGATATGCCAAACCAGTATATATCCTTCGATACAGCGCGGATCTTTCAGTCCACGGTACAGTAGCAAGTGAGAGGCTTGCGATCTACATATCCGTGGGGCTTCTGCCGATGAATGCACAGGGCAACCGCAAATCAAACCAGGAGCGGGCAATGGGAATAGCTCGATTGTTCGGACTATCGCCGCGGTTGAGCGAGGCGCTGTCGCAGCGTCCGTCGCGAGCGGTCCGCAAGCTCAACGAACTGTGCCATAACCTTCTCACCGAGCGCGGCGAGGTAGCCGGCGCGCATCTGGCAACCGAGGCCATTCAGCTTTACCAGTCTTTGACCGCCGCCGAGGTCCGCACCTTCTTTGAGTTGCTGGTCAAAGAATTCTCCGCAAATCCGGACGAGGTGATTCATGCCGCTGATGAGTATCGGCGTGAACAGACGGCCGAGAATCTGGCGTACCTGCAGCATGTCGTTGAATCCCCGCGGCAGGAGCTGTTTCGGCGCCTGAACATGGCTCCGGGCGGCACGCACGTGTTGATCGAAATGCGGCGCCAGTTGCTGCGGGATCTGTACCATGTTCCACTCCTGGAGCCCGTGTCCGCGGACCTGTTCCACTTGCTGACCTCCTGGTTTAACCGCGGATTTTTGCACTTGCGCCGCATCGACTGGCACACATCGGCCATCGTTCTTGAGAAGCTCATTGAATACGAAGCCGTACACCAGATCCAGGGCTGGAATGACCTGCGCCGCCGTCTGGAAGCAGACCGCCGCTGCTACGCGTTCTTTCATCCGGCTTTACCCGACGAGCCGATCATCTTCATCGAAGTGGCGCTGTCGCGCGGAATGAGCGAAAAGGTCCAGCCTTTGCTCGATCCGGACGCGCCGGTTCTCGATCCGGCGATGGCTGACTCTGCGATGTTTTACTCCATCACAAATTGCCAGGAAGGCCTGCGAGGTGTTCCATTCGGCAGCTTTCTGATCAAGCGGGTGGTGGAGGATTTAAGCGCGAAATTTCCGCGCCTGAAGCGTTTTGCCACAGTTTCGCCTGTTCCGGGATTCCGGAGATGGTTGATGGAGAACGCCGCGGCGCTCGACGGGAGCCTGATCGCGAAGCTGGAAGAATCAAGCTGGTTCGAGAACGAAAAGGCCTCGGCCGAGCTCCAGAAAGTCCTGATGCCCTTGTGCGCGCGTTATCTGCTGCACGAGAAAAGCAAGAAGGAGCCGCTGGACTCCGTGGCGCGGTTCCATCTCAAGAACGGCGCGCGGCTGGAGCAGATCAACTGGCTCGGCGATACGTCGCCCACGGGGATGACCCGCTCGTGCGGCCTGATGGCGAACTACGTTTATCGCCTGGGGGACGTCGAGCGCAATCACGAACTCTACACACGCGAATTCAAGGTTGTCGGCTCCAGCGAAGTGCAGGCACTGGCCAAGCAAGGCGGCGCCCTGCTGAAGGGGTAGCTGGCTTACTTGGTTGGCAGGAGCAGTTCGCATGGCTCCGGGTCCCACTTTGAGCCGTCCGCCTCGCGCCGGAACTGGTTGCTGACTATCCACGGCGCATTCAGGTACTGCGGATCGTCCAGGATTTGCGTGATCACCAGGTAATCCGCGCCTTTGCGCGAGTGGACGTCATAGTATTCGGTCATCACCGCGTTGGCGCTGAACGGCACGCCATTGTTGCGGATGTAGCCGGGACGGATGTGCGTAGTGACCACCTTCAGCGTGCCGCCAAGGCGCCGGGTGTCGGGCGGCGGAGGCGGCGGCGCCATGCTGGCCTCGCGGAAGCCGGGCGTATTGGGGTCCTGCGCCGACATCTTCGAAAGATAAGCCCGTATCGACTGCGGCGTTTGCCACGCGGCAAACGAGGTTCCCTGCACGGTAGCCTCTCCGGTGACCGGTTGCGGCCGCGCGAAAGAGAACATTCGAGTCTGCTTGCCGGCGTCGATTTCCACTTTCAGGGTTTCATCGTTGGCCCAGGTGATGTGCAACCGCGCGGGCTCGCGCATGATGTTCGGCGCGCCGTAGCTCATGCACTGCTTGCCTTGGGCGATGTCTCTTTGAGGATTCCACGTATCGGCCACACGCCGGCCTTCGTCGTTCAGGGGGATGCTGTAGTAATCGCCTTTCGGGGCGTTCAACATGCGGTAGCGCCAATCTTCCGTGACGAGCGCAACCCAGTAACCAGTTAGATCGATCGGTGCGACGGCTCTTGGAGCAGCGGGCGTTTGTGCGTTCACGCCCGGCAGCCAAAGCGAGCACGCAATCCCAATCAGCGTGGCCGACCTGCGAATCAGCGCGATCATCGCTTGCCGCCTTCCTTCAAACTCTTATAGACCGCTTCGGTTAGCATCTCTCCCGTCCATTCGCTGGTGCTGTAGCGGCGGTCATAATCACGGGTTGGCCTGGAAGCCTTCACTTCCTCAAGCGTTTTGCCTTTGGCGATCAGGTCCGCCACGCGGTCCCGGATGATCGTCATCATGTCGCGGTAATCCGTAACATCAGCCTGATCGCATAGCCGACCGTGGCCGGGAATTACCATGGTGCCGCCTTCCTGCATCGACCTCGGCACGGTCAAGTCCAGGATGTGGTTCAAAGCTTTGACCTCGCCCTGTATGCTCCCTCCGCGCGCGAGATCGATGACCGGATAGCCCGTGGTGCGGAACACGTCGCCCACGCTGATGACGTTAGAGCCGCGGAACAGCACCAGACTGTCGCCGTCCGTGTGGCCTTTTTCGGCAAACAGTTCGATGGCCTCTCCGTTAAACGCGAATTTCTTTTCGTCCAGGAAGGTCAGCGTCGGCCAGGCGTCGGACGGCACGCCCGATCCCTCGCGGCTCATGCGCTGCAGCACGTTGTCTTGCGCGAACAGCGCGATTTCAGCCTGGGCCTGGACGGGCAGTCTCGCGTCGGGCTTCAAGAGATCTGCGTTCGCGCCGATGTGGTCGGCGTCCATGCTGGTATTGATGACGAAGCGGACCGGCAGGTCGGACAGCTTGCGAATTTCGGCCAAGATCCGCTCGCGCAATTGCGGGGCGCCGGTGTCTACAATCAGGACGCCGTCATGCCCCGGGTCCTTACCCACTTGCACCGTGACGTTTCCCAGCGTGCTGGCCAGCATGTAGACATTGCCCTGGACATGCCGTACCTCGAAAGCCACACTGCCGACGTCCTCGGCCTGCATGGCAAACAAGCTCGCCAGGATGAGCAGCAAAACCTTCATGGCTGCTTCTCCTGCGCCTTCGGATGCTCCTTCGCGAACTGGACTTCAAACACTTTCGCCGGCGGGATCTTCATTTGCTTCAGCTTCTTGCGATATTCCGGATACATGGTCTCCGCGCCGCCGCGAGCTGCGTCGAACGGCACTCCGTACTGCTCGGTGAATTCTCGAATGACCGTGTTTGTGCCGGGCAGGTGATGCGGTACCCAGCCGTAAGGCCGCGGGATTTCGGGGCTGGGCAGGCAATTGCCGTATCCGGCGATGGGCGTAAAGACTGAATACGGATTCCACACCCAAGTCTCGGTACGCACCAGCGGCTCGGTGAGGTACACCGGGTCCTCGGCAATGCTGGTCAGAGTCAGGTATTTGTCATGCAGATTGAAGAACTCGGTAAGCGTCGCTTCATCGGAGAACATCAAGCCATTGCGCCGGATGTAGCCGGACTTGATGTGCGTGGTTTCCACGTGCAAAGTGTCGCCTTCCCAGGTTCCAGTTGAGAATCCCGCCCAGGTGTGCGGGGCGAATTGCGAAGGATGCGGGCGGCCATCCATCCATATGGTTCGCGGGCCGGTGTAAGAACCATCGATGATGAACGCGAGGATGCCGCCGCTGGCCGGATCGTTGATAGTGCTGATTTTTAGATTCGTCGGCGCCCGCATGGCGTAGATCGCCGAATGCGGGATGCACTGATGTTCAGGGACTGACACCAGGTCGCCGTCCCAGGTATCTCCGCGCAGCCGGTCGGCATCGTTGATGGGCAGGCCCGTGTAATCGCCGGCGGGTGAACCTGGATCGGTACGCTCCAGTTCATCTTCGTGGTACAACGCTGACCACATTCCGGTCAGATTGAAGCCCATCCCGTGGTCCTGCGAGAACGCGGGTGCGCCCGCTAGCACTGCGATTGCGGCAAACCAGGCCGCTTGGCACGCTCTTTGCATACAACCGCCCCTTCCCGGCGTATTGTCTCACACAAAGGCGCGCGGCGCGGTGTTCTAGTGGGGGTTACCCAGCCGCTCGGGTTTGGCGTTAAACTCGGCGTCGGTCACGTCATCCAGCCACTGGATCCCTCCGCGGCTGATATTGAACTGCGTACCGCCTTCCTTCGTCCCGCCGCCGTGCCAGTGAGCGACGCCTGGCGGAACGTAGGTTGTTTCGCCGGCATGCAATTCCAGCAGCGGCCCGCCCTTGGACTGCACGAGCGCGACGCCGTCCTCGACCAAAATGATCTGGCCGCCTTCGTGGATGTGCCACTTGGTGCGCGCCCCCGGCCCGAAATGGAAGTGGGCGATATTGCCCTTGGAATTCTCCGTCACCGTGGTGACAACGCCGCCCGTAAAGTTAGGATTTGGCTTTTCCTGCGCGTGCGTAATGCGCAAACCGGAAACGGCGAACACGCCGCACACGAACATTAAACCGGCGGCACGGCCTAGCTGGTATTTCTGACGGATCATCGGGAAAGCCTCCTGGCCCATGAAAATGGCGCCAAACCGAGTATGCTATCACGAATTATATCCGTAAGTTCCGCTTGCGCTTGCGATTCATTCTCCGATCGTGAGGAACGCTGCAGGCGGCGACGCAACGCCGTTTACCGTCAGCACGATGGGCTGGCTGCCCGGCGCGAGCCCGGTGGGAACTACAAAATTCACCTGGTACAGACCCGCGTAGGAAGGTGTGATTCCGGCATAAAGGATCTGCGCAGTCACGCCGCCAATGGTTAGCGAATAGTTGTTTCCGGCGAGCGACGCGACTCCGGGCGCCAGGCTTCCGGCAGTCACCGGCGGATCTGTCGCTCCCCAGCCAACTCCAAATGCGGTTAGGACATCGTTGGCGTGAGCTGGAGTGAACGTCGCTCCTGGGATCAGGTTGGGAGGCCCCACGTAGGCGCCGCTCAACGCTTGGATTACGGCTACGGGGTCTTGCCCATTCGAGTTTTGCACGAAGTACAGAAACTCGGGCGCCTGCCCCGCCACTGTCACATTGAAAGCCGCCGTGGCCAGTTCGTTGGTCTGACCACAGTTTGTGACCACTGAAACCGGGACTGTGCCTGAGGCCGGCAGCGTTCCCGCCACGGCGTTGATTTGCGTGGGTGAAACGTAGGTTAGGCCCCACCGGCTGGAGCCGCCTTGAACGCAGGTGTTCGCCAGGTTCGTGGGCAGGGTGTTGTTCACGATGTCGGAAGCGCTGACGCTGCGGCTGATACCCGCTGCCGCAAACTGCGTGCCGAAGATGGAGAACAGCCCGTTGGACGCGAGGGCCGTTACCGGGGGGACGCTCAGCCCGGCGCCCGCCACGGAATTGATTTGCGGGGGCACTACGGGGGTCAGCAAGAAGGCGCGCTGCTGGCCTTGGTATATGCCCGTTCCAACGATCTGCCCCGCGTCGTTGACCATAGTCGCGTAGGACAATTGCCATCCGGATCCATTGGCCAGCAGCTGGTTCAACTCGTACATCTTGCCGTTCATGTATAGGAATGCATAGTTCCACGTCTCGGCGGACTCAACGATCGCCGCAAGTTGAAGTTCCCCATGTGGCGCTTGATCGCTGTTGTAGCCGACTATCCAACCAGAGTTGTTGATCCAGATCGGCAGATTGGTGCGCCGCGGCGTCAGGGTGCTGAGGTCAGTGGCGGTGCTGTTCTTAAAGAGAACTCCATGGGCAATTCCCGCCGGATCGAAGTCGAGTGCGAGATTGATGGTGAATGCCCCACCCACCGCGACGCCGGAGTCATTCACGGCGATGGCAATGGTGGAATCCAGGGCGGGTAGCAGGGGAAGCGCCTGGGCGGTGCTGTTGTGCCACAGGACAGGAGACACAAAGGCGCTACGCGCATTGCCGGCCAGACCGGCAATCCATTCCCCGTTCGGACTCAAACCCAAGGCACCGGATTGCGAGTAACCCGGGAGATCTGCCAGCAGAGTCGGCATTGCGCCCACCTGGGAAACGACATAAGCCTGGCCTCGTGCAATGTCCTTCAGTGCAATGCCGAAGACCAGCACCTGGCTTCCCGTGAACTTGCCGGCATTGTTCATGGCAAACGGGAGGAAGCTGGTGCTAGTGCCGGGAAGGGCCCGGATCTCGCCGTTCTGGTACACGAACGGTCCATAGCTTCCTTGACCGTTCGCCGAGGCGAAGTTGGTGCCGATGATCAGGCTGGCGTCGTTCACCGCCGTAGGCAGCACGATGGGCTGTGCGGCCGGCCCCAGGTCTTTCAGGACTCCGTTGGAATAGAGAAATCCACGTGTGGGCTGGCTGTTCAGCACAGCGCCGGCCGCCGCCGCGCAATAACCGACGACTGAACCGGACTGGCTGAGTGCAACTCCAGTACAATTCGGCATCCCTGGCAGATTGCCCAGGTCCTGGATGGTGAACTTCGGGGGAGTTTGCGCGTAGGCGCAGACTGGAACAAGAAGAAGAACAAATTTGAATCCACGCATGAATTCCTCCTCACCCGCGGAGCGGATGGGATCGGCTTCTTAGCGAAGTGCTATGTATTCGCCTTGGTTAGGGAACAAGGCTTGAGTGGGGTTCAGGAAGTGCCAGCGGGCGTTAGAAGGTCCGGGTTGACGATGCCCGGCGCAACACATGCCGGAGCAGGAAACCACTCGGACTGGCGAGTAGAATACTTCTCTCCCCGGCTCGATTATAGCCGAACAGGCGCACTTCCGATCCCGCTTTTTGCGCGGAACTGGTACTTATACGCATCGAACGGTGAAACGCTACTTCGGTGGCTCGGCACTGTCGAACTTCAGCGTGGCGTCGGAGACGAACTTGCGATATTGCGTGTAGTCGATTTCGCTTTTCACCGTCGTCTGGATGTCGCGCCAATGTACTTCGGAATGAAACGGGAGCGTGTATTCCTGCCCGGCGACCATCACGGGCTTGTACTCCAACGCCACTCGCACTTCGCGGACAGGAAAGTCAGACGCCAAGCCGGCACACTTGGCGGTGATGCGCAATACGCGCTTGTTGCCCGCGTCGGCATGCACGTCCCCTTCAAAGGCAGCGGTGATGGCGCGTTCTGACGGACCCGGCGGGCCGAAGGAAAGACGCATCCCAGAAGGTTGTGGAACCTGGTAGGCGAAAACCATCATGGCTTGCCCGTGCTTCTTGTCCACGCCGGCAAACTGGAAAGCCGTGCCCGCCTGCGGATTAAAAATCCCGTAGAGCATCCTGCCAAACTCCCCGCTAATGACGGCGCCTGTGATCTGATCGTGGTCCACTCCGATGGCTTTCTCGCCATTGAAAGTCAGGACCTGATAGCTTTCCTTGTGATTGGAGAAGGTAACTTGCTCTTCGAACACGTCGCGACGTACGGGCTGCGCCGCGGCCGTCCGCTGAGTCCAGCGCTTCGTGATCTGGATGCAGGTATAGTCAGGCAGGTGCGCTGTGTAGTCGAGCGCGTACTGACGGACGGCGGCGAGCGCGGCTGCCTGGTCCGACGAAAGCGCCCGCTCAGGCCGCGCAACAAGTGCCGTCAGCAGAAATGCGCTAACCAGGGTGAGCGTCCGCACAATACTTCACTTATAGCCCATTCCCGATGCGGCCGGTTCGGCGGACGATCCATAATAAGAGGAGCCGATTTGAAGGAGTGTCCAGCCGATGGCGACGCCAGAAACCCTGCCCAGTAACGTCCCGACCGAGGGCCGGGAGAGTCGTGCCGCCAAGATGGTGCGTGAGGTTTTCGAGTCCGGCAGGCCGCTCACCTACATCCGCTCGGCCGAGGAGCAGCGCGTGGCCCGGGTGCTGGCGGAAGCGGGCTACCGGCTGTGTCCTTCGGCTCCCGTTCCTGTGTGGACCTGGAGCCTGACCGAGGGTTTGGACCGAATCGGCGCCGCTCCGGAACCAGGCACGGAATCGCCGCGCGCGGCGCTCGATTTCATCGTGGCCCACCGCGGGCCGGCCATCTTCCATCTCAAAGATTTCCATGAGCCGCTGCGCGATTCCTCCGAGATCCGGCGGCGGCTGCGCGATGTGTACGCCAGCTGTCTGGATCAGGGGAAGTTCGTGGTGATCAGCTCTCCGGTTCGCTTCGTCCCCGAAGAAGTGGAGCGCAGCCTGCTGTTCCTGGATCTGCGCCCGCCCGACCTGGTGGAACTCGTGGAGTTTCTGCGTGAAGAGAGCGGAGAAACGGAGCAAGAGATTCTGGAGCCGGCGGCTCGCGCGCTTCAGGGACTTACTCTGGACGAAGCTCGTTACGCCTTGCGGCGCGCGTTGGCTTTGGCGCCGAGGTTGAGCCCGGAATCGATGCCGGCACTGCTCGAAGAGAAACGGCTGCTGATCAATCGCAGCGGCGTCATCGAATCGATCACCAGCATCACGGATTTAGGCGACGTGGGCGGACTGGAAGGCCTGAAGAAATGGCTGCGCGAACGCCAGAAGCTGTTCCAGATGCGCGACAGCGTGAGCGCCGAAATCGTTCCCAAAGGTCTTTTGCTGATGGGTATTCCGGGCTGCGGTAAGAGTCTCTCCGTTAAGGCCATCGCCTCGCATTTCCAGCTTCCGCTGTATCGCATCGACATGGTCGAGATATTCTCAGGACGCCACGGCAAACCCGAAGGCGTGTTCGTCCAGGCCTGCCGCATGATGGAAGACATGTCGCCGGCGGTGCTATGGTTCGACGAAATTGAGATGGGAATCACGTCCACCGAGTCGGGCGGCGAGCAGGGCCGCATCTTTGCGTTCTTCCTTACCTGGATGCAGGAAAAGACGCGCGGGCTTTTCGTCGCCGCCACGGCCAACCGCATCGATTTGCTGCCCGCCGAAATGATTCGCAAAGGCCGCTTCGACGAGGTGTTCTTCGTGGATCTGCCGTCCGAAGAGGAGCAGATCGATATCTTCAAGATCCACCTGGCGCGCCGCGGCGTGGACAGCTCCACCTTCGACCTGCAGCAGCTCATGCAATTTACGGTGGGTTGGACCGGCGCCGAGATCGAGCAATGCGTGATATCGGCGATCACCCGTGCGAAGCTCGCCGATCGCGAACTGATCGAGCACGACATCATCAGCGTAGCCGCGAAACTGGTTCCGTTGTCTCGGACCATGAAGGAACAGATTGCGCACATTCGCGGCTGGGCGTTTGAGCGCGCGATCCGCGCTTCACCACAGGGCATCCGCCGCTAGCCATGCGCAACCAAGTTTGTGGACTCCTGCTCGCGGCCGTCTGTGGTGCGTCCCCGGGGGCATCCGCGACCCTTTTCGAGGGCGCGCGGCTGATTACCGACGCTCGCCGCCCGCCGATCGAGAACTCCGCGTTTTTAATGGATGGCGGCCGCATCGTCAAGGTCGGCAAAAAGGGTGAGTTGAAAGCACCGCCGGGCACGATGCGCGTGGATCTCACCGCCAAGACAGTGATTCCAGCGTTGGTCGACTCTCACATCCACATCGGATATCAGAAGGGTCTCTCTTATTCTGCCGAGAGCTACACGCGGGAGAATCTCATCGATCAGCTCAATCGATATGCCTACTGCGGCGTCGCGGCGGTGCTCTCGCTTGGCACCGATCCAGGCGACATGCCGCTGGAAATTCGCGCCGATCAACGCGCGGGACGATTAGGAGGCGCCTGGTTTCTACTTGCCGGCCGTGGTCTCGCCGCTCCGAATGCTGGGCCCAACAATCCCGCGCTGAAGCCTTCGGCCTATGGAGTAACGACGGAGGAAGAAGCGCGCCGCGATGTGCGCGAGCAAATCGCTCACCAAGTGGCGTTCATCAAAATCTGGGTGGACGATCGCAACGGCACCGTCCAGAAGCTTAGCCCCGTGCTGTATCGCGCCGCCATCGACGAGGCGCACAAGCACGGAACCCGCGCCATCGCCCACGTCTATTATTTAGACGACGCCAAGGACCTGGTGCGGGCGGGCATCGACGGCTTCGCCCACTTGGTGCGCGACAAAGAAGTGGACGACGAGTTCATCGCGCTGCTCAAGCAACACGGCGTTTACGTGATGCCGAACCTGGGTTTGGCGGAGAACGCGACTCATGCGGAACCTCCCGCCTGGCTCGACGATCCGCTGTACCGCGCCGTCACGCCCGCCGCGGTAGTAGATCGTTTGCGCGCGTCCTACGCCAAGCGCTCGCCGGAAGCGCTCGCACGCGCCCGTAAAACTTACGCAATCATGCAGCACAATCTGGCCAAGTTGAATGCCGCCGGTGTTCGCATCGGTTTCGGAGCCGATTCTGGCGCCGCGCCAGATTACTTCCACGGCTACAACGACCATCGTGAATTGCAATTGATGGTCGCGGCCGGAATGACGCCCGCGCAAGCGCTCACCGCCGCCACGGTCACCTCCGCTGCGTTCCTTCGTTTAACGGACCGCGGCGCTATCGCACCGGGCAAGAGCGCCGACTTCATCATCCTGGACGCCAATCCGCTCGACAACATCGCCAATACCGAGAAGATCTCGAAAGTCTACCTGCGCGGCCAGGAGATCAATAGGATAGTATTTCCCTGAGGAGGGAACCATGACTCGTATCTGGACGCCGCGGCGCTTCTTGCAAATCGCGCTTGTGGCCGCATTGTTTGTGTGGCTAAGCCCCGTGAAAGCCGATCTGAACCCCAAGGCGCTGATCTACAAGAAGCCCGATCAAATCCATTGGACCACCAGCCCATCCGGCGCCAGCCAGGCAGTTCTTGTGGGCGACCCTTCGAAACCGGGTCTTTACATCGTGCTGGTGAAATGGTCTCCGCATCACATGAGCCATCCGCATTTCCATCCGAACGACCGCTATATCACCGTGCTGAAGGGGACCTGGTGGGTGGGCACCGGGACGAAATTCGATCCCAACAGCACCGTGGCGATGCCAGAGGGCACTTTCGTCAAGCATTTCGGCAAAGAGGTTCACTACGACGGCGCCAAGGACGTGGAGGCGATGCTGGAGATCGTGGGAGAAGGCCCCGCCACCTCGACGGACGCCGAAGTCAAGTAAAGCTTGGATCGAGCACTTTGCGGGCTGTTTCAGCTCCGCGGACCGGAAGCGACGGGTCTTTCAGCAGCCCGATCTGCTTCAGCACCGACGCCTGATCCCAATAAATGTGCTCGTGTTTCAGCTTGCCCTCCTCAAATTTCACGATGGCCACCAGCGGCACCTCGACTCGCCGGTGAGTAGGCGCGATACCGGGCAGCATCCACGGCATTTCCTGAGTATGGGTGAAGGAGAAAATCATCTCGTCCACCAGCTGGTTTTGGCCCACGGTTCGCGACACCGGTGTCAGCGTGGTGTCCGGCGGCATGCTGGGGATGAAGTCCCGCGAATAGAACTCGCGCAGCGCCGTCTTGCCGAACCCGCCCGTCAGCACCGGCACATGATTCACGTACGCGTCCTCCACCATGGTGGCCAAAGTGGCTTCGGTGTCGCGCGTGACGAACTCGTGAGCGGTGTGTTCTTCCCAGAGGTGGGCTAGATCGTCGGCAGGCATGCCCTGATTTTAGCGCCGGACGCGCCGCTTACACGATAGTGCGACTAAACTAGCAAATATGGACAATGGAAATCTGTTCCAGGGCGCGGTTGCCCTCATCACGGGAGCCAACAAAGGCATCGGATTCGAGATTGCGCGCGGACTAGGAGCCAGGAAGATTGTCGTGCTGGTAGGAGCCCGAGACGAAGGCAGGGGAAAAGCTGCTGCGGACAAGTTGAAGGGCGAAGGCATCGATGCCCGCGCCGTACCGCTCGACGTCACCAATCCGGACTCGATCGCTCGCACGGCGCAATGGATCAAAGATCAGTTTGGGCGCCTGGATATCCTGGTGAACAACGCCGGCATTGCCGATTGGGGCAAGCCCAGCGACGTTGACTTGGCGAAGGTTCGCGAAGTCTATGACACGAACGTCTTCGGTCCCATGGCCACGACCCAGGCCATGCTTCCACTGCTGCGCCAGTCGCCGCGCGGACGCATTGTCAACGTGTCGAGCCATCTGGGCTCCATGGCTGCGGCGAGCGATCCGGAATCTCCCATCAGTCAATTCCTCGCGCTCGGCTACAACACGTCCAAATCCGCCTTGAACAGTATGACCGTGCAGTTCGCCAACGAATTACGCCGGACGCCGATAAAGGTTAACGCGATTTGCCCGGGCTATTGCGCCACAGACATCAACGGCAACAGCGGCCCTCGAAGCGCCGCGCAAGGCGCGGTAGTGGCGATCAAGTACGCAACCATCCCCGACGATGGCCCGAGCGGCGGCTACTTCGACGACAACGGCGCGATCCCCTGGTAAGAACCGCTAAGCGCCGCCGGCGCGCCCGCTCTTGAAGTCGACGACTTTGCTCGCGTCCACGCCCTGGTCCACCACGATGCTGAAGAAGGGGAACATCATCTCTTCCCACGTCATGTCGCCGTAGTAAACAGTCTTGCTCGGATCGGGATTGAATCTGTTATTCGCGGAATTGTCGTAGTGAGCCGTCACGATCAATTTAGTGCCCTTGGGTACTTTGATCGGACGCGCCAGGTCATATCCGAGCTGCCAATTGAAGTCGTAATGCGGCACGTTCAGCACGATCTCCGTCTTGCCGTCCGGATACACCAGCCGGTAGGTCATGTCCTTGCCGCGCACGTGCATGTGCGGGAACATCCAAACCAGCTCCGTATCTTCAGTGAAAACTGCTTCGGCCGGCGGACTCTCCCAATTGCCGTCGTTGGGCGGAATCGCGAAATGTTTGGGATCGCTCGGCGCCGACATGCCCAGGCTGACGTAGACGCGCTGCGGCGGCTGCTTTGCCACGGTAAACCCGATCAGCGGTTGGTCCGTTACATCCTTGCCATTGGGCGTGTAATGCACCTGGAACACGATATCCGTGCCGGCTTTGATTAGCTTGCCCGCGTTGAAAATGCGATAGTCTTGCGTAGTCTGTCCGGGAACATAGCATCCCTCGATGCCGTTGGTGCCGTCGGTGACCGAGTCGGGTATTCCGCGCCCATTGATGCCGGCGTCTTCCTTCACCGCGCTGCCGTTCTCATCCCGCTTCCGGTCGTACCAGTACGGAACGTTGTACTTCACATCCGCTGTGTGCGGCTTGAAGAAGACGCAAATATGGTGCGTCACGGAAGGCTGGCTTGGGCGGATTTGCATCGAAGTGACCCAGGTGTCCTGCGTGATCCCGCTCGGCACGGTGATGTAGCTCCACTCGATGACGTTGTTCTTCGGATGCGCGGGAACCGCGGTTTCCGGCCCATTCACGATCAGATCGGGCTGAATTTCCCAGCCATCCACCGGCCAGGCGACCGGCGCGGGCGCATCCTTGGCATCGCCTTCCGGAGCGCCGTTGTCGGCCCATTTGGCGATGGTCTCAACATCGCTCTGCTTCAGCGACCGGTCATTCACGAAATGGCCGTACTGCGGGTCGGCGAACCACGGCGGCATCTTCCGCGTGGCTACGGCCACCTTCATCGCCTTCGCCCAGGGCCGAGCCTCCGCATAACTCAACAGCGACATGGGCGCAACTTGCCCCGGCCGATGGCAGCTCTGACAGTTCTTCTGCAAGATGGGCAAAACGTCTTTGTTGAACGTGACCGGCGCGGAGGAAGTGCCGGCCAAAGCCAGACTTCCGAAAACTGCAGCGAAAACGAATCCAGCGATCCAGGCTCGCATGGTTGTCCCCGTTTCTGTGCAGGCGCGTGTTTCCGCCCGCACGATGGATCTAGTGAAAATCTTACCGCGCTCTTAGCTCCCCGTGGCGAAACGCTTGAAGAAGCTGTTCGCGTTCCAATGCGGACGGTCGGCAGCGTTGGCGACGTGCTCTCCCAGGTCCAGCAGGATACGGTTGAACTCGGCAGCCCCGGTCTTATCCACGGGCTGATTCAAGTCGTCTGAAGGGGCGTGGTAACGATACTTCAGCCATTCCTTCGCCGTCTTCTCTTCTGGCGATCCCGGCAGATAGCCGAATTTGAACGCCAACGCGGGCACTCCTTCTTTGATGAAGCTGTACTGATCGCTGCGGATGAACAGGTTGCGGTCCGGCTCCTTGTCGGCCTGCACTTCGACTCCAGCCCGCTTGCAGGCGGCCCTGATATCGTTGCCGAGCGTCGATTCATTCAGCCCCTGCACTTCCAGATATTTCAGCGGAAACAGCGGCAGATACATATCCATATTGATGTCCGCGACGATGCCCTTCCGCGGCACGGTCGGATGAGCCGCGAAGTATGTGGAACCAAGTTCGCCCTTCTCTTCGCCAGTAACCGCGATAAAGACGACGCTCCGCTTCAGATGCAGATCCTGCTCCTTCATCATGCTCGCGATCTCGATCAGCGAGGCGACCCCCGACGCGTCATCCATCGCGCCGTTGTAAATCCGGTCGCCATTGATCGGCTGCCCGATGCCCAGATGATCCAGGTGCGCGCTGAAGATGACATATTCATCCTTGAGCGCCGGATCGCTTCCCGGGCGAATCGCCACCACGTTCGGCGATTCCACCTGCGAATGCCCCAGCTTCACATTGGCGCGGAAACCCACGTTCAGGGGGAAATGCGGTACCGGTTGATCCGCGTCGGCAAGTTTCAACATCTCGGCGAACGTGTGCCCGGAAGCCTGAAAGATTTTCTCCGCATTCGCCGGATTCACCGTGATCGCGAACTGCACGCCCGTTGTCTCCACCAGCTTCGGGTCCGCGAAGCTCATGGTGGGATTCAGCCGGGCCAATTTCGCGCGCTCCCAGGGAATGTCCATCGATTTCGGATTCGCAATCGAAGCCATCCCGATGGCGCCCGCCTTCTGATACGCCTTCCAGCGCTCGCTGGCCGAAGAGTAGTGCGCCTTCAACGCACTGGGGATGGAACGGGGTCCGCCGTTCAGGTAGACCGCGATCTTGCCCTTCAGATCCAGCCCGGCGAGTTCATCAATGTGCATCTCGGGGATCACCAGGCCGTGCCCGACGAATACCGCGGGGGCGTCCACATGCGGCGCAAGGTCGGCACGCAAGCTAAACGATGCGTCTTCGCCGAGAGTGAGCGGCATCGCCTTGCCGTCCACCACCAAAGCCAGGTCCGATGCTGGCTCGTCGATCGAACGAACATTCAGCTTCACCGCTTGGAAGTAGCCCGACGTGCCCCCTGGCTTGAGCCCCGCGCGCTCAAACTCGCCTGCCACGAACTGCGCCGCCCGGCGATGCCCCTCGCTGCCGGTGTTGCGTCCCTCCATGTTGTCGGCGGCCAAAACCTGGATATGCGACCACCATCGCATGCCTTCCTGGGCGACACTGGCGGAGAAAAGGACCGTAACAGAGGCGACAGACAGGATGAGCGAGCGCATGGCCGATTATATCGAGACCTCGCGACCTATGTCCGCTACTGCACCCCGAATGCCTCGTCGTAAGGAAAATCGCAACCCAGGCGCTTCAGCTCCGCGCGGCAATGGTTGTCAATGCGCTGTTGCTGTTCCTTGGTGAGCAACTCACCGGCACCGCCGCGTTGCCCGCGCCGGATCATCGCACCGCGCGGCTTCGCCCAGGGAACTACCATGCCGGTCTCGAACTTCTGCTCGATCTGCTTCATGTGCTCGAACGAGGATTGCCGGACCACCGCGTCCACTTCCTCATCCGCCAAGTCGATTTTGAGAAGCGCGGCAATCCTCCGCACCGTCTCCGGAAGGTCTCGCTTCATCTCCTCGTAGGTGAGGAAAAGTACGTTCTCGCGGTCGCGAAGCCGCCAGTATCCTGCCAGAAACTCCGCCCACGGGTAAAACGCGAAACCCGGCGAAAGAAAGTACTCCACGAAGTTCGCGACCGAAGGCGTCATGGGCCCCATGCCCTCGGCGCGCATGAAATGATGTGCCGATACACAAGCATCCTTTGGGTCGCGCACAACACAAACGTAATGCGCTTCCGGCGAATAAGGAACCTTCCCGGATTCCAAGTGCGTCTTGATAACGCGCAATCCGGTGGGGCAATTCTTCCACGCAGATTCGTCGGCCAACGGTATGCTGTAACCCGGGTCGGGAGAATCCGGCCACGGGACCAGATCGTGCACATGCTCGAACTCGGCCTTCCCGCGATGGATCACCTGCAGCACAATCTGCATCAGCCAGTTGGTGCCGCTCTTGAAATAGACACACGCGAAGACATCGTGGCCCGTCGGTGCATAATCACCAAAGTCCCGCCAGACCCGGCGCCGGCGACGCGCAGCAAGGCGCTGCCACATTCCGGTTTTCTCCATCAGCTTCGCGGCCGGCACCAGCACCCCGTACAGCAGCACCATGCTGGGATAGCGGACCCACGGCGAAAATGATTTTCGCCGCATCATGCTGCTTCGATTGACGGACGCAGTGGTTCCCATTTGACTGTCGCCGAAATTACGCCCGGCTCGCCTTACCCCAGAGCTGCTGGCTCGCCATCGCCGCGCCTTCGGCCAGCACTTTCAACTTCGCCCAGGCGATCTGCGGATGCACTCGCAGCCCCAGCCCGCAGTCGGTTCCGGCAATCACGTTCTCGCGGCCCACCAGGCCGGCATACAAGACGATGCGATCGGCCACCAGCTCGGGATGCTCAACCACGTTGCTCGCGTGGCTCACCACTCCCGGGATCAGAATCTTGCCCTCCGGCAGCTTGACGTCCTTCCACACTTTCCACTCATGCTCGTGCCGCGGATTCGCCGCTTCCACCGAATACGCGCCCGCCTTCACCTTCAGCATCAGATCCACGACGTGCTTCAGAGGAATGTCGTGCACGTGCGGCCCGTGCCAGCTTCCCCAACAGATGTGATAACGAATGCGATCCTCGGGCAGACCCTGCAGCGCGTGATTCAACGCGTCGATCCGCACCTCGGCGAACTTGCGATACTCCTCGATGCTCGGCCGAGGCACGATCATGTCATAAGTGTCCGGCAGCGCCGGGTCGTCCAGTTGAAGTATGAAGCCGGCGTCCACGATAGCCTTGTACTCGTGCTTCATCGCGTCGGCCAGAGCAAAAATATAGTCCTCTTCCTTGGTGTAGTGCTCGTTAAAGAAAAAGTGCTCCAGCCAGCCCGGGGCCAGCACGCATAAGAAGGCTTCCTCGTACTTCACATTCGCGTCCGCTAGCGTGGATTTGAATAAATCCAGATCGTGTTGCACTTCCTTGTGCCCGATGTATTTGATAGGGCCATTGCAGATGGCGCGATCCGAGGAGAAGATCCGGTCGAAACCCAGGTCCTGGTAAAACTCAGCGAACTCCTGGCGTTCGCCACTTTGACCGCCCATCCATCCGGTTTCGCCAGGTTTGTTGGGACGCGTGCCGAGTCCGGAAAGGCGCCGCCCATAGTAAGCCACGCCGAAACCGATCTTGCCCAATTCGCCGTCGCTAATGATGTCGATGCCGGCCTGTGCCTGCCGGCGGATCACATCCGTCATGCCCTCACGTACCTGCGCCATCACACCCGCCCAGTCGGAAGACTGTCCTGACATGACGCTCGCGGTGATTTCCCGCAGATTGCGCGGTCCTTCCAGGCGGCCGGCGTGGGTTGTCAGAATGCGATTCGCGCTGCGCTTCATTTTGCCTCCCGCGCGTCATTGTACTGCAGCGCGGGTAACACTGAGTTACACTGCCGATCAAGTTACACTGATGACGATGCAATACAGTCTACTCGGCAAAACCGGAATTACCATATCCCGCATCTGTCTGGGATGCATGAGCTATGGCGGCGGCGACCTGCCGGATTGGGCGCTCGGCACCAAAGGCTGGCACGTCAACCAGGAAGACGCGCGCGAACATTTCAAGATCGCGATCGACTCTGGCATCACCTTCTTCGACACCGCCGACGTCTATTCGGCCGGATTGAGCGAGGAGATCACCGGCAAATACCTCCGCGAAATGGCCAAGCGCGACGAGATCGTGCTGGCCACCAAGGTGTGCGGCCAGATGGGTCACAGCCCGAACAAGAAAGGCCTCAGCCGCAAGCACATCATCGAAGGCTGCGAGAACTCGCTGCGCCGCCTCGGCATGGATTTCATCGATCTCTACCAGATCCATCGCTGGGATCCCAAGACGCCGATCGAAGAAACGCTGGATGCGCTGGATTCGCTGGTCCGCGCGGGCAAAGTGCGCTATCTCGGCGCAAGCAGCATGGCCGCCTGGCAGTTCTCCAAAGCGCTCTACACATCCAAGGAGCATGGTTGGCATCGCTTCGTCGCCATGCAGAATCACTACAACCTCGTCTATCGCGAAGAAGAACGCGAAATGATCCCGCTGTGCATCGATCAGGGCGTCGGCATCATCCCGTGGAGCCCGCTGGCTCGTGGCTTCCTGACAGGAACGCGCAAACGCGATGGCGGCCTGACCGCGCGCTCGCAAGTCGACACCATGGCCAAGGACATGTACTACAGCGAGGACGATTTTCTCGTCGCCGACGCCGTGGCGAACGTTGCCCAGCAACGCGGTGTGTCGGCGGCGCAGGTTGCCTGCGCGTGGGTGCTGCAGGCCCCGGGCGTCACCGCGCCCATCATTGGCGCCACTAAGACGCAGCATCTCAAGGAACTGATCGCCTCCATCGACATCCAACTGAGCGCCGACGAAGTCGCCGCGCTCGAAAAGCCGTACCGCCCCCACAAGGTTCTCGGCCACGCGCAGCCGGCCGCCAAAGCCATGCGCGCCTGAGCCCGGCGCCCGCCGCTCGACCACGATTCGTGAGATTATCGTCCTGAGCAGGATCCACAGGAGGTTGTATGCCTTGGCAAGACGATCTCACGCCCATCGGGCCGGGCGATTGGAGCGATCAGTTCGCCGCGCACCTGCTGGAGCGCGCCGGCTTCGGCGGAACGCCGGAGGAAATTCAGGCGCTCGCGAAAATGACGCCCGCCCGGGCCATCGCACGCATGGTTCGGTTCGAAGGCGTCGACGCGAGCCATCTGCCGCCTTTTGAGCATTCCGGCGTTCACGATCCGGGCCTGGAGCCGTTCCCTCCCAGCCGTCCGGCGCTCACCGATCTCGCCAAGAAGTCCGGCCAGGCGCTCGGCATCAAAGTCAAGCCCTCCGGCAGCCGGCCCGTTCAGCCCATCGTCAATGAGTTTTTCTATTGGCTTCGCGCGAGTGTTCTCGAAACGAACCGCGCGGCCTATTGGTGGGCCAATCGCATGCTGGCCTCGCCGTGCCCGCTTCAGGAAAAGATGGCGCTATTCTGGCACGGCCACTTCGCGGTCAACGAAGCGAAGGTTCGCGATTACCGCAAGCTGCTCGGCCAATTGGAGCTGTTTCATCAGCAAGGGCTCGGCAATTTCCGCGACCTGATGGTGGCCGTCGCGCAGGGTCCCGCGATGCTCGCCTTCCTCGACGCCGGCGTCAATGTCAAGGGCGCATCCAATGAGAACTTCGCCCGCGAAATCATGGAACTGTTCACGATGGGCGTCGGCCATTACACCGAGAAAGATGTTCGCGAGGCCGCCCGCGCCTTCACCGGCTGGAATTTCGTGGACCTGAAGTTCGTCGTGAACCAGGAAAAACACGACGACACTGAGAAAACCTTCCTCGGCAAGACCGGCCGCTTCGACGGCGTCGACGTCATCGACATCATCATGGAGCAGCCCGCCACGGCTGAATTCATTGCGGGCAAGATCTATCGCTTCTTCGTGCGCGAGGATCTCTCGCGCGGTCTGCAGCAGCAGCTCGGCGCGCGTCTGCGCGAATCGCATTATGAGATCACGCCGCTGCTCGAAACGATCTTTCTGTCCCGTGATTTCTACAGTCCCGCTTCCGTGGGCACCGCGATCAAAAGCCCCGTGCAGCTCGCCGTCTGCACCTACCGCAAGCTCGGCCTGGCCAGCGTCCCCGGCGTTCCCGATTTCAACTCGTCCACCAACGCGCTGGGCCAGCAGCTCTTCGGTCCGCCAACCGTTGCAGGCTGGGCCGGCGGCCGCAGCTGGATCACACCCGGTCTTCTACTGGAACGCGCCAATTTCGCCCGTGACGTCCTGTTCCCCGACATCAATTTCCTTCCGCCCGACCGCTACACCGGTAGCGGTGAGATCCGCAGCGTCGCCAAGCGCATCCGCGAAGGCATGGACATCAGCGACGCCACCAAACCGGATTCCAAGACCGGCGCCCTGGCCGAATCCGACATGGCAGCCGACCGCGACGAAGACTTCAACACCCGCTACGGCAGCTATCGCGGCTGGCAGCTCGCCATCGAGCGCGTGAAACCCATTCCCCGCGACACCGCCCAAGTCAACCTGACTCGCATGGTCCTGAGTCGGGACCTCAAGACCACCGCAGAGGTCGTCGACTATTTCGTCAAGCGCTTCCTCTGCGTCGCCCCCGACGACGCCACACACCGCGAGCTGGTCGCGTTCCTCGACAAAGAACTCGGCACCTCGGACATTTCCGAAGCTCAGACCTACATGGAAGATTCGTTGCGGCTGCTGGCCCACCTCATCATGAGCCAGCCCGAGTATCAGCTCGCTTAAGGAGACGCAAGCGATGAAAAACCGTTTTTCGTTTGGCGAATCGAGCCGGCGCGACATGTTCCGTCTCGGCCTCTTTGGAGTCGGCGTCAGCGCAGCCGCCGTCCCCATGCCACTGTTCGCGCAGGCGGCCGCCGCGCTGGCCTCGCAGGCGAAGAGCAACGGCAAGATTCTGGTCGTGCTGGAGCTCTCCGGCGGCAACGACGGCCTCAACACCGTCATCCCTTACGGCGACGACGCTTATTACCGACTCCGCCCGCGCCTCGGCATCCATCGCAAAGACCTGCGGCCCATTGACGACCACTTCGGTTTCAGCGGCGGCATGGTCGGCTTCGAGCGCATGTACAAAGAGGGCAAGCTGGCCATCGTGCACGGCTGTGGTTATCCGAACCCGTCGTTCTCGCACTTCACCTCGATGAGCTACTGGCATACCGCTGCCCCCAACAGCGGCGAGCCGTACGGATGGGTGGGCCGTCTTGCCGACGCCATGGCGCCCGATGCTCCGCCCAACTTCATCGTGAACATCGACACGCATCAATCGCTGGCCGTTCGCAGCCGCCTGCATGTGCCCGTGGTTTTCGACGACCCGAACAAGTTCTCGCAGGAGATGTTCTACGATGAGCGCAGCGCGCTGGAGCCGGTTGACAACCTGCATGTGAGCAATCCGTCGCGGCAGTTCCTGCTCGATACGGCCCGCAGCGCCCGCAAGGCGTCAGCGCTGGTGCGCGAAGCCTGGACGAAATATCATACGCCGGTGGATTACGGCATCGTCGGCCTCGACCTCCCCAAAGTAGCCGCGTTGATCGACGCCGGTATGCCCACGCGCCTCTACTACACCGCGTACCGCAACAACGCCTTCGACACGCACGTCTTCCAGAAGGACACTCACAAGCGGCTCCTGACCTACGCATCCGATGCCGTCGCGGCCTTTATCACGGATCTGGAGCGCATCGGCCGCGCTGACGACGTGGCCGTCATGATCTTCTCGGAATTCGGCCGCCGCGTGCCGGAAAACGTCAACCTCGGCACCGACCACGGCGCCGCCAACCTGATGTTCGTTGCCGGAAAACAGGTGAAGGGCGGCCAATACGGTGTCGTGCCTAGCCTCACCCAGCTCGACCAGGGCGACAACCTTCCGTTCACAACGGATTTCCGCCGCGTCTACGCCACCATGATCAGCGGTTGGCTCGGATTGCACGATACACGGCCGCTACTGAACGGCGATTTCCAGCCGTTCGATATGTTCCGCGCTTAGGCTCCGCAGCGCGCTGCTTACATCAAAACGTGAACGTGATGAGGAAAGCCATTGCCTGCCACGGTCTGGATGATCTTCGTACGTGCGTCAACCCGTCGAATCCGGTGGTTCACATAGTCGGCAATGTAGAGATTGCCCTCGGAATCCAACGCGATGGCAGAAGGATTATCGAGCTGCGCTAGAGTCGCGGGTCCGCCGTCACCGCCGAATCCCTTTGTGGATCCAGCGACAGTCGTGATCGTTCGCGTTTTCGCATCGATCAACCGTACACGATCATTAACTGGATCGACAACGTATAGGTCACCTGCCCGGTCAAGTATCAGGTGTGACGGAGATTGCAGACCTGCCGCCAGCGCAGGACCACGATCGCCCGTCGGTCCAGCTTTCGCGAGGCCAGCTATCGTTGTGATGATTCCGGTCATTGCATCAACGCGTCGAATGCGATGACTTTCGGGGCCGTATCCGTACTGAGTAATGAAGAGGTTGCCAGCGTCGTCCACTGCAACGCTGCCTGGATATTCCAATCCGGCCTCGAGCGCTGGTCCACCGTCTCCGGTGGAGTCTCTTCGCCCGCTCCCGGCAACAGTAAAGATGAGTCCGGTCCTTTTGTCAACTCGCCGGATTCGACTGTTACCCATGTCAACGATATAAATGTTGCCTTCTGCGTCGATGGCAGTGAAGTTGGGTGTCCGGAGCCCGGCATCGATCGCGCGTCCCCCATCGCCACTAAACGCTAACCGCTTTCCGCCCGCAACCGTCGAGACAGCACCACTTTTAGGATCGATCCTTCGGACACGATCGACTGTGAACTCTGTGGCAATCAGGCTGCCGTCACGATCAACGACCAGACTATTGATCGCTTCGAGCTTCGTCTTTGTTTGCAGTGTAGTGATAGTGCCCGTCTTAAGGTTGACTCGTCTGATAATGCGGAAGTTCGTCACGATATACAGCGTCTTCGAGCCGTCAACCGCTATTGCGCCCGGATCACTGATCTCCGCCTTTGTGGCTGGACCTCCATCGCCGGGCGAGTGGCCCTCATCCGCTCGCCCAAACGAGAGTAAGAGACACAGCGCAGCGGCGAATGTAGCGAAGGGCTTCACATCAGGGAACGGCGATCGCGCTTAGGCGCTCGTTCCGAGCTTCGCGTTCAAGCCCTTTTCCAAGCGATCCAGCACCCGCATCGCCGTCAGGCACTGTTCGATGCTGGCGTTCGGCTCGCGGCCTTCTTGGATCGCCGAGAAGAACTCCCGATCCTGCAGCTCAATGCCGTTCATCGAGACCGCCACCTTGGACAAATCGATCTTGTTCTGATCGCCGTCCACCAGATCGTCGTAGTAAGCGATGTAGGTCCCGTTGTCGCAGATGTAGCGGAAGAATGTCCCTTGCGGGCCCTTGTTGTTGAACGACAGCGACAGCGTGCAAATCGCGCCCGATTTCGGCACCTTCATCTGGATGCTCATATCCATCGCGATCTTCAGCTCCGGATGATACGGCCCCTGTACGGCATTCGCTTCCGACGCCAACTCGCCGGTCTGATACTGAAACAGATCCACAGTATGGCAGGCGTGGTGCCAGAGCAAATGGTCCGTCCAACTGCGCGGCTTGCCGGCGGCATTCATGTTCGTGCGCCGAAAGAAATACGTCTGCACGTTCATCTGCTGGACCTTTAGCTCGCCCGCCTGAATCTTCTTGTGGATCCACTGATGGCTGGGATTGAAGCGCCGCGTGTGCCCGCCCATCGCGATGAGCCCGGTCTCCTTCTGCGTTTTCAGGATCAGCTCGGAATCCGCGAGGGAATCGGCGATTGGAATCTCGATGTGGACGTGCTTGCCGGCGCGCATGCACTGCACAGCCTGTGCGGCGTGCATCCCGGTCGGCGTCGCCAGAATCACGGCTTCAACGCCAGGCTGCTTCAGGCTCTCGCCCAGGTCCGAAGTCCAATGCGGGATGCCATATTTCTTCGCAACTTCTTCCGTACTGGCCGGGCTTCCTCCCGCCAGCGTCACGATCTCGATGCCCGGGATATTCTTGCAGGCTTCAATATGCTTCTGGCCAAACGCGCCTTGACCAGCCACACAAATCTTCATATGGTTGTTCTCCTTGACCCGATATTCCATTGAACCACAGCCACACCCTTCAGCTGCCCGCCCTGCTACAGTGGCCTCGTGATCCGCGTGCCACTCTATGTCATCTGGCTAGTCCTTCTCATCGTGGCCAGTGCGGCAGCGTACTTCCTCGCGAATCGGGCGGTTTACTACCCCCAGAAATTTCCCTCTGGCGATTGGGCTTTGCAGCAGCAAATCGGTGCGTCGGATGTCTGGCTGACCACCTACGACGGCGTTCGCCTGCATGCCTGGTGGGTGCCGCGCGAAGGTTCACCGCTCGTGACGCTGTTCCTGCACGGCAACGCCGGCAACGTGACCGAGCGAGCGCGGCACATCCGCGAGATCACCGACGCCGGCTCTTCGGTTCTGGTGTTGGATTATCGCGGCTACGGCAGAAGCAGCGGCTGGCCGACCGAGGCCGGACTCTACCGCGACAGCGAGGCCGGCTTCACGCACTTGTTAGGAATGGGCTACCGGGAGCGGGAGATCGTCCTGCACGGAGAGTCGTTGGGAACTGCAGTCGCCATTGACTTGGCAAACCGCCGGCCCTGCGCCGGGCTCATCCTCGAAGCACCCTTCACTTCCGCCGCCGACGTAGCGGCCACCGTGCTACCGGTGCTGGGACCGATGCTGGTGGGCGGCTACAATTCGCTTCCCAAAATCCGCTGGATCCGCGAGCCGAAGTTGTTCATCCAGGGCGACCGCGACGAGATTGTTCCCCTTCACCTGGGCCAGGAACTGTACGCGGCCGCACAAGCGCCCAAATCATTCTGGGTAATTCCCGGTGCGGGCCACAACGACATCCTGGAAACCGCTGGACCCAACTATCGCGCCAGGCTGAACGCGTTCTACGCGAGTCTGCTACGCCCGCACTCACACTAAAAAAGCGCCACTCGTCCTGCGGTGGGACACGTCACCGCGACTCGGACAGATAGCGCTCAAACTTTCCTACGGACGGCGCGCACGGCCATGCTACACGACGGTGACAGCCGGCGCGCCGCACCGTCCCCCGATCAGCGACCGGAAGAAGCCTACCTGGCGATCGCCAGAATCCTCTCCACTGCCGGGTGCTCGCAGATCGCTTGCATGGTCGCGACGACGTCAGCGTAATTGAGTTCGCCGCCGGTCTCTTCGGCGTACAGCACGATGTCGTCCAGGCACAGAATGCCTGTCAGCGCGCCTTTGTCATCCACCACCGGCAACCGACGCACTTTCTGCGCTTTCATGGTGCCGAGTGCGACGTGAATGTTGTCGTCCGCTTGGCTGTAAAACACTTTCGGAAGAACAATGTCCTTCACCAAGAGATCGGCCGCTTTGGCATTGCGTGTGCCCAGCGCGATCGCGATATCCCGGTCCGTTATGATTCCCAGAACCCGGCCTTCCTCCACTACAGGAAGAGCGCCGACTCCGGCTTTCCAAAAAATTTCTCCCACTTCCGCCAAGTTCATTTTTGGCGTGCAAAACTTGACGTCCTTTACCATGACATCTCGTATTTTCATGACAAAGTCCTCCTCTCTCACTGCGAGGGGTACGATTCCACCCTTAGTACTGCACGCCAGAGTCCCCGGCTCGATGAGATTGATCCCGTGGATGTTAAGGTCCCAGCTCAAAAGGGCTAGGCGACTTTGGCACACCCAGTGGGTGGGTCTGCCGACGCGAGACGTCTAAACAACGTTCATCAACCGGCCCCTGCGCACCGCCCACTCGTCGCTGCTGAACACCCGGGATCCGACCTCGATGAGGCGGGGCAACATATCAAAGACCGTTCCGGGGGTCCATTTCGAGTTGTGACGCGTGCGGAAGCCCCGCTGGTTCAGAACCTCGGCAATTTCGGTGAGCGGCTTATCGAGGACGATCTGCTCCAGCATGATGAGCAAGGCTTCCTTTTCCTGGACGTCTTGTTCCAACGCCACGCAGTCCTCGGCGATCTTGAGGCCATAAGGCACTGGTTCCGTGATGTTGGCCGGCTGTGCCGGAGTGCCGGCGGCCTCGCGTTCCCAGACCACCGCAATCGGTTTCCACCCCTCGGCAGCGCTTTGTTCGAGATACTCGGCCGTTAGCGGGCGAGCCAAAACCTCGCGTTTGCGTTCTTTGGCCATGGCCGTTAGCCGCGCAACTTCCGGTCCAGGCGCGCCGGGCAATGGATTCAGCGAGTTCCCGATTGCTCGAGCGGGCCAGCGTGTTCATCCGTGGGACTGAGTGCCCGGCTTAGGGCAAAATGCCGGCGCCGTCGGCAGCTCCCGGCTCCCGTACACGGCGGCAGAAGCAGAGCTGGCCGATAGTGTAATATTTGTCACGATCCAGCCAGTCCAGATGGGTGAAGAGAATTGGTAAAACGAACCCAAACGGAATCACCAGGAACGGCCACAGGATCGCCCGCGGGAAACGCTCAAAAAACTCCAGGATATCGATGAACTTACGGCCCATGAACCAGAAGTAGCCGCCCAGCGGCCGCACTTGATCCACGGCAAAGCCAGCTTCTTCGAGCAACCGGATGGCCCCGTAGCGTGTGAAGCGATAGAAATCGTTGGGCATCTGATGCTCTTCCCACATGGTGGGAACGATGATCATCAGCCGCCCGCCCGGTTTCAGCGCGCGAGACATCTCGTGCAGCGTGGCGCGCGGATAAGGAGTGTGCTCCAGCACCGCGACGCTCAACATTCCGTCGAAGGTTTCGGCCGGAAACGGCAGCGCCTCGACGCGCGCCCAGGCATCGATCTTGCCGTAGTTCCAGTCGCCTTCACCGACTCCCAGGTCGATGGCGCGATAGCGGTGCCCGGCGCGGACCAGATCCGGACCATACTGCGCTTCACCGGCGCCCGCGTCCAGAATCAGAGCCTTGGCGGGCAGCATGGTAGAGAACTCCCGCACGGCATTCAGAACGAACTGGTCGAACGGGTTGATTTGATCGACGACGAAGCGCGGGATCAGTTTCCTGCCGAGCGCGACAATACGCCGGTTCAGCATGGCCGTTGGCGCTCCTGCCGCATGGCTTCGAACCCGCCGTAATGCCACCAGAGTTGACCGATAAACAATAGCGGACTGAGCGGCACCGCATCCGGACACTGCGGCAGATTGCGGGCCACCAGATATGCGGTACCCGCGGCGGCGAGGGCCGGCAACAGGATCAGTCGCGCGGCAGGACTCGCAGGAAAGATGCGAGCGAGGCGCTCTTCTTCCTGCCAGCGGCGAAAGTACTGCGATGTGCCCAGGCCGTAGTGCCGCATCTTGTCCAGGTAATCGCCCATGCGATGGATCGACGCATAATGCGTGACCCGCGCCTTGGGTTCGTAGAGCAGCCGGAAGCCTAGTTTACGAGCACGCGTGGTGAAATCCCGGTCTTCACACATAGTGAGCGAAGCGTCGAAGCAACCGACTCGCTCCACCACTTCGCGGCGGAGAATCAAGTTGGAAGTCGACAGATGCCGCGCGGGCCCAGCCGTCAAGTGCGGCGACAGCACGGGCCCGTCGGTCGAGAGATACTCCAGGCGTGCGGCCAATCCGATCCCGCCCGGTGCCCGGGACCCACTGGCAAGATCCGCCGCGCCCGATTCCAGCGCGTTCCAAAGCACTTCGGCCCAATCGGGCTCAGGCACGCAGTCGTCGTCCAGGAAGTAAATGACACGCCCGCGCGCCTCAGCTAGTCCGCGATTGCGCGCCTTGCCATAACCACGTTGCGGCTCCGGAATATAGCGGGCGTCGAATTCCCTTGCGACGGATTCCGTTTCTGCCGAAGGACCGTTGTCGACGATCAGGACTTCGTCAATCGTGCGGGTCTGGCGCGCCAGACTTTCCAGTGTGCGGCGAAGCAGCGCGGCGCGATCCAGCGTAATGATGATGAGGGACGCCTCACTCACGGCTTGCGGCACCAACAGAAGTAACCCAGCGTGTAGTCTCGACGGCGATCCACCGGGTCCAGGTAGTAGCACACCATCGGGATCAAGAATCCAAAGAACGGAGCCAGCAACACAAAGATCAGCCAGCGCCAGCTCTTCTGGAAGAAGCCCAGCACGGCCATCAGGCGAAACCCGATCAGCCAGAACAGCCCGCCCAGCGCTTCCACGCGCGACTCCAAGCCCGCCTTGTCGAACAAATAAGTGAGCCCGTAGCGCGTGTAGCGGAAGAAGTCGTTCGGATGCTGATGAATCTCCCAGCACTGCACGGTGGTGAGAATCAACTGGCCGCCCGGCTTCAGCACGCGCGCCATCTCGGCAACACCGATTCCCGGCTCCTTCAGATGTTCCAGCACCTGAATATTGACCACCGCGTCGAAAACGCCGGTGCGGAACGGCAGCGCGGAGATGTCGCCTAGAACCTCGATCTTCGAATAATCCCACGCCTTATCGCCGATGCCGCGGTCGAATCGCACGTAATGCGTGTGCGCAAACAACGGCGCGTGCGGGCACTCGCCGGCGCCGGCGTCCAGGACAAGGGAACCAGGCGGCAACTTACGCGCGGCATCTTCCAGGCGATCCATCAGAGACCGGTGGAACGGGTCCACCCAGCGCAGCACGAAGCCGGGGATCAGCGGTTCGACCGCCTTCCTGAACTTCGGATTAAACACGACTTAAACCAGCCGCCAGGGAGTGAAGATCAGGTTCTTGGTCTGGAAACATTCGTGGGTGCAATGGCAACCGTTCTGCACCTTGCGACGCAGCTCGGTGGCCTGGAAATCGTGCCACAGGCGATCAAAATCCCAATTGTAGTGCTTCAGATTGCCGACCGGCTTGAGCAGCTCGCAGAAATAGACGTCGCCGTTGGCGTCGATCACGCAGCTCACGTCGCCCGCGTTGCATGAGATGTCTTTGGGGTTGCCTTCCACTTCGCGGCGGTAGTAGCGGTTCAGGAAGAAGCGGCCCATCGTTGCGGTCCAGCCTCCTAGCACGCCCCAGCGGCCTTTGAAATAACGGCGGCACAACTTCAACTGCAGCTTGGAGATCTCGGCGTATTGCTCGGGTGTCGGCGATTGCAGCGCCGGATCCATGGGCTGGCCGCGCAGGATGTTCAGCGAATGGTAGTCCAGCTCCCAATCGGAAACGCCCATGTGCAGTAGTTGCTTCACGTCTTCGATGTTGCTGCGCATCACGGTGGTGACGACGCTGAGCGACAGCCGCTCGTCGCGCTCGCGGATCTTGCGCATGGCTTCCAGCGTGGCCAGAGCTTTCTTATAATTGCCCGGCACACCGCGCACGCGGTCGTGATTCTCGCCAATGCCGTCGAGCGAAATCGCGATGTTCAGCCGGAACGGATTCTTGTTCTCCAGAATCCCGTTCACCGAGCGCTCGATGACGCTGGTCTGGATCGCGTTCGTAGGGATGTTAATGAAGCGTGCGTGATTGTGATCCAGGAAGCGATGGCAGATCTGATCGATGTCCTTGCGCAGGAATGGCTCGCCGCCCGAAATGTCGAGCCAAACCAGCTCGCCCATGGCCTCCGAGATCTTCTGGATGTGATCCGGTGTGAGCGATTCGCCCTGGTTCAGATTCTGCCAATAGAAGCACGTGCCGCACTTGGCGTTGCAGTGATCCGTGATGAACAGGATCAGGTGGACAGGCTTCTGCTGCCGCCGCGAGAGCTGTTTCCACGAGAGAATGTCGGTGCCAAGCATGCGGGACAGAGATTGAACGAAAGGGACACGACTCCGGCCTTGAGCGTACCCAAGTGGCGCGGGTTGTGTCAAGGTGAGAGTCTCTGGCGCGGGGCTATTCTGAAAACAGTTTGAGTAGCGACGACGCGACAGCGTCACGCCTCTCATTGGCCAAGAACGGCAATCCCTGGGCATCAACCATCCCCATTTCGTCGATTTCCAACTTGCGGAGATGTGCCGAAATCTCAACAGCAGAAGCTCCTCGGGAGATCAACCCATAGATTCCACCTATGTAGCTATCGTATTCATCTGCAGCTTCTGCAACACCGTCGACCCCGATGGGGTCCCACTCACGCATGAGCACGCGTCGAATCCTATCCTGGATATCTCGAATTCTGAAGCGGTCAGGCTTGGGAGTCATCTTCCGGCTTCCTCCGCAGGGCAACACGCGTCTTGGATTGCATGACAGCGAGTAAATTCCCTATATGGAGATAGCTATCGTACTCGGCCCGCTCTTGGTCCGTAAGAGCCCCGGCCTCGGACCGTTCGGCTAACTGCTCCATCCGTTTGCGGTCGGTTTCCGCGAAGGTAACCGACAGAAGATATTCGGCGGCCTCCGGCGAGAGCTCGCCCTTCCGGGCTCCCAAGAGCCGCGCCCAAATGGCCGCCTCGGTGTTGGGACTGAGGAGTTGGGAGCTCATACTCTCGCTTTCAGTTTACTGAATGCGCCGGGGCGATAAGATGGAGGCAGATGCCGGTCCAGATCGGGCAAAAGCGCGAATCCGATTTTTCCGACCCGCTCGGACTGCTCAGCGACTGCCATCGCCGCATCGAGCGGTTTCTTGCTGTTTTGGTCAAGGTCTCCGAACGCGCCCGGGGCCGGGCACTCGATCCGGAAGAACGCGCCGCGTTCATGAACGCCCTGGAGTACTTCCGCAACTCGGCGCCAAAGCACACCGCCGACGAAGAAGACTCGCTGTTTCCGCGGCTGCGGGCGCAAGCGTCGCTCGACTGCCTGGCGGAACTCGAAACCGACCACCAAACCGCAGACCGCAATCATCAACGCGTCGACGCCCTCGGCCGGCGTTGGCTCGCTGACGGCGCCCTTACGCTAAAACAAGCCCAGGAGCTGAACGAGGCTCTCGCGCGCCTCTCGCGCATGTACACCCACCATATCGCCGTCGAAGATCAAGAACTGTTTCCCCTCGCCGCCCGGCTGCTGCCCGCCGATCAACTCGCCGAAGTCGGGCGCGAAATGGCCGAGCGACGCAAGGTCGCGCACAAATGAACCTCGGCCGCATGCTGATCGTCCTCGGCCTGGTCATCGCCGCCCTCGGTGCGCTCATCACTCTCGGAGAAAAACTCCCCATCCGCCTGGGCCGCCTGCCCGGCGACATCGTCGTTCGCGGCAAGCACTCGGTCTTCTACTTCCCACTCGTGACATGCCTGCTCGTGAGCGTCGTACTTTCGTTCGTCCTGTGGCTGATTAACCGCCGCTAGGCGAGTTTACAGTCCCGTGAGGGCCCCGGCCAAGCGCAAAGCGATGGACGCCACGTTCCGCAAATAGGAGAAGCGCGGCGCAGGCGGCTGGCAATACATCGCCGTTTGTTGGTTGGGAGTTTGCACGATCACCGGAAGGTCGCCTTCCAGGCCGCGGTCGCCCTGCAGCACGGGCAGCAACCGATGCTGCATCTGCGTGACGCCATAGCTCATGGCCGAGAACTGCCAGCCCAGTACGGGAATAATGGAGAATCCCGACTTCCAGCCGAGGGCTGGATTATAGGGCCGCTGCAGAGCCATGATCGGCAACCAGGGAATCTTCTGGGTGATCCCCAGCAGCGGCAGCAACGGCCGGGCGAAAGCAAAGAAACTTAGCGACGCGGTGTAAGTGGAGAGTTCCAGCGCTCCCGATCCCCAAGCCGGCAGCCGCGAATTGATGGAGGCAACCAGCGGGCCCGCCAGGCTCGCTGGACCCACGGGTCCGGATATGTTCCACGAGCCGCGCTTGCGCTCGTTCAAGCGGATCAGGATGTCGGCCATTCCAGTCTCTGGATTGGTGCGGATCATCGTACTGCGTTCATTCACCGGCTCAAACATGCCTGCGTCATTCAGCCGGGCGATGCTTTTGCGCAGCAGATGCTCGTTGAGCAAATCGCCTTCATCGATCTCGAAATTGCCGCGCACCGCCGCTTCCGAGAAGTGGCGATTGCCGATGAACTCGATCCGGTTCACATGATACGACTGGCCGCGGTCGACCGTCGCGTTCAAATCCGCTTCCGGCGCTCTTTCGGAACTGCCCTCGGCCGGCTGAACCTGCATGTTGACCGTGAATTCCAGGATGCCGTCGCGCTCGGCCTGGTGCCGCTCGTTGAACAACGTGGAGCAGAACTCCTGCGCGCGCATCACTTCATCCTTTGGATGTCCGACTTTTGTCGCAATCTGCTGGCCCGACACTTCCCACTTCTTCACCTTGTAGCGTGGACCTGCTTCGGCGCGAATGAATACATGCGCCCCTTGGTTGGCGACCTGGACATCGTCCAGCCGGACATTCGCGTCGAAATAGCCTTGGGAAACGTACAGCGAACGGAGCAGAGCCAGGTCTTGCTGCACGCCGTCGGCACTGTAGCCGGGATAGATCCGCCAAGTGGGCCACAAGCCCCTTACACCCGGAAACACGCGCTTGATCTTGAGCGCCTGGAGCGCGCCCCGCAGCTCCTTGGGGTTCATTTTGGTGTCGCCCACGAAATCCACCTGCTTCACCCGGACGCGCGAGCCGGCGTCGACCGTCAGCTTCAAGTCCACCTTTTTGCCGATGAACGGCACCAGGTCGTAATCCACATTGGCGTCTTGAAACCCGTCCGCTCGCAACTGATCCTGCGCTTGATTGGCGAGTTGATGCGCGCGCAGGCGGTTGATGATGGTACCTTCCGGAATCATCATCTGCAATCCATAGGACGACGGCACAAAGCGCACCTGGTGAAGCTGGTATTCCTGAGCTTCGATCACTTGAAACACCACCGCGGTTCCCTCCGCCTGGGGCTTCGATTCCACGCGGATGTCTTCGAACCGGCCGGTGGACCAGAGCCGGTGGACGTCGCCCTGAATCGTGGTGGTGTTGTACGGCTGGCCCACCCGTGTCTTCAATTCCACAGGGGCCTTGGTGCCGTCAATGACCACGGAGGTGATCAGCAACGGCGTGGAAACTGAAGGCCCTATAGGCCCCTCCGCGAAGGAGAGCCAAGAGACCAGGAATAGCGCCAAGATGGTTCGACTCATGGAATGCGGACCGGATGCAAGCCTCGGTCCATTGCTCGAACGATTATAGCCCAGCATTGCGCGCCAGTACACGGGCCACGCTGGACCAATCCAGGTCGCCTTGGCCCTGGGCCAGTGCCGCCAGCAGATGATCGTGAACCAGGCTGGCCAAAGGCATCGGGGATTCGCATTCTTCGGCTGCGGCCAGCGCCAGGCGGACGTCCTTCAAACCCAGGCGCAGCGCGAAACCGGCCGGCTCGAATTTTTCCTCAGCGATCACGCGGCCGTAGTTGGCAATTACGGCCGAACCGAGCAGCGTGTTCATGATCTCCAGGAAGATCTTCGGATCGACGCCCGCTTTCCGTAAGGTCGCAAACGCTTCCGCGAGAGCTTCCACCACGCTGATCACGATGAAATTTCCACAAACCTTTGCCGTGTTGGCTTGCCAGGGCTCGCGGCCGACGACGAAAGTCTGGCGGCCGATCGCGTCGAAAACCGGGCGGCACCGCTCGATCAGCTCTTCCGGCCCGGCGGCAACCACCAGAAGCCGCTTGGCTTCGGCTGCATCCGGCCGCCCGAATACCGGCACGCTCAAGTATCCCTGCCTTCGCTGGACGTGTTCCGCAGTCAGCCGCCGCGCCAGGACGGTACTGATGGTGCTGTGCGACAGATGCACGGCTCCGGGCTTCATCGCCGCTACGATGCCATCGTTGCCGAAGACAACCTGTTCCAGGGCCGCATCGTCGGCGACCATGGTCATGATGATCTCGGCGTCGCGGCAGGCGCTGGCGGGTGAGTCCGCCACCCGCGCGCCATCAGCGGCCAATGCCTCCGCTTTTTCGCGGGTGCGATTGTAGACCGCGACACTGTGCCCGGCCCGCAGCAGGTTCCGCGCCATGCCGATGCCCATCTTCCCGAGTCCAAGGAAGGCTACATTCATGCTCCCCAGCATAGCCAACCGGCGAAACGCAGGAGCTAACTGCTCAATCGTAACGGGCCGTTCATCGGCTGCGTCACATTCCTGACTCTCGGACTTCAGCTTTAACGAGGTGTAACCGGATCATGATAATCAGATGCCTGGTCTTAGCCTGTACATTTGCGACCTGCGCGCTGGCCCAAGGGTCGGCCGGCACGACATTGACCTTCACGCGGGACTACCACTTTCCGCCCGTAGGCCTCGCCAGCTCGGAAACAGCCCAGCTTAACCTGGTCAACGTAGCGACCAGTTCCGGCCCGCTGGCTCCTGCGTGTACTGGGACCCTCACCTTCACAAACGCCGGCGGCAAGGCCATTGGCAGTCCCGTGAATTTCACCACGTCGGGTTCGCAGATCCTCTCGACCCAACTCACCTTCGCGGAGCTGGCGCCCAGCGGCACGCGGGGCGAATTCACGGCAAGCGTTCAGTTGACCTACTCGGCTGAATCCAAGACACCCACCACCGGGCCGTGCTCGTTAGTGGTCTCGCTGGAGACCTTCGACACTTCAACCGGCGTAACGCACGTCTACTTGGGAAGCTCGGTCGGGGGCATTACCACTCCCATCCTCAGCCCCTTCGGCTCTCGTTGACCGGTTTCGATAGAGAGCCGGGTCGATCGCAGCCGCCATGGTCGCCGGATCCAGCCGGCTTCCCAGGAAGTCGCCGATGCGCTGTGCCGTGGCGAGCGGTTCGGAAATCGCGGAGCGGTGCTCAACGGTTAGCAGTTGCGTGAGGGGACGGATTGCCAGCATTGCTTTTGCTCGGGCCGTAGTGCGCGCGTATTCGTCTTTCAGGATCCTGCGACGCTCCGGCGAGGCCGCCATTTGACCACGGCGCTCGAGCATCCGGTCTTGGGAATCGAGCAACTCGTCCAGATCGCGCTCGCACAGGATCACACGGCAGGCGAGGCCGGCGGGCAGCGCCGCCAGCAGCGGAGTGATCACCTTGACGGCTTTTCCGCGCGCGTCAGCCAGCCATTTCGAACTTTGGAACAGCTTCTTCACCGGCTCAAATTCGAAATAACCACGCGGGTTGTCTTCATCGGCTTCACGCAGCCCGTCGGAGAGCACCGGGATGCCGGCCGCTGCCAGCATTTGCAGCAGCATGGAGGTGCCGGAGCGCGGCAATCCGGCTACGACGATGACGGATTGGGCCAGCGGCGGCACGTCCACGCCTGCGGCCGCCTGCGGAACATCCGCCGTTACGGGAACACTCGATCCGGAAGCGGGCCGCGTCGTATGACGCGTTGTTGTCATGCGGCGCGCCAAGCGCCGGTGTTCGCGCGCGCCTTCGGGATCGCTGAGATGTTTGTCGAGCAGTGCCGCCAGCCGCCGGTGCGCTTCCGGGTAATTCGGGTTGAAGGAAATCGCTGCGCGGAATGCCTCGGCGGCGCGTCCGAATTCGTTCATTCCCGCGAGCGCGCACCCCAGCAGGAAGTGCGATTGCGGGTCTTGATAAACCCTTTCCAGCGCGGCCAGCGCCGAGTGCGCCGCGGCATGGAACTTCCGCCGCCGCAGAGCGATGCGGCACAGGCCCAGATGCGCCTGGACGTTGTCGGGGTCGATCGAGAGGATCTTCTCATAAACCTCCTGCGCATCGCGCCAGCGCCTCAAGCGCAGATACAACTCCGCGGTTTGAAGAAGCGGCCCGGGCCGGAGCAGCTCCAAGTCGGTGATGCCTTCGAGAGCGGCGAGGGCTTCCGGATAGCGCTTCTCCGCGATCCACACCTGCGCCCGGAGAAAGTGCGCCACCGCCGATTCACCGCGGCCATCCAGGTCGTCCGCGATGCCCCGCATCTCCTCATGGAAACCCAGCGCCTGGCACGAAGTAAACAGCCGGACGGCAAAGCGCCGGTCGTCCGGATCGGCGGCGTGAAGTTCGCTGAAGATCTCGTGCGCTTCCCGATGGCGTCCGGCATCCTGATAGGACTCGCCGAGGTTATAACGGAGCTCGCGCACCGTCTTTTTCACCGCGACATCGCGATTCTCGTCGGGCCGCTCGATATATCCCAGCGCGATCATCTGTTCCAGCGCTTCGTGCGAGGCCACTGGATCCAGGCGCGTGTGCGGCGGATGCCGGCCATCGGCGCCGGGAATATTCTCCCAGCTCGAAATGAAAGCGAGATCCGTCTTCTCGGCGAAAGCTTCGGAAAGCACTTTGCCGTCCATGTCCTCGGCGACCGGCAATCCGTAGAGCGCGAGGATTGTGGGCACGATATCCAACACCGACGGCCCGTGCAGAATCTCACTTTTCTTTGCGCCCGGCCCGCTGATGACCAGGACGCCGAAGTCGCGATGCTCGACGGCTGGCCCGGCCGGGACATCGGGAATGGATGAGGGACGCAGGTGATCGGGATGGAAGCCGTGGTCCGACAGCAGCACGACCGTCGTGTCCCGGCCGGCTTTTTCGAGCAGCGTCCCCAGCATCTGATCGTGAAGCTGGTACGCCACGGAGACGACGTTGCGGTAAAGCTCAAAGTCGCGTTCGGAGATCCATGACTGCCGCGGCGGATGATAACGCATGAAAGCGTGCGAGAAGTGATCGATTGCGTCGTAGTAGACCGCGAAGAAGTCCCAGGGCTGGTTCTCAAGCAGCCAGGTAGCGGCGGACTGAATGCTCATGCACTCGGCCAGCGTGCGCAGAAGAACAGCCAGACGTCTGTCGGTATCCTGATCGATTTCGCGGGCCAGTGGGACGAACGGTTCCACCATCTCCGGAGTCAGCGAGTCGGGATGCACACGCAAGCCGGCCAGCGTCGCCGCCAATTCCGGCGGATGAACCGTGTGCGCGGCCAGCGGCCAGCCGTCCTCGAGCGGCCGGTGGGCGCGATGGTAATGATCGGATACCATGACGCCATCGATCGGTTCGGCAGGATGGCTGGGCCACCAGCCAATCACGGAGCTACGCAGGCCGCTCTGGTGGAGGATATTCCAGATCGCTTTCGATTTCCTTGACAGGTTTGTGACCGGCTGCACGCCGCGCCCGTCGGGAGTGGGCTCGGAGAAGCCGTGAATGCCGTGTTTGAATGGCCGCTTTCCGGTGGCGATGGAAGTCCACAGCATCGGCGAAAGCGGCGGATGCAGCGTGGCGATCTGTCCGCTGGCTCCGCGGTCGGCCAGGCGCTTTAGGTTAGGCATTTTGCCCGCCGCCATCAGTGGACGGATCACCTTCCAGTCCGCGGCGTCCCATCCCACCAGAAGGACTTTGCGCGAGGCCATGCTATTGGGAGGCCACGAACCTCTCGATGATGAACACGAAATGCTGCCGGGGTGGTGCCCTCACTTCTCCGGGGACTGGCCGCGGGGAGAAATCCATCTGGTTTGCCGCCGCCACTGCGGCTCCACTGTAAGGATCGTTTGGCTGTAGCGAATGAGCATCCACCAGCTTTCCCGAATCCGTTACAAGACCAAACACACACACCGGGTGAAACCTGGCGCCCCGCCCGGGCCGGGACGGCGAAACGAGGCGTGAGAGTTTTTCCGCACCTCCCATGGCCACGGCGCGCCCCCGCGCCTTCATCGCGTCAGTGGGCGTGAACAGATTGGGATCGGCATTCGTTAGCGGCTCCAGGCTATCCACGGAGATTTGCGATACGATTTTGCCGCCTTCGGTCACCATCACCTTGCGGGGGAAAGTGTGACCGGCGAATTGCGGGGCGTTCCTGTAGTCGTACGCGTAGTAGCGTCCTGGCGCCTGCGAATGCACCATCAGGAAGCCGGTTTGCGGGTCGATGCATTCCTCGGTTTCCATCCAGCGGCGCCCGGGTGCGGCAGAGACCTTCTTTCTCGCGCCGGAAAGCAACGCGCAGGTGACCGGCTCGCCCAGGAAGGTCCCGGTTGAGGTTCGGATCGTGACTCGCTCCAGGTTTGCCGCCGCGGGAATCGCCCCGAACAACGCGGCTCGCGCCTCTTGGAGCCGGAGCGGAATGGGGCCCGGCGTTCCGTCGGCGAAAAGACTCCCATGCGAGGATATCTCGGTGATCGTATAGCCGCCGCCCGCGACCGTTGCCGTCCAGCGCAGCCCCTGTTGAGGATCGAACAGGTCCTCCATTTGCCAGACGCCATCGTAAGCAGTTACCCCGCCGGAGTCCACCTGGAAGCTGACCTTCAGATCATAGCCCTGGCCTGCGCTCCGCAAAGCGTAGCTGCTTCGCGCGCGGTCAAGAAAGGAAAGAACCGGTGCTCTACTCTCCGGCGTATCCGCCAACCGCACTTCGCCCGTGACCATTTCCAGAGAATCGCGAGGTATCGGTTCCACCTTCGGGGCGCGTTCAGCAAGAACAGGAAGCGCCAGTCCGCCCGCGAGCAGCCACAAGATGCGCTTGGAGATCATGGAATTCCGCCTTCCGAAAGCCCCTACGATTCAAATCGCAGGCGGGGTTGATATGGTTTCCCCGCAGGCCGCAACATCGCGGATCCACCGCCCGATCCGCCACCGGAGCCTCCGCCCGAACCACCGAAGCCGCCCGATCCGCCACTGAATCCACCCGTGCCGCCACCACCGGTTCCACCACCGCCGGTTCCACCGCCGGATCCAAAACTGGATCCAAAGCCTCCACCCGACCCCGGATAACCTGACCCGGGATAATAAGTTCCGCCACTGGTGACTGGGTAGACGCCTCCGGTCTCGAGCGAGATGGAGACACCGGCTTGCGTCTCCGCTCCCCCAACCATGGCCTGAATCGGAACGTCTCCCTCGCCCAGGCCCTGTGGAACGACCACGTTGATCTGATAGACACCCGAACTGGAGAGTCCCACGAAGCTCGGCTGAACGGGAATATTGTTGATCAGGAGGCTAAAGGCGCTGTTGATCGGCGCAGCGCCTGAAAACACTTTTCCCGCGTGCACCGCAGGCGTGGTCGGCCCGAAGCCGAATCCGAAAAGTTCCAGCGTATCGCCCGGAAGCGCGGCTACTGTACGATAGCCCACCGACATACCGGTTGGGCCAAGGATGTCGTAGCTCCCTCCGCCGTAGGCACCGGAGTTGTTCCCCCGAAGAATGATTCCGGAGACATGCGTGTGGTCGATGAGGGCGAAAGAGGGCGCGAACGAACTCAGTGTCACCGCGGATGCTACCGAGCCGCCAGCCGTTGTGACGACTACCGAAACTGTGCCCGTGGCGGTGTCGTCCGGGGCCTGCAAGTCGATCTGGCTCGGGCTGACATAGGAAAGATAGGCCGCCTTGCCGTTGATCTGGACGCTGGTGCCGCCCAGAGTGGTGGGGAAATCGCCATTCCAGTAGGCGACTTCGCTGGCCAGGTTGGCTCCGTAAATCGAGATCCATTCGCCCGCCTGAATGACGTTTACCGTGCTTCCGATCGGGACCACGCCAGCGGGCGAAATGGTGGGCACCTGAGACTGGCTGGCAGCGCTCGCCTTCACTCCGGCTGCGCTGAAATCCTCATGGGCCATGGCGACCCGCACGGCCTTTGCAAACGGCGAGCTATTGGAACTCGCAAACGCGCGCTTCATGGTCCGAACGCTTGCGCTGGAGCGGGTGACGCCACGAATTCCATTGTTGATAATCGATGCGGATGCGTTTGTTACCAGAGCCATGGCTGACCCGGTGACCGCTGCATAGAACTGCCAGTTTTCCAGGCTGCGTTTCAACCGGTCTTTGAGGCGGGATGCGCGAAGAGTGGCGAAGTAGGCTTCCAAGCGCCGGTCCAGCTCCAGAGTTTGCCGGTCGTCCTGCCTTCCCCTCTGGCCAATTCGGGACGCCACTGGTTGCACTCCTTGGTGCTGCTGGAAACCAGCGTAAACTCTTCGGGAGTGGGCTGGGAATCGCATCTTTTCGGTATCTTGAGGCGTGCTGGGGCGTTAGAAGGCAGTTCGCTGGCGCCCAAAACCCTGATTTCAGTGCTTCCTTCTGCCGATAAGTCATACGTAGTGGCCCACTTCGCCAAGCGATCCGTTGTCGGCGTGTATCTCCTTGTTCTTTCAGCACTTCCGAATGTGTGCCGAGGGCAACAGTATTCCTTCCGGGACTATGTAGAAGGCCTGGGCAACCCGAGCGTCAACTGCCTTTTGCAGGACAGAGACGGTTTTCTGTGGATCGGCACCGAGAGCGGCCTGTACCGGTACGATGGCTCACGTTTTTGGCAGTTTGGGCAAAACGAAGGGCTGCCCAACGGATTTGTCCGTGCTCTGGCCCTGGACCGGGATGGGCGATTGTGGGTTGGAACCCGGGACGGCATGGCTATCCGTACCGGTCCGCGGACCTTTGCCGCTGTTACTTATCAACAGCAGAGTCTGAAATTCCCATACAATTCAGCTCTTGCAGCCGCACCCGACGGACGAATCTACGCGGCCACTCAGTTCGGGCTGCTGGTGATTCAGTCCCCGGATGGAGGCCATTCCTGGAGAGCAAGCGCCGCAAGTCCGGTGGATGCAAACTCTGTCGCGAGCGTCCTGGCCAAACCGGACGGGAGCGTCCTGTTCGGATGCGGAAAGGGCCTTTGCGAGATGGCCGGTGGAAAAATGGAGCGGTATGGCAAGTCGTCCGGTCTGCCGGAAGACGACTGGAAGTGCCTGCTGCTGCGGGCCAACGGCGAAGTATGGGCCCGCGGACCAAAATATCTTGTGACGCTCCGGCCTGGAAGCAAGAGATTCGACATCGTCGAACCTCCAGAACACGCGGCGAGCGACGTGACGTATCTCAGCCTCGCGGAAGATCGCTCGGGAACAGTGCTGGCCAGCTTCGGCTCCTCGGTAGGCCGCTACCGGGAGGGTAAGTGGCAAATCATTTCCCAAGCGCAAGGCTTCGGCAAGGGAACCGTTTCGTCGATCATCCAAGACCGGGAAGGGATTATCTGGTTCGGCCTCCTAGGTCACGGGATACGGAAGTGGCTGGGTTACGGCAACTGGGAACACTGGACCACGCAGCAAGGTCTGCATAGCGACGAGATCTGGGCGCTCGAGCGCGACGCGCATGGGCGCCTGTGGGTGGCCGACGAGCGCGGCTTAAGCATCCTGGAGCCGGGCGCGACGAGGTTCAAGTCCTGGTCACAGGCAGGAGTCGACCCGCCCTCCCGCTCCATGTCGCTGAGGAAGTCCAAGGACGGCTATCTGTGGGCAGCCACCTACCCTGGCAAGCTTCTTCAAATCGACGAAGCGACGCTGCACGGCTGGCAATTTACTCTGCCGCCGGTATCGCGCGTGTTTGTCGATTCCCGCGACCGCGTTTGGGTTTCCACCGAAGGAGGCCTCTTCGTGAGCGAGCGCCGCCGCGGGCGAGCCGAGTTTCACCCGGTGCCAAGCCCGCTCTCGGGCGTCCAGGAAATGAAAGACATGGCCGAAGACGCGCAGGGCCGGATTTGGGCTATTTCCGGGCAGTATCTGTTCCGCTATGACGAAACGAATTGGACCCGCCTCGACATTTCGCCGGCCCACCTCGGCCGCCACCTGGAGGATCTTACGTTCGAGAATCCTGGGGCGCTGTGGATCAACGCCACCGGCGAAGGAACGGCCCGCTTCGAGTTGCAGAACGGCAACATTGCGGCGTTTACAAAGCCGGGCTTGTCGTCGAACGAGGTTGTCTTCCTGCGGAGGGACAGCCGGGGTTGGATCTGGTTCGGAGAAGACCAGGGGGTGGAGGCCTTCGATGGGCGCTCCTGGAGGCGGTACACGTCCGGCGACGGCCTGATCTGGGACGACTGTGACAGCGGCGGGTTCCTGGAGGACTCTGACGGCTCGGTCTGGATCGGAACCAGCGGTGGTCTGTCTCATTTCCTCAGTCCCAGCGCCGGACCCGTGCAACCTCCGCCACCGCCGATCTTCGTTCAAGCTGAATACGGGATGCGGGACCTGGCCAATAACGGCGAATTGGCCTGGAAGCGCGATCCCTTGACGGTCTCGCTGGCTTCTTTGACGTTCCGCAATGAAGAGGCGTTGAAGTTTCGCTACCGGCTGGCGGGCTTGGAGGAAGATTGGGTCGAAACAGCGGACCGCACGGTTCGCTATCCGGAGCTGTCGGCGGGCCAATATACTTTCGAGGCCCAGGCGGTTGATTCCAGCAGCGGCAAGACGTCCGCGGTCAGCAGGTTCTCCTTCGAGATCCTGCCGCCCTGGTGGCGCAGCAAAGTGTTCCTCTTTGCTGTGGCCTTGGCGCTGGGTCTGGCAAGCGCCCTGCTGTGGCGCTGGCGCGTTCGTGTTCTCGTGCGGCGGCAGCACGAACTAGAACGTCTGGTGGCGGATCGAACGGCAGAATTGGACCGGAGACTGGCGCACGAAGAGTTCCTGAAAGCCGAAGCGGAGCGAGCCAATCAGGCGAAGAGCGAGTTCCTGGCCATGATGAGCCATGAGATCCGGACCCCGATGAACGGCATCGTCGGCATGGGAAATCTGCTGGCCGATACCCCGCTGTCCAGCGATCAAGGCGAATACGTGGAAGCCATCCAGTTCTCAGCCGATTCCCTGCTGACGATCATCAACGATATTCTGGATTTTTCCAAAATCGAAGCCGGTAAGGTCATCCTCGAAAGGGCGTCATTCCGGTTGCGGGAGCTGGTACGCAATTCGGTAAGCGTCGTCAGCACCGCCGCGCGGGCGAAACATTTGGAAATCGCTGTCGCGATCGAGGACGAGACTCCGGATCTGCTGCTCGGCGATCCCCTACGGCTCCGCCAGGTCCTGCTGAATCTGCTCTCCAATGCGGTGAAGTTTACGGATCGGGGAGCCGTTCGGGTGTCGCTTTCCGCCGGAGCCACGTCCGAACCGGATTGCGTGCTGCTGCGCGTAACCGTTTCCGACACCGGAATTGGAATCGCTCCGGAAGCGCAAGAGCGACTGTTTCAGAGCTTCAGCCAGGCCGAGTCATCCACCACGCGGCGCTACGGCGGTACGGGGCTTGGCCTGGCGATCTCGAAACGGCTGGTCGATCTGATGGGCGGCGAAGTCGGGTTCGAAAGCCGCCTGGGCGAGGGGAGCACGTTCTGGTTCACGGCCAAACTGAGCTTGGGAACGGACGGCCTTGCGAAATCCAGTCCCCTGGCGCCGGATCTGCTGCGAACGCAGAATCACGGGATGATACTGGTGGTTGAAGACAACCGGATCAATCAGAAGGTGCTTACTCATCAGCTGATCAACCTCGGCTACGCCGTCGAAGTCGCAGAGAACGGCGCGGAAGCAGTTACCAAGGTCAAAGCGCGCCGCTACGATCTCATCTTCATGGACGTGCAGATGCCGGTGATGGACGGCTACCAGGCCACGCAAGAAATCCGGAATCTGGCCGAGCATTCCGCATCAGTTCCGATCGTGGCGGTCACCGCCAACGCGTTTCAAAGCGAAAGAGAGAAGTGTCTGTTCTGCGGCATGGACGACTACCTGACCAAGCCCGTCGACAGAGGCCGTCTGGAAGAGACCGTCCGGCGGTGGGTGAAACGCGAAAACGAAGCCGGGCGGCCATCCTGATCCGGGCGCTCGCCGACATCCCCCAATCTGGTACTGGTCCCACCTGGGTGGTCTCGCTCAGAACCTTTCGGAGCCCTCCGTCGCAGAATGATAATGCGGGACTTAGGACGCCGCCAAGCGTGGAGGTGCTCTTGCGTGGGACAAACCAAGAAGAGAGGTGTCCTTATGACAATGACCACCTTAGAACGTTGTCTGGAGTTTCTGGATCGTAGCCGCATCAATTACGCCCATACCAAGCACCCTCGCGTCTTCACTGCGGCTGAAACCGCCTTCGCCGAGCACGTTTCGCCTCACAAGCTGGCCAAGACGGTGGTCTATGCCACAGCGCAAGGCTACGGCCTGGCCGTCCTTCCGGCTGATTGTCTGATCAACATCGAGACGCTCGGCGCTTTCCTGAACGACCCGGATATCCGGCTGGCGAGCGAAGCCGAAATGGCGCAGCTGTTCCCGGAATGCGAACTAGGCGCCATGCCGCCGATTGGCAACCTGTTCCATCTGCCCGTGATCGTGGACACAAGCATCGCCGAGCAGGAGTTTATCGTTTTCAATGCCGGAACGCATCAAGACGTGATTCACATGAGTTACGGTGACTTCCGGCGTCTGGTGAATCCGGCGGCCGGCAAGTTCACCATGCTAGGAGTCGCGCACCCCGTCTAGCGCTGACCGGCACTGTATCCTGGACCTAGTGGGTCCGATTCATATTCTCGGCGGCGGTCTGGCGGGGGCAGAAGCCGCGTGGCAGGTAGCGCGAGCGGGTCTCGCGTGCATTCTGCACGAAATGCGGCCCGTCCGGTCCACCGCGGCGCACAAGACGGACCAGCTGGCCGAGCTGGTGTGCAGCAATTCGCTGAAAAGCGAGTCCGAAAACACGGCGCCCTGGCTGCTGAAGGAGGAACTTCGCCGACTTGATTCACTGCTGCTGCGTGCCGCGCAAACCGCGCGAGTGCCCGGCGGTCACGCGCTCACGGTCGATCGCGAGGTTTTTGCGGGCGAGGTCTCGCGAGCCATCGCGCAAAATGCGCTGATCGAACTGCGGCGCGAGGAAGTCGCGTCCATTCCTGACCACGGGATCACGATCGTCGCTACCGGCCCGCTCACCAGCGGCGCTCTGGCCGAAGAAATCGGACGCATCACGGGCGCCGAGCGGCTGTTTTTCTACGACTCGATCAGCCCCATCGTCGATGCCGAATCCATCGACGTCGGCATTGCCTTCCGCGCTTCCCGCTATGGCAAATCGCTCGATGGCACCGACGACTATCTGAACTGCCCGTTCGATCGCGAACAATACGAGCGTTTCGTGGACGCCGTCCTGGCCGCCGATGCGGTGCCATCGCACATTCCCGAAGACCGCGCGCAATTTTTCGAAGCCTGCCTCCCCATCGAAGAACTGGCGCGGCGGGGGCGCGACACGCTGCGCTTCGGTCCGATGAAGCCCATGGGCTTGACCGATCCGCGCACCGGCAGGCGTCCTTACGCAGTGGTCCAACTGCGGCAAGAAAATCTACGCGCCGCCAGCTACAACCTCGTTGGTTTTCAAAATCACATGCGCTTCGGGGAACAGGAACGAGTTTTCCGCATGATTCCCGGCTTGGAGCGCGCCGAGTTCCTGCGATTTGGGCAGATTCACCGCAATACGTACATCAATGCGCCCTCGCTGCTGACTTCGACGCTGCAACTGCGCGCTCGCCGGGAGATTTTCTTCGCCGGCCAGATCTCGGGCGTCGAAGGCTACGTCGAGTCCATCGCCACCGGTCTGGTCGCGGGGCGGCACGCCGCCGAATTGGCCTCGGGCGAACCGGTTCGCCCCTTTCCACGCGAAACCGCCATCGGATCGCTGTGCGCCTACGTCTCCGGCGCGGACGCCCGCAACTACCAGCCGGCCAACATCACGTTCGATCTGCTGCCGGCGCTCGACGAAGAATCACGCCAGCGCTGGCGGCACGACAAGAAAGCGCGCCACGCTGAAGTCTGCCGCCGTGCGCTCGAGAAGCTGGACGAATACCGGTCGATTTATGCCTGAGCTGGCCGGTCACGTCGAGCGCTTTCTGGACGAGCTGCGCCGCCAGAACGCTTCCGCCCACACCATCCGGAACTATGCGTCGGACCTGGAGCAGTTTGTTGCTTACTTCACCGTTCCCGATCAGCCCAAGCCCGCGCTGGAGAGCATCGACGTGCCGGCGATTCGCGAATGGCTCGGGCATCTCTACGAGCAGCGCCTGACCGCGGTCAGCATCCGCCGCAAACTGGCCGCGGTGCGGTCGCTCTTCAAATTTCTTCTGCGCGACGGCGTGGTGGAGAGCAACATCGCGCGCCTGGTTCGAACGCCCAAAGCGCCGAAAAGTCTTCCCGCCGTGATGACCGCCGAGCAGACCAACACGCTGGTGGACGGCATCAGCTCGGCCGCCGACAAGCTGGAGCGCCCCTATCCGGCGCGCGACCTGGCCATCTTCGAGCTACTGTACGGCTGCGGGCTGCGGATCAGCGAGTTGGTGGGCCTGAATCTGGACGATTTCGATTTCAACGAACGCTGGGTGCGCGTGCGCGGCAAAGGCCGCAAGGAGCGGCAGGTGCCGTTCGCCTCGAAAGCCTCCGCCGCGCTGGACCGCTATCTGGCCGTACGCCAGCCTGCGTCAGGCGCCGAACGCGTGCTTTTTCTGAACCATCGCGGCTCGCGGCTCACCGACCGCGGCGCGCGCGGCATCGTCAAGTTTTACGCACGCATGGTCAGCGGCGATTCGTCGATTCATCCGCACAGCCTGCGCCACGCCTACGCCACGCATCTGCTCAGCGACGGCGCCGATCTCCGGGCGATTCAGGAACTTCTCGGTCACGCGCGGCTTTCGACCACGCAGAAATACACCCAGGTTTCGCTCGCCGACCTGATGGCTGTGTACGACAGAGCACATCCAAAGGCGTGAGCCTCGCGGCCCTGCATGTTACTATGAAATAAATCGAACAAAGCATTCGATTTCTACGTCTAAATCGGCTGGGGAGAACCATCCCAAGTGAAGGCTACATCGAAAATTTTCCTGACGATCGGCCTCGTTGTTTTGGTGAGCGGTGGTGTGTTCGCCAGCATCAAGTACAACCAGCGAGGCATTGTAGAAGTGCAGACCGGCCGGGTGGCCCGGCAGGACCTTACGGCGGTTGTAACTGCGTCCGGCGAGATCAAACCGAAGAACTACATCAACTTAGGCGCCAACACCGTTGGACCCGCGCCCATCACCGCGATTCTGGTCAAGGAAGGCGACCGGGTGAAGAAGGGGCAGGTGGTCGCCCGGATGGAATCCGTCCAAGCCAATGCGGATGTTGTGGCACAAAAGGCGTCGGTAGCGACATCGCTCGCCGATTCGGCGGCTTCGGAAGCCGGATTGAAATCATCGGAAGACGCGACGCGCACCGCGCAAGCCACTCTCGAAAAAAGCAAGGCCGAACTGGTCCGCACCAAGGCGAATTTAGACCGCGCCACCGAGCTGTATAAAGACAAATTGCTCGCCAAGCAGGATTACGATCAAAAGAAAGCGGAGTACGACACGGCTGTGGCGGCGATCGGCGAAGCGGAGGCTCGTCTGTCCCAGGCCAAGGCCCAACAGGCCCAGTCGCGCCAGCAGTTGGTTTCCGCGCAGAAGCGAGTCGCGCAGATAGAGGCGGGACTCGACCGCTACAAGGACATTCTTGAAAACTACTCCGTCGTGGCGCCGATCGATGGAATCGTGACCAATCTTCCGGTCCGCGTTGGCGAAACCGTGGTGCCCGGCATCCAGAACTCCTCGGCCAGCACGATTATGACGGTCGCCGATATGTCGCTGATCACGGCCGAAGTGAAAGTGGACGAGACCGACATCGTCAACGTGCAGGTGGGCCAGCCCGCCGAGGTGACGATCGACGCCATGCCGAATCGCACCTTCCACGGTCATGTGACCGAGATTGGTGACACAGCCATTCTGCGTTCCAGCGGCGTGGCCGCGTCGCAGAGCAATACGTCGGATCAGGAAGCCAAGGATTTTAAAGTCGTGATCGGGCTCGACGATCCTCCGGACGACATCCGGCCGGGTCTTTCCTGCACGGGCAAAATCGTCACCGCGACGCGGCACAACGTGCTGACGATCCCCATTCAGGCTCTCACGGTGCGCCAGCGCGGCGATTTGCAACCCAAGAAGAACGCCGGCGTTCAGGCGGCCGCTTACGTCGATCCGGCGACTGAAAAGGCCATGAAGCAGGACGTCCAGGGCGTCTTCGTGGTGAAGGACGGCCGCGCCGAATTCCACCCGGTGACCACTGGAATTACGGGCACTACCGATATCGAGGTTCTGTCCGGATTGAACGACCGCGATCCGATTATCACCGGCACCTACAAAGTGATCCGCACGCTGCGAAATGACGCCAGGATCCGGGTGAACAACAAAGCCCCCGATACGACGGAAAGCTCATAGCACAGTATGGCGACGGCGACCCAGGAACTCCTCGACCGCGGCGAGGCTCTGAAGCGCGAAGGCATCGTTATCCGCACCTACGATCTGTGGAAGACGTATGTGATGGGCGATCAGGAGATCCATGCCGTTTCGGGCGTGGATATCGAAATCCGCCGCGGTGAGTACGTGGCCATCATGGGGCCGTCCGGTTCAGGCAAGTCCACGCTGATGAATCTGATCGGCTGTCTGGATTCGCCGACCAAGGGCCTGTACTACCTGAACGGCAACCTGGTCAGCGACATGGAAGACGACGAACTGGCGCACATTCGAAACAAGGAAATCGGCTTCGTATTCCAGACCTTCAATCTGCTGGCGCGCGCCAGCGCGTTGCACAACGTCGAGTTGCCGTTAATTTACGCGGGCATCCCCGCGCAGGCGCGGCTCGAGCGCGCGAAAACGGCGCTCCGGGCCGTGGATCTCGAGGCGCGCATGCATCACAAGCCCAACGAGCTCTCTGGCGGGCAGCGGCAGCGCGTGGCCGTGGCGCGGGCGTTGGTGAACAATCCGTCGATCTTGCTTGCCGACGAGCCCACCGGCGCGCTCGATAGCGTGACCGGCAACGAAATCATGGCTCTGTTTGAACGGCTCTGGCAGCAGGGCAATACGATCGTGCTGGTGACGCACGAGGCCGACATCGCCATGCGTGCTCACCGCGTGATTCACATCCGCGACGGCAAAGTCGAAAAAGACGAAAAGATCAAATAGCCCGCGGCCTTAGTCAACCACGATTTCGGTCTTGGCCGGACGCGTCTTCTTCAGCAGCATCACGATTGGGATCACCGCGAGGAATGCGATGGCGAGAAACTTGAAGTCCTCCACGAAAGCCAGCATCGCGGCCTGCTGCTGCACCAGGTTGTAGATCATTTGGTCGGCCTGGGCCGCGGCATGCACGGCGTCGGCGCCCCTGGCCAGGAACACCTGCCTGGCGGCTTCGAGAGTGGATTGGTATGCCCCATCGAGCGGCGACACATGCGCCACCAGTTGCTGCTGATGGAACTGCTCGCGACGGGCCACGAGCGTGGTCGCGATTGCGATACCGCTGCTGCCGCCGATGTTGCGCGCCAGGTTGATCAAGCCAGTAGCGTAGCTGGTTCGCTGCTTGGCGATGAAGTAGAACGCCGTGGCGTTGATCGGCACGAACAGGAACGCCAGGCCCAGGCTCTGCACGATGCGCGCCACCACGGCGTGCTCGAAGTCGACCTGCAGATTGAACTGAGCCATTTGGAACAAGCCGAAAGATGAGATGAGCAGGCCGAAAATGATCAGCCAGCGCGCTTCGATCTTGGAAAGCAGAAAGCCGACGATCGGCATCATGATCATGATGGCCAGACCTCCCGGCGACAGCGCCAGGCCGCTCTGCGTGGCTGTGTAGCCGAGCAAGGTTTGCAGGAACAGGGGCAGCGCCACCGTGCTGCCATACATCACGAAGCCGAGCGCGAACATCGTGAAAGTGGAAATCGCGAAGTTGCGCTCCTTGAGCAAGTGGAAGTCGACGACCGGGTCCTTTTGCGCGAGCTCCCAAAACACGACGCCGGTGAGCGCGACAACGCCGATGATGGCGGCGGCCAGGATGCCGTGCGACGAGAACCAGTCGTTGCGCTGGCCTTCGTCCAGCATGATCTCGAGCGCGCCGAGGCCGGTCGCCAGCAGTCCGAGGCCGACGTAGTCGATCTTCAGGCCGTCGCGGAGCGACTTACGAATCAGGTATGGCGGATCGAAGACCAGGAGCGAGGTGAACAGCAGCGAACAAATCCCCACGGGGATGTTGATCAAGAAGATCCAGCGCCAGGTGAAGTTATCGGTGATCCAGCCGCCCAGGGTCGGGCCGACCACGGGCGCGAACACCACGCCCATGCCGTAGACGGCCATCGCCATGCCCTGCTTTTCGCGCGGGAATGTTTCGCGAAGAATCGCTTGCGAAATCGGTTGCAGCGCGCCTCCGCCGAGCCCTTGCAGCACGCGGCAGACGATCAACACGCCCAGGCTGGGAGCCAGGCCGCACACCGCGGAACTCACCGTGAACAACAGCACGCAGGTCATGTAGAAGCGCTTGCGGCCGAACAAGGTCGAGAACCAGCCGCTGAGCGGCAGCACGATGGCGTTCGCCACCAGGTAGGCGGTCAGCACCCAAGTGGTTTCGTCGACGCTCGACGACAGACTTCCGGCGATGTGCGGCAGAGCGACGTTGGCGACGCTGGTATCCAGCACTTCCATGAAGGTCGCCAGCATCACCGTGCAGGCGATCAGCCACGGGTTCACCACGGTCCGCTCGTGTGTTCGCAGTTCTAGTATTTCCGTCTGCATGTGGGCGGGTACTTGCGCGCGGCTACTTCGTGAAGATGGTGGCTTCCACGTTCATGCCCGGACGCAAAACCTGATTGCCGCCGGGGATAGGATCGAGCACGATCTTGACGGGGATTCGTTGCACTACTTTGACGTAATTACCGGTAGCGTTCTCCGGCGGCAGCAGGCTCATGCGAGTGCCGGTGGCCGCGGCGATCGAATCCACATGGCCGGCGTAGGTCTTCCCGCTGAGGTCTGCCTTTACTTCCGCTTTCTGGCCGGCGTGCACATCGGCAAGCTGCGTTTCCTTGAAATTGGCAGTGATCCAGACATCGTTGAGCGGGATCAGCATCAAAAGGCCTTGGCCTTGCTGCACGATCTGCCCGACTTCCACTGATTTCTTCGTTACCACCCCGTCCTCGGGAGCCACAATGACGGTGTAGCTGAGGCTCAATTCGGCGGCCTCCAGGTTGGCTTTGGCTTGTTGAACGTTGGCTGCGGCGGAATTCGCGTCGGCGGTACGAACGTTCACCTGCTTCTCGTTGGCGCGAGCCTGGGCGATTCCGGCACGGGCCTGCACGACACGAGCCTGCGCGGCCAGCATCGCCGCCTTCTTGGTAGCCGCATCCTGATTTGCGCCGGCGAGCTTCTCTTTGGCCGCCGCCAGTTGGCTGTCCGCCACGCGGGCCTGCGCAACGTAGGAGTCGTATTCGAGCTTCGAAATCTCTTCCTGGTCCACCAGCGTCTTCATGCGCTTCAAATCTTCCTGCGCCCGCTCGGCCGTAGCCTGGGCCGCGGCGACGTTGGCGCGGGCCACCGAAATGTCGGCTCCCGCGGCGCGCTCGTACTCTGTTTTGACCTGTTCGTAATCGGCTTGCGCGCTGCCCAATTGGGCCTCTGCGATGGAAGTGTCGCCCGCGGTGGTCTCGCGTACCAGCGGCACACCCACATCCGCGCCTTTGGCCTGGCTGAGCGCTACAGCGAGCGCAGCCCGCGCCTGGTCGGCTTTCACCTGGAAGTCGCGGGGATCGATGCGCGCGAGCACCTCCCCTTTCTTCACCTGTTGATTGTCGTCCACCAAAACCTGGCTGATCTTGCCGTAAATTTTCGAAGAAACCGGAATGATATGGCCGTCCACTTGCGCGTCGTCTGTGGACTCGCGATCCAGGGAATGGATCCAGAGGTATGTCCCCGCCGCAGCGATTAACAATAAAACACCGAATATGATGAGCTTGCGCGAACCCGTCTTCGATCGGGGGGCGGCCGTCAGATGGACTTCCGACCGGGCCTCCCCTTTCCCCGGCGCGGTATCCTGTTCCTTGTCCAATACTGTGTCCTGTTCCATGCCCTTCCTTGATTGTCGCTCGAAACTTAAAGTGTCCACGTACCTGGGCGCGAAGATGGGGATCCGGTGATCTCAGCAACGATCGACGCAGTCATCGGACCGGCGGTCAAAAAAAACGCGCCCTGACGAAACAGCGCAGCCAGTACACGCTTGCCCTCTTCATCGATGTAAAGCGTTCCGGTCAAGTCAACGATTGGAGCCTTTCGGCCGCGAATCAGGCCGGCGGTCTGCCAGGATTGTTCTAATTCTCTCGCCCACGCACCAATTAGCTTGCCTTCCACCTGGAAGGTGAGCGCCTCGGGCGCGTCATGGACTGTGATCTTTAACATCTTGGATGCTGAAAGGGCATTCCACGCACCAGTTCTGTGCGGAGTATTTTCATCGACTTAGATCGGGGAGCCGAGAGCCTCCCGCCGAAATGTCGGCTTCCGCCGAGCCATCGGCGGGCACGATCCACATCCCTGTCCGGTGCCAGGCTGGCTGGAACAAAGTGGACTTCTCGGTGTCTACATAAACGTGTTTGAACAATCGATACTCGTTGACCAAGCGCCGAATAAAGGCTGGAATTTTCTGGCGTCACTAAGTGCGGAGTTACTGGTGGTTAGTGTCGCTGTCCTAATTCCGCTGATTTATAGCGACCACTTACCGCTCGTTCATTGGAGAGATGTCCTGGTTGGACCAGCGCCCAGATCAGTGGAGCCTGAGCCGATGCGAAGGGCGTCGAGCGCAAGCCGGTCGCGTCCGTCCATGCTCCGGACATTCATGCCACCGGCATGGACAAGTCCGAGTCCGGCCCCAGTCACTCCGTCGGGACCCGAGACCATTGCTGCACCACGCCTCGCCACAAGCGACGTCTATTGGGCAGCAAGCTCTGTCCCGATCGGCAAGTTGTTGGTGAACACGGCCCCGCCCCCTCCGAAGCCTGCGGCAGAGCGGCCGAAAGCCTCGTCCGAGCCCATCCGTGTGAGCGGCGGCGTGCAGATGGCCAAGCTAATCCGCAAAGTGATTCCCGTCTACCCGCCGCTGGCCAAGCAACTGCGTGTCTCCGGAGTGGTGCATCTGATCGGGACTATCGGCAAGAATGGCACGATCCGCAACCTGCAAATCGTGGACGGCCATCCGATGCTCGCGCGAGCGGCAGCAGAGGCCGTGGAGCAATGGGTCTACCAACCTACTTTGCTGAACGGAGAACCTATCGAGGTAATTGCTCCGATCGAAGTAAGTTTTACGCTGTCGCAGTAGGTCCTGACCTATTCGACCTTCGGCGGTCGACTAAGTAGACGAATAAGTAGAGGAGAGCGAAGAGGCCGCACGCGAACAGCACGAGTCCCCACAGGTGGCTTCTCAGGTAAGGAAGAGCGTCTGAACCAAGCCGCGTGCCGAGCCAAGCCAGAAACAGATAGCGTGGGACGCGCGCGCCGAGCACCACTAGCGTAAAAGAAAGCGGGCGGCTGCCGAGCGCCCCCGCCGAGATCACGAAGATTTTCATCGGCATGGGAATGATCGGCACAAAGGCAGGCACGAACACGGTCAGCAGGCCGTATTCCTGAAACCAGGCGCGCAGTTTCTGGCCTCGCGGGCTGGAAGTGTGATGGCGGTGATAAGCCTCGCCGCCTTTCCGGGCGATAAAGAAGAGGATGAGGCAGCCGAGGAGCGATCCGGCGATTGCAGCGAACGCGGCCCAAAAAGCTTCGGCACGATCCACGACGCCGAGCAGCAGCAACAGAACATCCACGCCGCCGATCATGGGAATGCCGGTTGAGTCGGCGATCGAAAGAAGAAAGACTCCCAACGGCCCCCAGGACACCAAGGTTTGAATGAATTTGGCCAGTTGAGCTCCGCTTTGGACTAACCGAGCAACTCGAGCAGCTCGTCTTCGCCGATCACGGGAATGCCGAGCGAAGCGGCCTTGTCGAGCTTGGAGCCGGGGTCGGCGCCGGCCACCACGTAGTGCGTCTTCTTACTCACCGAACCAGTGACCTTTCCACCCGCCGATTCAATCCGCTCCTTGGCCTCCTCCCGGGCCAGATGCGGCAGCGTTCCGGTGAGCACGAAGACCTTCCCGGTGAGCTTGCCCGCCGCCTTCTTCCGCACGGTCTCCTCAAACTGCAGACCGGAATCGCGCAGCGCCTTCACAAGCTTCCGGTTCCGCTCTTCGTGAAAGAACTGGCGGATGCTTTGCGAAACTTTCGGTCCTACTTCCTCGGCTTGTTGCAAGGTTTCCTCGTCGGCCTCGGCGATCTCGTCCAGACTACCAAAAGTTTCGGCCAGAATCTGCGCCGTGCGCTCGCCGACGAACGGTATGCCGAGCCCATTCAGAACGCGGGCCAGCGGCTGGCGGCGCGACGCATCGATGTTGCGCAGGATCTTTTCGGCCGACTTCTGCCCCATGCGCTCCAGTTCCAGCAATTGCTCCAGCGTGAGGTCGTAAATGTCGGCGACGCTTTTCACCAGTTCACGGGACACGAGCTGATCCACCAGCACGTCGCCCATGCCGTCGATATCCATGACCCCGCGCGCGGCAAAGTGCAACACGGACTCCTTCAGGCGCTTGGGACAGTTGGTGTTGATGCAGCGGCTGGCCGCCTCGCCCTCTTCGCGCACAATCTCGCCGCCGCAAACCGGGCAGTGCTTGGGCATGCGGAACGGGTGACGGTCGTGGCCCTGCTTTACCACGCGCACCACTTTGGGAATGACATCGCCGCTGCGCTCCACAAGCACTGTGTCGCCGATCTGGACACCCAGGCGTTCGATCTCGTCTTCGTTATGCAGCGTGGCGTTGGCAACCGTTACGCCGCCGATGATCACGGGGTTCAAGCGAGCCACCGGCGTGAGCGCGCCGGTGCGGCCCACCTGCACCTCGATGCCTTCGACTACGGTCTGTTCCTGATGCGCCGGGAACTTGAAGGCGATCGCCCAGCGCGGGGCTTTGGCGGTCCAACCGAGGGCGGCCTGCTGCGCGATGGAATCCACTTTCACCACGATGCCGTCGATTTCGTATCCCAGAGATTCGCGCTTCGCCTCCCAGGTCCGGTAATACTCCAGAACGTCGTCTAAACCCGCGCACTTCTTCCGGTGCGGATTCACCTTGAAGCCCATCTTGGCGAGCACTTCGAGCGATTCCCAGTGGCTGTCGTAATGGAAACGGCCGTCTACCAACAGAAAATAGGCGAAGTATTCCAGCTGACGCGAAGCAGTCAGCGACGGCTCCAGCGCGCGCAGCGATCCGGCAGCGGCGTTGCGCGGATTGGCAAATGACGGCAAGCCCTGCTGCCCCTGCCGCGCGTTCAGTTTGTCGAAGGCTTTCAACGTCATGATAGCTTCGCCGCGCGCTTCAAAGGCGTCCAGCTTGGTCCGGACGCGCAAGGGCAGGCTGCGAATAGTGCGGGCGTTTTCGGTTACATCTTCGCCGACTTGTCCGTCACCGCGCGTGATGGCCTGCGCAAAAAGGCCGTCCTTGTAGTGGGCGGCCATGGAAAGCCCGTCCAGCTTCAACTCGGCGACGTACTCGTACGGCTGGCCATCCAGAAGATCGCGCACACGCCGGTCGAATTCGCGCATCTCCTCTTCGTTCAGGGCATTGTCCAAGCTCAACATGGGCGAACTGTGGCGCACCTTGACGAAGCCTTCGCGGGCCTTGCCTCCGACGCGCTGGGTGGGCGAGTCGGGCGTGATGAGATCGGGATGGGCGGCCTCCAGTTCCTTCAGGCGCCGCATCAGCCGGTCATATTCGGCGTCGCTGACCTCGGGGCGGTCCAGGACGTAATACAAGTAATCGTGGTGATGCAGCTTTTCGCGCAGTTCGTCGATTTCGCCTGTAACGCGTTTGTCGTGCATCTACTATAATTAGGGTACTATCGAGACCTACCAGCGCACCGTTCTAATTTACAATCCTTTCGCGGGCGGACTCAGACGGCGAAGGCATGGACTTCACCAGGCTCTGAAGATCCTGAACGAGAGCGGAATGGCCGTCGAAGCGCTCCCCACGGCAGGTCCTGGGACAGCCGGGCAGATCGCCCGCGCGGCAATCGATCGGGGCGCCGATCTCATTCTCGCGGCCGGCGGCGACGGCACCATCAACGAAATTGCCAACGGCATAGTGGGTTCGGAAGTTCCCTTGGGCGTGCTTCCGGCGGGAACGGCCAACGTTCTGGGCAACGAACTGAAGCTTGGCCGGACCATGGAACGCGCGGCGGAGACGCTGGCTCACTCGGTGAAGGAACGCGTGGCGGTCGGCCTTCTCACCAGCGCCGAAGGCTTTTCGCGATACTTCCTGCTAATGACGGGCGCCGGGCTGGATGCCGACATTGTGTACAGCTTGAATCTGCGGCTCAAGGACGCGTTCGGCAAAGTGGCCTATTGGATCGGTGGATTTGCCAAGGTCGGCCGGCGAATCCCGGAATTTACCGTGGGAGCGAACGGCCGCGATTATCGAACCAGTTTCGCCCTGGCTAGCCGCGTCCGCAACTACGGCGGCGACCTGGAAATTGCGCCGAGCATCTCACTGCTGGACGACGAGTTTGAGCTGGTGCTTTTCGAAGGCGAGAGCTCGTTTCGATATCTACGGTACATGCTGGGAGTGGTGACTCATCGTCTGCGGGACATGCCGGGTGTTACCATCCTGCGCACCCGACAGGCCGTATTCTTGCCGCCCGCCGGCGTCCGCGTGCATCTACAGGTGGACGGCGAATACACCGGCGTAGCCCCGGCCAGCGTGGAAATCGTCCCCAATGCGCTAACTCTGCTGGTTCCTCCAGACTTTCGCGCGCGGCGCCCGGCCCGTGTCGAGGACGCCCAATGGACAACGTCACACACACGCTGACCGGGTTGGCGCTGAGCCGCGCCGGCCTGGACCGGTTTTATCCGCGGGCTGCACTGGTGCTCATGCTGTCGGCCAATGTGCCGGACATCGATGTCCTCGCCGCGTTGCGCGGAGGGCTCGCCTATTTCGAGAATCATCGCGGTATCACGCATTCCATCGCCGCGGCTCCGGTGATGGCACTGCTGCCGGTGCTGGTGGTTTGTGCCATCGGGCGTAGTTGGCGCGGGTGGCTCGCAGCTTGGGGGCTATCGCTCATCGGAGTGGCCAGCCATCTGCTTCTGGATTGGACCAACGCCTACGGCATTCGCATGCTGTTGCCCTTCTCGTCGCGATGGTTGCGCCTGGACTTGAACGACCTCGTAGACCTGTGGATCTGGGCGGTTCTGCTGCTGGCTTGGCTGGGACCGATGCTCGGCCGGCTAGTGAGTTCCGAGATGGGTGCTAAGCCCGGGTCGGGACGCGGCCTGGCCATTTTCGCGCTGTTGTTCCTGGTGGTGTATGACGGCGGCCGCGCACTCTCGCATCAGCGCGCCGTGGAGATCCTGGAATCGCGCGTGTACCAGGGCGGTCCGCCGCTGCGCGCGGCGGCGTTCCCCGATTCGCCGGTGAATCCCTTTGCCTGGGCCGGATGGGTGGAGCGGCCGGACTTCGCGATGAATTTCCAGCTCAACATATTGAACTCCCAATTCGATCCCGCCGCTGGCATGATCATCTATAAGCCGGCCCCCAGTCCGGCGATTGAAGCGGCGCGCCGCACCTCGCCGGTGGAGGCGTTTTTGAAGTTCGCGCAATTTCCGCTCTGGCAGGTGATGCCGCTAGCGAATCCCGAGGGCGGGTTTCAAGTTGAGGTACGCGATTGGCGGTTTCCGTTCATGGCCAGCGCGACGGTAGACGCTTCCAACCGCGTGCTGTCTTCGTCGTTTGGATACTAGGCCAGGTAATCGAACAGCGTTTTCTTCGGCAACGCCGCTTCCGAAGCCAGCGCAGCCTGGAGTTGCGTTTGCGCCTGAGTGAGTTCGGTGATGTCTTCCGCCTCGTTGGCGTCCTGAATTCCGCTTAGCTGCGATTGCAGCTCGGTGACGTAGGTTTGGCCGAAGTCGGTAGCGGACGCCACCCGATCCTGCACGGTTCCATAGAAAGCCAGTTGCTGGTTCAGGTAAGTGTCTGCGCTCTGCACATCGGACATCGCCGCGGAGGCCCCTGCCGTATCGCCGTTGAGGAGCGCCTGGCGCAGAGTGTTGATGGACGTGAAAACGTTCTGGGTGCCGTCGGAGCTGTCGAAAATTTGCTGGGCGGTGAGGCTGATGGCGAACGTGGAGCCGTCCGGCGCCAAAGCCTGCCGCGTGGCCGCGGAGCCTTGATAGGCGCTAATCGGGTTGGCCTGTGTCAGGTCGATTGAGTAGGGAGCGGTCTGGTCGCTGTTTCCCGAGAAGATGTAGCGACCCTCCACGGTTGTGTTGGCCACCGCGGCCAACTGTTGGAGTACCGAGCCTAGTTCGCCCGCCAGGTCCTGCTGCGTCTGAGCGTTAGAGGTGTCGCTGGAGCCCTGCGCACCGAGGGTTTCAGCCCGTTCCACCAGGGAGACGGCGGTCTGCAGCACGCTTTGCGCAGTGTCGACTTCCGTGCCCACCCGGCCGAGGTTGGAGTTCACCTGCTGCACCTGAGCCAGGTCCGAGCGGGTCTGCCACAAACCGGGCATCTGTTCCGGCGCGTCTGCGACGTTGTTGATTTGCAGGCCCGTCGTGAGTTCCATCTGCGCGCGGTTGGCCCGCTGCTGGATCTGATCCAAACCGGTCAGAAAGGATTGGGCGGCGGAACTAAGGGATCTGATCATGGGGGGTCCTTCTATGTGCCGCTCATCATGTTCATGAGCGTTTGCGTCAAGCTGTTCAAGATAGTGACCGTTTCGGCGATGGCCTGGTAAGAACGTTGATACTCCAGCACGTACTGCGCTTCCTCGTCGAGTGAAACACCGGAGATCTGCTGGCGCATGGATTGAGCCTGATTGAGCAGCGCTTGCTTGGTGGATTGATTATTTTGCGCGGCCGAAAGATCGCTTCCGATCTGTCCTCCCAGATTGCCGTAGAGTTGCGCGAAGGTGTAGCCGTTGGCGTCCTTCGCGTTGGCCAGCGCTGCCAGATTGAGTGCGTTCTCGTTGCCCCCGGGCGATCCCGGCAGTGCGGCGGCAATCTGATCCGGTGTCAGAGGATTCACCGAGAGCGTCTGCGCTGCGCCGGTTGTAGCGTCGTAGGTGAAGAGGTCCGTGACCGGCGCCGCGCCGTTTTCGTCGATGCCGTTGTCCAACGTGGTATTGACCTGATCGGCAAAGTTCTGGGCGAGCGAGTTCAGGCTATTTACGTACGAAGGCAGTATGTTGTTCTTGTCGTCGAGCAGGGCGCTCAATTGCCCGCCTGTCATTTCGCTGGTGATGTCGGCGCCGGTACTGCTCAGTACCGCTGTTTGGGGAGCCGTGAAATCCCCCTGGATCGCGTAAACCTGGTCGGAAACGACGAGGGGAGTCTGACCGCCCACGTATACCGATACGGTTCCATCCGGTTGCTGAAGAGCAGTGTAGTTGACCAATTGCGAGAGCTGTTCCAACGCCGCGTTCAGCTGCGCATCCACGCCGGCGTTGATGCCGCCCTGCGGGTCCACGCGATTCTGCTGGTTGAGCTGAGCAATGGTCTGGGCTACCTGGTTGATATTGTCGATCGTGCCCCGCGTCCCCTGATCAATGTTGCTGCCTTGGCTCAGCAGGCCGTTGGCGGCTTGATTGAAGTCCAGCGCGACGGTTGTGGCCTGGTTGAGCACGGCCTGACGCGATACAGTGTCATTCGGGTTGACGCTGAGCTGCGAAAAGGCCGAGAAGAGGCTGCTCATGTCCGGGCCAATACCGGAGGTGTTGGATGTACTGAAGTAGTTTTCCAGCGGCGAAAGATCGGAGGCTTTTTGTTGATAGAAATTCACAGCGGTCTGCTGATCGCGGACAGCCTGCTCGGCAAATTGGTCGCGCGAGCTTTGCGCGCCGTTGAGCGCAACGCCCCCGGATTCGCCAGTGGCCAGATCGAACGGCCTGGCTTCAAGGTTGGCGACCTGTTTGGCGTAGCCGGGAGTGTTGGCGTTGGTGATGTTGTTCTCAGTGACTTCGAGCGCGCCTTCGTACACCCGCATGGCGTTGGCCGAGTTCAGCAGTGACGTCATGATGCTACCCATGCAGCACCACCTCGCCGGCTGCGTTAGAGGCCCGCTCGTCCGCCTTGCCTTCCGGAGTGTAGTTGGCGGGCGCGCGGTCGGGCGCGATCAGGCGCGCCCAGCCGGCGTAGAATTTGCCGGCGCCTTCGAGTAGGTCCTGGACGTTCCGCACCTCCAGGCGCAGGCGCGCCAGTTCACCTCCCAGCCCAGGCCACCTGCTCTCGGGGACCTCAGACTGGAGCACTGCTTCCAAGAGGGCCAGACACTGCACTGCGGCGCTTAACTCCGCCGCCCCCCGATCCATTGCGTCAATGGTGGGGTGCATCAGCCGCCCGCGCACCTTCTCTACAATGCGCCGGGCCGCTTTCACCTGATTCACTGCTTTCCCATCCTGCATCGGCTGCCTCACAACCAGTTTGCGCCGCTCAACTGAAGGCTTTCCTGAATGATGCTGGCGCTGACCACGTTCGCGTCCGCTTGATATTGCCCGCCGGAAACGGCCGTCCGCAGTGCGGATAGCTTTTCCATCTGCGCCGGCGAATCACTCCTCGCGGCGGCCATATAGAAACTCAGATTGGAAATCTGGACCTGATCGGTGGTGCCCCCGGTGCGGCGATTCTGCTGTTGCCCCTCACTTCTCGACGCCGGCACCGTGGATCCCGGGCTAGGAATTGTTCTGGCTCTAGAGCCGCTGATCTTCATAAACCATGCTGCCGACGAACCTGCGTCCCTTGCTGGATCAAACGCTGCTCATCGCCTTCCTACGTTGCTTATCGGCGCTGAAAATATGCGAGGGGAGGGGATAAGGTGAGAATGCGAGCGGGTGTACCACCGCGTGGCGCTCAGGGTTAGGACGACTACTGCTGTGCTTGCGCCGGGGTCCGCAGCCAGCGGTACAGAATCCCGCGGCTTCCGCCTTCCCGCCGCGGGCCTTTCGCAGGGGCGGATTGCGGATTCACTTGGTTCGCGTAACAGGCCAGCAGGGCGTCTTCGTCGTAGCCGATCGCTGCCGCATATTGACGCAAGTAGCTGGTGGCGAAGATTCCGCCCGGAAGCTTTTCGAATTCTTCGCTCTCGATGGCGCACAGGAAGCGCGTACTGATCTTGGTGCGCTCCGCGATCTCATCCAGCGAGATTCCCGCTGCTTTCCGGAAGTTGGCCAAAGCCAGCTTCGGCTGCGAACCCGATGGTCCGTGAAAATGAGGGTCCATGAGTACTAGCTCGCGTCCTTTATCTGAACTGTAACGGACTATCATAACCCATTTGTTCCCAGTTGCAACCGGGAAGTTCGGCATGTGTTACATTGGCGGAGTATGCGGATTTTGGCTATTCTTGTCTTTGCGTTTTTTTCACTGATCAGCGTGGGGTGCACCGACGGTGGGGTAATGCTCCAGGCCCCGCTGCAGGGCGAATGGTCCAATTTCCACAACGACAAGAACATGATCAGCAAGGACGCGCGCGAACAGCCCGAGAAACCGCCCGCTGAAAAGTAGTCCAGGAAATCCTGGCGGGAAATCAGTTTCACCGGGGTCCGTCAAACGTCTGGAGGGCTCACTCGCATGACCACTCAGACTCTCGTTTCGTCAATCGCTTGCGCTACGCTTCTGGCCTTTTCGTCAGCCGCCCAGAATGCCGCTCCAAGCTCACCTGGAAATCTGGACATCACGGGGATACCCGCTCCCCTGGGTGTCTATTATCATGCCGCCGGCGGGTGGGTTGGCCTCTCGCACACCGTCCTGATGCCGTTCTGGGACGGCAGGCCGGCTGCATTGGAAGTCCTCAATGTGGGTTCCGACCATGCGCTCATCCATCTTCCCGGCGGCCACGCAGGCATTCAGATCGGCAATGATACGCGGCCGACTTTTTACCTGCATGGCGTGAGCTCCGCCGATTTGCATCTGGTTCGCCTCGCACAGAAAGGCGACTACCGCGAACTGCAGATGCCAGTCAGCCGGTATTTTTGGGACTGGGCGCATTTCCGCGCGAAGGACTTGACCGACTTCGACATCGTGGGCGTGAACGGGGATGTCGTGGCGATCCGGCCGAGCGCGGACCTGAAGCCGGGCGAGTACTCTCTGGCGTCGGTCCTGGGACGCGATTACGAACGGCTCCGGCTGGGATTTGACTTCGGGATCGTCACGGTCTCGGCCCGGCGATAGCACGGATTGCCACAGCGGGTGCAGTAACCTCGGCTTGAGGCCAGGCAAGCTTGACTCGAAGCGATTTTCAATAACTGGCTGAGCTTCATCTCCAGCACGCCAGAGCTCTGACGGAAGCTCAGCTCTACTCGGGCGCGTACTATATATGTGGATACACGGTAGAATGTGCATTGAAGGCATGTATCGCCCGGCGTACAAATCAGTTCGACTTCCCAGACAAGAGACTCGCGAATAGTGCGTGGACCCACGATCTAGAAGAACTGACCAAGGTTTCAGGATTGAAGCCGGAATTTGAGGCTGCAATGCAAGCCGACACTCCGCTCAGATCGAATTGGCACGCTGTGAATAGCTGGAGCGAGGCGAGCCGCTACGAAACGCATCTTCAGCACGAGGCCGAGGGGTTGTTAAGCGCTGTCTCCGATCCCGATCATGGAGTTCTCGCATGTATCAGACGATATTGGTAACGAACGATGTTGAAAACGGGCGAAGAATCGTGGACAAGCTGGAAGAAAACCGACTCCTCAAAGTGGCGGCAGCTTTCTGGTTTCATTTCGAGGAAGAGGATCAGTGGAAGCTGGTAGTTGTGTCTCCCGATGTCGCCGAGAAGGGGTCCAAGGTGCTATACACGTGGGTTTCAACACTGTTGTACGACTTGGCGAATGATCCTCAAAAACCTCTCGAATTCCCGATGGATCGAATTATACTAGTGAGCCCGTACAGTCTGCTTTATAAGATGGTTAAGCAACACGCAGGGCCAGTGGGTGGACCTGTTCGGGAGGGACCCGTGCTGGACGCCTACATATACAAAATGGCGTGACTCTGATCTCGCCCTAGTACTTCGGCACGCTCGGGTCGACTTTATCGCTCCAGGCCAGGATGCCACCGCGCATGTTGCGGACCTTCTTGAAGCCGGCCTGCTTGAGGAAGTCCACTGCCTTGCCGCTGCGGACGCCGCTCTTGCAGTGCGCCACGATCTCATCGGCCGAGTTCAGTTCGTTGATGCGCTTGGGCAGGTCGCCCAGCGGGATCAGCTGCGCAAAAGGAATATTACAGATTTGGTATTCGTGCGGCTCGCGAACGTCGATCAGCACAAACCGGTCGCCGCGGTCGATCTTAGCCTTCACTTCCACCGGATCGATGTCGCCTTCAGCGGCCGCCGGCTCGTGCGGCTGATTGGGCACGCCGCAGAACTGCTGGTAATCAATCAGCTCGCGGATGGTCGGGTGATCGCCGCACACGGGGCATTCCGGATTGCGCCTGAGCTTCAGCTCGCGGAAGCGCATGGCTAGCGCATCATAGAGCACCAGGCGGCCGACCAGCGGTTCGCCGATTCCCAGAATCAACTTCACTGCTTCGGTGGCTTGAATCAGGCCCACGGTGCCCGGCAAGATCCCCAACACCCCGCCTTCGGCGCAGCTCGGAACCAGGCCCGGAGGTGGCGGCTCGGGATACAGGCAGCGGTAGCACGGTCCGCCGGGATAGGCGAAGATCGTCGCCTGGCCCTCGAAGCGGAAGATGGAGCCGTAGACGTTCGGCTTACCCAGCAAGACGCACGCGTCATTCACCAGGTAGCGCGTCGGAAAGTTATCCGTGCCGTCAATGACGATATCGTAGTCCTTCAGAATGTCCAGCGCGTTTTCGCTGGTGAGCGCCGTCTCATGGCGGTCGATATCGATGTGTGGATTAATGTCCAGCATCGTTTCGGCGGCCGAGTCCAGCTTCTTCTTGCCGACGTCCTTAGTGCCGTGGATCACTTGGCGTTGAAGGTTTGTGAAATCGACGACGTCGAAATCGACCAAGCCGATCCGGCCGATGCCAGCGGCAGCCAGGTACATGCCAAGCGGAGCGCCCAGGCCGCCGGTTCCAATGAGCGCAACTTTCGCCGCCTTCAGTTTCAACTGCCCTTCCATGCCCACTTCGGGCATGATCAGGTGGCGGCTGTAGCGCAGAATCTCGTCCTTCGAAAGTGTCACCGCAGGCGTCGCTACACCCGCCGATCCGCCCGCGATGCTGGGCACGATCGAAACCGTGTCGGCGTCCTTGATCGGCGTGGCTTCCTTGCTCAGATAGCGGATGTCCTCGTCGTTCACGTACACGTTCACGAAGCTGCGCAATTTGCCTTCGTCATTGTAAAGATGGCGGCGGAGGTCGGCATACTGGCTGGTGAGCGACGTGAGCACCTCGCCGACCGTCGCGCCGGCCAGTTGCACCGAGTCCTTTTTGTCCGCGTATTGGCGCAGCGGAGTGGGAATCAAAATCTTAGCCATAAATCAACTCTTCCTCGGGAGCGGCGGTCTGATCGAAGTCGGGCCGGTAGCTATTGGCGTGGTCGAACCGCCCGTCCTTTACTGATAGCACGACGTAGGAGAACCAGGGGCAGGAGTTTTCCAGGTCGCGCTTGGAGAAATACGCGTCGCAGTTGGGATGCGAATGGAAGACGCCCAGAACGTCCAGGCCCTTCTCGCGCGCTTGCCGATCCACGCGATGCAGGTCCTTGGGATCCATCACGAAGAAATCTTCCTGCGGACCGGTGTAAGTATTGGGCAGCGGGACGGCTTCCTGCACCAGACCCTCGGAGCCGACCATCACGCCGCAACATTCTTTGGGAAATGTGGCTTCAGCATGCGACACCATGGCGTCCCATGCCTGCTTCTCAATCCGGATCATTCCAAAATGGCTCGCTCAGATATTTGTAGGCGCCATCGCACAGCACGGTCACGATTACGCCGGGCTTCTTGGCTTCTGCCAGCTTCCGCGCGACTTTGGTGGCGGCCACCAGGTTGGCGCCCGACGAGATACCCACCAGTAGCGCTTCTTCCCGCGCCAGCTTGCGGCACATCGCGTAGGCGTCTTCGGTCTCGACCCAGATATTGTCGTCGGCTAGCTTGGGATCGTAGATGCCGGGAACGATCGCCGTGGGCATGTGCTTCAAGCCCTCCAGGCCGTGGAAGCCGGAGGATGGCTGCGCCGAGATGCACTTAATTCCAGGAACCTCTTCGCGCAGGCGGCGCGTGTTGCCCATGAACGTTCCGCTAGTCCCCATGCAGGCCACGAAATGTGTAATGCGGCCTTCGGTCTGCGCCAGAATCTCGACCGCCGTTCCCTCGTAATGCGCTTTCCAGTTCGCGGGGTTGTTGTACTGATCGGGGTAATAGTAGCGGTCTGGATCGGCTTCGTAGATCTGGCGGCACAAACGGATAGCCCCATCCGACCCTTCGCCCGGATCGCTGAATACCATCTCTGCGCCATAGGCCTGCAGCACGTGCTTGCGCTCCATGGAGGCGTTCTTCGGCAGGCACAGCTTCACCTTGTAGCCCAGGTACGCGCCGATCATAGCGTAGGCGATGCCGGTATTGCCGCTGGTGGCATCCAGGACGATCTTGTCGTGCGTCAGCTTGCCTGATCGCTCGCCGTCCAGAATCATGTTCAGCCCGGCACGATCCTTCACCGAGCCGCCGGGATTGAACAACTCCGCTTTGCCAAAGATCTCGACGCCCGGGAACTCGCGCGCGATGCGCGACAGGCGGATAAGCGGCGTGTGGCCAATGAGTTGGAGCAGATCCGTCGCCACCAGGCGCGAAGCGGGCGGAGCGATCTGTATAGCGACAGACATGGCATCTACCTGATCCTACTCATTTTATCACCTCGTTGTCGCTGGACAAACAGGTGATCCGCTTTTCGGTTTCGCTCCTGTTAGATGCGCTGGGAGAGCTTTGGTCGCCAAAACGACCGGCCAGCCGCATTTATTCGCCGGGAACCCGATAGCCGTGGCGCCAATAGACGGAGAGCTTTGGCCCTCCGGCCGGGCGATCCAGCTTGAGTTGGACGTAGTGGAACCTTCCGTCGTCGACGCCGTTCGGCGGAACGAATCCGAGCACGTACATCGAGCGTAGTTCTTTGCTGATGCGATCGGCCACCGTGGCCAACTCGCGACTGTTCTGGGCGTGGAAGTACCTTCCCCCGGCGCGCTCGCACAACCTTTCGAGCAGACTGGGGCCTTCCAGCTCTTCGTCGGAGCGCGCGGTGAGGTAGGGCGATTCCTCCATGTCCACGGCGTACATCTGCACATCCGCCTCCTCTAATGCCCCGGCGATCTCGCGTTCCCGGTACCGGCTGTGGTTGTCTCCGCCGTCGGAAAGGACCAGCACGGCACGGCGCGGGTTTGTGGCTAGCTTCGTTTGGTCGAGTGCAAGATGGACCGCATCCAGCAGCGAGGTACGCCCGTTCGGCTCGGTAATTCCGGCGCTCTTCTCGATGAAGGCCTCATCCGAGACCCAGGGAACGGCCAGTTCGGCCTGGCTGGCGAAAGTAATCAAGCAAAACTGGTCTCCGGGATTGGATGTCGCCAGTATCGTGCGCAGAGCCTCGTAAGCGCCTGAGATTTTCTTCCGCATGCTGCCGCTCGTATCGAAGACGATGGCCAGCGACAACGGCGCCTCCTCTTCGCTGAAGTACGCGATGTTCTGCTGGACTTTGTCCTGGAAGAGGCGGAAGTGATCCCGCGTGAGACCGCGGACCGGCCGGTCAGCAGGATCCAACACGGTTGCGTTAATCAGTACGAGGTAAGAATTGCTCCGGAATGCAGGGTGTTGCTGAATGTCCGCGGCGCTGGCCGCCATCGTCAAGCCCAAGACAACTCCCAGGCAGCGTCGAAGGGCGGGCTTTCCCATACCTCAAGATAGCTCGCCGAACGAGCGGATCCCAAGGTTCTCTGGTACTGGACGAGCGCGGTACTAGGTGTGGTACGAAGCGCATCAGCCAGTAAGGGGTAGGCCCGCTTTAAAGATGGATGCCCACCATGGCGCTGAGGCGGATCGAAATATCGTTCAACGTGTCGGACTGAGCCTTGAGCTCTTCGGAGGCCGCGGCGCTTTCCTCCGCATTGGCGGCTGTGGATTGAGTCAGCTGCTCCATCTGCGTGATGGCCTTGCCGATTTCCTCGATCCCCCGCAACTGTTCCTGGCTGCCGATGTGGACTTCGTCGACCAGGGTTTTGGATTTCTCGGAATCGGCCGTGATCACGCGAATCCCTTCGGCGACCTGATCCACTTTCATTCTCGCGTTGCCAGCTTTCGCAATGGATTCTTCAATGAGTTCGGCGGTGTCTTTGGCGGCTTGCGCGGAGCGTTGCGCCAGACTGCGTACTTCGTCGGCCACTACGGCAAATCCCATCCCGGCTTCTCCGGCGCGCGCGGCTTCCACCGCCGCGTTGAGGGCCAGGATATTGGTTTGAAACGCGATGCCATCGATCACTTTAATAATCTTGGAAATTTTGTCGCTCGACGCGTGAATCTCCTGCATGCCCGCCACCATTTCGTCCAATGACAGGTTGGTTTCGACGAACCGGCGCCCGGATTCGCTCACGATGTCCGCCGTAGTTTTCGAGTTTTCCGTGTTGCGGCGGGCCATGGCGCTGATCTCCTCCGCCGATGCGGAGGTTTCTTCGAGCGAGGCTGCCTGCTCGGAAGAGTGTTGCGCTAGCGTCTGGCTGGCTCCGGAAACTTGCGACGCCGCTCGGGAAACCTGTTCGGCGCCGCTGGCGATGGAGTGCGTGATCTCTTTCAGGCTTTGTACCAGCCCGAATACGACCCAGGCTGCGACCGCCCCGCAGAGCAGCACTAGAACCAGGATGGTCCAGTTGAGGCTCTCGGTGTGGTTCATGGAAGCTTCCATAGCCGCGTTGCCCTTCAACTGCCGCTGGCGGCTGGCGGCGCCTAACTCCGCGGTGGCCTTCTGAATCCAGTCCATGATCGGCGTGGTTGTTTTCAGGATCATCTGGCTCGCTTGCTCTCCTTGACCGGCCATGCTCATGTCGGCAAATTCCTTGAAATGGTCGTTCCATTGCGCCAGATGGGAGCGCAGTTCGCGCACTATGGCCTGATCCGAGGTGGTGAGATTCCGCGTTTCCATGGCGTCGACGGCTTTTTGCGCGTCCTGGTTGGCGGCCAGGAACATGTCGCGCGCTTTGGCCGTTTGAGCGGAGTTGTGCATCATCGAAAAGAGCGAGATGCCACGCATCGCGCTGCGCATGTTGGCGATGGAAATGGTCACCTGCCGCGCGTCATCCAGCAGCGAGGCGTTGCTGAGCACCTCCTGCGCCAACTCCCGCCGCATGTTATTCACGGAAAACAGTGCGTAGGTGGAACTGCCAAGCGCCACCACGAGGATAAGCCCAATGCACCAGAACAGCCTGACCTGAACGTTTGCTTCTTTTCGCACTTTAGAGTAGACCCCTTCAGAGATTTTGCCGTCGGAACCCTTATCGGCCGGACTTGGTGAGCCAAGAGCGCTTATCTTGCCTTCACCGGCGTTCATACTCTCCCCTCTCGTTCCGATGAGATCACCGGGCGCGGTTCCAGCCGGCCGACTTTTCTCAGGGAGCATTTCATGCACAATTTCTTTCATCGAACTTGGACAGGCGGCCAGTGGCGCAGTTACGCAATCCGCCTGATGCTATGCTGCACCGCAGGTGCAATCACAGCATCGATGGCCCTGGCGAGCGAGAACGGAGCGAGCGTTTACCCGGCAGGCGTCGAAACCGTGATGCCCGGCATGGCGCCGGCCCCGGGGAGGACGCTGTTTCTCGAGTTCAACAATTACTACATGGCCAACGGCCTGGCAAATTCCAAAGGCCAAAATGAAATGCCCGGATTTCACCTGCGCGTGGCCGCGTTCGCGCCCAAGATCGTGCACAACTGGGGCGTGCATCTGCTAGGCGGGACGCTGTTCAGCTCGGCCGCCCTGCCCTTCCTGTATCAAAGTCTGAACGCGCCGTTCGGCGCGCAGGCCAAGACCGGCTTTGCCAACCCCGATCTTCAGCTGGGCGCGATCGCGTATGCCAAAGGCGATTTGCATTGGTGGTACGGCTTTGATCTCTATACGCCGGGATTCCCCTTCAATAAAAACGATCTCATCAACATCGGCCAGCACAACTTTGCCTATACTCCGGAAGCCGCGTTTACCTATTTGCCCAAACATGGGCGTCTGGAGATCAGCTCGAAGTATCAATACATCATCAACGGCGCCGATTCGGCGACGAATTACAGGTCGGGGCGGGAGTTTGTTTGGGAGTACGACGGGATGGTGAAAGTTACGCGCAAGCTTGCGATTGGCGGCAACGGGTTCTTCTACCGCCAGATGACCAACGACGTCCAGAACGGCGTGATCGTGAGAGACGGCAATCGCGGCCGTGACTTTGCCTTCGGGCCGGAAGTGAAGTATCACATCGGCAAGTGCGCTCTGATCGCGAAGTATGAAAAGGACATGCTGGTGGAGAACCGGCCCATCGGCAACGCCTTCTGGCTGCAATTCGGAATGCCTCTCGGACACGGGCACGAATAGTCTTGGGCGCTGGAGCGTGCCGTCGTTCGTCGGGATGCCGCGCGTTGAGATATGATTCATCCGTGGCTACCAAAACCGAATACGTCAATCTCTCCGCGAGCGACGGCACCTCGCTCCGCGCCTATGTTGCGCATCCTTCCGGCACCCCCCGGGCGGGGCTGCTGGTGTTTCAGGAAGCTTTCGGCGTGAATGCCCACATACGCGACGTCACGGAACGCTTCGCCCGCGAAGGCTATCTCGCGATTTCGCCGGAACTGTTTCACCGCACGGCGCCGGGACTGGAAGCCGGTTACACCGATTTCCCCGCAGTGATGCCGCACCTGCAGGCGTTGACCGACGCGGGCTTGACCGCAGACATCCAGGCCGCTTACGGCTGGTTGAAGAACGGCGAAGCGAAGAATCTTCCAGTGGGCGCAACGGGATATTGCATGGGCGGCAGGACGTCGATTCTGGCGGCGCTTACCGTGCCGCTGGCGTGCGCGGTCTCTTATTATGGCGGCGGCATCGCGCCTCCCGGCTTCTTCCCGAGCCTGGTGGACCGTTTGAAGGATCTGAACGCACCGACCATGCTTTTCTGGGGCGGTCTGGATACGCACATTCCCGCTGAAGCAGTGCAGGCGGTGACCACAACGCTTAGCGCCGCGAAGAAGGATTACGTCAACGTCGTGTTTTCGGCGGCGGATCATGGGTTTTTCTGCGACGCGCGGGCCAGCTACAACCCGGCGGCGGCCAGGCAGGCCTGGGCGTTAACCCTGGAATTCTTCAACACGCATCTGGCGAGCGCCACGAAGAAGGCCGACGCGTAGAACCGCGCTCACCACTGCCGCACGCCGCTCCAGGCCAACTGGATGCCGAGCGTGATCAGCCACAACGAGAGCACGACGCGGAAGGCGCGCTGCGGTGTAATTGCCGCCAGATAGGTTCCGGCGAATGCGCCCGCTAGCCCGCCGATCACCAGTTTGCCCAGGATTACGGCGTCATAGTTGCCGGCGCTCAGTTGGAAGCCGCTGCCGACCAATGACACGCAGAGACCGAAAAACAGGTCGGTTCCAACCACTCGCGCTGCGCTCAGCGGCGTGAGCCACAGCAACACCAGCGATCCGAGAGCGCCCGCGCCCGCTGAGGAAAACCCGACTTCGGCGCCGATGGGCAGCGCGATCGCCGGCAGCCAGCGTGCCAGATTCCTGGTCCCTTCCTGCACCGGCTTGAGCCACAGGCGGTACAAGTTCATAGCGGCCATGACGACCACCGTGCAGCCGAGCGCCGCGTAAAGAACGCCCTGCGTGCCTTGGGTGTTCAGCTTGGCCAAAACGAAAGAGCCGCCCAGGACGCCCGGAATGCCGCCCGCGAGCAGATAGCCGAGCACTTTGTAATCCACCTGCTTGCGGTAGATCTGCATCGGCACAACCAGCATCTTGACGGCGACGCTGAAGGCTAGCGCGGTGCCCACGGCGTGTGCGGGGGGAACGTGGAAGAACAGGATCAGGACCGGAGCCGTGATCACGCCGGCGCCCACACCGGTGATCCCGATAGCCACCGCAATCAGGAATCCGAGGACGATCTCCATGATCCTATTTCGCCTGAATGTGGATGCCGCACTCCAGCTTGTGCCCAGCCCAGCGGCCCGAGCGCGGGTTATCCGGATCGAGCGGCGGAGTGGTGCAGGGGGCGCAGCCGATGCTGGTGTAGCCCTGATCGTAGAGCGGGAGCACGGGGATGCCGCGCCGCTTCAGATAAGCCCAGACGTCGGCGTTGGTCCAGTCGGCCAGCGGGCTCACTTTGAGTAACTGGTGTCCGGTTGGAAGCCTGAAATCGTCGATCGCCTTCAGATTGGCGCGCGTGGGCGACTGCTCGCGGCGCAAGGCGGTAAACCAGACGCCGTAGTCCGCCAAGCCGGCAAAGAGCGGCTCTACTTTGCGCATGCCGCAGCAGCGGTCCGGCGCGGTCTGGTTCAGAATGCCGAACCGGGATTCCTGCTCGGCGACCGGCATTTTCGACCCCAGATTCACCAGATTCAGATGCAGATGGCCGGTCATCTGATCGCGGTAGGCGTAGGTCTCCGGGAAATGATAGCCGGTGTCGAGGAACAACACGGGGATCTCTGGCCGCTCGGCGATGACCAGGTCGACCAGCGCCATGCATTCAGTCTGAAAGCTGCAAGTGACGCAGGCAGCGGCGCTGTTCCCGGTGAATACCTCGCGGATCAACGCCGCTGCGCCGTCGATTTTCTGGTCCAGAGTCATGCCGCTAAATCCCCTCGCCGCCGGTCAACGTTTCTTTACGGGGCAGGATGCCGGTTTCTTCCATGGTCGCGATGACGGAATCGGCCGCCAGCTCATCGTCTTCCGGCAATTCCCAATCCGGAGGCCGGTTGGAGACCAGCAACACCAGCAGCCCGGCCTGTTCCAGCGCTTCGAGCATTTGCGAGGAAGCATGCTCCACCACCGCCACCGCGCAGCCGCGATCGAACAGTTTGCGCTCCACCAGCCACGCCAATTCGACGCGGGCGCCGAGCGATACCGTGTCGCCGCCATGCCCGTAGCGGGCAATTCGCTCGACCGGAGTGACGCGGCCGGCCTTGTTTTCGAGCTTCGACTGGGGCGCACGCCCGCGCTCGATGGCCACCGGGGCGAGAATCATTCCCGCACCGACCGTGGCATTGCTGACCGGGTCAATCAGTACGAAGCTGCCGGTGGCCCGGTTTTGCGTATAAGGATCGAAATATACGGCGCGGCTGGTTTCGATGCGCAACACGCCGATGGCGTTCATCTCCAGTTGGTCGGCCGCCTCGTGTTCCATGGTCGAGACGTTGACGCGATGCCGGACCGCCTTCACCTCAGCGGGAATCGTTTGTGTCGTATGCTTCAACAGGTACTGGCGCGCGGCGTCGAGCGCCTGCTCGCTGAGCCACACTACGCTCGCGTCGAAATGGCGCGTGACTTCCGGAGGTTTCTGGGCCGAGACGATCATGTCGCCGCGGCTGATGTCGATCTCGTCTTCGAGCGTTAGCGTCACCGACATCGGCGCCACCGCTTCCTCGAGGCGGCCATCGAACGTTTCGATGCTCCTCACGCGCGAACGCCGCCCCGATGGCAGGGCCAGAACGGTATCGCCGGGACGAACCACGCCGGAAACAGCCTGGCCGGCGTAACCGCGGAAAGTCTGGTCTGGCCGGATCACGCGCTGGACGGGGAAACGGAACGGCGCGACACGCGAACGATGTTGCACTGGGACGGTTTCGAGGTACTCCAGCAAACTGGGCCCGTTGAACCAGGGCATGTTCCGGCTGCGCCGCACGACGTTGTCGCCTTCGAGCGCGCTGATGGCCAGAAAATAGACGTGGGGCGGGTTCAGGCTGGCCAGAAATTCGCGGTATTCGGCTTCGATGGCCCGGAATACGCGTTCGTCGTAGCCGACGGCGTCCATTTTGTTCACCGCGACCACGAAGTTGGGGATACCCAGCAGCGAGGCGATATAACCGTGGCGCCGCGATTGCGCAAGCACGCCGTTGCGGGCGTCGATCAGGATTACCGCCAGCTCGGCCGTGGATGCGCCGGTAGCCATGTTGCGCGTGTACTGCTCGTGGCCGGGTGTGTCGGCGATGATGAACTTGCGCCGGGCGGTGGCGAAATAACGATACGCGACATCGATGGTGATGCCCTGTTCGCGTTCGGCGCGCAGGCCGTCGGTGAGCAGCGAAAAGTCGATCGGCCCAGCCGAGCGGTTCACCGTGGAATTCACCACGGACTTGAGCTGATCTTCGTAGACGCTTTGCGAGTCGTAAAGCAGGCGGCCGATCAGGGTGGATTTGCCGTCGTCCACGCTGCCGGCGGTGGTGAAGCGCAGCAGGTCCTTGGCCTGCTCCTGCGCGAGGAAATCTTCGATCTCGAAGGAAGGCTGCTGGTCGGCAATCGCGGCCATCAGAAATAGCCCTCGCGCTTTTTGATCTCCATGGAGCCTTCCTGATCGTGGTCGATCACGCGGTTCTCGCGTTCGGAACGGCGGAAGGACACCAGCTCCTCGATGATCTTGGGAATCGTGTCGGCGTCCGAGCGGATGGCGCCGGTGCACGGGCTGCAGCCGAGCGAGCGCATGCGGCACCGGACCATTTGCGGCTTCTCACCGGGTAGCAGAGGGATGAAGGACTGCTCCAGCGGGATTAGCGTGTCGCCGCGCACGAGCATCTCGCGCTCTTTGGCGAAATACATCGGCACAATCGGGATCTTTTCGACGTGGATGTACTGCCAGACGTCCATTTCCGTCCAGTTGGAAAGCGGAAAGACCCGCAGGCTCTCGCCGGGATGAATGCGGGCGTTGAAGAGATTCCACAACTCGGGCCGCTGGTTCTTGGGATCCCACTGGCCCTTTTCGTCACGGAAGGAGAAGATGCGCTCCTTGGCCCGCGATTTTTCTTCGTCGCGCCGCGCTCCGCCGATGGCCGCGTCGAACCCGCCCTGCCGCAGGCCGTCCAGCAGGGCTTTCGTCTTCAAGAGCCCGCAGCAGCGCTGGGTGCCCAGGCGAAACGGGTTGGCGCCGTCTTCGATGGCTTCGCGATTCGTGTAGACGATCAACTTCGCGCCGATTTCGGCCGTGTAGCGGTCGCGGAACTCGATCATCTCGCGAAACTTGTAAGTGGTGTCGATGTGCAGCAGCGGGAACGGGATCGGAGCGGGGTGGAAGGCTTTCTGGGCCAGGCGTAGGAGGCAGGAAGAGTCCTTGCCGATCGAGTACAACATGACGGGCCGCTGGAATTCGGACGCCACCTCGCGCATGATATGGATGCTTTCGGCTTCCAACAACCGTAGATGGCCCAGCTGCGACATCATAGCGAGTGTAACAGAACAATCTGGATAATGTCTATTGAGATTGAGACATTAACCAATAAGTCCTTCCTTTCTTAGATCTTCCAGGAGAGGAGCACGCGCACTGCGAGGGTAGCCGAAGTCCCAGAAAGGATTTTCGGCGGTACTCTCCCAGACGCGCTTTTCTCGATCTGTGAGCAGGGCTTCGAAGCGCTGGTCCAGTTCGCTGACTTCGGCATCCAAGCCGAGCATCGCTATGATTCCCCGCAAATCCAGGTCGTTCCGATAATCCTCCAGACCCAACTTATACCCCTTCTCGACCTGCTCCACAAATTTTCGCCAGCGCTCGATCAAGCCGGCGCGGCCGGCGCGTACCAGATGCTCCGGATATCCATTATCCCGAAGGTAGGCCGCCATTTCCTCGTCGGTCATCGTCTTCGCCGAGCCTGGCGCTGGAAGTAGCGCTCGCCGTCGTTGGGGATGAAAAACGTGCGGATGGTGTGGTCAGGATTGTAGGCGCCGAAGTAGCCGTGGCGCTTGTCGAAGCGGCTGAACTCGCCGTCGGTGCGCCGAGCTTCCAGAATCGGCCCGCCGGCGGGGGCGTCGCGCAACTCCTGCGCCAGATGCAGATACTCGGGCTCGGTGATATGGCCGAATTCGCCGCCGTGCTTGGCGTAGTGTTCGTCAAGCAGTGCGCGGCTGCGGAAGCCAGGGCCGGCAGCGTAGAGCAGCGCCGCAACCAGAACCGCGATCGAAATTCGAAGGAGACGAATCCCCAATCCCCAGCCCCCAGTGCCTAATTTCTAAGGAATCGCCCACTTCCGCTCGATCGGCAAACCGAAGCGGACCAGGACAGCTTCCACGTCCTTCTCGCTCAACCGGGAGGCGTCGTATTCCACCGCCAGTTTGTCGAGCGAAGGCGCCAACTGCACGCGCTGGATTCCATACCAGCTGTGGACATCCGCCACGGCGCCGGCGTCCGCATCGTTAAGCGGGCGGACCAGATTGTATTCGAGCTGAATCTTTGTCATGCGCTTATGGGAATCCTCAGGATATCATCGCTGTATACTGCGTTCATGATCAACGTGCTCCAACACCCCCTGGGACGGTGCTTCTCAAGAGCGGCTCTTGCCGCGGCAGTCCTCTCCGCATTCCTTGCCCTGGAAGCGCGAGCGCAGGAACAACAGCAGGCACCCACTGCGGAAGACATTGCCGACGGCATGCGGCTGTTTGAGCAAAAAGGCAACTGCCAAAGGTGTCATGGCTGGTCTGGTGACGGCCATAAAACCGACGGCGAAATGCCTGACGGCGCGAACTTACGTGAAACCAAGCTCAACCGCGCCGGGCTGGTCCTGCTGATCAAGTGCGGGAAACTGAACTCGCAAATGCCGGCCTTCGACAAGTTTGCCTACAGCGACGGCCGATGCTACGGCAAGAAGCAAGCCGACCTGACGGCCTACCCGACACGCATGCCGGATCCACCGGCAACGCTGCAGATGCGCGAGATCAACCTGGTGGTCGACTTCCTGATCGCGAAGGTGGTCGGCAAAGGCCCGATGGATCGAGCGAAATGCATCGAGTTCTGGGGCTCGGAGACCGAGGTCTGTAAGACTCTTCCGAAATGAGCCGCTCCGCTCAGTTCAGTGCGAACACGAACAGATAACTGGAGTCCTGTAAGTTGTCGAACCGCACCGGATGCAGGTGTCGGCCGCTCGACTGAACCGCAAGGTACTGCTTTGTTCCGATCGCGTACGTAACCGGCGCGCCCTTGAGCGCGGTGCCCACATTAAACCGCCAGAGTTCTTCAAGTGTCTCATCGTTGTAGGCCACGACCCAGCCGTCCTGCAGCGCAGTGAAGAGGACGCCGCCGGCCGTGTCCGTAGCGCCCGACCGAATCTCGATATCGGTGACGGCCTTCGCGATGACCTTGTGGTTGATGGTGTCGAAGGCGGTCACCGAACCATAATAAAGGTCGCTGTTGAAGGTTCGTTTCTCGCTGTTCTTGCGATCCAAGCCGCCGTTCGGCGACAGGAACTTATACTCCGCGCCATTTTGTGAGAAGCAGCCTTCAATCCCTACGCCGTAGGCGATGTGCTTGATGGGGTTATAAGCGGAGGGCTGGTGAGCGATGCCGCCGTGCCAGGTGGGGCAGGTCCGCTTTTCAGGATCGCCTCGGAGGGATCGTGCGGCGGGATTGTAGACCTGCACATCCAGCTTCGAACTGTATTCAACCGGCTTGCCGGTCTCCGGGTTGATGCCTTTGGTCCAGTTCAGGTCGTTGACGTATTGACCCGCCTTTAAGAACCTCCCGTTCGTGCGATCCAGGGAATAGAAGAAGCCGTTGCGGCCGAAGTGGCTGACGACCTTGCGGGGCACGCCGTTGATGACCGTGTCGTAGAGCATGTGAACACCGACCTCGTCGTAGTCCCATGAATCGTTGGGCGTGTATTGGAAATACCAAGCCAGTTTGCCGGTGTCGATGTTGAGGGCCACGGCCGAATCGGTGTACAGATTGTCGCCGGGACGCGACTGCGGATCGTATTGCGGAACCGGATTGCCCGTGCCCCAGATGGTGAGCTTCGTCTCTTGATCGTAGGAGCCGGTCTGCCAGATCCCGCCGCCGCCGGTTTTCCAGGCATTGTTCTTGTCCTTCCAGGTCTCGCTGCCAGGATCGCCAGGCTTGGGAATCACATACCAGCGCCACAGTTCGTTGCCCGTTCGCGCATCCAGCGCCGCAATCCAGCCGCGGGTTCCGGCGTCGCCCGCACCGTTCGCAATCAGAACCTTTCCGTCGGCTGCCAGCGGCGCGGTATCGAAAAACTCCCGGGTACCGAACTCGTTGGTTTTGGCCATCATCTTGTCCCACACGATTTCGCCATTGTTCCGATTGACGCCAATCACGCGGCCATCGGGAAGAGCGGCGATCACCAGGTCTTCCCACAACGCAACGCCGCGGGTGCGCGACGTGTTGCCCTGGTGCTTCACACCGGGATCGCAGACCCAGACGAACTGGCCCCGGTTGGGATCGCGCGCGTCGATCTTATAGAGCGTGCCCCAGCCGTCAGATGTATACATGTATCCGTTGTCGATGAGAGGATTGAGCTCGTTCTCGGGGCCGTTTTGGCCGACGTCTTGCATGCCGCCGAGCGCGAGCGCCCAAACCATGCGAAGGTTCTTGACGTTTTCCCGGTTGATCTGCGACAGCTTGGAGTAGCGGGTGGAACCGTAGTCGCCGTTCATCATGAGCCAGTTTTGCGGCTCATTCTGCGTGTTGAGTAATCGCTCCTTGTTGACGGTCATTGTGTATTGGGACTGCGCGAATGCCACAAGGGCGAGCGCGCCGGCCAATCCACAAGCGAAAGCCGTGACCGCGATGATTCTCGGCAAACCAGTCTGCATGGACGATCTCCTCTAGATGAGGATAGAGATTCGAGAGGCGGCGGGCAAGCGGGTTTCGGAAAGGTGGTTATGCCGTGCCAGGCAAGGCGGGGCGCGACGACGCATCGAGGCGTTGGAGGAGCCGGCCGCGGAGCTGAGCGACCTCAGCGAGGAGCGAAAGCCGTCTGAGCTACGTCCAGCTTGACGATTCGGCCCATAGTTTCGGGTGTATAGTAGCGCAAAGGATCGGCTTATGAAGTCCCTCACGATGGCGATCATCTTATTCGCTGTGACGGTGAAACCGCTGGCAGCGCAGTGGCTACACTATCCCACGCCCGGAATCCCCCGCACCGCCGATGGAAAACCCAATCTCACCGCTCCGGCGCCTCGCACTGCCGAGGGCAAGCCCGACCTTACGGGCCTGTGGGAGACGCCGCTCGATACCGCAGTCGGTAATATCGCGCTTCGCAAGGCCGGGGACCTCAAGCCCGCCGATATTCAGCCTTGGGCACAGGCGCTGCTTCAGCAGCGGGCTGCGAACTTCGGTAAGGACAACCCGCGATACAAGTGCCTGCCCCAGGGCCCCGGATACAGCACGAGCGGAGGCATGAAGAGGTTTGTCCAAACCCCCGCGATGCTCGTCATCCTAACCGACGAACTGACTTATCGCCAGATCTTTCTGGACGGCCGCCCGTTGGAGACCGATCCGAATCCGAGCTGGATGGGATATTCGGTTGGTCACTGGGAGAATGACACCCTGGTGGTCGAAAGTTCGGGATTTAACGACCGGACCTGGCTTCATGACGGCTATCCGCACACCGAGGCATTGCACATGACCGAGCGCTTCCGGCGCACCGATTTCGGCCACATGGAAATAGCGGTGACGTTTCAGGATCCGGGCGCTTACACCAAGCCTTGGACCATCCCGGTTCACGCGCATTTGGTTACAGACATGGAGATGCTCGAAAATGTCTGTAACGAGAATGCTGACAGCGGCCAAGAACATTGGGTCGGCAAGGTCTCGGACGCCGAGAAATCGAAGGTGCAGGTGGCTTCCGAAGTCCTGGCAAAGTATGTGGGCGTTTATAAGGGGCCGTACTTTGGGGGCTTACGGACGGCAGCGGTTACGTTTTCGGACGGCACGCTGTTCATCTCTTTGGATGGAGGACCCAAGCAGCCGATTTTTCCGCAGTCGGAAACCAGCTTTATGGGTACTGGACTGACGTACCGATTTGTCCGTGATACGCAGGGGATCGCGACCAACCTGATTGAAAGCCACGTGTCTGGTGACTATAGCTACGCGCGTCAGAAGTAGGACATTGGCGCGCGCTACTACGGTCGCAGCTTCCAGTGAATCTGGCGGATCATGCCCAGCCAGACTTCGGCGTCGTGCGCGCTCAGCTCGAGACGGCGGACCAGGCGGCGGACCTTGGCTTCGGCGCTGGACGAGTGCACGTAGCCGGAATGCTCTAACACCTCGCTGAGCAGTTCGGTGAGGCGATCCAGGTCGGCTGCCTTGGCTGCTTTCCTAGGCTCCGGCTTGGGCGCGGCGGCGCGGCGCACCAGTTCGTAGAGGCACACGGCGACGGCCTGGCCCAGATTCATGGAACCGCGCGTCGCGATGCGCATCAGCCAGTGGCAATGGCTGAGGTCCTCGTTAGAGAGGCCAAATTTTTCGGAGCCGAACAGCAGCGCGACTGGGCCCGAGGCCAGTGACCGGCGAATCAAGCGTCCGCCGTATTCGAGCGTGCGGAGCGGGTGCTGCAATTCGCGATGGCCGAGCGCCGTGGTCCCCACAACCAGCGTGCAATCGGCGATGGCTGCGGCGAGCGTCGGAAATTCTTCTGCCTCGCGCAGGATGTCTTGCGCGTGCACCGCAGACCGCGCTTCCTGATAGGCCACCTGGTAGGGATTCACCAGCCGCAGCCGATGGAAGCCGAAGTTCGTCATGGCACGCGCCGCCGCGCCGATATTGAGGGGATTGCGCGGCGCAACCAGAACCACGCGCAGGTTGTCGGGGAGACTACTGCTCGAGGTACGTGTAGCCGTTGAGGCCCTCTTCGTAGAATTTGAGCAAACGGCCCGACTCCTCGTAGCCGATGCGGCCATCGCGCAGCGCCGTCTCGACGTCGCGCCGGAATTCTTCCAGCAGTACCTTGGAGTTGAACTGGACGTAATCGAGCACTTCGCGAACGGTATCGCCTCGGATCACTGCGTCCAGGATCACATCGTTGTTTTCGCTCAGGCTCACATGGACGGCGTTGGTGTCGCCGAACAGGTTGTGCAGGTCGCCCAGGATCTCCTGGTAGGCGCCCACCAGGAACGCACCGAGCAGATATGGCTCGCCGTTGAATGGATGCAGCGGCAGGGTACGCTTGACGTCGCGGCGGTCGATGAACTGGTCCACCTTGCCGTCGGAATCGCAGGAGATGTCACCCAGCACGCCGCTGCGCGAGGGCATCTCGTTCAGCCGGTGGATGGGCATGAGGGGAAAGAGCTGCTTGACCGCCCAGCTATCCGGCATGCTCTGGAACAGCGAGAAGTTGCAGAAATAGGTGTCGGAGAGCATGCCGTCCAGGCCCTCCAGCTCCTCGGGATAATATTCCAGCTCCTTGGCCATGCGATGAACGCGCCGGCAGATGGCCCAGTAGATTCTCTCGGCAAGGCTGCGCTGCGCTAAAGGCAGATAACCCAGGCTGAAAAGATTCAAAGCGGCGTCGAGTGACTGCTGCGCATCATGGAAGCTTTCGAGCAGGTTCTTGGAACTGAGGGAGCGGTAGGTTTCCTGGAGATCGATGAGCGGCTGCTCGGCGTCGTCGGCCACCGGCTCAAACGAATCGTCGCCGAATCCGCTGACACCCAGGACGTTGAATACCAGAACACTGTGATAAGCGGCGATGGCGCGGCCGCTCTCGGAAACGATGGTCGGATGAGCCACTTCGGCTTCGTCGCAAACATTCTGGATGTGATAGACGATGTCGTTGGCGTATTCCTGCAGCGTGTAATTGACGCTGGATTCGAAGTCCGTTTGCGAGCCGTCGTAATCGATTCCCAGCCCGCCGCCGACGTCCAGGAATTTCAGGCCGGCCCCGGCGCGCTTGAGCTCGACATAAATGCGAGCGGCTTCCATGACAGCCGCTTTGATCTGCCGGATGTTGGTGATCTGGCTGCCCAGGTGGAAGTGCAACAGCTCGATGCAGTCTTCCATGCCCACGGCTTTCATCTGATCCAGCGCCTGCAGTGCTTCGCTGACGGTGAGCCCGAACTTGGAACGATAACCGCCGGAAGACTTCCAGCGTCCGGACCCGCGGGCCGCCAGCTTCAGACGCAGGCCGATCACCGGACGCACGCCGACGCGCTGCGAGTGCTTGACGATGAGATCCAGCTCGGTGTATTTCTCCACCACCGGGATGATCTGGCGGCCGATTTTCTTGGCCAGCATCACCATCTCGATGTATTCGTCGTCCTTGAAGCCGTTGCAGATGATCGGCGTTTCGTTGTCGGCTACCGCCAGAACGGCCAGCAGCTCCGGCTTCGACCCGGCCTCGAGGCCAAAGTGATATGGACGCCCGTACTTGAAGACTTCCTCCACCACCTGCCGCTGTTGATTTACCTTGATCGGGAAAACGCAGCGGTAATCGCCTTTGTAACCGTGCTCGGTGATGGCGCTTTGAAACGCTTGATGCAGCTCGCCCAGCCGGTGCTTCAGAATTTCGCCGAAGCGGATCAGAATCGGAAGCGATATACCGCGCAGCTCGAGTTTTTCGATCAGCTCCCGCAAGTCGATGCCGCGCGCGGGCTCCTTGCTCGGATGGACCCACAGGTGGCCGTTGGCGCCGACTGAAAAATAGCCCTTGCCCCAACTGGCGACGTCGTACAGTTCACCGGCGTCCGCCGTTGTCCATCGCTCGGTCGGCTCCCAAACCGCCGCTTCACCTAATTTCAAGTCCTAGTTACCTCCGTAAGGATCAAGCTTCAGTGTCCTGCCATTTGGCTTTGGGGGCAAGTAAATTTTTGAGTGCACGTGACTTTGAATATTCGGTTACGAAGCTTGGCGCGGAGTTTAGGTCAACGACCGGCGCGGTTTTGGCCATTGCGTTGGATCAACTGCCGGAGCGCATCGATTTTGGAGGTTGTGCGCTTCTGAATCTGGGCAAGCGCGCCGATCTTCAACCCGATTCTGTCTATAACAACGATGCCGGCTGCGTGGTATCCGGCAAGTTGCTCAATCAAACGCTCTGCGCGGCTGAGGCGATCGTTCATCGGTGGCACTCATACGATAACGCGTGACATGCCTCCCGCCAACTACCAGCTACAGGCCACATCACACCCTAAACGTATCCGCGCGCCAGTGCACCACCGCCTTCTTAATATCTGCGTTCGTCATGTTGGAACTGAGCACCTTCTCCACCAATCCGGGCAGCTCGCCATCCGATGCAAAGCGCAGCGCGATGACTTGCGCTTCGGTCAGCTCACCGATCCGAGAGCGCAGCGGCTCCCCGAGTAGGGCCTGCAGCCTGAGCCGCTCCTCCAGCCGGATCAGACGATCCTGCACCTTCAAGGGGTAAAGGCGCATGAGGAACGCCCCAAGCGGCGCCAGGATCCCGATGACCAACAAAATCCAGGCATCCAAGCGGTGGACATGGCGCACCACGTTAACGATTGTTAAGATCAACAACACAAACGTCGCGGGGACTAGAAAGTAGTGATACGGCGGGTGAAACCGGACATGGTTGGCGTAGGTTTGGGACAGCTCTCCGGCCATGGGTTCTCCTCAGGTTGAAATTTTTACGGCAACTATGCTAGGGTAACGTCTTTGGGACACCTTTTTTGGGTGCGCTGTCGCTGTATGTGCGCGCCTTCTAGTCTGTAAGTTCCCTTCTTTAAGTCAATCATGGAAGCAACGCTACAAGCGCTAGGTGGGTTACTGCTAAAGGCAGTCCCGACGCTTTTGCTCCTGGTCCTGGTTCACTTCTACCTGAAGTGGGTGTTTTTCCGTCCGATGGGCGACGTGCTGGCGCGCCGTCGGGCCTCCACCGAAGGCCTGCGGCAAGCCTCCGAAGCGACTCTCAAGAAAGCTTCGGAGTTGGCGGCCACCGTTGAAGCGCAACTGCGCCAAGCGCGCGAGCAGATTTATCAGGAGCAGGATGAGGCCCGCCGCCGCTGGACCGGCGAACAGGCCGCGCGCGTGGAAGAAGGCCGGCGCCAGGCGCGGGAGTTGATCCACAATTCCAAGCTCCAGTTGGAAGCGGAAACTGCCGCGATCAAGCGCGAGCTGGGCGCCAGCACGGACGCGCTCGCCGAGCAGATCGCCCAGGCGTTGCTCAAGAAGAAGGCGGTGGCCTGATGCGTCGTGCCCTATTTACAGTCGCGCTGGGCGTTGTACTCGCCTGTGTGGCGCTGCCGCAGGAGCGCGGCGCGACGGAAAAGCAGCAGGAGCAAGGCGATCCGCTGATCGGGTGGAAGTGGGCGAACTTCCTGATTCTGGGCGCTGGCATCGGCTACCTGATCGCGAAGAACGTTCCCGCGCTGTTCCGTAAGCAGACCGACGAGATCCAGAAGGCTCTGGCGGAAGCCGCACAGGCCAAGCTGGAGGCGGACTCCCAGGCGGCCGCGATCGAGAAGCGTTTCGCCGGCCTGTCAGCCGAAGTGGAAAGCTTGCGCAAGACCGCCCACGCCGAAATGGAGGCCGAGAGCGCCCGCCTCCTCCGCGAGGGCGACCAGCACTTGCAGAGAATTCAGGAACAGACCGCGCAAGAGATCGACCTGATGACGCGGGGCGCCAAAGATGAACTGCGCCGCTACTCCGCCGCGCTCGCGCTGGACCTGGCCGAACAGCGCGTGCGTTCCCGCATTACGCCGGCTGCCGAAGAAACCCTGGTGGACGGATTCATTCAAGACCTGCAGGCCCAAACCGGGCTGCGGACGGCGAACTGACCTATGGCCTCCGCTGTCGCTTACCGCTACGCTCGCGCCCTGGTGGATGTCGTCCTGGCGCCCGGCTCGTCCTTGAAACCCGACGACGCCGTGGCGCAGTTGCACGCCTTCGACCAGACTTTGGCTTCATCGGCCGAATTGCGCAACGCGTTGCTGACACCGGCCATTCAAGCTTCGCGCAAACACGCGGTGGTGGCGTGGGTGCTCGAAAAGCTTGGCGGCGCGACGCTCGTCCGGAATTTTGTGTACGTGATTATCGATCACCGGCGCATTGCAATCTTCAGCGACATTTGCGAAGCCTTCGAGCGCACCCTGGACGAACGGCGGGGCGTCGTCCGTGCTGAGGTGGTTTCGGCCGCGCCGCTGGGAGCGCGCCAAAGCGCCAGCCTGGAATCGGAATTATCGCGCTTAACGGGGAAGCGCATGCGCCTGCGATATGACGTCGAGCCGGACTTGCTCGGCGGCGTCCTGGCGCGAATCGGATCAACGGTCTATGACGGCTCGGTACGGGGGCAACTGCAACAGCTGCGCCGCCGGCTGACCGGGCCAGCAGCCGAATAGGGGATGGGATTGATTTATGGCTCAGATCCAAGCAGATGAGATCGCCCGCCTGTTGCGCGGCGAGATTGAGCATTACGAAAAAGCGGTCAACATTTCCGAAACCGGATCGGTGATCTCGGTCGGTGACGGCATCGCGCGCGTCTATGGCCTGGAAAACGTCATGGCCGGCGAGATGGTGGAGTTTCCGCACGGCGTCACCGGCATCGCACTCAACCTGGAGGAAGACCAGGTAGGAACCGTGCTGCTGGGCGAATACCAGGAAATCAAAGAAGGCGACGAAGTCCGGCGCACGGGGAAAATCATGTCAGTGCCGGTGGGCGAAGCGATGGTTGGCCGCGTGGTGAACGCCCTGGGCCAGCCCATCGACGGCAAAGGACCCATCGCAACGTCGGAGTCGCTTGCGATCGAACGCATCGCTCCCGGCGTTGTGGACCGGCGTGGGGTGAAGGAACCGCTGCAAACCGGCATCAAAGCCATTGACTCGATGATTCCCATCGGCCGCGGCCAGCGCGAGTTGATCATCGGCGACCGTCAAACCGGAAAGACCGCAGTCGCCCTGGACGCCATCATCAACCAGAAGGGCGGCGACGTGATTTGCATTTACGTCGCCATCGGACAGAAGCGCTCCACGGTTGCGCAGGTGGTGAAAACACTGGAAGACTACGGCGCCATGGATTACACGATCGTCGTGGCGGCGACGGCTTCCGACCCCGCGCCGATGCAGTACATCGCTCCGTACGCCGGATGCGCGATGGGCGAGTATTTCCGCGACAGCAAGCGCCATGCGCTGTGCATCTACGACGATCTTTCCAAGCACGCCGCGGCGTACCGCGAGATCTCGCTGCTGCTGCGCCGGCCGCCCGGGCGCGAGGCGTACCCTGGCGACGTGTTCTACCTCCACAGCCGCCTGCTGGAGCGCGCCGCGAAACTCAATGACGAAAAAGGCAGCGGATCGCTCACCGCGCTGCCGATCATCGAGACCCAGGCTGGCGATATTTCGGCTTACATTCCCACGAACGTGATCTCGATCACTGACGGCCAGATCTTCCTGCTGGCCGACTTGTTCAACTCCAATCAGCGGCCGGCGGTCGACGTCGGCCTGTCGGTGAGCCGCGTGGGAGGCAGCGCTCAGATCAAAGCGATGCGTCAGGTGGCCGGCTCGCTGCGCCTGGATCTGGCCCAATACCGCGAGCTCGCAGCGTTCGCGCTGTTCGGCTCCGAACTGGACAAAGCATCGCAACAGCAGTTGAATCGCGGCAAACGGCTGATGGAAATCCTGAAACAGCCGCAATACCAGCCGCTCCCGGTGGAGAAGCAGGTCGTGATCATTTTCGCCGGCACCACCGGCCTGTTGGACGATCTGGAAGTGGACCAGTGCCGGCCGTTTGAAACCGAGCTGTACCGATTCCTTGATTCGTCGCAGGCGGGCCTGCTCCAGGAAATTCGTGAAAAGAAGAGCCTGGACGACCAGTTGCGGGCTAAAGTCTCGACGGTGCTGAAAGAGTTCAAACAGCGCTACGTTGCCCAGCACCAGGGCGCGCTCATCACGGCCTAGCCAATGCCCAGCCTGATCGATCTACGCCGGCGAATCCGCTCGGTGAAGAACACGCAGCAGATCACCAAGGCCATGAAGGTGGTCTCGGCGGCGAAACTGCGCCGCGCGCAGGACCGGGTGCTGGCCGCCCGCCCTTACGCTCAGATCATCCGCCGCATGCTGGCCAACGTTGCTCAGGCCGCGTCTGAGCATCATGACGAGGAAAGCAGCGCGCTGCTGGCCAGCCGGCCCGAGAAACGCATCCAGCTGCTGGTGATCACCGCCGACCGTGGCCTGGCGGGCGCTTTCAACTCGAACGTCATCCGGACCGCTGTTAAATTTATTCAAGAGCACCCGGAATCCGAAGTTCAATTGGAGCTGATCGGGCGCAAAGGACGGGATTTCTTCCGCAAGCGGCACCGTTTCATCACAGGCCAATACACCACGCTCTTCCAGAAGGCCCCGGGCTACGAGGATGCCGTAGAGATCGCGCACAAAGTTATCGAACGGTTCCGCAAAGCGGAGATCGACGCGCTCTATTTGGTGGTGAACAATTTCAAGAGTATGATGGCGTCCCGGCTTGTCGTTACGCGGGTGCTGCCCGTGCAAATGCCCGACCAGCAAGAGCAAGTGGATTACATTTATGAGCAGCGGCCCACCCAGTTGCTGGGAAGCCTGCTGCCGCGTTACATCGAATCGCAGATCTACCGGGCCATGCTGGAATCGGCCGCAGCCGAGCACGCCGCGCGCATGACCGCCATGGAATCGGCCAGTTCCAACGCCGCGGACGTGATTACGGCGCTCACGCTGAAAATGAATCGCGTCCGGCAGGCGAGCATTACGAGAGAGATTATCGAAATTGTGAGCGGCGCCGCCGCTCTGGAGTAAATAAAATGGCAACGACAACTGCAGGATTGGTGGTGGGCCACGTCATTCAGGTAGCCGGGCCGGCCGTCGACGTCCAGTTTCCCGAAAGTCAGATTCCGGTCATCAATACGGCGATCCACATCACCAGCGAAGGCTTTGACGTGCCCACGCCCATCGACGTGATGGCCGAAGTGGCGCAACACATCGGCGAAGGGCGCGTGCGCACCATTGCGCTGCAGCCCACCGACGGCATGGTGCGCGGCATGAAGGCCGTGAGCCTGGGCCATGGGATCGAAGTGCCGGTGGGCAACGAAACGCTCGGCCGGGTGATGAACGTCATCGGCGAGCCGGTGGACAAAATGGGCCCGGTCAACACCGCCAAGAAGTGGCCCATCCACCGCGCCGCCCCCGCTTTCGAGGAGCAGGCTACCCAACTGCAGATGTTCGAAACCGGCATCAAGGTCATCGATCTGCTGGAGCCGTACCTCCGCGGCGGCAAGATCGGGCTGTTCGGCGGCGCCGGCGTCGGCAAAACCGTCGTCATCATGGAGCTGATCAACAACATCGCTCTGAAGCACGGCGGCGTTTCGGTGTTTTCCGGCGTGGGCGAGCGCACGCGCGAGGGTAACGACCTGTGGACCGAAATGCAGGAGTCCGGCGTGCTGGACCCGCACGACTATAAGAAATCCAAAGTCGCGCTGATTTACGGACAGATGACTGAGCCGCCCGGCGCGCGCCTGCGCGTGGGTTTAACCGGCCTCACCGTTGCCGAGTTTTTCCGCGACGAAGAAGGCCAGGACGTGCTGCTCTTCATTGACAATATCTTCCGCTTCACGCAAGCGGGTTCGGAAGTATCAGCGTTGCTGGGGCGCATGCCGTCGGCCGTCGGATATCAACCTAATCTGGCCACCGAGATGGGTGAGTTGCAGGAGCGCATTACTTCGACGAAGAAAGGCTCCATCACGTCGGTGCAGGCGATTTACGTGCCCGCCGACGACTATACCGATCCCGCCCCAGCTACTACCTTCGCGCACCTGGACGCGACCACCAACCTCACGCGCAGCCTGGTGGAACAGGGCATTTATCCGGCCGTCGATCCGCTGGCTTCTACTTCGCGCATTCTCGATCCGCGCATCGTGGGCGAAGAGCATTATGCCGTCGCGCAGCAGGTGAAGCAGATTCTGCAGCGCTATAAGGATCTGCAGGACATCATCGCCATCCTGGGCATCGACGAGCTTTCCGACGACGACAAACAGACCGTGGCGCGGGCCCGCAAAATCCAGCGCTTCCTTTCGCAGCCCTTTCACGTGGCTGAACAGTTCACCGGTTTCAAAGGCAAATACGTACCTCTGGCCGATACGGTGCGCAGCTTCAAGGAAGTGGTGGAAGGCAAGCACGACGCTTTGCCGGAGCAAGCCTTCTACATGCAGGGCGATATCGAGGACGTCAAGAAGCGCGCCGAGGAGCTGGCCAAGCAGGGCGCATAGCCAATGGCGGAGACCTTCGATATCGAGATTGCAACGCCCGAGCGACTGCTCGCGCGGGAGAAGGCTGTGCGGGCGCAGATTCCGGCTAAAGAAGGCTTCATCGGGGTGCTGCCCGATCACGCGTCGCTGCTCTCTGAGCTGGGCATCGGCGCGCTCACCTATACGACACCGGACGATCACCGGTTCTCGATCGCGATTCGCGGCGGCTTCCTGGAGATCAACGACAACGTTGTGCGCGTGCTCACCGATTATGCCGACAAGGGCCAGGAAATCGACGTGACCCAGGCAGAGAAGGACTTGAAGCACGCCCAGGACGCCATGATCAATCCGGCGCTGGGCCTGGACATCGCCTCGGCGCTGATTGCGGTCCGCCACGCGCAGGCCCGCATTGACGCCGCCCGCAAGGAAAGCAATAAAGAAGAGTAGCATCCCATCGACCCAATTGGCCGGCGCTAGAATTAAAGCAGCGAATGTTCCGTGCGATCTTCGAACTCCTGCTAACCGCGATCGTCATCCTGTTCCTGCGGGCCGTGATCGGGATCGTCCTGAAAGGATTCGGGCAGGCAATGCGCGCGCCGAACCAGCAGCAGGGCGGACCAAACCCGGTGAACGAAAGCTCCCGGACCCGGGAACTGAAGAAGGATCCGGTTTGTGGAACGTATATCGCCAGCGACACGTCGATCACGGAAACGGTGGGAGGCCAGACTTTCCATTTCTGTTCCCGGCAATGCCGCGATAAGTACGTTGCTTCGCTCGCTCGCTAGCTCGGCTGCCTTGCTGGCCGCCGCAATCGTGAGCAGCGCGGAGCCCGTCTTCTACAAAGACGTCCTGCCCATTCTCCAGAACCATTGCCAGGAGTGCCACCGGCCCGGCGAAATCGCGCCCATGCCATTCCTCACCTATGCCGGCACGCGTCCCTGGGCCAAAGCGATCCGTACCGAGGTGGTGATGCGCAAGATGCCGCCATGGTTCGCCGATCCCTGCTGCGGGCATTTTGCCAACGACCGTTCTCTTTCCCAAGCGGACATCCACACGCTGACCGGGTGGGCGGACACCGGCGCGGAGGAAGGCGATCCCAAAGACGCGCCGCCGCCTCGCCATTGGCCGCAAGGCTGGAACATCGGCACGCCCGACCAGGTGTTCGAAATGCCCAAGGCATTCCCGATTCCCGCCAAAGGCGCCGTCGAATATCAATACCTGATCCTGCCCACGCATTTCACCGAAGACAAATGGGTGCAGAAGGTGGAGGTGCGTCCGAGCGATCGTGCCACGGTGCATCACGCCGTGGTTTACATCCGCGAGCCGGGATCGAAGTGGCTGCAGGGCCAGCCGACTGGGATGAATTTCTCGGTGCCGCTCTCGAAAGGTTTCACCACCAGCGACATTCTGATGGTCTATACGCCTGGTAATTCCTACGACGGCTGGGGACCAGGCATCGCGAAGCGCATACCGGCCGGCTCCGATCTCGTGCTCCAGATGCACTACACCGCGTACGGAAAAGCCACTGAGGACCGCACCCGCATCGGCCTGATCTTCGTCAAACAGCACCCCAGGCAGGCCGTGCTCTCGCTGCAAATGAGCAACGACACTTTCGTGATTCCACCGGGCGATCCTGACTATCGTGTCCAGGTGTGGGGCACGCTGCCCAACGACGCGCTACTGATCAGCCTGTTTCCCCACATGCACCTGCGCGGTAAAGGCTTCGAGTTTCTGCTGCCCGGCCCGCATGGCCAGGTGGAGACGTTACTCAAGGTGAGCAACTACGATTTCCACTGGCAGATCAACTACAAGCTCGCTCAGCCGCGCCTCCTGAAAGCCGGCACACGCCTGTTGTGGGTGGCGCACTTCGACAACTCGGCGAACAACCCGTCGAACCCCGACCCAACCACCGAGGTGCGCTACGGCGAGCAGAGCTGGGATGAGATGATGATCGGGTTCTTCGACGTGGTGGTCGACGCGGGAATCGACAAGGTGAGGTTCTTCGAACGTAAGAAGTAAAGAGAACACCTTACTCCGCGTAAAATGTGCAGCCCCTGGCGGCTCTAAGGTGTTGCGAATCAGCGCAGCACGGTTTGGCCTACGGCGTGCAGTTTTCACGCGGTTATGTGGGGCAAACCAAACGAAGGACAACCACCGGCGGCGCAACCACAACGGCAGCCGGTTCAGGGAGGACCAATGCCAACCAACAGTCCAGCCGCTCAACCCGCTAGCTCTCTTCCGGGGGCGCGCACGGTTTTCGGCAAGTCGATGAAAGTCGTGGGCGAAATATCGAGCGATGAGGAACTGATCGTAGAAGGCGAACTGGAAGGCAAGTTGGAGCTGCGAAACCGGTTAACGGTTGGACCAGCGGGGAAAGTGAACGCCAACATCAAAGCCAAAGAGGTGGTGGTGTTCGGAACCGTGAAGGGCAACGTCGAATCCGAGACCCGCGTTTCGCTGCGCACTGGAGCTTCCATCGTCGGCGATATCAAGACGGCTGGAATCGTGATCGACGACGGCGCTTACTTCAAGGGCGGCATCGATATCACACGCGGAGAGGCTGCGCCCGCACCGGGGCCCACCAAAGCGACCGCTTCCGTAGCAGCAGCTGGGCAGAAACGCTGAGATCCTAAGGGCAAAATACCCTAAATACCTGAGCAACAACGTACCCAGCCGAGGCATCTAACGATTTGAGGCCGCACCCTTGTCAGGAGGAACTGTGGCCCAGGAAGACGGCGCCCGTATAAACGCGGGCGCCGCTCTCTCTTCTGGCCTTATTTCAACGACTTCAGCTTGTTTGTGATCCGTTTGCGCATCGCCCGATCGGGCTTGAGGGCGAGCGCCGAGTCATACGCCTGTTTGGCTGAGGTCATATGCTGCTCTGCCGCTTCCAGATCGCCGAGCTGCTCAAAAATCGCCGGATCGCCCGAATTTCGTGAGACCAGGCGGAGCTGCTCGATGGCCTGATCGCGCGCTCCGGTCTTCGCCAAAAGGCCGGCCAGCGCGACATGCGCCGCAACGTAATCGGGCTTGGCTGTGAGCACCTGACGGTACTCTTCGATGGCCGCGGCGTTGTCGCCCTGGTCCGCTAACGCGCCGGCCAGACTGAGTCGCGAAGGTAGGTAGTCCGGCGCCTGCCGCAGGTTCTCGCGCCACAAGCCGATGGCTTCCATGTGCCGGTCCTTTTCCGATACCAGCAATAGCGCCAGATTGTGGCGCGCCGCCAGCAGTTTCGGATCTTTCTGCAAAGCTTCGCGATAGAGCTGCTCCGCTTCCTGGCGCTTGCCTTCGGAGGCTTTCAGCGTGCCCAGAGCATTGTATGGCTCCGCCGAATTGGGCGCGAGCATTTCAGCTTTGCGATATTCGGCTTCTGCATCCTTGCGGCGATTCAGACGCTGATAAACGAGGCCGAGGTTATAAGGCAGATAGCTGTACTCAGGCGTCAGCCGGATGGCCTCCTGGTAGGCTCGGATGGCCGCGCGATAGTCGCCGCGTTCCACCAACGCCAGCGCTTGGTTATGCAGCGGATACGACCAGTGCTGCGCGCGCCGGGCTGCATCGCGAAAAGCTGGAATCGCCTTGTCGTATTCGGCCTGTTCCAAGTAGGCGATACCGAGTGCATTGAATCCGTACGCCGCGCCCGGATCGATGCGCACGGATTGCTCCAACAGCGCCGCCGCTTCGGGGAATTTTTTGTCGAAAAGAAGCGCGCGGCCTGCAAAGAAGTCCTGGCGGCCCTCCAGGAACAGCGACTCCTGCGTCAACTTGCGTTCCGCTTCCATGTAACGTGCACCATTTTCGAATTCCTGCCGGGACTGCGGCCTCTCGTCACCTGCCAGATACCGCAGCAGGACTTGCTGAGCCTTGTCTTCGAGCGCGACGCGCAGTTGGTTCTCGCGCTCCTGGTATTGCTCCGGCGCAACGGCGGTCTTCAGATCCGCAAGCGCGGTGAAAGCATTATCCGGATCGGTGGGCAGAATGCGGCCGGCGTTGAGCGCCGCCGTGAATCGTTCGACGCTTGCGGGCGGCTGAGCGGACGGCAGCTGTCCCGGAGCACCCGCGTCAGCCAGGTAGAGCGGTCCGCCATTGCGGGCGTCCAACAGAACGCGCCATTGCGCCACATCGATGCCCGGCTTGCCGACGTCCGACAGCCGCATCATGTTGTCGTAGGTGCCGAACTCGCGCGGATGTTGCTTGTTGGCGGTGGCCATGGGCACCTGGTCGCTGACGTATTTGATCAGCTCGTCGGCGTCCACGATGCCGTCCTTGTTCGCGTCGGCTGCGCCCTCCAGGCCTTTGATCACAAAGTAGCTGAAGACACCGTGCCCGCCACCGAATTGCGGCCCTTCCTCCGACAGCTCGCGCGGGCGGCTGGCCAGCAGGCCAAACAAGTCTCCCTGGATGTCGCCGAGCTGCTGCACGTTGGAATTGACCGTGGTGTTGTGAATGGTGCCGATGGTCCCAGCCTTGCAAACGTCCACGAATAACAGCACGCGACCGACTTTGGTGAGCTGTTCTTCAAAGAGCGACTGCAGCTCATCCATCGCAAGCGCGGTGCTTTTGAGATCCTGCGGATCGGAATCGTAGGTGAGGATGAAGGCGTTCTTGCTGCCGGGCACTTCCACCGTGCCGTGGCCGGCGATCACGATGATTACGGTGTCGTTCTTGCCGGCGCGCCGCTTCAGGAAGTCCTGGAAACCGTTGCGGACGGCGGCGGTGGTCGCCTTTTCGTTGGTGAGAAGTAGCACGTTCTGCGGCGGCACGCCGCCTCCGCGCGGGCTCTCCAGCAGTTTACTGAAGACGTCGGCATCCGCGTCGGCATACTGCAGGGCCAGCTCCGGCTTCGCGTATTTGGAAACTCCCACCAAAAGCGCGTAGGTTTGGCCTCCGGCGGCCGCGGCTGCCGTGGCGGCGGATGCTTGCGTGGCGAGCGCGTCTTCCAGCTCGAAAATCTTGCTCTTGATCCACACCGCGTCGGGCCACTGCTCGCGCAGCTTGTAATACGCATCGAGAGTGTTGGCGACCAGCTTGTGATTCTCGAAGATGGTAGCTTCGGCGACCAGCGCCGCTTGGTCCTTGGAATTGGAGGCCAGCACGGCATCGTAAGGCGCGAGTTCAGCCTGCACGTCGGCGGGCAGTTTATCGTGCGGCGTCGGCGGAATTTCCGGCTTGTTGATCCCGCGCGTCATGCTGACCCCATAATGCTGCTGGCTGGCGGCGGCGACGCGCAAAGTTTGGGGCAGCGTGCAGGCCCGAGCCGGCTGCTCGGAGATCTTCCCAGCTTTCACTTTCGGCGACTTCACATCCAGGCGCACCTCGCCGGAAGAACTCAGCGTGTCAATCGCCTTGGCGGGACAGAACAGAAATGAGGCCGGCCCGCTTTCGGTGCGCAGGCCGTCGCCAGCGAACAGCAAGTCGCCCGGACGGGCGGCGAGCGGCGTCTCGGTATCCACACGCAGCAGCTTGCTTCCAGCAGCCGACAGCACCAGGCCGACCGGTTCTTCTTTGGTATCGGCGAAAGCGGGCACGAGCGCCACCAGAAAGACGGCCAGAAAGGAGCACCTATGCATTGACTGCGGCCTTCACCACCAGCGAAGCTACCGTATATAAATCGATCGGCACGGACTTGCCTCGCACGGGCGCCACACCCAAGTGCAAGGTCTCCACCTGGCCGCCGAGCCTGCTCTCGGTGGCTCCGCTCATGAGCAGCTTGGTGTGGTGTTCCTTGTTCAGACTCTCCAGACGCGAGGCCAAATTGACGGTGTCGCCCAAGACGGTAAATTCCATCTTATCGGCCGACCCGACGTTGCCGACGACCACCAATCCGGTGTGGATCCCGGCGCCGGTCTCGAACTGGCTCGGCGCGGTAACCATCCGGGTGGCGCAGCGGACGGCGCGCACGGGGTGATCACCGGGAGTGGCGCCCTCATCTTCGTCGGAAAAAACCGCGAGAATGCCGTCGCCGATGAACTTGTTGACGTGGCCGCCGTACATCACGATAATGCTCACCATGGTCCCCAGGTATTCGTTCAGCAACTGAACCACCACCTCCGGGCCTTGCTCCTCGGAAACACCTTCAGTGAAGGCGGTGAAGCCGCGGATATCCGTGAAGAGGATCGTCACTTCCAGCCGCTTTCCCGATAGGGCGATCGCCTCAGTTTCCTCGAGCGATGTGGCCAGTTGCTTGCCGACAAACAGCGACACGGCACGTTGGAACAGGTTGCCCCGCGTCTCCTCGGTCGCGAAACGATAGACCACCGACGCAATCAGGCAGATGGAAGTGGCCAGCAGCAGTTCCGACGTGGAAAGAACGAACCCGCCCTCAAACGCCAGGTGCGTGGCGATCAAAATGGCCAGCACCTCCAGCAGCATCAAGCCCACTGCGCGGCTGGCGGGCAAAGACGTGATGACCAGCACAGTGAGCCCCGTGGCCATCAGTAGTGCCAGAGCGCGAAGCCATTGCGGGACCGGAAGCAGATAGCGGCTCTCCAGCAGCGTACGCACGGTATTGGCATGAATCTCGACGCCCGGCATGGTCCACTTAGAACCGCTAAAAAGCGTGTAAAACGGCGTATCGAAGCGGTCGTCCACGAAATCGGTCCCAACCAGCACGATCTTGCCCTTGACCCACTTTTCGAGCTGCGCCTCGTTCCCAGCCTTGGCCGCGGCTTCGAAATCGGCCAACGAGACACTAGGAATGGTGTTCGGAGGTCCGGCGTAATTGATGGCGATGGAACGCTGGCCCGAGATCGGAATCGCCCGGCCCGCCAGCACCAGCGACCCCTTCTGGAATTGGGCGTCCGCGCCGATGTATTTCTCAACGGCTCGCATCGCCAAGGAGCGCGCGGGTGGCGGATCAGCGGGATTGGAGGAGGGGGCTTCGATCAGTTCCTGGTTGCGAATGAAATCGTCATCGTCGCTGGTCAGGTTGGCGAAAGCACTGAGGCCCAGCGCCGCGGCCATCATGTTTACCGGAATTGCTTGCGAGGACTTATTACTATTCAACTCCGAAACGTAGCCGCAAACCACCGGGACCGGGGAGGTGCTGATGGCGCCTGCGAGCAATTCGTCTGCGCCAGGCTGCCATTGGTCGATCGGAACGCCAAAGGCCAAGTCGAGCGCGATCACCTTGGCCCCGGCTTGACCGGCGGCGCGGATGGCGGTGGCGTAGTGCTCGTTCCAGAAGACTCGCAATTCCGGAAACGTGTCCATGGCTTTCTTGTCGGCCGTGAGCAGAACAATGTTCGAAATAGCTGGCCGGCCGCGCAGGAAATCGCGCACAATGAAGTGCGCATCGTAGGCTTTCAGGTTCAGAATGTGGAAAAAGCGGATATCACCGAGCGACGCCGCCCCGACTGCGCTGGCCACGGCGATGATCGCAGCGAGCGCCCAGCGCCTCCACTTCTTCCTCATGGTAACCTGCATCTTACTACGGCCGTCCGGCCCGCACGCTTTAGAGTGGCCACCTTGACTTCACTTTCCCGCGCGCTGGCGCTGCTTGCGCTGTGCACCGCCGCCGTGTTCTCCCAGACCACCCAGGGGCTGATTTCCGGCCAGTTGATGGACTCAGTGACGGGGCGTCCGGTGGCAGGAGCCAACGTCCTCTATTCGAGCTCCACCAGCAATCTCGCCGGGGCGGCCGTCAGCGACGCATCCGGCCTCTATTACCTGCCGCTGCTGTCGCCAGGACGCTACGAGATCCGCGTCACGGCGCCCAAGTATCAATCGCAAGACGTACAGGAGTTGGAACTGACCGTGGCGGCGCGCATCGAACTGGATTTTCGCCTGCGGCCTCTCAGCGACGTGTGGGAATCGGGGCAATACAAGAGCGTTTTCCTGCCTGGCTCGAAGACCGTCGTGCCCTTCTATGGGCCGGACTTCGACCCCAGTAAGTCGGGATCATTCGATGCGCAGCAAGGGCGGCGAGCGCCACTCGAGTCGACAGTTTCGGAAGTGATCGATTCGGAAGAAATCAACAACCTGCCGCTCGAAGGGCGTGACGTTTACGCTTTGTTGATCACGCAGCCCGGCGTCACGTCGGACTTGGCCACGGGGCGTGGCTTAGGCCTGGCGGTCAACGGGCAGCGGCCGACGGCGTCGAACTTTCTGCTGGATGGGCTGGAAAACAACAACTACTTGGTTACTGGACCGCTGACCGTCGTAGCGCCGGAAGCGATCCAGGAATACCGGGTTTCGACGAACAACTTCTCCGCCGAGTACGGCCGGACATCCGGATTTCTGGCCAACGCCATTAAGCGTTCAGGCGGCCCGCAATTCCACGGCGTCGCCTCCTTCTATCTGATGAACGACGCGTTGAATGCGAACGCCTTTCAACAAAACCTGATCGGAGCGCCGCGCGCGTTCGACAAGCAGGACCAGCCAGGTTTTTTTGTCGGCGGGCCCGTTCTGAAAGACAGGCTCTTTTTTTCCAGCGCCTATGAATATTTTCGAAGCCGCGGCGAGCAGAGCCCCTACACTTTCCTGTTGCCTTCGCCCGGCTTCGTCACCAACTTCACCGCGCAGGGCTCGCTCGCGCGGCAGTTACTAACTCAATATCCGACTCCAGCCACAACGCCGGGAAGCGGTTTAGTGACCCAGGAAACTCTGACGCCGCCGGTCTCATTGAATCGTACGCTGGCCATCGAACGATTGGACTACGACCCGGCCAACGGCAAGGACCGCCTGATGGGGCGCGTGCTGATCAACCGGCTATCGCAGCCGGATTTCATTTGGTCGCCTTATCAGGGTTTCGACTCCCCGCTGAATCAGGACACGGTCGCGGCCGGCGTCAGTTATATGCGCGCTTTTCGCCCCGATTTAACTAATGAAGCGCGCGCGAGCTTCAGCAGCGACGATCTTGGCTGGAACCGCCCGCATCCCGAGATTCCGACCCTCACCACGAGCGACATCTATTACGTGAACGGCGTGGCGCAGTCCGGCGTCACTCTCCCGGGCAGCCCCGCCTTCTACGCCTACCAAAACAACAACCACACCTGGGAACTTCTGGACAATCTGATCTGGACGCGCGGCCAACATCTGCTAACGCTTGGAGGAGGAGGGCTGTGGCGCAGTTCGGACGGGTATCTGACAGCCGGACGCGACGGCCAGTACATGTTTTCCAACATGGTCTCTTTTGCACTGGATCAACCCAGTTACTTCCGCGCAGCCATTGACAGGTTAGCTCTTCCAGCCGTTCAGCAGCCGGACTTCAATCGCACCTACACTTATTCCCAATATTTCGTCTTCGCCCAAGATACCTACAAAGTAACTCCCAGGCTGACGATCAACTACGGGCTCCGCGACGAATTCTATGGTGGTCCGCAAAACACCGGCTCGGCGAAAGATGCCCTGGTGCGGCTTGGGGCTGGCTCGAACCTCGCAGCGCAACTCCCCGGCGCGACGCTCACGGCCTCCCAATCGCGGATTTTTGGCTCCTCCAATGATGTCGCCGTGCGCGTGGGCGTTTCCTATGACCTGTTTGGAACGGGCCGTACGCTGCTGCGCGGCGCGTATGGAACGTTCTACGACCGCCCTTTTGACAATCTCTGGGAGAACGTCCGCAACAACAACCTGATCTTGCCGCTATTGGCGCTTCCGGCCGGCCGGACGAACTATCTGGCGCCGGTCGCCAGCACGCTAGGAACGTTTCAGGGCCAAGGCTTGGCGAGCAATTTCCCGGATCTCACCTTGGTTGCTCCCGGCCTAAGTGACGGCTACACGCACAGTTATTTCGCGGGCGTCCAGCAGAGAATCACAGACAACCTGACCGTCGAGATCAACGACCTGGGAACTTATGGCCGCGACTTATTAACTACCGACATAGTCAATCGCGACTTTTCCACGCTGGCCGGCCGCTACAATCCCAACCTGCCGGATATCGCTTACCGCGCCAATCAGGGTTTCTCGGACTACAACGCGCTAACGGCCGTCGCACGCTACCGCATCGGCCGCGGCATGGTGCAGGCGTCCTACACCTGGAGCCACTTCATCGACAACCAGAGCGATCCCTTGACCGGGGACTTTTTCAATCTCAGCTTCACCAGCATTCCAACCAGCGCCAGTTCGAACGGCCGCGCCACGTTTTCCCAGCAATTCAATCCGCAGGCCGATCGCGCCAATTCCGATTACGATCAGCGCCACAACCTGGTGATCTTCTCCTACTGGAATTTACCCACCGCGTTTGCCGGGACGAAGGCTGGCATGCTCTTCCGCGATTGGACAGTAGCCGAGTTGGCGGCGTTTCGCTCAGGCTTCCCCTATTCCGTGATCGGCACGACCACGGCTATCGCGGGCCAAGGCCTGATCCTGAACAACCGGCCCAACCTCGTTGATCCCACCCAGGCTGTGCTGGCCAACCCTGCGCCCGTCGCCGGAGGCATGCAGTTGTTGAATCCCGCGGCATTCGCGGAGGCGGCGCCGAGCACGCTGGGCAATCTGGGCCGCAACGCGTTTACCGGACCCGGTTTCTACAGTGTCGATGTTTCGCTCGCCCGCGCGTTCGCGCTGCCGTGGCTCGGTGAAAGTGGAAGGTTGAAGATTCGCGCCGATGCGTACAACTTCCTCAACCACGCGAATCTGGGCAATCCCGACGCTCTGTTCACGAACCCGCCGTCACCCACGTTCGGCGTCGCGACCTTCGGCCGCCAAGGCTTCCAGCCAGGTTTTCCCGCCATTACTCCGCTGAACGAAACGCCGCGCCAGATCCAGCTCAGCGTGAAAGTGGAATTTTAAGGCTCAGCGCGGCCACGCGGCCTGCGCCCAACAGCGCAGTCTTGTCGTTCGTGATCACGCGCACCGGGATCTCCTTCAACACCGAGCTGACGCGACCCTTGGCGCTGAAAGCTTTCATGAACGCCGTGCTGCTCAGCTTGCGGATGATCCGCGGAGCGATGCCCCCGCCGACGAACGTTCCACCGGTCGCCAGAACCTTGAGCGCCAGGTTGCCGGCCTCGGCGCCATATATGGAGACGAACACGTCCAGGGCCTGAGTGCAAATGGCGGACGTGCCTTCCAGCGCCGACTTGGAAATGGCGGCGGACGGATCGCCGTGCGCAATCTGATCACTCAGCCAGGTCGGCTCTTCGCCCCGCCCCGCATCACGAAGAAACTGATAAATGTTGTATAGGCCCGGGCCGGATAATACGCGTTCGTAGCTGACGTGCTCGAACCGGCCCATCAAATACCGGAGCAGATCAAGCTCGAGTTCATTGCGCGGCGCAAAATCTGCGTGGCCGCCTTCCGAGGGGAAGGGCTGGTAGCCGCCGCGGCCATCCGGCACCAGCCCGGCTTCGCCTAATCCCGTGCCGGCAGAAATCAGCGCCTGATTGCCGCCGGCGACACGCACACCGGGATTCAAAACCACAAAATCAGATTCGTCCAGCATGGCGATGCCGTGCGCGTTGGCTTCCAGATCGTTGATTAAGTGAACCTCGGGCAGGCCGAGTTCCCGGGCAATCTCCTGTGCGTCCACCGCCCACGGCAAATTCGGCGTCTCGGCGCGGCCGTTGCGAACTGCACCCGCGATCCCGAAACAGGCCGCATCGGCGGTGCGCTGGTGCTTCGCAAGAAAAGCCCGCGCGATCTCTTCGGGGCCCTTGTGCTCGCGGCTGGGAAAAATGTCGATCACTACCGGCGTCAAGCGCTCCGGCGTGCCTTCAAAGAACGCAAGTCGGGTGTTGGTGCCGCCGATATCCCCGGCCAGGATCATCTATGCATTGCTCCAGTGACGATTGTCCTTGGAGAGCAGTTCGTCGGCTTCGGGCGGGCCCCAGGTGCCCGCGGCATAGTTGGGGAACCGGCGCGGCGGCAGAGCCTCCCAAACGTCCAGGATGGGCGCTACCACGTGCCAGGCGGTTTCCACCATGTCGGACCGCTGGAACAACGTCGCATCGCCCAGCATGCAGTCGTACAACAAACGCTCGTAGCCGGTCTGCGGCGTGGCATTGAAATAGTCGGTGTAATTGAAGTTCATGTCGACGCCGCCGATCTGAACCACCGGACCCGGAATCTTCGCTCCGAATGTGAGCGAGATGCCTTCGTCGGGCTGCAGGTGCAGCGTCAAGCGATTCGGTTCCAGCCGGTCCACCGGCGTCCGGCGGAACAGCACGAACGGCGCGCGTTTGAATTGAATCACGATTTTAGTGGCGCGTTTCGGCAGGCGCTTTCCCGTCCGCAGGTAGAACGGCACGTCGGCCCACCGCCAGTTGTCGATGAATAGCTTCATGGCCACGAAGGTCTCCGTGCGGGTGTCCGGCGGCACCATGGGCTCCGAGCGATAGCCCGGCACTCGGTTGTTGCCTTCAAACCCCTCGCCGTATTGGCCGCGCACCGTTCGGATCAACACTTCTTCGTCGGTCATGGGCGAAAGGGCCTTGAGGATCTTGGCCTGTTCGTCGCGGACTACGTCGGCGTCGAACGAGACGGGCGGCTCCATGGCGGTCAGGGAGATCAACTGAAAGATATGATTCGGCACCATGTCGCGCAACGTGCCGGCTTTGTCGTAATAGCCGCCGCGCTGTTCCACGCCGACGGTCTCGCTCACCGTGATCTGAATGTGATCGATATAACGCCGGTTCCAGATCGGCTCGAAGATTCCGTTGGCAAAGCGGAACACCAAAATGTTCTGCACGGTCTCTTTGCCCAGATAATGATCGATGCGGTAGATCTGCTTTTCGTCCAGAACCTTGCGGATCTCCTTATTCAGGGCCACGGCGGATTCATAGTCGTGTCCGAAAGGCTTTTCGATGATGACCCGGCGCCACCCTTGCTCTTCGTGCACCAACCCGGCTTCGCCCAGCTGCGTGACGATCGGGCCAAAGAAACTGGGCGCGGTCGCCAGATAGTAGAAGTAGTTGCCGCGGGTGCCGTGTTCTTTATCGATGGCGGCGAGTTGATCGCGTAAGGCCTGGTAAGCGGCAGCGTTGGTGAAGTCACCGGAAACGTAGTAAATGCGGCGCGAAAACCAGTGCCACAGATCGGGGTCGATCTTGGTTGTGGCAAAGTCTCCGATCTCCTTGCCGATCATGTCGCGGAACTGCTCGCTCGAAAGCTCGTTGCGTGCGAATCCCACCAGGGCGAATTCCTTGGACAGCAGATTGTCCTTGGCGAGATTGTACAGCGCCGGGATCAGTTTTCGCTTCGTCAAATCGCCGGATGCGCCAAAGATCACCATCACGCACGGATCGCCAGGGCGTCCGGCCGCGCCGTTTCCTTTTGCAGCGATTTCTTCCACTAGTTGCATGCGTCCCCTCTCCGATTCATGATCCAGCAGCGCCCCGGCAAAGCGAGGGACACCCACACGGATTCGCTCAAGTTTCTTCTTAAGATAACGCCTTCGCGATGGCCGCCTGCAACGTGGCTAGACCGGCTTCGACATCGCGGAGATGAACGCGCAAGGCCCTGCGGCCCCGTTCCGCCAGCACCTGAAAATCACCGCGAGCCTGCGCCGCTTTCACAACGCCGAAAGTGTACTTCTGGCCCGGCACCGGAAGATCTGCTTTGTCGTCGCAGGTGACCTGCAAGAACACGCCGGAGTTGGGACCGCCTTTGTACGCCTGGCCTGTCGAATGCAAGAAGCGCGGTCCAAACCCAAGACACGTCGCGACGTGTTTCTTGTCGCGCACGCCGGTTCGCAGGCTTTGCAGCGCCTTGTGGTGCGCGTCGTTCATTTCGATATAGCCGAGCAACGCGAAGTAATCGCCCGCCTTCGCTCTATTTAAATGCGCGCGCAGGTATCCGGCCAGCGTCTTGTCGCTGCCCGCGGCCGAGGCCAGCGCCGCGGCATTCTTTTCGTCAGTGAACAGATCGACACCCTGATCGGAAAGGATCGGCGATTCGGCCGGTAGCGACCCGGTCCTCTCGTACTCGGTGGTGAGCTTGCGCGTGACGATCTTGCTGGCCTCCACATCCGGCTGATTGAACGCGTTGATGCCGATCACCGAACCCGCTACCGCCGTCGCAATCTCCCAGCGGAACATCTCCTGGCCCAGGTTGTAGATATCCGAGAGCGCAATGCGCACCACCGGATGCCCGGCTTTGGCGAGCGCATCGACAGCCTTATCCTGTGCCAGGTCCGCGCCATTGTCCAAACGAATGTAGGCAAACACGCGGTCGTTGCCGTAGACTTCCGGCGGGCCCAGCGGTTCGCTATCCACGGGAATCAGGCCGTGTCCTTCTTTGCCCGTGGATTCGGCCAGTAACTGTTCCAGCCAAGCACCGAAATCCGAGATACCCGGCGATGTGACCAACGTCACTTTATCGCGCCCATTGCGCGCGGCAACGCCCAGGATCAGCCCCAGCAGCGCGCCTGGATTCTTGTCCACCGGCAGGCACGACGAGCAGGCCACCGACATCACATCCGCGCGATCCAGGAATCGCAGCACATCCATGCCCATCACCGCGGCCGGCACCATCCCAAAGTTCGAGAGCACCGAATAACGGCCGCCGATGCTAGGTAGGCCATGGAAGATGTGGCGGAAGCCGTCCGCCTGCGCCACCTGTTCGAATTTCGAACCCGGATCGGTGACCGCGATAAAGCGGCTGCCGGCCTTGTCCGCTCCCACCGTCTTTTGCACGCGGTCGAAGAAATACTGCTTGAAGATATTCGGCTCGAGCGTGGTGCCGGACTTGCTGGACACGATGAACACGGTGTTGGCCAGATCCACCTTGTTTTCGAACGCTTTCACCTGCGCCGGATCTGTAGAGTCGAGCACAAACAACTCCGGGAAGCCCTCGATCTTGCCGAAGGTCATCCTGAGAACCTCCGGACCCAGGCTGGAACCACCCATGCCGAGTAGCAGCGCATGCTTGAATCCGGCCGCTTTGATGTCCTTGGCCAGACTCTCCAGATGTTGCTTGTGCGCGAGTTGATCCTCTGTGATGCCCAGCCATCCCAGCCAATTGCCTTCATCGGAGCCGGTCCACAGCTTGGCGTCGCGTGCCCACAAGCGGCGCACCTTGCCGCCCATTTTCCAATCGTCGATCGCCTCGGAAAGCTGCGCGCCTAGGTTCTCCGGCAGGCTGTAGGTCTGCGGATCCACTTGGGCTTGCGAGGCGAACTTGCACTTGGCGTCTACCGCGTTCAGCAGTTTGTCGAACGGTTCGGCAAACAGCTTTACCGCCTGCGTCACCAGATCGTCGGTAACCTTCTTCATCGAGATGCCGACAGCCGCGAGCGTTTCCATGGTGTCCTGCGCCGCTTCCACGTCGGCTTCCAGACTGGCGCGCGCCTTGCCGTGATCGCGGAACGCATCGATCGTCTGCGGCGGCGCGGTGTTCACTGTATCCGGCCCGATCAGTTCCTCTACGTACATCACATCGGAGTAGCTCGGGTCCTTCGTGCTCGTGCTGGCCCACAGCACACGCTGCGTCTGAGCGCCTTTCTTGGCGAGCGCATCCCACGCCGGCCCGGAGAAGATTTCTTTATAGCGCTGGTACGTCAGCTTGCCGTTGGCGATGGCAACCTTGCCCAGCAGACTCTTCAGCAGCGCCTGCTCTTTTGCATCGGAGGATGACTTCAGCCGCGCCTTCACGATGGCGTCCACCATGCTGTCGATGCGGCTGATGAAGAAACTGGCCACGCTCGCGGAGCCGCTCGGATCGCCGCCGTTGTTCGCGTACTTCTGGAGGCCTGCGATGTAGGCCTTCGCCACTTCTTCGTACCGTTCCATCGCGAACAACAAAGTGACGTTGATGTTAATGCCTTCACTGATGAGCTGCTCGAAAGCGGGAATGCCTTCGACGGTTCCCGGAACCTTGACCATCAGATTGGGACGATTCACCGCCTTCCACAGACGGCGGGCGTCCTGGATGGTCCCTTCGGTGTCGCGCGCCAGGAACGGCGAAACTTCCAGGCTCACATAGCCGTCGCGCTTGTGCGTGCGATCGTAGACCGGACGCAGGATGTCCGCGGCGTCCTGAATGTCCTGGATGGCGATGATCTCGTAGATCCCCATCGCGTCCAGTTCCTTGCGCTTTTGGAGTTCCAACAGTGCATCGGTGTAATCGGTGCTGCCGGTGATCGCCTTCTCAAAAATGGCGGGATTGGAGGTCACTCCGCCCAGCCCATCGTTGTCGATCAGGTGCTTTAATTCGCCGCCCGTGATCAGGCTGCGCCGGATGTAGTCCAGCCAGATCGACTGCCCATACTTGGTAAGCTCCCGCAGCCGATTCGTGGTGCCTGTGGTGGTTGTGATCGTTGAGGCCATTCTAATCTCCTCCCGTGTTTGTTAAAACTGGGCCGGCACTACTTCCGTGCCTTCGCCAGCTCTTCTTCGGCGGCCGCGACGACGGCGTCCGGAGTAAAACCGAACTTCTTCTGCAACTCCTTCAGCGGGGCCGACGCGCCGAACGTGTGCATGCCGATCTTGCGGCTCGCATAACGGTCCCACCCCAATGTTGACGCTTGTTCCACGGAGACTCGCGCTATCACTCCCGGAGGCAGCACGCTCGCCTGGTACTGTTGCGACTGATGCTCGAAGATCTCCCAGGAAGGCATGCTGACTACCCGCGCTTTGATTCCCTTCGCGGCAAGCTTTTCGTACGCGTCCACGCACAGCGGCACCTCGCTGCCGGTTCCGATCAGTATGACGTCAGGAGCGCCGCCCGGAGCATCGCCCAGGACGTAAGCGCCCTTCGTCAAGCCGGAAGCGGGCGCGTACTTCGTGCGGTCGAGCGTCGGGATCGCCTGACGGGACAGAATCAGGCATGCCGGTTCGTGGCGCAGTTGCACGATCAGGCGCCAGGCCTCGGCGACTTCGTTCGCATCGCCCGGCCGCAGTGTGATCAGGCCCGGAATGGCGCGCAGCGAAGCCAACTGCTCCACCGGCTGATGGGTCGGCCCGTCTTCGCCGACACCGATGGAATCGTGCGTGAAAACATAAATGACTGGTAGCTCCATCAGCGCGCTCAGCCGGATGGGCTCGCGCATGTAGTCGCTAAAAATCAGGAAGCCGGAACCGAACGGCCGCACTTTGCTGGTCGACAAGCCGTTCAAGATGGATCCCATGGCGTGCTCGCGGATGCCGAAGTGCATGTTGCGCCCGCCGTAGCTGCCCGCTTCCAGATCGCCCGCGCCGTCGAACGTCAGCCGCGTCTTCGTGGATGGCGCCAGATCCGCCGCTCCGCCGATGAGCCACGGCAGATTCTTCGCTATTGCGTTCTCCACTTTCGCGGACGAATCGCGGCTGGCTATTCCTTTCGGGTCTGCCGGGAACGATGGTATTTCGGCGTCCCATCCCTTGGGTAGCTCACGCCGCTGCATCTTATTGAGGTGATCGGCCAGCTCCGGGTATTGTTTCTCGTATTCGGCGAACTTCGCCGTCCAGGCCTTCTGCGCCGCGTGCCCGCGCTCACCCACTTGCTCCCGGAAACGCTCATAAACGCCATCCGGGATCAGGAACTTGGCATCTTCCGGCCAACCGTAGTTGCGCTTGGTCAGCCGGATCTCCTCTTCGCCGAGCGGCTCGCCGTGTGCCGCGTTGGTGTCCTGCTTATGCGGAGCGCCGTAAGCGATGTGGCTATCCACGATGATCAGTGTCGGCCGGTCCGTCGTCGCCTGGAAGGTGTGGAACGCGCGCGCCAGCATCTCCAGATCGTTGGCGTCGCCCACGCGCGTGACGTTCCAGCCATAGCCCATGAATCGTGTCGCGACGTCTTCGCTGAACGCCAGCGCCGTGTTGCCTTCGATGGTGATGTGGTTGTTGTCGTAAATCCAGCAGAGATTCGAAAGCTTCAAGTGCCCCGCCACCGATGCGGCTTCTCCGCTGACGCCCTCCATCATGCAGCCATCTCCGGCCAGCGCGTAAACGTTGTAGTTCACCATCTCGAAGCCGGGACGATTGAAATGCTCGGCCATCCAGCGCGACGCCAGCGCCATGCCCACGCTGGTGGCAACGCCTTGGCCCAGCGGCCCGGTGGTCGTCTCCACGCCCGATGTCCAGCGATACTCGGGATGCCCAGGGCATTTACTGCCGAGTTGCCGGAAATTCTTGATGTCGTCCAGCGTCACGCTCAACTTGCCAAGAGTCTCGTAATCCGGATCCACTGCCTTCACCTGGCACAGATGCAGCAGCGAATACAGCAGCATTGAGGCGTGGCCGGCCGACAGCACGAAGCGGTCGCGGTTCGGCCAGATGGGATCGTCCGGATCGAAACGCAGAAACTGCTGCCACAGACAATAAACCACCGGCGCCATCGCCATGGGCGTGCCCGGATGGCCGGAATTGGCCTTTTGGACCGCATCCATCGCCAACGTCCGGATCGTGTTGATACAGAGTTGATCGATACGGCTCGTGGTGGGTTGTCGGGGATCTACTTGCACGGAAGTGGACATAGTATAGGCCTACGACCTTCCTGGGGAGCCGCGGGCGCTGCCAGCCGGCAACTCGCGCTCTCACACCGAGTGTATCGTAGATGCTTCCCAGCGCGCCAAGGAGTCTGTGAATTTTTCTTTACACATTTTCCATCGGCGCATATCGCTCTCCCGCATCTAAGGTAAATGCGGGCAGTAGTGCCGCCTGAATGCGGGCAAAACTCAGAATTCCAGCTGCATACGAATTGCGATCATCCGCGGCGAATTGTCGCCGCCTAGTCCGACGCCCAGCAATCCGGTAGGCGGAGAGGTCGTGTAGCTGATCGCTCCAAAACCATTCTGCGTCTGTGGCCGCCCCGGAATACCCGCCACCACTGCGGACGGCAGCGCGAAGTTGGGATGGTTGAATACGTTGAAGAACTGCCCGTCCACGCGCAGCTCCAGTTTCTCGGTCAGGCGGAAGCGCTTCGTCAGGAAAAAGTCGCTCCAGGCGAAATCCGGTCCGCGCAGGCTGTTCCGCCCGAGATCGCCGAATTGACAATGCGCCACGCTGTCGCCGCCCGTGCAGGCGCCGGTGCTGGGATCCACCACGGAAATGAAAGCGTCCGGATTCAGCCATTGAATGGTCCCCGGCTGCGTCACACCCGCGATCGGTTGATGTGCGTATAGCGGCGCTCCGGACAAGACGCTTGCAAACTGCGGCCCGCTGGATTGCAGGATGCCGTTCCCGTTCGCTGAATACGGCGCGCTGAACACCGAGAAGGGAAGCCCGCTGTGCCAGAACAATGTTCCTGACACCTGCCAGCCTTGGATCAGGCGCGCGAGGCCCGCGTGCCTGCTCTTGAACGGCAGTTCGTAGACGTAGTTCAGGTTGAAGTTGTGCCGCACGTCGTAGTCGCAGTCGCCGTATTGCCGCCCTAACTCGCCCGGCAACGGCGACAAAATTCCCGCCGACGAAAATGAAAGAAAACCGCCGTTCGATACTGTATCCAGGCAGTGGCTCCAGGTGTAGTTCGCCCGCACCTGCAGTCCATGACTCAACCGCTTCTCGCCAGTCAATTGCAGGCCGTTGTAATTACTGTTCGCGCCCGTCGCGAGTTGATTCACGGAAGCGAACCGTGGATCAGCCGGCCGCCCATAGGGAAACGGCGCGAAGCATCCCTCGCAAACCGTCTGGTATCCATTCACCTGGACCTGGTACGGCAGATTGATCGCCCGCGTGCCGACATATTGAACGCGCGCGCTAGCCGAGTTGCCCAATTGATGCTCCACCGCGAGACTCCACTGCAGGAAATACGGCGCGTGCAGCTTTCCGTCGGGCACAGCGGTCAGCGCCACCGGCGGCAGACACTGTCCGGCTAGAGCCCGGGGCGATGCGCACGAAAGTTCTCCTCTCTGAAACCCCTCGAGGAATGCTTGATTCGCCGCCGCCGTGCTGTCGATCGCGCTGCCGGGCACTCCCGGTGCAATCGCTAATCCGCCCGCCGCGCCTAGCAATCCGCCCTGAAAAGTATCCACGTACGGCGGATTCTCACCGACCAAATCGGCCACGCTACCCGGTAGAATGTCCGAGAACACGCCAAACCCAGTGCGCACAACCCATCCCGGCGCGAACTGCCACGCTACCGCCGTGCGAGGCTGCCACAGCGCCCACGGCGTCGACGCAAAGAGATTTGACAGGCCGGTCTGCAAGGCGGCACTCAACGGCTGATTCACATTGTGCGCCAACGCATCGAACGATCCCGGCAGCCGGGCGATCAGCGCGTGCGGATTCTCCGGATTCGAATTGTGCGCCAACCGGACTCCCACGGTCCAGTTCAAATGCGCAGCCAGCTTGATCGAATCCTGTGCATACACATCCGCGTTCAAATAGCGGAATGGCTGCGAGGCCGCCGTCGGAAACGCTCGAGTCGCGGTCGACGCGGCGCCGTAAATGAACTGCGGCAAAGTCGTATAGGTGACCAGCGGCGTCGTATAGGTGCTGAAATCGTAGTCGTTCAAACGCAGCAGCCGCGAGCTCACCCCGAACTTGAAGTCATGCCGCCCCGTAATCCAGGAAAGATTGTCATTCAGATGAAAACGGGCTGCCGTCCGCCCTTGTACCCAGTTGTAGTCCAGCCCGCCCAGCGTGGTGAACGGCGCATTCGTTCCGGCGCCTTCGAGCACAATCGGAAACGCGGCCAGAGTGCTCGCCTGATTCGCTGGCCCAAACAAGCTCTTGTACCAGGAAAACGCGGGATTGAAGTAGTTCACCAGGTGCTGGCTGAACAAATGTGTGTAGCCCGCCGCAAACGAATAAAGCGGCTGTGAGGAAATAGCGTCAAACAGCGGATTGATCGGGTCCGTGTAAGCCGCTTGCAGGCCGGTGTCCGACTGGAACCGGTACCACACCGTATCCGCCGCGCTCAGATTGTGATCGATGCGCGCCGTAATCACTTGCTCATGATCGCCGCTCGATTGCGATACGCTGCGCCGCAGCGCACATCCATCCCCGTTCGGCGGCGCTCCCACGGCCACCGCGCCATTTGCGTTGAAGGGACACCCCAGCACCGATACCGGCGCCCCACGCGGTTCGCCATACAGCGCAAACAGATTGCGATAGAACGGAACCAGCCCGGGCTGCGCCGGATAAACCGCCCCGGAAACGCTATCCACACCGCCGCGCGGCAACTGGTCCAGCACATACCCGGCGAACGCCGCGCTCGGTTCCGTCACAGGCGATACGATCGGCAGCGCGATCCGCAACTGCTCGTAGTCGAAAAAGAAAAATAGCTTGTCGCGCACAATCGGACCGCCCATGCTCCCGCCGAAATGGTTCACCGTGGAACGCGGCTTCTGATTCCCCGTCGTCGCGTTGGTAAAAAAGTCAGCAGCGTTCAGCCTCGACCCGTTCCACAACTCGTAGAGATTCCCGTGCCAGGAGTTTGTCCCGGACTTGGTGACGTAATTCACTTGCGACGCGCCATACCGGCCCTGGTCCACCGCGTACGATGTCGTATTCACTGTTACTTCGGAAATCGAGTTCAGTCCCAGCACCAGGTTCGTTGCCAGCCCGCTGTTGAGATTCGTCAGCGGATCGTTCGTCTCCAGCCCGTCCACAATGTAGGCGTTCGACAAAGCCGGCAGCCCGTTTACCTGAAAGTTGCCGTACCCATTCTGCGCGCCGACGAAATCGTTGCCGCTTCCAGCGGTGTTGATGAGCGCGCCCGGTGAGAACTGCGCCGGATACGTCAGGTCGGACCCGGGATTAGGAAGATTCTCGATGGCCGTCGCATCCAGCGTCGTGGCCGTGTTTGGATTCTCCGTGTTGATCAACGGCGCTTCCCCGCCAACCACGATATCTGCGTGCGTCGCGGCCACCGGCAGCACGAAATCCACTTCCTGCGTTTGCCCCAACCCCGCCGTCACCGCCTCCTTGCGCTGGCGTTCGAACCCCGGCAAATCCGCTTCCACGTCGTATCTGCCTGGCCGTAGCTGCGGAAAGCTGTAGCGGCCGGCATCGTCGGTCTTTGCGGTGCGCTTCAAGCCGGTATCCGTCGCCGTAATCGCCACCGCGGCCTTCGGCAAGGCCGCGCCCGTCTGATCAGTCACCTGGCCAGTGATCGCGCTCGTTGTCTCGCCTTGCCCCGCTGCGCCATGGCCCGCGGTAAACGCAACGACCCAGAGGAAACGGGCCGCAAATCGCATAACTTTCGTCAACACAGACGTAGTTTACTATAGTTTTCGATATATGTAAACTATAGTTAATAACGTCCGCCCGCCCCAAAACCGCCGCCCCGCCGCGACACGGTAGTGCTAAGATGTTGAAGTCTTTAGTTGGCATGGCCGTTCAAAGCGTAAAAATCGTCGTCATCTATCCCCGGCCTCACGATGTGGAGGCTTTCGAAAAAATCTACCTGGACGAGCACGTCCCCATGTTCGAGCAGAAGCTGAAGGGGATGACCCGGCTGGTGCTGACCAAGGTCACCGGCTCACCGCAAGGAAAAGTGATCGCCTATCGCATGATGGAAGTCCACTTCTCCAACCTGGACGCGCTTACCCAGTGCATCGAATCCGAGGGCGGCAAAGAAGTCATGGCGCATGCCACGCACATCTCCACCGGCGGCCAGCCCATCCTGCTGGTGTGCGAGGAAGAAGCTTTCGTATTCTGGTAAGAGTAGGCAACTGTTCGTATGAAGCTCGCCGTTTGCATTTGTGCTCTGGCATCCCTCGCCTGGTGCCAACCGGAGGGAGCGCCGGCCGACCGCGTCGGTTCCACCGGCTTCGTGCAACTGGAAGCCGATAGCTTCCGCTCGCTCACGCCGCAACAGAAAACGCTCGCCTACTGGCTCTCGCAGGCGTCCATCGCCATCAACCCCATCATCTACGACCAACTCTCCCGCTTCGGTTTGCGGCAGAAGCGCGCGCTCGAATTCCTCGTTGCTCATCCCGACGGCATGGATCACGCCGTCTACGAAAAGATTCTCGCGTTCACCAAGCTGTTCTGGGCCAATCGCGGCAATCACAACGAAACCACGGCGCAGAAGTTCCTTCCCGATTTCACCTTCGACCAATTCCAGGCAGCCGGCCTGGCCGCGCTGCACCACGGAGCGCACGGATATACCGAAGAACGGTGGCGCAAGGAAACCGAAGAGCTGAAAGCGTCGCTGTTCGATCCCAACTTCGAGCCATCCGTCACAGTGAAGAACCCGCCCGCCGGTGAAGACATTCTCCAGGCCAGCGCCAACAATTTCTACTTCGGCGTCAAACTCGCCGATCTGAAAGGTTTCAGCGAGCACTACCCGCTGAACTCGCGCCTGGTCATGAAGAATGGCCATCTCGAGGAGCAGGTGTACCGCGCAGGCACAACAAATCACGTCATTCCCGCCGGCCTCTACGCGCAATACCTGGCGACGGCGAACTCTTATCTGAGAAAAGCGTCTGCTGTGGCCTCGCCCGCACAGGCACAGGTGATCCAGGACCTCATTCGCTTCTACGAAACCGGCGATCCGAAGGACTGGCTTCATTTCGACGTCGACTGGGTGCAGAACCGGGTGCCCGTCGATTTTGCTAACGGCTTCATCGAGGTCTACCGCGACGCCCGCGGCGCCAAAGGCACCTCGCAAAGTTTCGTCTCCATCACCGACAACCGGATGGAGGCGCTGATGCACAAGATCGCAGCCAACGCGCAGTATTTCGAGGATCACTCGCCCTTTGCGCCGCAATACAAAAAGCAGGGCGTCAAACCCCCGGTAGCCAACGCCGTCGAAACCGTGATCGAGACGGGCGACTTCCACGTCACCACCGTCGGCGACAACCTGCCCAATGAAGACGAAATCCACGAGAAATACGGCAGCAAGAGCTTCCTGTTCACCGGCAGCTCGCGGGCGCTCTCGCACGCCACGGGTTTCGGCGCGCTCGAAGAATTCGCCGCCACGCCCGAAGAGATCGCGCTCGGCAAGAAGTACGGCGACGAAGAAGAAGACTTGATGACCGGCCTGCACGAGATCATCGGCCACGGCTCCGGCAAGCTGGACCCCAAGCTCACGCACGAGCCGGCCTACTACCTGAAAGAGTATTTCTCGGCACTGGAGGAAGCCCGCGCCGACCTGATGGCGCTATGGTCCGTCTGGGATCCGAAGGTGCGCGCGCTGGGCCTCGAGTCGAATCCCGACGTTGCCAAAGCCATGTATTACGCCGCGGTTCGCGTTGCCATCACCCAACTCCGCCGCATCCCCAAAGGCGACACCATCGAAGAGGACCACGAGCGCGATCGCCAGTTGATCGTCAACTACATTCGCGCCAAGACGGACGCCATTGCCGAAGTGAAGCGCAATGGCAAGACGTATCTCGAAATCCGCGACTTCGCGAAAATGCGCCAGGGCGTGGGCCAATTGTTGGCCGAGCTCATGCGCATCAAGGCCGAGGGCGATTACAACGCGGCCAAAGCTCTGATGGACAAGTACGCCGTGCACTTCGACCCGGCACTGCGGGATGAAGTGGTGGCCCGCTACAAGAAGCTTGATCTGCCCACCTACTGGGCGGGCATCAATCCGCAGCTCACCGCGTCATTCGATGCCAGAGGCCAACTGACCAAGGTGGACATTTCCTACCCGCGCGACTTCGTGAAGCAGCAGCTCGGCTACAGCTCGATGTACCGCTAGCCAGGCGCTAGCCCGCCAGCACTTCCTTCACTTTGTCGAGCAACGAACCGAGAGTGAACGGCTTTTGCAGAAATGCAGTGCCCTTAGCTGGCTCGCCCGAGTAAATGGTTGCGTCCTCGGTATAGCCGGAGACGTACAGCACCTTCATATCGCGGCCTTGCGCGCGCAGGCGCTCCACCAATTCGCGTCCGCCCATCTGCGGCATCAGAACGTCGGTGATCAGTAGATCGATTGTCCCGGAATGCTCCCTGCACAGCGCCAGCGCGTCCTCGCCGTTGGCCGCTTCCAGCACTTCATAGCCTTGCCGCCGCAGGATCTTGCGGACTAGCGCGCGAATGCCGGCTTCATCTTCGACCACCAGAATCGTCGCCAGCGGAGCCGCGGGTTCTGGAGCCGGCGGCGGTTCGGGAGCGACGGGCGCCGGTGGCGGAACCACTTCCGCCTCGGCGGGCGCCTCCACGCGCGGGAGAAACACGCGGAAGACGCTGCCGCCGTCGAGACTGCTGGTCACCGAAATATCGCCGCCCCATTGCCGTACCGTCCCGTATGCCCGGGACATCGCCGCGGCCGTTTCGTCCCAAGGTTCCTTGCCCGGCAAAGAGCATTCGAACAGACAGGTCTTCGCCTCGCCTTCAATGTGCGCAAGCGGCGTCGCGATCGAAATCACCACGTAGCCGCCCGGCGGAAGCGGGGCATTCGCGCGTCGTAGGTCCTCTGCGATGCGCGTGCGCGACGTCCCGATCGTGATCGGCCCGTCCGACGGCATAGCCTGCCGCACCCGCGTCAGGATCGCATTGATCAGTTGCTCCAGCTGCGCGGCATCGCCTTGAACAACATTCCCTTCCGGTGCAAGCTCCAATTGCAGTGCGAATCCGCTTCCCAGCAGTTCCCTCCAGTGCGGGCTCATCGCGCTCAAGCTCGGCTCTAACTCCAAACTTGTTGCCGCTGCTCCTTGCCTCCGTGCAAAGGAGAGCAACTGGCCGGTTAGTCCGCTCATCCGCTCCGTCGCCGCCAGGATCTCCTGCACATCAGAACGCAGTCCACTGCCCTGCGGGAGCCCGTTCAGCAGCTCTTCACCGTAGCCGGTGAGGATCATGAGCACGTTGTTCAAGTCGTGCGCCATGCGGCTGGCCAGCCGGGAGACGGCCTCGACGCGTTCGGACTGCACCAACTGGTCTTCCAGCATGCGCCGTTCCGTTGCGTCGACGGTCAACCCCACCAAATAGCTCGGTCCCCCTTCGCCGCGAGCCAGAACGCGCGCGGATTCCCGGACCCACAGCACGCGGCCATCTGCGGCCACCATGCGGAACTCGCAAGAATGCGCTGCGCTGCGCTCAATCGCCCGCTGGTAAGAGCCGGCAACCCAATCGTGGTCGGATTCCTGGACCCGGTCCAGCCACGAAGTCTCATTCGCCGTCCAATAATCCGGCGGGAAGCCCAGCAGCTTTTCTAACTGCGGGCTGACGAAGACGAAGTTCATGCCGGGCAGTTCCACCGCCCACGTGACCGCATCCAGATGATCGACCAGTTCGCTCGCCGGGAACGCCGCGATCGCCGCCGGCGCGGCCTCAGTCTCGGGAGCGCCTACCTCATCAGGAACAATCGCCAGCTCGACGGAGCTCAAATCCTCGACGCTCAGCAGTGCTTCCTTCGCGCCCTCATCGTCCCAGTTGCGCATGGCGAGAATACCGATCCGCAGCTTGCGTTCTGGCTCGCGCTCGTCTTCCACCGTCAGGCCGGTTTGTGCGATGCCCGTGCGCAGCACTTCCTCCACGCGATCGAGCACCCAGGCCGGCAGAATCGTATCCAGCCTCCGGTGCGGCGAATCACCCCCGCGCAGCCCAAAAATCCGACGCGCGGCCCCATTCGCCAGCAGGACGGCCAAATCGGAAGAAAGCACCAACAGACCAACCGGAATGGAGGCGACAATGTCCTGATAGTAGCGGCGCTGGGTCTCGACAAGCGACAGAAGGCGAGCGACTTCTTTTGCTCGCCACTGCTCCAGGTCGGCTCTCTCCATGGTGTCCTGTAACAGTGTTTAACGTAGCAGACACCTCCGGCAAGGTACTTTGAGGGTGAAAACGTACTAAACGGTACTACTGTTTGTTTGCTTGAGGTTCCAGCACTTTGTCGAGGTTGGCCAGCTCCTGTTTCACCTGGTTGGCGTCCGTCGCGTTGGGCGCGTAGCGGAGGTAGTCCCGGAAGTTCTGGGCCGACCCGGAATAGTCCTTTTCCATGGCCAGCACCGCCCCCAGCACCTGATTCAGCTTGGGATAGCGATGTTTCGGGTCGTGCGAAAGGCCTTCCTTGGCGCTTTTCTCGGCCAGGTCCCACTTCCGCAAGCCATAATAGGCCACCGCGTTGTAAACCCAGGCCTCCGGGAAGTCGATCGGATCGAGTTGGAGCAAGTGGTTGCTGTTGTCAGCCACCTCCTGCCACTTCTTTTCATTCGCCGCCATGGCCGCCAAAGCCCCGTACGGCATGACGAACTTGGAGTCGGCCTCCAGCGCTTTCGCATAGGACTCGCGCGCGCCCGCCAGGTCGTTCTGGGCTCTTTGGACATTACCCAGTTCGTACCAGGCCGCGGCGTATTTCGGATAAACTGCCAGGGCCTTTTCGAACTGCTTTTGCGCCTCCGGCCACTTTTTCGCCGCCTCCGCCTTCACGCCCTTTTCCATCGCCTTCTTTGCATCCTTGGGGGCCAGGGCGCTGGTGGCGCTGATGGTGAACCCCTGCACGCCCGCCAGGCGATGCAGGATCATGGTGCCCACATCCGGATTGTCCATGCGCCGTCGGGTCGCGAGCTCCACCACATCGGACCGAAAGCCGGCTTGGCTGGCTTGGAGTTCACAGCTCATCAGGTCCTGCCGGCTGAGACCCAAACCGCCGGCTTGCGTGGGGTTGAGGGGCGAATTAAGGCCTGGCCCCCCCAGCGGACGATCGAACTCGTCCGATCCGTCGGATGCATCCGCGAACCGCGTCATCAGCGAGCGGTCGCTCAGATCGGCGTTGAAATGTCCCTTCGAGTCGGTGTAAGCGATGGTGTGGGGCATTGCATTGCAGACCAGTTGTATGGCCACCGGATCCGGTGGAAGTGTGCCATCGTCCATCACCACCTTGCCCGTCAGGAAGACCACATGTTCCTGGTCCAACGGCGAGTTGCCCGGAAATGACCCGGGCTGATTCACTGTCCCCGGCGGAGGATTGCCGGGAATGGAAGTACCCGTACCCGGTGCGGGGTTGGAGACCGGGCCAGTAGCGGGATGCTGCTGGGCGTACGCGCCGATGCCCAGGGCCAGCCCGAGCGAACCGATGAAAAATAGTTGCCTGGTCATAAAGCCCTCCAAACCTGCCGCCATTATAGCCCCGATAACAAAACCCGATTGTGAGGGTTGTAGCATCCGGGAGACAATGATAAGTGATGCGAATTCGCAAGCACCTGTTGTGGGCCCTGCCCCTCCTGATTCTCGCGGGTTGTTCCGAGGCTCCCAAAGAAACCGCGAAGGCGCCTGTCAAGCCACCGGAGGCACTGACGGGCCGTCAGGCCTTCCAGCGGATCTACCCGCAAGCGCGCGGCTGGGCTCCGGACGTGCAATTGCTTCAACTGCGGAGCGTCAATCTGACGCAAGTGAAATCGGAAAACGGTAAAGCCGGCGCGTGGCAGGCCATTCTGGTTTCGCCTTCGCGCGCAAAAGCTCGCACTTACACGTATTCCTCTGTCGAAGAGGAGCCAAGCCTGCATGAAGGCGTCTTTCCCGGCATGCAAGAGGACTACTCGCAGCACGGAGCGTCCGCGCCTTTTCCGATCGCGGCGCTGAAAGTGGATTCCGACCAGGCGCTGGAGACCGCGGCTCAGAAGAGCCAGGAATACATGAAGAAGAACCCCGGCAAGCCGATTGTCTTCCTGCTGGAACAGACCACGAAGTTTGCCGATCCTGCGTGGCGCGTCATTTGGGGCGAGTCGGTCGGCACCAGCGACTATTCGGTTTTTGTCGACGCCAGCACCGGCGGATATTTGCAAACCATGCACTGAGGCTCCATGTGGCGCCTACGGATAGCGCTGCTCGTTCCGTTCATCGTCTATCTGCTTTTCCCCACGCGGAACTACTATTGGGATGGCGTCGCGTTCGCGATCGACATTGAAAAGAATCTTCCAGCCGGAGCGCTGGTCCATCCGAATCACCTGATTTACAAGCTATGCGGAGCGGCACTGTATGGGCTGGGCGGCGGACATATTCGCGCACTGTACCTGATGCAGGCGCTCAACTGCCTGCTGGCCGGATTCGCCGTGGTGCTGCTGTACCTGGCACTGCGTAAGAGCGGCTGGTCCCGCGAACATGGCCTCGTGGCCGCCTGGATCTTTGGCTTTTCGGCGACGTGGTGGAAGTTCGCCACCGATGCCAACGCGTACGTGCCATCGATCTTCCTGCTGCTCTGCGCGTATCTGCTGATCGAGAATCCGCGAACGGCTGTGTTCGCCGGCCTGGCTCACGCTGGAGCGATGTTGTTCCATGAGCTGGCGATTCTGTTTCTGCCGGTAGCCATCTTGCTGCTGTGGAAGCGACGCGCGCTCGTGGCGGCGTATTGCACGGAAGCGCTGGCACCGGTGGCGGCGGCGTATTGGTGGGCGTATCGCGCGGCGGTCGCTGGTGGCGCGACTGGCGGGTTCTGGGTATGGATGACCTCGCACTCGCCCGACTCGGGTTTCTCATTCCGCCTGCTGCGCAACGTTGGATACACGCTGCGCGGGACGCTGCGGCTGTTCTTCGGCGGACGTCTGCCGGACTTTGTCCGCAATCCGCTATCGATCGCCGCCGGCGTGCTGCTCGCGTTCGCGCTGGTAGCGTTGCTGGTCTACGGCTGGCGCGCCGTGCCGGTGCGCTGGTCCCGGCCACCGTGGCATTTGCTGGTTTGGGCCGGCGTTTACGTGGCGTTCCTGTTCTTCTGGATGCCGCAAAATACGTTCTACCGTCTGTTCTATCTAGCACCGCTGGTGTTGATCGCGGGCGCGATGTTCGAAGATACGCGGAAAAATCATTTAGCCGGATTCGCGTTAGCGGCGGTAATGCTGCTGTGGAACTTCACTTTCCTGACGTATCCGGAATCGCGCGTCCAGTTCAACGCGCCGCTGCGCTTCGCGCTCGCCCAGCATGACGCGTGGCCGCCCGGCAGCGCCATCGTGTTCCACACCTTTCATCCGGATCTGTGGACCATCAGCTACTTCAACCAGCAGGCCGCGTGGATGAGCCTGGAACGGCCCGACCTGGGCCAGATGCAGCGCGATTTGGATTACGCGCATAGCCAGAAGCAACCCCTCTGGGTGGAGCAGACCGCCTACGAGTTAGTGGATGCCACTCCGCAAGGGCGGCAATGGTTGATGGAACATGAGCGGCCGGGAGAACTGGTGCGGTTCCGGGATGAAAAGCACGAGTTCGTATTTCATTCGATGCGGTAGGCCTTCAGATGAATGGGTTCACTACTCGAACGCTGCCATAGAGCCGGTCATGTTGCAAATCTTCCGTTAGAATTTCCTCAAGACCATAATGTTCCGCATAGGACCACAGGTGTGCGTCGAACCAGTTCAACTGATAAGCGGCACATCCCCGAATCGCGTTGCGCAGTATTGCCTCGTTCGGATAGAGAACCGTGAACTGCTTCAGAAGTTCCTCGGCTTCCCGCAGAGCGTCGGCTAGCGAGAGGATGCCGTGTCCCCGAATTGGCCGCGTGACAGCAGCAATGAACTCCACGATGGCTTGATGCGGCACACGAACAGAGTTTTCCGCGATCCCGCGCCTAAGGACCTCTGTCGCTCGTTTCTGTTTGGCTGGAAACCGGCCGTCGAACCGGTAGACGAGGACATTCGTGTCAACGAGAGCGGCCACGGACGTAGAGGTCCTCTCTCTTCCAGCCTCGGCCGCCTGTAGATCTCGTCTTGAGGGCCTTAGACCGCCTGCGGTGCCGCTCCGTCGCTTGATCGAACCAGCGCAGACGCGACGCTGTATCGTCCGGCGCCACTTGTTGGCCGGCCGGAATGACACGGATCACTTCGCCAGCCGCCATCCAGTCGATCTCATCGCCAGGACCAATCCGATATTGATCCGCAATCGATTTAGGAACCGTGACCTGATATTTGGATGTGATCTTGGCCATCGCGCACCTATCCTTACTGTAGCAAGGATTGAATCCTTACCAAGTAAAGCCGCCGGAAGCCGGAGGCCATGCCTGGTTCAATTGCCGCAGCAGCACGATACGGCCCAAGTGATAGGCGTTGTCCAGGCTGATCTGCTGCCAGAAAGCAAGGTGCCACAGCTCTTCATAGATGGAGTGCGGCGCGCCGGGAATGCGCCGATGCACGAGGTCATCGCTGAGCCCCTCCAGAATGTGGGCCGCGGGCGCCGCCGCGCTGTCGCCAGTGAGTGCCCGTTCCAGTTCGTTCATGGACGTTAAACGACGACGCTTTCCGCTTACTGCTTTCTGCCTTCCGCCTTCTTCCGCCTGCCTTCCGCTTTCTGGATCGGGTCGACGGTGGCGGGCGGCGGCATCTGCACCACCGGAATCAGCGACCGCTTCGACTCCGCGGCCGGTTGGCGGACTCGCTCGGACATTTCCTGATTCAGCGTGGCCACGAATTTCTCGATCTGCTCCTGCATCGCGGCCATCTTTTCGCGCATGTTCAGGATGATCTCCACACCCGCCAAGTTCACGCCCAGATCCCGAGTCAGCTTCAGGATCACTTCCAGCCGCTCCAGGTCGTCGTCGGTGTAGAGGCGCGTGTTGCCTTCGCTGCGGGAGGGAGCGAGCAGGCCTTCGCGCTCATACAGGCGCAGCGTTTGAGGATGGATTTCGTATTGCTCGGCAACGGCCGAGATCATGTAAGCGGCTTTGGATCGCGCTCTAGCCATGGCTAACCTTCTCTCACACCTTGCTCCACATTTCGCGCCGCGGATCTTCCGGGTTCACTTGCGACAATTCACGCAGCAGTTCTTTGGTGCGCTCGTCCTGCACTTTGGGCGCCTGGATGACTACTTCGACGATCTCGTCGCCACGCTTGTTCTTGCGAGCGTTCATCACGCCCTTTTCGCGCAGGCGGAACTTCTGCGCGTTCTGCGTGCCTTGCGGGACTTTGAGCAGCGCCCGGCCGTCGATCGTGGGAACTTCAATCTTCGCGCCGAGGCCGGCTTCAGACACCGTGACCGGCACCTGAATATGGATGTCGTCGCCCTCCCGATGGAAGAACGCATGCGGTTCCACGCGAACGGTGATGTACAAATCGCCCGGCGGCCCGCTCTGTCGGCCCGCGTTGCCTTTGCCGGCGACACGCAGGCGCGAACCGGATTGCGCGCCCGGCGGAATGCGAACCTCCACACTCTCGTTCCGCGCGATGCGGCCGTCGCCGTGGCAGGTGGGGCAGACGTTGCGCAGCCGGCCTTTGCCGTCGCAGCGCGGGCAGGTGAGGCTGAACTTCATCGCGCCCGCCATCTGCGTCACGTTGCCGCTACCGTCGCACTCCGGGCACACCGTGGAGGATCCGCCGAGCGACCCAGTGCCGCCGCAATGCTCGCAGACTTCCTGCCGGGTCACATTGAGCCGCACCTGGGTTCCTTTGATGGACTCCCAAAAATCGATGTTCAGGCCGTATTCCAGGTCCGAACCTTTTTCGGGTCCGGTGGTTGCCCGGTCGGCACGCCGGCCGCCGAAGAACTGGCTGAAGATGTCGCGGAATCCAGCGCCGCCGGCCTCCTGCGTGCCCGGCCCGCCCTGGTTCACGTACTCTGAAAAATCGAACCCACCGAAGCCCATGCCGGGCTCATGCGCACCCGCGCCGGGTCCCGCTCCGGGGCCTCCCGGCGGGATGTTGTCGGAATAAAATCCATACTGATCATAGACTTGGCGCTTCTTGGAGTCGCTCAGGATGTCGTACGCCTCCTGAACCTTCTTGAAGCGCTCCTCGGCGGCTTTGTCGCCGGGATTCAAGTCCGGGTGATATTTGCGAGCCAGCTTACGGTACGATTTGCGGATCTCGTCCTCCTTGGCGGAGCGAGGCACACCTAACAATTCGTAGTAGTCCTGCTTACTGGCGGCTGGCATTCTGATTATCCTCGGCTCCTGGTCCACTTACGGACCAGGAGCCATTATCGAAACTGCTTACTTCTTGTCATCCACGTCAACGAACTCGGCGTCGACGACGTTGTCTTTAGGTTTAGACTCCCCCGCGCCGGACCCCTGGCCGTCGCCGGACGGACCACCTTGCGGTGGCGGCGTGCCGGGCTGGCTGGAGGCTTTGTACATCGCCTCGGCCAGCTTGTGGCTGGCGGTTTCGAGCTTGGAAGTGGCCTGGTTGATGCGGTCCACGCCGCCTTCCTGCATGGCTTTCTTGGTCTCGGCGAGCGCGTCGTCCACCGCTTTGGCGTCGTCCGCGCTGACTTTGTCGCGATGCTCCTTTAGCATCTTCTCGATGTTGTAGACCATCGCATCGGCCCGGTTGCGCGACTCGATCTCTTCCTTCTTCTTGCGGTCGTCGGAGGAGTGCGATTCGGCGTCCCGAGCCATCTTCTCCACTTCGTCTTTGCTGAGGCCCGAAGAGGACGTGATGGTGATCTTCTGCTCGTTGTTAGTGGCCTTGTCCTTGGCCGTGACGTTCAGGATGCCGTTGGCGTCGATGTCGAACGTGACCTCGACCTGCGGAATCCCGCGCGGAGCCGGTGGAATGCCCACCAGTTGGAACACGCCCAGCAGCTTGTTGTCGGCTGCCATGGAACGCTCGCCCTGGTAGACTTTGATCTCCACCGACGTCTGGCTGTCGGACGCCGTGGAGAAGATCTCGCTCTTGCGCGTCGGGATCGTGGTGTTGCGCTCGATCAACCGGGTGAACACGCCGCCCAGCGTTTCGATGCCGAGCGACAGCGGGGTTACGTCGAGCAGCAGAACGTCTTTCACTTCGCCGCCCAGCACGCCGCCCTGAACCGCCGCGCCCACCGCGACCACTTCGTCCGGGTTAACGCTCTTGTTAGGTTCCTTGTTGAAAAGATCGCGAACTTGCTGCTGGACCTTGGGCATGCGCGTGGAGCCGCCCACCAGGACCACTTCGTCGATCTGCGCCGGAGTGACGCCGGCGTCGGCCAGCGCCTGCTTGCAAGGACCGATGGCACGCTCGAGAATATCGGCCACCATCTGCTCCAGGCGGGCGCGGGTGAGCTTCACGTTCATGTGCTTGGGACCGCTCGCGTCGGCCGTCAGGAACGGCAGGTTGATTTCGGTCTCGAGCACCGTGGAAAGCTCGATCTTGGCCTTTTCGGCGGCTTCCTTCAGGCGCTGGAGGGCCATCTGGTCCTTGGAGACGTCGATGCCCTGCTCCTTCTTGAACTCCTGCACCAGCCAGTCGATAATGCGCTGGTCGATGTTGTCGCCACCCAGGTGCGTGTCGCCGTTGGTGGACTTCACTTCCACCACACCGTCGCCGACTTCCAGGATCGAAATGTCGAACGTGCCGCCGCCGAAGTCGTACACGGCGATGGTCTCGTTCTTCTTCTTGTCGAGCCCGTAGGCGAGCGCGGCCGCCGTGGGTTCGTTGATGATGCGCATGACCTCCAAGCCGGCGATTTGCCCGGCATCCTTGGTGGCCTGGCGCTGCGAATCGTTGAAATAAGCCGGAACCGTAATGACGGCCTTGGTGACCTTTTCGCCCAGGTACGCTTCGGCCGCTTCCTTCAGCTTGCCGAGGATCATCGCGGAGATCTCGGGCGGCGAATAACGCTTGCCGTTGATCTCGACGCGGGCATCGCTGTTCTCGCCGGCGACCACTTTGTAGGGCACCAGCTTCATTTCCTCGCTCACTTCGTTGTAGCGCCGGCCCATGAAGCGCTTGATCGAGTAAACCGTGTTTTCCGGGTTGGTCACCGACTGCCGCTTGGCCACCTGGCCCACCAGGCGCTCGCCCGACTTGGTGAAGCCTACGACGGACGGCGTAGTTCGGCCGCCCTCCTGGTTGGGGATGACAACAGCCTGCCCACCCTCCATGACGGAGACGACGGAGTTGGTCGTTCCGAGGTCTATGCCTATGATTTTGCTCATGTTGCGTCTATCCTTTGGGTTTGAACTTGCGGGTTTCTTCTATTAGCCTGACACCATTATTAAACTTTAGTGTGTTATTGTCAAGCACACATGAGCGTATCAACACCAGGAGGAGCGATTTGGGGAGGCCGAATTGGTCGAAGCTTGAATGGGGAACGGAGAGACTGGACCTTAAGGAGCCAAAAACAAGAGTCTCCCGGCTATGCCGCCGCCCTAGCGGCCTCTTCATCCAAGATACGTTGGTCGATTGCCCTCGCCGCGGTTTCTGAGAGGGCTGCTCTCAACAGTTCACCGACCGATTTCCAGCCTACATGACACAAAACCACCACGAGGCTGACGATAAGCGCAAAGATCAGGATAGGTGATCCCAGCACTATCCTCTCAATCACGCACATAGTCGCTCGATCGTGAAAGGCCTCTAAGTCTCTTCGTGCCTGTACATCGACAGAGTTTAGCGCCGCTTCCCATTTTGTTCTCCAGTCAAAGGCTTGCGTCCCTTCGAGCGCCTTCCAGGATAACCATGTCATGCAGAACTGATAGAAGGAAAGTTGGTGGCCGTATCGGATGAACCCATTCATCGACTGGCGAAGCAGTCGGTACGCCGGATGATTGAACATGATATGCCCGGACGCCGCGTAGTCAAAAAGCTCGTCCCTGATAGCAAACATCTCTTGCCGGAAGCAGTCCAAGCGAACGGAGGACCAAAACCAAAAGAGCACGATGCCTATTCCCGCGAGGAGAACGGCTGACTCACTGACAGCAGTCAAGTTCGCTGCGCTCATGTTTACTCGTCCCCCCTTCTGGTCAAGCCCTCCTCTGTGAGGCGACTTGATGTCCTTGATGGATCTATTCTGATCTCCAGTTCCGTGATTCTGGATGCCAGACGCTTTCTGGTGCTGCGGTGCAGCGACCTCTCCCTTAAGTATAAGCTTACCGATAGTCCAGAAATGGCGATGCTTCCTGTAAAGACGAAGTTCACATTCCTCATTAAGCTTAAGGCAAGACTGGCGTTCGACTGTTTTCCGGCATATGCGATAAATGCTAACGATGCTTGGCGAGCAATGTACCCCATGCCGATCCAGAATCCGACGGTATTGCCGTGACGGCGCAGAACGCTGAAAATGTGCCCGAAGAACCATCGGATAAAAGATGGCGGCTCTTTAGTAATCTGATTTTTCTGCTGTTTACGAGGAGCATTCTTGCCCTTGGGCATACCCGAGAGCATATCATTTGGTGTGATTAACGTGGCCGGCTAGAGCACAAAAACGCGCGATTCCTAAAGAATCCCCCATCTCAACTAAGCTTTCCGGATAGCCCCTTGCAAACCTGCACGACGGATACAATAAAGCCATCCCCATGACTACCATTAAGCGGGTTCGCCTGGGCGAACTGGCGGCAAAGCTCGGCTGCGAACTGAAGGGCGACGGCGAGATTGAGATCACCGGCGTGGCGGGCCTCGAGCAGGCTGGGCCGAGCGAGCTGACCTTTCTGGCCAACCCGAAGTACGCACCCAAGGTGAAGGGCACACGCGCGGCGGCGGTCCTGGTTTCCGAGCGCCTTCTTGACGCGACGCCCGCCAGCCTGATTTCGGCCAACCCGTATCACGATTTCGCCCGGGCGTTGGCGATGTTCTACCAGCCGCCGCGGCCCAAGCCGGGCATTCACCCGCAAGCGGCGATCGCGGCCACGGCGAAGATTGGCGAAGGTGCGTCCATCGGCGCGTTCGTTGCCGTCGGCGAACACGTGGTCATCGGCAAGAACGCCGTGCTGCACCCGCAGGTGGTCATCTATGAAGGAGCGCAGATCGGCGACGATTTCGTCGCGCACTCGCACGCCGTGGTCCGCGAATACTGCCGGATCGGCCATCGCGTAATTCTGCAAAACGGCGTGGTGGTGGGCGGCGACGGCTACGGATTCGCCAAGACGCGGGAGGGAACGCATTTCAAGATTGTGCAGTCGGGCGTGGCGGTGATCGAGGACGACGTAGAGATCCAGTCGCTCTCCTCGATCGACCGGGCCTCGATGGGCGAGACGCGCGTGAAGCGCGGCGCCAAGATCGACAGCCTGGTGCAGGTGGGCCACGGCTGCGTGGTGGGCGAAGACAACATCATTTGCGCGCAGACCGGGCTGGCGGGAACGTCCATTCTCGGCAAGAACGTGCTGCTGGCGGGCCAAGTTGGCATTTCCGGTCACCTGACCATTCACGATAATGCCGTGGTGTACGCGCAAAGCGGCGTCGGCGGCGACGTGGCAGCGGGCTCTGTGATTTCCGGCTCGCCGGCCTTCGACAGCAAAATCTGGCTGCGGGCGATCACGGCTTTCCCGAAATTGCCGGAATTGCTCAGGACAGTGAGACAATTGGAAAAGCGTTTGGAGCGTCTGGAAGGCGCTCGGCCAACCTCGCAATGATGGAAAATGAGTCCAACCACGAGCGGCGCCCCGTCGCGTATCTGAACGAGACCTTCCTGGAGAGCCCCGATGCGCGCGCCCTGCGCATTCTTTCGGAATATCTGGAGCCGCTGTCGCACTTCCGCGACGAAAAGATCCAGGACACCATTGTCTTCTTCGGCTCGGCGCGCATCCACGAAGAAGGTCCGCTGAGCGAGTATTACCGCGACGCGCGGACGCTGGCGCGGCTGATTACGGAATGGTCCACTAAGATTGACGCGGCGGCGTTCCGGCGGTTCGTGATCTGTTCGGGGGGCGGCCCGGGCATCATGGAGGCCGCCAACCGGGGCGCAAGCGACGCCGGGGGCAAAACGATCGGGCTGAACATAGGGCTGCCGTTCGAACAGCGCCCGAATCCCTACATCACGCCGGAGCTGATGTTCGAGTTCCACTACTTCTTCATGCGGAAGTTCTGGTTCGCGTATCTGGCCAAGGCGCTGGTGATTTTTCCGGGCGGCTTCGGCACGCTGGATGAGCTGTTCGAAATTCTGACGTTGGCGCAGACGCGAAAGCTCGAAAGTAAGATCGTGATCGTGCTGTATGGCTCGAAGTTCTGGAAAGAGGTGCTGAACTTCGACGCGCTGGTGAAGTACAGGACCATCGACGCGGAGGATGTGCGCCTGTTCCAATACGCCGACAGCCCGGAGGCGGCGTTGCAGATTTTGCAGGAGCAACTGACCAAGTACTTCCTGGAGCCGGAAAAGCCGCTGCCGGAACCGGTGCCCGAAACGCCGCAGATCGCCAAGTCGCGCGTGTGAGCTTCGATTTCCAATCCATCTGGAAGCGGTTCGGCTGGCCGGAGAAGGCCTTCGCTCTGGTTCTGCCGTTGTCCTTGATTCTGTTCTTCCTCGCGGGCGGAGGCGTGTTCGCGGGCATTCTGGGATTCGCGGCCTTCGTGCTGGGAGCGATCGTACTGCTGCGCCTGGCGCGCATCGGCATCCGGAAGCTGATCTGGAGACTGCGGAACCGGATGATCGTCGCGTACTTGTTGATCGCGGTGATCCCGATCTGCCTGATCATCACGCTGGCGGGCTTGGGCGCCTACATGCTGGCCGATCAGGTGGCCGTCTACCTGGTGCGATCGGAACTGGACCGGCGGATCGAGGCAATGCGAGCTGCGTCCGGCCTGCTTCTCGAAGGCGGTTCGGCGACTCGCGCGGCGCGGCTTGCCAGCGTCGGAGAGATTTATGGCGCACGCTACCCCGGCGTAGTGCTCGAGGTTTCCGAGCGAGGTTCGACGGAGCGCTGGCCCGCGGGCGCGGCGATTGAAATGCCAGCCGTAGCCAATATCAGCGGCGTTGTGGCTCGCGATGGACGCTACTACGTGTGGTCGCTGGCTGAACAAGGCGGTACGAAAGCTCTGGCTCTGGCGCCGCTCACGCGCCGCTCACTCAGCGCGATGGTCCCGGGCCTCGGCGACGTGTATTTTCTCCAATTCTCGGACGCCGCTTCGCAGCCTGCAGGGCAGGCGAATAAACAGGAACTGGAGATCCAGCCCGCAGGCAACGAGACCGCGAGCTCGGCTTTGCCACCTGCGGTCAACGACTTCGACCTGGACATGTTCTGGCCGTCACAGGTGACGGCAGCGGACTGGATGACACCGTCGGCAACACGGTCGGCACTTCTGTTGGTGCATACGCGTTTGTCCGCGGTTCTGGCCGTGATTCTCAGCCAGAAGGCGGATGAACTACAGGGCTTGCTGCCGATTCTGTTGCTGGCGGTCGCGATCGCGTTTCTGGTGGTGGGCGTGGTCGGCCTGGCCATCGGCATCTCGCTGTCGCGCTCCATCACCGGAGCGGTGCACTCCCTGTACGAAGGGACGCAGCGCGTAATGCAGGGCGATTTTTCGCACTTGATCAAGGTCCAGGGCCGCGATCAACTGGCCGAGCTCAGCCAGTCGTTCAACAGCATGACCGAGAACCTGGAGCGTCTGCTGGCGGTGGCCAAGGAAAAGGAGCGCCTGCAAACCGAGATCGAAATCGCGCGCGAAGTGCAAGAGCAGCTTTATCCCAAGGCCGCGCCGGTGCTGAAGACGCTGGAAGTGATGGGGCGCTGCAGTCCCGCGCGCATGGTTTCGGGCGACTATTACGATTATCAGATGGTGGACAGCAAACTGGCGCTGGCCATCGGGGACGTCGCGGGCAAAGGGATCTCGGCGGCGCTGCTGATGGCCACCATTCAGGCGGCTCTGCGCATGGAGTTGCGCGCGACTGTGGAGCTGGCGGGCCCGTCGGCCAACGGCACGCGCTATTCGACGGCGCGCATGGTCTCTGAGTTGAACAAGCAGCTGCACGCGACAACCGCGCCGGAAAAGTACGCGACATTTTTCTTCGCCTTGTACAACGAGGACACCGGCGAGTTCACTTATACGACGGCCGGTCATCCGCCGCCGATTCTGTTCCGCGCGGGAACAGCCACGCCGCTCGAAGTGACTGGAACCGTTGTCGGCGCCTTCCCGTTCGCCCGCTACGGCGAAAACAAGATCACGCTCGAGACCGGCGACCTGCTGGTCTGTTACACCGACGGAATCTCGGAGCCGGAGAACGAATACGGCGAGATGTTCGGCGAAGAGCGCTTGATCGATCTGGTCTCCAAGCACGCGGACCGGCCCGAGGCCGAGATCATCGAAACCGTGATGGAAGCGGTGCGGCAATGGACCGGCGTGCCGGAATTGTCTGACGACATGACGCTGGTGGTGGCACGCAGACAGTGAGCTTCCGATGGCTACAATAACGACGGACATGGAGCGCTTCCGCAAACGGCTCATCTTCATCGCGGCGGCCATCGCGCTGATTCTGGTGGTCGGCACGTTGGGGTTCATCGCCATCGAGCACTACCCGCCCTTCGACGCCTTCTACATGACGGTGATCACCATCAGCACGGTCGGCTATGCCGAGGTGCATCCGCTGAGCCACGCCGGCCGGGTCTTCAATTCGTTTCTGATATTGTTTGGCGTGACGGTGATGCTGCTGGCGGTGGGCGGCATGACGCAGGCTATCATCGAACTGGAGCTCAATCAGACCTTTGCGAAGCGCCGCACCAAGAAGATGATCGATCAGTTGCACGACCATTACATCGTTTGCGGATTCGGCCGCGTGGGCCGCGGCGCCGCGTTCGAATTGCAGCGCGCCGGCGTCCCCTTCCTGGTGGTGGACAATCACGAAGACCGCGTAGAGTGGGCGATCAAGAGCGGCATGCTGGCGGCGCTGGCCGACGCCACCAACGACGAAACCTTGAAGGACGCGGGCATTCTACGCGCCAAAGGATTGATTGCGACGCTATCGAGCGACGCCGACAACCTGTTCGTAATCCTCTCGGCCAAAGCGCTGAATCCATCGCTCAAAGTGTCGGCGCGCGTGTCATCGGAACAGAGCGAACGGAAAATGCGTCTGGCGGGCGCTGAACATGTCTTCGCGCCCTACGACATCACCGGCAACCGCATGGCGCAGGTGATGTTGAAGCCGCACGTGTTTCAATTCATTGACTTCACGACCAAGGGAATGGGCCTGGACGTCGGCATCGAGCAGGTGCGTGTGCCCGACGCGAGCGAGTTCGCGTCGAAATCGCTGCGCGATATGCAGATTCGCAAAGAGCTGGGGGTCATCGTGCTGGCCATCCGCAAGTCTGACGGCCGCATGCTGTTCAATCCGCCGGCCGAGGCCGAGATCGAAGGCGGCGACTTTCTGATCGTGATGGGCGAAGCCGCAAACCTCCAGCGTTTCGAGCACGCGCTCACCGAGGTGCGCGCTTGAAGGTTCTGACCGCGGCGCAGATGCGTGAAGTGGATCGCCGGACCACTGAACTCGGCATCCCCAGCATCATTTTGATGGAGAACGCCGGCCATCGCGTGGTGGAGTTTCTGGAACGCGAGTACGCGCCTCTGCGCGAGCAGCGGATCGTCGTAGTCTGCGGCAAGGGCAATAACGGCGGGGACGGTTTCGTGGTGGCGCGGCAGCTTTACACGCGCGTCGAGCCCAAGTGGCTGCGAGTGGTCCTGGCGGCAAATCCAGAGGATCTCAAGGGCGATGCGCTGGCTAATTATAGGATGCTGGAGGCCGTAGGCTGCCACGTGTGGTTTGAAATCACCGAAGAGATGCGGATTGCGACGTTAGTGATTGATGCCGTGCTGGGAACCGGCCTGGACGGTCCGGCGAAGGGGAAGGCGGCTGAAACGATCCAAGCGATCAACGATCATTTTCCGATTGCAGACGTCGTGTCGGTAGATGTACCCTCGGGCGCGGCCAGCGATACAGGCGAGCTTCCTGGCCAAACCGTGGTGCGCGCGAAACACACCGTAACATTCACAGCACCCAAGCCTTGTCTCGTGCTTTCGCCCGCTTGCGGGTTGGCGGGCAAGGTACATGTCGTATCGATCGGAAGCCCGCCGGGCTTGTACGAGGATCCGTCTTGTTGGCTCTCCGTTGCGGAGACGTCCGACTTTTCGTGGATGTTCCAGCCGCGACCCAGCGAATCGAACAAAGGCGGATACGGACATGTGCTGGTGATCGCGGGCGGGCGCGGAAAGACTGGCGCGGCCGCGATGGCGGGCATCGCCGCTTTGCGATCGGGAGCGGGATTGGCGACGGTGGCCTCGGCAGCGTCGGCGATTTCCGCAATCTCTTCGTATACGCCCGAGATCATGACGGAAGCGCTGGCGGAGACCGATTCGGGAGCCATCGCGGTGCGCCCGTCCGACGATGCGGCGTTGGCCGCGATTACAGCGAAGAAAGATGTCATCGCGATTGGACCCGGAATGGGCCAGCATCCCGACACAGTGCAATTCATCCGTCGCTTTGTACAGGAGTCGCCCGCGCCCCTGGTGGTGGACGCAGATGCGCTGAACGCGCTGGCTGGACAACGAGTGCGCTCCCACGCGCCGCGAATCCTGACGCCGCATCCGGGCGAGATGTCGCGATTGACCGGGAAATCGATCGCCGAAGTTCAGAAGGATCGCGTCGGAAGCGCGCGGGCGTTTGCAGCCGACCAGGGCGTCTGTCTGGTCTTGAAGGGAAACCGCAGCGTGATCGCGTTTCCCGATGGCCGCGTTTGGATCAATCCGACCGGCTCGCCGGCCATGGCGACTGGAGGCACCGGCGACGTGCTCACGGGCATGATTGCGGGCCTGGTCGCGCAGTTCCCGGACCACTACGAGAAAGCCGTGCTGGCCGCGGTCTATCTGCATGGGCGCTGCGGTGAACTGGGGGCCGCGGAACTGGGAGAGAAGACGCTGATCGCCACCGACCTGTTCCAATTCCTGCCTGAGGCCATGCGTGAAGTCGCGGACCTTTCACACTGAGTCGGAAGAAGAGACCATCGCGCTCGGCGAAAAAATCGCGGCGGAGTTGCCGGCGAAAGCCGTCGTGCTGCTGATCGGCAACCTCGGCGCGGGTAAGACGACGCTGGCTAAGGGCATCGCGAAAGGGCTCGGCGCGGCCGAACCGGACGAAGTGTCCAGCCCCACTTTCACTCTGATCCACGAATATAGCGCGAGCCTTTACCACATCGATCTGTACCGTCTGGACACGCTCGCGCAAGTGGCCACGCTCGGTTTGGACGAGATCTTCGACCGCCGCGCCGTCGTCCTGATCGAATGGGGCGAACGTTTTCCGGAGCTGATGCCGGAGGACCGCATCGAAATCCTCCTCCGCCCGACGGGAGAAAATTCGCGCGAAATCGAACTAAGAAGTACAATGGAGTCAAGCCTCCCCCTCGAAGCAAGAGAACCGAAATGAGTTCGGCGCCACCCTTCGTACATCTTCATTGCCACACGGATTACTCGCTGCTCGACGGCGCTTGCGAGATTTCTCAGCTCATGGACCTGGTGGTGGAGCAGAAGATGCCGTCCATCGCCATGACCGATCACGGCAATCTTTTCGGCGCCGTCGAGTTCTACAACAAGGCCAAGGAAAAGGGCGTGCACCCGGTGATCGGCTGCGAAGTGTACGTTTCGCAGCAGGGTCTCGCGACCCGCAGTGAAAACGACCGCTACAACCACCTGGTGCTGCTCTGCGAAAACCAGGAAGGCTATCGCAACCTGCTGCAACTGGTCTCGACCGCGTTTCTGGAAGGTTTCTATTACAAGCCGCGCATCGACAAGGACCTGCTGGCGCGGCACTCGAAAGGCTTGATCGCGCTGTCGGCGTGCCTGCGCGGCGACATCAACGAAACCATCCTGGCGAATCGCTACGAAGATGCCAAGCGCCTGGCCTACGGTTACGCCGACATGTTCGGCAAGGGCAACTTCTTTCTCGAAGTTCAGGACCACGGCCTGGAGCAGGATCGCACCGTGATTCCGCAAGTGCTGCGCCTGGCGCAGGAGACGCGGCTGCCTCTCGTCGCCACCAACGACGCGCATTACATGCGCAAGGCCGATGCGCGCGCCCACGAAATCCTGCTGTGCATTCAGACCGGCAAGACCATGAGCGATCCGCAGCGCATGCGGTTTACTCAGCCGGAATTTTATCTGAAGACGCGCGACGAAATGCTGGCCATCTTCGGCGAGGTGGAACAGGCGCTGGACAACACCTGGGAGATCGCGCAGCGCTGCCAGGTGAAGCTGGAGAAGGTGAAGGAGCCGTTTCCGAAGTTCGACGTCCCGGAAGGCCACACCACCGACAGCTACTTCGAATTCGTTGCGCGCCAGGGCTTCGAGAAACGCCGGGCACGTTTGGAAGCGCTGCGCGCGCAGGGCGCGTTGAAACACGACCTGGCCGAATACTGCGAGCGACTGGACACCGAGATCCGCATCATCCAGCAGATGAAGTTCTCCGGCTACTTCCTCATCGTCTGGGATTTCATCCGCTTCGCCAAGCAGCGCGGAATTTCGGTCGGACCCGGCCGCGGCTCGGCGGCCGGAAGCCTGGTCAGCTACGCGATGGAGATCACCGATATCGATCCGCTGGAATACGGGCTGCTGTTCGAGCGCTTCCTGAATCCCGAGCGCATCAGCATGCCCGACATCGATATCGACTTCCACACGCGCCGGCGCGGCGAAGTGATCCAATACGTCACCGAAAAATACGGCCGCGAGCAGGTGGCGCAGATCATCACCTTCGGCACGCTGGGCGCGCGCACGGCCATCAAGGACGTCGGCCGCGTGCTGGACATCAGTTTCGCCGATGTCGACCGCATCACCAAGCTGATTCCCACCCAGCTTAACATCAAGCTGAAAGAAGCGATGGAGCAGGAGCCCGCCATCGAGGACGCGGCCCGCAAGGACCCGCGGCTCAAGGAAGTGCTGGACGTCGCGCTGCGCGTCGAGGGCATGGCGCGCAATGCCGGGATGCACGCCGCCGGCGTGGTGATTTCGCCCGTTCCGCTCAAGGAACTGGTCCCGCTCTATAAGACCAGCAAAGACGAAATTGTCACGCAGTACGACATGGTCGGCCTGGAGAAGCTGGCGCTTCTCAAGATGGATTTCCTCGGCCTGACCACACTGGACATCATTCAGGACGCCCTCGGGCTGATCGAGCAGCGTTGCGGCATCAAGCTGGTGGTCGAAGAACTGCCCCTCGACGACGAAGCCACTTACCAGATTTTCTCCAAAGGCTATACCAGCGGCGTGTTCCAGTTTGAGTCGCGCGGTATGCGCGACATCCTACGCAAATATCAGCCCACGCGCATCGAGGATCTGTGCGCGTTGAACGCGCTCTACCGGCCCGGGCCCATTCAGGGCGGCATGATCGACGATTTCATCGATCGCAAGCACGGTCGCAAGCAAGTGACCTATGATTTTCCGGAGTTGAAGGAGATCCTGGAAGAAACCTACGGCGTCATCGTCTATCAGGAGCAGGTGATGCAGATCTCCAACCGCCTGGCGGGCTATTCGCTGGGCGATGCGGACATCCTACGGCGCGCCATGGGCAAGAAGAAGGCCGAGGAAATGGCCGCGCAGCGCGAGCGCTTCCTCAAAGGCGCTAAAGAGAAGAGTCTCCCGCAAAAGAAGGTCGAGAAGATCTTCGACTTGATGGAGCAGTTCGCCGGTTACGGTTTCAACAAGTCCCACTCGGCCGCCTATGCATATCTGGCCTACGTCACCGCGTACCTGAAGGCGCACTATCCGCGCGAATTCATGTCCGCGCTGCTGACGTCGGAAACCGGCAATACCGATAAGGTGGTGAAGTACATCAACGAATGCCGCGAAATGGGCATTGCGGTGCTGCCGCCCGACGTGAATTCGAGCGGCCGCGATTTCACTCCGGATGGCGAAGGCATCCGCATGGGTCTCGCGACGATCCGCAACGTGGGCGCCAGCGCGGCCGACGCCATCATTGAGGCCCGCGCGAAAGGCGCGCCGTTCCGCTCGCTGTACGGTATGTGCGAGCGCGTGGATCTTACCAGCGTCAATCGCCGCGTTCTGGAGAATCTCATCAAGTGCGGGGCAATGAGCAGCCTGCCGGGCAATCGCGCGCAACTGACCGCGGCCATCGATCAAGCCATGGAATCGGGACAGCGCGCCTGGAAGGACCGTCAGAGCGGGCAGACCGGCCTGTTTGGAATGGCGTCGGAGGCGCCCGAGGAAGTCGAACATCCGCTTCCGCCGCTGCCGGATTGGACCACCGACCAGAAGCTCGCGAGTGAAAAGGAAGTGCTGGGAATCTACGTCACCGGCCATCCCTTGGATCAGTACTCCGACAAGGTGGCGGAACTGGCCACGTACGATACCGAAACGCTGGAGGGTCTGGAGCGCGGCGCCGAAGTGGCGCTCTGCGGCATCCTCACCGGCATCCAACGGCGCCGCAACCGCGAAGGCAAGTTGTGGGCCGCGATGCGCATCGAAGACCGCAAGGGCGGCGTCGAAGCAATGGTCTTCACCACGCAGTATGACCGTCTGCTCACCAGCCTGGTGGAGGATCAGGCCGTGCTCGTCCGCGGCTCCGCGCTGCCCGAAGAGAACGCGCCGCCCAAGATTTCCATCCAGGACATCGTGCCGCTTCAGGTGGCGCGCGTGAATTTGCCGCGCCTGATTTCCATCCGCGTGTCGGTGGGCGCCAACGGAACCGTGGACAAGGCCGAAGCGCTCAACCAGTTGTTCACACGCAAGCGCGGCGAGACCGAGGTCCGGCTGCGGCTGGAGAAGCAGCGTGATTTTTCCGTTATCCTGGACGTAGCGCCCAAGGTTCGCCCGGATAAAGAGTTTTGGGCTGAGGTGGAACGAATCTGCGGGCCGGAGTCCTGGGAAATCCTGGCGAGCTAAATGGCAGAACAAACGATGGAAACGCCCGCGCCGGTTACCAACCCGGCCTGGGAACGCATCCAACTGGCCCGGCACCCCAAACGTCCACAGGCGCTGGACTATTTCGCGAAAGTCTTTACCGGCTTCTCGGAGTTGCACGGCGACCGCTTCTTCGGCGACGACCCCGCCATCGTCGGCGGCTTCGCGTCGTTGGACGGCAAGCCGCTGATGGTCATCGGCCAGCAAAAAGGACGCGACACAAAGCAAAAACTGTACCGGAACTTCGGAATGCCCAAGCCGGAGGGCTACCGCAAAGCGCTGCGGCTGATGCGGTTGGCGGCGAAGTTCGGCATGCCCATCGTGACGTTCCTCGACACCATGGGCGCCTACCCGGGCATCGACGCCGAAGAGCGCGGCCAGGCCGAGGCCATCGCTTTGAACCTGCGCGAGATGTCGCGGCTCACGGTGCCGGTGGTCACCGTCGTGATTGGCGAAGGCGGCAGCGGCGGAGCGCTCGGCTTGGGAGTCGCCAACCGCGTTTATATGCTCGAGAACGCCTACTACAGTGTGATTTCGCCGGAAAGCTGCGCGACGATCATCTATCGCGATTCCGGCCGCGCTGCGGAGGCGGCGCAGGAGCTACACCTGACCGCCGAAGAACTCCATCAGCTCGGCCTGATCGACGGCATCGTACGGGAGCCGGATGGCGGCGCGCACGCCGACCCCGACAAAGCTGCCGAGTTGCTCAAAGAGACTGTGCAAGCGGCGCTCGCGGAGCTGGCCCCTCTTTCCGGTCAAAAGTTGATGGACGACCGCTACAGCAAGTTCCGCCGGATGGGCAACTTCTTCACCGAGGGTCCGGGCCAGTGAACAAGACCGTGGTGATCGGCGTGGCCTTTGTGCTGGCGGTCATCGCCTTCCTGATCTACTCGAGCATGAACATCGCCCACTTCCGCGTGGAGGTTTGCGTGGCGTTCCGCGGCGCGAACCAGTGCCGCACGGCGTCGGCGGACACCAAAGATCACGCATTGCGAAGCGCGCAATCGAATGCCTGCGCGACGCTGGCCTCCGGTGTGACCGAGACCATGCAGTGCGAGCAGTCCAATCCCGTCAGCGTGAAATGGCTGCAGACGAAGTAGCGACCGGTAGAAGTCCGGTAACTAAAAGTATTGTGTTGCCAGCTCCGGCTTCGTTTCAACAGCCTTCTGCCAGCAGGAGCGGGCTTCCTGATCCTGCCCCAAGTGCTGCAGGGCATGGCCCAGATTCAGCAGCGCCTCGGCGAAGTCCGACTTCTCCTCGGTGGCGCGGCGGTACATGCGGGCCGCGTCTTCATGCAAGTTGGCGCGCTGCAGCAGCACCCCGATATTAAAGGCCAACTCCGGCGAGTGCTCGCCGAGTTCCTCCAACTTGGACTCGGTTTCCAGAGCCAGAATGTAGTCACCCTCGTCGACGGCCACTGCGGCCAGTGCGCGCAACGCGTCCACCGATTCCGGATGGCTGGTGACGGCCTGCGTGAAGGAGGCTTTAGCGGCATCCAGGTCGCCGGTGCGGCGTTGAACCACACCCAGATTCAGCAGCGCCTCCAGCCAGTCCGGCCGCTTGCTGACGCATATCCGAAAAGGTTCGAGGCTGGCCGCTATGTCTTCCCGCTGCAGTCGTAGGTAGCCGAGGCGGAACCAGGCGTCAGCGCGCGCAGAGTCGATCTCCACCAGCTTCTCCAGGTGTTTCTCCGCATCGGCCAAATTGCCCACGCGTTCCTGCACGATGCTGAGGTTCCAAAGCGCGATGGGATTCTCCGGAGCCAGCTGGATCGCCTTTTCATAGGCCTTGCGAGCCTCCGCCTGCTCTCCACGCTCCTGCAGGGTGGCTCCCAGATTGGCGTACGCCAGTCCATTGTCCGGATGGATCTTGATGGCTTCCGAAAACGCCTGGCCGGCCTGCTCGACGCGATTCAACTTCTGGTACGCGACGCCCAGGTTGAACCATCCCTCGAAGGAATCCGGCGCGGCTTTCACCAGTTGCGTATTCTGCTGGGCGGCGGCCTTATAGTCGCCGCGCGCCATCGCCGCGGACGCTAATGCTTCCAGCGCTACCCGTGCACCCGGCTGCACCCGCAATAGCCTCTCGGCATACTCGCGGACCTGCTCGTGATCCCCGCGCGACTGCAGCAGGCCCAGGATGTTGGTCAGCAGTTCGGCGTCCGCCGGCTGGGTCGGCAGCAACCGCTGGTAAAGTTCCAGGGCTTCGTCCGCGCGCCCGAGCAATTGCAGCGCGACCGCCTTTCCGTATAGTGCTCTCTCGTGCCCCGGCTCCATGCGCAGACATTCCTCGAAGGCGGCCTGTGCTTCTTCGCCCATCTTCCGCTGCAACTGGCAGACTCCCAGGCCCAGGCGTGCTTCGATCAATTTCGGATCCAGGTCCGCGGCTTTGCGGAAAGCCGCCGCGGCATCCTCGAAACGCTGGAGCTTCTCCAGGCACAACGCGAGGTTATATACTCCTGCCTTGTGATTCGGGCTGGTCTCCAGCACTTTCTCATAGCCCTGCAGCGCGTCTTCGAAACGGCCCAACTGGAACTCGAGGTGTGCTTTGATCCAGATCAATTCGGGCAGAGTCTCGCCGCCCTCGATCGCGTCCCGGACCTCGCGCCATGCCTGCTCGGTCTTGCCCTCCATGTTGAGCGCGAGCGCCTTGACCAAGGCCGCGGAACGCACTGGGCGCTTCTCGGCCGTCTCACCGAGCGTGTCGGTGCGCGCCAGGGCCTCCACCAGTTCATTGTCAACGAACCATAACCATTGATCGTTTGTCTGTTCCATGGATTCCTTCTGCTGTTCCACTCCTACTTGCCCGCCCCATTTAAGATGCGAATGGAGACCGCCTTGACCTGCCCCCGTTCGTCGCGTTCATTCAGCAGCCCCACACCTCCTGTCTTGAGCTGATCGTCAGTCCAGACGTCCACCTGCTGGCCTTGCATGTAGGTCGTAAACTGAGGCCCGCGCACGTCAATCCGCACGCTGAAGTAGGTATCCGGGCGCGCCGGAAGATCGATAGGCACGCGTCCCACTTGCGTCTGCCGCCCGTTCGCAACCAGGTATTTGAACAGCTCGATTTTGGGCGTCGCGCCGCCGGAGACCTCGGTGAGTTTCATGGCGTAGTAATTCTGCGCGTCCGCGGCCCGGAATACCCAGCCCAGGCTCTTGGTCTCGATCATGCCCTGGAACTCGATACGATAATCCGCCATCGTGAGCGACGGGCGATAAATCGTGATCTGGCGGCCGGTATGCACATTGGAGGGGTCGCCACCCCAGCCTTCCACCCAACCGCCTTCTCCCATGATGATGCTCGGCCCCGCGCCATCCGACGCCGGCGCGGGCTTGTGCGGCTTGCTGCCCCAGCCGAGATATGCCGTGCAAACCCCGGCAATCAGTACGATTCCGATCCCCAGCTTGAGCTTGAGTGAACCCAGGAACGACGGGCTTGCCTGAATCGAACCGAAGCTGGGAAGCACTTCGTCCTGGCCCAGCGGCTTCGGTGCGGAATCTTCCTTGGTCGGCGGTGGCGTGGCGGGCGAAGCGGACGCCGCTTCCGGTTTTTTGGTTTCGTCTTGCTTGGGAGCAACCTCTGGTTTCGACGGTACTGCTTCAGCTGCCTTTACGGCGGCGGGCGGCGGCGCCACAGGACGCTCGCCAGGCTTCGCGGCCGGCACGGGCGTCTCCACCTTGGCCGCTGCTGCTGGTTTAGCGGACTCCACCGGTGCATGTGGCGCGGGGACCTTAATGGGCGAAGTGGCATGCTTCGGCTGCATCCCCCGGAGCGGAACCGGAGACGGTTTCGACGATGCTTGTTTCGATTGAGCCGGCGCACGCGGCGCGGCAGTTGGCTTTAGCTCCGGCTCCGCGGCCGGTTTCGGATCGGGTTGCTGACGTGCGTACTCCGGCGCCAGCGCGATCTTGGGACGCAGTGGCAGCGTCTTCAGCCGAGGCAGCAACGCCGCGGGACGGATCGCGAGCGGCTCGCTCGGCATCGGACTCGGCTTGCCTGGGCCTTGGGTCTTGATGGCAAGTTCCAATAGTTCCGTGACGTGGCCCGGCGCCGGTTCCGCAGCCGGCAAAGCTGCGTCCACAACCGTGGCTGCCACTTCGATCACGGTTGTGGCCACTTCTTGGGGTATTTCCTTGAATTCCTCTTCCCGGAGTTCGATTTCTCGAAGCTCCTCTTGTGGAGCCTCCTCGACGAGTGTTGCAACCGGCGCTACCGTGGTCGCGACGTCGCCAGCTTCCGTGGTTCCGGCGTGCGCAAGCTCGTGATGCAGGCGGGACAATGCCTCCAACGCCAGCCGCGGCGTCGCTTCCGCTTCGGTAGAAAACTCCTCCAGCGCGGCGTTCGCGGCCTCCATCGGAGCCGTGTCCATCCACAGCTCGTGGTCGCCGTTGCCGGACCAGGGCCCCACTATTACGTCTGCCTCCTCGGCGGGAAGGTCGGCGCTGGTGACAGGCAGTTCCCAACGTGGCCGGTTCTCAATCTGGATCACCCGGCTGAAATTCACCGGCTGCGCAAAGTCCCTGTCGGCCTCGAACTTCAGCCCAACTGCCGGAAGTTCAATCGGCGTCGTCGCGGCGGAGGGCAAAACACGACGGCTCACGACCTTCCACGGAACGGCTGCCGCCGGCTTTGTGGCTTCGAATTCGCCCGGAACCGGAGGTGTGCTCCGCACGGCAGCCTCACCGGTCGACGCGGAGTTTGTGAGCGCGGGCAGAGGTACTAGCTCCGAGGTGGATAGATCGTAGACCTGGGGATCGACATCCCAGGACACCAGTGCGGGAGCAGGTTGCTCCTCAGGGTTGGCTTCTAGGTACTGCGCGGCCTGCGGAGTGACGCCATCCACAATCTCCGCTATCGCCGGTACACATGGAAACTCCACCAGGAATCCGCCAGGCTCCATGTCTTCCAACGGATGGGCGGCGGCCGGCTGCGGCTCCTCTTTCACCGTTTCCAGGACGATTTCCGGTGCGGGCTGCGCCTCCTCCGCGGCGATCTGCGGGACCGGCGATTCCGCGATCGGAGCTTCCGGCACGGGCGCCTGCCGTGCGGGAGCCTGCTCTTGGTTCGGCTTCGCCGGTTTTTCGGGCTTTTCTGGCAGCGCGGCCTTCTCCGGCTTTTCCGGTTTTCTTTGCGCTTGCAGCAGGCGGCTCAAAGCCAGCCGATTGTATTCTTCCTGATAGCTTTGCTTGTGAGCGTCGGAGCAGAACTCTCCACCTCCCCTCAGTCTTTTGAGCAGTGCCAGCTCCTTGCCGCAGTACAGGCATCGCATGAGCGTGTAATCGGCTTTTCTACGCAATTCGTGAATACCCCCTCAGGGTGTTTCTATACGGTAAAGTGCTTATCGAGCCTTTCTCAGGCTGGAACCTTACCACCCTAGAGCAAAACCCTTGTCTTTCGTACAGCCTGGCCCCCGCCGCCCGAACCGCCGCACAAACCCCGCTTGAGCCGCTCTGAACGCCGCCAGGTAATGTGTTCCACGGAAACGCCAGCCTAAAGTCCACGCCTTAACCGACGATCTTACTAACAGCTAAGAGCGCTGGGTGCGCAGGCTGGATGGGACTCTGGAAAATCTAGGGTCCGCGCCATTCACGCGAGCGTCAGAAGGCGCGAAAGGGGATGGCGCACGGGAACTCCCTTGCCGTCCAAGTGTGCGCGATCGTTAGGAGAGAATATGGTGAAACACGAAGCTCTGAAGAATCATCTGGAAACGCTTCGCAATTCAATTCCGGAACTGCGGGGCGTACTTTTGGCCTCCAACGAGGGGTTGCCCGTGGCGCACTCGCTTTCCAATGGAACCGATCCAAACCGGGTTGCGGCGATGGCAGCCGCGGCGACCAGTCTGGGCCGCCGGATCAGCGAAAGCATGGCTACGGGTGGTCTTTTGGAAGTCAGCATCCGCGGAGATGATGGAATGCTGTTTGTATACTCGGCCGGTCCTAAGGCCGTCCTGGCGGTGATGGGCCCTATGGGTTCCAACGCCGGCTTGATCCATCTCGAAGCGCGGGGCGTTGCGAAGGAAATCGGCGACCTGTTCTAACTCTCGCCGTTCTCTAGCGCTCACAATTTTGCCCGTATAGAGCGGCCGGAACACTCTCGCGCCGCTTACCTACTCGCTTTTTCACGCCTCCGGAAGCCTCCCGCTATACTGGTCTCAGCGCATCTCTGCAGATGCTCGCCAGATCCACATGAGCGGTATCGCGGCGCCAAGGGTCGGTTTGGAAACTCCCTACCAGTCACTCCTCGATGTCTCTCAAGCCATTCTCCAGCACCGCGATCTGGCCGGCCTGTTTCGCGAGCTCTCCACTCGCCTGCACTCCATCCTTCGCTTTGATTTTCTCAATCTAGTCCTGCACCACGCCGCCACCGACACCATGCGGCTCCACATCCTGGAGACCACCACCGGCAGCGCCCTCGACGTGCCGCAAGTGGACTATCCCGCCGATGAATCGCCGTCCGGCTGGGTGTTGCAGCATCAGGAAACGCTAGTCATCCCCGATGTCCTCCAGGAAACCCGCTGGCCGGGCGTCATCGAACTCCTGAAGCGCAACCACGTCGCCAGTTGCTGCTGGCTGCCGCTCACCACCGCGCAACACCGCCTGGGAGCGCTGATGTTCGGTTATGGAGCCGCGGCTCCCTTCGAGCCGCACCTCGACTTCATGCGCCAAATCGCGGCCCAGGTCGCTGTCGCGGTGGATAACACGCTGAACTATGAGAAGGTCCAGCGCTACCAGCAGCAACTGGCGCGCGAGCGCGACCGCCTGAAAGTGCTGCTGGAAATCACCAACGCGCTCGTCTCGGAACTCGATATCGGCGAGTTGTTCCCCACCATCACCGCGTTCTTGCGCCGCGTCGTGCCGAGCGAATACTCCAGCCTCGCCCTTCTCGAACCCGGGGCCGATCAGCTAAAATCCCACGCGCTGGTCTTTGAAGGCAACCCCGACGTCATCCCCCCGGGCGCCGCTGCACCGGTCGATCAGGTCCCTGCCGGACAGGCCGTAGAAACCCGCCGCCCCGTCGTTTTGGATGCGGCCGCGTTGGCCCACTACACGAACCCACTGGTTGGTCGCCTGCTGGACGCCGGTTTGCGGTCGCTATGCTGCGTCCCGCTGATCACGCGCAAACAAGTGCTGGGCACGTTGAATGTCGCAAGCAAGAGCGAGAATGCCTTCACGCCGGCCGACGTCGACTTCCTCGCTCAAGTAGCCGCCCAAGCCGCGATCGCCATCGAAAACGCCACCGCCTTCCGCGAGATCGCGCAGTTGAAGGACCGCCTCGCCGAAGAGAAACTCTATCTGGAAGACGAGATCCGCACCGAGCAGAACTTCGGCGAAATCGTCGGCGAAAGTCCGTCCTTCCGCCGCATTCTCGATCAGGTGGCCACCGTCGCCCCCACCGACGCCTCCGTCCTCATCCTGGGCGAAACCGGCACCGGCAAGGAATTGATCGCGCGCGCCATCCACGACCTCAGCACCCGCCGCGATCACACCTTCGTCAAGCTCAACTGCGCAGCCATCCCCACCGGACTGCTCGAAAGCGAGCTCTTCGGTCACGAGAAAGGCGCATTCACCGGCGCCATTTCGCAAAAGGCCGGACGCTTCGAGCTCGCCCACAAAGGCACGCTGTTCCTCGATGAAGTGGGCGACATCCCCGTCGAGCTGCAGCCCAAGCTGCTGCGCGCCCTGCAAGAGCATGAGTTCGAACGATTGGGCGGCACCCGCACCCTCAAGGTGGACGTGCGCCTGGTTGCGGCCACCAATCGCGACCTGGCCCAGATGATCACCGACCGCGAGTTCCGCAGCGACCTCTACTACCGTCTCAGCGTGTTTCCGCTCTCTGTCCCGCCGCTGCGCGAGCGCGCCGAGGACATCCCCAGGCTGGTCCGCTACTTCACTCAGAAATTCGCCCGGCAAATGAGCAGGCGCATCGAGACCATCCCCCACGAAACGATGGAAGCGCTGTCGCGCTACGCCTGGCCGGGAAATGTGCGGGAACTGGAGAACCTGATCGAGCGCGCCGTCATCCTGACGCGCGGCCCCAGCCTGCAGGTGCCTTTGCCGGAACTGCGGGAGGCAACCGTCGAACCAGCCGCCGCCGCGGCCATCACACTCGAAGACGCCGAGCGCGAACACATCCGTCGTGTCCTGGTGCAGGCCAATTGGGTGGTAGGCGGGCCGAATGGTGCCGCGGCCCGCCTGGGCATGAAACGCACTACACTGCAATCCAAGATGAAGAAGCTGGGAATCGGGCGCTAGGCCTTAGTGGCCGCCTTTGTGCGCCAGCCGGCTGCAAGCCGTGTCGGCGCCGGTCGGGTCAATGGCCACGCTGCCTTCTTCAATATGTTGGATCTTGCCTTCTTTATCCACTACGAACGTCACGCGGTTGGCAACCCCGAGGTTCTTGATCAGGATGCCGTACTCTTCCGATACGTTCCGCATGTGATCGCTCAGCACCGGGTAACTGACGTTGAGTTCCTTTTTCCAGTGCGCCAGGGTCGGCGTGAAATCGGTGCTGATTGCCAAAACCTGCGCGCCATTCGCTTCAAACTTATCGATACCAGACTGGTATGCGTTCAGTTCCTTCGTTCAACCACCGGTAAACGCGGCGATGAAGAAGGCCAGCACGACGGCCTTCTTGCCGCGGAAATCGGATAACTTGACGGGCTTGCCGTCCGTGTCGGGAAGAGTGAAGTCGGGAGCCATGTCGCCGACTTTGAGAAATGTCTTGGGCGGATTGAACCCGGGCGGCTGCGCGGAAAGAACCGCGGCCAGCGTCAGGCCCGCCAGCAGCACTGCAATCGCTTTCATGTTGCCTCCAACTGGAAAATAGGGACTCTGGGAGGAAGCTTACCATGAGCGCAGCACTGCCTTCAGCGCACCCCAGCCGCCTACATCCGGCGGGGATTCCGCCGGCCGCGCGTCAATTCTTCGGCGCGACGTCCCGCAGCTGAATCAGCCACTGCCCGTTCACCTTCACCAGTTCATCAATCTCCCGCCCCGCCGCGGCCACGCGAGGCGGCGTCTTCTCGCCGTCCCCGGCGAACACGGTCATCCAGTATGCCTGCATCCGCGCGTGATCTTTATCGGTGAACTCCACATAGTTGTTCGTGAGCACGTGGTACATCGCCGGCCGCTTGTGTCCCGTCTTGGCCTCGTTCTCCACGTTGCGCTGCTTCAAGCCGTCGATCATCTTCTTCAGCGCATCCCGCCCCTTCACCGCCTTGGCCCCGCTGCCGAACTGCCCATCCGGTGTGTACACAGCCGCATAGGCATCCGCGTTCTCCGTGTCCAGCGCGCGAACGTAGTTCCACATCAGCTTCTCGATCTGCGCGCGATCCTCGGCGCGCGCCATGTCCGCCGCAACCGCCGGCACGACAGCCAGCGCCAAAGCAAGCAGCGCCGCCGCGCCATAGCCAAATCGTATTGTCATAAGCTTCCTTTTCCTCCTAGACCTCAACCACTACGCGTTCGATGGTGCGCTTGTGCGCTTCCAGCACCGGCGTCACCAGCCGCCCGTCCAGCCGCTCGATCGTGTCCTCAATCGTATGGAACCAGCTATGCACTCCGAGCACCGCGAAACATCGCTCATAGCCGCGATCCGTAAACGCCGAAAGCTCGCCGGCCTCCTTGCGCACAGGCTTGGCGTGCTCCAGCTCCGGAATGCCTTTGAACCCTTCCAGCACCGCCGCGCCAGAATCGCGACCGGAAGCGGCATCACCGGCTCCTCCGGCGCGTTCAGCAGCTCGGCCTCCCCGCTGGGCCCATGCGTCACGATCACCACTCCGCGAGCCCCCGCTTTCGCCGCTGCCCACACCATCGCTCCGATCCCATACCGCGGTCATCAGGTCGCCCGGTGTCCCGGCGCGCTTGATTCCAAACTTCGCATGTCGCGCCAGGTCGCTCTGGATCCGCGCTCACCGGGTCCATCTTCTCCGCCGCCCGCGCGGACACCGCGCCAGCCACTACTGCCTGAAGTACCGACCGTCGTGAAAGAAGCGCAGAGGCCACCGGTTCACCTCGTAAAGCATCTATCCTATGCCATCCGGCCACCCCGGTCACCAACCCGCGGCTCCTCAATCTGGCCCGTCCTCAACAACCTCCCCCGCTCCCCGCCTCTCACTCCCACACCCCCGTGCTATCCGGGACGTGAGGACCTCAAATGTCACCTACACAAGTAAGAACCACCGATCGCGCGGCCATCAACCGCGCCAACGCACAAAACTCCACCGGCCCCCGCACCCCCGTCGGCAAGCGCCGCTCTTCCATCAACGCCATCACCCACGGCCTCACTGCCGCGCTCCCCGTCCTGCCCTGCGAAGACTCTGCCGCTTACGAAGCTCATTGCCGCGGCTTCCGCGACGAATACCAACCCGCCACCGCCACCGAAACTCAGCTCGTCCAGGAACTCGCCGACACCGCCTGGCGCCTCAACCGCATCCCCAAACTCGAAGCCGGCCTGCTCGACCGCGCCGCCAACCCCTCCACCGAACAGGAAGCCTTCGCCTTTGACGTCGTCGACGCCCATCGCGCCCTCGCCACCCTCGGTCTCCACGGCGGGCGCCTCTCCCGCCAGTTCCAAAAGACGTTAACCACGCTCCGTGAACTCCAGGCCGAGCGCCGCCAGCGCGAAGATCGCGACCTCGCACGCGCCGCCGCGCTCCTGGAAATGCATCAACACAAAGGCATTCCTTACGACCCCGCCCAGGATGGCTTCGTTTTTTCAAGAGACCAAATCGCCGCACACGCCCAGCACCTCGCCCGCCTCAATGAGTCCCGCCACTTCGAACAGGTCCTCTTCCACATGCCCCCGCGCACGTTCACCGCGGCTTCTGCGCATTAGCCGGAGTTCAGAAGGCACTTTTTTGTTGCGGCCTCCGCCGGATTTGAGCCATAGTGGTATTGGTTGAGTACGACGATCATGTAGGGCGCAGTCGAGCAGCGATCCGCTTCGCGCGAGAGTCTGTCGCTCTACGGCTATTTATGGGCACAGGCGATTCCCGATGGCGGACGACATCCTCTTTCTCACGGAGCTGCTCGGTCTCAGCGTCTACGACCTGAAGGGCCGCCGCCTGGGTCTTATCAAAGATGCCGCCATCGTCCCTCTCATCCATCCTTCCCGTGTCGACCGCTTCCTGATCGGCGGGGGTTGGGCATGGCTCACCATCCGCCACGATCAAGTCCGTTCCATCTCCTTGGACGGGATCTATCTCAAAGATGAACAGCTGACGCCCTATCATTCCGACGAGTATGTACTCCGCCTGGTGCGCGACCTGCTCGACCAGCAGATCATCGACGGCCAGGGGCGGAAGGTGGTGCGCGTCACCGACGTCACCTTCAAGATCGCGCATGATCCCGATAACGACGTGCTCGGCATCGTCGACGTGGACATCGGCCTGCGCAGCGTGTTCCGCCGCATGGCCCAAGGCGTGCTGCCGCGCAAGCTGATCCGCCGCTTGCAGGAATTCATCGCCCCGCACTCCATCCGCTGGGAACACTGCAGCATCATCGAAGCCGATCCGCAGCGCCGCCTGCGCCTCAACATCAGCAACGACCTGCTGGAGCGCATGCACCCGGCCGACCTGGCCGACATCGTCGAGGACCTCAGCCCAGACGATCGCGAAGCCATCTTCGAAACCATCGACAGCGAGGTCGCCGCCGAAACGTTGTCCGAGATGGAGCCGGATGTGCAGGCCAGCATCCTGGAATCGCTTGAAACCGAAAAAGCCGCCGACATTGTCGAGGAGATGTCCCCGCACGAGGCTGCCGATGTGCTGGCCGAGTTGGAAGAGCAAACCTCCGAGGAGATCCTGGAAGAAATGGAGCCCGAGCCCAAGACCGAGGTAGAGGAACTGCTCGAATACCACGAGAGTTCCGCGGGCGGTTTAATGAACACGGAGTACGTCGCCCTGTCCGAGGATGCCACTGTTGCCGACGCCATGCTGGCTCTGAAAGCCCACGAGGAAATCCTCGAGAGCCTGAATACGCTGTTCCTGATCGATGGCGAAGAGCACCTGAAAGCGGCCGTCCCGCTCGCGCGCCTCTTCACGGCCGCCGGCGCGACGCCCCTCCGCGATCTGGCCGCCGAAAATCTGATTCATGTGAACGTAGAAGAAAAGCAGGACCGGATCACCGAGACCTTCGACAAGTACAACCTGTTGGCGCTGCCGGTGATTGATGAAGCGGGCAAGCTGGCGGGCGTAATCACCGCCGACGAAGTCATCTCGCTACTTAGAGAAAAATGAGGAACGAAGACCCCCCGCCAGGCGAAGAGGAACCTTGTGCTCAGACGATTTCGCTATCAAATTGCGATCTTCCTGTCCGTCGTCGGCCCGGGCCTCATCACCGCCAACGTCGATAACGATTCCGGCGGCATCCTTACTTATTCGCAAGCCGGCTCGAAGTACGGCTATCTTCCGCTCTGGACCCTGATCCCCATCACGCTGCTGCTCATCGTCACCCAAGAGATGTGCTCGCGCATGGGCGCGGTCACTGGCAAAGGACTATCGGACCTAATCCGCGAAGAGTTCGGTTTGCGCACGACGTTCTTCATGATGATCGCGCTGGTATTGACGAACTTCACCAACGTCATCGCCGAATTCGCGGGCATCGCCAGCTCGCTGGAGCTGTTCCACATCAGCCGGTACATCTCCGTCCCCATTTGCGCCGTCGCGGTCTGGCTTCTGGTGGTGCGTGGGAACTATCGCAGCGTCGAAAAAGTCTTCCTGGTGGCCTGCTGCCTCTATGTGACTTACATCATCTCCGCGTTCCTGCTGAAGCCGGACTGGAAGGAGGCCGCGGTCAACAGCGTCAAGCCGATTCTGATGCTCGACACCGGCTACATCACCATGCTGATCGCCATGGTCGGCACCTCCATCGCGCCTTGGATGCAGTTTTACTTGCAGTCGGCCATCGTGGAGAAAGGCATCACCGCCAAGGAGTACGTGCAGTCGCGCGTCGAGGTGGTGGTGGGCTGCATTCTCACCGACGTAGTGGCGTTCTTCATCATCGTCTCTTGCGCCACCGCGATCTGGGCGCACGGCCCCAAGGACATCAGCGATGCCGCCGACGCGGCCGTCGCACTCAAGCCGTTCGGCCAATACGCTTATCTATTATTCAGCGCGGGCCTGTTCAACGCGTCATTCTTCGCCGCCTGCATCCTGCCGCTATCGACGGTGTTCACCGTGTGCGAAGGCCTGGGCTTCGAAACGGGCGTCGACAAGCGCTTTCGTGAGGCGCCCGAGTTCTATTGGCTCTACACGCTGCTGGTTGTCTTGGGCGCGGGCGTTATCCTGTGGCCCAATTTTCCGCTGATCCAGATGATTCTGTGGTCGCAGGTGTTGAATGGCGTGCTGCTGCCGCTGGTGTTGATTTACATGGTGCTGCTGATCAACAAGAAGAGCCTCATGAAGGAGTGGACCAACTCGGCGTGGTACAACGCGGTGGCGTGGACCTCGGTGGCCATCATGATCGGCCTGACGCTGGCGCTGGCGTCCATCTCCATTAAGCAAATGATGCAGCCTGGGTCGGCGGCGGCCCGGCCTCAGCCTCATCGCTCAAGACCGCTCGCCCAGGTGCACCGCCACGATGCCGGCCGTCATTCGCTGATATCGGACGTTCTGGAATCCCGCATCGCGCATCTGCTGCGCTAGCTCCGGCGCATCCGGAAACTTGCGGACCGATTCCGGCAGGTAGGTGTAGGCTTCCGGCGAGCCGGAAATCCATCCGCCGATCTTCGGCAGAACGTGTCGCGAATAGAAGCCGTAGAGCGCCGCCAGCAGCGCATTTGGCGGCGTGGAAAATTCCAGAATCGCGAGCACTCCGCCCGGTTTGAGAATACGGCCGAGTTCCACCAGGCCGCGCTGATAATTGGCGAGATTGCGAAAGCCGAACGCGATGGTCACCAGGTCGAACGAACCTTCGGCCACCGGCAGCGCGAGCGCATCGGCTTCGAAGAGCCCCAGCGAAGTCTTGCTCCGGGCCGCGGTCAGCATGGGATGGCTGAAGTCGCTCCCCAGCACCAACGCTTTCGGGCCGCGCTTTGCGAGTGCGATCATCAAGTCGCCGGTGCCGCACGCCACGTCCAACACGCGCGCGCCGGGCTTCGCCAACACGCTGGAGACCAGCTTCACGGTGCGCGCGCGCCAATACTTGTCGATGTTCATCGACAGCAGGTGATTCAGCAGATCGTAGCGCGGGGCGATGCGGCCGAACATGCCGCGCACCCACGTGGCGGCCTGTTGCTCGTTTTCTGTGCCGGTGGGAGTCGTCCCGCTTGAGGTCGGGCTCAGCAAGTCAGCGCTTCCTGGATCGCGGCGCGCACGGAATGTTCCTCGACATCCGCTGTGATCTTGACGGCGCCGATGCGCTCCGGCACCACAAAATGGATCTTGCCCTTCACGGTCTTCTTGTCGCTCTTCAACCGCGCAGCCAGCCGTTCGGGATCGACGCCCTTCACCGACGGAAGCGGACCGTAGGATTCGACGCAGCTCACGATTTCGTACTTGTCCTGGGCGGGCAGGATCCGTTCCAGCGTACCGAGCACCGACGCCGCCTTCATGCCCCACGCCACGGCTTCACCGTGCAGAAACCGTGAATAGCCGGTCTCGGCTTCGAGCGCGTGACCGAAGGTGTGGCCGAAGTTCAGGATGCGCCGCCGGTCCTGCTCTTTCTCATCGCCCGAGACCACCTCGGCTTTGATGCGCACCGAATCGCAGATCATGCGGTCGACTACTTCGGGCGCATGCGACAGCACGCGCTTCGGCTCCCGCCGCATCAGCCAGAACAAGTCCGCGTCCGCGATCACGCCGTGCTTGATGATTTCGAACAGCCCCGCGCGATATTCCCGCTCCGGCAGTGTGTCCAGCACCGCCGGATCGATCACGACGGCCAGGGGTTGATGGAAGCTACCGATCAGGTTCTTGCCGGACACCAGATTGACGCCCGTCTTTCCGCCGACCGCGGCGTCCACCTGCGCGAGCAGCGTCGTGGGGATCTGAATCACCGGAATGCCGCGCATGAAAATGGCTGCCAGGAATCCGGCGACGTCGGTGAGAATGCCGCCGCCGAAGGCCACGACGATGCTGGAACGGTCGCCGCCCTTCGCCACCATCTGCTCGGCCAGTGCTTCCACCTCCGCCAAACGCTTGCGCGGCTCGCCGCCGGGGAAGAGGAGAAGCTCGTGCGCGCGATGGCCGAGCCCCCGCCGCAGCGCGCCGCCGTGAAGCTGCCAGACATCTTCGGTGGAAATGACGAATACCTTACCGGCGCGTTCCGGAATGTACTCACGCACCTTCGCCAATCCGCCGCGCTCTACCAACACCGGGTAGCGCTCCAGCGGGGTCTGGACGAAGTAGCACGGCATACCAAAGTTGTAGCATAGCGAAACAATAAAAAAGCCCGAGTTCGGTGAGAACCCGGGCGAAGGAGGTAAGGAAAATGGGCGTTTACTTAGCTGCGGGCACCCACACGGCATCGGCTGCGCCGAGATCAACGCCCGGGATCTCGGTGCTGACATTTATGTATTGCCACGCCGCCTTCTTCTCTGGACTGACCAGGAAGCTCAAGACAAACTGGTTGTCGAGCACCTTCTGCAGACTGTCCAAGTACGGCGTGAAGCTGACCGGGCTTCCGAGCCCCAGGAAATAGGACTCGCCGCCGGTGGCATCGGACAGCTTGGCCATCGCGTTCTGGCCATTGATCGCCCGCCAATAGCTGCGATGCCAGTGACCCACGCCAGGAGAGTACAGGGTGTGGATCATGACGCCCGCGCGCTGGGCCACATTCGCTGCTGTGTCCACATCGGGATTGAGCAGGGCATTGCCGCCGCGGCCGGCGCGGTCAATGCCGTCGGTGATCAGGAGGATTTCGCGACGGTTCGAAGTTTCGGGCCAACGCTTCATCAGGTCGACGACCGAAAGGTATGGGCTGCCATAAGCGCCGGCGGTTGCGAGCGGCAGGCGCAGCGCCTTAGAGGCCAGGGCGTGGTCGCTGGTCGGGTCTTGCAGGATTTGAACGACAGCATTGCGCAGGTAGGCGATTCCAACAGCGGTCGTCTCCGGCTGCGCACTAATAAAGGTCCGCAGCTCATCGAGCTTATTGCCGATGCTGGAGTTGGACGCGTCGTCGATGAGGATGAACAGTTCCAGGCCGGCGCGATCGCCCTGGGCCGCTGTCCAACTGGCCACCGGCAGGCGGACCTGGCCCTTCTTGACGAAGATGTCCTCTTTTTGAATTTCCGGCATGCGCTTACTCTCGTCGACACTCGCCGTAATCGTCATAGTCATGGGAACCGAGGCGTTGTCCGAGGGAGCCTTCGCCTGGAGTGAAAGGGTGGTTAATATCACGGCCGCGAGGGACGTGATGATCACAGAGCGACTGATCCGGTTTGTCAGTTTCATTGTCTTGTTGTCCTTTGCTGATTGATTGACTGAAGTCTTCACGAAACCTAAACACTTATGCTGTTGCGCCGACAGCGCGCTGCCGGTGGACGTCCTTGGCCAGGGTTTGCTCGCGCGCGAACTCAATACCAAGCCGGCGCATCTTCGAGACCAGCGTGGTACGCGCGATTCCCAGGCGAGCCGCCGCGCCGTGCCTCCCGCCGACCACCCACCTGGTCTGCTCGAGTGTTCGCAGGACATGGTCGCGGGTGGCCTCTTCCAGCGTCTTGATGTTGATGACCGGACTGGCGGTCTGACGCTGCAACTGGCTGAGATTGGGCCGGAAAACGGGGCCCTGGGAAACGATGACGCCGTGCTCGACGAAGTTCTGGAGCTGACGGACGTTGCCGGGCCAATCATACGCCAGAATCGCCTCCATGGTTTCCTCCGGGATCTGGTCGATCGTTTTATTCATACTCGTTGAGTATTTCGCGATAAAATGCCACACCAGTTCGGGAATATCGGATTGGCGTTTCCGCAGCGGAGGAAGGGAAAGCGGAAACACACTCAGGCGATAGAACAAGTCGGCCCGAAATTCTCTGGCAGCGACCATCTCGGCCAGATTGCGGTTCGTGGCAGCGACCAGGCGCACATCGACACGGGTGGTGTGCGCGCTGCCCAGGCGCTCGAACTGCTGCTCCTGAATGAGCCGCAGGAGCTTCACTTGGAGATCCGGTGCTATCTCGCCAATTTCGTCCAGGAATACGGTGCCCCGATTGGCTAGCTCGAAGCGCCCCATGCGGCGCATCAGAGCTCCAGTAAATGCGCCGCGCTCGTGGCCAAAGAGCTCGCTTTCGATCAAGCCCGCCGGTATGGCGGCGCAATTCACCTTCACCAGCGGCGCGTCGCGCCGAGGGCTTAAGTCGTGAATGGCCTGGGCCACCAGTTCCTTGCCCGTTCCCGTTTCGCCCTGGATGAGAACCGTGGAACAGGTAGGCGCCACCAGACGCATCTGTTCGAGCACCGCCTGCATGGCGGGACTTGTGCCGATCATTCCATGCTCCGGTATTTCGGGCCGGCAATTATTGTTAAGGGCGTTCCACGTCATGTTTTTCATGCTCCTGCTCGCACTGACTTCTCTTTGATTCATCTCTCTTAAGCAACATCGTAAACGGCCATCGCTCCTGACTTCCATCCTCTTTTGGTAGGAGACGGATACTCACTCGGTGAGGCGCTGGAGCGCGGCGTGAATGGCTTGGAAGAGGACTTCGCGCCGAACGGGCTTGCTCAGCAAGTCGACTGCGCCGGCGGCAAGCGCGCGCTGCCTGGAAGTCTCGTCGGCGTGCCCACTAATAAAGACAATGGGAATCGCCCGGTCGCGCGCATTCAACCGGTCCTGCAACTCGAAGCCACTCATCCCGGGCAGGCGGACATCGAGGATCAGGCACGCGGTGTCCTCGAAATTCAGGGAGGCCAGGAACTCCTCGGCCGAAGCGAAGGCCTCTGCTTCCCAGCGAACCGATCGCATGAGGCTCTTCAGGGCTTCGCGAATGGACGCGTCGTCATCCACGATGGAGATGCGAAGCGGCGCGGCGGCTGCAAGCGACCGGGCGGCGTTTTGTTCGACGATCGTCATCTGGCTTCATGGTAAGGCGGCTTGCGGCGAGATACTATCCTCCGTTGGGAGGAGACGGCTACTTCGATTTGGTTGGGGAAATGTTGAGCCGCTCGGCCATTTTGACGAGATCGGGGACGGACTCGGCGCCCATCTTCTGCATGACCTTGGCGCGGTGAGTCTTGACGGTCAGCTCGCTGGTTCCGAGTTCTGCGCCGATTTGCTTGTTCAACAATCCGGAAGTGACGAGGGCCATGACTTCCTTCTCGCGCGGAGTCAAGGAATCGTAGCGGGAGCGAAGCTGGGCTAATTGCGCGCGGTCATGCCAAGCCAGGCGATCGTTCGCGAGCGCCTGTTGGATTGCATCGAGCAATTCCTGGCCGCGGAAGGGTTTGGTGAGAAACTCGACGGCGCCGGCTTTCATGGCCTGCACGCTCATGGGGACGTCGGCGTGCCCACTGATAAAGATGATGGGAATATGAATATCGGCGGCCGCCAAGTCACGCTGCAGCTCCAGGCCGCTGGCACCAGGCAGGCGCACATCCAGCACGAGGCAGGACGGCGCCTGGGGACGCTTGGCTTCCAGAAATTCACGCGTAGATCCGAAAGTCTGGACCTGCAGACCGACTGATCGCATGAGCGTCTTGACGGCATCGCGGACCGAGGCGTCGTCGTCGACTACGAAGACAATCGAGGCGGGCTCGTTCATGACGCGGCCGGCTCCGCGGGCAGCGTGAATTGGAAGGTGGCGCCGTGATCGGCGTTGGCAGCGGCCCAAAGCTTGCCGCCGTGCGACTCGATGATCGAATTGCAAATCGATAGTCCCATTCCCATGCCTTGAGCCTTGGTGGTGAAGAATGCGTCGAAGATGCGTTTCTCGTCCTTAGGCTGGATGCCGACGCCGGAATCGCGCACCGAGATGAGAATCCGGCCGGAGTCCGAGGTTTGAGAACGTATCAGCAAACGACGAGGCCGGTCTGAGAGGTCGCGCATGGCTTCGATGCCGTTTTGGATCAGATTCACCAGCACCTGCTGCAACTGGACGTGGTCGCCGAGCGTGGCCGGGAGTCCGGGTTCCAAGGCCGTCTCGATCTGAACGTGGCTCCTCTGCGCCAGGGCGGCCAGGAGAACAACGACTTCGCGAATCAGGTCGTTCATCTGAAGGGTGGTTCTTTCCGGTTTGGCGTTGGCGAACATGGCGCGAACGCGGCGGACAACCTCGCTCGCCCGCGTTCCCTCGCGCGCGACGGATTCCAGTGCCGCGCGAGCCTCGTCGAGATTCGGCGGGTTGCTGGAAAGCCACATCAAGCAAGCGTCGGCGTTGGTGACCACTGCGGCGAGGGGCTGGTTGACTTCGTGAGAAATGGAGGCGGCCAGCGCGCCCATGGCACTGAGCCGGGTGAGACGCGCGAGCTCGGCCTGCGCTTCGTAATAGGCGTCTTCGGCACGCTTGCGCTCGGCCATCTCATTCAATAGATGCTCGTTTTTCTCTCTGAGTTCCGTTGTGCGCTGGTCCACTCTTCTTTGCAGCTCACTTTCGGCTTCCTTGCGCCAGGAGCTAAACCAGCCGACGACTGACGAAGTAATCGCGAACTCGAGGAAGATGGGCGCAGCCTCCCGGGTAATCACAAAGGAGCGCGCCGGCTCAATGAAGAAGTACGCGACCGCGACCGCGCTGAGGATGACCGCGATCCAGCCGGGCCACCTTCCTCCGAACCAAGCGCTGGCGACGACGGCGATATAGAAGAAGATATATCCGGCTACAGAAACGACGCTTTGTAAGAGGAGGGTAAGCCCCAGGGCAGCCGCGACGAGCGCAACAGCCAATCCGTAAGGGAGGAGCGCGAAGGCCGGCGGGCGGATGGCGGGAACTTTTCCCATGCCGATCATGGATTCTGGCTGCCGAAAAAGCGCGGCAAGCTTCCTTGAGGGTACCTCGATCCGGCGCCGGTTGACTTGCGTTGGGACGCGGGACGATCGTTGTGTCGCAGAATTTCGTCCCGCGATTCCAGGTTCGATTGGCGTGCGGTAGAGTGTGCGCACACAAGATGCTGAGCACACGAGGAATGTCCGGCGCTGGGGATTTGGAGCGGCAATTGCGATTTAGGAACACGTCAGGCGAGCACGAAGAGGCCGACTTTCGCGGCTCGCTCGCGGCGCTAATCGCCTGAACGATGTCAAGAAGGAGACAACGCAGATGAGTAAATTGCAAATGAAAGTGGCTCTGCTCGCCGGCCTCGGGGCATTGGCCTTGTTGCCCGGCGCCAAGGCAGACCCATACAACCAGAAAACCGTTTTTACGTTTGGCGGCGCGGTGGAAGTGCCGGGGCAGGTGCTGCCAGCGGGCACGTACGTGTTCAAGCTGCTGGACTCGCCGTCGAACCGGCATATCGTGCAGATCTTCAATCAGGAAGAGAATCAAGTGCTCGGCACATTCCTGGCGATTCCGGATTACCGGCTGCAGCCGGCGGAGAAAACAATCATCACGTTTCACGAGCGGCCCGCCGGATCGCCGGAGGCCGTGAAGGCGTGGTTCTATCCGGGGCGCAACCATGGTCACGAGTTCGTGTATCCGAAGCAGGAAGCGGTGGCACTGGCCAAGGCAAACAACACTCCGGTGCCGGCGATGCCGGAGGAGTTGGCCGTGAACACGACCAAGCCGGCCGTTACGATGACGTCGCCGGAGGTTGCCGCGTTGGAAGAAGCTCCACTGGTGGCTGAGGAGCCAAGTGGAGAAGAGGTGGAGATTGCGGCTGCGTTTCCGGATTCACCGCAGGCCGCCGAGCCGCACGCTGCAGCCGTGCTACCAGAGGAGCTGCCGAGCACGGGCTCGCCGCTGCCGCTGATCGGCGTGCTTGGTGCGTTGTCGATGGGGACCGCGGCCGCACTGCGGTTCTCGGCCGCAAAGGCGAAGTGAACCAGCCGCTGAGAGCTGGAAGTTGTTTGAGACGCGCCTGTCCTCTCCGGAGAGCCTGGTGTCCGTGGCTGGACGCAGGCTCCCTCATTTTTTGCCGGTCGGCGAGGCGGGCGAGGACGCGGTGACTCGGAATACTATCGAATGACATGACCGCCGCGATCCAGTTCATGCCGGTCTTCCTTTTGTTCGCCGCCGTGGGTGCGATTCCCGAAGGCCGCCCCGCGACGATTCTTTGGGCGGGCCCGAGCATCCTGATTGCGGCGATGCTGGTGGCGTGGGCCGCGGAGTCAGCGCAGTTCTTCATGGCGCAGGGCTTCGCGCTGGCGATTCTTGCCTGCCTGCAAACGCTGCCCGAGTTCGCCGTGGAAGCCGTTCTGGCCTGGCACCGGCAGCTTCCGTACCTGCTAGCGAACCTGACCGGCGCTTTGCGCCTGCTGACGGGGCTGGGCTGGCCGATGATCTACTTCGCCGCGGCGTGGGTTTATCGCAAGCGCGAGGGAAAGCCGATGCGCCGCTTCGTTCTGGAAGGCGAGCACAGCGTGCAGGTGGTGAGCTTGATGCCGGCGCTCGCGTATGCGTGCGTCATTTACGGGAAGGGGTCACTTGGCCTTGGCGATGCGGTTGCGCTGATCGTCATCTATTGCGCGTATTTGGCGCTGCTGAGCAAGCTGCCGCCGCAGAAAGAAGAGGGCATCGATGAATTGGAGCGCATCCCGCGCGCGATTGTGCTCTCACCGCGCGGCCGGCGCATCGCGCTGATCAGCACGCTTTTTCTGGCGGGCGGATTCCTGATCTACGTTTCGGCCGAACCGTTTCTGGCGAGCCTCTTCGCGCTCTCCGCGATGGTGGGCCTTCCGAGCTTTGTGTTCATCCAATGGGTGGCGCCGTTTCTCTCGGAGTTTCCCGAGGGCGTTTCGACGTTTTATTGGGCGCGCACTGTACACCGCGCTCCCATGGCGCTCATGAATCTGGTCTCGAGCAATATCAACCAATGGACGCTGCTGGCGGCGCTGCTGCCTGTCGTGCTGTCGCTGAGCATGGGCAGCGTTGCCTCGATCCCTCTGGACAACGAACAGGAGATTGAGGTGCTCATGACGATCGGCCAGCAGCTGGTGGGGCTGCTCTTCCTCATGAACATGGAGTTGGCCTGGTGGGAAGCGGCGGGACTGTTCGCGCTCTGGTTCGTGCAGTTCGCGCTATCGGCGATTCCCGCCGGCGTGCCGTTCATCGGGCCGCTGGCGGCGCGCTCGCACGTGTGGATCACGGCGCTGTACTTCGTCTGGGCGGGCGTGGAACTGATCCGATTGCTGGCGGGACGCAGGCAGCCGAGGGCGCTGGCGGAGTTCGCGGAGCTGTGGCGGACGCGCGTGCGCTAAAATGAGGGTTTCCACCGGAGCGCGGCGCGGCCTGCGCCGGACCAGAACCGAGAAAGCAAATTTTCGATGAAAGAACGGGTACGCTCGACCACGATTCTCTGCGTGCGCAGAGCCGGCAAGGTCGTCATGGCAGGTGACGGGCAGGTGACCTTGGGCCAGGAGGTGCTGAAGGCCTCCGCCAAGAAGCTGCGCCGCCTTTATAACGATAAAATTCTCGCGGGATTCGCCGGCTCCACTGCCGACGCTTTCGCCTTGTTTTCGCGCTTCGAATCGAAGCTGGAGCAGTTTAACGGCAACCTGGCACGCTCGGTGGTGGAGCTGGCCAAGGAATGGCGCACGGACCGTGTGTTGCGGCACTTGGAAGCTCTGCTGCTGGTCTCCGATCCGAACAATACTTATATCGTCAGCGGCAACGGCGATGTGATCGAGCCGGACGGCGAAGTGGCGGCCATCGGCTCGGGCGGTCCATTCGCGAAAGCCGCGGCCACGGCGCTGATCGAAAATACTAAACTGGGAGCGAAAGAAATCGCCGAGCGGGCGATGAAGATCGCCGGGGAGATCTGCATTTACACGAACGAGACGGTCACCTATGAGGAGCTGGGCTAGATGGTGATTTACTTGCCCGGCCAGGCGATGGACGAAATTCCTTTGCTGGATGAGCTGACTCCGCGAGAAATCGTTCAGGAGTTGGATAAATACGTCATCGGCCAGGCGGACGCCAAGAAGGCCGTGGCCATCGCGCTGCGCAATCGCGTGCGCCGTCAGAAGCTCGAGCCCGACATGGCCGACGAGGTGATGCCCAAGAACATCCTTATGATCGGGCCGACGGGCGTCGGCAAGACGGAGATCGCGCGGCGGCTGGCGAAGCTGGCGAATTCGCCATTCCTGAAAGTGGAGGCGAGCAAGTTCACCGAGGTCGGCTACGTGGGCCGCGACGTCGAGGCCATGATCCGCGACCTGGTGGATATTTCCATCGACATGGTGCGCGAAGAACGCCTGGACGAAGTGGCCGAGCGCGCCGAAAAGAATGCCGAAGAGCGGCTGCTGGATTTGCTGATGCCGCCGCAGCAGGAGGCTTCCGAAAGCGCCGAGCGGACACGCGAAAAGCTGCGCGAGAAGCTGCGGGCCGGCAAACTGGACGATCGCATGGTGGAGGTCGACGTCCGCGACCGCGGCCCTACGTTCGAAATCAGCACCAATGCCGGCCTGGAAGAAATGGACGTCAATCTGAAGGACGTTCTGCCCGGCCTGTTCGGCCAGCGGACGCGGAAGCGCAAGATGCGTCTGGCTGAAGCCGCCGAGTACCTGGTTCAGGAAGAAGAGCAGAAGCTGATCGACATGGAACAGGTGACGCGCGTGGCGCTGGAGCGCGTGGAACGCAGCGGCATCATCTTTCTGGATGAGATCGACAAGATTGCGGGGCGCGAATCGGGCCATGGCCCTGACGTCAGCCGCGAGGGCGTGCAGCGCGACATCCTGCCGATCGTGGAAGGCACGACGGTGAACACGCGCCACGGTTTCGTCCGCACGGACCACATTCTGTTTGTCGCGGCCGGCGCGTTTCATGTGTCCAAGCCCAGCGACCTGATCCCCGAGCTACAGGGCCGCTTCCCCATTCGCGTGGAGCTGAAATCGCTTTCGGAAGCCGATTTTATCCGCATCCTGAAAGAGCCCAAGAACGCGCTGGTGAAGCAGTACACCGCGCTGCTCGACACCGAGGGCATCAAGCTGACGTTCAGCGACGACGCGCTGGAGGAGATCGCGCGTTTCGCTGCGCGGGTCAACGAAATGGCGGAGAACATCGGCGCGCGGCGGCTGCACACCATCATGGAGAAGCTGCTGGAGGAAATCTCGTTCGCCGGCCCCGACCTCAAGAAGAAGAACCAGCGGATTGACGCCGCGTACGTCCGCAAGCAACTCGCGGATATCGTCAAAGACCAGGATTTGAGCCGTTACATCCTCTAGCTCGATGCGCCCGCTGGTCGTGATTCTCTGTGCCGCCTGCTATGCGTGGCTTGCGGGATGCGGCTCTATCGGCGAGCCGCTGTATCCAGCGCTGAAGATTCCTTCGCGCGTGACGGATCTCACCGCGGTGGAGCGGGGCAGCCGCATCGACATCGACTTCACCGTTCCGCCGCTTACCACCGAAGGTCTCGCGCTCGAGGATATCGGGAGCGTGGAACTGCTGGCCGGTCCCACGCCCGCGAATGGTTGGAACGTCAACGTGTGGGCCGCCGGCGCGACGCATCTGGATGTGCCGGCGCCCGCGAAGCCTGAGCCCGTGCATGCCTCGACGCCCGCTGGCGCCTTCGTCGGTAAAGAAATTACGGTAGGCGTGCGCCTGTCGAATGAAAAGGGCCGCTTTTCGGAGTGGTCCGATTTCAAGACTGTGAACGTGGAGCAGCCGCTGGCCACGCCCGCCGACTTGCAAGCCACGGCTGTGCCCGAGGGCGTTCGTGTGACCTGGCGGGAGTCCGGAGCCAACCAGTTCCGCGTTTACCGCAAGACCGCGGGAGAACAGAAGCCCACGTTGCTGGCGACGGTGTCGGAACAGAACTATCTCGACATGATGGCGGACTACGGCAAGACTTACGAGTACTCTGTGCAAGCGCTGCACGACAAGGCGGAAAGCGACACCACCAGCCCAGTCGCAATTACACCGAAAGATATTTTCCCGCCGCGCGTGCCGACAAGCCTGACGGCATCGGCGGGCGTGGGAACCGTGGAGCTGGCTTGGGACCGCAACACCGAGTCCGATTTCAAAGAGTATCGCGTCTACCGTTCCGAAGGCGGCGGTCCTTTTGCGATCGTCGCGCAGGGACTGGAAGCGCCCGCGTATTCCGACCGCACGATCGAAAGCGGAAAACGCTACCGCTACCAGGTTTCGGCGGTGGATCAAGCTGGAAACGCCAGCATGCCGTGCGCTCCCGTCGAAGTGATGGTGCCATGAAAATCATTCGCTACAGTTTCAATCCGAACACGCCGCCCAATGCACCTGACTCACATCCCGAGGTTCGCCACGGCGACTTTGCCGATCTGCCGCCGGGCGCGCGCCTGCTGCCTCCGTGCTCGCCGACCAAGATTGTCTGCGTGGGACGCAATTATGCCGAACACGCCAAGGAGCTGGGCAATCCGGTTCCAGCTGAGCCGACCATTTTCTTAAAACCGCCGTCGTCGCTGATCGCATCCGGCGACGCGATTGTGTATCCGAGGCTTTCCGAGCGACTCGATTACGAAGGCGAACTGGGCGTCGTGATGGGGCGGCGCGCGCGCAACGTGAAGAGCGAGGACGCGGAAAGTTACATCCTCGGTTACACCTGCGTCAACGATGTGACCGCGCGCGACCTGCAAAGGAAAGACGGGCAATGGACACGCGGCAAGGGCTACGATACGTTTTGTCCAACGGGCCCGTGCATCGTTCCGCGCGAGGAGATCGATGCGGCGGCTTTGCGTGTCCGCACTTACGTCGACGGCGAGTTGAAGCAGGACGCGCCAATCAGCGAAATGATGTTTAGCGTGAATGATATAATCGCGTATGTCAGTGCGTTTATGACGCTGGAACCGGGTGATTTGATCGCGACCGGCACACCGTCCGGTGTTGGTCCGCTCCAGGTGGGGTCGAAAGTCCGTATTGAAATCGAGGGGATTGGGACTTTGGAAAATACCATCGTCCCGGAGCGCTAGACGATGAAATTCTTTTTGGACACTGCCAATCTTGACGAGCTGCGGAAAGGCGCGAACTGGGGTGTCGTGGACGGAGTCACGACGAATCCGACGCTCATCGCCAAGGAAAATGTCACCACCGAGGAGCAGATCCCGCGCATCTGCGAGATCGTCGACGGGCCGATCAGCGCCGAGGTCGTCTCCACCGCCACGGAGGACATGCTGCCGGAGGGCCGCCGGCTGGCGAAGATCCATCGCAACGTCGTGGTGAAGCTGCCGCTGACGCGCGACGGCATCAAAGCGTGCTCCATCCTGAGCAAGGAAGGCATTCGCGTGAATGTCACGCTCTGCTTCTCAGCGGGTCAGGCGCTGCTGGCAGCCAAAGCGGGCGCCTATTTCGTCAGCCCGTTCCTGGGCCGGCTGGACGACATCGGTTGGGAAGGTATGAACCTGATCCGCGAGATCGTGACCATTTATAAGAACTACGAGTTCACGACGCAGATTCTGGCTGCTTCGCTGCGGCATCCGATGCACGTGATCGACGCCGCCAAAGCAGGTGCGCACATCGGCACCATGCCGTTCAAGGTTCTGGACATGCTGTTCAATCACCCGCTCACCGATAACGGGCTGGCGCAGTTCCTGAAGGATTACAGCAAGGTCGCACACGAAACACCTGTTTTAAGCCGCTAGAAGAACGTGTTCGAGACGGGCCACGAATTTACGCTGACAGAAGCCATTACCCTGGGCGCTGTATCGCTTTCGCTGGTGGCCGCGGGCGCGTATGTCGTGTTGCGCATCCGGCGCCAGCCGAAAGACAAAGAGAAGCGCCGCCGCCTGCTGGTGAATCTGCACGGCCGTTTGGGTGACGCCACCATCACCGACGCCAACGACGGCATTCTGTACTACGAGTATTCGGTGCGCGGCGTGACGTACACCGCGTCGCAGGACATCGCGCAGTTGCGCGAGCAGATCGCGACAGATCTGGAGCAGCTCATCGGACGGCCGGCATCGCTCAAGTACTCACCGCAAAATCCCGCCAATTCCATTCTTCTGTGCGAAGAGTGGTCGGGATTGCGCGTTCGTTCGGTTCCTCCGCCGGGCGAGGCGGTGCCAGAGCCTGGGTCGGTTTAGACTGGGAACTTTTCTGCGGCGGCCATTGTCCATAAGGTCGTGGCGATGCAAATTGGTTCCGCTAAGACCTCGGCGGCGATCAACGTAACTCCGATGATCGATATTCTGCTGGTTCTTCTGATCACCTTCATGGTGATGCCGAGTCACACGACAGGCCTGAAGTCGGAGGTGCCGGAACCGGCGCCGAAGAGCGCGGCTGCGGTCGCGAACCCGCAGGACATCGTGCTGCGCATTCAAAAGAACCGCAGTATCGACCTCAACTCACAGCCCGTGCTGATGCTGGAACTGGAAGGCCGGTTGAGGGCCGTGTTCGCCGCGCGGCCGGGCAGCGTCCTGTTCGTTGATGGAGCGCCCGAACTGGAGTTTTCCGACGTTGCCGCGGTGATCGACGTGGCGCAGGGCGCGGGCGTGGACCGGATAGGCCTGATCACCGATCGTGGGCACCCCTGAGTGCTATAGTTGGCTTTTGGAGCCAACTTACTAGAGTTGGCTTTGGGAGCCAACAATGGACGGAAAATATTATCGCGAAAACGAGTGGTGGGTTAGCCCCTACAATTATGTGCCGGAGGTGGTGAACACGTTCCAGCTTCCGCAGCGGGTGAGCATCCACGATGCGACGCTGCGGGACGGCGAGCAGACTCCCGGCGTCGTGTTCAGCATCGCCGACAAGGTCGCGATCGCGGAAAAAATGGCGGAGATCGGCGTCGATCGCATCGAGGCCGGGATGCCCGCGGTGTCCGAGCAGGATTTTCAGGCCATCAAGGAAATCTCGCGCCTGGGCCTGAAATCGAAGATCTTCACGTTCGCGCGCGCCATGAACGCCGATATCGACAAGGCGTTGGAATGCGGCTGCCAGGGCGTGATCATCGAGATTCCCATCGGCTATCCCAAGCTGAAGTACCAGTTCAAATGGACCTGGGAAGACGTTCTCAAGAAGAGCATCGGCGTCGTTAATTACGCAAAGTCGCGCGGGCTGTACGCCGTCTATTTCCCCTACGACACCACGCGAGCACGCGAAGAAGATCTGCGCAACCTGCTTACCCGCCTCATGCAGGAAGCGCCGCCGGACTCGATCGGCGTGGTGGACACCATGGGCTGCGTGCTGCCGGAAGCGATGAAGTACCTGGTGCGCCTGGTGAAGTCGCTCACCAAGCTTCCGGTGGAAGTGCACACGCACAACGATTTCGGAATGGCCGTGGCCACCGAACTCGCGGGCGTGGAGGCGGGCGCGGAAGTGGTGCACAGTTGCGCCAATGGGCTGGGCGAGCGGACCGGCAACGCGGCGCTGGAGGAACTGATCGTCGCGCTGCACGTGCTCTACGGCTACAACACGCACTACAAGCTGGACAAGCTGCCGGAGCTGGGCGAGCTGGTGAGCCGCATCAGCCAGTTCAGCATCGCGCTGAACAAGCCTATTTTGGGCGAGCGAAATTTCACGCGCGAATCAGGTATTGGCGTGGACCTGGTGGTGAAAGAACCGTTAGCCATGTTCGGCACGCATCCGGCGCTCACCGGCCGCCGCGGCGAGGTCGTGCTCGGAAAGAAGAGCGGCAAGGCTTCCATCACTTACAACCTGGAACAGATGGGCATCACCGACGCCGACGACGAAGCCGTGAGCGAGATGTTGCGGCGCGTCAAAGACAAAGGCATCGAGAAGCGCGGGCTGCTGAGCCAGGCCGAATTCAAAGACATCGTCGACGACGTGCTGGTTGCCAAGCGCTAAAGTCACGCTCACGTTTGATAACGGGCCGGAGCCGCGAGTCACCCCTGGCGTGCTGGAATGCCTGGCGCGGCGCAAGGTGAAGGCAACATTCTTCGTGCTGGGGCAGAAGGTCAGCACGCCGGAAGGCCGTTCGCTCGCCGAACGTGCCCGTGCGGAAGGCCACTGGATCGGGAATCACACTTTTACTCATTCGGCTCCGCTTGGTCTGTTGGATCGGGACGTTGCCCTGGGCGAGTTCGAGCGAACCGAAGAGGCGCTGGCATGGCTCGATCAGCCGCAACGTCTTTTCCGGCCAAAAGGCGGCGGTAAGCTTGGCCCGCACCTGCTGCATCCCGCCGTGGTCGAGAAGCTCAAAGCCGGCAGGTACACCTGCGTGCTGTGGAACTCCGTGCCAGGCGATTTCCGGGATCCAAACGGCTGGCTTCCGCGGGCGCTCGCCGATTGCAGGTCACGCGACTGGACGCTGGTGGTCCTGCACGACCTTCCGAACGGCGCCATGGCGCATCTGGATGAAATCCTCGCGCGCCTCCAGGACGAAAACTTCGTGATGACGCAGGAGTTTCCGCCAGACTGCGTTCCCATCGTCGAAGGCAACATCGTTTTGCCCATCGAGCCGTTCACCACCGCGCAGTAGCCGCCGCGATTGCGCACCTGTGACAATCTGCTTACACTATAGATAGCCGAGCCCCACTCAACGCCAGATCGAAACGTCCCGGCTTGTTCCTCTCAGCCTTGGCTGCCGCGTCTTAACCCTGTCGTTAAGCTAAACAGGGATCGGTGTCTATTGGAGTCGCTGACATGAGTCAACCCGTCGCACAAACCGACAGCTACGTGCTGACACTGGAGGAAATCGGGCATCTCGCGGCGGAAGGCGGTAAAGCCGCTGAGACGCTCATGAATGTCGTGGCATTGATCGCGCGGCGCTTTCACACCGATGTCTGCTCGGCGTACTTGCTGGAGCCGGACCGCGCCAATCTGGTGTTGGCGGCCACGCTGGGGCTTCGCCCGGAATGCATCGGCACTCTCCGCATGGCACTGCACGAGGGGCTCGCGGGGTTGGTTGCTGAACAAGTGCGCCCCGTGGCGGTGGAGCAGGCGGCGAGCCATCCCCGGTTCAAGTACTTCAAGGAAGCGGGTGAAGAGAAGTACCACTCGTTCCTCGGCGTCCCGCTGATCGATCAGGGGGTACTGCAAGGCGTGCTGGTGGTACAAACCATCGAGCCGCGCGCTTTCACCGAGGACGAAGTGCAGATGCTCGTGCAAGCCGCCGCTCAAGTGGCGCCGGTGGTGAGCGAAGCCCGCACGCTGGATCGGTTTATTGCGCCGGTCCAGGAACGGCTGTGGTCGCTGGCCCGGAACATGTGGTGGAGTTGGGACAACGATTCCACCAGCCTCTTCCGCGATCTGGACCCGGTGCGCTGGAGCCAGTTGCATCACAATCCCATCGCGCTATTGTCGGAACTGCCGCTCGCGAAACTGGAACGCCGCGCCAACGAACTGGTGCTGCACGGGCGCATTAACTACGCGTATCGCCGGCAGCAGGAATACCTGCGCGCGGACCACACCTGGGGCGCGACCAATGCGGGCGTGCTGCGGCCGCGGCCGGTGGCGTACTTTTCCGCCGAATTCGGACTGCACGAGTCGCTGCCGGTTTATTCCGGCGGACTGGGCGTACTGGCCGGAGATCATATCAAAAGCGCTTCCGATCTCGACATCCCGCTGATCGGCATCGGGCTGTTTTACAGCCAGGGCTATTTCCACCAGCACCTGAACCCGGAGGGGTGGCAGGAAGAAGAATATCTGGAGACGGACGTCAACCAGCTGGCCATGCAGCCGGCCATCGGCCCCAACGGCCAGCCCGTGATGGTGGGCATCGAGACGCGCACCGGGCTGCTGCGCGCCAAAGTCTGGCGGGTGGAGGTGGGCCGCTGCGATTTGCTGCTGCTGGATTCGGACGTGGAAGGCAACGCACCTGAGGACCGCGAACTCACCTCGCGGCTGTACGGCGGAGACGGCCGCACGCGCATCCGTCAGGAACTACTACTCGGCGTGGGTGGCTTGAAGGCACTGCGCGCCATGGGCATCACGCCCGGCGTGCTGCACCTGAACGAAGGGCACAGCGTGTTCGCCCTGCTGGAAGCGGTTCGAACCCGCATGGAAGAAGAAGGCATCGGCTTCGACCAGGCCGTGCCGCGCGTTTCCCGCGAGGTGGTCTTCACCACGCACACGCCCGTGCCCGCCGGACACGACCGGTTCAGCGCGGGCCTGATCGAGGAGCACCTCGGCCCGCTGCGCGACCGCCTGGGCATTTCTCACGAAAAGCTGATGGACCTGGGGCGCGAGAGCACGGGCAACTGGAGCGAAGAATTCTGCATGACGGTGCTGGGCCTGCGGCTGTCGCGGCGTGCCAATGCCGTTTCGGCGCTGCACGGCGAAGTGTCGCGCGCCATGTGGACGCGGCTGTATCCGGGAAAATCCGAAGACTCCGTGCCCATTGGCCACATCACCAACGGCGTACACGTCCCCTCCTGGCTCGCGCCGCAAATGTCGCGGCTCTATGATCGCCACTTGGGCGCGGGCTGGCAGGAACACAGCGGCGAATCGCGCATTTGGGAAGGAATTGAGAATATCGACGACGGCGAGCTTTGGGAGACACACCTGAGCTTGAAGCTGCGCCTGTTGGAGTTTGTACGAAGCCGCGCAGTGGAACAGGCGCAGCGCCGTAGGGAGCCGGCTGAAGTGCTGCAGCGGCTGGGGCGCGTCCTCACTCCCGACGCCCTCACCATCGGTTTTGCGCGGCGCTTCGCAACCTACAAGCGCGCGAACCTGATTCTGGCGGATATCGAGAAGCTGGCCGGCATGGTGAACGATCCCAAGCGGCCGGTGCAGTTCGTCTTCGCCGGCAAAGCGCATCCCCGCGATGAACCCGGCAAGCGGGTGCTCCAGCAGATCGCCGCTTTGATGCGCGACCGCCAGTTTGCTGACAAGTTCGTCTTCGTGGAAGACTACGACATCAACGTCGGGCGGTACTTCGTGCAGGGCGTGGACGTGTGGCTGAACAATCCCCGGCGGCCGCTGGAGGCGTCCGGGACCAGCGGGCAGAAGGTGGTGCTGAACGGCGGCTTGAACCTTTCCATCCTGGACGGCTGGTGGGCCGAAGCCTACGATGGCCTAAACGGATTCGGCATCGGGACCGGGCGCACTCATTCCAGCATGAACGTGCATGATTCGCGCGACGGCGAGGATCTTTACCGGGCGCTGCGCGAAGAAGTGATTCCGCTCTACTATCAGCGCGACCGCGACGGCCTGCCCCGCGGCTGGATCAAACGCATGAAGCGGACGATCCGCACGTTAGGGTGGCGCTTCAACGCGAATCGCATGGTCACCGACTATACGCTCAAATGCTATGTGCCCGCCGCGGGTGGGACTTCCAGCGACATGAGCGTTCGTCTGTAACCTAGTTTCTTCCCACCCTAAAGCCGGACCCTCAAAGTCACGATAGAATAGTTCCGAGCTTTGTTTGCTCTAAACCTCTGTGTCGAGGTATATCGTGACGCACTACGTTCGTTGCGTGTTATGTTTGATTTCGCTGGCCGCCCCTGCCCTGGCGGTCCAATCCCCACAAACATCATTGACCGCGGTTCTGCTGCCCGACGGCCGTTACTCGATGGTCGCCTTGCGCGCGATGGAACGCGAGACGGCCCACATCCTGAAGGCTTCCGGCATGAAGCTGCGGTGGCGGCTCGAGAGCTCTTCCGAGGTTTCGAACGGGCTTCTGGTGGTGGTGATGCTGCATGGCCGGTGCGACATGGATGGATCGGCCGCCCAATTCAAGCCCGGTCCTTTGGGCTGGTCGCATGAAGTGGATGGCAGCGTGCTGCCGTTCAGCGACCTGGCGTGCGACAGCATTCGGGGCGCGGTTCAGGGCGCCTGGAACGGCCAAAACCGGAAACGGGGCAACGATCTGCTGGGGCGTGCGATGGGCCGGGTGTTGGCGCACGAGTTGTATCACGTCGTCGCGGACACCGCCAAACACGGACACGATGGCGTGGCTCAAGCCACATTCACACCGCGGGACTTGACGAGGGGGCAATTCCAACTGGAACGAGGGGACGTCGAAGCCATGCGCAACGGTCTGCTGCGCTCGCGTTAGTGCGAATGCGAGTGTGAGTGCGTGTGCCCGGCGGGCCGCGCGGCCAGATCCTCGACGGTGACCACCTTGTGGCGCGCTTCTTCGGGTTCGGCCATCTTCTGCTTCACCCAGGCGCACAACTCGGCGAGGCCCACGCCCGCCTTCAGGTTGGTGAACAGGAACGGACGATCGCCGCGCATCTTGCGCGTATCGCGATCCATCACTTCGAGCGACGCGCCAACATAAGGCGCCAGGTCGATCTTGTTGATCACCAGCAGATCGGAGCGCATAATTCCGGGCCCGCCTTTGCGCGGGATCTTGTCGCCGCCTGCGACGTCGATGACGTAGATGAAGACGTCCACAAGTTCAGGGCTGAAGGCCGCGGCCAGGTTGTCGCCGCCGCTTTCGATGAAAATCAATTTGACGCCGGGATGTTTGCGCTCCAGGTCGGCGATCGCCTCCAGGTTCATGGACGCGTCCTCGCGAATGGCCGAGTGCGGGCAGCCGCCGGTTTCGACGCCGGTGACGCGATCCTGCGGCAGGATGCCCTGGCGCACCAGAAACTCGGCGTCTTCGCGCGTGTAGATGTCGTTGGTCACCACGGCCAGGTTGACCGCCGGCCATAAAGCCTGGCTCAGGGCGTGGACCAGCGCGGTCTTGCCGCTGCCGACGGGTCCCGCGACGCCGATGCGAAAAGCACGTTCAGTAGGTTGTTTCATGGTTAAAACAAAAAGTAGCGCTGCGCGAGCGGCAGCACGGTGGCCGGCTGGCAGGTAAGCAGCTCGCCGTCGGCGCGGACTTCGTAAGTCTCCGGATCGACTTCGATGCGCGGCGTGGCGGAGTTATGGATCATGTTCGCTTTGCCAATCTTGCGGCAGTTTTCAACAGCGACCAGCCGCTTGGCCAAGCGCAGGCTCTCGACATTCGGCAGCGATGCACGAGAGACGAACGTCGCCGAGGTGGCCGCAGTTGCGCCGCCGAAGGATCCGAACATCGGCCGGTACAGCACCGGCTGCGGCGTTGGAATGGAGGCGTTGGCGTCGCCCATGACGCTCCAGGCGATGAAGCCACCCTTGATGACCATCTCCGGCTTCGCGCCGAAGAACGCCGGGCTCCACAGCACCAGGTCGGCGAGTTTGCCGGGCTCGATGGAACCGATTTCGCCCGCGACGCCATGCGCGATGGCTGGGTTGATGGTGTATTTAGAGACGTAGCGCTTCACGCGCTCGTTGTCGTTGCGCGAAGAATCGGCGGGCAATGCCCCGCGCTGCACTTTCATCTTGTGCGCGGTCTGCCAGGTCCGCATCACGACTTCGCCGATGCGGCCCATAGCCTGCGAGTCGCTGGACATTATACTGATGACGCCCAGATCGTGGAGTATGTCTTCGGCCGCGATGGTCTCCTGGCGGATACGGCTCTCGGCGAACGCCACGTCTTCGGGCACTTGCGGGTTCAGGTGATGGCAGACCATGAGCATGTCCAAATGCTCAGCAATGGTGTTCACGGTGAGCGGGCGCGTGGGATTCGTAGAGGACGGCAGGATGTTGGGCAAGCCGGCAATCTTGATGATGTCCGGCGCATGGCCGCCGCCGGCGCCTTCGGTGTGATAGGTGTGGATGGTTCGTCCGGCGATGGCGGCGATGGTGTCGTCGACGAAGCCAGCCTCATTGAGCGTGTCGGTGTGGATGGCCACCTGGACGTCGTATTCGTCGGCCACGCGCAGGCAAGCGTCGATGGCGGCGGGCGTCGTGCCCCAGTCTTCATGCAGCTTTAGGCCGCAGGCGCCGGCGAGAATCTGCTCGGTGAGCGGGGCGGCCGTTGCGGCGTTGCCTTTGCCGAGGAAGCCGAAGTTCATCGGCCAGGCATCGGCCGCGCGGAGCATCTGCTCCAGGTTCCAGCGGCCCGGCGTGCAGGTGGTGGCATTCGTGCCGGTAGCAGGGCCGGTTCCGCCGCCGATCATCGTCGTGATGCCGCCGGAGATTGCTTCGTAGATCTGCTGCGGCGAGATGAAGTGGATGTGCGAATCGATGGCGCCAGCGGTGAGGATCTTGCCCTCGCCCGCGATCACTTCGGTGGCGGCGCCAACCACCAGGTCCGGATCGACACCGGCCTGCGTGTCGGGGTTGCCCGCCTTGCCGATCTTGACGATGCGGCCGTCGCGCACGCCGACGTCGGCTTTGACGATGCCCCAGTGATCGATGATCAGCGCGTTGGTGATCACCAGATCCAGCGCACCGTGCGAGGTCTCACGAATGGCCGTGGAGCTTTGGCCCATTCCGTCGCGGATCACTTTGCCGCCGCCGAAAGTGATCTCGTCGCCGTAAACGGTGTGGTCATGCTCCACTTCGACGATCAGATCGGTGTCGGCCAAGCGGACGCGGTCGCCTGTGGTGGGTCCATATAGGTCGGCGTAAGTGCGGCGCGGAATTCGTACGCTCATCGGGTCAGCGCTCCATTCACTTTGCCGTTGTGTCCAAAGACGGCGCGGCTGCCGGCGAGCGCGACCAATGGCACTTCCTTCTCTTCGCCCGGCTCAAACCGGATCGCCGTGCCGGAAGGAATGTCCAGGCGCATCCCATAGGACGCGTTGCGGTCGAAATCGAGCGCGGCGTTCACTTCAAAGAAATGATAGTGGCTGCCCACTTGCACGGGGCGGTCGCCTTTGTTGCGGACGACCACTTTCGCGGTGACGCGGCCGGCGTTCAGCTCCACATCGCCGTCTTCCAAGATGAATTCTCCGGGATGCATTGTCTTCTCCTACGAATCGGGCCTACTGAATGGGGTCGTGAACGGTAACCAGCTTGGTGCCGTCGGGAAACGTGGCTTCGACCTGCACTTCGTGAATCATTTCGGCGACGCCTTCCATGACGTCTTCGCGCCGCAGGATGTTCGCGCCCAGGGACATAATTTCGGCGACGCTTTTTCCATCCCGCGCGGCCTCCAGGATTTCCGAGGAGAGGATGGCCATGGCTTCGGGGTAGTTCAGCTTCAAACCGCGAGCGCGGCGCTTCCGGGCCAACTCCGAAGCGGCAAAGATCATGAGTTTTTCCTGCTCGCGCGGCGTCAGATGCACTCGAACTCTCCTTGCGTTAATGAACTTTTCGGGGAAGCGTGGCGACGCGGCCACAAAGAGACCACTTCGCTGCTTTCCACATCTCCACCAGCCCGCCGGCGAGAGCGCGCCCACTCATCGCGACGCCCCGAATTACGACGCCGTGAGCCCGCAGCGAAGACACTCCCCATAATATCTCAGGGCTGGAGAGTTGATCGGCGAGAACCTGCATCTCCGACTCGAACTTGCGCCAATAGGAAGAGGGTTCGCCTGCGCGGCAAACGTAGCAAGAGGCGAAGTGGCGAAAGGGGCCGAGGCGCGCGCTGGAATCCAGCCGCTGTTCTTGCGGGGAGAGGGTCCAACGCTCCGCGGCGACCGGGTCGCCGTTCACCAGCAGTTCGAAAACAGAGGCCAGCGAATCGAAGCGGAAGATTTCGCCGGATGCTTCGCGGCCGGGGGCCACGCGGTCCCACCAGATGAGCGACGCGCGGTCCTGTAGGTCCACGCGCGTGGTTTGTTCCAAGCGCGAGCCGGCGAAGGGGATGAGCTGGTCCGGCAGAAATTCCAGAAATGCGCCCGCCGCCACATGGACGGTGGTGCGCTGCGAGGCCACGCGTTCGCGCGAGCGGCTGCGGTACACGCGCGTCGCTCCGGTGGAGGTGACTTGGGCTTGCGCGCCAGCCGCGAGATCTACTTGGCAATCGAGCGAGTCGGTATCGAGAATGCCCCCCGAGAGGTTGTGCAGGTGCGCGAGCAGTTCGCCGGAAGGAGCCTGAAAACCACGGACGACGCGCCACGGCGGCTGCTGTTGCTTGACGCGCAGGATGGTGGCGCCCGCGGAAGTGGATTCAAACGAGAGGTGCAGTTTTGCCGTCACGATTTTTCAACTCATGAACAACCGCGTGTAGAGCGTGGCATGACGCGCCGACGCGACATCCAGCAGCGGTGTGAAACAGCTCGTCTGATCCGGCGTCAACTCGACACCGCGCTCGGCCGCGCACAGGATCGCCGGTTTCAGATTCCACAGGATCTCCTGCGCGCGAGTTTGTCCGAGCGGGAGCAGGCGCTGGCATCCGGCAACCAGCGAGGTGAGAGACTGCTGGAGGTATGCGGCGGCGGCCGAGCTGGGATCGAGTTCCATCACACCGGCGGCAAGGCCGAAGCACGCGGCCATGTGAACTTCGGCGCCGGAGTCCGTAACGGTTTCCGAAGTTTTCAGCAAAAGCGGAATCTTCGAAATATGCGCCGCCAGGTGCAGGAACCGGCGGCCCATGGCGGCCGAACCCTCGCGCGACTCGCGGGCCAGTTTGCGGGCGCCCAGTTCTGCATTCCAACGCAGCCACTTTGCGATCGGATCGACTGTTGCCGGGCGCGCGGCTAAATCGCAGCTAGCGGCGCAGTAGGACGCCTCCAGCACTCCTGCTTCCGACAGATAGTCCTCAAAGAACGGCTCCAGGGTTTCGACGGTGAGCAATCCAACTTCCACCAACGCTTCGATGCCGAACGAGTGCGCGGCTCCGCCGATGGGAAGAGAGCTGTCGGCGAGTTGCTGCAAACGCAGGAGTGCGGCCGCAGATAGGTGAGCGTTTTGCACGTAACGCTCATGATATCCAAAGGCAGCACAATGCTCGAAATAAAGCTGCTTTATGCGCCTCATCAGAAGTTTCTGTTGACAGAGAACTCTATTCCACGGATACTGCCCCAAAGGCCTTAGAGCGGGAATTCCGCACCGCCAGGAGCGCTTTCCCTTCCTTTTCGACTCTGCGTCTAGAGTCCATCATTGGCGACTTCCTGGGCATCACGCCGGACTTGAAGCCGCCTTACTCGTACCTGATCAACGCCAGCTTCGAGCGGGAGTTACCCGGCAAGATGGCGGAAGCTACCTGGACTGTCTGCACGCGGATCGCAACCAAACCAGCGGCTACGTCAACGGGAAGTGCCTTTCTGCTTACGGTTGTTACACGTTCTTCCCGACACAGGGCAGTTCGATGCCGACGTGGATGAGCGTGGGGCGCGCGGTGTATCACGCGCTGACGCTGTCGCTGCGGCGCAACTATAGCAACGGCCTTTCGTTCGATTTCAACTACACTTGGTCGCATTCGATCGACCTTGGATCCGCGGCGGAGTCGGGTTCCTGCAAGCAGGGTGCGGCCATTCAGAATATTTACAACTTCAATGAATTCCGCGGCTCGTCGGATTTCGACATGCGGCACAACATCAGCGCCGATTTTCTGTTCGAGCTGCCGGTTGGAAAAGGCAAGACGTTCGCGAACAACATACCCGGCTGGGCGGATCAGATCATTGGCGGCTGGCAGATCTCCAGCGTCATTCGCTATCGCACCGGGCTGCCCACCACGGTCGGCGCGAATCTCGCGTATAACGCGAACTACTGGCTGAACTCGCTGGCGATTCAGGTAGCACCGGTGAAGACGGGCCTGCAGATCGACCAGAACGGGCTGCCGAGCATTTTCGCGAACACCGGCGCGTCGAGCGCTTTCGCGGACGAAATTCCGGGGCATAGCGGCGCGCGGGCGCCCATCCGGCTGGCGCCGTTCTTTGATACGGATCTTACGCTGGCGAAGTCGTTCCGGCTGCCGTGGGAGGGCCAGCGCTTGCAGTTCCGCGCGGAAGCGTTCAACGCTTTCAACAACGTGAATTTCTACAATCCGAGTCTGGCGCTGAGCACGCCGCTGACGTTCGGCGAGTATCAGAACGCGTCGGATCCGCGCACGATGCAGTTTGCGCTGCGGTACGAGTTCTAAGCGAATAAGTGCAAGACTGGCGGCGGCAGAGGATCGGTCGCCGCCGCTTCATCCCAGCCGAGTTCGGCGCGGATGACGTCGAAGAATGCGCTGCGGTGGACGTCCTGGCCTTGCAGACGGCTGGCCAGGATATCGGCAGTAACTAAATCGCGGGCGGCGGCAATGTACCCGGCGTCAGAGATCAAATCGTAATTGCCCCAGCGGCTGCGGTAGAGGCCCCGCCGGTTCCAGCGCACGGCGGAATAGAGCGCTTCGTTCACTCCGCAGAGCGGGAAGATCGCGCCGTAGAGCTTCGCCAGATCGCAGCAGACGCGAGCCAGGTAGGTGAGATTGGGACCGTGCCAGGCGGTACGCAGCGGCTCGGGGAGGAGTCCGAACAGGTTCGAGATGGACAGGCGCGTCGGTCCTTTGAACTTGGCGAAGCTGATCAGCGGAGAGCCGCGGTAATCAAGGAGAGCCTGCGGGATGAACGTTTCTGGGGGCGGGCAATCTTCGTCCCACCAAGCTTCGGTGACGTTGAAGTATTCGGCGTGGTGCTTGGCCAGGACCTCCGCGAGCCCGGTGCGGCGCAGGAACCCGGCATCCTGCTGGCGGATCCAGGCGCGGTTTTCGCGAGCTTCGGTTTCCCAATCGAAGGCGGCTTCTTCCGTGTTGCGGCTGCTGGTGTGGCCTTCAAGTACGATCGCTTTGGCGGGCAGCGCGCCGAGGAGAAGATCGAGGGCGGCAGGATCGGTGTAGGTGCCGGTGGCGTAGCCGTGCCAGGTGACCTTGATCAGAAAGCGGTCGGGTTTGGCGGCAGGCAGGATGCGCTCCAGGAGGCAGGCCATCGCGTGGCGGTCCGGCACGGAGGCGACGATGCCAGAGCCAACGTTCCAGGATTGCGGTGGGGCCGTTGCGGCATGCTTCGGCGAGGCGATGCGGACGGCGTCGCGCGATCGCTTCTCGTTCCACAGCCTCGTAATGCGCTGCGTGAGCCAGGCGATCATTGCGGGATGGTCGCCGGGGGGCTCGGCGACGCGCCACTCGGCGGCTTCGGGATGGTCGCGCTGAAAATTTTGGAGAATCACCTCCGCGTACTCGACGTGCTCGGTGCGCCACTGCGATTGCGGAAGGATGATCCAGTGGAGCGGGCGCTCGGCGCATTTCTGTAGCGTGGCGAGCAGGAAAGGTTGTGCGTGGCGGATGAAGCCCACTTCGCCGACCGCTAAGCCGAGGCGTTCCCAGATCAAACGCATCAGGCGGTAGCTTTGAGCGCGGCTGGACGCATCGCCGTGGCCGCTGGCCGCGAGAATGAGGCCCGTGCGTTGCGGACCGGCGGGTCCTATTGCCCGCGCCACTTGATCGGCCAGGCACTCCACGATCAGCGGGTGGCAGGGATCGGCGTCGTCGTGATGAAGGACGATTGCAGGATTTCTCCGGCGCACCTTGCCGATCGCTTGTCCGAGCGCTTCGCGCTGGAGAAGGTTGAAGTCGAGAGCGGTTGGAAGCACGAAGACCTCGCCCGAGCCATGGCGATCGATTGCCGCGGACAGTTCCTCGATGGAGGTCAGCTCGATATCGGGAGCGAAACCAAGGATCGGCTCGCAAGCTGAAGCTAATGCGCCTGCGTCGCCGCAATTCGAATCGGTAACGAGGATGAACGCCGGGGTCAGTACAGTTTACCGCCGATGCGCCCGTGCTTCACCATGGTGGCGAGCACGTCCACCATGGCGCGAACCGCGACGAGCGCGGTGATATCGGAAATGTCGTAAGGCGGCGAAACCTCGACCGCCTCCATGGCGGCGACGCCTTCTTTAGCGACACCCTTGAGAATGGCGAGGGCCTCACGCGGCAGAAATCCGCCGGGCTCCGGCCAACCGGTTCCGGGAACGAATCCGGCGTCGACTGAATCGACGTCGAAGGAAAGATACACTGCGCTGGCGCCTTTCCACGCCACTTCGAGAGCGATTTCGACGGTCTTATCGATTCCGATCCGCTCGATGTCCTGGATGGTGAGCACGGTGGAGCCACGCTCGCGGCCCTTCTTCACACCGGGTCGCGGGACTTGCCAGCCGCCGATGCCGACCTGAACCAGATTGGTCGGCGGGCAGTTCGGAATATTGGTGGCGTGGAACCAGGGACAGGTATGCATGATCTCGTCCATATCCTTTTCCTGGGTGTCGATGTGGCGGTCGAGGTGGATGATGCCGACTTTTCCTTCGACGCACTGCGCCACGCCGCGCACGCAGGGATAGCCGATGGAATGGTCGCCACCCATGATCATCGGCAGCGTGCCTTGCGAGAGGATGTGCGCGACGCCTTTGGTAATCTGGTCGTGGCTCTTGGTGATATTGGCGGGGCAGAAGATGTCGCCGACGTCGCACATCTTGAGCGATTCGCGCAGGTCCACGCCGAGTTCGAAGTTGTAGGTGGTGTAGAGCGACGAAATTCTTCGAATTCCCTGAGGGCCGAAGCGCGTGCCGGCGCGATAAGTAGTGCCGATGTCGAACGGCACGCCGACGAACGCCGCGTCGTATTCGCCGACCTTGCGGACATCCTCCAGATAATGCGTCTTCAGGAATGTATTGATTCCCGACCAGTGCGGCAGCTCGCCGCGTTGAAAACAACTGATCTCGGATTTGTCCTGGATGGAATCGACGCACTCCAGGCCGAACTCTTTGCCGCGCCGGACTTCCTCCTGCCACTGGCGAGATGGGATCTGGCCCTCTTCGCGGAGCGCTTTCATTCCCTCCAATTCCGGCAAAGACACTTCTCGATTGTGTTCCCGATGCTTCGGGGCATGGTTCTTGTAGAAGGACATGTGGACTTGTTATTTTCTCTCTTTTTAGACGGCCGCGGCGGCGGGGTCTTCATCTTCGATGCCGCCGGGGAAAGTGCCTTGTATCACCTGCTGGGTCATGGCGGCGATCCGCGATTCGTCATCGGTGTCGGGTACGGCGAGATCCAGCACAATGTTGGCGCCGTCGTCGATGGAACCAACTTTGCCGAGAGCGATGACGCGCGTAGCCAATGTGACTGCCTCGCGCGGGTTGTGCGTGACAAATAGAATCGTGGTGCCGGTTTCGCGCCAGAGATCCTTGATGAGCCGCTGCATGCCGGCGCGGGTGCCAGGGTCGAGGGCGCTGAAGGCTTCGTCCATCAGCAGAATCTGGGGGCGCATGATGAGAGCCTGAGCGATGGCGACGCGCTGCTGCATTCCGCCGGAGAGCTGATGCGGATATTTGCCGGCGTCGGACTCGCGCAGGCCCATGCGCCGTAGATAGCCGATCGCCTCGGCCTGGAACTCTTTGCGGCGCGCGCGGCGGGCGGGCGAGAGGCTGCCCAGGACGCCGATTTCGGTGACTTCCAATCCGAATGTGATGTTTTCGAGAACGGTGCGGTCCGGGAACAGCGAGTATTTTTGCGGAACGTAGCCGCAACGCCGGTCGGGCTGCTTGCGCGGACTGCCTTCCACCAGCACTTGTCCGCTGGTGGGCATCTCTTCGGCAAGCACCAGCCGCAGCAGCGTGGATTTGCCGCATCCGGTCTGGCCGACGATGGAAATGAATTCCCCGGCGGCGATATCGAGCTTGACTCCGTTGAGGACTTTCTTCGGCGCTTGCTTGGCCTGCGCATATTCGACGCAGACGTCCTCCACGCGAATGATCGCGTTGGACGCAGTGCTGGCAGGCGACTCGGTCATGCGTTCAGCCAATACGCGTGCTGTTGCCATCGCTGGCTATGCCTCCTGGAACCATGGATGAAGCCTGCGATTCAACATCCGCATGCTCAAGTCGACCAGGAACAGCAGCAGCGCCACCCACAGCACATAGGGAATGATCGTGTCCATCGCCAGATGGCGGCGCAACAGCGCGATCCGGTAGGCGAGTCCGTCGGTGGAGGCGATCATTTCACCGGAGAAGAGGAAGATCATGACGGCTTTCAGATTCAGCCGGATGCTATTCAACACGCGCGGCCAAATCTGTTTGAGAACGATGCGATAGGTGACGGAGAAATCGCTCGCGCCCAGCGTGAAGGCTTTGACGATCTGCTCGCGGGGAACGCTGCGCGTGAGATTGAAGGTGTCCAGGACGATGGTCGGACCAACTCCGATCAAAATCAGCATGATCTTGGCCGTTTCTTCGATTCCAAACGCGATGAATAGAATGGGCAGCAGCGAGAGCGCGACAATCTTGTCGAAGAACAGCACGAAACGCAGGAAGAACGAGCCCACGTAGGGGAACATGCCCATGTGCAGGCCCAGGATCACCATCGGAAACAAGAGCGCCAAGCTGATGAGGAAGCGGCGGCCGGTTGCCTCCGTGTCCTTCCAAAGCATGCTGGCGCGGATTTGGGCCCACAGCGGCTGTTTGGCGGCGTCGTCGGCAACCGCGTCTTCTTCGGCGGGCTTCAGCAGTGCGTCGGAGAACGACTGGCCCATTTGCCGGACCGTCGGCATGATGCGGTCGTCCGGATTTTCATGATGACGGGCGCGGGAGATCCAGAAATAGCTGGCCAAGCCGCCGGCAAACAGGAACCACGAAAGGATCCACACTGCGGTGCGTGACGGATGGGCGTGAATTTGGAGCAGGCTCACAGCTTGCCCCCGGCGGCCATTTGCATGTAGGACGCGTCGAAGCGCAGGCGGATGCGATCCTTCTTGCCTTCAATGGAGCCATCCGGGAAGCGCACGGCAACGTCGTCGGCCGAGCTGGTTTTTTCGCCCAGCAGGCCGTGCGTGAAGCAGAACTGGCGCACCAGTTCCATGGTGGTCTTCAACTGCTTGGATGTGGCCATTTCCGCGCCGGACTGCGGCGTGTAGAACATGTGCGTGGTGGAGAGCTGTTCCTTGTAGGAAGCGAGCGAATCCTCGGAAACGCTGGCGATGGCGGTGAGCACCTTGTCGCTCTGCGGGCCGGGATTGGACATTTGCGCCATCAATTCGTACCAAGCGCCCACCACAGCCTTCGCGAAACGCTGGCCCGAGCCGTCCGGGCGGTTCAGCACTTCGGTGCGAATCACCAGCAGGTCCAGGATCTCACCGGGGATTTTCGAAGAATCAAAGATCTTCGTGATGCCAGGGCCTTTGAGAATTTGCGAGACCAGCGGCTTCCAAGAGACCACCACTTGCTGGCTGGAATCGCTCAGGAAAGCGCCGGCGATGTCGGAATCGGAAGTGTTGACGAACTGGACCCGTTTCAACTGGCTGGTCAGATTGTTCAGCGCCATGGCGCGCTCGAACACGTATTGCGAAACAGTTTTCTCCACCAGCAGGACGCGCTTGCCGGGAATCTGATTGAGCGCCAGGTTATGCCGCACCAGCACGGCGTCGTTGCCGTTCGAATAATCGCCCACAATTACCGCGGTGGTGTCGATGCCGGCTGCAGCAGGCATGTCGAGCGCTTCCATGTTGGTCATGGCGCAGGCGTCAATATTCTTCGAAACGAAAGCATCGAGCGAAGGCGCGTAGTCGAAACGCTGGACCTTTATCGCTACGCCGTACTTGTCGCCCCACTTTTTGAGGAGGCCGGATTTGGCCATGTACTGATAGGGATCCCAGCCCACGTAAACGGACCATCCGACCGTGAAAGTGGGAGGATTGCCTGCCGCGCTCAAAGGGGCGACTAAGACTACAAGTGTGGATAAGACCGAAAAAAATTTAAACATTTCAACCGTCCGTGCAGCGTGGCACTGCGGTTGGCTACATGGCCGGTGAAGCTAACCAGTATACCAAACAGGCGTGCCCAGAATGCCGGAATTAGGCTGGTTTAGCGGCCGCAGTGCGATTTAGCTGGCGTGCCTCCTGGCCGAACGAGGACAGCGGCAAAGCGGCGTCCGGGAGCCGGATTTCGCCGCGTTCGAGCCGCGCTTTCAGGTAAGTGAAACTCTGCGCGGTTTGGGCGAATAGATGCTCTCCGGCGACAACACTCGCATAAGCGGAGGGCCGCTCCGGCGTAACGAGCGCGGGTAGAGGCTCCACGCGCGTATGGTAATCGCAGGCGCAGAACAGTGGGAACGAGTAGCGCTCCTGGCTGACCCGGCGCACGCGGTGCGACGTGGCGACGAATTCGCCGTTGGTCCAGATCTCCATCAGATCGCCGATGTTGACCACGAAAGCGCCCTCCACGGGCGGCGCGTCAATCCAAACGCCCGCGCCATTCATGACTTCGAGCCCGGGCGCGGTAGCCAGCAGAATGGTGAAGCATTCGTAGTCGGTGTGCGCGCCGATGCCCTGGGCATCGACGGCAGCCGGGTTGTAGGTGTAGTGAATGAGGCGAAGCTGAGAAGGCGGTTTAGTCACGAAGGCGTCGAAATACGATTCTTCGAGCGAAAGCGCCAGGGCGAAGCCGCGAAACAGGACCTTGCTGAAGCGAAAAACTGCTTCGTAGTATGCACCGACGTCCGCAGCGAAGTCCGGCAGGTCCGGCCAGACGTTTGGCCCCAGCATGGGCGTGCCGCGCTGCACCTCGGGGTCGTCTGGCGCCAGGTCCAGCCCGAGGTCGAACGCTTCTTTGCGGTCGCGCGCGCCGCTGTAGAGCACCTCTTCGCCCTCGGGCACGTATCCTTTGTGATGCCTGGATTTGCCGATGTACCAGCGCATCTTCTCGTCCGGCGGCAGAGCGAAGAAGGCCCCCGCGTGCGCCGTCAGGCGGTGCATCAAGGCCGGCGCAACCCCGTGCCCCACGACGTAGAAAAAGCCAAAGTGACGCGCGGCGTCGCCCAGACGCTCGGCAGCGGCTCGACGATCAGCCGGATCGACGGCGTTCAGGCCGGAAACATCCACGATGGGAAGTTCGGTGAAACCCGTGTGTGGCATGGATCGGCTAGAGCCTGGCGGTCGCGTTGTCGTGCTTGGCGGGTTCGGCGCGCAGGGCTTTTTCGACGGCCTCGATCATCTCGGGCCCCATCGGCTCGATATCCGGCTCGAAGCGCTCGATGACTTTGCCCTCGCGGTCAATCAAGAACTTCGTGAAGTTCCAGTGGAGTGGCCCGCCCCACTTGGGATCGGTCTCTTTGTCCGTCAGGAATTGATAAAGGGGCGCGGCATGGACGCCTTCGGTGGTGATTTTGGCGAAGAGCGGGAAAGTGACCTTGTATTTACCGGCGACGAATTTCTGAATCTCCGCATCGGCCGCGGGTTCTTCCTTGCCGAAATCGTTGGAAGGAAATGCCAGGACCACGAGACCCTGGCTTTCGTATTTTTGGTACAGCTTCTCGATACCGTCGTACTGCGGAGTGAAGATACTGTTGCTAGCGACATTGACGATCAGAAGCACCTTGCCGCGATAGGCCACCAGGGGCGTGGCCTTGCCTTCGATGGAGAGCGGGACGAAATCCAAAACCGTGGTGGCGCCCCAGAGAACGCCACCAGCGGCCAGGATGAAAGCAAGGGCAGCGCGCTTAAAACTCATAGCGCAAGGCGAACTGCATTTCACGGGGCGGCGTCGTATTTTGATATTCGCCGAACGTCGCCGGGATGCCAAGCCTCAAGCTGGGCTGGATGAAGTTGACGTTGTTGAAAGCGTTATAGGCCTCCGCACGGAATTGAATGCGGTGGCCTTCCCAAGGTAGCGGGAAGGACTTGGCGACGGCAAGATCGAAGTTTCTCATACCCGTCAAGCGGACCACAGACCGGGCGCCGGCGGTTCCAGGATAGGCGTCGGCGAAGCTATTGGCGGCGCTGACATCGGAGAAGAGGCTCGGATTACCCGCGCTATCGTAACCATTCGACACCTTAAATGATCCCGTCGGGATGGCGAGCGTGTTCTGCCAGTAGTTCACATCCCAAGTGTAGTTCCCTTGGACTACGCTGGGAAGTCCGCTGGAGAAACGCATGATGCTGGAGACCTGCCAGCCTCCGAACATTTCGTTGACCCAGCCCGGAGCATTGCCCAAGAAGGGTTTTCCCTTCCCGACCGGCAACTCGTAGACGACATCGACGTTGACCAGGTTGCGGATATCAAAGTCGGACGAGCCGCGGAATTGGCCCGGAGCGAAGATGTTCTGGATCACGGCGCCATCGATGCCGGACGCGCCCTCGGCGGCCGACGCATTGTCAATGGAATGCGACAGGGTGTAATTGAAATCGAACTGAAGTCCCTGGCTGAAGGCGCGGCGCAGGCTGAACGTTACGCCGTGGTAATTGGCGCTGCCGGCGTTCATCCAAGTCGGCATGGAGCTGCCCTGCGGCGCGAAGAAGGTGTAGCAGCCGTAGAGCGACGCACAGGTGCCGGGCGCTGTATACGCGCCTTGAATCCGGTCCACCGAGTGCAACATGTCCAGGTAGCTGCCGCCGTAGATTCCGTAAATACCGTAGAAGTAATTCGCCGACGTGCTCCCCGGGAAGAAAGCGTTCCCGACGGCCGGGAACATGTTCTGAACAAAAGGAATGTTTGGCACCAGCGACGGGTTGTTCATAACCGCATTGGCTGCGGCGGAGGGATCGCAGTTCTGCGTGTTATTTCCCATCGAGGCACAGATGCTGTTATATGCGTTGCGGATCGTAGTCATGCCCTGCAGCCAGGTCTGGCCGGATTTCACGTCCTTAAAATTCAAGAGCGGCGTATAGACGTCACCTTGCAGCAGCAGTTTGCGCGACAGCCGCCCGGCGTAAGTGACTTCCATGGTCAGCTTGCCCGGCAAATCGCGGGAGAAGGATGCGTTCAACAGTACTGAATAGGGTGACACTAAATTCGGAAATATCCCCTGGAACTCGCCTTCAATTGCGGCGATGTCGGGCGGAGTGTAGGGAAAGCCAGTGGCAGGAGCTGCGGGAAGCGGCGGCTGCGTGCCGTTGTAGCGCGGCGAAGTGGTGAAGTTGTAAGACACCGGGTTGCCCAGCGTGGTCGCCAAGCCGAAGGAACCGAACTGATCAAACTCGGTGATCAAGGAACTGCCGAAGCGGTCGTAGAGCATAGCGCCGCCGGCGCGGAAAACGCCGTTTTGGCCGAAGATTTTCTGCAGAATTCCGCCCCGGTCTCTGGGGCTATAGGCGATGGCGATGCGCGGGCCGAAATTGTTGTTGTCGGAGCCGTACCAACTCGGTTTGCCATTAGCGGGGCCGTTCAAGGCGTACGTCAGGATGGCATCGGGCATGGCGTTAGAGGGCACTCCTTGAGAGCCGAGGTAATCGCGTTCGCCGAAGTATTGGTTCAGGCCAACCGTCGGGGCGACCTGCAATCCGTTCTGCTCGTAAGGCGCGGGATCGTTGCTGTAGCGCAGGCCCAGCGTCAGTGTCAGCTCGCGCGACACGCGCCACTGGTCGTTGATGAAGCCTTCGTACTCGCGCATCGCGAAGGCCCTCGCCTGCGCCACGCCTTGCGGCAACAGCTTGCCGTCGGGTCCAACCTGATAGGTGACCTGCGTGTTATTCACTAGCCCCAGCAAGGAGCCAAGAGCTGCTGAGTCGGAGACAGGATCGGCCAGCGAGAGGCCGGTGTAGTTGGCCAGGTTGGTCTGGATGTCTTCGCCCAGGCCCACCAGAACACTGTTGTTGAACCCATAGCTCGGAAACGACTGAGAGTAGCTGAAGCGGTCGTTGGTCATGATGCGGAAATTCAGGCCGGAGGTAACGGTGTGCTTGCCTTTGGTCCACGTCAGCGTATCCACGATGTTGTAGACCGGCAGAATCCGGCCCGAGGCGCGCGCGTCGGTGTTGTAGTTCTGCAGAGGGTCGAGCGGATAGAGAGTGAAATTGTCGCCCACGGTGCCCGAATTGGCCAGTCCTTGCCGCGTATATCCGAAGGTGAAGTTGTTAATCAGCGATGGCGTCAATATTGCCGTGTAGGAGGCCGAGATTCCTTTGCTGTTGTTCAAGATTTCCGAAGCAGCCTGCTGCCCGGGAAATTGCGCCAGCGCGTCGGGCTGATCCTGGTTGGAGTTGGATAAAGTGCCGCGGATCGAGAGCGTATGATGGGCGGCGCCATCCAGAATGAAATCCATTTTCCCCACATAGGCGCGATTATCCAGGCGCGAAGGCGCGTTGAAACGGAAGCCGGTGAAGTTCAAGCCGCCGTCGGTGCCGAACGCCGGGTCGTTACCGACCGGGTATTGTTTCAGGATATTGAGATATCCCTGATTGATGCCGATACCCAGGGGATCAATCTGCTGGATCTGGGATGGTGAAAGCGTATGGATGTTGCCGTCCCCATCCGCGAAGGTCAGGATGCCCTGCTTCATGTTCTCGGTCGGAACCATGCGTTCCACACCCTGTGCGCTGGCGTCGATGCGGCGTTCGTAGTTGAAGAAGTAGAAGGCGCGATCCTTTTTGATTGGTCCGCCGAGCGATGCGCCGAACTGATTGCGGTTCAGGACCGTCTTGTCCACGCCGCTGCGGTCATTGAACCAGCTGTTGGCAGCAAAGTCGGTGTTGCGGTTGTACTCGTAGGCCGATCCGTGCAGCTGATTGGTGCCGCTCTTGGTGACCAGCACTACCTGCCCGCCCGAGGAGCGCCCCTCGTCGGCGCCCTGGCCGGCCACTGTCACGCGAAACTCCTGGACCGAGTCGAGGGGAATCGGGAGGACGGAGTTGAACCCCGTGATCGGTGAATCGGAGGGCGAGATGTTGGCGTTGGACCCCTGCCCGTCGGTCCTGGGGCCGCCAATTCCCGAGTTTTGATTGTCGTTGACGTCGACGCCGTCGAGTGTGACGTTGTTCTGATCGCGGCGCGCGCCCATGACCTCGCCATTGGAGGTGACGCCCGGCTGGAGGCTGAGCAACTGCACGACGTTGCGCGTATCGAGCGGAAGCTGCTTGATGGAGTGCTCCGTGAAGGCGTTTCCGACCGATGCATCGGTGGTGCTCACCAGAGACGCTTCGGCGGTCACGTTCACCAGCTCACCGGTCGTGCCTACTTCCAGTTGGATATCCAAGGTGGCAGGCACGTTGACCTGCAAGACGACATGCTCTCTCGTAGCTTTCGAAAAACCAGGCTTGGTCACGCTGAGCGTGTATTCGCCGGGCATTTCCTGCAGGAACTGATAGGCTCCGGTGTTGTCGGTCACAACCTCGCGCGAAACCCCAGTGGCGACGTTCGCAAGCGTTACGACTGCGGCCGGAATCACGGCCCCTTGCGGGTCCGAAATGATTCCGTGCAAGGAACTGGCGGACTGCGCCTGCAGGATAGACCCTAAGGCGAGCACGCTCATCCACGCGATAAGGTTTCTCCCCGAACGATATACAGATGTCCTGTTGAACATGTACGTCTCCTTCAACAAAATGTCTAGACGGTCAGTGATGCTACGGGCATGGGAGCCGACAAAGGCTGAAGTGCCGCGGGCATTGCGGCGAAGGAGACTCTGCGTAGAGTCTGGCTCGGGCTACGGGGCGATTAAACTTTAAGAAAAATGGCTACAACGATGGAAGCAGCCCCAAAATCCAGATTCACCAATTATCGCCTCGGCCCTGGGGCCTGTCAAGGAAATGTGAAGCAAATTTGAGGCGGAATTGCGGGCGAAAGTACCAGACGGGATCAGTTCCGGCGATTGCCCGAACACAATTCTCCCGATGGATTCCAGCGGCGCTGGCCGCCAGAGCCGCACCCGTACCGGAACCGTTCTTCGAGTAAAGCGATCGAGTTAGGCGATGATGTCGTGAATCACATTGCCGGCGACATCGGTCAACCGGAAGTCCCGCCCACTGTAGCGGTAAGTGAGCTTCTTGTGATCGATGCCCATCAAGTACAGGATCGTGGCGTGCAGATCGTGCACGTGAACCGGCTTCTCGGCGACTTTCCAGCCGAAATCGTCGGTTGCGCCGTAGACCATGCCGCCTTTGACGCCGCCGCCGGCCATCCACACGCTGAATCCGTGCGGGTTATGGTCGCGGCCGTTGTGCAGTTGGCCTCCCATGAATCCGCTGCCCACCTCAACCACGGGCGTCCGGCCGAATTCGGAACCGCAAACGATCAGAGTCTCGTCAAACAGCCCGCGCGACTTCAGGTCCTTGATCAGCGCCGCGAAGGGCTGGTCGGAATCTTTGCCGGTTTTGCGGTGCAGTTCGATGTCGAAGTGGTGGTCCCAGGGATCACCCTTGGCGTAGTAGACCTGCACCATGCGGACGCCGCGTTCGATTAGGCGCGCCGCGGTCAAGCAGCCGCGAGCCGTGCTGCCTTCGCCGTACAGCTTGATGGTCGCCTCGCTCTCCTTGCGCACGTCAAAGACATCCGGCGCTTCAGTTTGCATGCGGTAGGCGGTTTCCATCGACGACAGCGTAGCTTCCAGCTGCGGGTCGTTGGCGCGTTCCTGCTGCATTTGCAAACGGTCCAGCTTGCCCAACAGGTCGAGCTCGCTCTGCTGCTGCTTCAAATCGAACCGGTCGTTGCGGATGTTCGGGATCAGCTTCTCCGGGTCGAACGTCTTATCCTTGACGCTGTCGGCAATGTATGTGCCTTGGTACACCGGCGGAAGAAACGCAGAGTTCCACAGCGGCGGCCCGACCGTGGTTGGCACTTCCGGACATAGCACCACGAAGCCCGGCAGGCTCTTGTTCTCCGTGCCCAGGCCATAGGTAATCCACGACCCCATGGACGGCCGGCCCGGCTGGATGTGCCCCACGTTCATCATCAGCAGCGACGGCTCGTGGTTGGGGATGTCGGTCCACATGGACCGGATCATGCACATGTCGTCGACGCACTCGCCCAAATAGGGAAAGATCTCGCTCACTTCCATGCCGCTCTGGCCATATTTTTTGAACTTGAACGGCGAGCGCATCAGATTACCGGTCTTGCGTTCGTGATCCGGAATTGCCCCCGGCAGAGGTTTGCCGTTGTACTTGTCCAGCATCGGCTTGTAGTCGAAGGTGTCCACCTGGGACGCACCGCCGTTCATGAACAGGAAGATGACGTGTTTGGCTTTCGGCTTGAAATTCGGAATGCGGGCGCCGGGGACTCCTTCAGAGTTGGGCGTCGTATCGGCTTTTGCCAACGACTCACCTACCATGGCCGCAAAGCTGAGCATGCCGAAGCCGCTACCCATCCTCGAAAGCGCCTCGCGGCGGGATAACGGACGGCGTGCCGGTAAATGAAGCATCTCGTTCCCTTCCTTTCTTTTAGTCTATAAACTCAAAGTCGTTCGAACTCATGAGTACACGGACGTATTCCTTCCACGCTGTGGTTGGTTGGCCCAAAATCTGGTTGCCAGGTGCTTCCGGATGCGATTGCAGAAACTCCACGCCCACCTTGATTTCGTCCTCGGTGGGAGCGCGCCCGAACAGGATCCGGTAGGCTTTGCGGATGCGCGCTTCGTCGCTTCCTTCGTCGTATACGCGCCGGGCGAGCTTTTCCGCCTGCAGGTACACGAAGCTGCTGTTCATGAAATACAACCGCTGCAGCGGAACATTGGTAATGAAGCGCTGCTCGGCGGTAAACGAGGGGTTTGGAAAATCGAAGACTTGCAGGAAATTGTTCAGCCGGTAGCGGCTGACCTTGCAGTAAACCGTGCGCCGGACGTTGTCGTCAGTGAAATCGCTGGAAGGCCCACCGGCTTTCTTCAGATCCAGCGCGCCGGAGACAAACAATAGCGAATCGCGGATGGCTTCGGCGTCCAGCCGGCGGCGATTGTAGCGCCAATAGAGGCGGTTGGCGCCGTCCTTCTCGGCGTTCTCCGGAGTCGAATCCGTCGAGAGCTGGTACACGGACGAGAGCATGATTTCACGGTGCAGCTTCTTGATGGACATGCCGTTATCCACGAAGCTCTTGGCCAGGTATTCCAACAGTTCGGGATCGGAAGGCGGGTCGCCCATCTTGCCAAAGTTGTCCGGCGTTTCGACAATTCCGGAGCCGAAGTGCCATCTCCAGACGCGGTTCACGATCACGCGTGCCGCCAGCGGGCTTTGGACGATGTCGTCGGCGAGTTGAAGCCGTCCGCTGCCTTCGGTGAACGGCTGCGGAGCGCCCTTGGAAAGAATGGTCAGGAAGCGCGCGGGCGTCGGATCGCCCAAGGTGTTGGGGTTGCCGCGCAGGTTGACGTGCATCTCGCGCATCTTGGCCACGTCGCTGGCCCCATGCAGGAACGGATAGGCCGGCAGCGCCTTCTTCTTCGCTTCGATCTCCGCCCGCAGGGTGGCCACATGATCCACCGTGTCGGGGGAGAAGTGCCTCTCCAGATCCCAGCCGCGCAGGGCGAGCAGCCCCGGCTCCGGCCGTTCGTCGCTTTCCGAATCCAGGTCCTTCATGAACAAATCCAGATACAGATTCGTCGGCTCGATGGGCATGGTCTTCAATTCCAGATCGCAGCCCGGGCAGAACTGATCTTCCGTTTCGAACTCGTTCGGATATGCGTCGCGGCGAGGCTTCTTCTGAACGCCCGCTTTGGCTTTGATGACGTCGTTCTGTTCTTCCAGCTCTTTGGCCTGCGCCATCACCGAAAGCACCGTGTTCTGGAAGTTGTCGGCTAGGAACTGCGCCTGCTCCTTGGTGCCCCCGCACTTTACCATGTCCTGCCAATCCTTCAGATAGGAGTAGTGCTTGGGCGGCTTGGCCAGGAATTTGATCCAGCGCTGCAGCATCTCGGGATCGACTTTCTCTTCCCCGGCGGCCTCTTCGAGTTTCTTTTTCGGCTCGCCGGTGACCTCCCAGGCGGCCATCATGTATTTCGAGGTCTTCTGCGCCAGCATCTCGGAGTACAGCTTGCCTTGGTCTTTGAGGAAGTCTTCCAGGCGTTCTTCGAGATCGTCGATCTCTTTTTGCTTCTTGTCAAAGAGCGCCGTTTCTGCCGCTGACTGCACGGGATATTCTTTGTACGTCGTGTTTAGGAAGACACCCGCCAGCGAGTAGTAATCCTTCTGCGAAATAGGATCGTACTTGTGATCGTGGCAGCGCGCGCAGGCCACGGTCAGGCCCAGCAAACCGCGCGTCACCATGTCGATGCGCTCGTTGCGCTCGTCGGCTCGGCCCTGCACCGGCACCGCCTGATCCCACCACCAGGGACCTTGCCCCAGCATCGCCGTACCAGGAACCATCTTTGCCCGGGTCTTGCTGTCCAACAGATCGCCGGCCAGCTGCGCTTTGACAAACTCGCCGTAAGGCATGTCGTCATTGAACGACTTGATCACCCAATCGCGATAAACGTAAGCCCCGCGGAATGGCATATACCCGCGACCCTTGGGGTCCAGGCCGCGCACGTCGTCCTCGGCGTAGCGCACCACATCCAGCCAATGCCGGCCCCAGCGCTCGCCGTATTGCGGGGACGCGAGCAGGCGGTCCACCACTTTCTCGAACGCCTTGGGCGACTTGTCGCTGACGAAAGCATCCACCTCCTCCGGCGTCGGAGGCAGGCCGATGAGGTCGAGCGTGGCTCGCCGGATCAGCGTGCGGCGGTCCGCCTGCGCGACCGGCTTCATGCCGTTTTCTTCGAGCTTGGCCAGAACGAAGTGATCGATGTCCGTCTTGGTCCAGGATTTTTCCTTCACGGCAGGGATCTCTGGCTCCTTGAGCGGCTGGAACGACCAGAAAGCGCGCTGCGCGGGTGTGATCACTCGGTCGGTGGTAGTCGTCGGCGCGGCCTTAACAGCATCGGGCCAGGGCGCACCCATCTTGACCCATTCCACCAGCGCCTCTACCTCTTCGGGCTTGAGCTTGCCGCCCTTGGGCATTTTGAGATCGCCGGTCTGCTTGACGGCCTGGATGATGAGGCTCTTATCCGGGTCGCCCGGAACCAGCGCCGGCCCGGACTGACCGCCTTTGAGCAGGTTGGCGCGCGAGTCCACCCGCAAGCCGCCCGATTGAAGCGCGGTGTGGCAGTCGTAACAATTATTGGCCAGCACCGGCCGGATTTTGTTCTCGAAAAAGTCCGCGCCCTGGGAGGAAGCGGGCGCCTGCGCCAGCATCGGAAGCGTCGCTGCGATAAAGACAAATGGGATCGTGTTCCTCATCTCAAAGACCCTTCGGATCAATTCTCCACACCTCATGGAATTCGTGATTCGCCAGCCAGAGAGAGCCCAGCCCGACGCGCAGAGCGTCGCCCCCCTTGCCGACAAATTGTTTGGTTACGCGATTGGTGGCCGGATCGATCCGCGAAAGCGGCTTTCCGATCGCCGTCACCCATACCGCGCCTTCGCCGACCGCAATGTCTCCGCCCGGACCGGGCACGCCCACGGCGATGGTCGCCGAGACGCGATTCGTAGCCGGGTCGATGCGCGAAACACTTCCATCACCTTGATTCAATACCCAGATACTGCCCAGCCCTGCAGCCAGGAATCGGGGCGTCGGACCGACCGGCACGGATGCAGCGACCTTTTCCGTCTTCGCGTTGACGCGCGTGACCAGATTGTTCTTGGTGCTAGTGATCCACACGGAACCGTCGGCCACGATTGCCGTGTAGGACCCCGGGGCGATCTTGATTTTGGAAGTGACCTGATTGGTGGCTGGATCGATGCGCGACAGTATGCCGGAAGTGTCGGACGGCATCCAGACACTGCCTTCGCCCACCGCGATGCCCCCTTCTGTGTCGGCAACTCCGCTGTGGATCATCGCGACGGTCTTTTGCGAGGCCATGTCGACGCGCCACACGGAACCATCGCTGCAGTGCGGCACCCACACGCTGCCGAAACCCACGGCCAGACCGGCGCAAGGCGCTTTGCCTACCTGGATAGTCGCTCCGACTTTATTAATCTGCGGATCCAGGCGCGAAATGCTGTTCTTCGGCTTGTTGGAGATCCAGACGCTGTCGCCGATGGCCACCCAATCGGGGAATCCCGGAATCGGGAACTTCGCAACCGCATGCAGATCCGACATGGGCCGCTGCACGGCCTTCAGGTCGGGCGCATCCGCTTGTGTCGCTGCCATCGCCACCATTGCCGCGATGAGATAGAGGAACTTATGGATTTTCATCGGCCGCAGACGCCATGGCGGGCGAATACCGTCAAGGCGCAACGCACAACCAACCCGGTTGCTGCGACAGGGCAGTACGCTTCGAACAGGGGAGTCCGCGAGAAGGCACAAACGAAGCCAACTCGTTTGTCCAGTGTACCCCAAAGCGGCGGGACAAAACCATCCTTATCGCACAGGAGTAAGCCAGGGCACCCTGCCAGTGGAACTTACCAGGAGGATGCTGCATCCAACCGAATAGCAAGGTATAATTATTAAGACTCGCCTGAATCGCTCCAAACCTTTGCAAGTATAAGAAAATAAAAAGCGAAGGCCAAAAAGGTGGCAAGGAGTGGAGTGCGCCTGCGAATAGCGGGCTATCAGTATGAACATGCAACCATTTGACGAACACAGCTTAGCGGAATCCCATGAGTCCCTCGGGCTCGTCTTAGAAGAGCGAGCTGAGCCGGGAGATTCATTGGATCTGGAGTACGAAGGCGCCGAAGCAGCGGCGGTGGTCGAGGAATCCCCGTACACGGACGATCCGGTACGGACCTACCTACGGGAAATGGGTTCGGTTTCTCTCCTCACCCGGCAAGGAGAGGTCCTGCTCGCGCGGCGTATGGAGAGCGGTAAGTTACGGGTACATAAGGTACTTTCTCGCTCGCTCCTGGTGCGCCAGCTTGCCGTAGACCTCTATCGGGACGTCCGCGAAGGCAATACGAGGCTCGAGGACTTCCTGGACGTCGGCGGCGCTGACGAGTCTACCAAGGAGCGGAAGCGGGCGGACGGCTTGCAGCGGCTCGCCCGGATGTGGAAGCTGCATCGGGATCTGGCGGCAATCGAGCAGAAGCTGGAAGCGACGCCCCGGGTACACGTGCATGTGCGGGCGCGGCTGACAGGCAAAGTGCTGCGCACGAGGGTAAAGCTCTCGCAAGCCATCCGAGCGGTTCCGTTCTCGGCGGATCGGTGGGCTACGTTTGGAAGTGCGTTCCAGCGCGCGGCCGAGGAAGTCATCGCGATCGAAGCCGGGTTGAAGAGGTACGAATCCAGGGCCTCGGGAACCGCCGCTGTCCGTACTTTGCGGCGCGAGCTTCGCGAAAAGGAGGTCCTGACTGGGGCGACAGCACCGCAACTGCGCCATTGTCTGGTTGTCATCCGGCAAGGTGAGCTGGAAGCGGAACAAGCGAAGAAGGCGCTGGTGGAGGCCAACCTGCGGCTGGTGGTGTCCGTCGCGAAGAAGTACGTCAACCGCGGTTTGCACCTGCTGGACCTGATCCAGGAAGGCAACATCGGCCTGATGCGTGCCGCCGACAAGTTCAACTACCATCTGGGCTACAAGTTCTCTACCTACGCGACGTGGTGGATCCGGCAGTCGGTCAGCCGGGCCATCGATGACCATTCGCGTACCATCCGGATTCCCGTTCATGTGAACGAGAGTCTGACGAAGTTTGTGCGGATTTCGCGCGAACTCGAGAAGGAACTGGGGCGGACGCCGACGAATGCCGAAATCGGGGCGCGGATGCAAACCACCGAACAAAGGGTGGAAGAGCTGAGGTCTATCTCCAGGGACACGGTGTCACTGGACATTCCGGTGGGGCGCGACGGCGAGTCCACGCTGCGCGATCTGATTGAAGACCGCTGGGTTCCTCCGCTGGCCGACGCGATGTTTGAACAGGACGTTCGTAAGGAAACCGCGGGCGCGCTGAAGATGCTGGAGCCGGGTCAGGAGAAGGTGATCCGCATGCGTTTCGGGATCGGCTACGAGCGCGAACACACGCTGGAGGAGATCGCCCAGCAGGTAAACCTGAGCCGCGAGCGAGTTCGCAAAATCGAAGCCGAAGCGTTGCGGCGCCTGCGGTGCAACTCGGAAGCCGCGCGGCGTCTCCGGCCGTTGATGAGCGTGCAGAGCGTTCAGTAACCGCCTGTTTTGCGCCTCGCCCAATCCCAGAAGATGGTGCAGTCCTGCATGACCGCCTTTCGGCGGTATAACGGCGGCACGCCGAGCACCTGGAACCTTTCGTCATCCTCATCGCGGCAGGTCTCGACCGTGCTGAACATCCCGGCCTGAATCCGCCTCGCCCACTCCTTCCGGGGCACCAGGTGTAGGGATGCGGAAAGCGGCGGCGGCAAGTCGATCTTCTGAGCATCCGCGTATTCGGTTCCTGAGGGCGGCGGGCGCCGCGTCAGGAAGTAGAAGTGCTCATCGGCGAAGAGTGGTGCGCCGGGAGGCGTGACCTGGTCGATCTTTTTGGCGATCGCCTCAAAGGCGGGCCAGGAGTAGTTGTCTTGCTCGTGCCTCTCATAAAGCGCTTTCCCCAGTCCCAGGCACAGCAGGAGACTCAAGGCGAGAAGGGGCCATAGCGTACGCTGATGGGGATTCAGCCGGGAGCTGATCTCGTACAGGCCGAACGCGGCCGGAATGGCAAGAAACGGAACGATGAGAAGGTAATATCGTTCGAAGGTCGGATGGGCCGTGGCCAGGTAGACAGCGAGGGCGGCGGCCAACCAGAAGCACAGATAGAATTCTGAGCGCCGGATGCGGTCCACTTCACGCCGGACGGTGAATAACAAGCCTGCCAGTGCGAGCGCACCGAGGATCAGGGCATGCGCCGAATCGATCCAGGAGAACAGCACGTTGATGTTCTGCGCGCCGGCGCCTTCCCATTCGACGTCGCGGTAGAACAAGTGGTATTTGAAAATGTCGAAAACGGTTTGAGGCAACCCTTGCACGGCCAGCGCCAGCACCGGTAGGAAAGCCAGTGCTCCGCCCGCTACGAAGACGGCGCAATTTTGCCAGCGGCTTCCTTCCCGGTTATAGAACATCAGCCAAAGCAGCAACACCGGGGCAACGGGCGCAGTCAGGAGTGAGGATCCAGCCGCGGCGGCGGCGAGAAAACCGGCGCCCAGTGCCCAGACCGCGCTCTTGCGACCCACTGCGAGGATGGCGAGGCGAAAAGCGGCAACCACCAGCAAGAGGCAAAGTCCGTAGGCCTGACCGATCGTGCCGAACTGGACGACCAGTACATTCGCGCCAACCAGCACGGCTGCGGCGAGTGCCGCGGCCAAGCGCCAAGGCGACGCTGGGAAACGAGTGAAGACGAAGTCCGCGGTTAGCAGGACGGCGCCGGAGGTGGCCAACGCGGCCACCGCATGCACGACGCGCCAGCTATCGTCGAAGATTCGCATCCAACCGGCGTTCCAGTAGGCATTCAGCGGCGTTTGCGGAAAGAAGAAGTCCAGATAAGGCCGCTTGCCGCCTTCGATCAACTGCGCGGCCAAGAGATGAAATCCTTCGTCCCAGGTGAAGGCTTTGGTCTGGGAATAGATGAGCAGTGCTACAGCAATCGCGGCCACAACGCCGCAGAGCCACAGGAATTGTCTGTGCGTCTGCAATGTCTGACGGAATCCTATTGGCTTTTGAATATCCAATGATTCGATAGTAGAAAATTTGCTGGTGCGCAGAGCGCGATGGCGGCTAGCGCCGATGGCACGGCTGGCGCTTTTAGTTTTTCCACGAAACAATACGTCAGAGCTGTATTGCCGGCGAGCGAGATCAGACCATTGCCAGCGTGGAACTTCCAAAGGCGGATACCTCGTTGCCGCAGACCGGTCGGCTCCCGATCCCGCCAGGTGAACCGCTCGTGCCAGAGGAAATTGTGCAGCAACGCGATCTCCACTGCGATGGGTGTCGCCATGACGTTCGGCAGGCGCCAGCGTTTCATCAGGAGATCAAGAAGCAGTACCTGAAGCGCGGCGCCCACCAAGCCGACCAGGTTGAATCTGCCGAATCTGCCACAAAACTGCCGGGCGCCGCTCACCGTAACGTCTCCTCCCGGTACAGCAGCGCGCTGTGTCGTAGAGCCGCGGTCAGCGCCATGGCCGCCATGCCGCACAGCGCCACCACGCCGCCAACATCGAACAGCAGGAAGTGCCGGCCCGCGATGTCCGCGTAGGGATGCAGGAACACAAATGCATTTCCGATCGCCAGCAGGATTCGAATCTCGGTCGGGCCGAAAGGGCCGTGCGACAGGTGAAAGCGTCCGATGGTGTAAGTCGCCAGGTAGCTTTCGATGGAGAGAACGTAAAAAACAACCAACATTCCCACGGCGACTGGCCAGTGCACATACCCGGAGCAGCCCAGTCCGCCAATGAGCGCCAGGGCGCCGAAGGTGTCGGCAATATGATCCACGTAAAATCCGTAACGCGGCCGTTGCTGGTTGCGCACGCGCGCCAGGGTTCCATCGAGACTGTCGCCCAGCCAGTTCAGGAACAGGAAAGCGTTCACCAGCCAGAGAGCGCGGGTGTCGTGCGAAGACAACGCGTAGGCCGCACCCGCCAGCAATTGCGCGATGAAGCCCAAGGCAGTGAGGTGGTCCGGATTAATGGCGGCCGCGGTACGCGAGGCGATCCACGTCAACAGCCGCTTCTCGACACCTGCCGTCAACGCGTTGTGAATCCGCGGTGCGCTGACAAATCCGGCCCGAGCTTCGTTCACACCAGCATCAGTTGGCGCGAGCATCAGTGTGCCTCCCCAGCGTGCTGTCCCTCAACGCGTTTCTCGTACCGGCCATAGTGAACTCCAGCGAATTCCGGGGCAGTGTTTGGATGATGGGCGCCAGCAGCCAGCCTAAGCCGGCCGGGACGCCGCGCGTAAGGGAAACCGCCTCGCATTCGAGGAGCAGTCCGTCATGCCATTCCTGGAAGCTCCAATACGAATTCAGACGCCAAAGAAATCCGTCGTCGGCTCCCTCGGTGCGGCGGCGCTCGTGCGAGGTTCCAGGCTGGTCGACTTGCCAGATGTGCGTGCTGCGCGAGACGCTGTAGCCGCAATCGCCTTCGATTCCGGCTTCGGTTTCGAAAGCTGCATCGAGCACGACGGTGATGACGAGTTGCTTCTTGAATCGGATGACCATCGCTCCGTCACGCGCAGGCGCGGCGGAAGAGACCACCTCCGGTGCATAGTAGTGGGAGAGCTGGGCGTAGTCGTGCAGAAGGGCCAGCATGTCCTTCGGGCTGGCGCCAGGGACGAAGGCAGCAGCGCGCCAGTGATGTAACATGCCGCCATCTACCTCCCAACTGCCACCTTGGACCGGCTCCGCCAGGACGGCGCCCCCGAGCAGCTTTCGTTCCGCGTCGGCTCGCTGGGCCCCGCCACGAGGCAACAGAGCAAGGCATGTGTCCGAGTGCTGACTGGCCAAGCGCGCCTCCAGTTTTGTCACGTAGCTTTCAAACGCCTGTTCGGCGGGCCGGCTCAGATGTGCCGCCGGGGAGAACGTGGGCGCCAGCAGCAAGATTGCCGGCGCACGCCAACTGATTCGCATAATTCACCTCGCCAGCGAATTGTGCCTGAGCCAGGGAGAGCAGCCAATGCTATCAGGATCAAACGGATCTCTTTTCCACCTCACGGCGCAAGATCTTGAATAGAAAACGGTTATCGCCAAGTATCCGCCGGGAGCGGGTGGACTAAACTGAAAAATTACGATGCCAAATGACGTTCGCGGCCGGGTGTTCCGCTTCGGAGTGTTCGAAGCGGACGCGGCGCGGGGAGAGTTACGCAAACACGGCGTTCGCATCAAACTCCACGCCCAGCCCTTTCAGGTTCTGGTGATGCTGCTCGAGAAACCTTCGGAATTGGTGACGCGCGAGGAGATGCGGCGGCGGCTTTGGGGCGAAGACACGTTCGTGGATTTCGATCATGGCCTCAACAGCGCCGTGAATAAGATTCGGGACGCACTGGACGATTCCGCCTCCCAGCCGCGTTACGTGGAGACGGTTTCCGGCAAAGGCTACCGCTTCATCGCGCCAGTTTCGCGAGATCCGGCTGCAAGCTCAGGCACTTCTGCTGTTGCCGAGGCCATTGACAAGCCGGCCCCTACCGTTCTTTCCACTCCTGAGGAGCTACCCGCGGCGTCGCGGAAGCTGGTGCGGACGCTACTCTTGCTGGTGCAGGCGCTTTACCTCGCATTTTATGTGGGTGCGCTGGCCAATCTTCGGGAGATCGGAGACATCTTTCTGGAAGAAAGACTGCCTGCTCCGTCCGTGCTAATGGCGGTCGTGGTGACAACGGCCGCAGTGCTCATCCCGGTTCGGCTGTTTCTGATCACCGCGGTTGCATTCGACTTCCGGCAGCTCCCCTCAAAATTCGCGCGCATGTTTCCGGTGCTGCTGATCTTCGATCTCTTGTGGGCGGTGTCGCCATTCCTGCTGGTGCATCACGTGAGCACAGGCTTGGCTTTGGGGATGAGCGCAACGCTCGTTTACCTGCCATTCGCGCAGCGCTCGTTAGTGCTGATGTACGGACGAGGCCAGTAAAGCGCCGGCGGCTCTCTACTTCGTGCTGCTCTCCAGCTTGGCGGGAGCCGGAATTGGGATCCCCTTGGCCTGCATCAAGGATTCGAGCAACGCCACGGTTTTCGGGAATGCATCGGGGCCGCCGCGCGCACCGCCAGCGCCGCGGGCAACATCGAGGGGAGTGCGGCCACTGGCGTCTTTGGCGGTCAAGTCAGCACCGTGCGCGACCAGGAATTCGATGAATTTGTCGAAGCCATGCTCCGCTGCTCCGTGCAGGGCAGTTTGATTCGGGACGGCATCGGCACCCGGCATTTGACTCCCCCGGCGGAAGCTCTGCGCAATGCGGGCGGAAGCGCTATCACCGGCGCCGAACCCGGCAGAGCCGCCACGGCCACGAAAAACAAGGTTGCGGTCCAAAACGTCGCGGGAGTTTACCTTTGCGCCGGCTTTCACCAGCAGATCCATGGTGGCGAGTACGCCTTCGTCGGTACGGTTGCGTCCACGAGTGACGCGCGAACCATAGTCGACTCCCGCGGCAGCCATCAACGGCGTGATGCCTTCCTTGCTGGGCAAATCCACCAGCGCTTTGTACTCGAGCAGCAGCGCCACAAATTTGGCGTCGCCGGCACGCGCTGCGCGCAGTAGTGGAGTGGCGCCCTGCGCGAGCATCTGGTCGCCGCCGCGATCCTGCGGGACGTCGCGATAGGGCGGACGCCGCTTCAACTGAATGTTGGGATTCGCGCCTTTTTCGAGCAGCATGCGCGCGACATCGAGCGCACTGAGCTTATCGGCGCTCGGAAGAACGGCCATCGCGCCGTTGCCTTTCACCGGCAGCGTGCTCACGTCCGCCGCCATGTAAACCGGCGAGCGGCCGAACAGATCCCACTTGTTCAAATCCGCGCCGCCTTGGACGAGCACCGCAGCCGTATCGAAGTGCATGTTCTCCAGCGCCAGAAGCAGCGGCGTCTCGCGGTCGGGATCTTCGGAATCCGGATCGGCGCCGGCGGCGAGCAGGTTCTGAACGCACGCGGCGCAACCTTCCCGCGCGGCGTAGTGCAGCGGGGTAAAGCCGCCCTTGTTCATATCCTTGGGGCGAGGCTCCTGGATTACCTTGCGCTCCCACTGATGGACCTTGCCGTGATCGTTCAGGTTCGCTCCCTTCGAAGCGAGGAACTTCACCATGTCCGGCTGGCGTTGTGCCGCGGCCCACATGAGCGCGGATTGTCCACCCCAGGTCTCCTTAGCATTGATGTCGGCGCCGGCGTCGAGAAGCAGTTTAGCGGCGTCTACATGACCCGTGCGCGCGACCGCCATAAGCGGAGTTTCGCCGTTGGGAGTCTTGAAATTTGGATCGGCGCCGGCCTGAAGCAGCGCGTCGATGATGGGAGCCGAGCCGATGATGGAGGCCTCAGTAATGGCTGAGGTGCCCAACTGATTTTCCAGCTTGACGTTCGCGCCGGCTTTAATCAGGGCGCGGACTAGTTCTACGTCGTTGTTCGCGGCTGCATACATGAGAGCCGTGGTGCCGTCGGCACCGGTGGCATTCACGTCGGCGCCTTTCATGCTCAGCAGGCGCATGGCCTCCACATGATCGCCGGATGCCGCCACATCCAGCAGCGCCGGACCGGCAGCCATCGCTATTGCAGCGGCGCCCACCAGGACTGCCAGCGCAGACATGAACCTGCGCATTGGCCTAGACCTCCGAAAGTCCGTCGGCGCTGTCGCCAATCGACTTGACCGGGATCTCGTTGCGCTGGAGCAGCGTGAAGAGCAGGTCGGCATGACGGGAATCCTGGGGATACTTCAGGTGCTGGCCGCCCTTGATCTTTCCGTTCGCGTGTCCCAGGATGGCGGACGGCAGAGGATCGTTGTTGTGTCGATCGCTGTTGCTCATGTCGCTCCCGAACAGAATCGTGGAATGATCGAGCACGGTACCGTCGGCTTCTTTTGCGGCTTCGAGTTTCTTGACGAATTCGGCGAAGACTTGCGTATGGTAGTTCTGAATCTTCACCAGCTTGTCCATCTTTTCGGGATTGTTGCCGTGGTGCGACAGCGGATGGAACCCTTCGGAGATTTTCAGATTGGTGTAGGTGCGCATGCTGGCTTCGTGATCCATCGAGAAGGTGATCACGCGGGTGACGTCAGCCTGAAAGGCCAGACCCATCAAGTCGAACATCAACGCGAAATACTGGGTGATGTCGTTGGGCGTGCCGATTGGGGCATCGGGAATGGTCACGTCGCTGGAGGCCTGCTTCTCGGCCATCTGCACGCGGCGCTCAATCTCGCGCACGGAGTCCAGATAGTCGCTGACAAGGTTGCGGTCGTTGGCGCCGAGGCTGGCCTGCAGCCGCCCCGCCTGTCCCTGGACGCGATCGAGAATACTGCCGGTTTCTGCCAGGATTTGCGCGCGCTCCTGCTGGGTATCGCCCTGGCCGAAGAGTTTCTGGAATACCGCGCGCGGGTTGCCCTCCTGCGGCAGCGGCTGCGTGGGAGTGCGCCACGCCAAACGTGCGCTGACCTGCGCGGTGGTGAGCTCGAGCGAGGGGAGACGCGTGTTTTGTCCCACGTAGCGGACGGCGATCTGGTCAGCGCTCACGCCGTAGTCCGGGCCGTTCTTGCCAAAGTCCCAGGGCTTCACGCAAGTCAACCAGCCCTGCTCGATGTAAGCATGAGGCTCGGGTGTTTCCGCGGGCTTGTTGCGCAGACCGGAGACGATGGTCAGATGCTTGCGGAGCGGCTCGAGGGGCTGCAAGATGGGCGAGATGCTGTAGCTGGTGCCGGTTTCCTTCGGCGACCAGCGATCCATGATCGCGCCGTGCGGGAAGCTGACGAAGGCAAAACGCTTCGGTGTGTTTCCGGCGGGTGTGCTGGCCCACGCGGCGGTGGCGGGAAGCATCGCATCGAGGAGCGGCAGTGCGATGGTGGCGCCGGCGCCCTTCAGGACCGCGCGGCGCGGAATGTGTTTCTTGAATATGAACATCTGTCGTCTCCTTATCTGCTTGCCCGCTGAATCGGCTGCTGCTTCGGCTGCGGAACGCGGCGCATCCTAAATTGGTCAGTATTCACCACAGCCTGAATGATGGCTGAAAACTTGTAATCCTGCGCCGCCGTTTCGCGCACGATCCGGCGAACGGCTGGCATGTCGTAATACTCGCGAGTACGGCCCATCGAATAGGTTAAAAGGGCTTCCACAAACGTCTGCACAAATTGGTCGGGACGGCGCAGCAGGGCCTTGCGTAGATCGTCGGGCCCGTTAATCTTCGTGCCGTCGGGCAACTCGCCCGCGGAATCGATGGGCGTGCCCGCGTAGCGGTCCTTGTCGCGCCACATTCCGGTGGCGTCGAAATTTTCCAGCGCAAAGCCGAGCGGATCCATCACCGCGTGACAGGACGAGCACGTGGGGCTGGCCCGGTGCCTGGCCATCAACTCGCGGACGGTGAGCGCTTTCGTCGTGCCGATGTCCTTGTCATTCAGGGTGGGGACGTTAGGCGGCGGATTGGCCGGCGGCACGCCCTGGAGGTCACTCAAGATGAACTTTCCGCGCAGTACGGGAGAGGTGCGGTTTGGATAGGCAGCCGCCATCAGGATGGCGCCCTTGCCGAGCAAACCCCAGCGCGCGGAATTTTTAAGTTCCACCCTGCGGAACTCGTCGCCTTTGACCCCACTAAGGCCGTAGTGCAGGGCGAGACGCTCGTTCACGTAGGTATGACTGGCGCGCAGCAAGTCCACGACGCTGCGGTCCTCGCGGAAGATGCTGTTGGCAAACAGCGCAAGCTCGGTCCGAAAATCCTGACGCGGGTCCATGCGGCCGGAAGCATACGGAAAGATCTCGGTATCGGGGACTACTTCGTCGAGCCGCTTCATTTCGAGCCACTGGAAGACGAAATTGCTGGCGAGCGTACTGGATCGCGGATCGGCCAGCATGCGTCGGACTTCGTGCGCCAGCGTGGCCGGTTCACTGAGTTTGTTCTTCGCGGCGAGGTCGAGCAGTTGATCGTCGGGAACGGAATTCCACAGGAAGAACGAGAGCTTCGACGCGAGTTCGAGATCCGTGATTGCGTACTTGTCGCCCGGCTTCAATCCGGCGGGCACCCGCTCGCCGCGATACAGGAAGAAGGGGCTGGCCAGCATGCCGGTGATCCCCTCCTGGATGCCAGCTTCGAATCCACCTCGTTTGGCGCCATCGGCGTAGTATTGCATCAGTTCCGCCAGGTCGTCGTTCGTTACCGGGCGGCGATAGGCGCGCCGGGCGAGCGTCGAGAAAATCTGTTTTGCGCAGGCTTCGGGCGTTTTGGTTTTGTCCTTGGAAGGGTTGCAGGTGAAGATGTGGTCGCGGCTCGGGGTGGAACTGAGACCGGTCACGTCGAAGGGGCCCAGAAGCTGGAATGAGCTGACCCGATAGGAGCGGTCCTGTCCGCCGCCGGGCGCGAATATCTGCAACTGATCGTCGGATTCGGCGAAACTCTGGCGCCGGAACGTGACGCCGATGTTGTGCGGCCCAGCGGTAGCTTGAAACTTGATGTTCTTCAGGCGGGCGTTGACGCGATCCATCGCGCCGCTCTGCACCTGATCGTAAAGCTTCATGTCCTCTTCGCCGCCGATGACGGTTTGGTAGACGATCTTGTTGTCGAGCGTGACGACCAGAGGATTTTCGTACTCCATGCCGTTGCCCCAGATATGGGTGGCCATGTCGGCGATATTGATGCGGTACTCGCCGTCGGCGGGCAGATCCACTTTCGCGAGAATGCCACCGCGCGTTCCGAGAGGCAGTCCAGGGACGTGCGTGAGCTGGTTGCCGGAAGCGGCTTTGAACGTCCAGCCCTGGGGGCGCGAATCGCGTTTGCCGAGCGCCATCAGTGCCACGGTGCGAGCAGCGAGGACGTATTGCTCAATAAAGGAAGGTGAAACTTGCAGAGCGGAGGCTATATTGTCGAAGCCTTGCGCGGTGTCATCGGGCGGCAGCAAATCGTCGGCGTTGACATCGACCAAGAGCAGATCCCGGACGGCGTTTTGATACTCCTCGCGATTCAAACGGTGCAGAACTTCGCTGTCGGTGATGTGCGCCTGGTTGGGAAGCTTGTCGAGCGAATCTTCGAGCCAGCCGACCAGCGAGTCGACTGCCGTGCCGTCCGGCTGCCTGGCGCCCGGTGGCGGCATGACGCGGCCACGCAGCTTGCGCACGGCCTTCTCGAAAAGCTCAGGATTTTTGGCGACGCTTTCGGCCGTGATGCCCTGGAAGGTGATGCCGCCGATTTTCGCTCGATCGTTATGACAGCCAGAGCAGTATTGCTTGATGGTGGCGAGATTCGCCTCGGCGGGATCCTGCGTTTGGGTGGCGGGCGCGGCGGCCAGAACACCGGCCTGGATCAAAACGGCGAGCAGCGGAATGGAGTTCTTTATTGGTCGCATTGATCTCTCAGGCGTCGGGTGAAAGATAGGCCCACAGACTCTCGAAAGCACGGCGAATGAACGCGTCCGAGTCGCCCATTTTGGCTTCATATTCTTTTGCCGGCTTGGCCGCAACGCCTTCCGAGGGGCTGTGGCCTTTGTTCAGCATACGAACCAGGCGATCGTAGATGGTGCCGTACATGTCGACCTGCGCGGTGATGTCGGCAAAGGTGAGCAAGGGACCTTGCCCGGGAACGATCTTCGTATCGTGATTCGCGACGGTCTGGATGCGCTGCAGTCCGCCGACAATCCCGCCAATCCAGCCGCCGGTCCAGTAATCGAGGAATGGCCAACCTTGTCCGTAAGCGGCGTCTCCCACGGCCAGAATGTTCTGCTGTGGGAAGTAGACGTAAAGGTCGCCATCGGTGTGTGCCGCGTCGGAGATGTAGCCGTAGCGGATTCCCGAGTCGAGAGCGCCTTGATCGTAGAAGGTCTTGTTCGGCTGTGCGATCTTCGGGAATTTCGGAAATTTCTGGCCGTCCCAGGGCCAGGTGATGTTTTGCGTCAGCCAAAGGCGGGTGTTCTCGTGGGCAAGGATCGTGACGCCCGCCATACCGAGCGACAGGTTGGAGCCGGTCTGTTCGGGGTGCCAGTGCGTATTGAAGAGCGTCCGCACCGGGCCGCTGTTTGGAAGAGCAGCCACCGCTTGCTCCAAAGCCGCGGCGTTCTGTGCCAGTCCGCCGTCGACCATCAGGACGCCATCGGTTCCCGTTTGCGCGAGGACGTTGCAGCCGGCGCCGCCCAATAGATAAATGTTGCCGTCCAGTTTGGTAGTCGTAATCTTCGGAACTTGCGCAAGAACGCACGGAGCGGCCAAACCCGCCGCGGCGGCCTGAAGAAACGTCCTGCGCGTTGGACGCAACATGGTTATCACATAAAGTATACTTCGGCAGGCGTTTGGTTACACTGTCGCTAAACTGCTTAGTACTAATGTTTTAGCAGCCGTAGCGATTGGGACCGGCGGTACAATGGTAAACAACGCAATGGAGGGCTACGATTTTCGGCAAGTCTCCGTCACCGCGCTTGTACCTGCGTTCGCGCGCGGCGAGTACACGGAGATTCCGTGGGCGAAGGAGATGCTGGCGGTTCTACGCGACCGGGGGGCAACCTTGTCCAGCATTCCCTGGTCGGATGGCGCGCGTGGGTACGCTTCCTTGTTTGAAGCGCGCTTTCGTGCCGTGAGCCGGCTGGTGGAGGAAAAAGGCGCGACTCAGGTGCTCGAACTCGCCGCGGGGCTATCTCCGCGCGGCATGGAATTCGCCCAGCGTGGCGTCGTCTATGTGGAAGCCGATCTGGCTGAATCGATGACCATGAAGCGCGAGGTGGTGACCGCTATTCTCGGCTCCGTTCCTGATAGCCTGCATCTCTGTGCTGCGAGCGTGATCGATCGGGCGCAGTTGCTGGCATGCTGTTCTCCTTTCGACTCCGGCCGGCCGGTCGCTGTCACGATGGAAGGGCTGCTGCGTTATCTCACTTTCGAGGAGAAGGCGCAGCTGGCGGCAAATGTGAGCGAGATTCTTCGGCGTTACGGCGGATGGTGGGTGACGCCGGACATCCACCTGAAAAGCTGGGCGGAGCGGCAAAGCTCGGAGTATCGTCAGAGCGAGCGGGAGTTATTGGGCCGCAGCCTTGATTCGAATTATTTCGCCGATCTGGACCACGCGCAGGAGTTCTTCGAACACTGCGGCTTTACGGTGGACTCTCGTCCGCTCCTGGAAGGGATTCGCGACCAGATAGGCCAGCAGAACGAAGAACTGATCGATGAGCTAGCCGATCGCCGGATTTTTGTCCTGACGCTCAAGAGCTGAGGCTAACCCAGCTTGGCGCGAATCATGGTGTTTGCGAAAAGCTGAAGTGGGTAGTAGATGGTTTTCAGGAACAAGCCGTTCTCGTTTGTGAAGATCGGCGCAATCACGTTGACCAATTGCGCCATGTTGGCGATCTTCACGATGTGCGCGTGGTTCATGAACGCGTTGAGGAACGTGGCCACCACGAGCGCATCCTTCCAGGTTGTAGTGCTCCTCGAGAGAAATGTGGGCAAGCCGGACTGGACTGCTGACTCCAGATAATCGGGCAGCCAAGCGTAGATTTGCGATAACTGATAGGCTTGAGACCCGGTTGTTTACCCACCCTTGCCAGTCAGACTGGGCTCTGCCTTGATCTCCATGTGGCGTCTCGGGGGTCTCCAGGGTGGAGGTATTAGAGGAACGGAATTTTGAGGAGCTTGTCTCGCGATTCGCCAGCGATATCCAAGCGGCACTCCTGGTCAAGATTGGAGCTTAAAAGATGTCCAAGATGAGTGGTGATTCTGCTCGTTTCAACAAGATTAAGAAGCGGAGAAACGTACATCGCGCTCGGATGCGAGTGATCCGCGCCGAGATTGCCGCCCGGAAACTGCTGGAGGGGTCCGCAGCGGAAGGGCTGAAGACCTAAGCTGGCGATCCCGCCGATGTAATGGAGATATGGAACCGAAGAAGCACGCGCACGGGTATCTTTACCGCGTGAAGATTGCTCCGTTTAGCGGACCGGTCGAGTATGGTGAGTGGTTCAGCACCGAAGCAGCGCTGCGTTTCGCGATGAGAGAAGTACCTCGCGACATTGGCAAGCGGTACTATTGCGAGGCGAAGACGATCCACTGTGCTGAATGCGAAATGGACGAAAAGCCGAAGGTGATCGCCGTCCTGTGAATTGACAGCCTGGTACAGTCTGGGACCAGAATTGGGCGATCAGGATCGCTGAGGCGGTGTCACACTGGGCAGGAACGGCCCATGTGGGAAGCTGAAACTCGAAGGAAGCAGTACGCCGTGGTAGACCTCCAGGGAGCAAGAACCAAGCGAAGTGACCTGGAGTGTGACCAATGGTCTGCGACGTCTCTATCTCTTGTGCACCTGATCCTTCTCGTTCTCGCAGTACGTTTCGATTAGATCGGAGTCAGGCAGGAGGTGAACCGGCACCTTTGCGGTCCAGGGCTTTGCGTAGGCCTTGGGATCGTCGATGGTGATCTCGATTTCCAGGTGCCCGAAGTCCGGACGCCGGAAACGCTCGATGACGCGGGCAGCATCGGTTTGCGGATGGCCTTTCGCAGTGTCCACCCATGAACGGCCATTGAAACCAAGCGTCTCCACAACCAGCGCGTCGCCTTCCCAATGGCCTGCGGAATAACCCAACCAAGTTGGCTGTGGGTCCTTAGGCAGTGGGCGGCCATCCAGAAACACCTGCCGGAACGTAGAGTTCGCCGAGGTCTCGTACAGGAGAACGACAAGTTGGGATGTCTGCACGATCTTGAACACGTGCGGCGCGTTAGGGGTGGACATCTCGATTCGCGGAACACCCGGTGGCATACATTGGGACAGAGGATCATCTTGGTGCTCTTTTCCCTCACGCTCAGCCTGTAGCGCTTTCGCCCAAGGCAGCATCACAACGTCGCCCGGCTTCAGGTTGTTGGCAAGGTTGTAGAAGTACTCCGGGGCGCTCTCCCAGACTCCGGACAGGTCGGGTTTGCCGTCCGTCGCTCGCGGTGCTGGCGCGAACAGGTTAGCCTTGCCGTCCGGAAGTCGAGGGATCCCCGGCGTCGGGTAGTTCAGCCACTGCGCAAAGGCCGGCGCGCAGAGGATCAGGGTTGCCCAGATGGCCCGACCGATTCTCCCCGTTGTCAGCCTATCGAACATCCGCTATGCCATTTTAGCCTGTGGGCGACACAGTTGCGGTCTATGTGGGAAAGGCCCTTCTCATTTTCACCACAAATAATTTCGAGAACGTTCGACTCCGCAAGGAGTCGCTGCGTGAACTTGATGCTGAAGGGCTTCGTGTACATCTTGAGATCGTCAAGAGTAACCTCGACGTCCAGGTGCCCGAATGAATTGGGGGAAGCACGAAGCGCACGGATCCTGGCGCGATCCAGGAATACTTCAGCAAGCTCAGAACAAGCGCCAGATTTTCGGTGACATCCCGCCTCGGACAGCTCCGGCCTATTGCAAATCGGACATGAGCGCGAACGTCCAGACTGAACCGCCGGCGGGCACTTTACGCGAGGCGTAACGAGTAGCAAGTATTCCGCCGATGCCCGACACCACAGTCACATATTGGCGCCCCTTGTGTGTGTAAGTGATGGCTGTCGAATTGATGCTTGATCCCGTCTTGAACTGCCACAGTGTCTTCCCCGTGTCCTCGTCCAGTGCGATGAACTCGCCCGTCAGATAGCCCGTAAACACCAAGCCCCCGCCCGTCGCCAACATGCCAGCCGCACTTGGCAGGTCCGTCAAGGGAATCTCCCATTTCTTTTCGCCGGTGAGGGGATTGATTGCTACGAAGTGGCCGAGCACGTCGCCGGGCTTTGCTTCCGGGACTCTTGCGATAACACCGGTCGAGTCTTTGCCGTTTTGTGCCGGCTTCGGTGGATTCGCGAGCCGCTGGATGCGCGGAACGTTCCACGTGCTGGCGTACACAAGACCCGTGTTCGGATCGAACGCGATCGGCACTGCGTTGGTGCCGCGCGAAGGCCAGATTTCCACCTCTTCCCCCGCGACAAAGCGCTTGTAGACGTCAGACAACACCGGACGCCCTGTACCGAGGTCAATCTCCGTCGCCCAGTTGACCCGGACATAGGGATGCGCCGCGATCAATTTACAGTTGGTACGGTCCAATACATAAAGAAAGCCGTTCTTGTTGGTCTGAATCATGACTTTCCGAAGCTGGCCGCCAATGCGAATGTCAGCGAGCACCTGTTCGTCGGTAGCATCCACGTCGTAGACGTCGTTTGGCGTGTATTGGTAATAGCAAACGACCTCACCGGTCTTCGGACGGATCGCCAGCACGCTGTTCGTGAATAGGCTATCCAAACCTTCGCGTGGCCGGGGATCGTAGGGCTCGGCGTTGCCCACTCCCCAATAAACCAAGTCGAGTTGCGGATCGTACGACCCGGAACGCCACGTCGGGCCTCCGCCCTGAGACCATGCGTTGGTATTCTTGGGCCAAGTCTCAGAACCGGGCTCACCGGGCGCCGGTATGGTGTACCGCCGCCAAAGCTTGTTCCCGGTGTCGGGGTCCCAGCCGTCCAGGAAACCGCGTGTCGTAGACTCTCCACCACCCTCACCGGAAATCAGCACGCCATTGGCGACGATTGGCCCGCCAGTGGAGTAGTATCCATCGTGTAAGTCGGCGTACTTCCGGTTCCAGAGCTCCTTTCCGGTCTTCATGTCCAACGCGAGGATGTGGTTGTCGATCGTGACACGAAAGAGTTTGCCATTGTAGATCGTCGCAGCACCCCGGTTGTAGGCCGACCGCGTGACACCGGGCTCCAGTTGCACAGGAGTGCGCCAGATCTGTCTGCCAGTCTCAATATCGATCGCGAAGCTCCACTTACCGTTAACGACATACAGGACGCCGTCGTAAACGGTGGGAGCCGCCAACTCGCCCTGATCGTTCATCAGGCTGGTGCTCCAGATAGGCACCAGACGCTTCACATTGGATTTGTTGATCTGTTTAAGCGGGCTGTAGCTTTTGCGATCGTAGCCCATGCTTTGTGTGGTTACGTTCTCGGGGTTCTTGCCATCGTTGACCAGTTCGTCTGTTGTTTGAGTCCATCCCGCCCAAGCCCCAAGACCGAGGATCGTCGCACAGAGCCAACCGCTTCTCATAGTTCACCTCCGATTGGTTTAGAGTTCATGAAGCCAAGATGAGTGAGGAGAGCTGCCTGGTGTATTGGCTCCGGCTAGCCGGCTATGGCCGCTGAATCAGCTCAATGCGGTTACCGGCCGGATCGATCGCGAAGGCGAGGACGATGCCCGTATTTCGGAACGGTCGCGGATCGCCCGTCATTGTTCCACCGGCGGCCTTGACGGCGGCGACGGCCGATTTCATGTCCTTCACCAAAAAGATCACGTGCGTCGTCGGGTCCTCCACATCGTCGGAATCGCGATGAAAAAGTATCATCTGCGGATTCTTGTTGGCCTTGGCAGCTTCGACCGTGGCGCCGAAGTTCACGAAGACTTCAGTGCCTCCTGGGTTTTCGATCCGATTAACTTCCTGCATGCCGAACGCCTCCCGGTAGAACTTCGCAAGAGCTATAGTGTCTTTCGCCTCGATGCGCACCGAGTCGAGGGACACCTGAGCATTCGCGCCCGCCGCTAGCAGCAGCCCGGCAGATATCGCCATCACAGTTTTCTTTAATCTGTTCATCAAGGCCTCCGTTGGCATTCTCATTCATGATAGACCGCGCCGGCGTGGAGGACGGAGCCGCGTGTGTGCTTCCAGAGTTGAGCGTGTCGACAAGCCTAGTTGGCCCGCTCCCGCGCCGGGGCGGAGCCGTTGGCCTGTGCCGCGACTGCCGTGGGAAGTGCCGCCTTGCCGTTGGGAGTGCCGGCGTTCTTCAAAGCCGTCTGGTCGACTGCGGCCGGCTGCTGCGCGCTCAATGCAGTTGCAAAGCCTGCGAGGCATAAAGCCGCCAGCATGGGCGTCGCGCGATTCGTTCGAAACGTGTGCATCGAGATCTCCTTCGCCGCACCGAACGAGCCAGTCTACTGCAATTCGACGCCGAAATCACTCCTGCCCCGCCGGCATTCAAGTCCGCACGAATGCCGGACACGGGCGCGCATTCGCAATGTCCGAATGTTTCGACTAAACCGTGGTATCGCCCGCGTCGTCCGCGTCTCGCGATTCGGTTCTCCGGTCCTTCCTGCGGCTCATGCGCTGGTAGTGAGGGCTGTATTCCAGGCCGTATGGCGTCTTGACCTTCGTCCTTGCCTTTTCGTCGTAGAACGCCTGACTGGATCTGTTCCGCGCTGCGATCTCCTCTTCGGTGCCGTTGCGGAAGGTGATCTCTTCTCGCGGCACAAAGATCACCTGCCCGATCGGTAGGCTGTGTGACGCGGAAATCGTTTCGCCCGGCTGGAGGACGTAGCGGAACTCGGAGTCGTGAACATACCAATCGGTCTCCACGCGGATTACCAGCATCGGTGCGACGGGCCGCTCGATGATGTTGAAGACCGGAGTGTAGATCGTGTCCCATCCCGGCGCAGTCTGGAAGTTCCACGCTCCCCGCAGCGTCACGGCACCTGCCGGTGTCCCCATGTCTTCCGCGGAGATGAACATACCGGGCATCAGGTGGGCGATTTCCCGGGTTTCCGGAGTGTCCTGGATGTGCATTTTGATTTCCCGTTTAGTGGCTCCGATCCCACCCACCGGCAGCAAATACGTCACGGTAAAGACCGGCTTCCAGTCTTTTCCTTTGGCGTTCACCGAGTAGACAAACTGATAACGGCCCTCCCCCTCATATCCGATTTGAAAGCTCTCTTTTTCAGCGAGCGGTGGATGGACCAGGAAGCCTGCGGCACTGCCGGCTTCGAGTACAGGGCAGTGGCGGGCGTGCTGCGGCAGAAGGGGGCGCTGGGCTTCGCGGCGCGGCCGCAAGCCAACTCCGGGCCTGCGAGGATTGGGAAAGAGACCGACTTCCATCTCAGAAGTATCGCACCGTCGAAAGTAAGCGAGGTTCGGCGGTTGAAATCTCCTGGTCCGAAACGGCGCTCGAGGAAACAGGGCGAGTCAACCTCTGCCATAACAGAACTTTCCTTCCATGGCATCCCACTTCCCGCCCCCTTCCGGGGAAAAAGTGTAACCCATGTCTCCGGGCCGGACACGGGAAATTTGGTGGGCCCTGAAGGATTTGAACCTTCGACCAACGGATTATGAGTCCGGCCAAGCGCCGTCCATGGAAGGCGATGTCATGATTTTTCAGCCATCTGGGCAACCTGTCCTGTCCACCACGGACACGCCCGGAAACGGGGAGCGTTCCTGTTGGCTGTCAAGGTGGCTGTCAAACAGTTTCCCGAGCCGAAGGTGTGTCGGCCCCTAAAAGAATCGCAATTGTCGAAGTGCGTTTCTCGCACCGAGCTGAAACGTTTACCTTCAGAACTCGTCCGGCCCGATGATCTCTGAGCGCGTGTTGCCGTTGCTGACGACAAAAAGGGTCAGACTTGTAACGCTGTACTGCACACTTCCATCGGATTGTTCTATCTG